>LWDU01039228.1_pt1 | contig 389753 bp, 325 predicted proteins | sample 727161 | NCBI WGS metagenome assembly LWDU01 (sample SAMN04566230, study PRJNA314399) | hydrothermal vent metagenome | isolation source: deep sea hydrothermal plume seawater | place: Mexico: Gulf of California, Guaymas Basin | collected 2004-07-11 | reverse complement strand
GTCACGGGGCGTTCATGGCCTTCCACGGTAGCGCTTCGGGCATCACGGCCACCAGCCCAGCCGACGCAGACACATTCATCGAGGGAGACCTCCCCATAGTGATTCTTGGTCCCACCCAGTTGTTGGGCTGGCACCTTGCCGGTATCGGAGATGTCGATGGCGACAGCTTTGACGACGTGATCGTGGGAGGACTCGAATATCCCGGTAGCCTCGACAGAGAAGGTATCGGGTATGTGTTCCGGGGCAGCTCCACCGGGCTCATCGGAAGCACACTTGCGGAGGCGTTCGTGCAGCTGCCAACGGGACAGGCGGCAGCGGCCTACCGGAGCAACTCCCCGGGGTACGACATCGCCGGCGCTGGCGATGTCAACGGCGATGGATTCGCGGATGTAATGATAGGTGCGGCCCACTACGATGCGGGCGAGGCCGAAGAGGGTGCGGTCTTTATCTATCACGGGGGACCTGCTGGCGGCGGCAATCAGCCGCCTGTAGCGAACGCCGGTCCGGACCAGACTCTCATGGACGTGGACAACAGCGGCGAAGAGACATTCACGCTCGACGGCAGTTCTTCCTTCGACCCAGATGGATTCATCGCTGCCTACAACTGGCTCGAGGAAGGGACAGCGCTGGGTTCAGGGGCTGTCTTGAATGCCAGCTTCCCTGTTTTTGGCCAGGGCAACCACATCGTTTCTTTGAACGTCACCGACAACGGGGGCATTGTTCGGGGCGATTCCACGGTAATCCGGGTAGATCCCGTACCAACCCAGTTCATCTTCCAGGAGAACTGGGTCAACGGCCTCGTGAATTGGGTTGTTGGTGGGGATTTGACGCTCACCGCTCAAGGTCCCCAGCTGGGCGCCGCGGGCGCGTTCCTGCAACGCTCTATTTCTGTGCCCCCAGGAACGACCGGCTTGGCACTGAGGTACTGGGCCAAAGCCGAGCTCTTCGCGCCAACGGATGAAATGTGGGTCCAGGTGAGCGTAAATGGAGGTCCGTTTACCACATTCGAGACCTTCACCTTGGCGGATAGCGACGGCATTCTCCACTTTCATGGTGGAATGGGGAGCAACAGCAACGCCTCCTGGTATCCACTTGTCGCGTCAACGGTCGTGCTCCGCTTCGAATCCAACTCGACAACTGGCCTCCTCACCATTGGTCAGGTGACGGCCTACGCTATCATCCCCCCGCCGACGAATCAGCCCCCCGTCGCTGTCGCCGGTCCTGACCAGACTCTCATGGATGTGGACAACAGCGGCGAAGAGACATTCACGCTCGACGGCAGTGCCTCCTTCGACCCAGATGGATTCATCGTTGCCTACAACTGGCTCGAGGAAGGGACAGCGCTGGGTTCAGGGGCTGTCTTGAATGCCAGCTTCCCTGTTTTCGCCAGCTTCCCGGTTTTTGGCCTGGGCAACCACATCGTTTCTCTGAACGTCACCGACAACGAGGGCATTGTTCGGGGCGATTCCATGGTAATCCGGGTAGATCCCGTACCAACCCAGTCCATCTTCCAGGAGAACTGGGTCAACGGCCTCGTGAATTGGGTTGTTGGTGGGGATTTGACGCTCACCGCTCAAGGCCCCCAGCTGGGCACCGCGGGCGCGTTCCTGCAACGCTCTATAACTCTCCCCCCAGGCACTACCGGCTTGGCACTGGGGTACTGGGCCAAAGCCGAGCTCTTCGCGCCAACGGATGAAATGTGGGTCAGGGTGAGCGTAAATGGAGGTCCGTTTACCACATTCGAGACCCTCACCTTCGCGGATAGCGACGGCATTCCCCACTTTCATGGTGGCAAGGGCAGCAACAGCAACGCCTCCTGGTATCCACTTGTCGCGTCAACGGTCGTGCTGCGATTCGAATCCAACTCGACAACTGGCCTTCTCACCATTGGTCAGGTGGCGGCCTACGCGATCATCCCGGCAGGAGGCTCAATTCGGGCATGGTCGGCGCGTTGAGCGAGGGAACTGGGTGTGATGTTGGTGCACGCGAGGGGGGGGGAGGGAGGCGTAGGGAGCTGGGGGTGTAGAGGGCCTGGAGCGTGGTGCCGAGGGTGGCCCGCGCCGTCCGCCGAGGGGGCGGGCGCGGAGCAGGCGCGACGTTTGCCGGGCGCGTCGTCGGACTCCGGTCCGCGCATCACTTGCCACCGCCGCCGGGAGCTCGCGGAGACGCGCATCACGCCGGCGCTCGTCCAGGATCTGCGCGACGACGATGTGAAGTGGAACGCGACCGCGGCCGCGAATGAGCTGATGGTTCGGCTGCAGGATCCGTTGCAGGCGCGGGAGATGGAGCTGCATCTCGACGCCGCCCTCCTTGAGAGCGAGAGCGAGAGCGAGGGGAAAATTGAGAGGCCAGCCTGCCAAGTCCGTGTCTGTTCAGCGCCCGGTTCCGAGCCTGGAGGCCCGGCCGAAAACGACCACTTCGTCAGGCCACCTCGGCGGACTCTCGTCCCCGTTCGGTCCGCTGCTGGGTATTAGAATCCAAGAAATTTCTTCCAGGCAACGAGTTGCTGTGTTTGGAGCGCGCCTTCATGAATAATGCACGCTCGTCGGGAGCCTTCACCGGATCACCTTGAGCAGCGCCCCTATGCCTTCTTTTGATCTCAAGACTGAATTGTCCCGCTTTCAAGCAGAGCTGCCCATCGAACGCGCGTGGATGCCGCCCTCCTCCTGGTACACGGCGCCCAGTATCTACGCTCTCGAACAGGCCGCGGTCTTCACGAATTCATGGCAGCCCATCGCCCGTCGAGCGGACCTCAGCGCGCCCGGATCCTTTGCGAGTGGAGTTCTCGCCGCTCAACCCTGGGTGGCTCTGCGCGATGCCGAAGGCCAGCTCCGCGCTTATCACAACACTTGTCGCCACAAGGGCCGAGAGGTCGTGCAGGGCTGCGGTCGTGCCGATGAGCTCGTCTGCGGCTACCACGCCTGGACCTATGGCCTGGATGGAAAGCTCAAGCGCGCTCCGCAGATGGCCGGTGTTCAGGAGTTTGACCGTGCGTGCATGTCACTTCCGCCCATCTCCATCGACACCTGGGGCCTCTGGGTCTTCATCCATCTGGGCTCGAAACCCAAACCCCTCACCGAACACATGGATGGCCTCACCCAAGCCCTCGGCGGGCCAGACTGGACATCTTTCCGCTATCACAGCTTCCAGACCTGGACTATTGACTGCAACTGGAAGGTCGTCTGCGACAACTATCTCGACGGTGGCTATCACATCCCACACATGCACCCGAGCCTGGATGCGCAGATCGACATGCAGAGCTACACGACTGAGGTGCACGAGAACTTTTCCATACAAAGCGCGCCGTCCTCGCCATCCGAGGACGAGCGCAGCGACCATGCCGCCGGGGCGCGCATCGGATCAGCGGCTCGCTACGCCTGGCTCTACCCCAACTGGATGCTCAACCGCTACGGCCCCTGCATCGACACCAACCTCGTTATCCCCCTCGGCCCGGACCGCTCCGAAGTTCACTACGAGTTCTTCTTCCTCGCGAGCAAGATCGACGCAGATAAGAGCTTTCTGGAAGACAGTATCGCCCAGAGCCTGATCACCCAGCGTGAGGACACCGCCATCTGCGAATCCGTACAACGCGGCCTCGCCTCCGCGAGCTATGAGAGCGGCCGCTACGCCCCTCAACTGGAGATCGGCGAGTACCGCTTCCATCACCTCCTCGCTCTCGACCTCAAGGCCGCGCAGGCCGCTAGCAGGTGACGCCAGCGCGGCGTCCTCCTTGCGGAGGACCTCGCGGTGACCCTTGCCCGTGCCTTGAAATCCAGCGCACTGCGCTGCCGCGTGGGAGCAATCGACCGAATCGTACCAGGTACTGCGCTGCTGATTGACCGAATCGTACCAGGTACTTCGTCGCTGCCTTGGCTGATTTACTCCAGGTAGTTCTCTGCCCAAGTGAGCCAAAGCAGCGGCGAAGTACCTGGTACGATTCGGTTGGTTCGGTCCAACCGGCGGCCAACCTCTCGAATGCCGTGCGCGTGAACTGCTGAGCGGGCGGCGCCAGGAAAGCGCCCGTGGCGGGGGAGTGGGCCGCGGAAGGAACCGCCACCCCGAGTGACTTAGCCCTCTCCGCAAGCTTGCGTGAGACCGTCCAGTCGCGGACTGCAGTCCTGCCGCTTTCACGGCGGCCTCGGGCTTGCCGTGCAGGAGGCTGATGTCGCGGTCGGCTGCACGGTCCTCAAACGGACGCTAGACTGCGGACAACCCAAGTCGGCCACCATCGATCCCTGAATCCTCCGATGTAGGCGGACTTGCCCAATCAGGTCCATTCGCGCACCAACGCAACCATGAACAGCGACTGCAATTCTTCTACCATTTCCGATGCTGCCATCGGAATCGCCGCAAAGCATGTGGGCGCAATTGTCACTCTTGCCGTGGAGTATGCGGAGCCCGCGGCAGCGATTGTAGTGTTCGATGGACAGTCCGAGTTGTCGTTGGCGCTCACAGCAGCCTACAGGCGTTGCTTGGGGGAAGCGACCTTCATCGACTTCGACAGGACCAAGCCGCAGGCTATCCTGTCCGCCTTCGAAATCCTCGAGGCGGGGGACTTGGTGGTCCTGATTCAGTCCACCAGCTTTCGGCTGGCTGCTTTTCGGATTCGAGTCGAGCTCTTCAAGCGCTCGATCAAGGTCATCGAGCATCCGCACCTCGCGCGCATGGCCGGCGCGGAGAGTTTGATCTACATCGACTCCCTGGCCTACGATTCTGACTACTTCCGTGGCGTTGGCCGCGCTTTGAAGACGCGCCTGGACCGCGCACAGGTGGGCGTGATCCACAGTGGTGCGGAACAACTCGTGTTTCCCGCCGGATTCGAACCCGCGCGGCTCAATGTCGGCGACTACAGCGAGATGCGCAATGTGGGTGGGCAGTATCCGATCGGCGAGGTGTTCACAGAATCCGCGGACTTGGAGGCTGTGCGCGGTCGGGTCCGCATTGCGATCTTTGGAGATTCTTCCTTCTCGGTGAACAAACCGAAGCTCCCCATCACGCTGGTCGTCGCAGAGGGACGGGTGACGGAGGCTCTTGATTCGACACCTGAGTTCGACCGCGTACTCGAGAGTATTCAGGAAGATGAAGGCCAGGTGTGGTTGCGCGAACTAGGTCTCGGCCTGAACCGAGCCTTCACCCTGGAACGAACCGTCAGCGATGTCGGGAGCTTCGAGCGTATGTGTGGCGTGCACCTATCTCTGGGCGGGAAACATATGATCTACAACAAGCCCAATATTCGCAAGAAGGACGCTCGGCAGCATGTAGATGTTTTTGTCCTGACAGATTTGGTCAGCCTGGATGACGAGGTGGTCTTTCGCGATGGAGCCTGGTTGGTTGAGCATCTCGCATAGCGTTGGTCTGGGTTCTCGCCCTGTACGAGTAACTCGGATGCTGCGCAACCTTCCTGGAGCCGGGGCCTACGCACCGCGAGAGCACCTCCAGGAACCAAGTTGGAACGAATCATGCACTTGTTCATGAACTACCCAGGCTGGCAGAGGACCCTTCAGCCGCCTATCCTTCCAGGCTGTGGACACTCCCCGCCTCACCCTCGGTCCGCGGTCCTGGCTCTTCATTCTCGGCACCTTGCTCCTGCGCATTCCGAGCATGGGGAAGAGCCTGTGGTTCGACGAGATCTATCGCACATCGGTGCATATGAACCCGGAGCGGGCCCTCGTCACCTTGCTTGGTGATGTTCACAACCCGCTTTACAACAGTTTCATGTACTTGTGGATTCGCCTGGTGGGCGAGTCGGGGTGGGCTTTGCGGTTGCCATCGCTGGTGGCCGCGTATCTGTCGGTGTTTTTCTTCTGCCGTTGGCTGGCGCGCATCGTGAGCCCGCGCCTGGCCCGTTGGACTGGTGCCTGGTTGCTGGTGGCTCCGGCACACCTTTGGTACTCCACCGACGCCAAGAACAATGCGTTCACGGTGCTTTTTTCCGTGCTGGCCCTCGTGGCTTGGTGGCGGCTCGTGGAGGAGGGCACGCGGCGGGCTTTGGTGCGCGCGGGTTTGGCGACCGCAGTGGCGATTCTGTGCGACTTCGCCACGTTGATCATGATCTTGCCCGCCATGGCCTGCGCCCTCATCGATCGTCGCGGGCAGGCCCTTGGAGTGCGCCTGCGCTCCGCTGGCATGGGTCTCGTGATCGCCCTCGGTACCACGGCTCCGTTGCTCGTCTACAAGGCCGCGAATCTCGACTCCTTGAACCGCAGCTATGTGCGCCACTTCGATCTGCGCGAACTCTTCCTGCTATTCGCCAACTACTTTCCCACCGGCAACGCGATCTTGCCCTACCCTCCAACCAGCCCCGAGCACGCTTTCGAGGGCGTGAGATTGGCACTCTACGCCTGCACAGGCGGCCTCTGTCTTGGGCTCCTGGCTCTGGGACTCGTCGCTTCGAGGAGCGCTTCGCGTTCGAGCGCGCCCCAACCCTCTGCCAGTCTCAAGACGCCTAGAGCGCCGGGCACACAGGCTATCTGGCTTGCACTGCCATTGCTCTTGCCCCTCGCCGGCCTCTTCCTGGCTTCCTTCGTCCTGCACAATGTCTGGTTCGACCGTGGTCGCTACATGTATCAGGAGCGCAATATGCTCGTGCTCCTCTACCCCTTCGCCGCCTCGCTCTTCTCGGGGGCTCTATCCTTACACGCGGCCCTTGTGCGGCGCACAGCTCTAACCCTGCTCATGAGCCTGCCGCTCATCGCGAGCGCCCTGCTCCTCGGTCCCCGCGCCAACGAGTGGACCGTCTACAAGCCCGCGCCCGACTGGCGCGCCGCGGCCGTCTGGCTGCAGGTCAATCTGGCGACGGATACCCATCCCATCATCCTCGAGTGCGCTCCGGGCGCCGCTCTCGGGCACTACGCCCCGCACCTGCGTCGCGTGCGACTATCCTCGTGGCCCCCGCCCGCCCGCCAGCTCGATGAACTCGCTGCCAGCCTCGGCGTTGAGGAGTTCACTCTCATCTCAAACGACTACTGGCACCCCGTCGTTCCCGAACTGCTACAAGATACGGCGCCCTCCTGGCGTATGGAGCATCTCTTGGAATTGCGCAGCCTGCAAATCTACCGCCTTTGGGCGGTAGAATGATCGGGTCGCGGGTCTGGAAAGGTCCCGCCCAACCCAACGAAACACCAGCACACCATGCCCACCCTCGTCCTCTTGTTGATGGTTCTGCTCGTTCAAGAAGGCGCCGTCCCCGCGCCCGGCGCAGCACAGCCGCGGGCCTATACCATCCCCACGCTTGACCTGGCACGAGATACCGAGCGCCAGGTAGTTGTCGACAGGGAAGCCGATCAGTACCTCGGCCATCCCACCACGGTTCTGCTCGACGATGGTCGGACGATGCTGTGCGTTTATCCCAAGGGCCACGGCATGGGCGGCGTCGTCTATAAGCGTTCCTTGGACGGTGGGCTGACCTGGAGCGAGCGCCTCGAAACCCCCGACAGTTGGGCAACTAGTCGCGAGGTGCCGACTCTGCACCGCACGGTCGATGCCGTTGGCAAGCAGCGCATCCTCATGTGGTCCGGCCTCTATCCCGCGCGTCTGGCCGTCAGTGAGGACGAAGGAGCATCGTGGAGCGAATTGCGGCCCGTGGGGGACTGGGGCGGGATTGTCGTCATGGGTTGCGACTTCGGAGTACGAGGAAAACCAGGTCACTATGTGGCTCTGTTTCATGACGATGGGCGCTTTTTTAGATCTGAATCTCAGCGGCAGAATCCGGTTGTCTTCAGCGTCTATCAGACCCGCTCCCAAGATGGCGGATTGACCTGGTCCGAGCCGCGGGCTCTTTTTTCTCGCAGCGATGTGCACCTCTGCGAGCCGGGTGTCGTGCGTTCCCCCGATGGCGAGACTCTCGCGGTCCTCTTGCGTGAGAATAGCCGTCGCCGCAATGCCCATGTGATCTTCTCCGGTGACGAAGGCCGCACCTGGTCCAACCCTCGCGAGTTGCCGGCAGCTCTCACCGGCGATCGCCACGCCGCTGTCTACGCCCCCGATGGCCGGCTCTTTATCTCTTTTCGTGACAAGACTCTCGATTCGCCGACTCCAGGCGACTGGGTCGCTTGGGTGGGCACCTTCGAGGATATTCTCAAGGGCCTCGAAGGCCAGTATCGAGTGCGCCTGATGGACAACACCAAGGGCAGCGATTGCGCCTACCCGGGCGTGGTTATTCTTCCCGATGGAACCATCGTCACCACGACCTACGGTCACTGGACAGAAGGCGAATCCCCCTACATTGTCAGCGTGCGATTGAAACTGGAAGAGCTGGACGCCTTGCGGGGCGAGGCGAAGTAACCTCGTCCAAAGGGCCTTGCGCCGCATGGATTTGCATTCGGAGTCCAGGGCCTCGTCGAATGGGCAAGTGCTCGCGGCGAATCCATCACATGGCACTGCGGCCAGGCGGAGCGTATGCTGTTCCTGCCATGAGCGACGCTGCCACTTTGATCGAAACCCACAGCTTGGGAAAGAGCTACGGCAAGGTGCAGGCTCTGCGTGAATTGAGCATCGCGATTCCCCCTGGTGCAGTGGGGCTGTTGGGTCCCAATGGGGCGGGGAAAACCACGCTCATGAAACTCCTGTTGGGGCTGTTGGTACCCACCGAGGGTCGTGCGAGCATCGTGGGCGAGGATCCCAGGACCCGTCGGGGCAGGCTGAGCATTCGCGAGCGAGTGGGCTACATGCCTGAAGGCGATTGCCTCTTGCCCAATGCTACCGGCGTCGAGCTCGTGTCCATGCTTGGGCGCTTGACCGGAATGCGTGCGGCGGATGCCATGACGCGCACCCACGAGGTCCTGGACTACTGCCAATTGGAAGAGGCGCGCTATCGACCCGTGACCGGGTTCTCCACCGGCATGAAGCAGAGGCTAAAGTTGGCCCAGGCCCTGGTGCACGACCCCCAGGTGCTATTGCTCGATGAGCCCACCAACGGTCTTGATCCAAAGGGTCGAAGACAGATGCTCGAGCTGGTGGCGGATCTCGCTCAGAATCACGGCAAGAATGTGCTTTTATGCACGCACCTTTTGCCGGATGTGGAACGCACTTGCGAATCTGTGATCGCCTTGCAAGATGGCTCGGTCAAGTTGGTCGCCGAAGTGGCGGAGCTGACTCGGGCGGAGGGCGCGCGCTATCGGCTGCTTGTGATCCGCAACATGGATGCCTTCTGTGACGCACTGGACCCTGCTGGCGTGGTCTTGGAGAAACGCGAGGGGCGGCGCTGCACCTTGCGCCTGCCCGACGAGAGCCAAAGCGCTGACCTGCTCTTTCACCTGGCCCACCAAAGCGGAGCCGTGCTTGAAAGTGTCGAGCCAGCGCGCTCCTCCCTCGAAGAGGCCTTTCTTACTGCTCTGCAACCAGAGACGCAGCCGGTACAAGCATGAAAGCCAGCACCCACGCCGAGATCTACCGGCCTTTCTCGGGCGAGCTGCGCACCTACCCCATGCGCCCCTTGACCTTGGCGTTGTCGGGCATTCGCCTCGGCCTGCGCAAGAAACTGCCTGCCTTTCTGCTCTTCAGCGCACCGGTGATCACTTCACTGGTGGGAGCCATTCGGGTTTACTTGATGTACTTCTTCGCCGACATGATGAAGGAGGAAGGCGGCTTAGGAGGCAGGCAAATCGGCGCTGCCTTGGAGGAGCTCCTTGGTGATGTGTCGGCCAATGTCGTGCTCTTCGTGAAGACCTCGTCCTTGTTTTCGCTCTTGGCCATGACCTGGTTCGGCGCCGGCATGATCGCTGATGACCGGCGCCTGGGCGCCAATCTGCTGTACTTCTCGCGCCCCTTGACCCGTGGCGGGTACTTGCTGGGCAAGCTCGTCGGGTTGATGTTCTTTGGCGTCTTGACCTTGGCGTTGCCGGTCTCCGTGATCCTCAGCACCGCCGTTTTCGCCTCGCCCGACTGGAGTTTCCTGCTCCGCGAGTCCGCTGTCATCTGGAAGAGCGCGATCTATTCTGGTGTTTGGATTCTGACCGTTTCGATCATCGTCCTGGCCCTTTCCAGCTTGGTGAACCGCAAGACCCTGGCTCTGGCCCTGGCATTTGGCCTGGTCATCGTCCTACACGGCGCCTCCGAAGCTGCGGCCATGCTGCTCGAAGTGAGCGAGCTACGGCTGCTGAGCCTGCCCTACAACTTTGAGGTCTTTGCGGACTGGCTCTTCGATCAGCCTCTCAGCACTCATGCCAATCCACGATACTCGATCTGTGCCATCGGCGCCTTTGCTGGCGCCGGGTTCGTCTTACTCATGCGCAGTCTGCGCAAGATGGAGGTGGTGGCGTGAGCTTCTTGATCGAAGCTCGTGATCTTGGCCGTTGGTATGGAGAGGTGGTGGGTCTGGCCGATCTCTCGGTTGTGATCCAACCGGGCATCACGGGTCTCGTGGGCCCCAACGGGTCCGGCAAGAGCACTTTCATGAAGCTCATCGTGGGCGAGTTGCGGCCCAGCCGAGGAAGCGTGCGGGTCATGGGCCGCACCCCCTTTGCCAATCGTGAACTCTATTCTCTTCTGGGATTCTGCCCTCAACAGGATGCGCTCTATGACCATCTGAGTGCCCATGCGTTTGTGTCCCACTTGTTGCGCATCAGCGGCTTCTCGAAATCCGAGAGCCAACGACGCGCCGAACGCGCCCTCAAACGGGTCGGGTTGACCGAGGCCATGCACCGCAAATGCGGCACCTATTCCAAAGGCATGCGCCAGCGCGTGCGCATCGCCCAGGCCATTGCCCACGATCCCAAACTGATCGTTTTCGACGAGCCCCTCGGCGGTTTAGATCCCTTGGCGCGCCAGCAAGTGCGCGGAGTCTTCAAGGAACTCGCCGCAGAGGGTTGCAGTTTGCTCGTGTCCAGCCATGTGCTGCACGAGTTGCAGAGCCTGACCGATCGCATAGTGCTGATTCACCGCGGGCGGCTCTTGGCCCAGGGTTGCGTGAGAGATATCAGGAGCCTGCTCTCCAAGCACCCCAGGCGAATCAGCATTGCCTGCGAAGCGCCCACCGACCTGGCCATCGAACTCCTGCGCATTTCTGGAGTGCGCTCGGCGAGTATAGCTGACGATGACCGCACCCTGACTGTCGAAACTCGGCGGGCCGCACGCCTCTTCGATGAGTTACCTGCCATCGCGTCGCGGATGAAGGCGGGCATCACCTCCCTGAATAGCGACGATGAAAACCTGGAAGCCGTCTTCGACTTCCTCGTGGACTGAGCCCGAGATCCCATGGCTACCCTCCGAGCAATTCTTCTTATCGCCGCGCTCCAGGTGCGGGTTATGATCAAATCCGTGCGCTTCGCGGCGTGCTTGCTGATGGCCATCATTCCTGCGGCCATTGCTCTTGGAGCGGGAGGTCTCGCCGATGCCGGCAAGTTGGCGGGCGGGCTCTCCCTGATGCTCTTGATGTTCTCTGCACCCCTGGTGGGACTGCTCTTGGGGTCGGTGGTGATCGCGGAGGAGGTGGAAGGCCGCACCATCACCTTCTTTTTCACCCGCCCCATTCACCGCGCTGCGCTCTTCTTGGGCCGCTGGCTGGCCGTTTCCTTCGTGGCGTCCTGTTTGATGGGCGGGTCAGCCGCGGCGATCACCTATGGCAGCAGCCACGCCACATTCCGCGAAGCCAAGCCGCAATTGGAGTGGGCCCTGGAGGTCAAGCGCGGCGGCCGCTGGCGACCGTCCAGGGTGGAGAGAACCCGCGTGGCCGCCTACCATGGAGAAGATGGCCGCTGGCACAGGCTCCGGATTTCCCATCTCCAACCCGGCGAGATCAAGGACCTGCCGCAGAACGAAAATGGACACGCGCAGCGCATCAAGGCCAGGAAGTTCATCCCCCAGACCCTGGACCTAGCTCCGGGCTTTGGTTGGCTGCTCGCCCTGGCTGCCAGCCTGGGTGCAGTTTTGTACACCATCATCACTGCGAGTCTCTCGATCTTCGTTAAGCGCCCCATGATTTTCGGCCTGGCCTATGCCTACGCCGTGGAGGGAATCCTGGTGCTACTTCCCGGATCGACCCAAAGCCTTTCCGTGCAGCATTACCTGCGCTCGCTCCTGGTCGACGCCAAACAACCCATGTGGATGCCTGTCTTCGAAGACGCCGAATTCCTCAGCCGTTCCGACGCCTGCCTGCATCTGGTTGTCGTGGGGACGGCGCTGCTCGCCGCGGGTTGTTGGGCGGTGACCAGAAAGCAGTTCGTGTTGACGAGTTGAGCGCGTGGCGGTGCAAGGCGCCGTTCACCTTGCCAACTCGGTTCCAGCCCGGGCAGGACTTGTGGTGATGAGGTGGGTTCCGTGGTATGTTCCGCATCCGTTGGCTCGCTCGAACCGTACCAAGATGCCCCGCAAAGCCGCCCTACTAGCCATTCTGCTCTTCGTCCCGGCTTCGTGTGGCGATGGCGATCCAGTGTCTACAGCAGAGTCACGAGGTTACCAGTCGCCGGGACGCTCTCTGCGGCGCGAGTGCGTCAACACGCGCCTCTTTGACGAGTCCTTGATCTTGGCAGCAGGGGAACCTCGGCTGGAATCATTCGACGAGTTTTTGCTGGGCGAGCAGGTCTGGATCCTGGGGGAGACGATTGCTCCTGCAGGGTGGCGGCGGATCCCGTGGGCCCCGACACTCGAACGGGCTAGACTGCAACTGCCTTCCGCCGGCGGCGTTCGGGTTCACATCGAGGCCGAGTACCTGGCAAAGTCGGGGATGCTGCCCAGAGATGATGATCCCACTCCAAAGCCTGGGGAGTGTGTCATAGCACGGGGCTGGATCACGCGAGTTAGAGTCGAACGAGCCCAGGAGTCCCTCAAGCTGGACTACCTTGCACGCTCCGAAGCTCTGCGGACTCTCATGGGCCCGCTCGACAGCCAAGAGCGGGTCATGCCCAGGGAAATCTCTTTTCGCGGTGACAGTCGCAGATCGATCGGCTTTCCGGCCCCGACAGAGTTGGTGTATGAGGTGACGCTCCCCGTGGCGGCGCAGCTCGACTTTGGCATGGCGAGGAGTAATCTGTATTTGGCGTCCACCGCAGATGGCTTGCGCTCGAGAGTAGCGCCTCAGGGCCAGGTCCTGTTTTCGGTCAGCGTGGAAACTGAGGACGGCGAAGTTACCGAGGTCTGGTCAGGGGGTATTCCCGCGAACGCGTCCAATCTTTTTTCTGACACCAGCGTCGATCTCTCGCGCTGGTCAGGCGAACTCGTACGCTTGCACATCAGGATCGATACAAGTCAGGAAGACAGCCAAGCCGGCACGGCCTTTGGCTACCTGGCAGAACCTCTCATTTGGAGCGCAAAGGAAGACCTTCGGCCCAATCTGATCCTCGTGGTTCTCGATACGCTGCGTGCAGATCGCCTCGGTTGCTACGACTACGAGCGCGCCAAGACGCCGCACCTTGACAAGTTGGCCCAGGAGGGTGTGCTCTTCAAGGACACCATGAGCGCTTCGAGCTGGACGCTGCCTTCTCACGCGTCAATTTTCACCTCGACCTTCCCTTCTCAACATGGACTCTGGAATGACCAGCGACTGCCCGATTCCCTGGACACGGTGGCCGAAGTCCTCTCCGATGCTGGCTATCGAACTGCTGCCATCACCGGCCATGGTTTCGTCAAACCGGCCCACGGTTTTGCCCGCGGATTCGAGTCCTTCTGGGGCGCTTCTGTAGAGGCCCAAGAGACTTTTGATCTGTGCGCCAGCTGGATAGCCGAGCAAGCTGCACCCTATTTCCTCTTCGCCCACACCTATCAGGTCCACTCGCCCTATGACCCCGCGCCAGAGTATCGTGACGGGCTGGTCAGGCCCTATGACGGTCCTCTTGGAGAGAGCGTCACCCTCAAGGACCATAAGTTCGGCGGGAATGGCAATCCTCCCAGCGAGGCTGATATCCGCTACATCTCCGACCTGTACGATGCCGAAGTTCGGGAGGTCGACGATGCGCTGGGACGCTTCATAGAACGCCTCGAAGCCCAGGGTGAACTCGAGAACACACTCTTAATCGTTACATCCGATCACGGTGAGGAGTTTTTCGAGCATGGTGCGGCCGCGCACGGACGCAGCCTGTACCAGGATCAACTGCATGTTCCGCTGATCGTCTACTGGAAGGGCCACTTCGAGGGAGGTCCTGCTGTGGAGCACACGGTGCACCTTGTGGACATCGCCCCGACCCTGACCAAAGCGGCGGGCTTGCCTGCGCCGCCGGCCTGGGTCGGCGTTCCTCTCGGCTCCGAGGATGGACTCGGAGAGCGACCGCTCTATACGCCCATGTTGACGCGCTGGTCCGGACGCCAGACGCAGGGGCTGCAGGCCGTGAGTGTGCGCCTAGGCAGTCTCAAGTATGTCGATTACCCCGCCGGCTTGCGCCCGTTTGATGCCATCAAGGGGCCCGCTCTGTTTGACCTCTCGACGGACCCGTTCGAGAGGAACAACTTGATCGATGAAGAATCTGCCGCGCGCTGGGCCGCTCGCGCTGCCCAGTTACGCAAGCGCTACCCGCTCTTGGGAGAGGCGAACTCAGTACAGATCAGCGCGGAAGAACTTCGGGAACTCGAAATGTTGGGGTACGCAGGTAGCGAGTAGCGATCGAGGAGAGTCTCGCGCGTTGAGGGGTAGTCGACGAGGATGCCCTGTGCCCCAAGTTCGCCCGATAAGCGGCCGACCCAGCCGCGACCGACCGTGAGCTCCCCTGGGCGTGGCAGGGCGCTTTCTCGCGTGAATTGGACCATGCCTTCATTCGCCAGGTGCCGGGCACTCTTGTGCACGAGGATCTCTTCGGCCATGGCCAAACGAAGCTTGGCCCGCTCCAAGCCCTTCACATAGCCCTAGTTCGTCCATTCCAGGGGACCAACCTTTTCCCCAAAATCCAGACGACACCGTCCTCGAAACAGCCCTCGAAGCTAGCCGACCGCAAATCACTCTGCTCGAGAACCAAGGGTTCATCGAAGAGTCTCAAGGTAGCCCGCCACTCGGGGGGCGCTGAGTTCTCACTCTCCGAGCATGAGCAGACGCCCTGGAGGAGGGCTAGAGACGGGGATCGAAGCATGGTGCCGAGGTAGGGGCTCTGCGTGCCGGGGGGGCTGAAAAGGATACACGCTGCCGCCGGGTGTTGGGCTGCTCTACCCGTCCCCAAGTTGCGGGCCCGGCTACTAGCGCGCCTGCGCTTCGAGGGCCGCCATGACCCCAGCCGGCTCACCGCCGCCCTTGATTCTCGGGGCCTGGGCGCCGCGACGCTCCAGTTCGTTGGCCATGAGCTTGGCGAGGCGGCGGGTTTCTTGCGGCCGTTCACTGGCGAGGTCGTGGGTTTCACCGGGATCCGTGACCACATCGAAGAGTTCGATGCGCTCTTCGCCCTGAAAGAAGATCAACTTGAGTGAACCCTGGCGCAGGGCGCTGTGGGGTTGAATGCCGGGGCCGTGTACACCCCAAAAGTGGGGCGTGTGCCAGAGCAAGGGATGCTCGCGGGCGAAGGGTTCCTCTCGCAAGAGGGGGGCGAGGTCGACGCCATCAAGGTCGACAATCTCGGCCAACGAAACGCCCGCCGCTGCCAGGAGGGTCGGAAAGAGGTCGTGGCTGATGACGGCCTCGTCGCTGTGCGTACCGGCTTTCACCACGCTCGGCCAGCGAATGATCCAGGGCACGCGCAGGCCGCCTTCGTAGGCCGAGCCCTTGCCCGAGCGCAGGGGGGCATTGTGGGTGTGCGGTTTGCCGCCTCGCGTGTGTGCCGAGAGGCCGCCGTTGTCCGAGGTGTAGACGAACAGGGTGTCTTGCAACATCCCCTCTTCTTCAAGCGTAGCCAAGAGCGCACCCAGGGCATGGTCCACCGATTCCACCATGGTGGCATAGGCGGCTTCGATCGGCGGCAGATCGGGATAGTGCTCCAAGTACTTCGCGTTGGCCATGATGGGCGTGTGGACTGCGTAGGGTGCGAATGAGAGGAACAGCCGCTTGCCCGCTTTGGCCGCTGCACGCACCTCCTCGCAGGCCTTCTCGGCCAGCGCTTCGGTCAAGTACACATCACGGTCGTGGTACTCCTCGAGCCCCGGTACATCCCACACCGAAGCGCCCGACTGCCCCTTGCGCCCCTTGGATCGAAACTCTTCCCGCGAGTAATAGGACCCCGGCGCGCCGGATCCGTGGCCGCCGATATTGACATTGAAGCCTAGTTGGGTGGGGTCTTCACCGGGGGATCCGATGGCGCCCAGGTGAGCCTTGCCCGCGTGGACCGTGCGGAATCCGGCGCCGGAAAAGAGCTTCGCCAGAGTTGCGTCTTCCGGCCCCAGGCCATTTTTGTCCCAGAGCGGTGCGATGAGTTGCGTGCCGTCGGCCCGTAGCCACGGTTGCGTCTGATCCCTGTCCGCATACAGAGTCCAGTAGGTGATGTGATTGCGCGCAGGCGAGCGGCCGCTGTGGATCGCGGCGCGCGTGGGCGTGCATACCGGCGCCGAGGCGTAGCCGTGTCGCAAGACCAGGCCCTCTTTCGCCAGGCGCTCCGCGTGGGGTGTCAGATAGCGCTCGTTGAAGGGCGTGCGCTCGGTGTGGTGGGGCACGGCGATGTCCTGCCAGCCCAAGTCGTCCACCAAGAAGAGCACAACATGGCGCGCTATAGGAACTTGCTCGGCGGCCTCTCCTGAGTTCGATTCCCCAGGCGCATCCCTTCCCTGGGATGAGAGCAGACAACCGATGACGAGTAGCGCGGAGTGCCAGATCATGTGCTTGGTGATGAGCAGCCTTGATCTCTGAGGTGGACCGCCCGTACCCGTTGGTAAGTCTATCGGGTTCAGGGGGTCGGCCTGAATGAACTTCTCGGTAAGGTTTGAGAAGCCGTCGTCATCGATGTCGGGATCGAAGTTGTCCCAGACGAAATCGCCGGCTGGGTCTGCGCCGAGTGGTGAGCGGCTGCTCAAGAATGTGAGGAACGCCGGAGCGAGCCGGTCAAATGTCGCCAGGGGCCGAATGGACGGGTTCTGGTTGGGTGTCTGATCCACCACGAGTAGGCCGCTTGCGACGGCGAATAGTGAAACAGCGGCAAGTTGGGGTGCGCTCTCAAGGATTGCCAGGCGAAAAGCAGTCCCAGTTTCGTTGAAGAAGATCGGGTTGGTTACTACCGGACCAGTGTTGGTGCGACTCGCAAGATCCTGCTGGTCAATTCCAGTATCCCTTAAAGGCTACAAATGAGGCTCGTGCCCTTGCCGTGACGGACCTCGAACAAGAGTGCGTTGCCCAGGCCGATGAAGCGCGGATCGCCCCACATGAGCCTCCATGCAAAGTTACCCGCGAAGTCCTCGTAGGAGGCATTGTCAATGCGAACATCGGATTCCGCTCCGTTTTGAATTGCTGCGGCGCAAGCTCGAGAGTCTCTGGCTGCGTTCGGCCTGCGCTCGAATCCTATTTCTACATGGCCTCTTTGTTTTGGGCCTCTTTGTTTTGGGTCTCTCCGTTTTGGGGTTCTGGGGATGTGTTGTTCTCCGATTTGGCTACTGAGCGATTTCAAAGACTATCCCCGCCCACCAGAAGACTTGACCTCGGCCCCCCCCATCCCGGAGGATCAGGGCTAGAGCCCGAGTCATGACCGTCGCACCTTCCAACGCACCCGCCCTCGATATCACCTGCACCACTTGCGGCGCGGATGTAGTGGTGCAGGCGGGGCTGCGCACGACGGAGTGCCCTTATTGCGGCTCCCCCCATGTTGTCGAGCGGCCGCCCCATGAGGATAGGCCGGATCCGACCTTCGTCGTGGCCTTCACCGTCGATCATGCTGCAGCTCAGGGAATCGTAAAGCGCTGGATAGGCAATCGCGGGCCGTTCGTGCAGGCCGGGATCAAGCGCGCTGTGGTGGAGGGCACCCGGGGTGTGTATGTGCCGAGCTACCTGTACGGGGCTCGGGCTCATGCGCGTTACTCGGCGAGTATTGGTGAGAACTACACCGTCACCGTGACCTATACGACCACAGATTCCAAGGGCAACACGGTGGTACGCACGCGCACCGAAGTGCGCACGGAGTGGCGCAGCCTGAGCGGTGTCTACGACGCCAATGTGATGGATGTGCTCGTCACGGCTTCGCGAGGGCTCGGCAATGCCGAGCTTGAAGCGGTGGAGCCTTTTGACCTGCGGCTCTTGCAGTGTTACACGCCGGACCTCTTGGCGGGCTGGATCGCGGAGGAAGCCTCGATCGCTCCCGAGGACTGCGTGAAAATGGCTCAAGGAGAGACCCGAGCAGGTATCGAGCGCGAGCTGCAAGGGTTCATGCCCGGCGATTCCTCAACCAGCCTGCAGACCAAGATCAGTTTGCGGGATGAAGTGGCACACCTGGCCCTCCTGCCCGTGTGGATCTTCGTGTTGCGCTATGCCGAGGACAAGGATCCCATCCGCATCCTGATCAACGGGCAAAGCGGCAAGGTTGCCGGCAATGTGCCCTTCTCGGCCGTCCGAATCGCGCTTGCGGTGATTCTCTTCCTGGGCCTTGCCGCGGGACTTATGCTCGTCTTGGGTGTGTTCGCATGACCTCGACGAATTGCATCCGCTGCGCTTCACCCCTCGAGAGCGGGGACCTGCGCTGCGCCGTGTGTGGCGATGTGCCCGAAGGCGTGCATGTGCCGCCCAAGAACGAGCGTCTGGAAAAAATAGTCTTGCGCTGCGATACATGCGGCGCCGCCACGCGCTACGACGCTCGCTCCCAGGGCCTCTTATGTTCGTTTTGCACAGGGCTGCTGAAGTCCGAGGAGGTGGGCGACCCGGTGGAACAGACCGAGGCCTACTTGCCCTTCACCGTGGAGCGCAAGGAAGCTCGCGAAGCTCTCAAAAAATGGCTGGGACGCCTGGGCTTCTTCCGGCCTGCGGACCTGATTTCCAAGTCCCGCATCGAGGACCTGCGACCGCTCTGGTGGGTGGGTTGGGTCTTTGACGCCGAGGCCCTGGTCAGCTGGACCGCAGACTCCAACGCTGGCTCCCAGCGCAGCGCCTGGGCACCGCATTCGGGCCAGACAGATCTCGTTTTTGACGATGTGCTCGTCTCGGCTTCCCGCGGACTTTCCGAGAAAGAGGCCTACGCATTGACGCCCTCCTACAACATTGGGGGCGCCGAGCCAGGCACCGGCCCCCGTGAAGACGATGCCGTTGTTGAGGCTTTTGATGTGCAACGCTCCCAAGCGCGGACGCGTATTACCCGCGTGATCCACAGCATCGCTGCCCATCGACTTCAACAGGGACACATCCCCGGCTCGAACTTTCGTAATGTGCATGTGTGCGCATTGCTGACTGGTCTCGAAACCCGCCGCCTGGCCTTTCCCGCCTGGGTCATGGCCTATCGCTACAATGACCAGCTCTTCCGCGTGGTGATCTCCGGTCAGGACTCCGCGATGCTCAAGGGCAAGGCCCCCTATAGTTGGTTCAGAATCCTGGGGGTTGCTGCGGGGGTCTTGCTGCTTGTACTTGTCACCGTCCTCTTGGGTGCGCTTTCATAGAGACCGCGCCGAGAGCCCCGGAGCCGCCAAATTTTGAAGAACCTAGGATAGAACACGATGAATGAAGCCTGGATTCCAGTCTGCCCGACCGCAGACTTCGAGGTGGGGAAGGCCAAGGTCGTCAAGGGTGAAGCCGAGGGCCGGCGCTATCAGATTGCTGTGTTTCAAAGCGAGCCGGGTCGCTTCGATGCCGTAGACAACCTGTGCCCTCACGAAGGCTATCCCCTGGTCCAAGGCTATGTGAAGGACTGCGTTTTGACCTGCGCCTGGCACAACTTCAAGTTCCGTCTGCAAGACGGTGCTTGTATCAAGGGAGATGAAGATGTGGCGGTCTACGCCACTCGCATTACAGCGGGCCAGGTCGAAGTGCGGCTTGTGATGACCGAGAAGGCCGTGGATGTTCCCGCGGCCCTGGAGAGCTTGGGCGAGGGCCTGCTACGGGGGCAACAAGGGCGAGTTGCGCGTGATGTCGTGCGGCTTCTGCAAGCGGATGTTTCCCCGGCTACGCTGCTCCTCTTTGTGGCCAAATTTGACGCCGAGCGCGCCGAGTGGGGCACGAACCATGCCCTCGCCGTGGCTGCCGACATGCTTGGTGAAGTGTCACGCTTCGATGGGGTGGAAGCCGCCCTGCCCATCATGCAGGCCATGGATAACGCATCGGAGGCCAACCGTCGCCGCCCGCGGCGCAACTTGGTCGAGGCGGTCGCCGTGACAGGTGATGCCGATGCCGTGGGTTCCGAGTTGCGCGCGTTGATCGAGGACGAGGACCATCCCGGGGCGGAGGCATGGCTACTGGGCGCCTTGCAGGCTGGGTTTGGCCGCGACGACCTGGAACGCTGGCTGCTTGGGCTTTGTTGCGATCACTTTATCGGGTTTGGCCATCCCCTGATCTATGTGACCAAGGCCTTTGACCTGCTCGATGCCGTGGGTTTTGAGCACGCGCCCGATCTTCTGCCGGCGCTCTTGTTTCGAATCGTCAACTCCACCCGCGAAGACATCTTGCCGCCGATGGAGTTTCTTGAAGACCACTTCGCCGCGCAGAGCCCGCAATTCGAGGCGTGGAGTCAGAATAAGGGCCCGCTTGAGGACGCCGCGGGACTGCGCGAGGCCCTGCTCGATGGAAACAAGCACGATGCCTGTGAGCGTGTTACCCGAGCTCTCGAACAAGCCGCCGATCCTGTGTTGATCGTGAACGAAATTGTGCGCGCAGCCAGTGAACGGATGCTGCGTTTTGACTATGTACTCGGCAATTCGGACGAAGTGCAGGAAGGCTGGTTGGACTTGACCCACGGTCTGACCTACGCCCACGCTGTTCGCATCACTTTTGAGCGCTATGCGTGTGCCGACCGACTGCGGTTGCTCTTCTACGCCGCCCACTTCGTCCAGCGCACAGGGCCGCTGGATTTGCCGGAGCGCAGCGCCGCGGGGCCACTCGAAGCGACGACCCTCGAGGCGCTATCCCTCGAGGACATTGCTGCGGCTGTTGGTTCCAGAGAAACAGACCGCGCCGTGGCCCTGGTGCGCTGTTTTCTGGGCCAGGGAGGAGATGTGGACGCCCTGCGCAATCGTTTCGTGGATTATTTGTTAAGCGACAAGCTGGTTCGGCCCATCGTCGTGGCCCATGGCCTCAAGACCTGCCTGGCGGCCTTTGCCGAAACCGCAGCGTTGGATGACGACCCTTTGCCTGTCCTGGCCTTCACCCGCTTCGCCTCTTCGCCAATCCGCGAACGCAGCGTATCGCGCAGCGTGCACGAAGCGATCCGATTCCTGCGAGACGGAAGACCGCCCAAACGCCTGACTTCCTGAAGCTTAGATTCTCGAGCCCTTGGAGCTCTCATAAGCGGGCAGGGTTTGCAGGCGCGCATCGTCCACGGCGCCGCCTACGGTGAAGTGGTAGAGACTCTGCCAGGCGGAACCCATCAGCCCCAAGGCCGCGTGTACAGGGTTGTCAAAGTAGCAGCCAATGCCCGTCCCGCTCAGGCCATGGACATGGGCTTCGAGGTAAAGTGCCTGGCCGATGAGGCCGGCTTCCCAGAATAGGCGCGGATAGAACCAGGCTCCGTGGGAATCCAGAGCGTCATCGAAGTCAGCGATCATGCCCAGACTGAAAGCGCCACTGCCAGCGATTTCCTGTTGGCACGAGAGCCGTGCAGCAAGGCCGGCCACGGGACCTTCCTTCAAGAGATAGAGCGGCAGTTCATCTTCCAGTGCCGGCGGTCGCTCCCACCGAAATTCGCTGCTGCACGCCTGTTTGGCTCGTTGCAAGGCGCTGGATTCTCGGGAGAGCCAGTAGAGCCCTGGCGCTACGCCATCCACGCGGTGCACAAACAAGGCCAGGTGCAGCCGCGGCCGCCAACGGATGGCCGAGAAGGGCGCAGCATCGCCTTGCGGCACGCAATCAGCGAGCATCTGAAAGAAACCAGCGCTCGAGAGGGTGGTGCAGCCATCCATGGCTACCGCGCTGCGCCGCTTTCGAACAAGTTGGCGCAGAGACGCCTTGGGTCTCTTGGAGGGATCCGGGGGGTGCTGCTCCGCGGCGCCCTCGTAGCTGTCACAGCCGCGAGGTTTTTTGGCAGCGGCGGCCACCGCTTCAATCACATCCCAATGCACATGACTTGGGGACAGGACGCTGGGCTCGCCAATCCAATCAATGGAGTCTCCGGGCACGCAGGGATTCGACAGCTCTTGGACTTGTTCCTGTCCTGTGCTCACTCTCACGAGCACATCGGCTTCTTCACTCTCCGGGAAACTTGTCTGGGCGCAGCCGAGCCACAGGGCCAGGTCCTCGCTGCTGAGCTCGTCCACCAAAGCTGCGCGCCAGCCGAGCCCCGCCGCTGCGATGGAGAGTGCCGCGATCGCGTGGCCGGCATCGTGTTGGGTGTAGCGAAAGGCTCGCTCGCCGTACTTCCAGGACTCGCGCCACAGAATCGAAGTCAGGCCTACAAAAAACTCACATCCAGAGGCCAGGTCGCCGAGGAGCTCAGCGTTCGTTTCCGAGAGGGCTGCGCGCAGCTCCAATTCGTGCTGGCGCGGCGCGTAGTGGTAGACCCCACAAGTCTCAGCTAGCTTGTCCATGGCCGGCAACAAGAGATGGGCTTCGGTGGGATGTAAGTTGCCGCTGGATGGATTCACTCGCAGGGACCAGCGCGCGCCTCCCGCTTCCTTCCAGGCCGATAGGGCTAAACTGTCAAAGAGAAAGCGGCTCAGGCTCTGGTGGTTGAGCTTTGCTGGTGGAATGTCTCCGCTCTTGGCGGCAGCCCAGTCCGGCTGGCCGAGGTCGCCGTCTACCTCGAGCGCAAAAAGTTGGGCACCCTTCCAGCGCCGAAAGGGATCGGGTTGAGATGCCCAATCAAGATCGTAGGGGCCCTGCGCATAGCGGTAGAAGTCGTGCTTGGTCCGCTCGTGATAGGCCTTGACGGTGCGCACTCGGTCAGAATCTGCGCTGGTCATTCTTCAAGGACCAAAGCCGCGCGCAGTTCAGCCGGCGAGCTGACCGGATCCTTGCAGGCGTAGTTGCGACAGACATAGGCCATGGCGGGTTCGGTGGCCGGGCGATTCTGAAGCAGGGGCAAAAACTCGGTCTCCGCGCGGCTGTCGGCCAGGGCGACTACTCGCGCCGGCGACCATGTTTGGCGCACGGCTGCGAGCAGAGCTTGGGTAGATGGATCTTCTAGCTCGCCGCTGATGACAACCTCGCGGGGACCGGTGGCGAGCCAGTCGACGGCGATCAGCAGTTGACTGAACGCCAGCGGGTGGCGGCCGACCAGCTTGCCCAAGGACTGGATCAGGCTTTCGGCGCGCTGGGCAAGTTCCCGGTTGCCGAGGAGTTCGGCCAAACGCAAAAGATTGAGGGCGTGGACTCCGTTGCCCGAGGGCAGCGCTCCGTCGTGGGGGTTCTTGAGTCGCGCGATCAACGCTTCGTGGTGTGCTCCGGTGGTGAAATAGCCGTCGTGCTGTGCATCGAGAAAATCCTCTTCGACGACTTCCACAAGCTCCAGGGCGCGGTGCAACCAGCCAGCATCGAAGTCAGATTCGTAGAGGTCGATCAGTCCGGCGATCAGGAAGACATAGTCGTCGAGACAGCCCGCGTGCTGGGACTTGCCGGCGCGGTGGGTGGCGAACAGACGGCCGTCTTCGCTTCGCATGTTTTCGAGGACAAATTGCGCCGCCGTTCGGGCGGCGTCGAGATAGCGGGCTTCTTGCAAGACCTGATAGCCCTGGGCCAAGAGCGAAATTGCCAAGCCATTCCAGGCGCACAACACCTTGTCGTCCCGACCGGGGTGCACGCGCTCTTTGCGGGCCAAGAAAAGCGCCTTGCGCGCCTCGGCCATGGATGCCGTCAAGGCCCCAAGATCGAGTCCCAGGCCCGCTGCGATTTCCATGTCGGGGCGCGGGCGCCAGAGGGCGCTGGTGCCGTGCTCAAAGTTGCCTTCCTCGCAGACGCCGAACCACTCCGCCGCCTGGGCGCCGAGTTTTCTTCCCAGCACGCCTTGGAGTTCGGCGGGCGTCCAGGAGAAGAACTTGCCCTCCTCGCCTTCGCTGTCCGCGTCTTGCGTGCTGGCAAAACCGCCACCGTCGGCGATCATCTCGCGCAGGATCCAGTCGCAGGACTCGCGTGCGATGGTTGCAAAGCGCTCTTCGCCGGTGTGCAGGAAGGCTTCGAGGTAGACGGGAACGACCAGGGCATTGTCGTAGAGCATCTTCTCGAAGTGCGGAATCAGCCACTCGGCATCGGTGCTGTAGCGGTGGAAGCCGCCGCCGAGCTGGTCGTAGATTCCCCCGTCCGCCATGCGTTGCAGGGTGTGCGTGACCATGGCGAGTGCATCGGGAGCACCGCTGCGATCGTGATGTCGCAGAAGTAGGCGCAGGTCCATGGCATGGGGAAACTTGGGCGCTCCACCAAATCCGCCCCAGGTGGGGTCGTAACTCTCGCGCAAGGCGTCGAGGGATCGGTCGAGGATGGTGGGGTCGAGGGCGGAGCGTCCATCGAAACGGCCCTCGGCTGCGATTTCCTTGGCGAGACGGTTAGCCTGACTCGTAACCTTGCCGCGGTCCACTTGCCAGGCTTGGGCCAGGCTTTGCAGCACTTCGCGGAAACCGGGGCGGCCGTATGCGCTGCGCGGCGGGAAGTATGTGCCTCCATAGAAGGGCTCGAGTTCTGGGGTCAGGAAGACGCTCATGGGCCATCCGCCAGCGCCGGTCAGTCGCATGACGGCCTTCATGTAGATCTCGTCGAGGTCGGGGCGCTCTTCTCGGTCGACTTTGATGTTGACGAAGTCCTCGTTCATGCAGACCGCGATTTCTTCGTTCTCGAACGACTCGTGCTCCATCACATGGCACCAGTGGCAGGCGGAGTAACCGATGGAAAGAAAAATAGGTTTCTGCTCTGCCCGCGAGCGTTCGATGGCCTCCGCTCCCCAGGGGTACCAGTCAACGGGATTCTCGGCGTGCTGAAGCAGATAGGGGCTAGTTTCGCCCTTGAGTCTATTGGTCACTGGAGGAATCCGTGGAGGGATAAAACCGTCAGCCTCGCGGCGGTAGCTTGATGATTGGAGGTTGGCGGTGGGCGCGCGTCGAGCGCTGCACTTCGATATCACGCAGAAGAGTCGAGGGCGAGATTGTACCCACGGGAACACTGCCGCTTTCCGCGAAGCAATAGGAGTTGTCCACCCGGGGGTCGTCGCCCAGGGCCAATACGCCTTGGATGGCGGCCAGGGGTGTTCCGACAAAGCTCACATCGCGCACGCGCCGGCGCTTGCCGCTGGTGGCGTCCACCTTGTAGATTGCGGTTGGATTGATCTGGAAGGCCTGGAACTCGTAGGCGTCGCTGGATGTCGTGGTCTCGCCGCTACGAGCGTCGGTGACGAGCAAGCCAAAGGAGCGCTCCTGCCCATCGACTTCGGCCATCCAGCGCTCTTTTAGTTCGGCAGCTCCCAGGGGCTCGCGCGCACTCACGATCAAGTTGGCCATGCGGGCCATGGCTTCGCGCCCCTTGGATGTGCGCCCGTGGCCGTTGGATGCGCTCTGACCGGGGATGCCGTTGCGGCTGGTTAGAAAGCGTCGCAGGATGCCGTCTTCCACGAGGTGCACCCGTTGTGCTGGCGTGCCTTCGTCATCGACGCTGTAATGTCCGTAGAGGGTCTGCCCCTCAAAACGCGCCATGCTGGGATCGTCGACGATGTCAATGCCAGCGGGCAGGATGCGCTTACCCACCCGGCCCGCGAAGGTCTGACCTTCGCTACGCGAGAGCAGGCGTTCGCCTTCGAGTCTGTGACCGATGGCTTCGTGAAATAGAACACCAGAGGGAATGCCGCCGAAAAGGGCCGGCCCTGAGTAGGGCGCCATGGGCTCGGCCTCAATGAGCTCCAGCAAGTCCTCGTGCAGCGCGTCGATGACAGCGACCAGTTCCCCGGCAGCCGGGAGTTCGTCCCAACTCCGTGCATAGAACGAACGCGAGGAAGACTGTCGTACGCCATCGGGGGCCAGCATGGCGCCGTAGAGGTAGACCTCGAAAAAGGGCTCTTGGGCCATGACCGAAGTGCCCTCGGAGTTGACGAAGAGCCGCGTCTGGATGACTTCGGTCATCTGGACATAGGGCGTTTCCATGCGCGGGTAGGCCAGGAAGAACTCCGATGTCTTCCTCACGAAGTCATCAGCTTGTTTGGCCGTGCCATGCAGTTTCTTGAGCGGGATCGCGAGCTTGATGGCCTTGCCCTTGCGCAGGCTGGGCGCGTTCTTGATCAAGCGCTCATCCAGGCTGATCTTCTTCTTGTCGTAGTAGTCGCGTAGAGCTTGGAGATGGCGTTCTTCGGTCAGGCGCCAAAAACAATAGCGCAGGGCAAACGGATCGAGATCTTCGGGGCCCTCGTTCCACTCGTGCCAATCCTCCTCTTCGTCATGGGACTCGAGCCGGCCATCGACTGTCTGATCGGATTGATAGGAGCCCACCCGCAAGTCCACATGCATGGTGCTGTTGTCCAGGGGGCAGGAATAGAACACGCTGCCGTAGCGCGCCCATGTCGTGTGACCCGCGCGAATACGCAAGAGATAAGAGAGGTAGAAGGGCGACGGATGGCCCTTGAGCTTGAGCCCCTTCATGGAGCGCGTCAGCTCGAGTTTCATGGCTCGTAGCGCCTTGCTTGCTTTTTTGCGGTTGATCATGGCGGTTGCCCGTCCTTGGACCGCAAAAGTCTACCCGTTGATCTGGCAGTCCGGGACCGCAGTCATTCCCCGCCGCAGCATTTCGACAGGAGCTCGGGTCCTTGGGCGCCTAATCAGATCGGGGGCTCGCCTTACTCCTGCATGCCCGCGCCGATGTAGCCCAGTTTCTCGAGCACGCGGCGCTGTTCGGCGGTAAGGTCGAAATTCACATCACGACTGTGCTCCACATGCCAGGCGTCCAGTGCTCCCCGCAGGCGCTTGGCCTGCACCGGTCGCCGATCTTGCAGGTTGTGTTCTTCCTTGGGATCGCTATTCAAGTCGTACAGCGATACCGGTGCCGGGCCTTCTCCTGCGAGGTTGTAGAGTTTGCGCGGATGGCGCCAAAACTTGACGCCGCTGTCTTCTCGCCGTGCCGTGGACTGGTGACCGTAGGCGTGTACGGCCTCGTGCCCAGGGTCGCGGCCGCCGAAGAGACTGGTTCCTTGAAGCCCAGGGATGGGGGCGAGATCGAGGGCTTCGAGGATCGTGGGGTAGATGTCGAGGTTCGCCGCCAATCCCGACACGCGGCGCCCGACTGGAATCCCAGGGCCGAAGAGAATCAGAGGCGTGTTCCACTGCTCCTCGTAGAACCACGGCCTGTGACCGACGCCGAACCAGTCTTGAACGCTGGCCGCATTGTCGGGCCTCCTCTCGACCATGGCGTCCACCAAGAGCGGCTCTTGCAAATGCTCGTAGAGCATCTCACCGTGGTCAGAGGCGAAGATGACCAGGGTTTCGGAGAGATCTCCAGAATCCGCAAGAGCTGTGAGGATGACGCCGAACCCATCGGAGACTGAGCGCACCTCACCATCGTAGAGGTTACTGATGCGCGTCATGAGCGCGACCGTGGGCTCCAGGGCCGTCAACTCGCGATCAGCGGCCTCGGCCCATTCAGCAGCGAGGGGCAGGGCGCGGCTCCAACGCTCGTAGAGTTCCTCGTGATCCACCCGCGGCCCCGTGAAGATGTCGTGCTCCGGGGCAGGCTGATAGGGGTCGTGGGGATCGTTGAACTGCACCCAACTGAAGAAAGGCTTGGCGCTGCGTTTCTCGTCCGCCAGGCGTTCGGCGTACCAGGCCTTCCACAACTCGGCCACACCCAAGGCCGTGCGCTCACCCGCCGTGCCTTCAAAGTGTGCGAACCCCCGTTCAAAGCCGCGCTCGGTGATGAGCACCGGGTTGGCCGGAAAGGCCGAGGTGTCCACGCCATTTGCTTGCAGGGCTTCGGCCAAGACGATCATGTGCGCGGGCAAGTTGGCTTCCCGTTGAGCCACGACCACGCCGGTCATCATCGAGATCATCGAAGGTACGGTCCAACAGCCCTGGGCGTAGCAATTCTCGTAAACCGTACCGCGGGCAGCCAGGGCATCGATTTCCGGGCTGGTGGGGCGGCTGTAGCCATAGCAGCCAAGGCGATCGCCGCGCAGGGTGTCGGCCACCACCAAGAGCACATGGCGCGGCCGCGGCTGCGAAGGCGCTTCACCGCAGCCCGCAGCGAGGGCCGCTATCAGGACCAGGCAAGTGGTGATGGTGGTGCGCATGGTTCACTAGGGTAGCTGTGCGCTGGGGGGTGTTCCAGAGGCGGGCTTCGCTCAGGCAATACGAGCGCCAGGGTTCAGCCTGGCGCGCTGCGGTATTCGGTGTCCTTGGCGAGGTGCGCTGGCAGGTCGCTGATCTGTTTGCAGCCCAATTGCTCCAGCACCTGCTGGAGCTGTTCCTTGAGCATGGCCATGGTGTGGTCGCCGCCGGCGCGGCCCAGGGCGGCGGCACCGTACATGAAGGTGCGACCAAGAAAGGTGGAGTGGGCACCTGTGGCCAGTGCACAGGCGATGTCGGAGCCCGATCGCAAGCCGCTGTCGAGCATGAGCGTCGTGCGCGAGGCAAACTTCGGCGCCAGGCGCGCCAGAGCCTTGATGGTCGATTCACCCGCGTCGAGTTGGCGGCCTCCGTGGTTGGATACGATCAAGCCATCGGCGCCGAGGTCCAGGGCCAGATCCGCGTCCTCCTCGGTGACGATACCCTTGATGACCAGCTTGCCCTTCCACAACTCGCGCAGGGCTGCAATGCGCTTGGGGCTCAGGCGGCCGGAGAAGTTCTTGTGCATGAATTGGCTCAAGTGAGTGAGGCCGGACTTCTCGGGCAAGTAAGGCAGCATGGTGGCAAAGGTCGGCTTGCCAGTTGCGAGTTGGCCGAGGCACCAGGCGGGGTGCGCCAGCATCTGCAAGACATTGCGCGCGGACATACGCGGCGGAATGGAGAGGCCATTCTTGATTTCCTTCGGTCGATAGGCAAAGGCCGGTGTGTCGGCCAGGAGCACCAGCACGCCGAGGCCGGCGTCGGCAGCACGCGCGACTAATTTGTCGCGCAGGCTGTCATGGGCGGGGTGGTAGAGCTGAAACCAGGCGCGGCCCTCGGTCAGCTCGGCAACCCTTTCGATACTTGCCGTGCCCACCGTGGAGAGCACGAAGGGCAGGTTGTGCTCAAACGCCGCTTGGGCCAGGTATTCGCAGGATCCGGGCCAAATTAGCCCTTGCAAACCCACCGGCGCCACGCCGAAGGGCGCGTCGTAGACATGGCCAAATAGTTCGGTCTTGAGCGATGAGCCCGGATGGTCGCAGAGGTATTGAGGCCTCAGTAGGACCTCACGGATTTCGTCCGTGTTGCGCGCCAGGTTTACGCAGGAGAAGCAACCTCCGTCGAGGTATTCAAAAGCAAAGGCCGGTAGCCGCTGCCGCGCTCGCTCACGCAGGTGGTCGCTGGAGGGGTAGTTGCGATGTATGCGATGCAGGGGATCCTTCATTGGCTCACCAATGTGTCGACTTGGAGAGCGCATGTCCAACCCAACCAGGGGCGATCCTAATTGGATGCGCCGATAAGCATCGATTCAGTCGCTTCAGAAGTGCTCGCTCACTCAAGCTTGAACGGGCGTTCCGGTTCAGAGAGAGGATGGTATTGCTTTGTACATAAGAGCCTGTGCTGCTTGAGGAGCGCGAAGAGGGAGGCCGATAGGGAGGGGTGCCACCGTCAAGGCGGGGGCGGTCACAACAGCCTGTTTGATGAACCCCACAGCTCTTCAAGCAGGTTTGGATGTTGGTTAGGTGAAAGTGCCAGCCGTTGGCCAACGCTTCCCCTCTTTCAAAGTAAACCAGGCGCGGTCCAGGCAGAGCGCGCACTTCCTAAGGGTTCGAAAAATGGCAGGATGGAAATATGTGGGCGCAGCTGCGCTCGTGGCTGGAGGGATGCTCGGACAGGCATCCGCGCAGGGCTGGGTGGCGGAGCTTGAAGCTCACGATCAGGGAAGCCTGGACCATTTTGGCGAAGCACTCGCGCTATCTGGGACATCGTTGGTCGTCGGAGCGCGACATCATGATATTGCGGCGGCAATCCCCAACTCGGGAGCGGCCTATGTGTTTGTTGAAACAGCGGCAGGGTTTATTGAGGAGGCGCAAATCCTGCCTCATGACCCGGTAATCCACGGGAAATTTGGCCATTCAGTCGCAATCGATGGCGATACGATTCTCGTGGGTGCTCCCGATGCTCGAGTTCTTGGTTTTCCAGAGGGAGCGGTGTACTTCTTCCACAGGGCTCAATCTGTCTGGGTCGGCGCGGCGCGAATCGAGGCTACCACACCTGCAATCGGTGATCGTTTTGGATGGAGTGTGGCCATCGAAGGTGAATGGGCTGCGGTTGGCGCCTACGGCGATGACGCGGCCGGGTTCAACGCGGGCGCCGTTCACATCTACCGCAGGCAGGCGCCCCTTTCCTGGGTTCTGTTTGCCGAATTGCGGCCGGAGCAGCCGGGGGGCAACGATTTTTTCGGGCAGGCTGTTGCCCTCGATGGTGAACGACTTCTCGTTGGAGCACCCGGCGAGGATTCAGTGGCCTTGGATGGAGGTGCGGCGTATCTCTTTGCCTTCGATGGAACGAGTTGGGTCGAGCAGAAGAAGGTCACCGTTGCGTCTGCCTCGGCCCAGGCCAGGTTTGGTGAAGTGCTCGACCTCGATGGCTCACGCATGGTCGTCAGCGCACTCCACAGCGGGATCTTGGGCTCACAGCAGGGCGAGGTCTACATCTTCGATGAGCTGGGAGGCGAGTGGGAACTCAGCGCGCAGCTTGCCCCCAAGGAAGCCGGAGCTGGCGACGGCTTTGGTTGGAGAGTTGATCTCCTCGGCGATGACTTGCTCGTGGGCGGTCCGCGATTCGACGGTGTCTTGGATAACGGTGGAAGCGCCTGGTTGTTCTCGAAGGTGTCAGCCGAGTGGCTTCAGATTCGCGCCTTGCACGCTCCTTCGCTCGACCCCAATGAGGGTTCGGGTTCAGCGGTGGCTCTCGGACCGAACCGTATCTTCGTGGCCGGTTACCAGGACTCCAATTCCGTGCTGGGCGCCGGTTCCGTGCAGGTTTGGTCTCGAGCTGTCTTGCAGGAGCATCATGCCTTTTGCTTTGGCGTGACCTGCCCTTGCGCGAATGACGATGCCGAGGGAGGCTGTAGCAACACGAGCGGCCGTGGAGCCCGCTTGAGCGCGAGCGGTTCGCTACAGATCGCCAATCGCGATCTGGCGCTGAACCTCGATAGGCTCGTTCCGGGACAGCCCACGGTTGTCTTGTCCGGGTCACTTGGGGCGCCCTGGATGTTTGGCGACGGGCTGAGCTGCCTGAACCTGGCGAACGCGGCTTTCCTGGCGGTTCCCGGATGCGCGGATGCTCAAGGCCTCTTGTATGTCGGGCCCAATCTATTCGATCCGGCGGCTGAACCAGCACCTGGCAGCACGCTGTATTTTCAGGCCTGGTATCGCGACCCTGTCGGGGCGCCCTGCGGCAGCGGGTTCAATCTATCCAATGCCCTCGGATTGCAGTTCGTGCCCTGAGCTCTTGGTTGAGGAGCTTGCGCTCCCGACTACTCCGATAGCCTGCTAGAATGACGAGCGCTCATGCTCGCGGTCGTCCTCCTCGCAACCAGTGCTGCCACAGCTGCTGCCTCCTGGTGTATTCACCGCTGGTCACCGGCAGGAGCTCTGTTGCGGCGGGCGCGGCGTTTCCATCGGCGCTTGATCCGTTTGGCAGAGTCGCTGGACGATGAGCTCGATCGGGTAGAGGATGCGCTGGAGGCAGCCGCCGGTGAGTATTCCGAAGATCAGTTTCAGGAGCGACTGGCAGCGATTCCAGTCACGAAACTAATTGCCAAGGGCGCCCGTTGGTCGGCGCTGGAGGAGTGTGGTGTGCGCACCTTGGCCGATCTCACGGGACGCTCGGCAGCATCGCTCGAGAATATTCCTGGGGTGGGCAGGGTCACTGCTCAACGCGTTTCTACGGCTGCCGCTGATTGGATTCGACGCATTGGCGAGGCGCCTATCGACATGCCTGGCCTCGCCCAGCTCAAGAGCCGTTCCGGGGTGACCCTGTTCGCTCGTGCTTGGGCTCTGCTCGCGGCACGGCAAGAGCTTGTGCCCAGTCGCCAACGCTTGGACGATTCCATCGAGGAGAGTCACAAGAATCAGAAGGAGATCCAGGCTCGTGCGGGCTACACCGCCTGGCTGCAAGCCAAGGGGCGCGTCGACGGGGTCCCCGCCCTGGAAGAAAGCGTGGAACGCCTGGAGATCTTGTGCGAGTTGAACTGGCCATCAGATGCGCAGCCTTTCGCCAGAGCTCCTTGGCGTCGGAGGCTCAAGAAAAGGGACCTGGAAAAGGATGTCGAGCGCCGCTACGCCGATTTTGTAGCCGTCCTCGAACCGGCTCTGGGATTGAGCACTGGGTCAGCTAGCGATGTGGAAATTGCTGGCGTGCCCCGCGGGCTCACCAGCGAAGTCGTGGAACGCATCCAGAACCAGCCGCTCGAAATATCGAAGCTGCGTTTGACCCTGCGAAGGTACCAGGATTTTGGTGCGCGCTACATGTTGGCTCAGCGCCGGACACTGCTCGGAGACGAGATGGGGCTTGGTAAGACGATTCAAGCTCTGGCGGCCATGGTCCACATCGAGTCTGAGGCCGCGGGCTCGCGTTTCTTGGTGATCTGTCCAGCGAGCATTGTGACCAACTGGTGTCGTGAGATCGAATCCCGGACCGATCTTGCCCCCAGGCTCATCCATGGTCGGGGGCGAGATGAGGAAATGGCCTCCTGGATAAGCGCGGGGGGCGTGGCCGTTTCTAGCTATGCGGGCTTCCGCGACCGACGCTTGGTCCAGACTCTGGCAAGGGCGGGCCTCTCCATCGATCTCTTGATTGCCGACGAGGCCCACTATGTGAAAAACCCAGAAGCCGCCCGCAGCGCCGTGGTTCGGATGGCGGTCAACCGCTCGTTGCGCGTCTCCTTGATGTCGGGAACGCCCATCGAAAACCGCTTGGCGGAGTTCTCGAACCTGTTTCGATACATATCGCCGCCCATCGCCCGTGAAGTGGAGCAGGCTATTCCCGGCGGCACAGGCCTGGCACAGGTCATCGCTCCGGCCTACCTGCGCCGCAACCAGGAAGATGTCCTCAAGGAGCTGCCGCCCCTGATCAACAAGCCCGAGTGGCTCGACCTGTCCAGCGAGGATCGAGCGGCCTACAACGAGTCCGTACTCGAAGGGAACTACGCGCGTATGCGGCAAACCGTGACCCTGGGAGGTCCACGGACGCCATCGGTCAAGCTCTCACGCCTCTTGGAACTCGTGGAGGAGTACCGCGACGAAGGCCGCAAGGTCATTGTGTTCTCGTTCTTTCTAGGCGTGCTGGCGCGTGTGGCCGATGAGATACCCCACATCGGCATCCTTCAGGGCAGCGTGCCGCTAACCAAGCGCGCGGCCATCGTGGACCGCTTTCAGGCGGCTGAAGGGCACGCGGTGCTCCTGGCTCAAGTCATGGCTGGCGGCGTGGGGCTCAACCTACATGCGGCGTCTGCCGTGGTGATCATGGAGCCCCAATGGAAACCCTCCACCGAAGAGCAGGCCATCGCTCGCGCCCACCGCATGGGCCAGGTGCGCTCCGTCGTCGCCCACCGCCTCTTGGCCCGCGAGACCATCGAGGAACGCCTTGTCGAAGTCCTCGAGGCCAAGCAGAAGATCTTCGACGAACATGCACGGCCCAGCGACCTCAAGGACGCCGCGGCCGCTGCCAACGAGAGCCAATTCGCTGCCCGCGCCGTGGCGAGCGAACAGGCTGCTCTCTTGAACTGATCCCAGAAAGCGCCGCTGTTGGCCCGCTACACGCCTACCACTGCACCGAATAGGCGTTGCTGAGATTGAAGACTGAACCGCAGGTGCTGAAAGGATCGCGGTACCAAAATTGGTAGTGCACCAGATCCCCCGGCGAGATGGCTCCCAGAGTGGACAGGGGGACAGCGGGCGGGCCACCTGTGGGCGGCGAGGTCGAAGCGGTGCGTCCGGGGGTCGCAGTGCCAACTTTCACGCGCTTGACATCCCCTCCGGCGCAGCGTTTGCCATTGCCAAAGAGAACCCCTCCGCCGCCGCTGAGCGGGATGGACCCCTGGAACACGAGCCAGGGTTGACCGGCTGTCATGCCGATCGCCGAAAGCTCCAGAGTGTCAGCGCCCACCGTGGCGGTGCCTGATCCCGTGAGCTTGGCTCCGGTCGAGTTGGATGCGTTGGGGCACCCGTGGCCGGAAGAACTCAAAGCGGCGCAGGGGCAGGCGGGTCCACCGCTGCCATCCCCAAAGCAGAAGGGCGTCCCGGGCTCGAGCGGCCCGGCGATGGCCAGGTCGTATTGACCCGGGCCGCCGCTGGCTCCGGGGAAGTTGCCGATCTGCAGCAGGTAGATCGAGCCGGAGGTCACGGCGAAGGTGATCTCGGATTCCAGTCCGCAGGTGTCATCGTTGCAGGCCAGCGCCGCGATGCCGGAAGTCGGGTGAGGACACACCGCGCCCGCGTAGGCCGCGATCTTGGTATCCAGCCCAAGTCCAAAGCAGGTTTTCAGCGTTGCCACGCCCGTGGCGTCGGCGGTCCACAGGAACCAGATGTCATTACTGATTCCGCTCGTGCCGAATGAGAGGCAAATGGCTTGCGCCTGTCCTTCCAGGCCAGTCGTTGCATGGGAGTTGTCGAAGGCAAAGTTGCCCTGACCGGTGAAGCTTTGGGGCAGCAGGCAATCGTCGGAACTTTGAGCGCTGGCGGTTGCCACGAGGGCTGTCACGCAGATGGCGTGGAGGTATTTGATTGAGAGCATGAAAAAGGCCGGTAGAATTTGGAAAAGAAAGGCGAGGGGCCAGCGCCGGTCCCGATTGAGCAACGCCTGCCCTGATTCAGGCGGGCTTCCTTGAGGTTCGCCGGAGTCAGCAGCGATAGTTCAGAGTCTGGCGGAAGGAGGTTCAGGCAACTCCGCCGAGTCCTGGCCAGCGAAGTCCATGGACCCTGATCGGAGCGACTTCAACCGCTGAAGTTCAGAGTGATAGTCTACGCTAGGTCCCTGTTTCCTGCCCGTAGCGGCCCTACGCGGGGCCTCTCTGGCCCGCATGGGTAGCATGGTCCGTTCAGATGGCCTCGCTCGGCCCCATCCCACGATTCTGATATGGATATGGCACGCCAATTTTTGCTCAACATCACCAGGGCCCTGGCTGTGGTGTCACTCGCCGTTGCAGCTTCCGCATCTAGCGCCTCGATTCCCGCGCCCGCAAGCGCGGATTCCGAAACAATCGAGGGCGCGGTGCTCAAGCAGGATGGCAAAAGCCTCCTGGGCCTCGTCGGCCCTCTTGCTGCGTCGACGCCGGCCAGCGGCGGCGATCTCTACCAGGAGGACATGGCCTTTGCCCTCGACGAGCTCAAGAAACAATGCGGGGGCTTCTTCAGGCTCAAGCAGATCAAGTGGAACAAGGTCGAGAAGGAATTCAAGCGAGCCGCGAAAAAGGTGCGCACGGATACCGAGCATCTAGTTCTCCTGCAGCGACTCATCTCCCGTCTGAAGGATGGCCACGCCCGGGTCGAGGCCCTGGAGAAGGGCAAGAATGTGCCGAGACCCGAGGAGTGGACCATCGAGAAGCGCGGCCCAGGCCTTTTCCTGTGCCAGATCGGCAAGCGCATCTACATCAAGAACGCCTGGTCAAGTGCCACCGCTGTGGGGTTAGCCGCGGGTATGGAGGTGCTTTCCATCGATGGCCAGAAGATGGCGAAGTGGCTACCGGCGCGCATCGAGGAACTGTCGGACACCCATTCCTTTTCCACGGACCAGCAGGCCCTCTTCTATGCCCTGCACCGCGGTCTCGCCCGTGAAACGGGCAGCCGACTCAAGCTTGAGTGCAAGACCCTCGAAGGCAAGAAGAAGAAACGGACCATCACCATCGGCCGAGCCAGCCTCATCCCCAACGGCCCGGCCTTTCCGCCGCAGGATTACGAAACCCTCGGCGACAGCATCCGCATCGGTCACACCGAAGAGGGCTACGGTTACATTCACTTTCGGCGTACCAAGGACAAGGTCCTCGAAGAGCTCGATTCCGCCCTCGCCAAGCTGGGCCCCGTTCCGGGGATGATCCTCGACTTCCGCGGCAACTCCGGCGGGGGCTGCGACCACGATGCCTTCGAGGCGCGCTTTGTCCCTAAGGGCCAGAAGATGCCGCGCATGGCCCGCAGCCAGCTCGCCAGTCAGGGCGAGGCGCCCTACGGAGGTCCCATTATCGTAATCGTCGATGGCACCACGGTCAGCGCCGGCGAAACCACCAGCGGCATGTTCAAGGAGGACGGCCGCGCCTACATGATTGGCGAGAGCGCCACGGCGGGCATGTCTTCCCAGAAGACGACCATCGAACTGCCTTCACGCCTCTTCGCCCTCTATGTCTCGACCCGCTCCAACCGTTCGAGCTACAACAAGGGGCGCGGCATCGAAGGCATCGGCGTAGCGCCCCAAGAACTCGTCGAGTTCGACCCCGACGACCTCGCCGCCGGCGTTGACACCCTGATCCGCCGCGCCGAGGAACTCCTTGGGGACTATCCCAAGAAGGCCGTCAAATACGACCCAAAGGAGTACGGCTGGGGGGGCTAGGCCGCCCGCCGTTCGCTCTCTTCATCTTCGCGCACGTCGGGTTGGGACCACTGCCAGCCGCGGCCGCGCAGCATCCAGAGGCAGGTACGGGCCAGGATGGCGAGATCTTCCGCCAGAGAGAGCCGGCAGCGGTAGTGTTCGTCGCCGTGCAGTTTTTGCGCGTAGGCTTCAGCGTTCTTGCCTGTGTAGCCCTGGGTGATTTGAGAGCGGCCGGTGATGCCGGGCAGGAGCGCCAGACGGCGGCCGAAACCGGGAACCCGCTGGGAAGCCCAGGCGTTGATTTCGAGCATCTCCGGCCGCGGTCCCACCAGGTTCATGTCGCCGCGCAGGATGTTGAGCATCTGCGGCAACTCGTCGAGGTGGCTGTTGCGCAAGAGACGCCCAAAGCGCGTGACCCTGGCCCCGTCACCGCCGCTGCTCCAGGATTTATAGCTCGACCCATCCAGCTCGATCATGGTGCGAAACTTGACCATGATAAAAACCTCGCCATGGCGTCCCACTCGGGGCTGAAGGAACAGAATCTTGCGCGGGTCCCCGAAAATAGCGAGGTTGATGAGGGCGATGGGCAGCGCCACGCTGAGAATCAAGGGCAGGGCGCAAGCCACGAGCCCGAGGTGCAGGGCGCGTTGCCCGTGACGGGCGTAGAAACTCTGCGGGGTCAGATCAGACCAGGTGGTTTCTCGGCTCGTCTTCAAGTCAAGGCAAGCTGACGCGATGCAAGACAACGCGCCAGATGCCGGCGCTTGTTGTTGCGTTGAAGCGCTCCGGCCTACGCCAAGGTTGGCGGAAACACGATTCGTTTCAATTGAATCCGGTGCGGAACTGTCGATCCTTGCGTCGCTCATAGTCCTCTTCCCATCGACTAGTTGCACCGCGCTCAAGCGACGATATGCGAACATTCATGGTTCTCACTCAAGGGCGAGATAGAGCGATTGCGAGGCTTCTAACGGGGGCAATCACTCTATTGAGGAACGTCACAATGTGATTTGCATCGCCCACAGGCATCCCGAGAGAGCTCGCCCACTCGTGAGTGAGTCAGAGTTCCCGTAAATCGTTCGAGGCGTTGTCGCGGCGCGCCTGAACTTGCGTGTTGGACTTACGCGGGGGCTGCCTGATGCCGATGAAGGGAATTCACAACAATCATGAAAGTTCTCTATCTAGTGCCGGACGATGGATTCTTCTGGAGCCACCGGCGCGACCTGGCAGCGACCGTTTTGAAGACGGGCTGTGAGGTTCTCGTGGCGACGCCAGAGGGCTCCTACCGCGAGCGCATCGAAGCCGATGGGTTCGGATTTCGGCCCGTGCGCATGTCGGCGGGCCTGTCACCGCTTGGCATGGCGCGGACCTTCCTCGACCTTCTGCGCCTTTACCGCGCAGAGCGTCCTGACCTCGTCCACCATGTATCCATGCGTTCGGTTCTCGCCGGAGGCCTGGTGGCTCGTGTGACACGCGTGCCATCGGTGGTCAATCTGATTTGCGGATTGGGTTGGGTCTTTAGCTCGGGATCGCGAGGGTTGCGTTCATGGGTGAGCTGGGCCTATCGCCTGAGTCTCGCCAACAAGCGCAGTTGGACCGTCTTTCAGAATCCCGATGACAAGCAGCAGTTTCTGGATCGGGGCCTCGTCTCTGATTCACGCTCATCCGTTATTCTGGGCAGTGGAGTCGAAACCCGTGGGTTTCAGTCAACGCCCGAGCCCGAGGGTCCGCCAAGCATCCTGTTCGCCTCGCGCATGCTCGAGCCCAAGGGGGTCGCCGACCTCGTCGAGGCTGGCCGGCTCTTACAGCAAGCGGGTGTGGAGCACACTATCGTCTTGGCCGGAGAGCCCGACGCGAAGAACCCCAGCTCGATTTCGAAAGAAACTCTTGAGGCCTGGGTGGACGAAGGTCTCGTGCGCTGGTTGGGTCATGTGGATGATGTGCCCGCGCTGCTCGGCGATTGCCACCTCGCTTGTTTGCCCAGTTACTACGGCGAGGGTCTGCCGCGATTTTTGTTGGAGGCCATGGCTGCGGGCCGTCCCATTGTGACCACCGACACGCCCGGGTGCAGGGAACTCGTCCCGAACGAAGCCAGCGGTGTGTTGGTGCAGCCGCGCAAACCCGATGAACTCGCAGCCGCCCTTGGTCGTCTGATCAGCGACGAACAGGGTCGCAGAGAGATGGGTCGAGCCGGTAGAGAGCTCGTTGATGCGCACTTCACCCTCGACTCGGTTATCGCACAAACCCTCGATGTCTACGACGAGATCACGACCGAGGACTGGCGGTGAGTGGCATGGGGCCGACGCTCGACATCATCATCGTCAACTGGAACTCAGGCGATTTGCTGCGCTCCTGTTTGCAGTCGATTACCAGCGCTCTCCACGAGAGCTTCACCCTGCTGCGGGTGGTGGTTGTCGATAACGCTTCGAGTGACGAATCACTACGCGGCTTGGATGGCCTCGAGTTGCCCTTGACCATCCTTTCTAATCGCAGCAACCGCGGCTTCGGACGGGCTTGCAACCAGGGGGCGTTGGAGAGCCGGGCCGACTATCTTCTGATGCTCAACCCCGACACGCTCCTTGAAGCGGACTCCCTGCGCATTCCCCTGGAGTGGCTGGAAAGGGACGCGAATCAGAGCGTGGCCGTGGCGGGCATTCAGCTCATCGACTCCAACGCTGGAGTTGCTCTGAGCTGCGCACGATTTCCACGCTTCGCGACTTATTTCTGGACTGCCACCGGTCTCGACCGCCTGCTGCCAGGGCTGTCCCTGGGCTATCGCATGGTCGAGTGGGACCACAGCGAGAGCCGCGATGTGGAGCACATCATGGGCGCCTTCTACCTCGTGCGAGAGGCTGTGTTTCAGGCGCTAGGCGGTTTTGACGAGGACTTCTTCGTGTACTTCGAGGACATTGACCTGTCGCAACGCATCGCCGCGCGTGGTCATCGCTCGCACTTCCTGGCCCAGGCTCAGGCCTATCACAAGGGAGGAGGCACGACGGCGCAAATCCCAGCCCGTCGCCTCGCTTGTTTCTTGCGAGGCAAGCTGCGCTACGCACGCAAGCACCACGGGCGCATTGGATTCCTTCTTGTGGCGGCATTGATGGTTCTGGTCGAGCTGCCCTTGCGCTGTTTGGCGTTCCTCGTCGCCCGGCGTCCCAAAGAAGCGCTGGCTACCCTGGGTGCCGGCGTGTTGCTCTGCGTCGTCGAACCGTCTTGCGATGACTGATCGCCGCATTCTTCTGCTCTCGCGTTACGGGCCCTTGGGCGCGAGCAGTCGCCTGCGTTCCTTGCAGTACCTGCCACACCTCCGCGAGTGTGGTTTGGAGATAGATGTCGAGCCCCTGTTCGATGATGATTATCTCCAGCGCATCTACGCTGGACGCCGACCAAGCTGGATGCGCGTGGCGTCTTCCTATGCGAACAGGCTCTTGCGTCTCCTGCATGTGGACGCCTACGACATCGTGTGGGTTGAAAAAGAACTCTTCCCTTGGCTGCCGGCGTTTGTCGATCTTCTCCTCGCGCGGCGCGCTCCCAAACTGGTGCTCGACTTTGATGACGCCATCTTCCACCGCTACGACGGCCACCGGAGCGCCTTCGTGCGGCGTATCTTGGGCCGCAAGATCGACGCCCTAATGGGTGCCGCCGACTTGGTGCTCGTGGGCAATGATTACCTGGCTGCGCGCGCCGCCAGCGCGGGTGCGCGGCGCGTTGAGCTCCTGCCCACTGTAGTGGACACCCGTCGCTACCAGGCTCTGGTGCGTCCCGCCGAACGGCCCTTTACCGTGGGTTGGATCGGTACCCCCCGCACGGCGGCTTACCTAAAACCCATTGAGAAGGCCCTGCACGAGGTCGCGGCAGAGACTGGTGCACATTTCGTGATCGTGGGCGCGGGAACGCAAGCGCTGCCTGGCTTGCCCAATGTCGAACACTGTCCCTGGAGCGAAGCGAGCGAGGCGAGCGACTTGCAGCGTGTCGATGTGGGCTTGATGCCTCTGCCCGACGAGCCTTTTGAGCGTGGCAAGTGCGGCTACAAGCTGGTGCAGTACATGGCTTCAGGCAAAAGCGTGGTGGCTTCGCCAGTGGGCGTCAACACCGAAATCGTAGAGCCCGGCCTGAACGGTTTTCTGGCGAGTTCAACTGAAGAGTGGCGCGAATCTTTGCTTCTGCTCGCCAGCGACCCTGGCCTCTGCGCTCGCCAGGGAGCCGCTGGCCGTCGCAAGGCAGAGCAGCACTACTCTCTTTTCACCTGCCAGCGCCACCTGGCCGGTCTGCTGCTGAACCTCTAGAGGTTCGCCGCAACTTGAAAAGCGGCAGGGTGTTGATCGACAGGTGGTGGCGCACCAGTCCGTACGACACCAGGTTGATCGTGGCAACCGTGGTCGCGCTGGCGATGGCGGCTCCGGTGAGGCCGTAGAGGGGCACCAGCACCGCATGGAGCACGAGGCTCAAGACTACCGATCCGCCGAGGTTTGCGCGCAGGGCGCGTTCGCGGCCGCTCATCATGAGCAACTCGCTGACGCTGCCGGTGACCACATTGACGAGTTGCCCCGTGGCCAGGATCGCCAGGCAGCGACCGCCCACGACAAAGCCAGGGCCGAAGAAACCCATGACGATGTCAGGTAGGGTCCAGAACAAGATCACCGGTGGCAGAGAACAGGCCAAGGTCAAGAGGGTCACGCGCCGCGCACTGCGCCCCAGGCCTTGATGGTCGCCGCGGGCGTGCAGATCGGCGAAGCGCGGAGTCGCTGCCGCATTGATGGCGATCAGAGCAAAACTGGTCAGCGTCGCCGTGCGGTAGGCCGTGGCGAACAGGCCGACTCCCGATTCGTCGCCTGCGAGAGCCAGAGCCATGATGGAGATGGATGGTAGGGCCAGAGTCAATAGCGCGACGCCGAGGAAGGGAATAGACTCCCGGGCAAGGTTGCGGGACTCGTCGCTGCTCTTTGTGTCGGCTAGCCAGGGTGTGGCCCGGCGCCAGAGGGCAAAACCCAAAAAGGCTGCCGTGGACATGCCCGCGGCGTAGGCCATCACAGCACTCGTCGGCCTCGGGCCAAGGATGACGACGAAGAGGCCCAGGAAGATCAGTGTTGCGGCAGGCGCCAGGGCGACTTGAACCAACTGCGATTCACCTGGCCGGGAGAGGCCGCGCAGGAGTTCACCGAAGACGATCAACAAGGAAAGAGGAACCACGGCGAGGGCTGCGAGGCGCAAGGTAGCGGTCAGCCCTTCGAGGCCAAAAACCTGATCTCCAAGAACGGGAGCCAGGGCGAACAGGCAGACTGAAACCACACTCGATAACACCAAGGTGATCAGCATCGCCGCCCGAGCGGTGCCTGCCGCCGCGCTCTGGTCTCCGGCGCCGAGGGCGGCGGCGACGCGCCGCACCAAGAGCTGATCGAGCCCCAAGCGTCCGATCACACTGGCCATGGTGGCGGCGGCAATGGCGAGGAAGTAAATCCCGGAATCTTCTGGCCCCAAAGCGCGCGCCACCGCTAGTCCCACTCCGTAGGATAGAACTGCGCCGGTGGTCCGCGCGATAAAGGCTCGACTTGCACCCGCGAGCAAACTCATCGGACGATACTCCCCGTGGTTTTTCTCGCTAGATCGCCCTGGCCTGGCTGCTGAAAGGTCCATGCCACGCGCCTTCGAGTAGGCCACCCAAGAGAGCCGTGCTTGGTCACCAGTGACGCGCAAGTTGTGAGGCAATTGAATATCATCTTCTCCAGAATCGACAGCCAGCGGGGCCAACTGAACAGTCCCTGCGGCTCTTCGAGCAGCACTCCTTGCCCCACTTGGGAACTGGACCAGGAATGGGCCGCTTGGCGCGCTCTCGCAGCTCCTTGGGGGCTCAGAGGCAAGTGCATTTCCGCGCGTTCCCGAAGCGGGCTGGTAGCGGTCGGCGCCAACTAAAGCTCCTCCAGAGAGCATCCGATGGGAAGAGCATGCGGACCCCTCCCTCCACCCAGCGCGCGCTTCAATTGGCTACCTGCCTCGCCTGCGGTTCCGACAAGAACTACCAGCTCGGTCACTGGCAGGAAATGCCCCTGAGTGTGATCAACTTGCCTCGCACACAAGCTGCGGCGAAGAGCGCTCCAACTTTTGAGTTGGACGTGCGCCGCTGCGGGAACTGCGGTCATGTATTCCACACACGCTTCGATCCCGATGCGGTGCAATACAAGGACGCATCCAATCTGGTCTTCAACAACGGCCACGGTTGGCAGCAGTACCAGAAGGAACTCGCCCAGCGCTGGTTCAAGGAGTGGAATCTCGAAGGCAAGCTGGTGGTCGAAGTGGGCGCTGGGGACGGGGAGTTCTTGGATCGCTTTCGACAATTGGGCGCAGAAGTCTTGGCCTTCGAGCCAGGTCCCGACGCCGAGGCGTGCAGCCGGTTGGGCTTGCGCGTCAAACAAAACTACTTCGGCGCAGGCGAAGTCGCGCACTTCAGTCCGGCGGCGATCATCTGTCGCCACGTCATCGAGCACATGGCCGACCCGGCGGAGTTCCTGCGTGAGATACGCCTGGGCGCTGTTGCCACAGAACAGGCTCCCGTTTTTCTGGCCGAGGTCCCGCGCATTGACAAGGCCCTGGAGCATCACAGGATCAACGATTTTCTCTACGAGCATGTATCGCACTTCACCGAGCACTCATTCCGGGTGCTCTTCGAAGAAGCTGGCTGGGATGTGCTGGCCATGGAGAGTGGCTATGGCGACGAAGTCGTCAACCTCGCGGCGCGGCCCCGTTCCCGTTGTTCGCTGCGGGTGGAAGAGCCTACAAGCCACCTAAAGTCGGTCGCGGAGTCGAGTCGCAGGTTTAGCGAGAGTGTGGACACCCATGTCCACGAGCTGCGCGAGCGTCTGGCCGATTGGCAAGCCGCCGGTCGCACCGTGGCCTTGTGGGGCGGCACCGGCAAGGGGGCCGCGCTGATCAACATGTGTGGTCTGAACGCCGACAAGGCCCCTCTGGTCATCGATTCGGACCCGCGCAAGCAGGGCGCTTTCGTGCCCGGCACCGCTCAAGTGATCCGCGGCCCCGGTGCTTGCGAGGAAAGCGGCGTCGATGTGATCCTGATCTGCACCCAGTGGCGCGCGCGAGACATCGAGCATGAGATCCGGCAGCGCCTCGGGCTCGAGGCTGAACTCTTCGTGGTTCATCGCGGCCGCATCGCAGAGCTGACTCCCCAATTGGAGATCTGAAGTGCCCGCGCGATCTGCAGTGGATCTTTCCGCCCAGAGCCTCGTGCTGGAGCAACTCTTGCACACACCGAATGAGCACGGCCTGGACGAGGCCTACGGAACACTGGCCGTGACAAATCCGCGCCAGCTTGCTCAAGCGGCGCTGACTGCCCAAGCTCGGAGCCGCGTGCGCGGCTGGATCGAGGCTTGGGATAGGCTCTTGCACACCAGAGTCCTCGACGCCGACGGTCCCGAGCAGCCTGAGCCCGCGGGTCTCTTACAGCGTCCGTGCGGCGCTGCCCCGACGCGCCTTGCTCACCGAATTGCAGGAAGCCGATTGCTTGCTCGACTCGTTTCCCTTCTCGGGGTTCAACTCCCTTGTGGACGCCCTTTCCCTCTCGCTGCCGGTGATCTGTCTGCGCAGTCCGGGACTCAGCGGAGGTCTCGGTGCGGCTGTCATGGAGAGTTTGAATTGCGCCGAGGAGTGCGTGGCGACGAGTCCAGAGGAGTACATCACCAAGGCTGTGCGCCTCGCCCGAGATCCCCTTCTGCGCCTCGACTTGCGCCAAAGACTCTCTTTGAAGCGCGTCCTGCGCGTGCTCTCTGATCCCGCCATTGGCGCTCACTTCGCCGCAGCCGTGGAATGGATGCGATCCGAGGGGCCGGGCTCCCGCGGCGCGCCAGTCCTGATCGAAGCCGGCGAGGCTCCGCGGCTCTTGGCGGGCTAGTTGGTTATTTCGAGCCTGGCACGAAATGACCAACTAGCCTCACCTACCTCATCTGGCGCGTGATTCCTCGTGCTGGGCGCAGGCCCAGGAGGGAGTCCTGGTTGTCGGGGCTGTTGTAGTAGCGTCGAGCGCTGCGGGCGAAGAAGGCCTTGGAGCTGAAGTCGCCGCCGCGGCGCACTCGCGAGGAGGCGCCGTCCGTGGGCCAGACGGGGTTGGGGCGGGCGGCGGCGCTGTAGGAGCTGACCTCCCAGCCATCCAGACACCACTCCGACACATTGCCGTGGACATGGTGCAGGCCAAAGGGGTTGGGGCTGAACGAATCCACCGGGGCATGGACGACGAAGCCATCATTCAACTCGGGCCAGTCCTGAATATCTCCCCAAAGATTCCCCCAGCGCTGCGCGGCCTGGTCGGCAATGTTGGCGGCGGCTTGCGTCTTGAGCGACTCGCGCTCGTCGCCGGTCCACCAGACGGTGGACCGGCCGCCGCGCGTGCCGTACTCCCACTCGGCTTCGCTGGGCAGGCGCAAATCGAATCTCGGCAACAGGTCCATGGCCTCAAACCAGCTCACCTGCTCTACCGGATGGGTCAGGTCGTGCACGTAGTCCTGGAAGATGAGGTTCGGTCCGTAGATGCTCGGACTCGTGCCCGCAAGCCGTGTCCACTGGCCCTGGGTCAGCTCGTACTTCGAAAGGAAGAAGGCCGAGAGTGTGACCGTATGCACCGGGGCAGAATCTGGCTCGGCCTCGGGGTCCCAGTTTTGTCCGTCTGGGTCCGTGGCCTGGGCGCCCATCCAGAAGTCGCCGCCGGGGAGCAGGACGAAGACCAGTCCCGAGGATTCTTCGAACAGCAGACTCTCATCCTCCGCGCGCAGGGGCTCGCTCCCCGATTGCACATGCCAGAACTCAAAGAGACCCGTCTCTGGATCTGGGCCCAGGGGCACCAGCCCGAGTTGCGGCGAGAGATCCAGGCCGGGGTAGGCGGCCCGCAAGCCAGACTTGGCCTGTTGCCAGCGCAGGGAGAATTCGCGCGTCGGCGCAAAGCCCGTGGCCAGACGCTGGGCGGATCGCAATCGCCGGGGAATGCTCCAACCATATTCGGGACTGATGCCTTGCGCTGACAAGAGTCCCGTGCCCTCCGAACCCAGCCCTTCCACCTCTTCAATCAACCCCGTGAGTTGGTTGTGCCACCAGCGGTGCTTGTCCTTTGCTTCGATATTTTTAGGGAAGGTCCAGGTTCGGCGCTCATGTACCCGGACCTCGAGTTCTTCCTGTTGCTTTTCTAGCTCCGCCAACGATTCAGCCGCCGAGGCCAGGCCATCTGCCGACGATGCGCTGGCGAGCGCCGCCTCGAGCTTGGCTGTGTAGTTCCCAAAGAGCACTTCCTGTCCCGCTCCCGCCGCCGACCGTGCAGCTTGGCTCGCCGCCAAAGCCTCCTTGTCCGCGCCCAGGGCGAACCAGCCCCAGGCCACGGTGTCTAGAATCACGGCCTTGCCCGCCGCGGGCGCCAGCTCCAGCGCGCGCCTGGCGAGGGCCAGGCCCAGAGCTTCTTGGCCCAAGACCCTGCGCGTGGGCGCGACTCTCTTCCAGGCCAGTTGGTTGAGCACCCCCGAGTCCGCGGGGTAGTCATCCCAGTTCACCTCCGCGAGGTTGGGCCGCGCCGTTCCGCGGCGCACCGCGAGGGCGGAGCGGTTCAATGCGATCCTGATGCGCAGGGTCTCAAGCGCTGAAAACTCGGGATGCGTTTTTTCCTCGCTCGTCAATTCCGCCGGCGTTCGATCGAGAGCCAGCTCGCGCAACTCTTCGCGCTTGGCCTTCAGCGCGGGCACTTCAGCCATGAGTTTCCGGGCCGCGTCCAACCAGTCCTCCAGGGCGTCAATCTTCGCTGGCACCGCGGGCCAGAGGGTCTCGGCATCCAGTACGAGGTCCTGCAAGTCCTGGGCCAGGGCCAGGCGCAAGACTTCGTCGGCGCGCAACTTCTCCGCCGCGGCGCTTTCCTGCGCTTCGAAGGTCTTGGCTTCCAGCGCGGCGTTCGCCTGCAAGAGGCGCAGCCCCAAGGCCGAGATAGCCGCGAAGGCAGCGGCTGCGACCACTCCCACGACGCTTTTTGTGGGATGGCGAAGCATCCACTTCTGTGCCCGGCGCAGGGGACTGGGTGGCTTGGCCAGAATGGGCTCGTGGGCCAGGAAGCGGCGCAAGTCCGCGGCGAGGCCGCCCATGCTCTGGTAACGCTGGTCTCTGCTCTTCTCCAGAGCCTTGGTGCAGATGACAGCGAGGTCCTCGGGGACACGCGAGCGCAGACTCTTGGGGCTCGGCGGATCCCAGGTCAGGATCTTCTCGGCGATCTGGTGGGTCGTGTCGCCCTCGAAGGGACGCTGCAAGGTGAGCATCTCAAAGAGCATCACGCCCAGGCTGAAAATGTCCGTGCGATGGTCGAGCCCGGCGCGCCGCGCGGCCACTTGTTCGGGGCTCATGTACAAGTAGGTTCCAGCGAACTCACCAGTCTGCGAGAGGGCTTCTTCGTCGGTGATGCGGGCCAGACCAAAATCGGTCAGTTTGGGCTCGTCCTCCTCGGTGATAAGCACATTTTGCGGTTTGAGGTCGCGGTGGATGACGCCGGCTGAGTGGGCGGCCTCGAGAGCGTCGGCGAGGCGCGCGACGAAGACGGCCAGTTCTCGGTAGTAGTTTCCGGGGACCTTGTCGGCCGCGCTGATCTCGTCCAGAAAATCCCTCAGGGTCCAACCTCCAGCAATCAACTCTTCCGCGATCCAGTGCACGCCCTCGTTCTCGCCACTACCGTAGATGGCCACGATCCCTCGATGCGTGAGCTTGCCTCCCGCTCGGGCTTCCCGCGCGAACAGGCTCAGGTTGCGTTCATTGACTCGCTCGGGCAGGACCAACTTGAGGGCAACCTGGCGAGCGAGGGAGATTTGTTCCGCGCGCCAGACTTCGCCCATGCCTCCGCGACCGAGGATTTCGACGAGTCTGAAGTCGCCGATCTGCTCGCCGGCCGTGGCCCCGCCGCGCGGCGTTTCTCTGGCCCACTCGGCTTTCTTGCCGAACAGGACGAGATCCTGCTGGACCTCCTGGTGCGCCCTGTACTCCTGGAGCAGGGCGCTTGCGAGTTGTGGGTTCTTTTCACACAAGCTCTCGAAGTCAACCGCCTCATCCGTGTGGGAGGCCGCCAGGAAATCGACGAGAAGATCCCGTGCCGAGGGGCCGCTGTCTTGTTGTGATTTATCAGCCATGGGAGGGGCGCGCCAGGTGAGCTGTATTCTCCGAGACCCGGCGCTGCTCGTCAAATCTGCCGCGGGAGTTACTCGTCGCGCAGTAGTGAGGTCAATTCAAGCATGGCTCGGGCATGCAGTTGGCGGGCGGCGGATTCGCTGCCCTTGCCGATGATCGTGGCGATCTCGGGCCAGGTGGCTTCGCCCTGGGTGCGCAGCAGGATGACCTCGCGGCCTTGTGGCGAGAGCTTGTCGAGGGCCACGGTCAGGCGCTCTTGGGCTTCCTTCTTTTCCAGGGCGACGCCCGGCAGGGTGATGGACGCCGCGGGTTCGATTTGGACCGATTCGTCATGAATCGAGTCCCGCAACCGGCGCAGGGCTTGTTGGCGCCGGCGGTCGCGCTTTTCCGCGTAGGTGCGCCGAGCCAGTTGGCGGATGCGGTTCTCGGCGATGGCGGAGAGCCATTGGATGAAACCCGCCTGACTCTGGACCTCGTACTGGTCAAAGTCCCAGATGGCCGCGAGAAAGGTCTCCTGCATGATGTCTGTTGACTCGGCCTCCAGGCGCAGCTCGGGGCCCAGGCGGCTGCGAACAAAGGCCTGAACGCGGCCGTAGTAGCGCGAGAAGAGCCGGTTGAGCGCCTCCTGGTCACCCGCCTGGGCTTTTTGCACCAGGTGGATCGTCTCCTCGATGGGGGCCTGCATGGAAAGCATGATCCCCTTGTTCTGGCCGTTGAGCAAGGGGCCGCCGGGCCCGAGCAGGGCCTGGGGGCTCTGGTTTGGGGTCCGGAAAAAAAACCGCCCTCGAACCTACGGGTCTTGCTGCCCGCGGCACTTGCAGGGATGGGCCGACGCTTTGGCCCTTGCCTGGGCCTCATCAGAGGACCCTGGCCGCCACCATCCCTGTTCCAACAAGAACCCCAAGGAAAAAGAAGCCATGAAGTATTTCCACACCATCGCCCTGGCGTGCTGGGCCGCATCGTTTGCTTTCGCCGCGCCCCAGAGAGGGGACCAAGATTTCGACGGAGTGCCCGACAGTCAGGATCCTTGCCCGCGAAGCATCCTCTCCGCCGAGCAGTTGATCCCTGGATGCTCTTGCATCGACCTGATGCTCTATCCCGAGGTCGCCGCCGATCCAGTGTTGGCCGCCATCGAGGACATGCGGGATGTCTTGCGAGAACGCCCGGAGCTGTTCAACGCCGAGGAAGCCCTGGGCTCGGCTCGCTATAATTTTCTTGTGGGGCTCGAATTCGTGCGCGCCGCCGACACCGCTGCCGCCAAGCAACTGCTGTTTGTCGGCCTAGCCGACATGGAGACTGCGAAGATCATGTTGGAGACTTTTGTTGCCGCCTTGCAGCAGCAGGCGGACGATGATTTCGCGAACCCCGCGGGCCACGGGCGTCCCGGTACCGGTGCGGGCACAGGCCCGGGCGGAGGCGCATCGTCGGGAGGCCTGCAAGTCTCTCCGGGGTCTCAGGTGTCCCGCGGAGGCAACATGCAGAACTTGAGCCCCGTGCGCTACTCCTACGGAGACACGGATGAAGCCTCTGGGGAGCTCCTGTACTGGCAGGTTCGTTCGGAGGAGCTTTCCGCCCTGATGGGCAAGGCCCTCGACATGCTCAACCTGTTCGACATTATGGACAGTCTCTCCGGCCCCCCCGTGGAACTGTTTGGTCGAGTCGCTGCCGTCGAGGACGGCATGCGTCTCTTGCGCATGGACGATGGAACCGAAGTGGTCTTGCCCTGGGACTATGTGGCCTCGGATGGTTTGCACCTGGGCCAGTGGATTCACATCAATGGCCACCATGTTGACGACAAGTTCGTGGGGGACACATCGGACTCAGCAGAGCCCAGCCCCTCCCCCTGGTCGGACCCGACCTTGGAGATTTGCCTGCAACTGCGCTTCGCACCGAGAACGGCCCTTATGACTTCTGGGGCGCTAAAGCACGACCCGGCCGGGTACCTGGAGGCTGGTGCCTACCAGCTCGAACAAGGCATGGCGATCAGCGCCGAGCAAGCCGGCCACTGTGCTCCGCTGCCCACGGGCGGACCAAACAACGAAGTTCAGGGCATCCTCGATTCGTTCGAGGTCAAGCTGAGCTACACCACGCTGAGCTGGAACGCGAAGACCGTGACTCTGGCGAGTGCCTTGACCGCCAGTAGCCAGCCTCCGTTTCTGCCGTCGGACATGAATCCCGGAGCCACCGCTACCCTGACCGTGGTTCGCAATCGACAGGACTACATTTCCAATGATGTCTCGCTCTACTCCCTGATTTCAGCCCCTCAAGTGGTGGGCAGCACTCTCTACAGCCTGCGCGTCAAAAATCGGGGCCACTATGCACTGTTCGAGTATGACAGGATCGCGTTCACCTTGGAGGATGACGACAGCACGGGGTTCGATGCGGCGAAGTTCATCGGCGTTAGCCTGGCGGCGGAGGTCAATGCCGACTCCGGGACGATCCAGCAAAGCGCCTGGGGCTTCAAGATCGTGAACGGTCTATTGCAGTATGGACAGATTGCACTTCAGCAGCCCTTTGCCATTCGCAACAGCGACTTCTATCCCGTCTGGCCCAGCGACGGTCAACCCAACGAGATGTGGACCGGCGTGTCCCACCCGGCTGGTCTCGAGTGGCCCACGGTCGCAGGAGAGCGGAACGGCATGCCGTTCCGCTATACGAGCCGCTTGCCCAAGATCGTCAGGGATGCCATCAGCATCTGTGGCGATCCCGCTGGACCCGCGGGCAACCACTGTTACTACCGAATGCCCTTCAAGGAGAACATCACCAGCTTGGTCACTCAGGGCATGACTCAGGGCTTCCCTGGCGTCTATCACTTCAGAGCGCCCTATGGCACGCCCCTGGTAGCTTCGCGCCCCGGGATCGTCGTTTTGGTTGAATCCGACATCAACGGGTGCCCGGTTCCCGGAAACCCCGACCCCTGCGGGAACTTCACAAATTACGTCGTCGTGGTTCACCAAGACGGAACGTCTGCTGGGTACGACAACATGATCTATCAGTCGGTCACGGTTGCCAAGGGCGATGAAGTCAAGCGCGGCGACATCCTGGGTCTCTTGGGAGGCACAGCCAACTCGACCGAAGCGACTGTTCGCTTCCATCCCTTGAAAGCGAACAGCCTTCAATTCTACATGCCCGCTCGCTTCGAGTTCTTCCTGGCTCCCTTGATGTTCTTCTTCACCTGCGCCTTCCCGGCGCAGGGTGTGCAAGTGGTCTCCACCAACTTGCCCTGAGCACCAGAACCTGAACGCAACAGCGGCCCGCAGCCTTGCGGCGGGCCGCTGTTGCGCATTTTTTGTCCTGCTTGTTATCCTGCGCAGGCCATGCTCTCGCCCTGCAAGATTTTGCTCCTGGTCCTCTTGTTCAGCGTTTCGGTGGCCGGCGGCGCTCGCGCCGGAGGCGGGACGCGCATCGTCATCGACCCCGGCCATGGCGGATCGGATCCCGGGGCCAGCGGCAACGGCCTTGTGGAAAAGGATCTCAACCTCGTCGTGGCCTTGCGCCTCGCCGCTCTGCTCGACGCGGACACCGCCGACACCTCCGGGGGCGGGACCTGGCAGGTGCTTCTAACGCGTTCAACCGATGTCTTCGTCTCCTTGCAAGGCCGCGTCAACATCGCCAATGCCTGGCCGGCCGACCGTTTTATTTCGATCCACCACAACTCGTTTACGAGTTCCGCGGCCCACGGCACCGAAACCTATTCGTTCCAGGAGGGCACCTTTTCCGCTGACTTGCGCGACAAGGTTCAAGAGGAGCTCGTCGGTGCCCTCGGTCTCACCGACCGAGGCTCCAAGACCGCCAACTTCTTCGTCCTGAGCCAGACCAGCATGCCGGCCGTGCTTTCCGAAGCTGGTTTTCTCACCAGTCCCGGTGACGCGGCGGTGCTGTCCAACCCAGCCGCGCAGCAGGCGGCGGCCGAGGCTCATCTCTTTGGTTTGCAACGCCATTATGGCTTGGCGCCCTATTTGCCCCTTCCCGATCCCAACCTCTACTGCACGGCCAAACTGAACTCGGCCGGGTGCCTGCCGCAGATCGGTTGGAGTGGCGTGCCGTCTAGCTCGGCGGGTTTCAGCCTCACCTGTCAGAATGTCATCGGCGGCCAGGCGGGCCTGATGTTCTGGAGCAGGACGCCCGCCGATGTGCCCTTTATGGGTGGCCGCTTGTGTCTCGCCGGTCCCTTCGAGCGCACGCCCGTGGCCCATTCCGGCGGAGTGCCCGGCTCGAACTGCACCGGCTCGCTCTCGGTTTTCCTCTCGCCCGCCTACCTCGCCAGCCGCTCCCTGGGCATCGGCTCCGTGATCCATGCCCAGTGGTGGTACCGCGACCCCTTCCTGAGCAGCGACCGCGTCGGCCTCTCCGCCGGATTGCGCGTGGTCCTGCAGCCCTGAAGGGCCCGCGGGCCGGCTCAGGCGCCGCCCTTGAACATCTCGCGCAGGCCGCCCAGGCTGCCCAGGGCGGCGCTGGCCTCGTAGGGCAGGAAGACCGTCTTGTCGCCATCCGCGGCCACGCCGATGTCGGACAGGGTGGCGAGATACTTCATGGCGATCAGGTAGTCGGCGGGGTTCATCTGTTCGCGCTCGAGGGCGCTCGCAACCACCGAGAGGGATTCCGCCTCGCCTTGTGCTATCAGGATGCGGCTCTGACGGGCGCCTTCTGCCTCGGCGATCAGGGCACCCCGCTCGCCCTCGGCGCGCAGGATTTTGGACTGCTTGATGCCTTCGGCTTCGAGGATGGTTGCCCGCCGTTCGCGCTCGGCGCGCATCTGCATCTCCATGGCTTCGCGCACGGTGGTGGGCGGGTCGATGTCCTGCACCTCGACGCGGTTGACCTTGACGCCCCACTTGTCGGTGGCTTCGTCGAGCACCGTGCGCATCTTGCCGTTGATCTCGTCACGGCTGGTCAAGGTGGAGTCGAGGGCCAGCTCACCGATGATGTTCCGCAGGGTGGTCTGGGCCAGTTTCTCGATGGCGTTGGGCAGGTTGCTGACCTCGTAGACCGCGCGGCGCGGATCGGTGACCTGGTAATAGAGCAGGCCATTGATTTCGATCACCACATTGTCCGCGGTGATGACCGATTGTTTGGGAAAGTCAAAGACCTGTTCGCGCAAGTCCACTGTGCGCGTGTGCAATTCACGGATGGCATCCATGCCTTTCAAGTTCGTGATCCGCATCCGCCAAAGAATGGGACGCGGCTTGTCGATAAACGGGAAAATCAGGTTCAGGCCCGGGTTCAAGATGCGCTGGAATTTGCCCAGGCGTTCGATGACCATGACCTCGGCCTGGTTGACGATTTTGAGGCCCATGGCCGCGCCGACGAGGACGACGACGACAAAGGCGATGACGACATACTGCATGGTTTGCTCCTTAGTGTCAGAACTTGAAAGGTACTGGGGTTTGGAATCGCTGCGAAGGTCTAGCTCTGGGCCTGGACATGGACGGTATTGCCGTCCACCTGGACGACGGTCACGGCGGCACCTGGATCAAGATCAGCGCCGGCCGATGCGCGCCACTCTTCGGAGCGCACTTTGACTCGACCGCAACTGGAGGCGCTGATGGCTTCGGTGACGATGGCGGGTTCGCCCACCAGGGCGTCCACATTGGAAGGCACGCCCTGTGCCTGTGCCTTACGCACGATGATGGGCCGCAGCACCACCAGTCCGATCATGGTGCCCACGATAAAGCCCCACAACTGCCCCTGCATGCCCACGCCCAGGGCGGCCAGGATTGCGGCCAGCACCGTGCCGGGCACGAAGGCGCCTAGCAGAAAGCCCGCTGTCAGGAACTCTGCCACAAGAAGAACCGCCGAGGCCACGACCCAAAACTCCCACGACATGAGTACCTCTGGCTCGAAGGCTTCGAAGAGTTGCTCGAAAAAGCCCTGGGTCTCGGGCGTGATGACATCCTTAGGCATGGCGTGGCTCGTGGGCTGGCCGGGGCTGTAGGCTCCGGGAAGAGGGTTGGTGCTAGGCGGTCATGGTAGCGAGCCAGGAGGGGGAATAGGCCAGAATCGACCGTCTCCGGGGCTGTGGGGCTGCCTGCCCAGTACTCCGGCCCCGCTTACATATTCTGCCGAGAATCTCAAAGCGCTGTGCGCCCAGTCCACCCGGCCCGGGGGCTCTCTTTTGGGGTTAGATAGAGGTTTCTCATTCAACTGGGCCCAGAGACCGGGGCCATTCGCCGTGGCCTCCAGGTCGGGCTCAAGCGGGCGTCGATGTCATCGCTCCACTGGCGTCACGGGGCGGCCAAACAACTCTTGAAGAAGGGGGCGAAGCTTCTCGGCTGTGGCACCGAACTTGCCCATGTGTAACCCCCCGAACCGGGCGTCATACTGTGCCGAACCGAGGCGAGTCTCGTTCTTGAAAGCATCGATGCGGAAGAAAGTCAGGTACATGGCAAGGTCCCAGCCCCAGTTGGCTGTGTAGCGCAGCACGCAATCTGCATCTGCCGGTGGCGTGCCCGTGAATTCAGTCACTTGCAGCCCCATGACTTCGAGTTGACTCACGATCTCCGGGTGCAAGCCGGCCATATGAACTTCTGTATTGTGCTCCAGGGCAACGGATCCAATGCTCAAGCTTGAATCAATGGACTGGACTTCTCGGGTGATCGAGCAGGAAGCCAGAATCGAGCAGGCAAGGAGGGCGAGCCACTTCATGGTGCTTGGGTGGGTTGTGAGAGGATTCAATGACAACGGCAACGCCGGGCAGCCTACGCTCTCAGTGGGGACCCCGTGCATCTGGGTTCGGGATGCGGCGCGGGCACCGGGGCCTGCTTGTCCCGTTGGGGAGGGCCTTCTTGCCCCGCAGGGGGCCTCCCAGAGCCAAATAATCCAGTTTTCGTTTTAGCAAGCCCAAGAGCGAACGCTGATAGTCCGGACTACGCACTAACCGGCAGGGGCCAGTCGCCTCTCACCCGCGGCGGTCTCTGGGCCCACGCCTTGCGGCCATGCGATACGATGCACAAGTGAAGGACATGGATGACACAGCCGAGCCAGTAGCGCCGAAAAACCCCGCGCTCAGCGATCCCGCCTTGAGTGAGCGGACCGAGGCGCAATGGGCGCGGGCCAGAAAGGGCTCCAGGGAGGACGAGCGCCAGTTGTTTTTCAAGTTGTGGAACTTCGTGGTCGAACGCACTCGCCGCAACCGTTGTTGGCCGGGGCTCAAGCCTCACATGGAAGCGGAAGATGTGGCCCAGAGCCTGTGGGAACTCGTCTTTCGGCGGGGTTCCTTGCAGTACTTTGAAGACCGCGGTGCGGGCTCCTTGCGCGTTTGGCTCGGTTGTTGTCTCGACCATCACATGGTCGATCTCTTGCGCCACCACAAGGCAGAGCGGCGTGGGGGCGGCGAGGCCAACTTGCCCCTGGACGCCGGCAATTCCTCGGCTCCTGGTTTTGTACCTGTCAGTACCGAGCCGGGAGTCCTCTCCATCGTGCAGTTCAGCGATTGGAAGGACCGCTGCAAGGAAGTCTTGCAGCGCCGCGAGTACGCCGTTTGGCGTTTGCGCGTGGACGATGAATTGGAGTACGCGGCCATTGGCGAGGCCCTCAGCATCACACCCGCCGCAGCCCGCGGTTTGTTGAAACGCGCCCGCGGCCGACTCCACGGACGGGGTCTCCTGGGCGACGGCGACGCTTCTATCGGCGATGAGCCTGGCGCCCGTGGGGGCAATCCGCCCGAGCCGGGCGACGAATAGAATCCGAGCACCCATGACGAATTCCAACGACCACACCCCCAAAGGCGACGCCCCCAATCGCTCTGCCGCCGAGGTCCTCTTCGATCAGCACCTCGCCAGCGGGGGCAGCGAGGATAGCTTTGATTCCCTGCTCGTCGGCCACCCGGGCGAGGCAGCCGATCTGCGGCGTCTGAGGGCGGTCTGGTTGGCTTTTGAGGGGCCCGATTTGGCCCAGGATCAGTCCCAGCCCATCTCGTTTTTTCGCCGACGGACCTCCGAGGCCTCGGCGCTGCCGGGGCCCTGGAGCATTGGAGCGGGCCAACGCCTGGGGGACTTTGTTCTCGTGCGGCGACTTGGTCGCGGCGGCATGGGCGAGGTCTGGGAGGCGAAACAGGAATCGCTCTCGCGTCGCGTGGCCCTCAAGTTGCTCCTGCCCAACCGGGTGGACACCCGTGGCATCGACTTCTTCGCCCGAGAAGCCCGGGCCGGCGGGCGCTTGGCCCATCCAGGCATCGTTTCCGTTTTTGGCGTCGGCGAAACCGATGGCGTGCACTGGATCGCCATGGAGTTGGTGGACGAGGGCTGCGACCTGCGGCGCTCGGTGGATGGGATGCGTGAAGAGGGCGAGTTGCACGAGGGCTACTACCGTCATGTGGCGGAGTTCGTGGCGGAGATAGCCGATGCGCTCGACGCAGCCCACGGCGCCGGCGTGATCCACCGCGATCTCAAGCCCGGCAACATTCTGGTGACTCGCGATGACCATCCCAAGGTCTCGGACTTTGGCCTGGCGAAACTCCTGGACGAGCGTTCGCTCTCCATCGCCGGCGAAATGGCGGGGACCTATTTCTACATGAGCCCCGAACAGGTCGCGGCCAAGCGCGCCGGGATCGACCACCGCACGGACATCTTCAGCCTGGGGGTGGTCTTGTACGAGATGCTGACCCTGGTGCGTCCTTTCGAGGGCGACACCACCGAACAGGTGGCCAGCAAGATCCTGTGGGAGGATCCGCCTTCACCGCGGGAGTTGCGCTCGAAGGTGCCCCTCGATCTCGCCGTGATCTCTGGCAAGGCCATGGAGAAGGACCGCCAGCAGCGTTACGCCTCTTGCGCTGACTTCGCCGCCGATTTGCGCCGGCATCTCGCGAACGAACCGATCCATGCCCGGCCCTCGGGTACGGTGGTGCGCCTGGCCAAGTGGGCCCGCCGCCATCCCACGAAAAGCGTGGCTTCCGCCATCGTGGCGCTGGCGCTAGTGGCGATCACTTTTCTGGCGGGGCAGTTGGCCATCGAGCGCAACAAGCTGGGGGTCGAAAAGGACAAGCTCGCCGAGAGCAACCAGGAATTGGAGTCCAAGACAGCCGAAGCGGAGCGGAGTGCAGCCCGAGCCGAGCAGCTCGCCACCCTGGCCGAGCGCCGCGCCGAGGAATTGGCCGGGGCCAACCAGGAGCTTCAGACCGAGCAACAAGCCGCCGAAGCCGCCCGCGACGAGGCCGAGGCCCAACGCGAGCAGGCGCAGCAGCGCAGCGCGGACCTGCAACAGGTGGCCGATTTCCAGGCCGGCCAGCTCTCCGGGGTCAATGCCTACGCCATGGGCCAGACGATACGGACCCTGGTGCTCGAACGCACCCGCTCAGCGGGGGAGCGGGCTGGCCGCGCCGAGGCGGAACTGGACCAGGGCGAGTCTCTCCTGGAGGACTTGTTCGCCGGAGCGGACTTCACGGACCTGGCCCGGGCCGTGCTGGAAAGGGAAATCTTCGTCAGGGCGCTGAACGAGTTGGAGAGTTTCGAGAACCAGCCGCTGGTGCAGGCGCAGTTGTTGCACACGGTGGGGAAGACGCTTCTCAAGCTGGCCCTGCCACAGCAGGCGAGAGATCCTCTTGAGCGTGCTCTCGAGATTCGCCGCAGGGAACTTGGGGCAGATCACAGGTTGACTTTGGAATCGATGGGGAAATTGGGGTACGCGGCTTCCGCCGGCGCCGCCGACGGTCGTTTGGACGAAGCCGAATCTCTTTATCGCGCGGCGCTGGATGGATGTCGCCGAGCCCTTGGGGAGGAAGATCCCCTGACGCTTGAATGGATGAGCCTCTTGGGCTCCTTGCTAGTAAATGGTGGTAACCAGAATGCTGCCGACCCGAGCAAAGAGGGCGCGGAGCTCTTGCGCGAGGCCTTGGAGGGCCAACGCCGCGTCCTGGGGGATGGGCACGAGCACACTATGTATACGCTGACTGTCTTGGGTCGCCTTGTCCTGTATCGGAGCGGGTGGGAGGAGGCCGAGCCTCTCCTGCGCGAGGCCCTGGAATTGGGGCGCCAGGAATTCGACCGTGACCACAGAATTTTTAGCCTTGCCCGGCGGAACTGGGGGTTACTACTACAGCGGCAAGGATATTATGCAGAGGCTGAAGTCCTCTTTCGACAGGGGTTGGATCGGGATATCCGCGTACTCGGGCGGGATAATGTATACACGTCGTACGATCATTTGTATCTGGGCGATATTCTCGAATCCCAAGGTCGGCTCAAGGAAGCGGAACAGTGTTATCGTGAGGCCCTAGGGTCTTCGATTGATCCTGGGAGACCATGGGACTTTAGGAGTGGGGTTGCAGGCTCCTTCCTTGGTAGGTGCTTGCGAGCCCAGGGCCGCTACACCGAAGCCGAGGAGTACTTATCCAAAGCCCTGGAGGGCTTCCGCCGCACCCTGGGCGACGAGAACCCCCATACCCTGTTCTCGATCAACAACTTGGGGGTCTTGCTCCAGACCCAGGGCAAGCTCGCCGATGCCGAGCCGCTCTATCGCGAAGCCCTGGAGGCAAGCCGCCGCACGCTGGGCGACGAGCACCCCGAGACCCTGGTCTCGATCAACAACATGGGGAACTTGCTCCAGACCCAGGGCAAGTACGACGATGCCGAGCCGCTCTATCGCGAGGCGCTGGAGGGCCGCCGCCGCACCCTGGGCGACGAGCACCACGATACCCTGGACTCCCTCGCGTGGCTGGGCTGGTTGTCACTAACGGAGGGCGATTTGCTGCAACGACCGGGAAAGCTCACCCAGGCAGAACCGCTCCTCCGAAAAGCCCTGGAGGCTCGCAGGCGGGTCCTGGGCGAGGAGCATCACCATACGCTGTCTTCGAGGTGCAGCCTGGGGCTCTTGTTCCTGAGCCAGGGCAAACTCGACCAGGCCGAGCCGCACCTGCGAGACGCTCTGGAGGCGCAGCGGCGCCTCCTGGGCGAGGAGCATTACCAGAGTCTCAACTCAGCCAAAGCCCTTGGCGACCTGCGTCGCGCCCAAGGCAAGCTTGACGAGGCCGAAGCGCTCTTGGCTCCCGCCCTGGCGGCTCTGCGTCGCACCCGCGGAGAGGAGAGCTCCGCGGCTTTGAGCTGCGCCCAGTCCATGGGCCGCTTGTTGCGGGACCAGGGCGAGCTGGGTCGCGCCGAGGAGCTCCTGCGGGAAACCCTCGCCGCCTCCGAACGCACCTTCGGCAGCGAGCACCCCAGAACCCATGCAACCGCCCGGGTCCTCGAGGCCCTGCTCGCAGAGCGGCCAGGCGAGACCGCGGCCACGGAAGACTGAGCGCGGCCCGGCGGCAGCCTGGCGCGCCAATACATAGCCTCCAGCTTAGCCCCCATGACCCACACCCCCCGGCGCCTGCGTCCGATCCTGCTTGCGATCTGCCTCTTGCATGCGGCCTGTGCCACCACCACCGGGGCGCGGGCCCTGCCGGAGAACCCTCTGGGCTGGCCGGCGCGGGCGTTGTTGCAGGTGGGGGAAGCCGGGGAGAGTTCGGGCCTGCCCCTGGTGCGCGATGGCGGGCGCTTGGTGCGCGCCGTGGGGGATCTCCTTGAGGCTCCCGCGCTCATGGTCGAGGGCCTGGTGGTTCAACCCGGCGGGCGCTTCCTCGAGGGACTGGACCGGGCCCTGGTCGGTGTGGGATCCACGGTCACCGCCGCCGTCAACCTGCCGCTCTTCTTCGTCTCCCCCAGGGCGGTGGACATCGGCCGCGATAGCGAGGCCATGAACGAAGCCCTGGCGTTCATCGAAAGCAGCGCACCGGAGACCTGGCGCTGTGGCCCCGAAGATGATCGTGAGATGGTCCTGCCCGAGGGCACCCGCACCGAAGCCAGGGGCAAGACCCTGGTCTGGACCTTTCCCGGTGGGCAGCGGCGAGTGCAAGCTGCCCAGGAAAGCCCCCTCATGCGCTGGATGCTGCCCGCGAACTTCATTGCCTGGGAACGCAGCTGGGGCTTTGTCGTTCCCGATGAAGCGAAGTTCTTGGCTCAAGATGCAAAAAGCCGCGTGACCTTGATTCTGCACGAGTTCATCCACCAAGAGATTCAGATGCGCCGCTGGATGCGGGGCTGGACCCTCGTCTATTGGCCCGCCTACCAGATTACCTTCCTGGGCACTGGCTGGCGGGGCCACTGGGCCGAGACCCATGGGCCCCACGCGGCCAATTGCGCTGGAAACGCGTTGAAGGGCTGGAGAAGCGGGGAGTAATAGAGACGATTGGGCAAAATGCAATTTTCAAGATAAAAGCTCCCCCAGAAAAAAAATCATGCTCTATGCTCGGCGCTTGCAGTAGTACGCAAACATTTGGGGTTCACATCAAGAGAGCGTTGCAAGGCAGCGAGATGTGGCCTCAAGACTCAACTATGAAAAGAAAGAGAGACAGAGAGAATTGACTATGAAGAACCAAATCAAGTGGCTGGGTCTGCTCGTTGCAGCGGCCCTTTCAACCAGCCTGGGGGCGAGGGCGCAGGCGCCCGAGCCGGGATCCATGTTGGTTATGCCGGAATTCGACAACCGTACTGGTGTCGCGAATGCCCTCACGATCACCAACACTTCAGAATGGAGTTCCATCTCCGTGGAATTCGTCTATATCGACAAGGAGTCTTGCGAGGAGTTCAACCGCACGGTGGAGATGACTCCCAATGACACCCTGACCGTCCTCACCAAGTTCCACAATCCCGATCATATCCAGGGCTTTGTCTACATGTTTGCCAAGAATGCAGCCGGCGAGCCGATTGCCTTTGACCATCTGATCGGCAACAACCTGGTCATCGATGGTTTGGCACAGTTCCAGTACGCCACCAATCCATTCGTCTTCCAGGCCGGTAGCGGCCTCGCCGAGGGCGACCTGACCGACCTGGAGGCCCCCGGAGATGGCGTCCGGGACATGGACGGCAACGAGTACGAGCAGGCTCCCGATGTCATCATGATCCCCCGTTTTTTCGGGCAGGACAGTTTGTTTCACAGTGAACTCATTTTGATCGGGCTGACCGGAGGTGCCTCTTTCTCGACAACGGTAGATCTGCTGATCTACAACGACAATGAAGAGGAATTCTCTGCCGAGGCCACGTTCACCTGCTGGGACAAGGTCAGCTTGCTTGACATCAGCGGTATCTTTTCAAACGAGTTCCTGTATTACTGGACCAACCACGATCAGGACGAGATCCTGGGTGTCAACTACATCGAAACCGGTTGGATGCGAATCGACGGTGGGGTTGCCAGTTCCTCGGCGCTCAGCATTCCAAACCCGGCGGTTCTTGCGGTCCTCGTTGAGAGCCTCGGGCTGGTCGGCGTCGCCGACCTGCCTTTCAAGACCGGCACCCAGGATAATGGCGACTTGCTGCCCAGAGGCATCTTGGGGGACCAGGCGGGCGGCGGTTCTGGCGGCGGGTCCAAGAGGGAATAACCAACGACCAAGACCAACGACCAAAATCAAACACCAAGCTCTGACACGCCTTGTCAGAGCCCCAGCTCAAGTTCCATGGGGGATTGTTGGAGGAACAGACAGGATGAAGTCATGAGTCAAGAACCGCAGCTCACGAGCCACTCTGGCCCGGTGTCGGTGACGGTGTCAAAGGCTTACTTCCCCCTCACTCACTTTGGCCTGCCCTGCAGGCCCCCCCTTTCCCCGGAGAGAATTCATAATCATGAAGAAGGAAGATTTCAGGCATGACAGCGCCAAGAGGCGCATCACCCTCAGCCTCGGCTGTGGCATCATTGCTTCAGCGGGCTTGCTCGCCGCCAGCCTAGGAGCGGATGTTACCGAAAACGCACCGCCGTCACTTGCTACCGTGCCCGTGCCTGGTCCTGGCGACCTTTCGGCCTTCATTGTCGACATGGAAGCTGCGAAGCGACTCGGAAAAGCACTGTTCTGGGACATGCAGGTCGGTAGTGACGGCATCCAGGCCTGCGCCACCTGTCACTACCATGCGGGCACCGATCATCGGATCAAGAACCAACTAAACCCTGGCCTAAGCGGCATCTTCGATCCGACAGCCAGTGGAGGGATGGGCCCGAACTACACCTTCAACGCGGGCGACTTTCCCTTCCATCAGAACGTGGATCCCCTCGACAATGACTCACCGACGATGTTCGACAGCGAGGATCGCGTGGGTCCCCAGGGCGTCACGCGCTTTGATTTCGTGGGCATTTCGAGCGACGCGGAGGATACGGGCACCCAGGTTGTCGATGAAGATGGGTTCAACCCGTGCGGCGTCAACACTCGCCGCGTCGAGCCGCGACAAGCGCCGACGGTGTTCAACGCCGTCTTCGCGGATCGCCTCTTCTGGGACGGGCGCGCCAATCGATTCTTCAACGGCGAGGGTATTTGGGGTGACACCAATGTCGGTGCCAGCATCCTCCAGACGGACGGCATGGGCGGGGCTGCCGCGCCGATTTCGATCCTCTTTGATCACAGCGCTCTGGCATCACAGGCGCTAGGCCCGGTGTTGAGTGGCCGGGAGATGTCCTATGTTGGCCGGACCTGGGGCGATGTGGGCGACAAGATGCTGGACCTTGCGCCCTTGGCCAAACAGGTCGTAGAAGTTGATGACAGTCTCCTGGGGATGTTCTCGAATTCCCCGAACATGGGCATCAACCCCGGGGGGGCGGGCACCTACAGAGAGATGGTCATGGACGCCTTCGACTCGAGTCTGTGGGAAGACACAACCTCCACTTTCGGGGGTCTGACTCAGATCGAACAGAACTTCGACTTCTTCTTCGGCATTGCGGTGCAGTGCTACGAACGCACCCTCGTGTCTGACGACTCGCCCTACGACCAGTGGGCCGAGGCGGGCAAGATGAGCGATGGCGGCGGGATCCTCTCGGCCGATGAAATGGCCGGCATGGAGTTCCTGCTCACAAAAGGTGGCTGTACCAGCTGTCACGGCGGTGCTGAGTTCGCCGGCGCGAATGTCAGCGAGTTCTCAACCCCTTCAACGAATGGCAACGAGCACGAGGGGCGCATCGAAGAGATGCTGATGCACGACGGCAAGGCCAAGGGGCACTTGACCCTGGAAACGGAAGATGTTCCCTACTTCGTGGCCGAGGACCCCGGTGGCCCCCATGGCCTGCTGACCACCGACCCCCGGGGCAAGTTGATTGAAATTCGCCCTCCGTCAGGATTCGGTGCCCCCCTAGCTTGGGGCACGATTCCGAGTTCAGGCAGTGCCGGGTTCTGCTGGGATCGCGCGACCGAGTTTCTCTTGAACAACGGTTCCAACGCACCAGCGAACTCTTCGTTCCAGATGGCGGGCAGCTTTGAGGTGGATGTCTTCTGCAACATGCGGCTCAGCTTTGAGATGTCTTGGACCTTTCCGGGCAAGCCGGAAGGAGACTACACCGTCTGGATTGGTGGCATGCAGGTGGGCCTGATTCACATGCATCATGTCCACGAACCCGCCTTCTATGACAGCGGCTTCTACAACATTGGCGCGCGATTGACCGAAGACGACATCGGTGGCGGTGGCAGCGGTCCGTTCGGCCCCTTCTCGCTGTCTGCGCGGCGCCAACAGGGCGACGACATCGGTGATGGATCGGCCCCCAGCATCGGGCCCAATGACCGAATTGCGGTCAACGGTAGCTTCCGTGCCATGAGCTTGCGCAACATCGAACTGACTGGGCCTTACATGCACCACGGTGGCTTTGCCACCCTGGAACAGGTGGTGGAGTTCTATGTTGGTGGTGGTCACTTCATCCAGGAGAACGAACACGATGCAGATCCGGATGTCGACGGCATCTCGGGAGCCACGACCGAGGACATCAGCAACACTGTCGCTTTCCTGAAGACCTTGACCGACGAGCGGGTTCGCCACCAGCGTGCTCCCTTTGATCACCCCGAGATTTTTGTGCCTAATGGCCATCCGACGACTATGGGTGACCCCAGCTGCCCGGTAGACGACGGTACCGGCAAGGCCACGGAGGACTTGCTGCACATCCCCGGCGTGGGCGCTACTGGCGGCACGGCTCTTGAGCCCTTCCACGCGCAATTGGCTCCGGCTTTGGCAATCGGCAGTCAGCCGAATGGGTTGATCATCTTCGAAGCCAACGAGAGCTATGCGGTGACGTTCAATGTCGCCCTCGCCAAGCCGCCCCATGCCGATGTGCTGGTCAAGCTGGGTGTCGACCAAAGCGAAGCTCGAGTTCTGCCGGATGAGATTCTGTTCAGCCCTGAGGATTGGTTCGTTCGCCGCACCATCACGGTTCGGGGAGTTGAAGATGGCGTTCCCGATGGCAACATCAACTTCGAGGTCGTCATGCTTGAGGTCTCCAGCCAGGACCTGGCCTGGGACGGCCTCGAGCAGGACTTGGCATCGGTCATGAGCGTGGACAGCGGCAAGCTTCATCAGATTTTTGATTTGGAGGCCGAAGATGCAGCGCTCACAGCGCCGATGGTTGTTGTCGCCGATATGACAGCATCCAAGGCCGGGTGCATTGTGGTTCCCGAGGGTTCCGGCAACTCGCAGTTTCCTGGCCATGGTGGACAGGCGGAGTTCAGCTTTGCCGTTGAGACCCAAGCCACGGGCCCCTTCTTTGCCTGGGCTCGAACGAAATCCGGTGCCGGCGAGCGCGGCGCGGCCTTCTGGATTCAAATCGATGAGGAACCTTGGAGGCAGTGGCGAATTGGTGCCACACGCTCGTGGGCCTGGTCGCGGATTCCGATTCCCAACTCCAACTTCGCGGCTGGAATCCATACGGTGCGTATCCACAACCTTGAGGACGGCACTGGTCTCGATAAGATCGTGATCAGCAACGACAGTTCTTATCGCAATTCGGGAGACCCCAGCGGATCGCTCCGGAAGTGAACGGCAACAAGCGGTGATGGACCCCTAACGGTCCCACACCAAAGGCCTCGCGAGAAAACTCTCCAGAAGAGGGCGAACCCCACAGGTTCGCCCTCTTCTGCTTTTCATCTCGCCGGCGGGGCGGCTTCGCGGATCACCGCGCCGTCGGTGGGGGAGAGGATCAGGATCGCGATGGATTCAATTCCGGCTTCCTGGCTGCCGGAGACGGAGATGTAGTCAAAGCGGCCGCGCAGATCGGTGTAGCCGTCCTTGTGGAACCGCACCTTGCCGTCCTCGCGAACATAGACCTTGATGTAGACGCTCTGCAAGGGAGCGCCGGTGTCGGCGCTCTCCACCTTGAGCTGTCCGTGGGCTTCGATCACCCGCACGCTGAGGGAATTGGCGTAGCGCGCCTCGCGGCGCACGATGCCGCCACCGCGAACCTCGATCAACACATTGGCATGGGAAAAATCGGGGGGCAGAGCCATTCGAAACTCGCCGCCCGCGGGATCCAACTCCACGGGCTCGCGATGGTTGGGCTGGACAAAGGAAAAGGAGCTCTCGCCCTCTTCCACGAAGGGACTGGTGGAGAAAAGGAACTCCACATCCAGGGCGTAAAAGCGCAGCTCGCAAGAATCCAGGCCCTCGTGGCGCAGGAAAATCGTCTCACCTTCGAGGTTCAGCTCCAGAGCCGGTTCCCTCGCCACCAACGCCTCGCTCGAAGTGGGATCGTCGCCCGTCGCCGCCTGACCGCGCGCTTGGGCCTCATCGAGATGCCGCAGAACCGCCCGGAAACGGTTACGCCAGTGGGGCAAGGGATGGTCCTGGTAGGCAGCGGCAAGGCTGCGCGCCAGGTTGTGGTCGCGGCTGTAGAAATCCAGATAGGCCGCCAGGTAGTCGTATTGGATGCGCGCTTCCAATCGCGACGGGTCCACCCGCGCGAAGGCAGCCCGCGCTTCGCCCACGCGATCCTGCAACAACATGAAAGTGGAGACGCTCATCCAATCGAGGTCGTCGAGCACCGCCCGGTGGCAAAGGATGTTCAGAAAGCGCCGGTATTGGTTCTTCACATCGACATTGGTGATTTCCCGCCGGCCGCTGAAGGCATGGGCGCGGGCGTTCACCAGGGGCATGTACTCGACTCGCTCATAGGCCCGGCGCAGAACGGGATCGATGTCCAAGAGAGGCGAGTTGAGGGCCGCGCCACAGCGGTCGATGAAGCCGTCGGCGTGGCGCAGGTATTCCCCCGCCGCGCGGCTATCCCCATGGCGTAGGCCGTAGGACCAGAGGGTGTTGTTGTAGACGAAGCGCTCGCGCAAGAATTCGAGGGTGCGGCCGAAGAACGCCGCATCGGACATGCGCCAGGCGATGGATTGGAGGTCCAGGGCCTGCAGGTTGGTGGCGTCCATGTAGGCGAGGACAGCCTCTTGCGTGCCGAGCTGGGAAATGTGCTCCCAGGAGGATTCGTCCAACTTGCTGGGTTCCCTGACGACGGTTAGCTGGAGCGCTTTTGCGAAAGCCACCAGGGCGCCGTCTTCGGCCACATGCACGGGGTAGTGAGCGAAGCTCCCAGGTTCGGGGAAATAAAACGCGTACTCCAAGCTGGTGGTGCCGTGAGCACCGACGGCCAGGGGCACGCCGCGGGTGAAGCGGCCCGCGAGCAGCGGCAGGGCGCCGCGGGGAATCTGTAGCAAGACTTCGAACTCGTGGGGCGTAAGGGTCGGATTGGTGAGCACGACCCGACAGCCGTAGGCCACGCCTACTTCCAGGTCGCCATTGACGAAGGCCTCCACGCGCTGGCCGTCCTGCATGACATGGCGTTCGTCCAGGCGGAAGAGATTCTGGGCCACCAGGACCCGCGGAGCGTCGCCGGAGACTCGCGACTCCACCAATTCCTTGCGCACCAACAAGAGGCCCGAGGCGGCGTTGATTTCGACGCTACCCTGGGATGCGCTGACCGTGTGCTCAGCGCTCTTGAACGGCAAGTCGAGCAGCGCCAAGGCCAGGAGCATCTCGTTCAGATGGCCCGTGGCCAGGGGGAAGTTGGTCGAGACGAAGGGCTGATCCGGTCCAACACTCGCGAAGTCCAACCAGAACTCGTGCACACTGAGAAGGCTGGCCCCGGCTTCGGCGCTCGTGCGTTGCCAGTAGTTGCTCTCCACGAAACGCTCGGTTGCGCGCATCTCGATGTGCAGGCCGCGCACCTCTTGGCGTAGACGGGCATCGCGGCCGAGATTGTTTACTTCTTGGAGGGCGAGCCCCAAAAAGAAATCATCGCTGCCGCTCTTGGCCTCGTTGCCCTCCTCTTTGTCACTCGCAAATTCCAGGGACTCCAAGCCGTTGCGGCGCGCTGTTACCGCCGCCGAAAGACCCGACGGACCTGGCGTTGAGGGGCCGCGGGCGGCGCGCTGTTCCGCGGAAGCCGACTCGTCAAAGACTACTTCTTCCTCTTCCAGCTCGAGAGCCGACCCGAGCAGAATTTCCTCGAACAGCCTGGCCCTCTCCTGGGGTTTGGTGGGATCGAGCGCCACCCATTCGCGCAACTGTCGCGTCACGGCCGCCGCCCGGCTTTTCAGGCGTTGCGCCAGGAGTGCGCGCTCCATCACATTCAAGTCCGCGAAGGCCCAGGGTTCGGTGTAGCCCGAGAGGTCCGCGCCGAGCAACCAGTGGTCGATGAAGGTGCGTTCGGCTTTGTTGTTGAGGAAAGGTAATGCCACCGAATCGAAAAACTCACGGTCCTTGTTCCAGAGGAATAGATGCAGTTCGTGGCAGGCATAGTCGGAATAGAGCTCGCGCTTGCGCTTTTCATCCAGGTCGGGCCATTCGAGCAGGAAGGCGAAGCGCCCCAGGCCGGAATTGGGACGGCGCGTGCGGAACAGGCGATAGATATCGTCCAGGCTGTCGTAGATTTCCACCGTCTCCGGCGTGGCGCTCTTGACCGTCGCGCTCTGGCCAGCCGACAGAAAATCGATTCGGCGCTGTTCAATCCTGTGCCGCTCTGGATCGAGGCCCACGACAAGACGCCGGTCGAGGGGCTCGAATCCCTGCCAGGGCAAACTCAAACGGGCTTCGACCAGCGCGCCGCGGTCCACGGCGAGCACCACGATGCTCTGGCCGGGGCCGAGGTCGGCCAGCGGGATGCGCAGCAGCCCATCCTCGTCGGGCTTTTGGTTGGCGAGGATCCATGACGCGGCGGGCAGGAAGTCGAGGGTTCCGAAAGTACCCGGTGCTCGCTTGGTGGGCGTGACCGGAGCCGCATTCGCACCTCCACCCGATTGTTTGCGGGCTTTGCCAGTCCGTCCCCCAAATCTTCCGCCGGCACCTCCGCCCAAGCCGATCGCTCGGTTCCAATAATCCACCGCCCACGGGTTGAGCAGTACTTGCGGTCGCTCGAGCATGTTGCCGGGGAACTTCTCCGCGAAACGCCGCTCCAGGACATAGCGGTACTCGTCGCTGATGGTGCGACCCGAGCGATACTCTGTTTCGCCCCCTAGAACCTGGTGGCGTTTGGGTGTGCGCTGGAAGTCGAAGGCCAGGTTGCGGGCGCTGTCATAGGGCGACAAGTATCGCGCGGTCATGATGTGCAAGCGCGTGGCGTCCGTGGCGCCTTGAACCGCGACCACCAACGAATCGCCTTCGACTCGCAGACCATCCAGTTGCAAGGGCCGGGTGGTGGAGAGTTCCAGCCAGCGGTCACGACCCAAGGCCCAGCCCTCGGCGGGCTCTCCGGCGCTGATCCGCACCGCAACCCGCTGGTTGGTTTCTTGAAGGAGCAATTCAAAGTTGCCCGCCGGCAGGTTGCGCAGCTCCAGGTAGCCTCCTTCGAGGACCATGTGATCGCAGCGGTCGTGGGTGTAATGTTCCGAGCGCAACTCGACCAGCGAGGCGACCTGGCGGCTCACTTCCGTCGCCGTACCCGAGTAAGCGACGCGCAGCACCCCGCCGGCAACGCCGTGCAGGTAGGCCGGGACTCGGGGGGGGGTGGTGCCCAGGTGCCAGGCGCCGATGTTCTTCGGCAGGCCTTCGACTCGTACGGACTCGATGCCCTCCAAGGCGCCGAGGTGCACGCGGCCCTGGAGATCACTTTGCAGGGACACGGTGAGGGTGTCGCTGTAGTCTTTGTGCTTGAGGATCAGGTTGGTGCTGACTCCGCCGCGCACTTCGCCGTTCTTGCCGCGCACTTCCAAGAACCAACCGTCCGCGTCGCGTCCGAGGAAGGGCGCATGGGTTGCGTCGGTGACCTCGATGCCGTTCAAGAGATAGGTGACCGGCGCGCTGGCCAGCTTGATCGCCTTACCCGAACTCATGCTCTGAACACGGCCGACGAGCTGGGCCACCAGCTTTACCGTTCCCGGCGGAACCTGGAATTTCTGCACCCACTCGCCCGTGGCGAGAAGCTCGATGTCGCGCACTTCCAAGGTTGAGCTGATGCCGTCGGCGCGGGTGCTCGTGAGGCTCAGCAGCGCATCTTCGACGAGATTCAGGTCCACCGTGGCGCCCGCGAGGCGCAGCCGCGGCCGCACGAGCCACTGCGCTTCTTCACCGGCGAGCAGGGCTTCGCGATTGACCAACATGCCCGCTTCGAGGGTGTAGTTCTCTCTGGCGTGCTGAAAGCTGTCCAGGGAACAGCGCGCCGCGCTGGAGAGGATCACCTGGCGCTCCTTGGGTTCCGTGGAGTAGGGCACCAGGATCTCGCCGCCCGCGCCGCTCTTGTACTCTCGGCCGCCGAAGAACAGGCTGGCTCCCGGAGCCCGGTTTCCGTTCTCGTCGAGGACCACAATGGCGTGACCTGCCGCGCTGCGCCGTTCTCTGAGTTGCAGATGTCCCTTTTGGATCACCGCCCGGCTAGAGAGCCCGCCGCCGATGAACTCCACCACGAAGACGCCGGGCCGGTCGAGGCCTGGGAACTCGAAACTTTGGAGCACGCGGCGCAAGGGGTTTACGTCGAAGTTGTAGGTGGTCTCTTTGCCCGCCACCAAGCCGTCCAGAGGCAGGCTGGCGTCGACTTCCCGACCCGTGGCGCGGTAGTAGGCAAAGGCGTCGATCTCGAAGGTCTTGACCAACAGCGTGGGAACATTCTTCAGGTTCACCTCGATGGTCACCGGCTCATGGGCGGCGAGTCGGGTGGGTTGGCTGGCAAGAAAACTGATCTCCACCCGTTGGCGAAGTTTTTCGTAGTAGACGGGATCGTCGAGCAGCGAGTACCACAGCTCCATGTCGCCCACGCCGAAGAGGATCTTGGTCTCGGCGAAGATCCGTTTCAGCAGCACATCCGAGACCAGGGCCTCGAACTCAGCGTAGTCCGCGTCCTCCTTGAAGAAGTGCTCGAGCAAGTCGCGCAGCAGTTCTTCGTCATCCCCGGCGCGGCCCAGGAGGGTGGGCTCTTGGTCGCTTCCAGAGATGACCTCTTCATTGCGATGCCGCCGCAGGTAATCGGGGTTCACCCAGGAGGCTCTGCGCGGGAGCTTGAGCCAGGTCAAGAAGCGCCCGCGATCCACCCGGCCCAGGGCCCGGTCGTGGTGCAGCCAGTGGCTGAGGACATGGGCTTTGAGGCTGTTGTGCACCGGCGCCAGTTTCTGGACAAAGGCCCACAAGCGCTCGATGTAGGCCTCGCGTGCCTGGGCATCATGGCTCCAGTCCAAATCGTCATCAGGTGCAAGGCGCGCGAGATAGGCGGCCACGAAGGCTTCTTGGTTGAGCAGCGCGGGCCGAATTCTGAGGCACTCATCGAGTTGTTCGAGGAGGAGGCGCCCATGAATCCCGAGGGAGCCGAACTTGCTGCTGTACTTCGAGTTGAGGTCGCGCACCACCAGGGCCGCGAGGCCGTCGAGATCGGGATGCCACAGACGGGTGAGCAGTTCGTGGCGCGCGCGATGGCCGAGGCTTTTGTGGTCCAGGGTCAAGAGGCGTGAGTCCTCGAAACCTCTCAGGCCGTTGTTGTGCCTGGAGAGGGCGCGCTTGGTGAGGGTCTCTTCCGAAATCCGTTTCTGTTCCAAGCTGACCGGCAGTTGCGCCTCTTCGCCGGGCACTTCTCGCTTGTGGTTGAACGCGAGTTGCAGCCTTTGGCGAAGGAACGCGTAGCTTTTTGCAGGCTGTTCACCGACGCGCAGGAGCGCTTGTCGGTTCTCGATTTCCTCGACCCGCCCGCCTCGTCCGTGGCGTTGGACCCAGGTTTCCAGGAGCCGGTCCACGGCGTCCAACTCGCCCGCGTGTTGTCTCTCCAGGCAATGGTAGAAGTAAGACTCCGCTGTTCCCGGCGCGAGTTGTTTCAGAACCTCTGCGCGGTCGGGAGCCAGGGCAAAGTTTTCCAGAAAACCCACCGGATTGTCCTGGGGCGTGCTGGAGAGGGCGGGGCCGAAGGCGACGAGGAGGGTGAAGAGCAGTGAGTTTCGCATGAATGAGTTCCAACAAGGCCAAGAGAAGGTTGTAGAGCCTAACGGCCACCATGGCCGCAAGTTCACTCTTCCCCAACGCCGTCATCTTCGCCCCTCTTGGCCCTCAGGCAAAGAACTGCACAACTTCTGGGATGCCTTGGCCGAACCAGCGCCGGTGCCGCAATCCCTAGCCAGACCCGGCTGGCCGGTCTACAGCGCTCGGGTCGATGGTTCCGTGTAGAGCTCTCGCAACCACGGCCCCCACCGAATCGGCTCGCCCTCTGGAGAGCAGGCCCCGTTCTGCCCTTTCAGAGTGCCCTCACCGCCCCATCCCTGGACAAGCCTGGGACCACTGCCGCCCTTCACCGGCCGGGTATCTTGGTGTGGTCCCCTTTCCCTTTCTTCGTTAATTACTCATCCAGCGACGAGTGCAGGGCGATGCGATTGCCCTCAGTGTCCAGGACCACTGCACGAAAACCGTGGGGACCAATGCCCACGACATCCTCCAGCACCTGGCCGCCGGCTGCCAGAGTCTTCTGCACTGCATCGCGAATGCGTCCCTCGACATTCATGTAGACGAGCAGGCCACGGCTCCCGCTGATCTCGTCGGGCTTGGGATAGAGACAACCACCGTTGCCGTCCTCATGTTCGAGGACGGCCATGCGGAAGCCGCCGAATTCTGTGGTGGAGACTTCGATGGCGAGCACCGATTCTGTAGAACTTCGCTGCCCGATCGAGATCGGCGACGGGGATGTCGCACCAGACGGCGCGGTTGTGCTCTTGGTTGTAGTCGGACATAGGGTTCTAGGCTGCGCTAGAAGGCCATGCCAAAGCGCAGGAGATACTGCCAGGAGTCTAGTTCTCCGGGCCCATACAACTCGCCTTCCTGCTCGAAGGTCTTTCTCAGGCCTAGACCCAGGTACATGTTCTCACCGACTTCGTAATCGATGCCGCCACCGAGATAGAAGCCGATATCGGACAGGGTCGCGGACTCCGCTCCCGTCCTCGTGCCGCGGACGCTGATTGCGCTGAGGCCCGCGGACAAGTAGGGACGCCAGGGGGCTTGATTCCACTCATAGCGTGGTCCGGCGTACACCTCATAGTTTTCAAGCTCATGATAGATCGCGCCCAAGCTGCCCGAGCCTTTGCCGTAACGCAGACCGAACTCCATGCCGATACCGCCCTCGATGGGTACATGGGAGATCTCCAGGCCCGCGATCGTCTGCTCGTCCACGGGGTCGAAATCATCCCCCAATTCGGCTCTGCCCACGGAAGATGTGAGGCGTGTGGCATGGCAGCCCGCGAGCAGAATGAGCAGGCAGGCAAAAAGGGCGTTCGTAGATAGTGTCTTCATGGAGGGTTGTTTGGTTGGCATTGCGAACTGAGGCTGGAGGACATTTCGGCAGCGACCGCTATTCCGTAGCCCAGGGCCCAGTTGGGGCAGGAATGTAGGGGGGGATTGGAGGGCCTGGCGCCTTCAGATGGCTCCACGAGAAGGCCCTCCACTGGCCAGTTCAACCCCGCCCTACTTATGCCCATCCCCATGGTGCTCGCGGATGTGCTCCGCGTCTTCTTCTCCGAAGTAGCTGCTCTTGAACTCGAGGATGGCGCGCTTCAGGGTGGCTGCGTTCCCCGCGTCCGTGGTCTGCTTGCACTTCATCGCGGCCACGGTGATCTGGTGCGTCAGGGTAAGTTGGGCGAGGTATTTTTCCTTGCCACCGTCTTCTTTTTTGAGCTTCACCCGTTGGGCAAGCCAGTAGGACGCAACCCGGGTCTGGATATGCTGGGCGTGCTCCTCCTTGGCCATGACCCAGCGCACCATTTGGTTCTTGCTCGGGTTCTCTTCGGCGTCCATGGCGCGCAAGGAAGCCATGGCCTTGTCGATGGTGGCGAGATCCTCCATCATCATGTCGATGCGCATCTTGTCGCCGTAGATTCCGCAAGGGACCTGGCAGTGGAAGGCGGGCTGGGGCGCGGGCAGGGGATCGGTGGGGAGAGCGAGGGAGCAGAGCAGGGCGGCCAGGGCCGCGATCGGCAGGAGTTTCATGGCTTGGGAGTGGGGGTAGAAGGGTCGAGCCGGATAGAGCGGGAAGCATAGCAGCGTGGGCCTGCGCGCATGGGTGCGGGCCGGATATCAGGCCGTTCTTTCGATCAGCAGCACACCGCTATCCCTTCAAAAAAATTCCCTGGAGAGGGCTGATGCTGGCCCGCACAAGAGCCGATCCCCTCTGTTTCAATGTGAATGAGGCATCCTTCCAGGGGAAAGCTAGTTCCGCTACGGTATGGCCAGGAGGAACCCCCACATGATCCGTAATTTTTTCGCCGTCCTGGCCGGCCTCGTCCTGGGCATGGCCGTGAACATGGCCCTGGTCCTGCTCAATGTCTATCTGCTCTTCCCCATGCCCGAGGGCGCCGACCTGGCTGATCCCGAACAGTTTAACGCCTACCTCGCCACCCTGCCCTGGTTGGCCTTCCTTGTGCCCATGGCCGCTCACCTGGGCCAGTCCTTCGTGGGAGCCTGGGTCGCCGCCAGTCTCGGCGCATCGCGCCCCATGCTGCTGGCGATGATTGTGGGCGCGCTTTCGTTGATGGGCGGAATCATGAACATGATGTCCATCGATGGCCCGGCCTGGATGGCGGTGGAGCTACCGCTGTACCTGGTGGTGGCCTGGCTGGCTGGTCGCAGAGTGGTTCGGCGGCGTGCGGGGGCCGGGCTACTGAAGCGCGGCGGATAGTTCCGCCCGCCCGCGGATGTGGCGCAGAACGCGCAGGTGGATCTGGTGCAGGATGGCGTCGCTCCAGAGTTGCCAATAGGGCGCGGGGCCCATTTCCATCGTGTACCAGGTGCTGCCTTCGAGCAGGGTGCCGCCTGAGGGGAGTGGCGTCAGACGAAATTCGCCCCGCCGGCTCTGGAACGATTGGGTCAGGTGCGGAGGGGTGAGCTGGGCGTAGAAGCTCCACTCCTCCATGGGCAGCGGCTGCGCGCTGACATCGAAGGCGAGGAGCCGGGGCTCATCCCATGTCGTGATGGGTTCGACAAAGGCACCGGTGGAGAACTCGCAACGGCGCACCGCACCAACGCCCATGCCATCGATGCTCGCACGCAAGGGATAGGCGATCCCCGTGGCAAAGAGCCAGTGCTCCGGCGGCGATAGCTCGCTGAAAGCCACGACGAAGTCCCAAACGACCCGGGGCGGAGCGTCGATCTCGATGCTGGTGACCACCTTGCGCAAGGGAGGGTGGGAAAGTTCGCCCTCGCAAACCACACCCAGGGGCAGGAGCAGGATCAAGGCGCCCAGCGACGCATCGGGAGAGGTCGAGAGGCGCGCAAGGGCGCGACCGAAGAGCGCGCCGGGCAAGGCCGCAGCCAACATGATCGGGTAGGCCATGAACAGACAGACGAGACCCTCCAGGGCGAAGAGCAAGAGACCCAGAAAACCCATGGCCAGAGTCAGCGCCACCAAGCCCAGAGTCGCTGTCACGCTCTGCTTGCCGGTGAGGTTGTAGAGATACCCCGTCACCGTGCCCAGAAGGAAAGGCAGGCCCAGGAAGAGCCCCGTGCCATAGTAGGCGAAGCCCTCGGTCAAGATCCCGATCATGGCCGCGCCGAGGAGAATCACGATGCCAACGGCGAAGATCACGAAGCGCTCGGTGAATTTGTCCGGCGGCGGGCGGGTTGCAGGGCCGGGCCGGCTCGGCAGGCAGACCAAGCCAAGGATGCAAAGATAGTTCAAGACCGGGATCAAGAACACCAAACCCCACCAGGACGAAAAGCCCGCATCGCGGGCGCGGCGCGCACTCATGGCCACGCCGATCCAGAGGAAGGGCAGACTCCAGAGCACAAAGAAGATCAGGAGCCACGACGGCAAGGGTGGCGCTCCACCCGCCGCTTGCTGAAAGCGACCGGCAAAAGTCGGGTCGAGGTAGTCGACGGGATGCCAAAGCTCTCCTGTGGCCGCGAAATAGGCACCAGCGTCGGCGCTGTACTTCACAAGCGCCAGACCCACACCCGCCGCGAGATACTGCCCCCTTCTGACGGGCTCGCGTTGGGAAAGAAGCGCGCGCAGGGGGAGCATGTCGATCAGCCTCGCAGCCCGTGCAGGGCCAAGCGGAAAAGGGAAAGCGGGCCGGGGGAAGATTCGAAAGCGCACAGGGCGCGGGAGGCCGGCAGGGCATGGCGGTGGCCCACGAACCAGAGGGGCGTGATGCGCGGGGCGAAGGGACCCTCGACGACGGCTTTTTGTACGCGCTCGAAGAGACGCGTGTTGTGCACGAAACCACGGCCCGATTGGATGTCATCGATAGTGTGACCGGGGTGGGCACCCCAGGGAGTCACCACTAGCGCGTAACTCACCGCTCCCCAGTGATTGACCACGATGCTGCCGTAGGTGAGCTCCTGGAGTGCTGCTTCAAAGGCCGTAGCGTGGTGCCGACGAGTCGTGGGGTCGATCACCAAACTCATGGAGAGGGTGCCGAACAGGGTCTCGTTGCAGAAGCGGGTGGCCCGGGCCAGGAAGTTCGAGGGGCCTGTTGCCGGGAGCGCCGTCTCGCAGAGGACTCCACACCAAGCCTCGGATCGAAAGGCCCGCGAGTCGGAGTCGCCCGCATCGAGACCCGTGGCGAAGAGCCAGGGCAGGTGACCGGGGGGAGCGCTGCCCAGGCGCTCGGCGCCGGGAGTGGCGGCCTCGTAAGCCTCGTAGCGTTCGAAGGAACCGGGGTAGTAGGCGAGGCGCGAGGGAATACTGGCGAGAGCTGCGCGCACGGCGGCCAGGAACTCGGCTCGCTGGGTCCAGTCGGCAGAGGTCACCAGGACCTTGGCGGCGTTGCAGTTGAAGGAAGCATTGTTGGCCACTTGGGTGGCGATGTTGCGGGCCTGAAAGAGCAATTCGCGGCGCGTCCAGGTGCCGGGCACGATAACCACGGGCGTCACGCAGCCGAGTTCACTGGTGATGGGTTTTTGCAGCCGGGGCATGTTCGCGGCGCGGTTGGCAGCGCCTTCGGCGGCGCCGCCCCAGACGATTCTGTCGTGGACCTCGGCGCTGCCGGTCATGTGTACCGAGTCGATGCCGTCATGCTGAACGAGGGCCGCGCCCAACTCGGCGTCGCCCTCCATCAAGCGCAAATAGTCCGCATCGATGAGGGCGGCGAAGGCGCGTGCGTAGGCGGGCGCGAGATAGGCATTGACCGGGTGAAGTTTGAGCACGCAGGTCTGGCGCTCGGCGAAGATCTTGTGGATCACATCCATGGCGCCGATGGAGGACACATTGCCCGCGCCCAGGATCGCGGCAACCCGCGGCGCGGGCGCGGCGCCGGTCCACACCTGTCCCGTGGTGCGAAGAACCTGCTCGGGAGAGATACCGGGCTCCATCCAGACTTCGGCCCGAAAGTCGCTCAACACCAGGCGGTCCGTGAGGGTTTCGGGAAAGACCCGGGCCACGGTTCGGCCGCTGCGGGAGGAGAGTTCGCTGGAGGCAATGCGTCCCGCGCCCGTGTGCTGCATGTGCTCAAGAGTCGTTTGCAGGGAACGCAGGTGGCGCAGACAGGCCACCGGGCCAGCCAGCCACTCCTCCGCCGCCAAGGGCGTGGCGGGATCGATGCCCTTGGATTCACATGCTCCAGCGCACCAATCCTCCGCCGCCGCAAAGGTGTCGCGGCGCAGACGGGCGAGCAATCGCGCCGCTTCGGCCGGCGCGCTGGTGGCCAAGCGCGCGGCTCCTCGCCGACAATCGGCAATGGATTCGTCGAGCTGGGCGTCAGGTGTCATGGGCGCTGGGCGGCAAACTCCAGGTCCTCGGCCAGGACGCGAAAGTAGAGACCCGTGGGGCCGCCACCGTTCTGCACGCCGATCAGGATCTCGTTCCAGCCTGCTTGCAAGGTGAGAGTGGCGATGTGTTGCAAGGGCGACGCGTCGTGCTGGCTGGAGTCCGCGTAGAGTTCCGCGCCGTTCACCCACAGTCGCCCACCATCTTCAGTGCCGATGGCGTAGAGCGCTTCGCGGCTTTTTTCGGTGCGAATCCAAGTGCGCGCATAGGAAACCGAGCGCGAGCTCATGCGTGGGTCGGGAGTCACAAGATCGAGAAACCCGTCCTCGCGGGCAGTCGCTTCGCGCCATTCGATGCTGCCCGCCTTGCCAGGGTGCGGCCCCGCCGCACGGGGGTCGCTCAGGGGACCGAACTCACCTTCGAAGAGAATCGCGCCGCTGCCGCCGTCGAAGCTGCCGATGACGCTCCAATCGCGACAGGGCGTGCCGGTTAGGAGATGGTCGAGCTCGCGGGGATAACGCACCAGCCTGTCGCGGCCAAACCGTTCGAAGAGAGCCAAAAGCCGCGCGCCGTTTTCCTCCGGAGAGCAAACCGCCAGGGCGCGGGCCGCGGCCAGGGCTAGAAAGGGATCGCTGGCGCCCCGCAAGAGGGCTTCAATGGCTGGCGCGAAGGCCGATCCGCGAAGAGTTTCGGCCCCGCGCAAACCGGCGAGTTGTACTCGCCGCTCGTTCGAGGTCAGGGCGGACATGCACAACAGTGCCGCCTGCGGTCGACGCCGTTCAACCGCCGCCTGGCAAAGCAGTGCCGCTGCGCTTGGCCGCAAACCTCTGAGCTGCGGCAGCTTGCCCGATTCGATCAGCGCTGCACCCCAGGGCGAGGTCCACTCGGCTGTTTCCTGGGTGTTGAGCCAGATGGGGTTGCAGATGGCCAATGGCAGGATCGGCCGGTCCTGGGGCGTGACCAGGGGTTCGAGGGGTTCGTCGCCCTCGACGATCACATGCACCCACGCATCGCCGTGGATCTCGAAGACCTCTTGCAGAATCGGCCAGGTGATCTTGCCGCTCTCGAGCACGAAGGGCTCGATCTCCACCGTACGCCAGATGTCGCCGTTGATGATGAACTTGACCCGGTTGAGCAGGATCCAATTGGGAGCCCGCACGCGCACGAAGACCATGAAACGATTGCTGTCGAGGGTGATGGTCTCGCCCATCTCTGCGCCGTTGACGCGGAACTCGACAAAGGGTCCGGTGGTGGTGAAGACGCGGCCCGCGCGCAGGGATTCGGCGATCTCGGAAATTTCAATTTGGTCGGGAGTGTTGGCGCTGCTGGCGACGAAGTTGCGCGGATAGCCCGCCGTCATCTTGCGCACCGTGTGGCTGTCGGAGTTACCCACGGCAAAGCACCGTTGGCCGCGATTGAGCAGGTTGTACCAGTCCTGCAAGACCGAATGGATGCCGCCGCCTACCTCCAGATCCGTCGTGTCCGCGTCGTGGTAACCCCAACCAGGATTGGAGTTGAGGACTTCGATGGTGTCGAAGTTGGCGGAGTAGTTTGGAGACTGGGAGACTCCTGTCACGGGGTCGAGGCCGCAGATTGTGAAGTAGTCGATGCCGAGCCAGCGGGGGTGGTTGAGCTGGATGACGGGCACCACGCCTGCTGCGTTGGGTTCGCTGCGTAGGAACTTGAAGAGCGCGTTGGCGTCATTCGAGTTAGGATCGGCCACGGGCCGCTCGGGGTCGAGGGGAAAGGCGTTCAAGTGACCGATGGGCGCGGAGATCTCGTTGCCCACTACCGTTTGCAGTTCCTCATGAGCGCCCAGCTTGGACACGGTGGGAGCGTAGTCGGTGTGGTGGTTGTGGTCGGTGGCCACCGCCAACTCGACGCCCTCGCCCACCAGGGAAATGATGCGCTCGTTGAGGTTGGAGTCGCCGTGCCCCGAGTAGACAAGGGTGTGCAGGTGAAAGTCGCCGCTGACCCAACCGGGCGTGGACACGGCGCGTCGCAACACGGGCTGCCAAGTGATTTCCTTACCGGGTTCAAAGGTCAGTAGTTCCGCAGCCATGCTCCATTCGATACCGCGGCTGGCGTAGACCGTATAGGTGCCCACGGGCACGGTGAAGGCGCCGCTGCCGCTGAGGGTGTAGACCACATTGCGTCGCACGGCGAGTTGTTCTGGCCTGGCGCCGATGTTAGGGAAGAGGTCGAGGTCGTCGCCTGCGCTGGGTACGAAGGTCAAGCGGCAGGGGATGGCCTTTGCAGCAGGATCTACGACCGCATAGCGCAGGACGCCGCGGGCCTTGCCCTTGTCGGCGAGTTGTGCCGGCATCTCCGCCGGAGCGACCTGCGCTGGCGCATGAGTCGGTTCGTGGCTGGCGAAAAGTGCGAGAGCGCTGAGGAGTGCGAGGGAAAGGGTCATGGCTTCGAGCAGAGATGAGGGGGTGGCCAGGAGATCTGCCCATGGTACTTTGTGCCCACCAGCGAAGAACCCCTGTCCCCTTTCCAAGGGGCTGCATGGTCGCCAAATGAATCGCCTCGGAGCATGTTCCTGGTCCCTAGAGGCCGATACACCCGCAGTCCTCGCTCGCAGTCTGCGTGAGGTCGGAGTGCAGTCCGCCCAGGTCGGGCTCGATGCTCTGACCCGCGGTACCTGGCAGGCCGGCTTCCTGCGCGCGGCCTTCGAGGACGCCGGCCTCGCCATCGCTTCGGGGATGATGGGCATGCTGGGCGAGGACTACTCCACTCTGGCGACGATTCGTGCCAGCGGCGGCTTGCGGCCCGACGCGTCGTGGGCGGCGAACTTCAACGCGGCTCGCGCCAGCGCCAGTTGCGCCAGGGAGCTGGGCCTCGACCTGGTTTCGTTCCACGCAGGTTTTCTGCCCCACGCAGCAAGCGATCCCGAGCGGACAAAGCTCATCGCACGCCTGGGCGCAGTGGCCGATGTCTTCGCCGACGAGGGTCTGCGACTGGCTCTCGAAACCGGCCAGGAAACAGCGGCGACCCTGAACTCGGTGCTCGACGAACTTGACCGCGACAACTTGGGCGTCAACTTCGATCCCGCCAACATGATCCTTTACGCCATGGGCGACCCCGTCGAAGCCCTACGCATCTTGGCGCCGCGAGTTTTGCAGATCCATATCAAGGACGCCCGCTCCACCGAAACGCCTGGCGAGTGGGGCAGAGAAGTTCCCGTGGGTTCGGGAGAGGTGGACTGGCCCGCCTTCTTTGGCGCCTCTGCCGAGGCAGGCCTCGCTTGCGACTTGATGATCGAACGCGAAGCCGGCGATCAGCGCGTGCAGGACATGCGCACGGCCCGGGCCTTGGTTCTGGATCTCTGCCTGGAGGATCTCTCATGACCGTGCGCGTTGGAATCGTAGGCCTGGGCTTCATGGGCCGCACCCACCTGGGCGCCTACAAGAGCGCTCGGGCGCGGGGCTTTGCCAACGAACTGGTGGCGGTCTGCGATGCCGACCCCGAGCGCCGTGCGGGTCGTCCCGGAGGCCAGGGCAATATCGAGGCTCTGAGCGTTCCCGAACTGATGTTCGACCCCGCCAGCGTTCGCGCTTACGCCAGCCCCTTTGATCTCTTCGCCGATGGCGGTGTTGAGCTCGTGTCGATCTGCACCCACACCGATTCTCATGTGGAACTCGCCCTCGCAGCCCTTGCAGCGGGCAAGCATGTGCTCGTGGAAAAACCCTTGGCCCTCGAAGCCGCGGAAATCGCGCCCTTGGTCTCGGCCGCCGAGGCCTCGAAAACCCTCTGCATGCCAGCGCACTGCATGCGCTTTTGGCCCGGTTGGGACTGGCTCAAGGAGCGCGTGGACTCAGGCGATCTTGGTCCGGTGCGCTCGGCTGTCTTTCGACGCCTCTCCGCGCCGCCCTCGTGGTCACCGGAGTTCTACGCCAACGCAGCACGCTCTGGGGGTGCCTTGCTGGACCTGCACATCCATGACGCGGACTTCGTGCGTCATTGTTTCGGAGAACCAGATCGCGTGACCGCCGTGGGCACCCTCGATCACCTGAGCTGCTCGTATCACTTTGCCGAAGGCCCCGCCCATGTTGTGGCCGAGGGCGGTTGGGACCACAGCATGGGGTTTGCCTTTCAGATGCGCTTTGTTGTGGTTTTCGAGGAGGCCACGGCGGAATTCGACCTCAGTCGCGACCCACAATTGCTGCTCTCCCGCGACGGGGTTTCCAGCCCCGTTTCGCTGCCTCCCGGGGACGGTTACACCGGAGAGATCTGCCACCTTTTGGGCAAGATCGCCCGCGAGGAGCGCAATCTGCGCGTGAGCTGTCGGGAAGCCCACGACCTGGCGCTGATGCTCGCCGAAGAGCGGCGGCAAATTACTCAGGAGTGATTCAGACTGCCGAGTCGCTCGGCGCAGAGCCCGGCGTCGCTCACCGCACCGGCGAGGGACGCAAGGCGGGCGGCTTTCTGGATATGATTCAAATCGCGGCGGCCTTCGGCGCGTTCCACAAGCATGGGGTTCTTCTGGTTGCCGTTGAGCCACGAGAGCCAGGCGAGTCCAGCCTTGTAGTCCTCGGTGGGGGCCGAAAAAAGGTGTCGAGAGAGGGTCTGGCAGGGCTCTATCAAGGCCCGATAGCGCGCCTCGTCGCCCCGGGCGAGGAATTCGAGGGCCAGGGATGCGGGCTCGGCGATAGCGTCGAAGATGCCGAGTAGGGCATGCGAAAAATCGCCCAGTTGCACCTTGCTGTCAGCGATGAGCGTCGAACGCACGGGGTCTGGGCCAGCGATCAAATCGGCGAAGTTCAAGTCATCGCCGGTAAAGAGGATCTGGTCTCGGATCAAGAGCTCGCTGCGCAAGCGGCGCTCAAGCTGTGGGTCGAGGAGAGACAGTTTGGCGCCGCGCAGCTTGGCCGGGTCGATGGCCATGACGCGCTCGAAGCTGTGCCCTGGAAAATAACCGGCCAACTCGGCCAAGAACATCTCACCCAACCAGTGCACGAAGAGCGGCCCTTCGAGTTGGGCGATGACACCCTCGTAGACCCGCAGGTAACACGCTTCGTCGGCGCCCCAACGGGCCAGGGGCAACATGGGCAGCAGGATCGGCCAACCGCCCGCGGCCTGGATGGTGCGGGCTTGGTAGACGACGCCCTCGATCAGGGCGGCCTCGTCGGCGACTTCATCCAGGTGGTCGACCCCGGCCCCGGCGATGAATGGCCGGGCAAGGCCCAGAGCGCCGCAGCGAAGTAACAACTCGTGGGCGTTGTGCCAGCCGATGGAAAAGCGCTGGGCTGTGTCCATGGCTTCGGCGATCCCAAACCCTAGGCGGTCGAGACGCACCCGCAAGGCACAAGTGGCTTCCCAGTCGATGAACTTGGCAAGCTCTTCTGGGGGTGTCGCCTGGGTGCCCAACTCTCCGTAGCTGGAATTCATGACGAGGTGTGCCGCGGCGTACACCAGGCGCCTTGGCGCCGCTCTTGGAGTCTTCTTGAGGGCTTCCCGGTAGGGCGCGAGGACCTCATCGGAGAGTTCGAAGGAACCCTCCCCGTCCGAGACAGTAACCCTCAAGAGTGCAGCTCCTGCCACCAGTGGGGCACCTGGTTCCAGGTAAACCAGCCCAGGAAGCCCACCAGCACCAGCGTGCTGACCAGCATCCCAAGAATCCACAGGGCACCCGCCACGCCCCGCGGCCGATCGGCGCCGAGGTAGTCGCGGCTGAGCTGCAACTTGATGAAACCCAGATAGGCGATGGGGAGCAAGAAGCCGCAGATCACATTGGTGGGCACCGCAATCCACAAGCGTACATCGCTCCAAAAAACCGAACCCAAGACTCCCACCGCGGGCAGCATCAAGCCCAACCGATAGCGCCAACCCCGTGGCTCCCAATTGAACATCTCGCACAGGGCAAAGCCCGAACAGAGCATCTGCATGGTGATCGAGCTCAGAGCCATGGCCACGATCCCGAGGCCAAAGACCCACATACCAGCAACTGGACCGAGTCGATCCGGTGCGGCCAGAATGGCGGCGGCCTGGGGCGGCGAAATTTTCTTGCCCGCGAACAGTTCAGGGTCGCCGTAGAAGAAAATGCTGGCGGAAGCGATGACCATCAAGCTGGCGGCGATGGCGTAAGGCAGGAACATGCCAAAACCGAGGTCGATGCGTGCCAGGCGACGGTGCTCTCGGCCCCAACCACGCTTGCGCAGGGTGTAGGGGTAGACGAAAAGCATGTTGGCACCGACCGCTGCGGCCAATCCCGATACCACCAGAGTGATGCCTTGTACGCCCTGGTTCTCTCCGGGAATAGAAAACGGCACCAGGCCCGCCGCCAGATCGCCGGGGTGTGGCACGCCGGTCTTGGCCACCACGAAGGCGAAGCAGGCGATGATGAACCAGACCATGGCCTTGATCAGTTTCTCGTAGAATCGCACGAGACTTGGGCGCGCATCGTAGAGGAGCGCCACAGCGACACACCAAAACAGGGCCACCGCGCCCATGGCGCCGCTGGACACTTCGTAACCCAGGCTCTCCGCCAGAGCGACCAGCATCGAGCTTGCCAGGGCATACTGCGCGAACTGCCAGATGATCGACGAAGCGATTCCGCTGAAGGCCCAGCCATAAGCGAAGGGCGCTCCTGCGTGGACCTTCATGGCCTCGAAGGGCCGCATGCCGCTCGAAAGCGTTTGATACGCCACCGCAGACATGACGATGATGCCCAGCAACATGGCCAGAGGCGCCACCCACAGGAGTTCGTAACCAAAGGCCGCGCCGGCAAAAATAGATGCAAAGGCCGTGCCTCCACCGAGAGTCATGGCCGATTGCATGTAGCCCGGTCCGATATGGCGCAGGTAGCCGAAGGTGCGCGGCAGCCAGGGCTTGGCGTCCAGGGCCTCGAAGTTCTCGTTCACGAAAGACGCTCCTTGATCGCTCTCAAGCGGTCGGCGGCCTGGTCGTCCCGGTAATGCTCGTCGAGGGGGTAGCAACCGCTCTTGAGTCCGTTGCGTGGCCCCGTGGTGCAATCGGAAAAGGTGCGACAGATCTTGCGGCGCTCCAGGGATTGACCATTGAGGACATCTCGCGGCAAGCCGGGGTACGAGAGCACCATGCGACCGAGGCCCACAAAATCGACATGGCCGCCACCGACCTCGTGCTGCGCCACATGGGGCAGCCATTCCTGCAAGTAGGTGTAGCCCGTGCCCACGAAAGCCAGGTCTCTGAAGGCGGCCTTGCAAGCACGAGCCACGCGCAGGTGCGCGGCAACTTGGTGCAGCGGATCTTCCGGCGGCAAGTAGCCATCGCAGGGCGGATAGGCGGCGGGCCGTTGCAGGTGCGGGTTGTAGTAGGGCGAGCCCAAAGTCAGGTTGACCAACTTGATGTCGAGGCTCTGGAGCAGGTCGAGGAAGCGAAAACCCTCGTCGAGACAGATCTTGCGTGGGTCCTCGCGATCGATGCCAAAACCATAGGCGTAGGGCAGGTTCGCATCCCAACCCCGGGGCTCGCCGCGCCCTCCGGTACCCGCTGAGAAGGGAAACAGGTCACCGATGGAGACCCGCACGGCCACATCGAATCCTCCGCATTCAGTGCGAATGCGAGCGACGAGTTCTCGAAAAAAGCGTGTGCGTCCCTCGAAGTTGCCGCCGTAAGCGCCAGGCCGCGTGTGTGCACCGAGGAGTTCGTGCAGGAGATAGCCGTGACAGCATTTTACATCAACGAAGTCAAAGCCAGCGCTCTGGGCCGTGTGAGCAGCCTCAACGAAAGCATCTTGAATGTTGCGGAGTTCGGCATCGGAGAGGATGCAGTCGTCCGAATGCACTCCGGCACGTGCGTCGAGTTGGGGGTGACGGTAGGCGATTCGCGGCGCGGGGCCAGCTGCTGTGGGGCGCGAGAAGCGGCCCGAATGGGTGAGTTGCAGGCCGATGTAAAGGTCGCTGGTTGTCTGGCCGTGATCGCGGTGAGCGTTCACCAGGCACTCGCGCAGATCTTTCAGGCCGGCGCCACTCTCGACGGCGGGGTTCAGAAACAGTTGGTGCGGGTTGGCACGGCCATCGGCCGTGACGGCAAAGGCTTCGCCTCCCCAGATCAGTTTTGCTCCGCTGGCACCAAAGCGCGCCCAGCGCCGCAGGGTATCGGCGCTCGGCAGTCCCTCGACAGTGCCATCCCAGCCCTCCATGGGGTGGATCGCAAAGCGGTTGCCGATGGTGCGTGTGCCATGAGAGAAGCTGCGACCCAGGGGGCCGCCCGCGCCGAGCAGTTGTTCATCTACACCCAATTCTGGTGCTATGGCTTGCCAATGGGCCGCGAAGTCGCGTAGCACTTTGTGTTGTCCAGGCGTCTTGTACTCCATCACCGCTCGCTGAAGTGCCAGTCTTCAAGGGGCGTGCGTGCCTCCCAATCGATTAGGCCAGCGTAACCAAAGCCAGGCGTCTGTATCGAATCCAGTTGCAGTTCGCCGTCAGAGATGGCCAAGCTGACGGTTCCCGCGTTCGATTCCCACAGGTCAGGGTGGGCTTCCAGCGCTGCGGATGCTTCGATCCTTGAGAGGTGCCCGAGCCCCGCGAAATAGTGGTGGCCGTTGCGCTCCACATGGCCGAGGTCCAGGGCGGCCATGGTGGCCAGATCCTGTTGCAGAGCCAGGACGCCGAGGTTGGTCAAGTCCTCACCCGACTGAAAGCCTCCGCGGCGCTCGCACAGGCCGCGCTGCATGAGGGCGCGCAGGACGCCCTTGCAGTTCTTGACCGATACACCGCCGTAGCCGAGGTCGAGGGCACGCGGGAAGGCCTCGATGCCGTGGTCGGACTCGTCGATGATCACCGGCGCAATTTCGCTCAAGGCCGCGAGGCCCGCGGCCACGCCATGCTTGAGACTGCGCGCACGGTGCAAGGGCTGTTCGATGTAGAGCAACTTTTCGAGCAGTTGGCGGCCCCCCGGTTCCCGGTCCAAGGTCTCGAAGAAGGCTAGTAAGGCGGCGGGATCCTCAAATTGCTCGTTGCCGTCCACAGTGAACTGCGCGGCTTGCGTCTCGGTCTCGCGCAGCACTGCCGCAAATTCAAGCGTGCGTTCGAGGTCGGCTTGCAAGTCACCCGAGAGCTTGAGCTTGAAGTAGCGCAGTCCATACCGACGGATGTCTTCGTCGAGCGCTTCGGGCAAGCCGTCGTCCACACGGTCGCGCACCTCGCTGGCGCGCAGGGCGTCCACGAGGCCGATGGTGTGGCGCACAGCTATGCGCGCGGCAGGGCTCGCTGGTAGGCTCTGCGCTGGAGACCAGTCGCCGAGCTCGGGGTACAAAGCCGCGGGGCGCAGGGCAAAGAGGTCGCTCTTGAGGGCCTCGAAAAAACTCATTTCGGCCGCCCGGCATGCGGCATCCAGGATGGCCCGCTCCACCAAGGCCACGCCAAAGCCGGCGCGCAGCCCCCCGGGTGCATCGACGGAGACCCCACTCAAGCACTCGGAGTAGGTCCTCCACCAGAGTTCAAACACCGTGCTTGCGGTTCTTGCCCGGGCCACCTCGGCGGCTTTCCGTGCGCTTTGCACCAGACCCTCGGCGTCCGCCCGAAGATCGCTGGCGGGATTCTTTTCAAACCACTTGGGCACCAACAACTCAGCGGAAAAGCCCGTGCCCGGCCCGGCATCGGTGTCGATTTCGGCGCGTGCCGTCATCATCGGGGCCTGGGTCATGGTGTGGACTCCAAAGCGAAACGGTAGTCGCGTCCGGCACTCGTTCATTCGAAAGCTGATCTCCCGGAGCCGTACTTGCATGGGGAGCAGATTACTCTGTCGCCCCAGCCAGGCACAATCGTTTCGAATCGGTCCCCACAGTTCCCCCGTGCCTCGGGCGGCGTTATCCTGTGCGCCATGCTGACCGAATACAGAGAACATGTGGTCGAGCGCGCTCAGCTCGGCATCCCGCCCCTGCCCCTAAACGCCGAGCAAATGGCGGGGCTCGTGGAGCTCTTCAAGAGTCCGCCGGCGGGGGAAGAGACCTTCCTCATCGACTTACTCGAGAACCGAGTGCCCGCCGGCGTGGACCAGGCCGCTTATGTCAAGGCGGGCTTCCTGTCCGCCGTGGCCAAGGGCACGGCGCAGAGTCCCCTGATTTCGAGGCAGAAGGCGGTGGAGCTTCTGGGCACCATGCTCGGGGGTTACAACATCGGCACGCTGATCGAATTGCTCGACGATGACGACCTGGCTTCCTGCGCCGCCGAACAACTCAAGGGCACTCTCTTGGTCTTCGACGCCTTCCACGATGTGGACGCACGGTCCAAGGCCGGCAACGCCCACGCACAAGAGGTCATCCGTTCCTGGGCCGATGCGGAGTGGTTCACCGAGCGCCCCGAAGTTCCCGAACGAATAACCCTCTCGGTCTTCATGGTCGAGGGTGAAACCAACACCGATGATCTTTCGCCGGCGCCCGACGCCTGGTCGCGGCCGGACATTCCGTTGCATGGCCTGGCCATGCTCAAGATCGAACGCCCGGGCATCCACGCTCCTCTCAAGCAGATCGAGAAACTCAAGGCCCTGGGGCACCCCGTGGCCTATGTGGGCGATGTGGTGGGCACGGGCTCGTCGCGCAAATCGGCCACGAACTCGGTGCTGTGGCACATGGGAGACGACATCCCCCATGTACCCAACAAACGCTCGGGTGGCGTCTGCCTCGGGGGCAAGATCGCGCCGATCTTCTTCAATACCATGGAAGACTCGGGAGCATTGCCCATCGAGTGCGACGTCTCCAAGATGTCCATGGGAGATGTCATTGTCGTGCTGCCGAGCGAGGGCCGCATCGAGAATGCGAGCGGCGATGTAATCAGTACCTTTGAGCACAAGAGCAATGTGATCCTTGACGAAGTGCGCGCCGGTGGCCGCATTCCTCTTATCATCGGTCGCGGGCTGACCATGAGGGCCCGCGCCAGCCTGGGGGAAGGTGCCACGGATGTCTTTCGCGTGCCCAGCATTCCCGGGAATACGGGCAAGGGCTTTACCCTTGCCCAGAAGATGGTGGGCCGAGCCGTGGGCCTCGCAGAAGGCAGCGGCGTGCGTCCGGGCACCTCTTGTGAACCCACCATGAGCAGTGTTGGCTCGCAGGACACCACCGGGCCCATGACCCGCGACGAACTCGAAGAACTCGCCTGCCTCGGGTTCTCAGCCGACCTTGTGATGCAGTCCTTCTGCCACACCGCGGCCTATCCCAAGCCCGTCGATGTGGAGACCCACCACAGTCTGCCGGGCTTTTTCGAGACTCGCGGCGGTGTTGCCCTGCGTCCCGGAGACGGCATCATTCATTCCTGGCTCAACCGCATGCTGCTGCCCGACCAGGTGGGCACCGGTGGCGATTCGCACACACGCTTTCCCCTGGGCATCTCGTTCCCTGCGGGATCTGGATTGGTGGCCTTCGCTGCCGCGCTGGGCGCCATGCCCCTGGACATGCCCGAGTCGGTCTTGGTGCGCTTCACCGGCGAGATGCAGAGGGGCATCACTCTGCGAGATCTCGTCAACGCCATTCCTTACGCCGCGATTCAATCCGGCGATCTGACTGTGGACAAGGAGGGCAAGCGCAATGTTTTCTCCGGTCGCATCATTGAAATCGAGGGCCTGCCAACGCTCAAAGTCGAACAGGCCTTCGAGCTCTCCGACGCCACCGCTGAACGGTCCGCTGCGGGTTGCACGGTGCTGCTCGATGAAGAGCCCGTAGCCGAGTACCTGCGCTCGAACATCGTCATGTTGCGCTGGATGATCGCCAGCGGTTATCAGGACGCGCGCACCCTCGAGCGCCGAGCCCAGGCTATGCAGGCTTGGTTGGATTCGCCGCAATTGCTGCGGCCCGACGCCGATGCGGAGTACGCCGCGGTGATTGAGGTCAATATGAGCGAAATCAACGAACCGCTGCTGGCCTGCCCCAACGATCCCGACGATGTGAAGAAGCTCTCAGATGTCGCCGGCACACCGGTCCAGGAGGTCTTCCTGGGTTCGTGCATGACCAACATTGGCCACTTCCGCGCCGCTGGCAAGTTGCTGGAGAGTTTTGGCGCCACGGTTCCCACGCGCTTGTGGGTCGTTCCGCCCACCAAGATGGACGAAAAGCAGCTCGTGGCCGAAGGCTACTATTCAATCTTTGCCGCTGCCGGAGCGCGCACCGAAATGCCCGGCTGTAGCCTGTGCATGGGTAACCAGGCGCGAGTGGCGGAAGGCTCCACGGTCATGTCTACTTCTACGCGCAATTTTCCCAACCGCCTCGGCACCGGCGCCCAGGTGTTCCTGGGATCCGCGGAACTCGCGGCGGTGACGGCCATGCTTGGCAGGTTGCCAACGCCCGCGGAGTACTTCGAGCAGGCCGCATCCATCGACACCATGGCGGGCGACATCTATCGCTACCTGAACTTCGATCAGATCGATGAGTTCGTCGAGAGCGCCGCGCGGGTCGAGGTTGAAGCAAGCTAAGCGGGCGCCCTGGCGTCTCTTGCGGCTGGCCCTGGCCCTCGCTGTCAGTGGGCCGCTTCTGGGCGCGCCGCAGAACGGCGATGTTCCGGGAGAAGAGCAGCCGCGGCTGCCCGCCGAGCTTGAGATCCCGGCAGCTCCGGTGCTCTCGGTGGAAGAGGCGCTGGCGTCCTTCGTGCTGGCTCCGGGGCTTGAAATCGAGTGCGTGGCCAGCGAGCCCTTGGTGGTCGACCCCGTTGATCTTGCTTTCGATGGCGAAGGGCGCGGCTGGGTGGTGGAGATGCGTGGCTACATGCCCGACATCGATGGCGGGGGTGAAGACGCTGCAAACGGGCGCGTTACCGTGTTGCACGATGAGGACGCGGACGGAGTCTTCGACAAGCGCGTGGATTTTCTTACCGGTTTGGTCATGCCGCGCGCCGTTTTGCCTTATCGCGACGGTGCCCTCGTGATCGTGCCGCCCGAGTTGCGCTTCTACCACGACGGTGACGGTGACGGTGCCGCCGATGATTTCGAGGTGCTGGCCACCGGGCTGGGCGGCTTGCACAGCCCCGAACACGCGATCAATGCTCCCCGTTGGTCCCAGGACAACTGGATCCAGTTCTCGCACCACTCCTGGCGCTTTCGTGAGGACGAGTCCGGATGGCAGCGACAGGCCACTGCCGGCGGCGGCCAGTGGGGGCTCAGCTTTGACGCAACTGGCCGGGCTTTCTTCAACACCAACAGCGACGCTCTGCGCGGCGATGCCTACTCGTCGCACTACGCCGTGCGCAATCCCAATCACGGCCTGGCGGCGGGTACGAATCAGCGTTTGTGCAACGACCAAACCGTATGGCCCCTGGGCATGACCCCGGGCGTCAACCGCGGTTATCGCCCGGAGACTCTGCGTGATGACTACAGCTTGCGGAGCTTCACCGGCGCCTGTGCGCCTCTGATCTTCCTCGGCGACGGCTTGCCCTCTGCCTACCGCGGTCGAGCATTCGTCGCCGAACCCTGTGGCAATCTGGTCAAGTGTCTCGAGTTGCGCGAACAGGAACAGAAGGGCGGCGCGCTAGCGGCGATCCATGTTTTTGCCGGGGCAGAGTTCCTGGCCTCGAGAGACGAGCGCTTTCGTCCTGTCAGCCTGCGCAATGGTCCTGACGGCGCCTTGTATGTGGTGGATATGTACCGCGGCGTGATTCAGCACCGGTTGTTCGTGACTTCCTGGTTGCGTGCCCAGGTCGAGGCGCGCGGCCTTGCCACGCCCCTCGGTCTTGGGCGCATCTGGAGAATTTCTGCTGAAGGAGAAGCGCGCAAGCGGGCGCCCGCTTTGGGTCAGGCGAGTTGGACAGAATTGGTTGCGGAACTCGGCCATTCGAACGGTTGGCGTCGCATCACCGCTCAACAGGTGATCGTGGAGGAGGGCGTGGGTGATAGCGATGCCATCGAGCTCTGTCGTCAAGCAGTGGCCGAGCGGCCCACTGCTTTGGCTCGTGTGCACGGGCTTTGGGCTCTTGCGGGTCTCGGTGCCCTGGACCCAGTCTCGGTGCTCGCTGGTCTTTCGGACACGGATGGGGGCGTGCGCCTTGCGGCCCTGCGATGTGGCGAGGCGTTGCTTGCCACGGGAGACAAGGAGATCCTCGCCCGCGTCGCCGCCATCGCTCGTGGGGCTGATGTCCGTCTTGCTCATCAGGCGCGGCTCTCTCTCGGCGAGGCTCACACGATTTCCGCCACCGCAGTCATGGTTGAGTTGGCGCGGGAGGATGTCTCCACGGCCTTCTTGCGTTCGGCGTTGATCTCCGGTTTGCACGGCGAGGAACTCGAGTTTCTGACCGAGCTACTTGGCGAGACCGGTTGGGAGCAGCCCATTGAGGGTCGTTTCCAATTCGTCGAGTTACTCGCTCGCTGTGTGGCCCGCGAGGGCCGTTCGGATCGCATCGAGTTGCTCCTGGGGCTTTTGCTGCGAGGCCTGGAAGGGAATGCTTGGCATGCGTCCGCCGTGGTGCGCGGACTTCTCGCCGGTCGCCCCCTGGGTCCTCTGGGCCAGCCGGCATCAATTCGTCTCATTTCCCAGCCCGCTGCCCTCACAGTTCTTGTCGATAAGGCCCGAGGCCCGAGTGGCGAGGAGTTGGAACAGCTCATTGGTGCCCTGACCTGGCCCGGCGGGCCCGGCGCCGATGGTCAGGATGTGCGTCCGCTGACGCCCCAAGAGCTTTCGCGTTTTGAGCGTGGCCGCCTGCTTTACGCCGAGGTTTGCCGTGCCTGCCATGGCAGCTCAGGTCTCGGCGAAGCTGGCAAGGCCCCGCCTCTGCGCAATTCGCCCTGGCTGCTGGGTTCGAAGAAGACCCCCATCCGCATCCTTGTCGGCGGCATGCGCGGCCCCATCGAGTTCAACGGCCAGCGCTGGGACCTCGAGATGCCCGTCTACCAACCCAGCCCCGCCCATGTCGCCGCCGTCCTAACCTACGCCCGCCGCGAGTGGGGTCACGGCGCCGATCCCATCACCGCCGCCGATGTCTTGGAAGTCGCAGAAAACGCTGAAAAGCGCACGAGCCCCTGGACCGTCGAGGAATTGGCCGCAAGTGACTGAACCGTACCAGGTACTCCGCCACTGATGTTCCGTACCAGGTACGGAACATCAGTGGCGGAGTACCTGGTACCGAAGGCGGGTACCGAAGCCGAGGCGCCGAGCTGTGGGTGCGAGAGGGCCATGGTCCTCTGCCCTCGAATAACTCAGGGGCAGAAGCTCACCCGCAAGGCGTTGGAGAGGTTGAAAGTGAAATTGGCTCCGGCCGCGTCGCGATACCAGAACTGAAAACTCCACTCCGTTCCGTCCGCCAGTTGTCCAAAACCTGAGTTGGCGGGAGCGGCCTGAAAATCGATCGTGTGGAACGCATCACCAAGGAAATCCGCTTGCACCACCGGCAGGCGGAAGATGCCCACGGATCCGGAGCCCACGCAGCGGAAACCGTCTCCGAAGGGGACCTGCGCATGGTTGGGACCGTAGTAGAAGATCCCGAACTGGTTGGCGGGAATGTTGTGGGCGAAGAGCGTGAAGTCCCCAGCCCAGACACTCTGCGTGCCCCAGTAGCCGATGCCGGCGCCCTGATTGCTGACGCTGTTGGGTGCGCCGACGCAGTACACCTCGGGGGTCTTGCAGGTACGCGTCACTCGAGCGGGATTGGCGAAGAGAAAGGCGATTTGGTCCGCCGTCAACTCTCCGTCATAAACCTGGATGTCGTCGAGGGATCCCGAGAAGAACGAGTCCTCTCCATTCGCTGAGCCGACGAACCAGTCAGCACCTGCCGGTCCCGTGTAGCTGCCTGCCGCTGCGGTAGAGGCCAGGACTCCGTCGACATAGAAACGCACCTCGCCTCCAGCTTGGGAGGTGACCGCGATGTGCGACCACTGACCCGTGGGCAAGGAAACCGAGGAAGTGCTGTCGAAGGGGGTTGTGGTGCTGAGCCGTGGGTTGGTGCCGTCGAGTCCCACCGACCAGCTGCCGGGGTTGCCGAAAATCACTTGCCAGCCGCTAGCGCCCGTGGGCTGCACCCAGGCCGCAAGCGAAAAGCGCATGCGCGTGGGATCCGTGGCCCGCGGTCCGGAAAGCCGTCCGTAGTCATCTATTCCGTCGAAGAGCACCGCTGTCAGGCACTCCGGCCGGGCTCCTGGCTGACCGCCCGCGGGGCCGCCAAAGAAGGTGCCCGAGGATGCGCCCGGTGCCGAGTCCAGGAGATTGAAAACCGCACTTGAGTCCAGCCTCAAGTGCGCACTGATCTCCACATTGTCGTCCTGCACCACCACCGTCACCTCGGCCGCATTGGTAAGGGAGGTGCCATCCATGACGGTGTAGGAAAAGGTGTCGATGCCTTCCCACCCCGGGAGCGGAGCGAGGATCAACTCGTCGCCCCCATTGCTGCCGCTGCCCACCGAAATGCTGACCGTCCCGCCCACCGCGCTAGTGGCGTCGAAAGCAGACACGATCAGTGAGTCGCAATTCCCGTCGTGGTCGTTGGCGAGGACATCGATGACGAGATCGCCGCCGACTTCCTCGTCGGGCAAGGGCGTGGGCGGCAAGGGCGTGGGGAGGCCGGGGCCGTCCACCACGCAGGGCCTGCTGGCCGCGTAGTTCCTGATCAGCGCCGCGGTGATGGGGCCGAAGGCATTGCATGCGCCACACATCCAGAAGCATCCGCTCGTGTCCAGACAATGGGGAGCGCTCCAGTTGTGACCGAGTTCGTGGCCCATGATGCCCGTCTCGGAGGACAAGTTGCCCGTGCTCCAGGTCCAGGCGTACCCCCAAGTTGGAGAGCAGACAACGGACAGGTAGGCGAGGCCGACGATGTTGTCGGAGAGCGGCCGCGAAGTCAAGAGGTGAGCCATGTCGCGCACCACTCCAGTTTGCTGGGTCTGCCAGTGGTTGACGAAGTCGTCGAGCAATCCACTGGTGCCCGGAGTGGAGTAGGGGTCGGGCTCGGTGGAGCGCACGATGAGGGTGCTGATTTCGTGGCGGATGAGCACATCCCGTGCGAAACCAAAGTTCACCGCGTTCAGGATCGCCTCGATGTGCTGCACCGTGGCGGCCGTGGTGGGGTTGATCAGGAAGTACTCGTGGTCGGTGTCAAAGGCGAGGTCAGCCACACGCAAGCAGCCAGCCCCGAGGCCGAGGTTGCCTGTGGACTGGGGCTCCAAAGGCGCGTGGCCCTCAGGCGTGGGCAGTGCCCGACAATTGGCCGGATCAAAACCGCCGGAGAGGTCCTCGTGCACCCACTGTAGATTCTCGTGGGGCACGGCACCTTCACCCCGGCGCCGTTCGATCCAGATCTCGGTGCCCCCCGGTGCTTGCACAAAGCCCTCGATGCGCCCGTCGACGAACGCGATGGCTGCGCCGCGCTCGGGGGCGCCAACCACATGGCCATGATAGGTCGCCGGCGGCGGCGGATCGAACGCGATCAGTTCGCCCTGGGCACCGGTCTCCAGCACTTCATAGGCCACCGATCGAATCGGGCTGCGCTGAAGTTGAACGGCGATCTGCTCTCCCTGCCAGTCGAGTGTGAGCACCCAGCGCTCGGGCCTTGCCAGGGGCAGTTCGAAGGCCTGCCATTCGCCCTGGGAGGTGGCGGGGGAGGCCGGAGCCGCGCCAGTCGATGCAAAACCAGCGAGGAGAAGGGAGAGGGCTAAGAACATGTTGGCTTGGTGGATTGATCTACCGGGCTAGCTACTGAGCTAGTGGGCCGTGTGCTGGGGGACTTTCTCTATTGTAGCTGGTTTCGAGGTTCTTGCCGGGAGTATGGTGCCCGCATGACTTCTCAAGAGAGCGCCAAGGCGTCGCCCCGCAGCCCCCGCCCTCCTGCTGGTGGCCTCTGTCCAGCTGTTAGAGCCCGCTATTGGCGCCGCAACCTGCGCCTGGTAGTTTCCTTGTTGGCGATCTGGGCCAGCGTTTCTTTTGGCTGTGGCATCTTGTTGCACCGCTGGCTGGATCAGTGGCAGGTTCCCGGCAGCGGTTTTCCCCTGGGGTTCTGGTTTGCCCAGCAGGGCTCCATCCTGGTCTTCATCGGCCTGGTCTTTTTCTACGCGCGCCGCATGAACGCTCTCGATGCCGAGTTCGGCGTTCAAGAGGAGTAGCCATGGGAATCCAAGCCTGGACCTTCGTTCTGATCGGCCTCTCCTTCGCCCTCTACATCGGCGTGGCGATTTGGAGTCGAGCGGGAAGCACGCGGGAGTTCTACGTGGCTGGTGGCGGCGTACCGCCGGTGGCCAACGGCATGGCCACCGCAGCGGATTGGATGAGCGCGGCATCGTTCATCTCCATGGCCGGAGCGATTTCCGTCCTGGGTTACGACGGTTCCGTTTACCTCATGGGGTGGACCGGGGGGTATGTGCTCCTGGCGCTGCTCCTCGCCCCCTACTTGCGCAAGTTCGGCAAGTACACGATCCCCGATTTTGTGGGAGACCGCTACGAGTCCCAGGTGGCGCGGGTCGTTGCCGTGGCTTGTGCCATATTCGTCTCGTTCACCTATGTGGCCGGCCAGATGCAGGGTGTGGGTATTGTGCTCTCGCGCTTTCTTGAGGTGCCTTCCACTACGGGCGTCATGATCGGCATGGGCATCGTGTTTTTCTACGCAGTGCTCGGGGGCATGAAGGGCATCACCTACACCCAGGTGGCGCAGTACTGCGTACTGATTTGCGCCTACCTCGTGCCAGCGATTTTTCTCTCGATTCAAATGGTGGGCACGCCCATTCCGCAGTTGGGCCTCGGGGGCTTCTTGGCCGACGGCACGCCGCTCCTTGAGCGACTCAACGAGTTGCACCACGACCTGGGTTTCGCCTCCTACACCGATGGTTCACGCAGCATGACGGATGTGTTTTTTATCACTGCGGCTTTGATGGTCGGCACCGCTGGGCTGCCCCATGTCATCGTGCGCTTCTACACCGTGCCGCGGGTGCGCGACGCCCGTCGTAGCGTGGGATGGGCACTTGTGTTTATCGCTCTGCTCTACACCGCGGCTCCCGCCGTAGCCGCCTTCGCCCGCACTAACCTCTTGACGACCGTCAACAACCAGAGCTATGCCGACATGCCCGACTGGTTCAGCAAGTGGGAAACCACCGGGCTCGTGAAGTTCGATGACAAGAACGGCGATGGCTTGATTCAGTATGTCGGCCCCGCGTCCAAGGTGCAGAACGAGCTCATTGTTCATAAGGACATCATGGTCTTGGCCAATCCGGAGATTGCAGGTCTGCCCGATTGGGTCGTGGCCCTCGTGGCGGCGGGTGCGCTGGCCGCGGCACTTTCCACTGCAGCAGGGCTCTTGCTCGTGGTCTCAAGCGCCATCAGCCACGATCTCCTGAAGCGCACCTTCATGCCCAGGATCTCCGAGCGGGGCGAGTTGTTGGCGGCGCGCATTTCGGCTGGTGTGGCCGTTTTCGTTGCGGGTTGGTTCGGCGTTCATCCCCCAGGCTTTGTGGCCGAGGTGGTGGCTTTTGCCTTTGGCCTGGCCGCTTCGTCGTTTTTCCCGGTGCTGCTCATGGGCATCTTCACCAAACGCATGAATCGCGCAGGCGCTATTTCCGGGATGTTGGCGGGAATTGTCTTCACTGCGGGCTACATCCTGTGGTTCAAGTTCCTGCATCCCGAACTCTCCCATTCCGAAAACTGGTGGTGGGGGATTTCTCCCGAGGGCATCGGCGCCGTGGGCATGCTGGTCAACTTCGCCGTTGCTGGCGTCGTGCATCAGTTCTTCCCGCCCCCTTCTGCCGCCATTCAGCAACTCGTGGAGGATATTCGCGTGCCGAAAGGCTCAGGCCCTGCCCACGAGATTGAAGCCTGATAGGCATGCCGCAGGGCACCCTTCCAATTGAATGTAGCGCGCCTCTGGGAAATGGATTTAGCGGCCAATGATTGGAATTTAGGTGCGGAGACGATACACTTCCGGACTTCGTATTCGACAGACGGATACGAATCATCCCCCAAGCAGCTCCCCCAAGCAAATAGAGAAATAGACCCATGCCCAAAGCAACCATTGAAGATCAAATTCAGGCCAAGCTAGAGAGCTTTACCGCCGAGTTGAATGGTCTCGTCCGAAAAGCAGCTCTCGAAGCCGTGCAAGACGCCCTGGGCGGTGCGTCATCGGGATCCTCTGGTTCCACGCGCCGTAAGCCCGGACCCAAGCCTGGCCGCAAGGACGGTCCCAAGGGCCGTATCCGTCGCACCACGGCGGACCTCGAAAAACTCTCGGGTACCATCCACGGCTACATCAAGAGCCACGGCGGTTCGCGCCTGGAAGCGATCTCCGAAGGCTTGGGTGTTGCTTCGAAGGAGCTCAAGAAGCCGATCATGGACATGCTCGCAGGACGGCAGTTGCGCAAGACGGGCCAGAAGCGCGGCACCCAGTACTACACCAAAGGCTCGGGCGCCACAAAGGCACCGACTCGCAAGAAAGCAACAACTCGCAAGAAGGCAACAACTCGCAAGAAGGCTGGCCGCCGCAAGCAGAACTGATCGACTTCCCGGTGATGGCAGCGGGCGATTCGCCGGCTCGTCGGGAACCCAAGTCAATCAGTCGGGCCCCCACACGGCTCCAGGAGCGTTTCAAACGTACCAGGGACCTGTGGGGGCCCGGCTCATGGAATGCGGCAGCGGGGATGCAGGTCATGGGGTAATCTGGAGGTCACCATGAAGTACCCTCCTGCCAGCCTCTTGGGCGCACTGTGTTTCTTCGCGCTCCTCTCCCCGGGCCTTGTTTTCACGCCCGTCTCGGCCGAACCCGGCACCCTCTCAAAGCACGTATTAATGATTGGCATCGACGGTTGTCGCAGCGACGCGCTACAACAGGCGAACACGCCCAACCTCGACAGCCTAGCAGCAGCTGGGGTGATCACTTTCGATGCCATCGCCGGCGGAGGCGCCAACTCTTCCGATCCCACCCAGCAAGCCACTTCGAGTGGACCCGGCTGGGCAAGCATCTGCACCGGCGTCTGGGTGGACAAACACGGCGTGGCCAGCAATGGCGGTTTCTCGAGCGGCAACTTCCTCAGCTACCCACACTTCTTCAAGCGCGTGCACGATGCCTTGCCGGGGAGTTTCACATCCTCGATCGTGCAGTGGAGTCCGATCAATCAGAGCCTTTTGGTGCCCTATCCCGGGGTGGCTGACTTCATTTTGAATGTGGCCAACTCCGGTTTAGCGGTGGAAAATGCCGCCACGGCTCACCTCGCGGGCGCCGATCCTAATGTGCTCTTTCTGCACTTCGATGATGTGGATCACGCCGGCCACGCCACGGGCTTTAGCCCCTCATCTGCGTCCTACATCCAGGCCATTGAAGAGACCGACGCACACATTGGCAATGTTCTTGTCGCCCTGCAAAATCGCCCTAACTACGCCCAGGAAGATTGGATGGTGATCGCCACCACGGACCACGGCGGCTCCTCGACTTCCCACGGCGGACAGTCAGCGGGCGAGCGCCGCATTTGGCTCCTGGCGAGCGGTGGCGCCGCTCCGGCGGGCGTCGTGGTGCCCGAAGGCCCAGGCCACACCGCTGCCACTTCCACGGCCCTCGAACACCTCGGTGTGGCCATCGATCCAGCCTGGGGGCTGGCGTCCGCCCCCTTTGGTCTGCCCAGTGTTCAAGCCAGCCTGCCCAGCCCCGCTTCCGGCGCCAGCGGCGTGGCCAAGGATGTTCAGCTGAGTTGGTTCGCTGGTGCCGATGCCCTCGCTCATGCGGTCTACTTCGGAGACACAATCCTCTTGGGCCCCGGCGACTTTGAGGGTCAGCAGGCGGCGACCAGTTTCCGGCCCACGGGGCTCGCCAGCGAGACGACCTACTATTGGCGCGTGGATACGGTTACATCCGGCGGCACGGTGCCCGGAGAGGTGTGGAGTTTTTCCACCAGCGGCAATCCCCTCGGAGGTTTGGCCCTGGTGCTCGACTTTGAAGGCGATTTGATCGATCACTCGGGACATGGCAACCATGGAACGGCTGTGGGTTCGCTCTTCTTCAACCCGGGTGTCGGTGGCCAAGCCGTACAACTAACTGGCGGCGGCGCCTATGTGTCTCTGGGAGCTGCGGACGATTTCTCGTTTGGCGCGAGCACGGACTTCACAGTGGCCTTGTGGATCAGAGCCTCGGGCTGGTCGGGGGACGCGAGCCTGGTCTCGAACAAGAATTGGGCCAGCGGCGCGAATGTCGGTTGGATTCTGGCCCTCGACCCCAACGGCACACACTGGCAGTGGAATTATCGCGGAGTCAACGGCACACGCCTCGATTTCGATGTCGCCGGCCTCATTGGCGATGGCGCCTGGCACCAAATCATCATCGCCCACGACCGCGACGGCGACGCGAGCTTCTATCAGGACGGTGCCTTGATTGGGCGGCAGTCCCTGGTGGGCCAGGGCAATATCGACTCCGGGTTGCCCACGGCACTGGGCCAGGACGGGACCTTGATCTACGGCATTCCCCTCGCCGCGGACATCGATGACCTGCGCTTCTGGCAGCGAGCTCTGAGCGATTCGGAAGTTGTCCAGGAATACGGGGCCGGCGCGCCGACCTTTGTGGGCTCGAACTACTGCGTGGCCACGGGCAACAGCGCCGGAGATCCCGCAGCTATTCTAGCCCAGGGCAGCTCGAGTATTGCGATGAACGATGTTGCCCTCTTTGCGGTGCGCTTGCCCGCCAACAAGCCAGGTGTCTTCTTCACCGGTCCCCTGCAAACAAGCGTCTCCTTTGGCGATGGCCTGCGCTGCGTCGGCGGCGGTGTGATGCGCTTCAATCCACCGGTCTTCGCATCCTCCGACGGAATCGCCAGCCTCGCCATCGATCTCGCCGATCCCACATTGGCAGCGCTCTTCCAGGCGGGTACGACCTGGAACTTTCAGTTTTGGTACCGCGATCCCGCAGGCCAGTTGACCGGCTTCAACTTGACTGACGGCTTGGCAGTTTCCTGGCAGTGAGCGCGACACACATCCGTGCAAGCTGACTCCCGGCCCGTCCACCCCGGCTTTCCCGCCACGGCTTGGAGCGTGGTGCAAGGGGCTCGGGATCTGGCTGACAGCGATTGCCAGCGAGCCCTGGAGCGCCTGGTGTCGGTCTACTGGAGGCCGATCTACTGGACCCTGCGCCACGAGTGGAAGGCCTCCCCGGAGGAGGCCCGCGACTGGACCCAGGAATACTTCTCGGTCTTTTTAGAGCAGGACTTCCTGGCCGATGTGGTGCGTGAGCGCGGGCGCTTCCGGAACTTCGTCAAGGCCAGTTTGAAGCACTTCATGCTCAACTTGCGGCGTGCCGAGAAGGCGCTCAAGCGCGGCGGTGCCCACCGCCTGGTGCCCATCGAAGACCTCGAAGGCGCCGAGCGCGATCCGGCTTCCAGCGAGGGCCAGCCCGACCAACTCTTCGAGCGTGAGTTGATGCGCTCGATTATCGCGCGCTCCCTGACCGACCTCAAGTTGGCCTGCGAGCGCGAGGGTCACCCCGATCACTTCGAGCTCTTTCACACCTACTACCTCGAAGAATCCGCAGGTCGCAGCCCGCGTTACGAAGACCTGCGCGAGCGCTTCGGAAAAGGACCCCATGAGGTCAAGAACCGCCTGGCCGAGTTGCGTACGCGCTTTCGCAAGATTATCCTCGGGCACCTGCGCGATGGCGTTAGCAGCGAGCAGGAACTCTTGAGCGAGATTCGCGAGGTTTTCGAGCGATGAGTCGTGAGCCTGGCGAAGCTCGCGATCTGCACGAGCACCTCGCCCATGTGTTCTTGCAGGATGTGGGTCTGAAGAAAAACGAACCCGCCACGCCGGCGGCTCTTGATGACGAAGAATTCGCGCGCATCGCGTTGGATCTCGATCTCTTGAGCGAAACAGATCTCGCTCGTGTGCGCGAGCAGGCCGGCGATGATTCGGGGCTGCGCCTGTGGGAACAACTCGAGCGCGCCGGCTCGCTTGATGTGGGCGATGTTCTGAGCGTCTTCCGTTTTCACAGCGAGTTGTGCAGTCACTCGAATCGCACGGTGGGTCGCTACTATGTTGTCGAGCGCTTGGGCGAGGGAGCGAGCGGCCGCGTCTATCGGGCTATCCATCAGGACCTGCTCAAGCATGTGGCGCTCAAGATCATGACCGTGCACGAGAACGCGCCCCGCTCAATGGTCGAACGCTTCCGTCGCGAGGCAGCCACCGCCGCTGGTTTGCGGCATCCCTCGATCGTAGGGGTCCACGATGTAGGTGTGGACAATGACCTGCACTACATCGCTATGGACCTCGTGGAAGGCGAGACCCTCTCCGAATGGTTGGCAAAGAAACCATCCCTGGAAAAACGCTTGGCGGTGCTCGAACAGAGTACCCGCGCTATTGGTTACGCCCACTCCGAAGGTGTCCTGCACCGCGATATCAAGCCGCAGAACATTCTCGTGCGCAACGATGGCCTGCCGATCGTGGTGGACTTTGGCCTGGCGCGCACTACAACCGATGCGACCCTGACCCGCGACGGCGCCGTGCTCGGTACGCCGCAGTACATGGCGCCCGAGCAACTACGCGGAGAAGTCACCAGCTTGACCCCGGCGGCCGATGTGTACGCCCTGGGGCTTGTGATCTACGAGGCTATCGTCGGCGAGCGACTTTTCAATCAGAGCGATGCGGGTTGGCCCGTAGTGCCCGAAGGCCAGGTGCGTTTCTCCAGCGAAGCCGCGGCGCTGCTCGGCAAGGGGCTTTGCGCTGTGTGTCAGAAGTGCTTGGATCCCGAGGCGCGCTATCGCTACAGCGATGCCAACGAAGTTGCCGACGAGTTGACCCGGGTGCGCGGCGGTGTGTCCGTCCATGCGCGCCCCCTGGGCCTCTTGTCGGCCCTCGGACGCGGCGTTCGGCGCCGCAGCACCACCGTGGCCAGCCTTGGCTTTGTGGCCCTGTTCTTGGTTCTCGCTGGCGGCGTCGGACGACGGCTCTTGGCCGAAAACCGGCGTTTGGAATACGCCGGTGAGGTCAAGTCGGCCTACACCGTGCTGCGCACGCGCCTTGAGCCGCTCTTGGCCGAGGCGGAGAGCCTGCGCTACGCGGTGGCTGATGGTCCTGAACGGGAAGCGCTGCTCGTCCGCGCCCAAGCGGCCACCGACAGCTTCGACGATGAGACCGGCGTGGCGCCCGCTTACCTGGCCTGGATTCACTTTCTTGTGCGTGAACCCGGTGCGCCCGCGAATCTCGTCGCAGTCCGAGAGGCCCACCCCGACAATCCCTTCCCAGCGCTCGTCTGTGCCTGGAGCCACCTGCGGCGCTACGCCGACGCGGCGCGCTGGCCGGCCGATGACAACACCCTGTTGCACGCCGTTCCGCGGGTCATGGGTCCCGACACCTTTACCGAGACCGCGGAGATGAAGGGCCTCTTGGGGGAAGCTCTGGTGGAGCTTGAGCGCGCACGCGCCAGCGAAATCTGGCAGCGCGTGCCCGAACTGCGTTGGGTCGAGGACCTGGGCCTGGGGTTCGCTGCCTACGCCGGCGGGGACTTTGCGGCAGCCATTGCACACCTCGAACGAGTTGGGGCTTACAACGACCTGCCCTTCGAACCTTCCTTGATCCTGTCCTTTGCCAACCTGCGCACGGGCGACCTCGAGGCGGCCTTTGAGGCCATCGAACCCTTGGTCAAGCGACGACCGGGCCATGTCACCGCGGCGCGTGCTTTGGCTTCGTGTTACAAGCGTCGAGCCATCTTGGCTCAACGCGAGTACGGCGGTGGTCTAGGCGACTTGAGCGAAGCCCGCCGTTTGATGCGCCAGATCTCAACGGATCCCGAGAGAGATGAGGCCCTGGCCAAGCTCGAACTCTCCATCGGACTTGTGCGCGTCCAAGTCGGCGAGGATGCCAGCGGAGAATTCGAACGGGCTATGGTCGTTTTCGAACGGGGTCTGGAAGAGAACCCCACGAGTATTGATTGCCTGGGCGGGCTCGCTCAGTGCTTGATGAACCTCGGCGGCGAGGATCACATGGCTCGCGCCCGCGAACTGGCCGACGCCATGATCGAGCAACGCCCAGGCGATGCCACGGCCCACGAATTGGGTATCGGCGTCTCCTTGGTAGCTCTCAAGGAAGCCCGTGGCAAGAGGTCCATCGGCGCTGCCGACCTCGAGGCCGTGGCGCGGCGACTGACCCAGGCCGAAGAGCGGGTGGGCGCCCAACCGACTCTGCTTTACTATGCGGTAAACCTCGAACTCTTGCGCGCCGATCTCGCGGCACGGCGCGGCGAGGACTACGGTCCGTATATGCAGACTGCGGCCGAGGCGGCCAGGCAACTCTGCCGGGATGCGCCCGAATTTCACCGCGCGCACTTTTTGGCTTGGTGGACGAGCAGTTACCTGAAGGACCTGCGTCGGCCGAGTCCTTCTGAGCTGTACGAAGAGACCATCCTGCTGCGCGCTCCTTTTGTCAGCCGCGGCCAGCGTTCGCCTTTCGATGTGCAGGTCGCGCAGCGCATGGAGCAGCTCGCCGGTAGTTATGACTCAAGAGACGACAAGATGCGCTTCATCGTCTATGCCTACGGCCTCTTGAAACGGCAGGCCGAGGAGGATCCGGAGCGTGCCGAGTGGCATGAGAAATGCGCGCGCCTGGCTGGCAAGGCGGCCGGATTGGATGTGGTGGGCGCGGGACCATGGACTCTTGAGGCCTTCGAACACGCGCTGCGCGTGGCGGAGTTTTCTGGCAAGAGCGGCGCTTGGAGTACGGCTGTGAGTCTAGGCGTGATGGCCTTCGTGCACGGCCAGGATCAGGTCCTCGCTGTTGCCCTCGATGCTTCTGGGCGAGCTTTGGTAGGAGCTGAAGAAGAGTACGGCGTACGCTTTTGGATCGCGTGGCTCGCGCGGGCCTCTGGCGATGAAGCGCGGGCCCTGGCCGAGTTGGCTGAGTTGCGCGCGCGGCCACTGGCGGCCGAGCTTCTCGAGAGCCACGCCCGGGCTGCGAACGGTTTTCTCTGGCCCATCGCCCGGGTGGCGGACTTGCCCCGCGAGACCTACCGCCGTGCCCTCGTCGGTTTGGACATGCTTGGCTCCCTTGATGAAGCCCATGGCGCTGCGCTGAACACCCGTGGCGTGCTCGAGGTGCGTCTCGAGCGCTGGGAGAGCGCGCGTCACCATCTCCTGCAATCCAAGCAGCAGAACACCTCTCCTGGAGGATTGGCACATCCCGCCGATCTGGCCTTCCTGGCTCTCTGCGCCCAGGCATTGGGCGAGGGTGACGAAGCGCGGCGTCTGCGGGCCGACTTGGAGACCTCCATGCGGGGCTGGGGGCTCGAGGAGGATCCCGAGGCCCAGGGGTTCCTGGCCGAGGTGGACGCCGTCCTGGAGGGCGAGTAGTGACTATCCACGGAGGGGTCTTCAGCTTCAAAAAAACACGCTCCATGGCCTCCCAGGCGGTGTCTTGGGGCTTTTCCAATAAGAAAGGGCACAAAAGGCCAGAAGGTCCTGCCCAAAGAGTTCTCAGGAACATTGCCGGGGGAGTCCTCCCCCAGGCAGAAAATTCCCGCCAGACAATAACTCTGGCGGCTCCCAACCTACCCAAGCCAGTCCCTCGACCTCGATTCAGCCAACTCGATTCAGCCAAGGATTCCCTAATGTCAAGACTTCAACCCTCCTCGCTTCGCACGGCCCTGATTCTCACGGCGCTTTGCACCTCTCCGGCGCTAGCTGCTGGGGTTGGTACCGGCTCTACTTTCAGCGCGCCGCAGCTCAACGCCACGCCGGGCCAGACCGTGACGGTGCCCGTGCTTCTCAACAATGGTACGGGTGAGATCCAGGGCTGGTCCATGGGCCTGGGAGTGCCTCTGCCCCTGGAAGTCGTGGCCGTTTCTGATGGTTCAACCACCCTTGCCTTCAACGGTGGCGCGGGACCCGATTTCAACCACATTGCCGGCTACCCTGGCGAGGGCGCGGGTTCGGGAGTTGTGATCAGTTTCATGGGGGTGGAATCCCTGCCCCCGGGAACGGGCTACGAGTTGCATTTGATCGATGTCCTGGTGCCCGCATCGGCTACGCCTGGCACGGTCTATCCGCTGACCTTCATCGAGACCATCGGAGATCCTGACATCGTCAACATCGTCGTGGTGGGTGGTGCCTCCATCACTCCGGCCTTTGTGCATGGATCGATCACGGTTACCTTTGAGTCTTACTGTCACTGTGACGGGAGTGGTGTCTCCGCGCCCTGCGCCAATACTGGCGGCTCCGGGGAAGGTTGTGCGAACTCCACTGGATCGGGTGCGCGCTTGACTGGATCGGGAAGCTCGAGCGTTGCAGCAGATGACCTTGGCTTCAGAGCCAGTGGCATGGTTCCGGGCCAGCCCGCGCTCTTGTTCTCAGGCCTTTCGGCACCCAACGGAGGCTTGGGAGTGTTTTTCGGTGATGGTCTGCGTTGCGCTGGTAACAGTGTGAGGCGCCTAGCTGTGAGCTTCATCGGCTCGAGTGGCATCGCTCAATGGCCTCCGAGCCTGGCCACCGCAGGTGGCTGGGCTGCTGGTGACACGCGCCACTTCCAGGGCTGGTATCGAGATCCATTCATGAGCCCCTGCGGATCGGGCTTCAACTTGACTCAGGGCGTACGCATTACCTTCCAACCCTGATTGCTGCCGGGGTTGCGAGGGGAGTTGGCGTCCAACGGGAGCGCCACGGGGGCCGGTCCTTTCGATCGGCCCCTATTCGTGGGCGAGGTCTCGCCCGCGTTGGCTGCGACCCAGTTTGTGGAGCAATGTTGGTGGAGCAATCGTGGAGCAAAGGAGCGCCCACTTCTCCCAGCGCTGCTCTTTCTGGTGCGGCACCGACCGCGTAGAATCCGCCCGGCAGGAGTAATCCCCTTCGCAAGAGCCTCTTCCTTGCGCTGGTGCTCGTGTTCTTCGCGCAGACCTCGCCTTCCTCTTCGAGCGTTTCGGTGAACCCGACGCCGCGGACCGCCGCCGCTTCCGGGTGCAGATGGTTTGTCTTGGTGTCGCTGGCCTGGGCGCTCTCGTGACGCTCTTGATGGGTGTGGGTACGGGCCGCGAGCACCTTGGCTTTCACTCTACCGTGGCGACCTTGATCCTGGTGGGCTGGCTGTGTTTCCTGTGGACCCTTCTGCGCCATGTGCGTCACGGTTTTTCCACCGCTGGCAGATTCTTTGCACTGGCGAAGAATTGAATGTGTTCCTCTTGCCCGTGGCTCTGTTGATCTCCGTGCCCCAGTTGAATGCCCTGATCCACGGCACGCATGTGGTCATGGCCCACGCCATGGGGTCGGAGTTGGCTATCGATTCCTACATCCTGTTGGGTGCCTTCGCCTGGATCCTGGGTGAGATCTTCCACAAGCGCGAGAGCCGCGAGGACCTCATCGACGGGCCCGGCATGAAGAGCCGCATCGTGTGGCTAAATCTGTCCCTGGTGGGGCTCGTGGCGAGCTTGATGGTCTGGGGCTTGGGGGTGGGCATCAGCCGCGCGATGGGAGCCCCGCCAGCGGAGGTCTTGAGCAACCTTGCCCCGGTTTTTGCCGGGTTCGGATTGCTGGTGACCTATTCCCTCGTGCGCCTGGTGTTCTCCTGGGCACCCTTGTCCCTCCACTCCTCCAGGCACAAGCTCATCAGCCATGACGAGCGCTGGAGCGCCGTGGTTGGCGACGAATGGACCGCGGACTCCTCGGAGTAGTTTCCTCGACCTATTTCGGAACCGGCTGGTTGCGCAGCCACTCGGCCAATCCCGGATGACGCTCTGCGGCATCGTCAGCGAGGCCTTCGAGGTCGGCTTGAACGCGCTTGAGAGCCCTCTGGCGAACGAGGCGCAAGAGCTGTACGGCCACGCTCGAATCTACTTCGCGCAAGAGCGGCGCCAGGTCGGCGGGAGTATCACCGCGCGTGGCGAGCAGCTCGTTGGCCAGGGAGCGCGGATCACTGTACTGGCCGTCTCCATTCACATCGCAGAAGACCGGGTTCGTCGCCGCCAGGGTGTAATCGTTGAGTTGCGGCCAAAAGACGCCGCCGACGCCATCGCCCTCTACCAGTGCCACCATCCAATAGTCGTGCTGCGGCCAGGGGAGCTCGGTGGAAATGGGTACGGTGATATCCAGTGGTCCGGGTTCGCGCAAGGGATCGAGTTCGCGTTCAAGGATGGTTGCGCCGTTGGCGAAGATGGTGATCTTGCGCGGCCGCACCCACGATGGAGCTCTGATCACCAAGTCGAGCTCCGTGGCTGGCAGGGTCTCGCCCATGACCGAACGGCCATCGGCCAACATGTCCACGAAGATGCCCATTGAGATCGACGAGTGCCCGTGGGCGATGTTGTGGGCTGCGGCGTCGATGTCGATCCGCGCTGGGTTTATGCTGTCACTCAAAACATAGGTGCGACCTTGTCCGACGACCCCACCCACGGTGTGCGAATCGGAAGAGCCCACGGCAAAGACCTCGATACCCCGGTTGAGCAGGGCGAACCAATCGCGAAAGAGCAGCAGGGGGTCGAGCTCCTCCGTTTGCGAATTGATCAATTCCAGGGCATCGAAGGGACACGCCCAGGCTCCCGTCCAGTCGCCGCTCTGGTGGTCGAGCTGGATTTGGCCGTGGGGGCTGTTTTCGTGGCTGGGCCAGCGCGGGTGATTGAGGATCACGGCCTTGGCTCCCCGGGCGCGGATGCCGGCGACGATCTCCTCGATGTCATGCAGGTCGTGGGGCGGTACCTCGTCCTCGCTGTCCAGAGGAAAGGCGTTTAGGTGGCCGATAGGGGTGGAGACCTCGTTGCCGATTACCGGCGTGAAGTAGGCCTTGAGTCCCATGCTCGCCTGGGTCGGCGCGTAGTCGGTGTTGTGGTTGTGATCGGTGGCGATGGCCAATTCGACACCTTCGCCGGCGAGCGTCACCATGCGTTCTTCCACCGACGAATCACCGTGGCCCGAATGGGTTAGGGTGTGAATGTGGGTGTCGGCGGCCACGAAACCGCGCGTGTCGAGCTCGCGTCGCAAGGAGAGGCTGGCTTCGTGCGCGTCGCCGTCAATCTGGATCTGGGTCTGATCCACGCTCCACTCGGTGCCCCGCGCTGCGTGGACTTGGTAGGTGCCCGGCGACACCTCAAAGGTCGCCTCGCCGTCGGCCGTGTAGACGACGCCCAGTCGCACGGCGGTGAGCAGACGCTCGGCGTAGAAGACGGGCACGAGCTCACCCGCTTCGTTTGAGATCGTGACGCGCGCCGGCAGGGGCTGGCCCATTGCCGTAGTGACGCGCACCGTGACGCGCCGCAGGTCGTAGAGCTCACGCAGGCCGAAGGGCAGGTAGTAGACATCGCCAAAAGTGATGTCGTCGTCGGGCACGGCGCCCCGCAAGCTGAAGGTGTTGACGCCATCGACGATCACCCCGGCGGGGATCGGGTAGCTGTGCCAGCCGTACTCATCGACCAGGTCGAGGGTGGCGATGGGGTGTTCGTTGATTGCCATGCTCCAGGCTTGGCTCACGCTGCGGTGCCGGGCGAAGAGCAAGCCCTCACCCTCGAACGCGTGGACGGTGAACTCGGCCTCGATACTTTTCGCTTCGGGGTCGGCCGGCGCTTCGGGCCACTCGGGGGTGGCGTCATTGCCTAGGTGCCAAACTTGTTCAAAGATCGTGACGGCCCGCTCGTGGCGGATGTTTGGCTGTTCTTGCGACCCGCTTGCCTTGGCGGCGGCGGACATGACAAGAACAGAGCCAGCCCAGAGGACTGAAAGCAGCAAAGTGGGGTTCATGGTCAGCACTCTACGCTGCTTGCGGAAGATCGGCTTGCACGAGATGGGTTTGCACGAGATTGTCCTCATGAGCCCGCAGCCTGTGCTACCTGAGGCCCTGTGGTTGATTAGACTCGCGGCCGTGATGCTCCAATCAAGACCCTTCCAGAAATCATCAGTTTCGAACCACATGCGTTCCTCTACAGGCGACGGAGAATGAGTCGCGCGGCAGATAGGTTCGGCCAGGCCCTGGCGGGAATCGAAGAGCACCTGGACTGGCCGCTCCTGGGCAAACTCTATTGCCACACTGGCGGCGCGGAATTTTTCCCACCGGAGCAGGTCGAGGCCCAGCGTGATGCGGGCTTGAAGATCGCCGCCGAATTGGCCCAGCGCTTGCAGCCCGGCGGGCGCAGCCTCTACATCGGTGCGGCCCTGGGGGAATTGCCCCAGATATTGTGTGAGGCTTTGATCCTGGAGCGCGAGGTGGTGGCCCTCAATTTGGACAACGCCGAGAGCCAGGAGTTGAACCGTGCCTTGAGCCTGGTGGCAGACGCCTGCGGGTTCGGCTTGCCCCGTATCGGTTGCGAGTCTATCACTGACTGTAAGGGCGAGTTCGACCATGGTTGGTTGGTGAGCGTTTTGAACGACCCCGAGGCCTTTCCCGCCCTGCACGATGACCTCTACAGTCGCAGCGGCGATCTCGCTACGGGCAGCGGCGACTTGGCGGCTGATCGCCAGCGCGCCGACGATTTGGTGGATGCTTGGCTCACGCGGCTAGCGGACGGTGCACGATTGACCACCAGCGAGGAGGAGCTGGCCCTCGTGCAAGCTCGCGTGGCGGTCCGCGGTTGGCAACTCGAGTTCGACTCCCTGGCGATTCTTAGTGCTGTGGTGGGCGATCCGATTCGCTTCGGAGTGTTGCAACACTTGGGCTGAGCGTGGGGCAAACTGTAGGCTCTTGGCGATGATGCGACTCCACTTGATAGTTGCTTCGGGAGCCTTGCTCCTGGCCCTCTCCTGTTCCTTTGCCGGGCAACCGCCGTCGGCACCCGCTCCGGCGCCCAGGTCGCGGTTGGGCTTCCAAGCCCGGGCCGCGCTCGCGGATAGTCCGCTCGTGGCGGCGGAGTTCGAACAGGTCATGTTCGAGTACTTCGGTACGCTGGCCGAGCCGCAATTCCTCTTGCTTGAGGCATGGCAGGAGAGCGGATTTGACCCCAATGGCAGCCCCCTCGCGGGCGCCCGGCCAGCGAGCGATTCACTCGGTGCGCCTCCGGGCGCTATCTTGGATGACAATCGGCGCGCCTGGGCTCGGGAACTGGTGGCCATCGAGAGCGGTACGGTCCTCAAGTTGGGTCCCTGGAGTCGCCGCCGCCTGATGAGCCGAAGCTGGACCGAATTGGCAGCCAAGCGTGAGTTTTTGGAGCCCACCGAGTTCAAACGCCGAGCCACAAACTTTTTCGTTGATCGCTACCCTGACCTCAGCGAAGCGGCGCAGATGTACTTGCCCAACTGCGCCCGTTGTCACGGCCGCGAGGGTGCAGGTGACGGTCCAATGTCGCGGCGCCTGTTTCCCAAGCCGCGTAACTACCAATACGGCCTGTTCAAGTTCGCCGCCGTCGAGGGCGGCTCGAAGCCGCGCCGCAGCGATCTTGTGCGCACCCTTGTCCATGGGCTGCCCGGTTCAGCCATGCCGTCATTTCGCGGCACTTCCCTGGCGGAATTGAGCGCCCTGGTGGACTATGTGCGCTACCTGTCGATTCGCGGTGAGGTCGAGGCGCTCCTGCTGGATGAGTGGCAGTCCTATGATCTGCTCCCGCGCGAGGCTGCCCTCGAACTCTACAGCATGATCTGGGAGCGCTGGCTTGCGGCCAGCGAGCGGGCCTACCTTGTTCAAGCTCCCCCTCGCGAAGAGAGCCCCGAGCACCTGGCTCTGGGCGCTGCGGTCTTTCATGAAGAAGCACGCGGCAACTGCATGAGTTGTCACGGCGACGAGGGTCGCGGCGACGGTCCGAAGGCCTTGATGCAGGGCGAAGACGGTTTTTCGTACGCTCTCCTGCGCGACGAATGGGGCGAGTTCATTCTGCCCCGCGACCTGACCAGCGGCATCTTCCGCGGCGGCCGGCGACCTGAAGACCTGTACCTCAGGATTCACTGCGGCATCCCCGGAACTCCCATGTCCGCCTTGGGCGCGAGTTTCGATGGGGCCGGCCAGGCCCTGCTCAGCGAAGAGGAGAAGTGGGCCCTCGTGGCGTATGTCCTTTCCCTTTCGGGTTTCTAGGGGGCTGCCCTATTTGGAAGCCGCGGCGGCGGAGCGGGCGTGCCTCTTGCGGGCATCGGCATTCAACAGGCGCTTGCGCAGGCGCAGGCTGGTGGGCGTCACTTCGAGCAACTCGTCGTCTTCGATGTATTCGAGAGCTTCCTCAAGGGACATGATGCGCGGCGGGGCGATGCTGGCGGAGTCGTCTTTCGATGATGCGCGAATGTTGGTCATTTTCTTGGCGCGGCAGACATTGACCGGCAGGTCGCCAGCCTTGTTCTGCTCGCCCACGACCATGCCCTCGTAGACCACATCGCCGGGCTTGACGAAGAACGAGCCACGGTCCGAAAGGCCATCGAGGGCGTAGGTCAGGACCGGGCCGCCGCGGTCCGAGACCAGAACGCCGCTGGTGCGGCGCGGGATCAAGCCTCCGTCGGGCTTCCACTCCTCGAAGACATGGCTCAGAATCGCCTCGCCCTGGCTGAGGGTTAGAAGCGATGTGCGCGCGCCGATCAGTCCCCGGGCGGGAATCGAGAACTCGACCTTGGTCAGGGTTCCGAGGGCTTCCATGTGCAGCATCTCGCCCCGGCGACGGCCGAGGTACTCGATGATGCGTCCGGAGTTCTCATTGGGGACCTCTACCGTGGCGCGCTCGTAGGGCTCGCAAATCGTGCCGTCGACATCTTTCAAAATCACTCGCGGCTTGCCCACGGCGAACTCATAGCCCTCGCGCCGCATACGCTCGATCAGGACGCCGAGGTGCATCACCCCGCGGCCGTTGACCTGAAAGGAGTCCGTGCGGTCGGTGCGGGTGATCGAAAGCGCCATGTCGCGCACCGCCGCCTTGTCCAGGCGCGTTTGCAAGTGGCGACTCGTGACATAGGCGCCTTCGGTCCCCGCGAAGGGCGAATCGTTGACCACAAATTCCATGGAGATCGTGGGTTCGTCGATCTCGATTTTTGGCAGGGGATCGGGATGTTCCAGCGGGCAAAGGGTGTCGCCGATTTCAATTTCGGCGATGCCTGCAATCACGCCGATGTCGCCGCAGGGCACCGAGTCCACCGCCACTCGCTCCAGTCCCTGGTAGCTGTAGAGTTTTTTGACCGTTGCCGGGAGAGGTCTTGCGCGGTAGGGGTGGCAGACAGCGACGCGCTGGCCAGCTTTCAGGACTCCCCGCGAGACCCGGCCCACGGCTATGCGCCCCACGAAGTCATCGTGTTCGAGGGTGATGGCCTGGAACTGCATGTGGCCCTCTAGATCGATCTTCGGCGTCGGTACCTGCTCGAGAATCATGGCGAACAGCGGGCCGAGGTCGTCGGAATCGTCCTCGGGTTCTCTCATTGCATACCCGTCGCGGCCCGAGCCGTAGACCACCGGAAATTCGAGCTGCTCATCATGGGCGCCGAGTTCGACGAACAGGTCAAAGACCTCGTCGAGCACTTCGTGGGGGCGCGAATCGGGCCGGTCGATCTTGTTGATCATCACCAAGGCCTTGAGCCCGTGCTCGAAGGCCTTGCGCAGGACGAAGCGCGTTTGTGGCATGGGGCCCTCGAACGCATCCACTAGGAGCAACACAGCATCGGCCATGGAAAGGGTGCGTTCGACCTGGCCGCCAAAGTCGGCGTGGCCCGGGGTGTCCACGATGTTGATGCGCGTACCTTCGTACTGGATGGCCGTGTTCTTGGCGAGAATCGTAATTCCGCGCTCGCGTTCCTGGTCCTCGGAGTCGAGGGCCCGTTCGGCAACTTTCTGGTTTTCGCGGAAGGTCCCCGCGTAGCGGAACATCTGGTCCACAAGGGTGGTCTTGCCGTGGTCGACATGGGCGACGATGGCGAGGTTTCTGATTGCGTTATTGGGCGCGGTCATTGGGTCAGGCGGAGGAAAGAACCTTGTGGACTCGGTCCAGGCGGTAGGTCTTGAGGGTTCCGGTCTTGTGGCAAATGCCTTCAAGGTATCCGGTCTTGTGGCGTTGATACAGGAAACGAGGTGTTACTGCCAAGTTGATCGGTGCTTGGCGGGTGTCGCCATAGACGAGGACGATGTCGGCCTCGTCCTGTAGCGCATGTTCGATGGGGCGCAAACGACGATTGATGCGCGGCGCGCGAGGGGTGGCCCTGTCGCAAGTGAGCAGAGCGCCACACTGGCCGCGCAGGTTCTCGAAACTTACCGCTTCGGGGCCGCCCTGGCGGTTGATGCACTCGTCGATGACCATCCAGCAATAGACCGCATCCGAAAGGGCTCGGTGATGTGGACCTTCTTCGAGGTCGAGGTGTTGGCAGAGGGTGTCGAGTTTGTGGTCGAATGCTTCGGGGATGTGCTTGCGCGCGAGTTGCAGCGAATCGATGAAGGCACCCGGAGGCGGCGTGAGGTCGGCCCGGGCGTATTCGAAACCGAGCACGCCAGCATCGAAGCGGGCATTGTGGGCCGCTAGCAAGTCTTCGCCAGCCCATTCCCGAAAGGCGATCAGGGCTTCTCGCGCCGTGGGAGCTTCGCGCACATCCTCCTCGCGAATCCCGTGGATGCTCGTGGCGCCCGGCTCGATCTCTACCTGCGGGCAGACGAGGGTCTCGAACTGGTCACAGATCTCCCCCTCGAGCACCCGTACGGCACCCACTTCCAAAAGGTGTGGTGCGCCCAGAAGGGTGGCGGTTTCGGTATCGAGAATGACTAGGGCGGAGCTCATGGCTGGAAAATGAGCCGACCAGAATACTCATCTTTGCGGCCCCTGCGAAGTGGGTAGTTGGCGAGAAGATGGCTAGTCCCCAGCAAATTCAGAAGATCGAAGGCGTTCGGCAGGCCGAGCAGCGGCCGTAGAGGGTCAGTTCGTGGCCCTCGACCTGATAGTCCCGGGGTGCCAGGCGGTCAAGCGCTTCAAAGCAGCCCTCGATGTCGTAGACCTTGCCGCAAGCCAGGCACTTGAAGTGGTGGTGGTGGTGTTGACCCGCGGCCTCGTAGCGTACGGGCTCGCCGGGGACATCAACCGTGGCGAGATGGCCCTCCTTGATGGCCATCTTGATGTTGCGGTAGACCGTGGCGGTGCCCAGTCCCGGCACCAATTCCTGGGCTCGAATGAGGATTTCGGGCACCGAAAGCGGCCCTTCGGCGGCCTTGAGGACCTCGTGGATCGCGCTGCGCTGTTCGGTTTTGCGGGTCATCAGTTGGGCCAGCCCGGATTATTCATGCAATCGGTCTCCAAACACAGCAACTCGTTTCCTGGCGGCGGTTTGCGAATGATGGCGCCGGAGGCGACCCTGCAGGGTCGCCGAGGACGGCAGAATTCGAAAAGTGCCGTTAGGGAACGAGAGGCGGCCGAAGGCGGCCGTTTGCGCAGTTGTGTGGGCGTTTGCATGAATCATCCGGGCTCGGTCATCAGACCAGCGAACTCATCGTATCCGCGCAGACTGTCCAGGTCGCTGTTGTTGCGTAGTTCGCTCTGGATGTAATAGCCACGATCGCGGGCGCAAGTCAACTGTTCGAGGGCCTCGTCCGTGTCGCCGATGAGCGCCAGCACGCAGGCGGAGTGGAAGGCGGTGTAGCCATCCTTGGGGCTGTGCTTGATGGCTTCTAGAGTTTGAGCGCGCGCTTCGGCGAACTTGCCCTGACCCAGGCGCACCAGCAGCAGGGCGAGGTGCAGGCGTGCCTCCTGGTCATCGGGTTCCTGCTGGAGCTTGAGGCGCGCCGCTGAGATGCCCTCGGAAGCGACCTCAAGGGCCTCTTCGTAGCGGTCCCGGCGCGAGAGCACGCCGAAGAGGTGGTCGTAGGAGCCGATGTGGCTCGGCTTGAGGGCGATTGCGCGGTGCAAAAAGCCCGCGGCGCTCTTGTTGTTGCCTTCGCGGGCCATGATCGCACCGAGCAGTCGGTGGGCCAGCCATTCATCGTTGTCGCATTGGATGGCGATGCGGTATTCGCGCTGGGCCTCGGTGTAGTGACCCAGGAGGTGGTAAGAAAAACCCAAGGATGTGTGCGCCTCGGCGCAGTCGGACTTCAAAGCCAGAGCGCGCTCCGCCTGTTCGCGGGCTTCGGTCAGGTAGACTTCATCGCCCTCCCAATGCAGAAACTTGTGCACCAAAGCCTCAGCCATGCCGGCGTAGGCCAGGGCGCAATAGGGGTCGGCCTCAATCGCTGCGCGCATGGAGCTGATGGCGATCATCAGGTGCTTGGAGGTGCCCTTGAGCAGCGTGTCGTGGGCCCGGCGCGTCAACTTGAGGGCGCGCTGTTCATTGCGCTCGGCGTTTTCGGTGGGGTGCAACGCGAGTTCCGCGAGGTGCTGGCGAATCGTGCGTGTGGCCGCTCGCACGAGGTCAGCTTGCAAGGTCCACTCGTCTTCCTCGGTCTTCCGAATGCTCTCGAAGTGCTGATCGAGCAAGGTGGGCGAGCCTCCATTTCGATTCCAGCGCTCGATTCTGAGCTCGAGTGTGCCGACAGGGGCCAGCAAGTGGAAATTCGTGCGCACGATGTAGTCAAACTTGCGATCGCCGGCGAGCTTATCCTGTTCGACTAACTCGACCGTCAAACCCCGGGTGCGCCCGAGGGCGAGGGCCAAATCTCGCCGCAGGCCGCTTGCGATGGCATGACAGGCATTTTGGCCCGACGCACTGCAAGCGATGGGGGGCAGAAGCATGATACCCTCGACCTTGTTCTGCGCGTGGTCAGCGGTGCCTCGACGTCCTCGAATTGAGAGCAGAGCGCCGTGCACTTCGGATCCGTCGGCAAAGCGATCCTCGCGCTCGGGTGCCAGGCAGCGCATGATCAGGTTTTCGAATCCCGAGGGCAGGCCGGAGCGAGCCAACGAGGGCCGGCGTGGCTTGCCGTCGAGAATCGCCATGCAGACCTCGGGGAATGACTTGCCAGGAAAAGGCAGCTCGCCCGTCATGATGTGATACAGCACGGCACCGAGGGAGAAGATGTCGGAGCGTGCATCGAGTTCATCGCCGCGCACCTGCTCGGGTGACATGTAGAGCACAGTGCCCACCAAAGTGCCGTGTTGGGTGATCGAGGACTCGTTGGCAGCCCTGGCGATGCCGAAGTCGAGCAGTTTTAGCGTGCCATCGTCGAGCAACATGATGTTGCCGGGCTTCAGGTCGCGGTGGATCAGGTGGTGCGTGTGCACTTCCTTCAGCGCCGAAGTGATCTGCAGGGCGATGCGCAGACATTCATTCCAGCCCAGGTGGCGATCCTTCAGGATGTCATCGAGGGTCCGCCCCGCGAGGTATTCCATCGCGATATAGCTGGTGCCCTTTTTCTCATTTCCATCGGCGTCCTTGGTGACGATCTGGTCGTACTCGTAGATGACGGCGATGTTTGGATGCTGCAAGTTCGATGTGTGCTTCGCCTCGCGCAGGAATCGTTGGTCTGCTTGGGGGTCGATCTCCGCGTGGGCGCGCAGGATTTTTAACGCAACCTTGCGCCCGAGACGCTGGTCACGGGCGCAGAAGACCTCACTAAGGGGGCCTTCTCCCAGGCGATCCGCCTCGGGGTCGAACTCGAAATGCGCAAACTGCATGGGGATGCTGCCGGCTCCGGGCCCAAGGCTCGATTCCAGGGCAGCTATTCTACACAGTCTCCGCGATTCGAGTCTTCTCGTGCGCCCCAGGCGGATGGCCCAGGCGGAGGGCGCCCCAAGGCGTGTTTCCCCCCCGCGAGAGGGTGCAGGGGGCTCCTGGGCCCGTACCATCGCCCCAATGACCCGTGCAGTTCCCCCCGGCGACCAGCCCGCCCCGGCCGAGGGCTCGATTTGCCTCTCCGAAGACGACCTCCTGAGCCTCGATGAGGCCGTCTCCCGCGATCCCGCCTACAACGAGCGGCGGCTCGTGTTGCGTCGCAAGTTGGCTGGACTAGGCAAGAATTTCTGCGCCCTGCGCCGCAAGCCCAAGCTGGGGCTCGATTCGCGCACAAGCCTGCACAATCCCCACGCCTTCAACGGCCAGCGCGTGCGTCGCATCTGGGCCTACTGCATCCGCAGCAAGGCTGAGAAGGGGCGCTTGCGCAAGGTTGTCGGCGCGGATCTCGCCCGGGACTTGGACGCCGCTTTTCGCAACGCCTACTTCTGCCTGGCGGTGGAAGCGGAGGCCGTGGAAGTGGCCATTAGGATCCACTCCGACGCCTGGTTCGACGGAGCCAACCTCGCTCGGCGAGTCAAGGCCGATGGACCCGAGCCCTTGACCGCGATTCTCAACGATCTCGACGGTTTTCAACTCAGCCTTGCCGATTGGAAGGGCGAGTGGCGCTGCGGCGACTTGGGACCCTCGCGCATCGAGGAGTTCTTTGGCTACTTCGAGCCCGGAACCCACTCCCTGGCCCTAGCCCGGCGCTGGCCGGCTCCTCGGAGCCAGTCCGCCGTGCGGGCGGCCCTCTGCCAGCCCGAAGCCATGGCCCAGCTTGGGGAGGAAATGGAACGCCTGGTGCCCTTCTACCGCTACGCGGCCTGGTCCAAGGAGAGCGACTTCTTGTTCGGCTAGGCGGAGTGGGCTGTCTGCTGACCTCTTGGGTGGGAGAAGTGCGTAACGTGGCTCAAAACTCCGTTAGCGAGCGCCACAGCGCGACCTGTTTTTCCTAGAGTAGTTGCCCTCGCAACGCGTCCTGACCCTTCTTCTTCCTGGGCTCATCACGAGCCGCCGGTCTACCCATGAGCACCGATGCCAGCGCCGCCTCCCGCGGCAGCCTATCTGAATCGCCAGCCAATCTCGCCCTTGGAATCGATGGATTCACCTGGGGCGACCTGCACCGGGCTGAGCGCTTGCCGCGGCTTTCCGAGGCTTTTCTCGACCACTTTCGCAGCGCCGATGGCGAACTCGCGGCCGAGTGGGAGACCTACTGCGGCGCGCCAGCCAAACTTGAATCTGCCAAGGAGTCGCGGCTTCTGATCGATGTCAGTCGCCACCTCTCACAATTTCTCGCCAAGCTCTTCCACATCGAAGAACCGCGGACCGTGCGCGAGGAGTTTCTCAAGCTGCGTGGCCGCGTACACGAGGTCGGGGGCAAGTACCTCAAGAAATACATCAAGAAGGCAGCCACCGATGACCTCGACCCGGCCGAGACGCGGGCCAGAGCCGCGGCACTTATCAAGGAATTGCCCGCGATCAGGGGTTTCGATCTCAACGACGAGGAGCGTTTCGCCGGTTGCGTCATCGGCCTCCAGGCTCGCGACGGCGCAGAGACGGTCTCGGCAAAACACAGCCTGACCGTCGAAGAGGCTTTGCTGTTGCTCGGTGCCGACATCAAGCTGCGCCTCGACAGCGAAGACCCCGCCCTCGCCGAATGGTCGTTCCTGCGCAGTCTCGAAAAGGTCGACTTCGATGCAGGCCTGGTGGAATTCCAACACGCCGAAGGTCTCTTACCCGAAGCCCTGGTGGGTCCCACCAAGACCCGCCGCAAACGCGATGGCTTCAAGCTCACCGACGAGCGCGCCAGCGTGGCCGATGTGATCCAACAGGTGGACCAGTGCCTGTTCTGCCACGACCGCGACAAGGACTCGTGCCAGAAGGGCCTGTTCGAGAAGGACGCCTCGCTCAAGAAGAACCCCCTGGGACTCGAACTGGAAGGCTGCCCCCTCGACGAACGCATTTCCGAGATGCACGAGCTCTACGGTGACGGCGACCCGATCGCCGCCTTGGCCATGGTGATGATCGACAACCCCATGTGCCCCGGCACCGGCCACCGCATTTGCAACGATTGCATGAAGTCGTGCATCTATCAGAAGCAGGAACCGGTCAATATCCCGCAGATCGAAACCCGCGTTCTGGTGGACACCCTCGACTTGCCCTACGGCACCGAGATCTACCTGCTCCTGACGCGTTGGAATCCCCTCAACACGGAGCGTCCCCACGCCCTGGCCTACAACGGCATCAATGTCCTGGTGGTGGGAATGGGGCCGGCTGGCTACACCCTGGCGCACTTTTTGACCCAGGAGGGCTTTGGTGTCCAGGCCGTCGACGGTCTGAAGATCGAGCCGCTGCCTGTAGATCAAACGGGCAATATCGGTGCTGGCGGCGGCTTGGGTGAGAACGAGATCTTGCCCGCACCCATCGAGAACTATCGCTCGACCACAGAGGCCTGCGACGAGCGCATTCTGCTCGGTTTCGGCGGCGTTTCGGAGTACGGCATCACTGTTCGGTGGGACAAGAACTTCCTCTCCTTGCCGTACCTGTCTCTCGCGCGTCGCGAGCACTTTGACCTGCACGGCGGCGTGCGCTTCGGCGGCACGATCGAGATCGAGGACGCCTGGGCCGCTGGTATCGATCACATCGCCATTGCCACAGGCGCTGGTAAGCCCACCATCGTGTCCATGAAGGGCAACCTGTCCCGCGGTATCCGCAAGGCTTCCGACTTCCTGATGGCCCTACAACTCACCGGCGCCTTCAAGAAGGACTCGCTGGCAAACTTGCAGTTGCGCCTGCCGGCGCTCGTTATCGGCGGGGGATTGACCGGCATTGACACGGCCACCGAGGCGATTGCGTATTACGCCGTCCAAGTCGAAAAAATGACCGGACGCTACGATGTACTCATCCAGCAATTCGGCGAGGGCACTGTGCGCGGGTTCTTCAGCGATGAGGAGCGCGGTGTGCTTGACGAAATGGTGGGCCATGGGCGCCTTCTGGCTGCCGAGCGTTCGCGCGCCGCGAAAGACGGGGATCAACCCCGCTTTGCGGACATGGTCGAGGAATGGGGTGGTGTGCACCTGGTCTACCGTAAGGGCCTGCGCGACTCCCCGGCCTATCGGCTCAACCACGAGGAGATCATCAAGGCCTTCGAAGAGGGGCTTGTCTTCATTGAGCACATGTCGCCCGTCGAGGCCAAGACGGACAAGAACGGCGCGCTCGAGAGCGTCGACTTCGAACGCCAATTCCAAAACGATGAGGGCAAATGGCGGGGCACGGGCGAGATCGTCAGTATGCCTGCACGCACCATGCTGGTGGCTGCGGGCACCAGCCCAAACATCATGTACGAGAAGGAACACCGCGGCACCTTCAAGCTTGACAAATGGGAATGGTTCTTCGAGATCAATAAGCAGTCGAGTGACGGCTTGACTCCGCTCGCTGGCGGCCACGACGAAGAAGGACCGGGTTTCTTCACCTCTTACGACGATGGCAAGCACTCCATCAGCGTTTACGGCGACAACCACCCGGCCTACGCCGGCAATGTGGTCAAGGCCATGGCCTCGGCCCGTGATGGCTATCACCAGGTTGTGGCTACTTACGCCGAGCGCATCGCGCAGACTTCCGCCGATGCCGCGGATCTCGCCCAGCGCAAGGATGAGTGGCGCAAACTCGCCGGCCAGTTCTCGTACGAGCTCGATGCCCGTGTGCACAAGGTCAACCGTCTGACGCCGACCATCACCGAGGTGGTGGTGCACTGCCCCGCGGCCGCGCGCAACTTCGAGCCAGGTCAGTTCTATCGCCTGCAAAACTATGACACCGAGGCGCGCATTATCGACAGCACGCGTTTGTCCCTCGAGGGTATCGCTTTGACCGGCGCCTGGACTGACACGGAACACGGCTTGATGGGCTTGATCGTGCTCGAAATGGGCGTTTCCTCGCGGCTCTGCGCAACGCTGCGTCCCGGTGAGCCGGTCGTTGTCATGGGGCCCACCGGCGAACCCACCGCGATCCCCAGCGGCGAAAAGGTCATTCTGCTCGGCGGAGGATTGGGCAACGCGGTGCTGTTCTCGATCGGCAAAGCCATGCGCGATGCGGGCAACGAGGTGGTTTACTTCGCTGGCTTCAAGCGCGGTGAGGACATCTTCAAGCGCGAAGAGATCGAGGCTGCCGCCGATGTAATCATCTGGTCCACGGATGCTGGCAAGGAAATCGAGACCAACAAGAAACGGCCCTACGATCGGCACTTCCGTGGCAACATCGTGCAGGCCATGATCGCCTACGCGAGCGGGGACCTGGGCGATACCCAGATTTCCCTCGACGAGTGCGAACGGATCGTCTGCATCGGCTCCGACCGCATGATGAACGCGGTCAAGGAGACGCGCTTCACCGTGCTGAAGCCCTACCTCAAGCCGGGCCATGTGGCGCTCGGCTCTATCAACTCGCCGATGCAGTGCGCCATGAAGGAAATTTGCGCCCAGTGTCTATGCAAGCAAGTCGATCCCGAGACCGGCGAAGAGGCCCCGCCGGTGTTCTCTTGTTTCAACCAGGACCAAGCCCTGGACGCGGTGGATTTCGACAACCTGAACCAGCGTCTACGCCAGAACACCGTGCAGGAGAAGCTCTCGAACATGTGGCTCGATCACCTCGTGCATGCAGGCGACCTGGACCTGTGGACAAATCTGTAGGGGACCTGGCCAAGTAGGCCAAAAGCGTGGCGACCGAGCGGGAATCGAGGGCGATGGGGCGCCCTGGAAGTTACCCTGAGCCCATGGCACGAGACCACGAAGCTGCCCCTCAAGGGCCCTTTGGCACGCGGACCTTCCAATTGGGGCGGGTCTTCGGCATCAGCGTTGGGGTGGACCCCTCCTGGTTCGTGATCTTCGCCCTGGTGACCGCCATGCTCGGCACCCGCTTCGAAGCGCAAAATGAATCGTGGCCCACGGCTTTAGCTTGGGGCGCGGGGCTCGTGGCCTCCCTCTTGTATTTCCTCTCGATCCTGGCCCACGAATTTGGTCACAGCGTGACCTCGCAGCTCCTGGGGTTGCCCGTGATCTCGATCACGCTGTTCTTGTTCGGAGGTTTGGCGCGGCTTTCGGGAGAGCCCGCGCGACCCCGCGATGAGTTCCTGATCGCCATCGCCGGTCCGGCGGTCAGTGTCATCCTGGGGCTCTCGTTCCTGTTGCTCTGGATCTTTACTGGCAATGGCAGCGTGGTGGGGGAGGTTTGTTTTTGGTTGGGCTCGATCAACCTCGTTCTGGCGGTCTTCAACTTGATTCCTGCCTTTCCTCTTGATGGCGGCCATGTTTTTCGGGCCCTGCTCTGGACGGTCTTCGATGACCTCAACAAGGCCACCCGCTGGTCGGGATTGGTGGGTGCGCTCTTCGCCCGTGTTCTGATCGGCATGGGCATCGCGCTCGCGATCTTCGGCGGCCCACAAGCTCTCAGCGGCGGGCTGTTCATGGCCTTCGTGGGTTGGTTTCTCCTGCGCGCTGCCCGGGCGAGTGTCTGGCAGTCGCGGATCAAGGAGTCCCTAGGCGGCGTGCGCGTGGGCCAGGCCATGCAGTCCCTCGAACGACGCGTGGATGAGTGGACAACCGTGGAGGATGTGGCCGAGGGCGTCTTTGCCCGCGAAGGCTTGGCTTTTGTCTTTGTCGAGGATTCGGGCGAAGTTGTAGGCCTCGTGAGCCTCAAGGCTGTGGGCGCCGTGGCGCGCCAAAAGCGTGGTTTCCAGCGTGTCACGAGTGTCATGACCCCCCTGGGAGAAATCACCAGAATAGGTCCGCGCAGGTCGCTTTTTGAAGCGCTCGAGAAGATGGAAGATAGCGCCCAGAGCGTGTTGCTCGTGGCGGAAGCGGACGAGGTTCTCGGCGTGCTCTCGCGCGAGCACATCGCTCGCGTGTTGCAAAACAGGATCAGCCTCAAGAACTGAAATCCACGAAGTGTGAAACCTTCTTCCAAGGATTCCGAACCCGGCGAGTTCGCCATCGCCTTGAAGGCCGCCATGCAGGGCAATGCCTTCCTCTCGCCGAAGGTGGCCCGGGGGGCTCGTGGCTCGGGCTCGCGGTGTTGGAGGGGCTCTCAGCCCGCGAGTTGCATCGGAGAGCTCACGCCCCGCGAGCGCGAGGTCTTTCAGTTGCTTGCCGTGGGCCACAGTAATAAGGAAGTCGCCCGTGATCTGGGCATGAGCTTGGGGACCGCCAAGAAGCATCGCGAGAATCTGCAACGCAAGCTAGACTGCCATTCCCCAGCGGAGCTGGCCCGCCTCGCGATCCGCGAGGGATTGCTCGAGGGCTGAAGAGGCGGCCCACCGCCTGGCGTCGGACGAGGACATCTCCGAGCTGTTCATCGCCATCGATGCCTTGCGTCGCGGCAAGACCTACTTTTCGCCGCGACTCATGCCCAGCGCGGTGGCAGGCGGCATGGACCTCCCCAAGGGCTTTGAGAGCCAGGCCGTGCGTCTCAGCCAGGAGGCGATCGAGGTCGCAGCGCAGGTGCGGCGCAAGCTCGAGTGCCGCTCTGGCGCTGACTGTGCACGCCTTGCCATCCATCAGGGGTTGCTTCCTCGTGATGCTTAGCTCACTCCTTGTCCCTTGGGAAAGTGATCACCGGCACGCGGGCGTGGCGGATGACGGCTTCGGCCACGCTGCCCAGGGCGAGCATCGTCTTGCAGGGGCCCAGGGACTCGGGGGAGAGGTCGGATGCGACGAGGGTGTGCTTCATCGTTTTGGATTTGGCACGAGGTTCGGATCAGCGAAAAATGCAAGTAGGCCCATACACTAAACTACATCGCCGTCGCGCGCCATCAACCCGCCTGTCAGGATCCTGGCGGGCCGCTTGACCGGAGGAAAAACCATGGACATGAAGATCAATACCGTGCTCGTCGGCCTCGATGGACTCCCTCGCGCTGAACCTGCGCTGCGAGTAGGGCTAGAGCTGGCGCGGGTGCTCGGGGCCAGCCCGAGCTTCGTTCATGCCGTTCCGGTGCCCATGCCGGTTTGGCCCGACATCGACACGACGCGGTTTGTTGAGTTGAACGAGGCCTCGGTGGAGGCTGCCCGCGGTCACATGCAAATGGCCCTCACTGAAATGGTGGGCGACGGGCTGCCCGGTCCGCTCGGGGATTGTCTGCGCGTCATCCCCGGCTATCCTTCGCGAGTCTTGGTGGATCGCGCCGAGGAACTCGATGCGGACCTGATAGTCCTGGGCTCGCACAAGAAACGCAGCTTGGTGGACTTCGGTAGCACGGCCCGTGGAGTGCTCTCCCAGGTGCATTGCAGCGTCTGGGTGCAACCCTGCAAGTTCGATCCGGTGCGCCGCATTTTGGCTCCGCTGGATCTTTCGGAGCACAGCCTCGAGGCTCTGCGCATGGCCGTCATGCTCGCGAGCAGTATCGGAGCGCGGGTGGATACTCTCTATTGTTTTGACGCGCCCGAGTATTCCTGGGGCGGTATCCCCGGATATCCCGATGCTGTCCCCGCCTATTTACGCGACGAATCCCTGGATGCCGTGCGCGGGGAGTACGAGCGAGTGCTCGCCGAGTTCGACTGGAATGGAGTTGAGCATCAACAGCACTTTGCCAAGGGCCCTCCCGTGCCCGGAATCCTCGCGCGCCAGGGCGATTACGATCTGATCGCCCTCGGCACCCACGGTCGCACGGGATTTTCCGCGGCGGTGCTAGGTAGCGTGGCCTATGCCTGCCTCAAGCAAAGCCACTTGCCGGTTCTGGCCATCAGGCATCCAGAGCGTTGCTGGACGGCTTGAGGGTCCCAGAATCCCGCCCTCAGGAATTGCTCTCGGGATGCGAGTCCGACTCCAGGGGGCTCGTGTCCAGGTGCTGCGCATGGACAATGTCCACACTGAGCTCTCCCAGCACAGCTTCCGTGGCTGGCGTTCCCGCGGGATAACCCGATTCAGGATTGGTTGCGCAGAACTGAGCCAAGTCGGCCAGGGTGGTCGATTCCATTTGCAAGTCGAAGTTCCCTGCGGCGACCTTCCAGTAGGCGTGCATCGGGCAGGCGCGTTCGTCGCTGCACTCGGCTTGCCCGAGAAAACAACTGCGGGCCGCCGATGCCGTTTCCTGGGAGTGGGCGATCTGGAGCACCGTGACATCCCCAGGCTTGGCCACCAAGCGAAAACCACCGTTGCGGCCCCGTTGGCTCTCGAGAATCTGCAAGGCGACCAAGGGCTGCAAGATCTTGCCCAAGAAGGGTGCGGGGATCCCGAGCAGCTCCGCCATTTTGCGGGTGAGATGGTAGCTACCGAGAGGTTGGTGCTGCGCGAGAAAGGTCAGGGCACGAACCGCGTACTCGGTAGAACGGGAGATGGGGTTCAAGGCTGAGCTTGGGGTGTGGGGCGCATGCCCTTGAGGAAACTGATCTGGTCAATCCGATTCCTGCCTGGCAGGCCAGCCAAGCTGCTGCGGAGAGCCGAACTTGTACAGTAGCCCTTTCTTGCTTGTCCCGCTCGCCCTTTTCTTGCCCTCGGAGCAGCTAGCCCTTGGCCTTCTCGAGTAGGGCCACCCAGAGCGGCGCCCCGAGGCACTCAAAATGCACCTCGCCCAGTTTTTGGCTACCCGGCACCGATAGCAGGGCCGCTTCGCCTTCAACGACCGTTGGCAGGGACAAATGGTGGTCACTGCCGGGGCCGAGGGCCTTTACATTGCCCGCCACCATGTTGGCCAGCTCGCCAAGAGCATCGCGAATCAGCTCATCGGCGACATCACAAGTGGAGAGTTCAAACATGATGGCGGTCAATTCGGCAGCCAATGACCGCGAGCAACCTATGGTCACGGCGCCCTCCCACTCTCCGGAAATGTGCACACAGGTGACCATGGATTCTTCGCGGGAGAGATCCGGTGCGTCCCCTTCAAGGGTCGGATGGATGGACAGGGTGTTGCCCCACACGCCTTTGACGATGTCAACCAGTTGTTCTTTGGGAAACTTCATTCTAGTTTGTTGCCTCGGGTTAGCCGGCTACTTGATAGGCCCATGTAGCGCCTTGCCGAACGCGCGCAAAAGCGTCATCAAGGTTGATGGTGGTCTCAGATCCTCCGAGGAACATGAAGCCCCCCGGCTTGAGGAGTCCGCGAATCTTGCCCATGATTTCGCGCTTGGTTTCGTTGTCGAAGTAGATCAGCACATTGCGGATCATGACGATGTCGAATGAGGGCAAGACGGGCCAGGACTTGCACAGGTTGATTTCGCGCAGTTCCAGCATCTTGATCAGCTCGGGGCTGATCTGCCAGGTGGCGCCATCCTTGCTGAAGTACTTCACCAGCATCTTGGCAGGTAGGCCGCGGTTGACCTCAAGCTGGCTGTAGGAGCCCGTCTTCACGCGCCGTAGCATGGACTTGGAGATGTCGCTTGCGATGATGCGCACATTCCAATTCGAAAGCTCAGGAAAATGATCGCGCAACAACATGCAGAGGCTGTAGGGCTCCTGGCCGCTCGAGCTGGCGGCACACCAGATGCTCAGGGATTTTGTGGCCGCGTTGCGCTCGATGACTCGTGGCAAGACCTCCTCGCGCAGGGACTGAAACGGGTGGTTGTCGCGGAAGAACAGGGTCTCGTTCGTGGTCATGGCTTCGACCACAAGATCAACAATCTCTCCCCTGGGTTCCCGGCGAAGGCGTCGCACGACATCCTCCACCGAGTCGAGACCCTCGGCCTTTGCCAGTGGAGCGAGTCGCGATTCGACAAGGTATTCCTTGCCGCTCTCGAGGACTATGGCGGACTGGGCCCGGACGAGGTTGCTGACATACTTAAAATCGCTGCTGGACAAACTCATGACACTCTCATGATCGCGGAAAGGTGGCTGGGAATAGATAGTTGTTGCTGATACATAGGTGCCGTTACCATTGTCTATCAGTCCAATGAGATACCTAGAAGCTCAAGCTTCTCCATGATCACATCGCGGGTGAAGGGCTTCATCACATACTCATCCGCGCCAGCGTCGAGGGCCATCACGACTTGGTCCATCTCGGTTTCTGTCGTGACCATCATTAGCTTGGTCGCGCTGTAGTCATCCAGGGCTCGCACAGCCTGGACGAACTCAAAGCCGTTCATTTCAGGCATGTTCCAGTCCACAAGGGCGAGGGCCACATCAGCAACAGCTTCCATTTGCGATAGGCCCTCCTTGCCATCTGCTGCCTCGAAGACCTCGAAACCGATAGCCTTGAGTATCCCGGAGAGAATTGTGCGCATGGCGCGAGAGTCGTCAATGACGAGAACGTTCATGGGATTGCGGGTGTTGGGCTAGCTGGTGGTTTGGGCCGCTACTTTGTTCGCGGCCTTGAGTTGAGTTGCCTTCACGGGGTCGAGTACCAACAGCAGTTGGCCCTCGAGTTTGTAGACACCAGTGATCAGCCGCCGGGCTGCCCCGCGGATGGTCTGCGGAGGCTCTTCGAAGCCCTCCTCATGGATTTCGAGCACATCGCCGATCTCATCCACCAACAGGCTGGCAGCACCTTCGCTGGTGCGGATGACCACATTCATGGGGAGCTTCTCGGCGTCGAGGGGCGGGAGATCGAGTTGCTCGCGGAGATCAATAGCTGTGACAATATGCCCGCGCAAATTGATCAGCCCGCGAACGGCGTCCTGGGACAGCGGCACAGGCGTCATCTCCTGATAGCGAATAACCTCTTGCACGCACTGGACATCGATCCCCAGAAACAGATCGCCGAGATAGAAAGTGCAGAACTGGATTCCCTTCTTGTTGTCTTGATTCATGGTCATCGCCTCAGGCGCTTGTGCGCGCATTGAAGAATTCGGGAGCTACGCTTGCGATCACCCCAGGGGCGTCGAGCATATCTGTGACTTGCCCATCAACGATCGCCGAGCCCTGAAGGCCAATGGCGTCCGAGTTACGGATGTTTTCGAGACGCACATCGACGATGTCGAGAATCTGATCGACGACGAGGCCAATGCTGCAGTCTTCATGCTGGTAGACAACAACTTCCATCTTCTCGCTCTGCGTGCCGACCGTGCCCCCGAAAAATTCGGAGAGGCTGACCAGCGGCATGATCTCGCCACGGTACTGAGTGACTGTCTTGCCCGAGGCGTACTCCACTCGGTCACGGGAGAACTCTTCGAGGCGGGCAACGCTGGAGAGGTGGATGGCCATGCGACGGTTTTCACCTGCCCTGAACAGCAGCAGGGTACTGGAGTTGGACTCCACTTCGAGGCTCGAGTCGCCATCACGACGCCCCATGGCCTTTGTGGCGCTGTCGGTCGAGATCACATCGCCGTGACGAGCCAGCCCAAGCACATCGAGAATCAAGGCCACGCGACCATCACCCATGATGGTGGCGCCAGCGAATACCGAGAGGCCCTTGATTTGCTTGTCGAGGGGCTTGACCACAATTTCCTCGGTGTCGTTGATGTCCCCCACAACCAGGCCGAACTGCTGGTCTTCCGATTGCAGCACCACGATGTTGGTTGCCGTCTCACCGTCCTCATCCTTGCTCCCAGGCGATAGACCTAGTTGCTTGTCGAGATAGACCAGCGGAAGCAGTTGACCCCGCAGACGGTAGACGGGTGTTCCGTGGATGTACTCAATCCTGTTGCTACTGGCCTCATCATCGAGTCGCACCAACTCGAGCAAACTGACTTGGGGGATGGCGAAGCGTTCGCCCGAGCTCGACACCACCAAAGCGGGGATGATGGCCAGGGTCAGGGGAATCTTGATGCGTAGGGTCGTGCCTTCGCCGAGCACGCTTTGCAGGTCAACCGAGCCGCCGATCTTTTCGATATTTGTGCGCACCACATCCATGCCCACACCGCGTCCAGACACATTTGTGACCTTTTTCGCCGTGGAGAAACCCGCTGCAAAGACGAGGTTGACCGCCTCATGGTCTTGCATCGTGCTGGCCTGCTCCTGGGTGAGCAGGCCGCTCTCAATCGCCTTGGCCCTCATCTTTTCCGCGTCGATGCCGCCACCGTCATCACGGACTTCGATGATTACCTTGCCACCCTCATGGAAGGCGCGCAGCAGCAAGGTGCCTTCTTCGGGCTTGCCGTTGGCGGTGCGTACCTTTGGTGATTCGATGCCGTGGTCCACGGAATTACGCACGATGTGCATCAAGGGATCCTTGATGGCTTCGATGATGGTCTTGTCGAGGTCGGTCTCCTTACCCTCCATCTCCAGGTGCATTTTCTTGCCGCACTGCTTCGAGAGGTCGCGGACGACCCGCGGGAGCTTGCTCCAGAGGATTCCGATGGGCTGCATGCGGGTCTTCATAACGCCCACTTGCAGCTCGGTCGTGATCAGATTGAGACGCTGGCTTGTAGCCACGAAACCAGCCTCTTCGGTGTCCGGCGCGAATTGCAGAATCTGGTTGCGTGCCAGGACCAGTTCGCCCACAAGGGTCATGAGCTTGTCCAACTGCTCTACATCGACTCGGATCTTGCTGTCGGAGACGCTCCCGCCGGTGGAGGCTTTCGGGCTGTCCTCCGGGATTGCGCAGCTTTCCGTGGCATGCTTCGAGGGTGTGCTCGTTGACTTGGCTGTCGCTTTTTCCGCGGGGGCGCTCTCCGTCAAGAGGCTCGCGAGCTCCTCGATCAGGTCGGCGTACTCGCATCCGCCATCGCTGCCCGTTTTCTCGACTTGCTCGAGCATCTCGCGCACCGCATCGACCATGTGCAACATGCCTTCGGTGATCGCCTCGGAGAGACTCAAGGATCCATCGCGCAGTTTCCCCAGAAGGTTCTCGCCTACATGGGTCACCGACTCCAGCGAGGAGTAGCCGAAAAAGCCGCAGGTGCCTTTGATCGTGTGGATCGTGCGAAAGATGCTGGCCAGCGTCTCCTCATCGTCTGGACTCTCTTCCAGGGTCAGAAGGTCGTTGTCGAGGCGGTCGAGATTCTCGTGGCTCTCGATCAAGAATTCCTCGACGGCTTCACTCAAATCGGACATGCGGGTGGCTCCTTGCAAGGCGCACTGGCTTGACGGCAGTACCTGACGGGGGTGGATTGGGGACACGGTCCGGTAGAGGACCTCAGTGCCGGGTTTCATCGACTCTCCCGAGTGGACCTCTTGAGAAGAGGCGGCCCCCAATTGCCAAATCAACTCGCTCTCTCCAGAGTTGATGCGGGCTCTCCGCCCCGAGATGCGCGAGTCGGCGGGAGTCAGCCCCGAGGCGACTGGCAGCGCTCTTCCACCACGGCCAAGAAATTGCCGAAGAGTGCCAAGCCCAAGCCCCGGCCATCCCGTCGTTCTGCCAGGGTGCGTTCAACATCTTGGAGCAGTCCCGGATGCCGCGAGAGGTTGTTGCGCACGAGCGTCTCGCTCTCCTTGGGATCCATCTCGGGATGAAACTGGACCCCCCAGGTGGGCGTAGTGCCCACTTGAAAGGCCTCCACGGGGCAGCGTTCCGAGCGCGCTAGAACACGCAACTCGGGAGCGCCGGGGGTGACCTCGTCGAAGTGCGAGACAAAACAACGAAAGCTCTGAGGCAGGGCTGACAGGACCGCGTCTTCTCCTGTACGCTCGATATCAACCCAGCCCAACTCACTTTTTGGCGACGGGCGGATGCCCTGTTTGCCGAGCAGGGCCCGGGCGATGGCCTGGTGCCCGAAGCACACACCGAGCATGGGAATCCCCTCGCCGTACGCCCGCCGGATGGCAGCCAGGAGATCGTCCATCCAGGGCTCGGGAGCCGTCAGCGAACCCTTGGAGCCGGTGATGAAGATCCCGGAGTACTCGCTCAGATCCGCAGGTGGCTTCTCGAAAACGCAGCGCACGACCCGCGCCTGGCGCTCGCCGAGGAGTGCCAGGAAGTTTGGATACCCCCCCCGGTCGTCGTAATAGCAGTCGAGAATAAGATAAGGCGAGGTCATCTAACTCCTATCGGCTCAAGGGAAGCGCGAACACGACTCGCACACACATGCAAGGTCGATCCAGGTCTTGGGACGCCCCAATTTTCACCTGTGTAGCCCAGGACCAGGTCATGCTCCGGCCCTCGAACGCGCAGCCCCTCCAGCCCGCCGGGCCAGGTGAGGATCAACGGCATGCGAATCGTGTCCAGCGCCCCCAGCATGGCCTTCAGGGCTTCCGGTGGGCCAAGAGCCTTCGCAGACTCATCCGTTCGGTCTCTGGGCTCACCAACTCGCGGCGGCTGATGGTCTGCTCGTGCAGGCTGGCCAGGAACTCCGGTTCGGTTTCAGAGCGCTCCATGAGCGCGGCCAGTGCGGCTTCGTCGCCGCACTCGAAGAAGCCCGTGTAAGCCTCGCCCAAGAGCGCGAGGGATGCGGGCATGCGAGTGGAAAGGATGGGTACTCCGGCAGCTACGGCCTCGGAAATGACCGCCGGGCCGCCTTCGTTGTAGGAGCTGAGCACCAACACTCTGGAGGCCTGCAAGAGGGCCTGGGTTTCTGCATAGCGCTTGGGGCCGAGCCAGACAAAGCGCGGGTTGCACGCCTCCTCCTGGCGAGCTTCGTCGCCGAGGTCGGGGTCCATGGCGCGACCCACGAGCTGCACGCGCACGGTGGACGAAGCCGGCAGGCGCCGCGCCGCGCGGGCGGCGAGCAGCGGATCCTTGATCGGTCTCAAGTGAGCGATGACCAGAACTGCGAAGTGCTGCTTGTCGAGCTGGACATTTCCCTTGGGGGCCCGGGCCGATTGCCAGATCACTGCGGTCTTGGCTCGCAGGGCTTTTGGCAGCTCGTCCAGGGCGGCATCTTGCAGCACAACGATGCGGTCGGCGAGATCCAAGCTGCGCAAGACTTCCTTGCTGCTGCCCAAGTCCTCGTAGATGTCGGTGCCCGTGAGCACCAGGATGATGGGCCGCGAGGGCGCATCGCGTCGTGAGGCTGTGATGGCTGCGGAAGATTTCCTCGCGTGCAAGGCCACCAGCACATCACAACTCTCGCCGTCGATTTTCTCTCGAACCCGCGGTTTGTGCCCCAAGCTGCGCCACTGGGAGGCCCAGCGCAGGGCCGTGACGCGATTGCCGCCACGCGAGCCTCGCGGGGAGGGCGTGACGATCTGGATCTTCACGAATCTTGCTAGTCTGCTGCCGCGGCCTGGGTCTGCCCCGTGGCGCGCACATACAGGTCGTAGAGTTTTTGTTCGACAGGGAATCCGTAGCGACCCTGTTGTAGGCGCCAGCCGGCGATCCTCGAGAGGCTCTTGCGCATCCAATGCGGGCCTTCGCTGACATACTCGTCGTAGATAGCCGCGGTATTGTTGTAGCGCTGCCATGTGTTTCGCACATCTTCGGGGATGGGCGTGTTCTGTGAGTTGTACTTGTACTCGAAGCAGTCGCCCCAGGTCTCAAAGTCGGTGGGCGGCTCAAAGCCCAGCTTGATCGCGTGGTCGTAGTCCTCGGTGCCGGGGATCGGACGGAAGGGGTAGACCTCCGAGCCCGCCAGAGGATAGGCGTACTTGACGGCAGCCGCTTGTTTGAGGGTTGTCACCATCGACTCGCGCGATTCGCCGGGGTAGCCGATGATCCAAAAAGTGCCGGGGATGATCCCTCGGTCGGCGAGCTTGCCGATGGCTGCGGGAATGTGGTCGATCTTGATGTGCTTCTTGATGCGCTCTTGCATCTCAGCGGTGCCGGCCTCGGCGCCCAGCCACAGCAGATGACATTTGGACTCTGCGAGCAGATCGAGGGTGCGCTCCTTGTAGCGCATGATAGTTTCGATCTCGATCGTGCCATTCCAGTGAATGGGCACCTTGAGGTCTAGCAGGCCCTCGCAGAACTCTGCCGTGCGCTTTTCGGCCACACCAAAGTTGGCGTCTTGAAAACGCAGCACATCGAACTTGAAACGCTGCTGCAGCTCTGCGATTTCCTCGGCGAGCTGTTTGCCGGGAATGGCCTTCCAGCGGCGGCCTGTGAGGGCCGGGCTGCAACAAAAGGTGCAGGGTTCCGGGCAGCCGTAGCTCGAGAAGAAACTGAAAGCACGCGGAGGGTTGTCCTGGGTCCACTTGCCAGGCAGAGGAAAGCGGTGGCGTACTTTGAGGTGCGTGGGCCTGACCTGCAATTCGGCGTATTTTTCGAAATCCAGCAACTGCCAGGGCACCGCCTCGAACTCCTCAAATCCCACAACTGGCCGGTGATCGGTGAACTGCATGCGACCGTCGCGCTGAACCGCGAGGCCCGGAACATCGGCGAGGTCGCCGCCGCTGTCGATGGTTTGCACGACTTCGCGGAAAGTCAATTCGCCCTGTCCGATGCAAACTGCATCGGCGATGCCGCCCGTGAGATACATCTCCGGCGTCACGCTGGGGAACCAACCGCCCCAGATGCAGGGCAGCTGGGGGTATTTTTCCTTGACCGCCTGGGCTACCAGGAAGCCATCGTAGACCTGATAGCCGAGGATGCACGAACTGGCGAAGAGCAGTGCATCTTCGCAGGCCTCTAGTACCTTGCGCAGGTAGTCGGGCTCGATCATGGCGTCGATCATGACTACTTCGTAGCCGTCGGCGATCGGACCGCTCGCGATCTGCAACAGTTCGAGAGGTAGAAGATCGGCGCTGAACATCTCACCGCGGCCAGGGTCGGCCCGGTGTGGCAGGAACAGGACGAGTTTCTTGCGCGCGCTCACGCCTGAACCTCTACTGCCAGAATCCAATCCGGCCCTGCCACTAGCCGCTCAGAAATGGCGGCAGTGAGAATGCAGATGGAGAAACCGGGAAATGCGTTCATGGAAGGCTCAGGCGGGAGCGTTGGGGGTGACGCCAGAAGTCTGGTCCGTGGAACCCGACTCGGCTTGCATTTTCTGACCGGAGAGTCGCACGAAGGCATGGAACAACTTCTGTTCGAGGGGGAAGTTAAAGTTGTTCCTGCGCAGGCGCCAGCCCGAGATCTTGCGCATCGTTCCTCGCACCACTCCAGCGCCTTCCTTGGCGAGGCCATCGTAGAAGGTAGATGTCGCCCCATAGCGCTTCCAGCGCCGGATGACCTCCTCGGGCAGGCCGGTGTCGTTGATCTCGTACTTGTACTCGAGGCAGCTGCCCCATTCGTCGAGGGTGCGCGGCGACTGGTAGCCCATTTCGACCGCGGTGCGGTAGTCCTCGCTGCCGGGAATGGCGCGGAAGGGAAAAATGTCGCTCGGCGAGCCGGGAAACATGTGCTTGATCTTGGCCGCCACTGTGATGGTGTCATTCATCGACTGTTCGTCTTCGCCGGGATAACCGATGATCCACGATACGCCGGTTTGGATTCCCCGTTGGTTCAGGCTCTTCAGAGCCGGAACCAGGTTATTGCGAATGTCGATCTTCTTCTTGATCCTGGTCTGCTGGGCCTCGCTACCGGCTTCGGCGCCCAGGGCGGCCATGTGAAAGCGCGACTGGGCCAGGTGATCCAGGGATTCGTCCTTGTAGCGCGCGATGGTCTCGACCTCGTAGGTGCCGTTCCACCAGAAGGGTGAGCCCGCATCGACCAGTGCGCCGCAGAACTCGTTCGATCGTTTTTCGTGGACGCCGAAGTTGGCGTCCTGGAAGCGCAGGACATTGAAGTTGAAGCGTTCGTGGCACTCGAGAATGCGCTCGGCCAGGAGTTTGCCCGGAATGGCCTTCCAGCGCCGCGAAGTGACATCGGGGCTACAGCAAAAGGTGCAGGGCTCGGGGCAGCCGAAGCTCGAGTAGTAGCTAAAACCGCGCAGCGGTGTCCCGGGCTCCATGTCCCAGGGATCGGCGTACTTGTGGCGCACCTTCCAGCGGCTAGATTTGTCGTTCTGGAGGGCGACATACTGTTCGAAGTCGATCAGGTGCCAGGGCACATCGGGGATGTCGTCGAAGCCCACCACCAAGCGCTGGGGTGTGTAGTGCGGTTTACCGTCGCGCTCGACCACCAAGCCCGGGACCTCCGCCAGGTCGGTGCCACTCTCGAGGGCTTGAATGGCCTCCCAAAAAGTGAACTCGCCCTGGCCCAGGCAAACCGCATCGGCGATGCCCTCGGCGAAATATTGTTCGGGCAAGACGCTGGGGAACCAGCCGCCCCAGAGAATCGGCAGGTTGGGGAAGCGCTCCCGGATGGCCCGGGCGACCTCGGCGCCGTGGGCTACCTGATAGCCCAGGATGCAGGAGCTGCCGAAAAGCAGCGCGCCATCACACAACTCCATCAAGCGCTGCATGTAGTCCTCGTGAACCATGGCGTCCACGATGATCACCTCGTAGCCTTCGCGCTCCGGGATGCCTGCGATCTGCAGGAGCTCCAGGGGCAGCAGGTCGGCGCTGACCCGGATTCCCTGGCGGGGGTCCGCCCGGTGGGGCAGGAAGAGGACGATGCGCTGCTTGGATTGGGTCATCGAGATGGAGCGTGGGGGTGGGCGCCGGGGCTGAACCCTTCCGCTTACGGAATGGTATCACCGCCGGGCTCCCCGTGGGGGGCGTTTCGGCGCTCCAGGCGTGGCCCTTGAGACCTCTTCTTAGGCTATTTTTAGGCTATTTGGTGCGAGGGGCTAGTAGTTCGCCTGTACCCACTCCGCCCAGGCCTCATCGAACTGGGCATAGCTCATGGAAAAGTGCTCTTTGAAGAGTTTCCGGTGGGCTTCTGGCATGTTTGAGCCATCGGACAGGTTGGCCGAGTTGCGCCGCGATTTGAGGGCCGCCAGGAAGGCTCCGAAGCGAATTTCCTGGGTGCTGCGCAGGTACTCGACCATCGACCAGAGTACATAGTGCATGGGCAGGTCGATTTCGCCGTAGCCCTTGAGGCGAATCATAGCGGCCATGCGCGCTCGCTTCCCATTGCGCACGAGTTTCAAGACCTCGGGCTCCCAATCAGCTTTGCGAGTCATGCTTGGCACAGAACCCTCGGCGCCATCGAAGGAGTTGAACTTGCTTTGAATGCGCCGCTCCATGGAGTGCGCCAGGCCTTCGTGGAGCCAGATGGGGGTCTCGTAATTGTAGTGCTTGAGCCCGTCGAACAGGTTGTGCGCCAGGTTGAAGGCCAGATGACCAAACAGCGCCCGGTCACTTTTTAGAGTGCCCTGCTGGATGTGGATGGTGAGGGTCAAACTGTCCCGCTCGATCACATTCCAACGCTGGGTGCGGCGGATGCCCAGGCCAAAGTTTTTAAGCAAGAAGGCCACACTGGAAGCTTCGCTGGGGAGGATCAGGACCTCGTACTTGCCCTTCTGCCCGAGGTATGGCCCCTCGCCCATGTAGTTTCCTTGGCCATCCCAGAGCACCTTGCCATCGGGAAAGGCGTCCTCGGCGAAACCTACGATGTCCAGGAACTCGGTGTAGATCTCCTCGAGCCGTTGGGCCGTCAAGTGCAACCGCAGCCAGGGGTCGAGTAGTTTTTGCTTGGGCTTGACCGCCGGGAGTTTCTCGGCCAGTCGCGTCAACTCCGCCAGGTAGAGCTTCTTTTCCTTGGGCGGCACGCGGTAGGAGCCAAGAGCAAAGCCGAGTTCGAAGTGCGCCGTTTCGAGCCACAAGATGTCGGATGTTGCCAGGAAGCTATCGACCGTCTCGGTGTCTGAGTTGGCGAATTCGAAGCCACCCATGGAAACGATCCCGGCCGCCTGCCAGAGATCTTTGGAGCCTTCGGTGTATGGGTCGCGGCTGGGGTCGTTGTGGGCCACGCTCTTGTCGCGTTGGATGCGCGCTTGTGCGCTTGAGCACAGGAGAAACGCGGCGGCGAATAGGACGAGGGACGCTTCGAGGGATCGCTTCATGAATGCTCCGGGCCGGACCGAGTCAACCAGGGCTAGAGCCGCGCCTTCCACTTATTGGCCCGTTCGATGGCTTCGAACACGGAGAGTTTGTTGAGGGGTGGGTCGCCGTCGACGATGCCGCGCAAGGCGTTGATCGCGGCCACCCGGAGGCTGTTGTCATTCTCGTCGAGAAAAGGCAGCACGAGGTGCTTGGCGCTCTCTTTCTCGCCGCAGGCCGCGATCAGGCGCAGGCCGGCGACCTTTGTCTTGCGCTTGGTCGCGGCGAGGAGCTTGGCCACGCGCTTTGTGCCTTCAGCGCTGCGCAGGGCTGCGAAGGCGGTGTGGATCGCCGGACCGAGCTTGCCCCAGTCCTTCGCGGCTCGCTTGGCGACGGTGTCAAAGCCCTCGAAGGATCCGCTGGAGGCGCAGCACAGTGCCGCCGCGAAGATTTCGTCGGAGTCGAGGTTGCGTTTGCGCGTGCTCGCCGCAACGAGGGCATTTTCCGCTGCCGAGCGTACTCCAGCGTCGGGAAACCAGGCCACCCGGCGCAGGCTCCACTTGCGAGTCACCAGGGACTTGTCGTCGAAATACTCGGCGAGGAGTCGCGTGTGCCGAGCATTGGTCAACTCGTCGAGCACCGATTCCAGCCGTGCGCTGGCGTCTTCATTTCGCTCGCGGCCCAATTTCGGCACGAGATATGGCACCGCTCCCACGCCTATCTCGATCAGAGCCGCTCGTGCCTGCAAGCCCATCTCTTCCGTGCGTGCCAGGACCAGGCGCTTGAGTTCGAACTTGACATCGCGCTTGGTCACTTGCGGCCAAGCCTTGAGGCGCTTGGGCTCAGTTAGCTCTTCCTCATCGCCGAGCTTGTCTGTTTGCTCCGGTGCCCGGGCGCTGGAGCTGCCTACGAAGGCCAGCACCAAGCCAGCCACCACGATGCACTGCCGTCCGCGATTGCTTCTTGTCTGCATGAGTTACTCAGCGCCTCGCATGGTGTATCTCCAATACCCCGGCACCACCTGATCCCATGCGGGATCAATGATAACCAAGTGAGCTTCAAGGCAGCGCTCGGCCAAGTTTTCGGCGTGCGGGACATAGGGGAAGGACTCGATCCGCACCTCGAATTGCTCGAGGCCTCCGCGGGGGTTGTGGTCGCGGCCGACCAATTGGATCAGGGCGTAGCGGCCGCTTAGCTCGACGATCGCGCTCCAGGCGCCGATTTCGAGTTCACGGGCCACGGCAAAGACCTCGAGGGAGAGGCTCTCCCAGTTGCCCATGACCGTGGGTTCCGGCGGTCCCATGAGGTTGCCCGCCCGGCGCCTGCGATCCCATTCCACACAGGCCTCTCGCGATTCGGCACGGGCCCCGCTGCCCTCAATCCGGCCGTATGTGCGTGGAAAGCACACTTTGATGAGAGCTATGCGGCGGCGATGGGTGAGGGAGTAAGCCGCATCGATGGCTCCCAGCGCGTCGTGAAAACGATCCACTTCATCAGCGCTGATCGCCTGCCCGTTGAGGGCCACTACGCTGCCCTCCGGCCATGAGATTGTTTCGACCCCTTCTTCTTCGACGCAGCCCGAGGCGCAGAAGACTAACAGACACGTTGCGAGTGCGGATCCCAGCATCAGAGCACCCCTCACTCCTCGACTCGCTGGTCGAAGGCCCCCACAAAGGTCTGCGCCTGGTTCACCAGAAACTCGTACGCGGATATGACATTCGGGGCCAATTGACCGAGTCCATCGCTCGTGACCTGCATACCAAAGGAGGCTTGGTTCTCCAGGTATAGTGAGCGCGCGTCCTGGGCGTAATTCTCGATGCGCAGGGTGCTGCTGTTGCCTGGGTTTTCGGTGGTTGCCGGAAAAACCAGGCGCAAGCCGAGGATGTGTGGCTGCGTGTCGAAGGCCTCGACCGCATTTCCAAAGCCGAGCAAACCATCGCGCATGAACAGGCTCGAGTTGGTGAACTGCTTGGGATTGATCAAGGAACGGATCGTCACTTGCTGGCCGGGGAAGGCCGCGATGTTCGTGATGCTCGCAGCATCGCGAGCAATCTGGGCCACGCGCGAGCCGAAGTCTTCGCAGGTCAAGCCCCCTAGCTCCTCCCGGAATTGAATGCGGTCCGCGAGGAAGGCGACCTGCGAGAGGGCGCCTGGGCGCATGATCGGGTTGGAGAGCACCGGCCCCACGGGCGTCACCGCAAAACTCGAATAGGGCGGGTTGCCATCTTCGAAGTAGCGGTTGTGCAGCTTCTGGATGGCCTCGGTGGGGGGCTGCTGAGGCGGGTGAAATAGCTCGCAGATGTAGGCAATTGTGCGGGTGGGATAGGCTTCCATGGGCGTCCGGGGCGGGGGATCTCGGGGGGACAGCCTGCTAGCCTACTTCATGAGCACGCGTACCAATCTTCGCAAGCAGCGGTCTCCGGCAGCGAGTTTCCGCCCTGGGGGCCATTCTCGCCCAAGTCTGTCCTGGCCGGCTCTGGAAAAAAACAGGCTCAAGCCTCACCGTGGGGACATCGGCTCGTAGGCTTTGCGCAAGCCTCGACGATTTCTTAGGGTTCTTAGGGGCCCAAGCGCTCTGTTGGCCCGCTTGGGCCCACCTGCTGGAATCAACCGCGCACGAATCTGGCGCGCCCGCCCCTTCTACCCGCTCCCATCAAGATGTCCATTACACTCGTTTCGGCCGGATTCCTCTTGGCCTCTGCCCTGGCCGCAGCGCCGCAAGACGCTCCTGCCACGGCCGGCCCCGATCTCGGTGGCTCCATCACCGTTGGTGGAGTTGAAATCCCCGAAGCCGAAATCAAGCGCTTCATCATATACGGGCCCGCTCGTCCCGCCCTGGAGTACCACCGCATCAATGCTCTGATTCACGATCAGATCAAGCGTTGCGTCGATGGCTTCGAGGATGAGTTGGCCAACTGGAAGGCCATCACCGAATCGGGCGCAGATGCCGGTCCCGAGCCCACGCCGGTGGATCCCGCCAGCTACGAGGTCTCCGATGAGGAGTTCCAGAAGCTCTTCGACAAGAAAATCTCGGAGTTTACTGACAAGTACCCGGAGGAGACCACCGGGCTCAGGGTGGAGACCGAGATCGCGCGCACCTACCGTTCAATTGAGTGGTACCGCCGCGAGCTGCGCCAGGAGATCCAGTTTGACAAGGTCTTCATCCATGACAACACCGACAACTGGCCCGATCTCACCTTCGAAGCCCTGCGAGCGGAGGCGGGTGAGATTCTGATCAAGGACTTCCAGGACAGCTACGAGCGTCGTCGGCTTGACCACGAGACGCGCCTCGCTGAATGGAAACTAAAAGTAGAGGCCGACGACCCGCAAGCCGGCCCCGAGCCCGAAATCATGCCCGAGGACAGCATGTACCGTTCGATTTTGCGCCAGATGGTGCGCGACACGGTCTACAAGGTTGTGGACTCGCGCACGGCTGTGGACGGCCTGCCCATGGACATGATCTGCACCATGGACTTCGACTGGGACGAGAAGCCCGAGTTGTCCCTGACCACCGACCAGATGTGGAGCATGGTGGCCAGCACGGTCTCGGCTGTGGAAATCGATTCCGCGCGCCACTTCCTGGCGTTGATTGAAGCGACCCGCCAGCGCCTGGGGGCCGAGAAAAAGCTCATGACCGAGGAAGAGTCCTTGGCCAAGTTTGAAGAGATCAAGGCTGGCTTCCAGAGCGCCATGTTCAACTTGGGCACGATCGCCATCGGCGCCCACCAGTTCCCTTCGGTGGAATCCTACGCCGACTACGTGCCTCTCTTTGAGTCCTACAAGGCTTCGATGAAACCACAGATCGAGGGCACCGCCGAGGATGGCCTGCCGGCCGTCCTGCGTAGCCACCTTGACCGTGCCAACCAGGTCATGGGGCTCGCCAAGGTTGACGCCGAGGTCCTGCTCGTGAGCGCCTTCGATTTTGGAGATTTCAGCTGGAAGGCCAAGGGCTGGGAAGATGCCAAGACCAAGGCCCAATGGCTCAAGTCGGAAATCGAGAAGAACAACGCCGACTACGCTGCCTTCCGCACCAAGCGCATGGAGGCTGCGGCCAAGGGTGAGGAGTACACCCCCGACAGCGATGTTGTGGAACCCCACGCTTTCTGGTCCGAGCTGATCAATACGCACTGCGAGTTCTGGGATCCGCCTCCGCCGGAGATTGGCCGTCAGTCGGCCGTGGCCTACAAGCAACTGGGCCGCTTCGGCGAGCGCACGCGCAACGATCTGCGTTCCCTGATGAACGAGTCCGCGTATGTCAACTTCCTGCGCGGAGGCCTCGTCACCGACGAGATCTTCTTCGAGCAGCCGATCGGCACCGTGGCCGGTCCTTTCAAGGGGCCTTGGGGTTACTACCTGACCAAGGTGGTCAGTCGCACCCCGCCCACGCGTCCATTGAATATGAACGACGAACGGCACCTCGAACTCCTGCGGGATGACTGGTATCGCATCAGCTTCATCGACTACGCCCACGAGGCCATGGCCAACGCCGAGTAGAGCAGAAGTCTCGGAGCTTCCACCGCAAGCCGATTTTTCCAGCTGGGTCTCCCTCGCGAGGGGAGGCCCGGCTTTTTTTTTGCGCTACTAGCTATCGACTCGGCCGTTTTTGGCCTGACCTCTAGTGCGGTACCGCGATCAAGACTCGCCCAACCCAGGGGGTCTGTCCATTCTGCTGCCAGCGCGCATCGCCACAAACGATCTCATCGCGGCTGCTGTTTGGAAACAGGTTGCCAGCCACCAAGGCATCGGCGGGATGGCTCGAAGAGCTTCCAGGTAGCGCCAGAATAGTCGGCGCATTGTTCAAGTTGTCGCCGTCATACAAGTAGAAGCGACCGCCTGAGAGGGTCGGCGAAGTGCTCAAGGCAAGGTTTACGAGGTCTTTCGTCGAGCTGCCAAGCACATCGGCCCACACGGATCGGTACCCATACAGGCTGCCATCCTCGAACTCGGGCAGGAGATCACGGGTGCCAAAGGACTGCAAGCTCATGGTGTTCGTGCCCTGCATCTCAATCATGGTCACGGTGCCGGTGCTCATAGCATCGGGGCCACGAAGCCGCTTGCGATCTTGGCGGGGGTGTCCAATAGCCAACCGATAGCCGCCGCCAACGCGCGGCATGATATCCATCCACATGCCCCAACGGACGAACTCGTCCCGTTCCTCGTCTTGCAGAGGGTTGATGAAGCTGAGGGGGATCGAGGCGGCGCTGATGGGGACGGCGAAGTAGTCCACGATGCCCTGGTCCGCTTCGGAGTCTACCGGCGCGCCCATGCGTGAGATCACAAGGCCCAGTGTCGTGCCTCCGGAATGCAACGCGGCGAAGCGTGCTCCGAAGTTGGAGTTGTTCGAATCATCCGGATCCTGATCGAGCGAGGTCAATAAAAACCGTTCTTGAAGACCGCTGCCAGTGTCCTCGAAGAGGTACACCAGACCAGCCGTCGGATCGCCCGGCGAGCGCCGCGCCAGGCGCGCGCCCACGACCACGTCCACCACGCCACTGCCGTCGAAGTCTCCAGTGGAGAGCCCGCTGCCGAATTCCGCATCGACTTGCGGATTGCTGGCTGTGATCTTTTGCACGCCGCCGTTGAAGCCCATGATGTAGACCGCCCCGGCTCCCGTGGCGTCGACCACTTTCTTGTGGTGAGCCGAGATCACCAGTTCTTCACCCCCTTGGCCATCTATCTGGGCCTTCGCCAGAAAGCCGCCGAATTCATCTCCCGGGGCGCCGTCGGCCGCTGTCAGTTGCAGGTGCGGTCCGGCGCCGTAGTTTGGGCCGTAGTACAGGTAGACGGCGCCGCGTGCAGCGCTCTCGCCGGGTGCTCCCACCGCCAGGTCGAGCAGGCCGTCATCGTTGTAGTCGAGGAGTGACACAGCCGTGCCGAATTTGTGGTTGGCGAGGCCCAGGGGGCTTTGGATCTCCACAAAGGAGATCAGGGGCACTCTGGCGGCGGCGAGCTGGTTGCCAACTCGAAGAGGAGTCTGGCGTGCTGAAGCCGTGGCCGCGACTAGAAGGCACGCCCCGATGGAGAGCGCCAGATTTTGGGGATACATATTATTGGGGGCGCGCCTGGCAAGAGGAATTGGGAAATGGGCCAAGCGCGGCTACTCCTTAAGAGCATATTGGGTATTGTTTTAAAGAGGCCCGGAAGAATCGTTTTTCTGCCCATCGCGAGGCAAGAGGGCGAGGCAAGAGCCCATTCTCGAATCGGAAAAACCGATCCGGCGCTATAAAAGGACTAACGTCTCCGATGATTGCGCCGGTTCGGTTCCCGCCGAAAACGAGATCAGTTGGTCCAGGCGATTTCGAATCCGTTGGTCAGATTGAACCAGGAGGCGCAAGGAGAAGCACTCGGGTTGCGGTACCAATACTGGTAGCGCCGGATGTCGCCGGGGATCAGACCCGCGCCCATGGGAGTCAGGGAATTGGCCACGGCCGACCCATTCGCCACCACGATGCCCAGGCGCACGAGGGCGCCGCCAGCGCAGCGCAAGCCGTCACCAAAGGCGTCGGCTCCACCTGTGAAAAAACCCGCGTCATCATCCTGCCATGCGCCGACCACGATCAAGTTGTCGTCCATGGCGATGGCGTTACCGAACTGGGCGTTTTGTGCCGGGTCCGGGGCGGTCAGTTTCTGATCTTGCACCCAGGTCACACCGTTGCAGCGGAACACATAGGCCGAACCAGAGCTGCTCACGACATCGTCGTCGAACTTGGCGCCCACCACGAGGGCGTTGCCCGCGATGTCCACCGACCAGCCGAAGCGATCTGAAGCAGCCTTGTCACTGGCCGTCAAACGCTGGGAGTGGACCCAGCTCATACCTTTGAAGTGGAACAGTTCAATGGAGCCTGCTCGGCTGGCGAAGTCATCATCGTCTGGGGCGCCACACACAGCCCCGTCGCCGTCGATCGCGACGGCCTGGCCGAAGTGGTAGGAAGATCCCGCAATGGGCCGGGTGAGTTCTTGTTCTTCGACCCAACTTCCCGCCGTAGGGCGAAAAATATAGGCCGAGCCAGCGGCGTTCAGCGTTTTTTCCTCGTCACCGGAGCCGACGATCATGAGGTTTTCGGAGAGATCCGTCCGCGCTCGATGCAACTCTCGACGCCTTCAAGAGCGCCCTCCGAGCCACAAATAGCACTTTCTCTCCGATGGCAGGCCCTGTGACTGGACAAGGGACCGGGCAGTTCACGAAGATCCCGCCCATGGAATCGGGCACTCGAACCACTTGGCTGCTCCTCTTGCCCCATGTGAAGAAGCACACCTGGGGCTTGCTAGCGGTCTGCATCGTGGGCTTCTTCGCCGCTGTGGGCGAGCGCTCGGTGTTCCTTCTGCTCGAGCCCACCTGGGCGATCCTCTTCGATGGAGGAGCGGCAAGTGAGGCGGCGGCCCGCGAAGTGCCGGGGGCCTTCGCGGAGATTAGCCAAGCCCGCTCCCAATTCATGGAGACGATTCTCGGCAGCCTCGATGTTTCAGCCTATGCCGACAAGATGGCCATCCTGTGGCGCGTCGCCTTTGTGGTGCTTTTTCTCGCGGCTTTTTCCGGTGTGTGTCAGTACGCCTTTACCTGGCTGTCACGCAGAATCGCACTGCTCATGGTCGTCGATCTGCGCATGCGCTTGGCGCGGCACTTGATGGGGCTGTCGATGAAGTATCACGACAGGCGCCACCTCGGCGACCTGCTCAGTCGCATCAGCGCCGATGTGGGCAGCACACTAGCGGTGCTCAATGATGCAGCGCGCAATCTCGTGCTGGAGCCGATGCTGGCCTTGGCGTCCCTCGCCATGGCCTTCTTCGTGGCGCCCATGGCAACCCTGATCATGATGGTTGGCCTGCCGACGGTAGTCATCCCGGTCACCCTGCTCGGCAAGCGTGTGCGCAAGGGATCCAAGAAGAGCCTGACTACTCTTGGTGCCTCAGTGCAGGTGCTCTCCCAGATGTTCCAGGGCGTGCGCACGGTCAAGGCCTTTCGCGCCGAGGAGCGCGAATTGGAAAGCTTCCGGCGCATCAATCAGGAATATGTGGGCTCGACCATGAAGATGGTGCGCGCCATCGCCCTGACCAATTCATGGACGATTGTCTTCACCCACGCGGGGCTGGGCATGTTGGTGGTGGGCATCGGGTATCTGACGCTCAACAACATCGGCGGCTTTGGCGCTGGCGGCGGCATGGTGGCCTGGTTCGTCTTGGTGGCCAATATCTACACCAATATGAAAAAGACAACGCGCATGTGGGCGCGGGTTCAGGAGTCGGTGGGGGCGGCGGAACGCTTGCAGTCTCTGCTCGACGAGCCCGTTGACTTGCTCGAGAGCCCAGGCGCCAAGACTCTCACCGGTCTCGGAACCGGAATCCAGATCGAGGGGCTCTCGTTCACCTACCCAGAGAGCGACGAGGCTGCGTTGCATGACCTCGATCTCGAGATTCGCCCCGGCGAGACCCTGGCGCTAGTGGGAGCCTCGGGGGCGGGCAAGTCGACCCTGATCGACATCATCGCGCGCTTTCGCGATCCTTCTTCCGGGGCGCTGCTCGTCGATGGCCATGACCTGCGCGAATTGACCCTCGATTCCTGGACGGCGCAGTACGCCATGGTCAGCCAGACGCCGTTCTTGTTCCACGCCACGGTGGAGGAGAACATTCGCTACGGCAAGCCTGACGCGACTTTCGAGGAAATCGTTGTCGCCGCCCGCGCCGCCGGCATCCACGACTTCATCGAGAGCCTCTCCGAGGGTTACGCCACCGATGTGGCCGACATGGGTGCGCGCCTCTCTGGCGGCCAGCGCCAGCGCATCACCATCGCCCGGGCGATTCTGAAGGGCGCGCCGCTCTTGCTCCTCGACGAGGCCACCAGCGCTCTCGACACCGAAACCGAGCGCCTGGTGCAGGCTGCACTGGAGGAGCTCATGCGCGGTCGCACCGTGGTAGTCATCGCCCACCGCCTCTCCACCATTCGCTCCGCCGACCGCATCGCCGTCTTCGAAGCTGGCCGCCTGGTCGAACTCGGCACTCACTCGGATCTCCTCGATGCCTCCGGCGCCTACTCCCGCCTGCACGCCGCCCAGTTCAGCGAGCAAGCGCTGAGTTAGCGCGGCCTATTCACGCAAGATTGCTCCAGGGGCGAGTGCAGGTCGTATTGAAGAGCTTGGGGTAACTGCCCGGCCGTGCCCGAAGTCAGGTAGAAGGCGAAGCTCCCATCCTGGCTGTTGGCAAGTCCTTGTTTCTGAAGCCCGCTTGCGTATCGATCGTAGCGAGTAACTGTCCCGGACATTGTTTCCCCCAGATCATTGAAAACTGCGACTGTATCCACGAAGACCTGCTCTTGTCCCAGCATGGCTTGAGCTCCAGCCTGCGTTTTCCACTCCATTGGGGTGCAGGAGAGCCTGCTTTCATCGGCCCGAGCGACCTCTCAATTGGGCGCGAGATCAGGGACTGAACGCCAACTCGAAGCCGTTCGAGAGGTTGAAGCCGGCACCGCAAGGACTGGCGAGGGGATCGCGGTACCAGACCTGAAAGCGGCGCGTGTCGCCGGGGGCCCAGGCGCCGGCGGGAGAGAGGGAAGGGCCAAAGCCGGCGGCGCCGGTGGGATCCGAGGCTTGCACCGCGAGGCGCTTGAGGGCGCCGCCGGCGCAGCGCAGGCCGTCGCCGAAAAGCGCGCCGGCGCCGGACTGGACGCGGTTGTCGGCGCTGATAAGCAGGGCCGGCTGGCCGGGCACGAGGCCCTGGGCTGCAAATTCGAGATCATCGGCGGCCAGGGAGGCCGTGCCGCTGCCCTCGAGATGCGCGCCGACGCCGCTGGAGTTGGCGCAGCCTTCCTGGCCTCCGCCGCCGTTGCCACAGGGACAAGGCGTGCCGCTGCCGTCTCCGAAACAATAGGTTGTGCCGAAGAGGTTGTGGTCGGAGAAGGCCAGGAGTCGCCCCCCGGCGGCGAAGAGTTTGTCGGCCACTACCAACTCACCGTGGCCGTCGCCGTCGATGTCGAATCCGCCGGCCACACTCGAGCCGAAGGACGCCGAGCCACTCTGCGCCTGGAGGGTCAGGAGCGAAACCCCGGCCACGCCAGAGTACACCTCGGCGTTGTTCGCGCCGGGCGCTCCGGCGAGCAGGTCGGGCACGAGGTCGCCATCCGCATCACCCGCCGACGACAGGCAACTCCCCAAAAGAGACTGGGTGCTGCCCTGGATTTCGAAGAGCACACTGGCCGTGGCACATGAGAGAACCGTTAGAGAGCCGGCGTCGGCGCCGCCGCCTGGGTCGAAGGGCGCACCCACGGCAAGATCGCCGGCGCCGTCGCCATCGACATCTCCCAGGGCCGCCAGGGCGAAACCAAATCGTTCGCCGGCCGAATTTCCATGGACCGTGAACAGGATCTGCCCGCTCTGGCCCGACCAGATGCGCACCGAGCCGGAGTCGTTGCCGCCGTTGTCGTCCCGCGGCGCGCCAGCCGCGAAGTCCGCCCGACCGTCGCCGTCGATGTCGCCCAGGCCGCAGGCGCTGCTGCCCAGCTCATCCCCGGCCAAGTCGCCCACATGCTGCGCGAGCTGCGCGCCGCTGGCGCCCGAGAACACATACAGGCTGCCTGCGTCGCTGCCGTTCGAGTCCTCGCCGGGTGCGCCCACCAAAAAGTCGTCGATTCCGTCGCCGTCCACATCGCCAGCGCCAGCCACGGCCATGCCGAAGAGGGCAAAGGCCTCGCTGCCGGCGATGAAGTGGATCGTCCTGCCGTTTGCACCAGAGAGGGCGTAGGCGCCGCCGCCGAAAAACGCGCCGGCCGAGTGAAAGGGCGCACCCACGAGGAGATCGCCCACGCCATCGCCGTCGATGTCGCCCAGCCAACCCACGGCCTGGCCCAGGCGTTCGCCGCCCGCGCTGCCGTCCACGCGGAACAAGAGCGCGCCGCTCGCGCCGGAAAGGGCGTAGGCGCTGCCGCCGTTCGCCGCTCCGAAGCCGGTTCGAGGCGCACCAACCCACACGTCGCCCACGCCATCTCCGTCGAGGTCGGCGCTTACCACGAGAGCCGCACCGAAGGAATCGCCGGGGTTCTCCCCCCGCTCTTCGTAGACGACGATCTGGGCCCTGGCCGGGCCGGCGCAGAGCAGGGCCCAGGCGACGAGGATCAGGATGGGACGGGTCATACCATTGATGATACGAAACCTGGTTCCGTATCATCAATGGCATGCACACCAAGGCCCTCGGCACGAGCTCTCTCCAGGTCCCGCGGATTTCCTTCGGCGCCTGGGCCATCGGCGGTTGGTACTGGGGGGGTGCCGACGATGCGACCTCCATCGAAGCGCTCACCGCGGGGCTCGACGAGGGGCTCAGCGCCATCGACACCGCCCCGGTCTATGGCTTTGGCCACTCGGAGAAGATCATCGGTCAGGCCCTGCGCGGGCGCCGCGACGAGGCTCTGGTGATGACCAAGGCGGGTCTCCGCTGGGATGACGAAGAGGGAGAGTTCTTCTTCAAGACCGCCGATGTGGACGGCAAGGTCCGCAGCATTTACCGCAATTTGCGGCCTGCTTCCCTGCGCCATGAGGTCGAGGCCAGTCTGCGTCGCCTGAACATCGAACACATCGACCTGTTGCAGATTCACTGGCCCGATCCCAGCACGCCCATCGCGGAATCCATCGGCGCCCTCTTCGATATGCGCAGCCAGGGCCTGCTGCGCGAGATCGGTGTTTCGAACTTTTCGACGGAGCAGATGGACGCGGCGCGCGAGGCTCTGGGCGGCGTGCCCCTCGCCAGTTGCCAGCCCAAGTACAACTTGTTGCAACGCGAAAGCGAGACCGAGATCCTGGCCTACGGGATCGAGCATGAGATTGGCACCCTGGTCTATTCGCCCCTGGAGCAGGGACTCTTGAGCGGCAAGGTGACCGGCGCGCGCAAACTGCCTGCGGACGACCAGCGCAACAAGCATCCGAATTTCCAGAGCGCACGCCGCTCGCGAATCAATCAGGTCTTGAGCCAGGAGGTCCAACCCATCGCCGAGGCCCATGGAGCCAGCGTGGCCCAGACGGTCCTTGCCTGGACGGCGCTGCAAGCGGGAGTCACCAGCGTCCTGTCGGGTATTCGCAGCAAGGAGCAAGCCCGCGAGAACGCCGCCGCCGCTCGCGTGGAGCTCAAGCAGGCTGAATTGATCTCCATCGACCAAGCCTTCCGGGCCTTGCTGGCCGAATTTGCGGCAAAGGGCGGCAAGCAGCGCGGCTTGGGCGGGCTCCTCAGGCGCATGCTCAAGCGCTGAGGCGCGGCCTGCGAAGGGGCGGCCCTTTGCCTCGGCCTCGATCACAAGAAATGAGGGTGTCTGGTCAGTTCAGGGCTGGCTCAATCTCCCAATCCATTGAGCCAGCCCTCTCTGCCAACGCCCACATCGCGTGAAAGATTGCGACCCCTTCCCGGGCCACACGACAGTCCTTCGTACGGTTGTGTGGCCCGGGAAGGGGAATCGGGATGCAATTGCCCTGACTCCGTACTCGAGTTTTTGGGCCCCTTGGCCGATTCAAGGGTACGCGCCCTCCGACCCCATGAGATTCCCCGGCCTTTTCATCGCGGCAACAGCCGCCTGCCTCCTCACGAGCTGCGGAGCGCAACCAGAACTTCACTCCCGGAACTACGGCTCTCTCGACAAGCCGCGCTTCGAGGGCCGGACCACACTCCATGAGAGCGGCCTGGCTCTGGCCGAAGGCGACTGGCGGTTCTGGTTCAAGAGCGGCCGGTTGCAGGCCCAGGGTCGCTTCGAGCAGGGCGCCTTGCCGGACGAGGCCGGCTTTGGTTCAGAGTCCACGATCATTCCCCTGGTGGGGCGCGTTGGGCTCTGGCGGATCTGGCATGCGAGTGGCACCCTGGCAGCCGAGGGCCATTACCACGACGGTGCGCGCCACGGGCTCTGGCGAGAATTCGATGAGAGCGGTTTTCAGATTCTTGAAGCGCGCTACGACGAGGGCCACGAAGAAGGTCTCCAACGCCGCTGGCATGGTAACGGTGCCCGGAGCGTTGAGGCGCGCTTTGCGAGCGGCAGGCGCGAAGGGCTCTCCGAAGAGTGGAGTGCCGCCGGCACACTGGTCGCTTCGGGCGAGTACCAGGCTGACCAAGCTGCGGGCTTTCACCAACTTTTTTGGCCCACCGGCGAGTCGCGGGAAGAAGCTCAATACAAGGACGGCATGCTCCATGGAGTGCGTCGTGTGTGGGATGAGTCGGGCTGTTTGAGTTGGGCGGCGATTTACAGCCACGGCGAGCAGACAGGCCCCTTCCAGCTCTTTCACCCCTCCGGTTCCGTGCGCCAACAGGGTGTCTTCGATCAGGGCCAATTACACGGCAAGCTCTCCTCCTTTGACGCAAGCGGCCATTGCCTGTGGGTCTTCGATTACGAGCACGGCGAACAGAACGGCTTGCGCAGGCACTGGTATCCCAATGGCCTGTTGCGTTCCGCAGGTGACTTCTACGAGGGCCGTCCCCAGGGGCTGCACCAGGAGTGGTACTCTAGCGGCCAGTTGAAATCGACCGGGCATTACGCCGAGGGACGGCCCGTGGGCCATTGGCGGCGCTTCCTCCCGGATGGCTCGCCCGACGAACGCTTGAGCCGCAGGGCGGGCCAAGGCGACTCCCGGCGTTAGCAGCACGGCCCGCTTGGGGCTGCGCAGAAAACAGCCCGACTCCTGCGCCGCCTGCCGATGGCGGCGGCCGCGGGCAAGCTGCGGATGGTCGTTAGCCTGGATGACACCCTCGTGCACACACGGCCCAGGAATTCACCGCGGCGAAAGAGCCTCTTGCAGAAGGGAAGATCACAAGCGACTCTTGCGGATCCGAGGGGCCATGGCCATGGCCCATTTTTGCGACTTCCTCTCTTGCTATAGTTTCAGATGGGGCTCGCTGGAGAAGTTCCCCGTGCTTGCTCGATTGGTTTATCTTGCGCTTCATGAACCCAGCTCGCTGCGCTCACTTGGTCTTCTTCGCTTGCACTGCCCTTGTTTTTTTCTGCGATCGGGCCAGCGCCCAAGGGCAGGATGGATGCGCTAATGCTCAGGTCATCAGTGGCGAGGGTCCGCACTTTTTCAGCAATGCCGCGGCCCTGACCGATGGGCTGCCCACCGGGCTCTGCGACTTTGCGGGTTCGCAGGACATCACCCACGATGTGTGGTTCACCTGGACAGCGCAGTCGAGCGGCACCCACATCTTGTCGGTCTGCGGCATGAGTTCGGTGGATACCAAGGTCGCCGTTTATGTCGGGGGCTGCGGCGGCGCTGTGGTCGCTTGCAACGATGACTTCTGCGGCCTGCAGTCCGAGGTTAGCTGGTCGGCCGATATGGGCGTGGCCTACCTCTTGCGCGTGGGCACACCCCCCGCGGCTCCGGGCGGCACGGGCCAGTTCACCGTGGAGTTCGTGCCCGACCCCCTCGGCTATGGCTATTGCGATGCGCTGCCCAATTCCACCGGGGTTGCAGCGGAGCTTTCGGTTACGGGCTCGGTTGAGATCTTTCAGAATGACCTCGTGCTCTGGGCAGAGGACCTGCCAGCCGCGCAGCCGGGGATTTTCTACTACGGCCCAGTGCAACTCAAGTTTCCCTTCGGCAATGGGAATCAATGCGTGGGATCAGGGGGTGTGGGAATCTTCCGCCTCAACCCGGCCATCATCAGCAATAGCGCGGGCGTCATGAGCCGTGCTCTGGACTACAACGCTCCAACACCAGCAGCCGGCCAGATCACCTTGGGCTCGACCTGGAATTTTCAGGCCTGGTACCGCGATCCAGCCGCGGGCGGCGCTGCTTTCAACTTGTCGAACGCCTTCTCGGTCACCTTTGTGGCCGGCGGCGTGGGCAGCGCCTATGACGGCATGGTGTTGGTGCCCCAGGTTCCCTTCAAGATGGGGCGCCACATAGGCGTTGGGTTCTCCGACGAACTGCCACTGCATTCGGTGCTCCTTGAGCCGTTCTTCATCGACATCTTCGAAGTCACCAACGATGAGTACGCCCAGTATCTGACCATCGCCCAGGCCCAGGGCCGGGTCGCCTTGGTCTCGGGCGTTGTTCTTCAAGTGGGCGGCGCGGCGGAGGCTCTGTGCGACACCAATGCCAGCTCCAGCGCCAGCGCGATCACTTTCGATAGCGCGCCCTCGATCTATGGCGTGCTCCCTGGCCGCGAGGACCATCCCATGGTGGGAGTCTCGTGGTTCGGATGCTGCCTTTTTGCCAACGAGCTCAGTCGCGTACACGGCTTGAACCTGTGCTACGACGAGACGAGCTTTGCTTGCGACTTTAGCGCCAACGGGTATCGCTTGCCCACCGAAGCCGAGTGGGAGTACACGGCCCGCGGCGGCGCGTACGACCCCTACAGTAGCTTTCCCTGGGGCGATTCCATGGACGGATCGCGGGCGAACTACTCAGGTTCTGGCGATGCTTATGAGGGCAGCTCTCCCGCGACGACTCCCGTGGGCGCCTACACAGGCAACGGTTTTGGCCTCTTTGACATGGCCGGCAATGTTTGGGAGTGGTGCGGCGACTGGTACGACTACGACTACTACCCAAGCAGCCCCTTGCTAAACCCGCCCGGCAAGCTGGACGGTGACCTGCGCGTCTTGCGCGGTGGCGGCTGGGGCGACCACAGTGCCTACCTGCGCTCTGCCTTTCGGGGCAGCCTGCCTCCTGGCTCCAGGGGCGATTCCTTCGGTTTCCGCCTGGTCGCTCGCTGATTCATGGTGCGGGAGGGGGGACTCGAACCCCCACGCCTTGCGGCACGAGAACCTAAATCTCGCGCGTCTGCCAGTTCCGCCACTCCCGCACTGCTCGGCTGAGTGTACCGCCGGCTCTTCCGCGGGTGTGAGCCCGAGCCCCGCATTCGCGGAGAATCCTCTGCTCGAGGGTCTCGTTTCAGGATCGTTTCGCGTCTGAAGCCGCTCGCTCACCGCCCTTGAAGGCCCGCAGGCGGCGGTCGTAGGCGCGCCCGATCTCGTTGCGTTCCAGGATCGCCAGCACGCGGCCCTCATGCTCGGGGTCCATGATCGGGATGGCGTTTATGTTGTTGCTGGTCAGGCGGCGCAGGACTTCGTCGAGATTCTCGTGATAGTCGGCGCTGATGACCGAGTCGATCATGAAGTCGCGCACGATCACGAAATCCTCAACAACATCCTCGAGGTAGATGCGGCGCAGGTCCGTCAGGGAGAAGATGCCCACCATGCGCTCGTCGCTATCCACCACTGGGAAGTACGACTCCTTGGCGTCAGAAACTTCGCGCAAGACACGGCGCAGGGTTGTGTTCTGGTGGATCAGATGGGGCTTGCGTGCTTCTTCGATAATGTCGCTGACCTTGATGTTCGCCAGCACATCGACCACGAAGTCACCGGCGTGGGTGGGCGAATCGACCATGCCGCCAACCTGAGCCTTGTACAGGGACCAGCGGCTCGACAGCATCACATGCACCACCGAGACCAACATCAAAGGTGCCAGGAGGGCGTAGCTGCCGGTCATTTCGCTGACCAGGATGACCGAAGCGATGGGCACCTTGGCCACGCCGGCGAAGAAGCCGCCCATGCCCACCAGGGCGAAGTTGGCCGGGTGGATACCGAGGCCCGGGAAGAGCGCGTCCGCCGCTTGACCCACGGCGGCTCCGAGCAAGGCGCCGATGGCGAGCGAGGGAGCGAAGACGCCCCCCGAGCCACCCGAGGAGATGCAGCACGATGTAGCCAGGATCTTGGCCAGCACCAAGGCCAAGAGGATCTTGACCGAGAGGCCGGAGTTGACCGACGAGAGGATCAAACCGTAGCCGCCGAAGAAAACGCCCTGATCGCCTCCGAAGGGGCCGATGAAGAGGGCGATGGCGCCCAGGAGAAATCCCCCAATGGCGGGCCGCAGGGCCTTGGGCACGGCCTTCAGTTTTCCAAACAGAGCGTGCAGACCGTAGAAGCACTTGACATAGATCCAGCCGAATAGCGTGCAGAGGATGGCCAGCACGAGATAGATGCCGATCTGGTTGCGCTCGAAGGACAAAGCGGCCAGGGTCTCGGCGTCGAGGGGGATGGCCTTGTGTTCACCAGAAATGGCCGTGTAGGTCGCGTAGGCGAAGATCGAGGAGATGATGCAGGGGATGATCGAGTCGCCTTCGAACTCGGGTTTCTTGTAGAGCACCTCGGGCATGAACAGGGCGCCACCCATGGGCGAACAAAACATGGCCCCGATGCCCGCGCTCGCGCCCGAGAGCAAGAACATGCGCCGGTCGCGTTCGGAAAGCTTGAACGAGTCGGCCAGGGCGCTGCCCACACCGGCGCCGACTTGGGCAACCGGACCCTCCTTGCCTGCCGAGCCTCCCGTGCCGATGGTGATGGCGCTGCAAAGCGCCTTGAGAACGATCACTCGCTTGCGTACCACCCCCCCCAGGCGGTGGAAGGAATGGATCACCGAATCCGTGCCGTGGCCCTCGGCTTCGGGCGCCAGGGTCTGCACCAGAATGCCAGTTACCAGGCCGCCGAGGGTGGGCACGATCAGGACCAGGGGCCAAAGCGCGCCCACATCACCAGCTCCCTCCGAGGTGTTCCCGAAAGCCGCCTGGAAGACCTCGGTCTTCATCACATGGATCAACCACTCAAAACCCACCGCCACAATCCCCGCCGAGAACCCAATCAGGGTCGAGAAGAAGACCCACTTGGTGACGCTGCCGAAGTCCACCGAGCGCGAGAGCGCGCGCAGACCGGCAGCGGATCGATTGAAGACGGTGGTCATGAAGCCGCGCAGGCTACCATTGCCGGGTCGCCGGCGAGGGCTGAAACCCTCAGTCCGATGACTCCGGGCCCGGCCACAGGTCCTCGCGCTTGTGCTCCATCTCGCGCGCCACCCGCTCGAGAACCTCGTGCTCGCCCATGGCGAACAGGGCATCGTGGTTGAGCTGGCAGACCGCGCACACCGGCCGCAGGCCGAGGTAGCTCATCACATCCTGGCGCTCGAGGGTGATGTCCTCGATGCCGAATTTCTCCGAATCGAGGGGCGTGCCGTCTTCGCCAAAGCCAAAGAACAACTTGACCTCGGCCGGTGTGCGCCGGCACAGGTAGCAACGGTCCTCGCCGCCCGCGCGATCGAGCGCTGCGAAGTAGTCGTGAAAGCTCTGGTCGATAGCCATGTTCTGGCCCCTAAAAAAGCTCGCCCGCGGGCACGCGCTCCACAGCCAGCACAGCCTCGGGCTTCTCGGTGATGCCGTAGCTAAGTTTGACCAGGGTTCCGCCGAAGGCTTCATCCAGTGATGCAAATTCGCGGGCCAATTTGGCCTCATCGGGAGCACCTTCGGGGACCACCACCGCGGCCACGGTGGTGCCCTCGGTGGTGCGGCCCACGGCACGCACATAAACACCTTCGAAGCGTCCGATTTCGATCAGTTCCTCGCCCACCAGGCCAGCGGCCTCGCGCCGCAGGTGATCGAGCACAAACTCGACTCGCGCCTCGTCGAACAGCCGCGCAAAGTCCGGCGCCACCGATTCCTCCAGAACCCGCGAGCCGCGGCCTGCGTTCACCAGCGACACATGGGGTTGGACATGGCGAAAGTGGAAGGCCAAAAAACGGTCGGCGATGTGATAGGTGCCCCGCCGCGAGCGCAGGGGGTTGGGGTCGGTGATGGGGATGCGGCGTTCCACCAGGCCGAGGTCGCGCAGGACCGACAGATACTTGTTGGCGGTGGTCGAGTCCACACCCACCGACAACGCAATATCGCCCACTTTGCGCTCGCCGCGGGCCACTGCCGAGAGGATCGAGTTGTAGGTTGCCGGGCTGGTCAATTCGTTGCGCAGGAGGAACTGCACTTCCTCGAAGAGATAGCCTTCGGGGCGCAGGATCTCGCGGTAGATGTTTTCGCCCAAGCTGCGCGCATCATCAAAGCGCCGCAGGTAGGCCGGCATGCCGCCCAGGATGCCGTAGGCCAGGACGCGATCCTCCACCGACCAGCCCGGGAAGAAACCGATCGTGTCCGGTGGCGCGAGGGGTTCGAGTCGGCGTTGAGCGGTGCGTCGTCCGAACAGGGGCGAGCGCTCGCTCAGCACCTCTTCTTCCATGAACGAAACTTGACTGCCGCAGAGCACGATCATCAGCTTCGAGGACTTACCCGTGCTGTCCCAAAAGCGTTGCAGGATCGAGGGCAGGCCCTTGTTGGCTTCGCAGAGGTAGGGGAATTCGTCGAGGACCAGCACCAGTCGCTGACCCTCGGCGCGGTCGGCGGCGAACTTCAAGGCCGCGCCCCAATCCTCGAAGGTCACCGAACCGGTGCCATCGCCCAGGACATCGGCCAGAGCGTCGCGGAAGGCCCGTAAATTGTCCTTTTCTCGGACCTGGGCCGCCTGGAAGTAGACGGCCCGGCAGCTCTCGCAAAAACGCTGCAACAGTTCGGTCTTGCCCACTCGCCGGCGCCCGTAGAGCACGAACAGCTCCGGCGTCCGGCCCTGGGCCAAATCCACCAGCACCTCCAGCTCAGATTCGCGACCGATGAACATGCAGGCCAGTCTAACATCCCTCATATTCACGATCCACACGGCGCGCTTTCCCGGGGGCAAGTCAGCGCTCCACAGGTGGCGTGCGAGTGATAGAATGCCGCCCAGATGGCCCTCCTTGATGAATACAACCGACCCCTTTCCAGCCTGCGGGTATCGGTCACCGATCGCTGCAACCTGCGTTGCGGGTACTGCATGCCCGAGGAGCATTATGCCTGGCTCCCACGGCGCGATTTGCTCTCCTTCGAGGAGGTCGCACGCTTGGTGGAGGCTTTTTGTGCTCTGGGCGTGCGCAAGTTGCGTCTGACTGGCGGCGAGCCGCTTTTGCGGCGCGAATTGGAGAACCTGATTAGCCTCTTTGCGGCCCAAGGAGTTTTGGAGGATCTGGCCCTTACCACCAATGGCCTGCTCCTCGAAGAGAGCGCTCCAAGACTGTTCGACGCAGGGCTTGGGCGGGTGACGGTGAGCCTCGACAGCTTGCGCCGCGAGCGCTTTGCCAGGCTGTCCAAGCGCGATGAGTTGGACGCCGTCCTGCGCGGGATCGAGGTCGCCCGTGAGGTCGGCTTTTGCGGCACCAAGATCGATACCGTGGTCCTGCGCGGCGTGAATGACGACGAGCTCGTGGACCTGCTCGAGTACGGCAAGCGCGTCGAGTCCGAAGTTCGTTTCATCGAGTACATGGATGTGGGTGGGGCCACCCAATGGTCAGCGGATGCGGTGGTCTCCCGCAATCAGATGCTGGCGCTCATCGAGCGCCACTACGGCGCCGTGGAAGCACTCGCAAAGACCGATACGGCGCCGGCCGACCGCTACCGACTTCCCGATGGCACCCTCTTCGGCATTATCGCGTCCACCACCGCGCCCTTCTGCGGCGCCTGCGACCGCAGCCGCTTGACCGCCGACGGCACCTGGTACTCGTGTTTGTACGCCAGCTCTGGTCTGGACCTGCGGGCGCCCCTGCGGGAGGGGGCTACCGGGGCGGAACTCGCAGCTACCCTCAGCGAGAGCTGGCGCAGGCGCAAGGACCGAGGAGCCGAGGAGCGCCTGGCCCTCGATGACCGCGGCGCGCTCCTCGCCGCCGATTTCCTCGCCAGGGATCCACGCCTCGAAATGCACACCCGCGGCGGTTGACTCGCCAGGGCGTGCGCCCCGGGGTTCGCCCTTGGCGGAAGCTTCCGTGCGCGTTAGAATAATGCCCCCACAATCGCGTCCCAGCGGCTCTGCTGCTATCTTTGCCTGTCCCCCCCTGGAGCCACCCTTGCCCTCAGTTTGCGCCATGATGACCCCCGAAATGCTAAAGCACCTGCTCGAAGAGACCTTCACCGACGCAGCCGTCAAGGTCTTCGATCTGACCGGGACCTCGGACCACTTCGAGGTGCAAGTTGTCTCGGATGTGTTCGCCGGCAAGAGCTTGATCGAACAACACAAGTTGGTGCATGCCGCCTGCGGCGAACACTTGACCACCACCATTCACGCCCTCAAAATCAAAACCTCCGCACCCCAGTCCTCGCTATGAACGAATCAGACATCAAGGAAATCGTCACAGCCCACGAACTCGTACTCTTCGCCAAGGGCACCGCCATGCAGCCCATGTGCGGTTTCTCCGCCAACGCCATCCAATTGCTCAACAAACTCGGCAAGCCCTTTCAGGTCGTCAACATCTTTGACGATCCCGAATGCCGTCCGGCGCTTGTGGCCTACAGCGGTTGGCCCACCACACCCCAACTCTTTGTGGGCGGCGAGTTGATCGGCGGCTCGGACATCATCGAGGAGATGCTGGGCTCCGGCGAATTGCAGAAGAAGGTAGAGGTGGCCTTTGCTTCCTGAGCTGAGCCTCCCAGCTGATGAAAATCCGCGCCGCAGTTCTCGAAAAATTTGACGCGCCCCTGGTCGTTCAGGATGTCGAACTCGCTGCGCCCGAGGCGGGCGAGGTGCTGGTGCGCTTGAAGGCCTGTGGGGTTTGCCACACCGACGCGTACACCGCCAGCGGCACGGACCCCAGCGGCTATTGCAACTCGGTTCTCGGCCACGAAGGTGCCGGGATCGTAGAGGAGCTTGGCGAGGGCGTTCAATCGCTCAAGCGTGGCGACTCGGTGGTGACCCTGTTTTCGCCCGAGTGCGGCGAGTGCCTGCACTGCAAGAGCGGCAAGACCAACATCTGCCTCGCCATCCGCGAGCAGCAGGGCAAGGGCCTGATGCCCGATGGCACTTCACGCCTGTCGCGTAGCAAGGGCCCCCTGCGGCACTTCATGGGCACCAGCGCCTTCGCCGAGTACACGGTCATGCCGGAGATCGCTCTGGCCCGCGTAAACCCCGAGGCCGACTTCGATGCGATCTGTCTTCTAGCCTGCGGCGCCACTACTGGATTGGCCGCGGCCATCTGGAAGGCCGAAGTCGAAGAAGGCAGTTCCGTGGCGGTCTTTGGCGCGGGCATGGTGGGTCTCGGCGCCGTGGTGGGGGCCAAGTTGCGCGGTGCGGAGAGGATCATTGTCGTTGACCCCAGCCTCAAGCGTCTGGAACTCGCCCGCGAAGCCGGGGCCACCCATACCTTTCCCGGCGGCCCCGATGCGGTGGGGGAGATCCTCGAGTTGACCGGAGGCTTTGGCGCTGACTACACATTTGAGGCCACGGGCAAAGTGGCCGTCATGGGCCAGGCTGTGGAAGCTGCGCGCATGGGTTGGGGGCTCTGCACCCTGCTCGGCGTGGCGGGCCGCGGCGAAAAACTCGAGATCGTGCCGCGCCTCTTGATCACCGGTCGGCGCGTGCAGGGCGGCAGCTTTGGCGGTGCCCGCGGCCGCACCCATGTGCCCGAACTGGTGGAGATGTACTTGCGTGGCGAACTCGACCTCGATCGTTTCGTCTCCCACCGCATGGGTCTCGATGACATCAACCTCGCCTTTCTCAAGATGCACGCCCAGGATGGTGTGCGCTCTGTGATCCAGTTTTCATGAGCTGCACCGATCTCGACCTGGGTGAAATTAGAAACAGCGTCGGCGAGCGGCTCGACTACTCCCTCGTTTCCGGCAACGCTGAGTGCCGCGATGTTGTGGTCATCGGTCATGGCGTGACCGGCAACAAGGACCGCGAGTGGGCCTTGACCCTGGCCGAGTGTTTGAGGGTGGCGGGTTTTTGCGCCCTGCGCTTTTCTTTTGCCGGCAATGGCGCTTCCGAAGGCGTCTTCGAGAATTCCTGCCCCACAAAAGAGACCGCAGACCTCGCTGCTGTCCTCGACCGGCTCGGCGGCTGGCGCGTTACCTTTGTTGGGCATTCCATGGGAGCCGCGGTGGGCGTGCTGCGCGCCAGCGCTGATGAACGCATCGAACGCCTGGTCTCTCTCGCTGGCATGGTGCACACCGCTGACTTCGCCCAACGCAAGTTCGGCGACCTTGAGGCTGGTCACGACTCGATGTGGGAAAAACCCGACTGTCCGCTCAGCCAGGTCTTCCTCGATGACATGCGCGGCATCGGTTCGGTAGAGGCCTTGGCAGAGGAAGTGCGCGTGCCCTGGCTCCTGGTCCATGGCCGGGCTGACGAGGTTGTGCCTTTTGAGGAGAGTGAGGCCATTTTGGCACGGGCTGGAGGACGGGCCGAGTTGTTCGCCTTGGACGGCGCAGACCATGTCTTCTCGGGAGGCGCAGCGCGCACCATGGCCTTGCGGGTTGTGGCTTGGTTGGAAGAACAAGGAGCAGAGGATTGAGTGACGAGCGCGAATTCGATCTTGTCCTGCAAGGCGCCACAGGTTTCACCGGACGCCTGGCGGCGGCGGAGCTTTGCAAGCGGGCCCCACAGGGGCTGCGCCTCGCCATCTCGGGGCGCTCCAGGGAGCGCACCGAGGCCCTGGCTGAACGCTTGGGCTTGCCGGCTCTTGTTACCCCGGGCCTGGACGCCGACGCCACCGACGACTTGGCGGCGCGCTCGCGGGTGGTGCTCTCGTGCGCAGGGCCCTTTTCGCGCTACGGAACGCTACTCGTGGATGCCTGCGCTCGCCACGGGACCCATTACGCTGACCTTTCTGGTGAGCTCGTCTGGATCAGGGAGATGATCGACCGGCACCACAAGACATGCAGCGACGCTGGAGTCACTTTGATACCTGCCTCGGGTTTTGACTCGGTGCCCACGGACCTGGGCGTGCAGGCACTCTTGAGCGATCTGGGGGAGTCGTTGCCGGTGACAGGTTTCTTCGCGATGCGCGGCGGGCTCAACGGCGGCACCTTGTACTCGGGGATTGCCCTGGCGGAAGAGGAAGACCCCCGGGCTCCCATCCACCCGCACCTCCTGGACCCCGACCCCGAGGCGGCTCTGGCTGCCACGCCGCGCGCCATCAAGCGTCCCGCGGTTTTTCCGATCCCCGGCCGGGGGCGCTGGTCGGCGCCGTTCTTGATGGCGCCCGTCAACGAGCGCGTGGTGCGCCGTTCGGCGGCACTCCTGGCAGAAGAGGGTGCGGGCTACGGTGCCGGCTTCCGTTACGACGAGAGCCTCTTGTGTGCCAACCGTTTTCATGCCCACGGCATGCGTAGCTTGCTCGGGATTGCGGGCCAGTTGCTGGCTTCGCCCGCAGGGCGCTGGGCTCTCGGACGCTTTGGGCCGAGCCCCGGCCAGGGACCTTCGGCGCGCAGCATCGAGCAGGGATTCGCGCGCTTGACCCTGGTGGCCGGTGCCCTCGATGCGCCCGTGGCCACGCGCACTTTCTCCTGGCGCGGCGATCCGAGCAATGCCATCACCGTGAACTGTTTGGTTCAGACCGGATTGGCCCTGGCCGCCGGCGAAGCGCGCCGCGGTGGTGTCGTGACCGCCGCCTCGGCCCTCGGCTCGCGCCTTCTGGAGCGGCTGGCGGGGGTGCAGGCCCTGACCTGGTTCTAGAAACAGACCCAGACCTGGAAGACCCCGCCCCTACCTTTCGAGGGCAGCTTCGGCCTGGGGGACTACGAGGGCGCCGTGGAGATACACGGCGAACAACCACGAGGGCATCGGGCCCCAATCTGGATCGGTGTACTGGAAGACCCCGCGGGCGACTTGCAGGACTTCGCCGAGGGGACCCAAGACGGCCAGCAAAAAGGCCAGGATCAACACCGAGCGTCTCACCGGCCAAAGCGTGACGCGCAAGATCCACCAGCCCAACAGCAGGAGGGCCAACCAAAGCCCCCAGTCTGCCAGGGGCCCGGTGGCGGCGTAGGCGAGCAGGAAGGCGGCGCTGCTCGTGGCCAGGTGCCGCGCCGAGAAGGCGGCGCGCTCCTCCCCACAGAACGAGCGCAGGCGTCTAAACAGGTGATAGATGCCCACGGACACGAAGCCAAAAACCGGAACCACCCACCAAGCTTGGCCAAAGAAGGACTGATCATCCTGGGTCAGTACGCCACAGACGATGTGCACCCTATCCCCCAAACTGATGAATAGGCCGCCGCCGAGAAAGAGGCACAGGTGGAGTTTGAACTTCATCTCTGGGGCCTTTGCGTTTTCCAACAGCAGTTCTCCATGAACGGTCTTCGATCAGAAAGTGACATTCCATGACCCGGTTTCCTAACGGAGAGTGGGGGATAAGAGTATCATGCAGCGGCATGGATGAGGCTCGCGATCGCACGCGAGACGAGCGTTTTGAGAGAGCGCTTGAGTTCGCACAACAAAAGCTTGGACCAGCCACCGCAGCCTTGATCGAAAGCTGCGCGGGCGCTGAGGCTTTGGGGCTGGGGTTGCAGAGTTGCGGTGATGAGAAGGATGCCCTCCTGACCGTAGCTTTTCGAGCCATGCAAGCGGAAGCCGGCAACTCCATGGTAGGAAACGAGTTTTGGGGGTACTTTCTGAGCTTGCTCTCGGACCAGCCTCACCAGCTTCAGTCCCATTACTTGCGTCGAATACACGGCTCCAGCGACCTGGTGCAGTCAGCCGTCCTGGGGCTGTGGTGCAGCAGCAGCCATCTCGAGTTCCACTCACGGGCGGCCTTCCTGAGTCTCCTTATCAAGCGCCTCACCTGGAAGGCCCAGGATCACGGCAAGCGTTTGACTCGGGATCGTCGGCGAGAAGATCTACGCATCGATGCCCCCCCTGAGGACTGGAACGACCAGAGCGATGATCCCTCCGAAATAGAGAAGCTGATCAGCGCCGAAGATAGGGATCAGGTGGTCCTGAAGATGAGTCAGCTCCCTGCACACGACCAACTGGTCCTGCACCACATACTCGAGGGCAAGGGCACGGACGAGCTGGCCGAGAAACTGGAGATCACTTTCGATGCCGCCCGCAAGCGCAAGAACAGGGTCATCAGGAGACTGATTGATCTCTTCTAGCCTGGCCATCTGATCCATGGAATCTTGGATCGAAAATGTTCTCAGCGCCGACAGCGCGGAGGCTCGTGCGGAGAGGGCCTTCTTCGCTCTGCGCGAGCGCCCAGCCAAGGGGCGCCGCGAGGACGAGCGGGAGGTTCTGGCTGCCATGGACAAAGCGGCGCGCACTTGTCTCGATGGCATCCTGAACAACTTCCGCGTGCTCCAGAAACAGGACGGCTCGCTAGTCGAGCTCAAAAGCGGCAGCCGCCTGGGCGATTACAAGGTACTGGAGAAAATTGGCCAGGGATCCATGGGCACGGTATACCTCGCGGTGCAGTACCCCGTGGGCCGCGAAGTCGCCTTGAAGGTGCTCCACGATCACCTCTTCCAGTCTGAGCGCGCCGTCGAACGCTTTCTGCGCGAAGCCCAAGCCGCGGGGCGCGTGCGCCACGCCAGCGTGGTCACGGTCTTTGCCGCGGGTCAACACGAGGAGCGTCTCTTCATTGCCCAGGAACTCGTTGGCAGCGGGCGGTCGCTAGTGAATTGGATCGCCGAACGGGCTGCTGCCAGCGAGCTTCCTTCCAGCGATGGCCAGCGCGTGGCAAGGCTATTCGCAGCCCTCGCCGAAGGCCTCCACGCAGCCCACGAGGAGAACCTCGTTCACCGCGATGTCAAACCGGCCAATGTGGTTCTCAATGATGACGACCAGCCCAAACTCGCGGATTTTGGTCTAGCGCGCATTCTTGACGAAGGGGCTTTGACCGAAAGCGGCGAATCAGCGGGGACCCTTCTCTACCAGGCACCCGAGCAAGTGGACAAAAAGCACGGCGCAATCGACCGCCGCACCGATGTCTTCGCCCTGGGCGCTTGTCTCTATGAGGCTTTGACTTTTCAGGCGCCCTTCCATGGCGACTCCGTACCGCAGGTCACCAACAACATCCTGCACAAGGAACCGGCCGACCCCCGCAGTCTGCGTTCGCGGGTGCCTCGGCCCCTGGCCTTGATTGCCCTCAAGGCCCTGGAGAAATCCCAACGCCGGCGCTACGCCAGCGCCCGCCTCATGGGCGCCGACCTGCTGCGCTTCCTGGCCGGTGAGCCCGTTCTGGCGCGGCCGCCGGGAAGGTTATTGCTCGCCCAGCGCTGGGTTCGGCAGCACCGCGTGCTGGCCTCGACCATGACCCTTCTGTTGCTTGCCGTGGGGGCCACCACCTGGCAGTTGCGCCACGATCGCGCCCTGCGCCTGGAGGTCGAGGACGCCAGCGAGCGTGCCCTGCAGGCCTTGCAAGTGACGACGGAACTCTTGGTCAGCCTCGACCCCAGGCGGCGCGCGATGGGCCTCGACGAAGTGACCGCCGACCTGGCTCCCGCGGTGGACCTCGCTGTTGCCTACCGCCTGCATGCCCCGGACCTGGCGGCGCGACTCTACCTGGGCGCGGGCAGCATGGCCCACAGCCTGGGGCATCTCGATCTCGCCCTTGAACTCGTGGATCATGCTCAAGATCTGTCGCTGATCTTTGGAAAAGAAGAACGCAACCTGATGTTCGATGTGCTCTTCGAACGCGCCCGACTCCTGGAGGATCGTTGGGAACTGGAAGCTGCCGCGGCGGCTTTTGGTGAGCTGCTCTTGCTCGCGGAGGACCACGATTTGCGCGAGGATCCGCGTTTTGCGCAAGCGCTGGGTAACTTCTATCTGGTCCTGTCCCACGCGGATGACCAGGATCAGGTCGAGTCCCTCTTGGCCGAAAACGGATCGGTGGGGCGCTTGCTCGAGCTCGCCGAAAAGTCGGCCAAGGAGCGCAGCGCAGACCCCATCACCTGGCTGGCCCTGCTTCTGGTGCGTTCGCGGGTGGCCTACATCCAGGAGCAGCCGACCCTGGCGCGGGAGCTCGCCGACGGGGCCTTGCGGGAAGCCCGGGCGCGGCTGGGCGAGTCGCACATCATCACCTTGCAAGCCCTCGACGCCCGGGGCACAGCCTACTACCGGGAAGGGACACAGGGTTTACGCGACGCCTCTAGCCTCATCGATCTCCAGCGCTTGGCTGAGAGGGACTTTTCCGAGCTCTTCGGTCTGGCCGAAGCAACCCTCGGCAGCGACCACCCCTTGACCGTGCGGGCCAAGGAGCGCTTGGGAGTGACCCTGATCGAGCAGGGCCGCTGGGCGGATGCCGAGGTGATCTACCGCGAGGTCGTTCCCAAGATCGAACGCATTCACGGCCCCGATGCACTTCCCACCCTGCGCGCCAAGACGGCCTTTGGTGTGCTCTACATGCGCTCGGGCAAGTCCGCCGAAGCCAAGGAACTTCTGAGCGCCATGCTCGAGGCCAAACGCCGGATCCTGGGCCCCAGGCACTGGTCCACCCTGACTAGCCTAGTGGGGTTGATTGAGGTTCACCAATCTCGTGGCGAGACTCAGAGGCACTTGGAACTGCTCCGAGAACTGCACTCAGCCTATGTGCATGGCAAGGGAGAGTTCAGTAAACTCGGCTTATACAGCCTGAACGAGCTGTGGCGGGCTGAAATGGTCGCTGGGAACTTCGATGTGGCCGAGGTCTTGGCCCGGCGGTACCTGGGGTTCGTCCTGCAAGCCGATTGGGATTTGACGCCTGGCTGCCACTACACTGCCGAATACCAAGTCATCCTGGTCCTGATCATGGGCGGCAAGTTGGCTCGAGCGGATACCGAACTCGCTTCCTTGGAGGCCCGGCTCACCGATGAGTCCGCTCCGCTCTTTCACGAGAGGCGCTTCCAGCTGCTCTCTCTGCGCGCCCTCCACGCTCACAAGGCCGGCGATTATTCCGCCACACGCGCTGTTTTTCGCGCCATGGACACCCTCTTCCAGGAGCATCCCGAGCTGGACGGGCAAGTCAACAATGTGATCCATGCGATGCAGCGGGCACGCATCGAGATGGCTGATGGCCTTCCGGGTCGCGCGATTGGAATCCTTGAGGAGTGCCTGCGCTTCGAAGAGAATCGTGTGGTCACCTTCCTGCATTCCATCCAACCCCTGCAAGAACTCCTGGAAGAGTACCGTGCGCTCGTCGATGCCGATCAGTCGCGCAAGCGCTGAGGTTCCCGCGAGGCAGCCAGCGCGGCGTCTTCCAACCATTTGTCAGCGGCGTCGGCGAGGCGCTCCGCTGCATCGAGCATTCTCAAGGAAGTGGTCGAGTTCAAGCGCCGCGGTAGGCGCACCAAGCCGCCGGTGCTGAGGGCGCTGAGGCCCTTGAGAGGCGCCTCGCCCAACAACAAGGATTCCGTGGGGCCAGCAACGCCACCCTCTTCGACTTCCACCAAGATCAGATCGGGATCGAGACGCAGGAGCAGCTCGTAGTCGATCTCATTGAAGTTTTCGAGGCCCACATCGCGGGCAGCGTTGCGCATACCGGCCAGAGAGATGGTGATGTCACAGGTTGTGTCGGCGCCAGCGGCCCAGCCGCCTGTGCCGTAGTTGCTGTAGCCGAGCACGCGCACAAAGCTGCGTTTCTCGGCGCCAGTTCGCAGGGCTGCGCGGCGGCGTTCGAGTTGCGTCAGGAGCGCGGTGGCTTCGCTGCTTGCGTCGATCACCCGGCCCAAAATGTCGATCTCGCGGCTGACATCGTCGAAGGTTGTGGGCATGGGCAAGATCAGCACCGCCACGCCGGCCTGGCGAAGGTACGCGGCCGCACTCTTCGCTTGCCACTCGTGACCGATGACGAGGTCGGGCTCGAAGGCCAAGATAGCGGCCGCACTGATTTCCGAGAACTGCGGCAGTGACAACCAGGCCTCGGCATCGGCGGGGAAGGTGGAATACTCCGCCGCCAGGGAGGGCAAGGCCACGAGCCGCTCGGGGCCTGTGAGGGCCACCAGGGCATCCACCGCACCGGCGTTCAGAGGCAGAATGCGTCGAGGCACCGTTTCGATGGTGAACTGCGCGCCGTCCCAGCCGTGGACCAAGAGGGGAAAGCTGTCATTCAGTATCCCAAAGGGCTCGTTGGACTGGGCGGGCTCGGGACCACAGGCCACAAGGCCCAGCGCGCACAGGCAAGCGAGGGGGCTGAAGAGCGGGCTAGTCTGGTTCATCTGCAGAGACAGTACTCGGGGCCTGGCCTTGGAGTCCCGCTCAAGCTCGAAAAGTAGGGCCTTGCCGCGGCGCTTGTTAGGCTGACGGGTGCCATGGCAAGAAAGTTGGTCAAGAAAATGAATGTTGCGCTGATCGGACAGGCTTTCATGGGCCGCGCTCACTCCAACGCCTATCGCCAGGTGGGGCGCTTCTTCGATTGCGGGCTGGAACCTGTGATGCACACCATCGCGGCCCGCAACGCTGAGACCCTTGCTAGCTTCGCTGCCGAACAGGGCTGGTCCGCGCACACAACGCGCTGGCAGGATATCGCCGAGGATGGTGCCATCGACTTCGTGGATGTGGCCACGCCCAACGATTCCCACCGCGAACTCTCCCTCGCCATGCTCGCGGCCGGAAAGCATGTGGCTTGCGAGAAACCATTGGCGGGAACCCTGAAGGAAGCGCGCGAGATGCGAGACGCCGCCGCGAACGCGGAGGGCAGTCAGACCTTTGTGTGGTTCAACTACCGTCGCGCACCGGCTATCGGCCTGGCCTACAAGTTGTTGCGCGAAGGCCGACTCGGGCGCATCTACCATGTGCGAGCGAGCTACTTGCAGAGCTGGGGCGGTCCCGCCACGCCGCTCTCGTGGCGCTTTCAGAAAAACCTCGCCGGCAGCGGCGCCCATGGCGACCTGAACGCTCACATCGTCGACCTGGCGCGCTTCCTCGTGGGTGAGGAGATCACCGAGATCAACGGCGCCATAGAGCGCACCTTTATCGAGGAGCGCACCCAGCTCGGCACGAACGAACGGAAGAAGTGCGATGTTGACGATTGCACCCTGTTTCTGGCCAGCTTTGCGGGCGGCGCCACGGCTTCATTCGAAGCCACCCGACTCGCTGGCGGGCACTTGAATGACAACACCATCGAGATCAATGGCGAGGGCGGATCCCTGCGCTGGAACCTCGAAAACTTGAACGAGTTGTGGTTCTTCGATGCAAGCGATGCCGAGCGCGAAGCCGGCTGGCGGCGCATCGTGGCCACAAGCGCGGATCATCACCCCTACGCAGCGGCCTGGTGGCCCGACGGCCACATCTGTGGTTACGAGCACACCTTCACCAACGAGTTGGCCGACATCCTGCGTGTTTTGGGCGACGAGCAGCCGGTCCTGCCCCTGCCCGACTTCGCCGACGCCTACGAGACCCAGCGCGTCCTTGAAGCCGCCCTGGTGGCCGCCCGCGAGCGCTGCGCCATTCCCCTGAGCGCGGTTTTATAGAGTTCCACGAACTGCTCGACGTTCCCGTCCCAAACTTCGCTGGGCCTCCCCCCTCCCCTGAACTCCCCATCCCATGAACCGCCCCGTCAGCTTGTTCACCGGCCAGTGGGCCGACCTCTCCCTGGAAACCGTGGCTCATAAGGCCGCCGCCTTCGGTTACGACAGTCTCGAACTCGGGTGCTGGGGTAGTCACTTCGATGTGGGCGCGGCCCTCGACGATAACTCCTACTGTAAGGCGCACTGGGAATTGCTCGAGAATGCCGGCTTGGCGTGCTACGCGATCTCGACGCACCTGGTGGGCCAGGCCACCTGCGATCGCATCGATGAACGCCACAAGGCGATTCTGTCGCCGGAGATCTGGGGCGACGGTGATCCCGATGGCGTGCGCACCCGAGCTGCCGAGGAGTTGAAGCGCACGGCTCGTGCAGCGCGCCGCTTCTTCGATGCAGCTCCGTCGCGGGTCAAGGACCGCCTTGAAGCCAACGGGTGCACTCCGGTCAACGGCTTCACCGGAAGCCCGATTTGGCACCTCTTGTACTCCTTCCCTCCCGTGGTTCCGGGCCAGATCGAGGCGGGCTATGCAGAGTTTGGTTCTATCTGGACGCCGATCCTGGATGCCTTCGCCGAAGCAAACATCCACTTTGCCCTGGAGGTGCATCCCACTGAGATCGCTTTCGATTGTGCCTCCTCAATCCGCACCCTCGAAGCCATCCACCATCACTCGCACTTCGGCTTCAACTTCGACCCGTCGCACTTCGCCTACCAGGGCGTGGATTACCTGGGCTTCCTGCGCGAATTTGGCGACTTGATCTTCAATGTTCACATCAAGGATGTTTGGTGGTCCGATCGGCCCATGCCCATCGGCGTCTTCGGCGGACACACCGAGTTCGGCACCGATGGGCGCTTTTGGGACTTTCGCTCGCCTGGACGGGGCCGAGTGGACTTTGAGGGCATCATCCGCATGCTCAACCACATCGACTACCAAGGCCCCCTGACCGTCGAGTGGGAAGACCCCATGATGGACCGCGAAGCCGGTGCCACCGAGGCTGCCAGCTTTACCCGAGCCCTCGATTTTGCTCCCTCCCAGGCGGCCTTCGACGCGGCCTTCTCCGAGTGACGGATCTCCAACGTCCCCCTCCACGCCGTTACCCTCGCCCGCGATGATGACTTCAGCCGCTCCGCGACTTTCCACCGGCCTCAACTTCAAGTTGTCGCTGATGATGTTCCTACAGTACGGAATCTGGGGCGCCTGGCTGCCCTTCCTGTGGGACTTCCTGGCGACCCACCGCGGAATGGATGGCGCAGAGATCGGCAACATGTTCGCCGCGGGCGCGGTGGGGGCCGTCATCGGCCCCTTCATCGCGGGACAGTTTGCGGATCGTTACTTTTCCACCGAGAGGTTCCTGGGGGTCAGCCACTTGATCGGCGCCGTTCTGATCTGGCGGCTGGCCTCGATTGAATCGGGGACCGGGTTCTTGGTCTTCTCCCTCGTCTACGGCCTGGTGTACTCGCCAACCCTCTCGTTGACCAACTCGCTCGCCTTTCACCACCTACCCGATCGCGACCGTGACTTTGGGCGCGTGCGCTTTTGGGGCACCCTGGGTTGGATCGTCGTGGGACTCGCCATGGGGCATTGGCTGTGGCGCATGCACGAACCCGTGGGCGCCAGCGAATTAGATACCCTCGCTCAGCTGGCGGCAGGCAAGGCTGATGCCTTTCGCTTGAGCGCCATCTTGGGTCTCTGCATGGGGATCTACTGTTTCTTTCTGCCGCACACGCCGCCGGCCCGCATGTCGGAGAAGAACGCGACCGTGGAGGCCATGGGCGAGATCGTGCGCAGGCCCTTGTGCGTTCTGTTCCTGCTGGCTGTTCCAGTGAGTTGCATCCACCAGTTCTACTTCGTGCACACCGAGATCTTCCTGACGGCCAAGAACCTGGCTGCGCCGGCCTGGACCAAGACGGTCTTCGGCGCTGGCGGGGGGGGCCTGATGACCGTGGGCCAGATGACCGAGTTGGTCGTTCTGGGTGCGATTCCGTTGGTGGCCAAGTCGGTCTCGCGCAAGACCCTACTGGCCGTGGGGCTGGTGGCCTACGCCGGGCGCATGGCGATCTTTGCCTTCGTGGATGTGATCCCTCTGCCTCCCCTGGTCACTTTGTTGAGCGGCGTGGCATTGCATGGCCTATGCTTTGGCTGCTTCATCTTCGTGGCCTTCATGATCGTTGATGAGGAAACCTCCTCAGATGTGCGCGCCAGTGCTCAGAGCTTGTTCAATCTGGTCATCATCGGCATCGGCGTCATCGTCGGCAGCAAGATCGCTGGTTGGGTTTCCGACTGGGCCAGGGTGGACGACGTCACTGACTACACCCGCCTATTCAGCGTTCCCATGTGGGCCTCTGTCGCCTGCCTCTTCCTGCTCCTCGTCTTCTACCCCTCCAAGTCCCGGAGCCGGGGCCTGCATATACCGGGCTGATCCATGACACGACTTCAGACTTCTTTTTATTGTGCCAGCCTGCTTTCTCTCGCCTGTCACGGCGGCGCTGCTCCCGTCCAGGAGGCCGCGGGCCACAACATCCTGACGGAGGCCGAGGTGCGAGCCGGCTGGCGCATGCTCTTCGATGGAGAGAGCACATCCGGTTGGCGCGTCTACATGACCGATGGCATGTCCGATGGCTGGCAAGTCGAAGAAGGCGCCTTGACCCGTGTGGGGAATGGCGGGGATATCATCACCGAGGACAAGTTCGAAAGCTTTGAACTGCAGCTCGAGTGGCAGATTGCCCCCGGAGGCAACAGTGGCATCATGTACCATGTTATCGAAGGCCCGCGAGCGCCCTACGAGACCGGCCCCGAGATGCAGGTGCTCGACAACGTCGCCCACCACGACGGCCTCGATTTGCTCACCTCCGCCGGGGCCTGCTACGGCCTCTACCTGCCCTCAAGGGATGTGACTCGGCCCGCCGGCGAGTGGAACGCCGTGCGGCTCGTGATCGACCGCGGCCATGTGGAGCATTGGCTCAACGGCACCCTGCTTTGCAGTTTTGACTTGTGGAGCGACGACTGGAACAGCCGCGTCGAGGCCAGCAAGTTCAAAGAGTGGCCGCTATTCGGCAAGGCTCGTTCGGGTCACATCTCGCTGCAAGATCACGGCGACCGCGTGGCCTACCGCAACATCAAGTTGCGGAGCTTGTAGCGCCGCCGGGCTCGCCCCAGAAGGCTCCGGGGAAGAGAGTCTTGTCATCGGCCGCGGCGGCCGCAAGGAGTCGCACCTCGGTGGCGCAAACTTTGTACTCGGCCGTGCCCGTGACGGCATCGCCCTGGTCCACGGTGAGCAGGTTGGCGCGGGAATCGGCGAAGTGAAATGGCATCCAGATGCAGCCCCGGCGCACCTGACGGGAGACTTGGGCCCGACAGCGCAAGGATCCACGGCGCGAGAGCACTTCGACCAAGTCGCCGTCGCTGATGCCGCGCTGCCCGGCGTCCTTCCTGTGCAATTCCACGAACGCCTCTGGTTGTTTTTCCGGCAGACCCGCCGAGCGCGTGGTTTGGGTGGCGGCGTTGTAGTGGTAGAGGGTGCGGCCGGTGGAAAGAACCAGGGGGTAATCTGAGTCCGCAATCTCCACGGAGGGTTTGTAATCCACGGCCTGGAAGAGTCCCTTGCCGCGCAATACCCCTCCTTCGTGGAGAAATTTGGTGCCCGGATGGTCGCTCGTGGGACAGGGCCACTGCAATCCGATGCCTTCTGAGTCGATGCGCTCGTGGGAGATCCCGGCGAAATTGGGGGCCTCATGGACGAGTTCGGCGTAAATATCGGCTGGGGATTGATAGTCCCAGTCGGCCCCCGAGGCTCGGGCGATGTCGATTAGGATGCGCCAGTCGGCACGCGCCTCGCCCGGTGGTTCGACCGCCTTGCGCACCAGTTGCACCCGCCGCTCGGAGTTGGTGAAGGTGCCGTCCTTCTCCGCAAAGCAGGCAGCCGGCAGCACCACATCAGCAAAGCGCGCGGTCTCGGTCAGGAAAATGTCCTGGATCACTACAAAGTCCATGGCGTTGAGCCCTTCTTCGAGCACGGCCACATTGGGTTCCGACATGACGATGTCCTCGCCCATGATGAAGAAGGCGCGGATCTTGCTGCCGGCGACCTTCATCATTTGATTTAGGTTGAGACCGGGCTCGCTCGAAAGGCTACAACCCCAGGCGGCCTCGTATTTGGCCTGGATCTCTGGGTCACCGACGGACTGATAGTCGGGGAAAAAAATTGGGCTGGCGCCGGCGTCGTTGGCGCCCTGCACATTGTTCTGGCCCCGTAGCGGATTCAGTCCCGTGGAACGCGAGCCGAGATGACCGGTCAAGAGCACCAGGTTTGACAGGGCGTAGACATTGTCGGTGCCGTGGGTGTGCTCGGTGATTCCCAGGGTGTAGTAGATGCCGGCCTTGCGCGTGGTGGCATAGGCCCGGGCCGTGGCGCGAATGTCAGCGGCCGCTACGCCGGTGATCTTCTCGGCCTCTTCGGGCGTGTAGTTCGCCACGCGCTCGGCCAGGGCTTCATAACCCTCGGTGGATTGCGCTATGAAATTCTCGTCGCTGAGTCCTTCGGCGATGATGACCTGGGCCATGGCGTTCAGGAGCCAGACATCGGTGCCGGGTTTGAGCGGCAGGTGGCGATCAGCGATGGTGGTCATCCAAATCGAGCGCGGGTCGGCCACCACAAGCTTGGCGCCGCGGCGCACGGCGCGCTTCATCTCCATGGCGATAATGGGGTGCGCCTCGGAGGTGTTCGATCCGATCACGAACAGGAAATCAGCCTCGCGAATCTCGTGGATCGAGTTGGTCATGGCTCCCGCGCCAAAGGTCGTGACCAGACCGGCCACGGTAGGGGCGTGTCATGTGGCAGCGCATTGGTGCACATTGTTGGTCCCGAAGACCGCCCGCGAGAGTTTTTGAACCAAGTAATTTTCCTCCATGGTGCAGCGCGCGGAGGAAACAAATGCCAGGGCATCGGCACCGTGCTTTTTGGCGACTTCCTGCAGGCCGGCGGCTGTGCGCTCCAGGGCGGCTTCCCAGGAGGCGGGGTGCAAATTGCCGTCAGCGCCGCGCAGGAGCGGTGTACTGAGTCGGTCGGGGTGGTCAATGAAGTCGTAGGCGAAGCGGCCCTTGACGCACAGGTTGCCGTCGCTGGGTGCGGTCCCCGCTGGTGGGCTGGTGACTTTGACCACCTGGCCCCGGCCAGCGGCGGCGGCGCGGTCCACATTGAGGTCCATCTGGCAGCCCACGCCGCAGTAGTTGCAGGTCGTGCGCACCTTCTCGAGCTCGCGTTCTGGCGCGGCGCCCGCGGAAAGCGGCATCTTCTCGGCCATGGCCCCGGTGGGGCACACATCCACGCACCCGCCGCACAACTCGCAGGTGGAATCGTAGAGCGAGATGCCGCTCGCAGTGGAGATGGTGGTGTGCAAGCCGCGGCCGGTGAGGGTGATTGCGTTTACGCCCTCGACTTCGTCGCAGTAGCGCACGCAACGGGCGCAGGCGATACAGCGCTCGCTGCGGAACTCGATGAAGGGATTGCGATCGGCCCTGGGCTTGTGTTTTCGCTGTAGAGGCACCAGGACCGGGAGATTGCCGAGGTCCTTTGCCAGTGCGTGCAATTCGCAGGGCGCACCGTCTTCGCATTCGGATGGGTCCCCTACATGGTCGGAGAGGTACAGGGACAGGAGCACCCTTTGATGACGCAGCACGCGCTCGTTGCGTGTCTCGATCTGCATCCCGGGGCTGGCGGGTGTTTTGCACGCGGGCATCAGACGGCGCTGGCCCTTGACCTCTACGAGACACGAACGGCAAGCTCCCACGGGCTCCAGCCGCGGATCGTGGCAGAGGGTCGGCAGGGAGCAGCCGGCGCGGCGGGTGGCGTCCAGAATCGTCTCGCCCGGGCAGAACTTCAGGGTCTGGTCGTCGACGAGGATTTGGTCGGGAGCGCTCATTGAGGGGCTCCTCCGGAACTGTTTGCGACAAAGTCCTCGGGGAAGTGACGCAGGGCCGAAGTGAGCGGGAGGGAAGCCGTCTGTCCCAGGCCGCAGATCGAGCCCTCGATCATTTCCCAGGCGATGTTGTCCACATGTTCGAGGGCCTGGGCGTCACCGTCTTCCCGGAAGCGTTCAAGGGAGGCTCGTTGGTAGGCCGTGCCGATGCGGCAGGGGGCACACTGGCCACAGCTCTCCCGCTCGAAGAACTCGAGTTGCTCCGCCGCGGCCCAGGCCATGTTCACGCCCTCATTGAGCACCACCACGCCAGCGGATCCGAGCATCGAGTCGACTTCGGCGAGAGCCTGAAAGTCGAGGGGCCGCGCACGCTCACTGGCGGGCAGAAAACCCGAGCTTGCGCCACCGGGCGAAAATGCCTTGAGCTCGCCGATGTACCCACCGGCGGCTTCCACAAGTTCATCGAGGGAGACGCCCAGGGGCATCTCGTACACACCGGGCCGGGCCACATGACCGCTGAGGCAGTAGAGCTTGGTGCCCGGCTGGGTCTTGCCCGCCTGGCGAAAAAACTCCGCGCCGCGCAACAGAATCGTGGGAACCAGGGCGATCGTCTCGACATTGTGGATCAAGGTCGGCTTGCCCCACAGGCCTTGCGCGGTGGGGAAGGGCGGCTTGTGTCGCGGCATGCCGCGGCGGCCTTCGAGGGATTCGAGCAGGGCGGTTTCCTCGCCGCAGATGTAGGCGCCGTGGCCCGAATGGAAGTGGAAAGCGAGGTCGCCGTAGCGCTCTTCCTCCTCGGCAGCCGCGACAGCCCGTTCCATGATCTCGCGGGGGATCTCAAACTCGCCGCGCAGATACAGCCAGACCTCGCCCGCTCCCACGGCATGGGCGGCGATAGCGAGACCGTCGAGCACCAGGTCGGGACGCCGTAACATGATCTCACGATCCTTGAAGGTACCCGGCTCGGCTTCGTCGCCGTTGAGCACGATGTACTTGACCGGTTCTGCTTCGCCGCGAACGGCGCTCCACTTGATGTGCGCGGGAAAGCCCGCGCCGCCGCGGCCTTGCAGACCGGCTTCTTCGAGGGCCTGAATTACGGCTTCGGGGCCTATCTCCAGGGCCTTTGCGTAGCCAGCGGCGCTCCAGTTTGGAGCAGCCGCCAGGTTCAAGAGGCTCTCGCCTTCGTCGGCGGTGGCGGGCCAGATGCTGCCGCGCCAATCGCTGCCAGCTGCGCTGTAGAGCTTTTCAAAGCTGCCCTGCGACTCGAGCACATCCCCAGTCGTGACTTCGCACACCACGCGCCGCTCGCGCAGCATGGCCGGAGGGCGGTCGCAAGCCGCGATGCACGAGGTGGGCGCAGTTTCAAGGCGGGCCTTGTCGCAGGCCTTCAGCAGGTCCTCCGCGCCGGCCAGGCGGCACGAGAGCCCGGTGCAGACCCGAGTCTTCAGGTCGCGTTGGTCGAGCAGCGAATAGAAGCTCTCGACTCCAAAAACATCGGCGGCGGGGACGCCGGTGTGGCGGGCGACGGCATCTACTCCGGCGGCCGATGGCTGCCCCAGTTGCTGAAGGAGTTCTGGGACATGCGCGCGGGTTTTCTTGTCGTGGGTCATGGCGGGGGAATCGCTTCGGGTGTACATCCTACCCGACCTCCAAGCTGAGTAGAACAACTCGTGGGCTGTACCCTGTTCTTCGTATCTCACGCCTGAGCGACTACCCTGGGTCCCTTGCAGACTCAGGATCTCGTCCTCGGCATTGACCTCGGCACCAGCGCGGTCAAGGTGCAGGTTCTCGATGCCAGCGGCAACACCGTGGCCCGCGCTACCCGGGAGTATCCTCTCGTCACGCCAAAACCCCTTTGGTCCGAGCAGGACCCGGCTCACTGGTGGGCCGCCACCTGCGAGGCCCTGCGCGCAGCGGCTGCTCCGCGCGCTGAGAGAATCGTCTGCGTGGGCTTGACCGGCCAGATGCACGGGTTGGTTCTGTGCGATGCTGAGGACAGCGTGTTGCGGCCGGCCATTCTCTGGAACGACCAGCGCACCGAAGCTCAGTGTGAATCCATCATTCATCGTGTGGGCAGAGAGCGTGTGCTGCAACTCACGGGCAATCTGGTCTTGCCGGGTTTTACAGCGCCGAAGATCGAGTGGGTGCGCGAACATGAGCCCGAGATTTTCAAGCGCGTCAAGAGCGTGCTCCTGCCCAAGGATTGGCTGCGTCTCTTGTTGACCGGAGTGCGCGCCACCGATGTGGCCGACGCTTCGGGTACATCGCTGTTTGATGTGAGTGCGCGCTCCTGGTCCGGCGAGATGCTCGCGGCCCTCGACATCTCCGAAGCATGGTTGCCGGAGGTTTTTGAGTCGCCATCCATCTGCGCCGAAATCTCCAGCGCGGCGGCCGAGCTCACAGGTCTCCGCGCCGGTACGCCGGTGGTGGCCGGTGCTGGAGACCAGGCTGCCTCGGCTGTTGGTGCGGGACTCGTGGGTGAAGGTGCAGTTTCCGCCACCCTGGGAACCTCGGGAGTCGTCTTTGCGGTTTCGGACAACTACAAGCTCGACCCTCTGGGCCGCTTGCATTCCTTTTGCCACGCCGTGCCGAACAAGTGGCACTCAATGGGAGTGGTGCTCGCCGCGGGCGGCAGTCTGAGCTGGTTCCAGGCGACGCTCTGCGCTGATCTGACGAGTCGCGCCAAAGAAAACGGCAGCCTCCCCTTCGACTTGATGATGGCAGAGGCCGAAACGACCGCCACGGGCGCCGAAGGCTTGCTTTTCTTGCCCTACCTCACCGGCGAGCGCACACCCCATGCCGATCCTTACGCGCGCGGTGCCTTCGTGGGCTTGACCAGCCGCCACACGCGCGGCCACATGATCCGCGCCGTGGTCGAGGGCGTGAGCTTCGCTCTGCGCGACTCTCTAGAGTTGATGGGGGCGCTCGGTCTCGGGGGCGCGGAGGTGCGCGCCGCCGGCGGCGGGGCGCGGAGCCCCTTCTGGTGCGCGTTGCTCGCCGATGTCTTCGGCTTGCCCGTTGTGGCTGCGGAGCGAGACGCGGGATCGAGTGTGGGTGTTGCCTTCATCGCTGGCGTGGGCGCGGGAGTCTTCGCGGACTTCGCCGAGACGGCGCGACTCCAGGGCACCTGCCAGACCCACCAACCCGACCCCGGGCGCGTTGCCGAACTGGACGCGGGTTACGCCCGCTACCGCGAGCTCTACCCCGCGTTGCGGGAGGGTTTCTTGGAACTCGGTACGAGCCCTTGAGCGCAACAACAGTTCTTTATCTCTCCTGCTTCCCTCCTCCCCCTTTTGTGCCATGCGTCACGAAGTCGTTCTCACGGAAGCTCAGTTCGAGCCCAAGCTCGTCGGCTATTGGTCTTTCCTATCTCTGATTGGATTGACCTGCACCATCATCGGCATTCCCCTCCTGCCATTTCTGTTGATCCTGGGGCCTCCCTTTTTCAATAGACGCCTGGCGGCGCTCCACTGCCAGCTCACCGAGCGTTCGCTACACATCAAGCGCGGCGTGATCTTCCGCTCCGAGAAGAACATCCCCCTGGACAAGATCCAGGATGTGGGCATGGTCGAGGGGCCGCTCCTGCGCAAGTTGGGTCTGGTCCAACTCTCCATCGAGACGGCCGGCCAGAGCAGCGCCCAGGGCGCGGCGGACGCTTCGCTCGTGGGTATCATCGACGCCCGCGCTTTCCGCGATGCGATCCTCGAACAACGCGATCGCGTCGTGGGGGCCGCTCCAGCCTCCGCGTCAGAGCCGCAAGATAGAGCGGGGTCGAATTCCTCCCATGATGTCCTGGTGGAGATCAGCGCGAGTCTGGGGCGCATCGAATCGCTCTTGAAGAGCTCGGAATAGGCCTCCAGACACGCCCGGGGCGGCTCGGAGTGCAATCCGCATGCTGAAAATGATCCTGATAGAGTAGGGGCGCCAAAGAACACCCCGCTGTTTCCGTTACCCTCTCGCATCACGACCCTACTAGCCGCAACCATGACTCAAAGCCCCCCTAGGTCACCCGCGAGCTTTGAACGGAGCGCCGGCTTCGTGCAGGCCGTCCGCGATCGCATCGCCACGATTGTCGTCGGCCAGGATGTCGTGGTAGAGCGGCTCCTGATTGCTCTCTTCACCGGTGGCCACATTTTGCTCCAGGGCGTGCCTGGAATCGCGAAAACACTGCTCGCCTCGACCTTGGCCAAGGCCATGGATCTCGACTTTGCGCGCATCCAGTTCACCATCGATCTCTTGCCCGCCGATATTCTCGGCTCGGAGATCCTTGACCAACGCAGCAACGAATTCCGCACCAACCGCGGTCCGATCTTCACCAACCTGCTGCTTGCCGACGAGATCAACCGCGCCGCCCCCAAGGTCCAGGGCGCGCTGCTCGAGGCCATGCAGGAGCGCAAGGTCACGATTGCGGGCGATGCGTTGACTCTGCCGGCGCCCTTCCTGGTAATCGCCACCCAGAACCCGGTTGAGCAGGCGGGCACCTTCGAGCTGCCCGAAGCGCAACTCGACCGTTTCATGTTGCTGCACCGCCTCGGCTATCCGACCCCTGACGAGGAACGCGAGATCCTCAAGCGCAACGCAGCCTTGGGTATTCAGTACGAGGGCTCCGGTGCCCAGGTGCAGACTGAGTTCGATGTGATCGATGACACGCCGGCTGGATCGACCGGAGACATCATCCAGGCCATGGAGGCGGTCCTCAAGGTGCATGTCAGCGAGACTTTTGTCGAGCATGTGGTCGAACTCGTCAACCGCACGCGCAATCACCCGGCCATCGAGCTCGGTGGCAGTCCGCGCGCCGGCATCTCCCTGATCAAGGCCTCGCGGGCCCGCGCCCTGATTCACGGCCGTGACTTCGTGACCCCAGCCGACTTGTTCGCCCTGGCCGAGGACACCATCCTGCACCGCCTGCGTCTCTGCTACGAGGCCCTGGCCGACGGCCTTACGACGCAGGTGGTTCTGGAGGAGATGCTAAAGGACATGGGGGCCACGCCGTCCACGACCGGGGCGGCAGCTGGCGGCCCAACCGCAGCGACCAACGGTACCGTGCTCTCCTCCGACGAAGCCTGATTCGACCCATGAACGCGGCCACGGAAAGGGAGGGCACCTTTGAGCGTATTGATCTGCTCGATGCGCGCCAGTTCCAACTCGTCGTGCGGCGACTGGCTGACAGCCTCAACTACGGAACCGACCGTTCGCCCTTCCTTGGCAGCGGCATCGAGTACGCCCAGTCACGCCCCTACCAACCTGGCGATTCCGTGCGCGACATTGACTGGCGCGTGAGCGCACGCACCGGGCGGTTCTTCGTCAAGGAGTACGAGACGCCCAAGTGCATGCCGGTCTACTTGCTCGTGGACACCTCCGCTTCCATGACCGTGTCCTCGGTGGCTGGAAACAGCAAGTACAAGACGGCCTTGCATCTCGCCGGTGGTTTGGCCCTGGCGGCTCTTGAGCGCGTCAGCCCGGTGGGCATCGTGGGAGTTGGCGAGCGCAACCTGCAGTTGACGCCCAGCCTTTCCAAGGCGCAGATCATGCAGTGGATGCTCGCCTTGCGGAGCTTTCGATACGACGAGACCACGACTCTTGGCGTGCGTTTGGCGGAATTGACTCCGAGCCTGAAGAGTCGCGTCTTGATGATCGTGCTTTCGGATCTGCACGATCCGCTCGCAACCAAGGCACTCAAGCGTCTGGCCCAAATTCATGATTGCGCCGTGATTCAGTTGCAGGACCCGGCCGAGGTCGGACTCCGGGGAGCGGGACTCTTGCGGGTGCGCGAGGCCGAAACGGGTCACGAATTTGCAAGCCACGGTCGCCGCGGGCACCTGGACCAGGAAGCCCTCGATGCGCAATTGCGACGCAGTGGCATCGACCACCTACGCCTAAACATCGCTCGTCCCTACCTGGGCGAAGTGCGGCATTTTGTCTCTTCTCGCGGGCTCTTGGGCCAGGTGGCGCGCTGATGTTGTGCAGCGCCCTCGCCGTTTTGGCCCTCCTTTCCGCGCCGTTCCAGGAAGAGGCGCCGAAAGCAGCGGCAGAGATTTCGGTACCCGTGGGTGTGCCGCACTGGTTGCGTGAAATTGTTTTCTCAGGCTCGCGGCTCAAAGCGGCTCCCACCAGCCTGGAGACGCCGCTGATCCTGCGCATCGACTCCGTCTCGCCCCATGGCAAGGCGTTTCGTTACGACCTAGAGTTCTACGGACTTGACCCTGGCGCGTACGACCTGGCCAACTTCGTGCAGCGTGAGGACGGCTCCTCCAGCGCCGATCTTGCGCCGCTCTTCGTCACGATTACCAGCGCTCTGCCCGCCGGACAGGTGCGGCCCAACCCCGTGCAGAGCGGCCCGCTGCCGTCGGTCGGCGGATATCGTTTGTTCTTGTGGGGTGCCGCTGGTGCCTGGCTCTTGGGCGCCCTGCTCTTGTGGCTCAGCGGTCGTGCGGGGACCAAGGCCGCCGCGGGCGCCGTGGAGCTCGCGCCTGCCACCCTTGCGGAACGCCTGGCACCCCTCGTAGAAGAAGCCCGCCTCGGCACTCTCTCCCGTGCGGACCGCGCCGAATTGGAATTGATGCTGATCGCGTTCTGGCGCACGCGGCTGGGTCTTGAGAAGACTCCCGCGGCTCAAGCTCTCGAGAGGCTCAAGGACCATGCCGATGCTGGCCCCCTGCTGCGCCAACTCGAACTCTGGCTGCACAGCCCGGGCGCGGGGTCCGAAGTCAACCTCGCCGAACTCCTCGCTCCCTACAGCAAATTAGGCGCAGCCCATTCAGGCTAGCCTCCATGGAGTTCCTGATTCCATTTCGGCACCCCGTGGTGCTCCTGGCGCTAATCGCGCCCGCTCTGCTCCTCTTGTGGATCTGGAACAAGAAAGGGCGCGGGCTCGTGCTGCCCTTCGATCACAGCGGCGAGCGCCGCGGGCGCTTCATCCACTTTGCCACGGGTTGCGCGGAGTCTCTCCTCCCGTTGCTCCTGGCCTTGGTCATCGTCCTGCTGGCCGGCCCCCAGCGTTGGGCCGAGCCGCAGACGAAGAAGGTCCTGACCAACATCGAATTCTGCGTCGATGTCTCTGGCAGCATGACGGCCAGCTTCGGCGCGGGGACGCGCTACGACGCCTCCATGCAGGCCATCAACGAGTTCCTCGACTACCGCGAAGGCGATGCCTTCGGCTTGACCTTCTTCGGCAACTCGGTGCTGCACTGGGTGCCCTTGACCTCGGATGTGTCCGCGTTCCGCTGCGCGCCGCCCTTCATGCGCCCGGAGATCATCCCGCCCTGGTTTGGTGGCACGGAGATCGGCAAGGCCCTGCTCGCTTGCCGGCAGGTGCTCATTGCTCGCGAGGAGGGGGACCGCATGATCCTGTTGGTTTCCGATGGCCAGAGTTGGGATCTTGGCGGCGGGCGCGGCGAAGAGATCGCCGCCAAGTTGGTGGCTGACGGGATCACGGTTTACGCCGTGCACATCGCGAGTTCCGCGCCGCAGGACGAAATCATCGACATCACCGCCGTGACCGGCGGACGAGTTTTTAGCCCCGGAGATGTGAACGGGCTGGACGCGGTCTTCAAGCGCATCGACGAGATGCAGTTGACGCGCATCGAGAAGATCGCCTCGGAGGCCATCGACGATTATGCGCCCTGGGTGTTGGCGAGCTTGTTGCTCCTGAGCGCTTCCCTTTTGGTGAGCTTTGGCCTGAGGTACACCCCGTGGTGATGGATCCATCCCTGGTGGCCGCGGCCCTCGCGGTGGTCTTGGGCCTGAGCGCGGAGTACTTGCACCTCCGGCGCCTGCGGCCGGTGACCCACCTCGCGTTCGGACCCAAGGGCAAGCCCTCGGCCTGGGTGCACACCGTGCCGGCCTTGCGTGGAGCCGCCTCGGGGCTATTGGCCTGGGGCCTTGTCAGTCTGCTGGTGATCGCGCCCAAGACCCACGCCAATGCCGAAGGCGGCTTCGATTCCGATGAGGCTGACAAGCATGTGTTGATGGTGCTAGATGTTTCCCCGAGCATGCGTCTTGAGGACGCCGGTCCCAACGGAACCCAGAGTCGCATGCACCGCGCCCGCGATGTCTTGGACTCGTTCTTGCGCCGCATCCCCCTCGAGCAGTACCGCATTTCAGTGGTAGCCGTCTACAACGGTGCCAAGCCTGTGGTGGAAGACACTCGCGACATCGAGGTTGTGCGCAACATCCTCGGCGACTTGCCTTTGCATTTCGCTTTTCCCTCGGGCAAGACGAAGCTCTTCGATGGCATCGAAAAGGCCGCCGAGATCGCCGCGCCCTGGAATCCCAAGAGCACCACCTTGGTCCTGGTGAGCGACGGTGACACGGTTCCGGCCCAGGGTATGCCGCGCATGCCAGCGTCGGTGGAGGCCGTGCTCGTCGTGGGCGTGGGCGACCCGGCCACGGGCAAGTTCATCGACGGCCAGCAGTCGCGCCAGGATGTGTCGACCCTGCGCCAGATCGCGACGCGGCTGGGCGGGACCTTTCACAACGGCAATGTAAAACACCTCAGTTCCGTTCTGATCCGCGATCTGACGCGAGGGGGGGAGGAATCCGTGCTGGAGGAATTCACCCGCCGGGAATACGCCTTGGCCGCTTGTGGGCTCGGAGCCTTGATTTTGGCCCTCTTGCCGCTCCTTTTGCACCTGTTCGGAACGCCCTGGCGGCCTGGAAAGCGCCCTTTGAATCGCGGACCACGGGGGCTGCTTGACAAGATTGCCGATCTCGGCTGAGAATGAGTAGGCAGACTGGCGGGGGACGGTATGACATAGGTCTCGCCGACCCGTCACCGAGGCTAACCAACAGGCCAAACAACCCGGAACAACCAAGATGAGAAAGCTGATTATCGCCTTCTGGCTCACTCTGCCCGTTGGGCTCTACGCCTATCACATGGGGCCAGGCCAGGGACACATGCAAATGGACGCCGCCGCGGTGCTGATCGAAAGCGCCGGCGCCCACGCGCTGCTGGCCGAAGAGCTCACCGCCAGCGAGGGGGAAGCCGCGGCCCGGGGCGAATGGGCTGCAGCCGAAGCGGACTACGCCGCAGCCCTGGCGCTCATGCCGGCCGAGCGCGTGACCGAGACGCGCCGCCTGCGCCTGGAACGCGCCAAGGCTCAGATGTTCATCTCCCAACTGCCCACGGCCAACGCCTCCCTGGCGAGCCTGGTTCAGGAACTGCGCGATGATCCCAGCCCTGAGGCAGCGCTGCTGGCCGATGCCAAAAGTGCCTATGCCTCGAGCCAGTACTACATGACCTGGCTGATGCGTCTCGAAGGCGCCGCCCGCGAAGAATGGGAACCGCGCATCGAATCCGCGCGCCAGACCTTCAAGCAGCTCGCTTCTTCCGCTATCGGTGAGGACCAGGCCAGTGCCCAGGAAGACCTCGAGTCCGCCATCCGTCTCGCACGCATGGACCTCGTCGAATTGCAGGGGTTGCCCTTGCCGAGCCAATGACGCGGTTGCGGAAGTGGTCGCGGTCGCGGCTCGAACAAAGGAAACAAGACTGGCAAGAAACCCCAGGACGCGCGCGGAGCGAGCTCCGGGCCTCCGCCTGACGGTACGGGTTCCTGAAGCCAGTCCCAGGTCTTCGGTTTGCCGGCCCACCTTGGCTGGGAACCTCGCGTGAATACAGTTCCAGTCTTGGCGCCACTTGAAGCGCCGGGGCTGGATTCCGTTGATTAGAGGAACCATCCAAGCATGACAAACGAACGCTTCTGCCCGCGCTTGACCCTACTCGGTGTGGCCTGGTTGCTCTTCGGAGTGACAAGTCCGGGCTCCGGCGCGCAGCCCCTCGCCCCTCATGCAGTCCAGGGAACCAGCATCACCCTGCCCGGTGGAGAGATCCTCGAACTCGGAGAGATCGAAGCAGCCCAGCTCTCTTCCGCTGACGACGACGCTGAGGAGGAGAGCGAAAACGGCAAGGCATCCGAGGGAAAAGGCGCCACGAAGGAGGACAAGGAGTGGCTCAAGGAGTTCGAGAAGCTGAAATTCAATCGCCGCCCGTCGGTGATCTTGCAGACCTGGTCAACACCCGTCCCGGAGCTAGAAGAGGAGACCGAGGAGCCTGAAGAGGCCGTCGAGGAGCCGGAAGAGGAATCGGCGGACCTTGAAGCAGAAACCGAAGAGCCCGAAGAGGCCGCCGCGGAACCTGCGCCGCCCAGCGCGGAGGCGCAGGTCGCCACCCCCGAAGAGCTCGCTGAGAAACAAGCCGAGGCGAAAAAGCAAGCCGAGGCCGCTGAAGATGCCGCCAAGAAGGCCGCCAAGAAGGCCGCCAAGGAAGCCAAGGGCAAGGCCAAGAAGGAAGCAGAGGCGCGCCTGAAGAAGGCCCGTGACTTCGCTCGCAAGCTCTTCGAACGGCAGATCATCTTGAGCGACTGGCAGCCAGCTCGCCAATACCTGGCTGGCCTCTCGGAACACTCCGCTGGCCCTGGCTATGCGTACCTCCTCAAGGCCCTGGCCAAGGATGTCCAGCCCGCCAAGGGCCAGAACGGCGAGTACGCCGAGATGCCGTTCTACTCGGCCGAGGATCTGGTGGGGTTGGCGTCCATCGCCCCCGATGGCTTCAAAACCGCCGACATCAAACATCTCGGCCAACTTTTCAGGCACGCGGTGTCCGAGGGGTCTCTGATCGAGCAGTGCCTGGCGGATTTCCGGCTAGGCCTGGAGCGAGCGCAGTATCCCCTCGATCGCAACCAGTTGGCCCATGTTCTGCTCGAGGCGGGCTATCCGGCCGAGGCCGGCGAGTTCCTGCCCAGTTTGGAAGAGGCCAAGAGTCAGGACGATCGGCCCCTCTTGAATCTTCTGGCGCGCCACTTCCTGGCGCGCTACCAGCGCGAGAAGGACACGCCCGACATTCTGGCGGCTTGGGAAGCCACCCAGGCCGCCCTTCTGCCTGGCGACATCGAAGACAAGGTGCGCAAGGAAGCCCTGCGTCGCGCGGTGATCATCGCCCCCGACATCGACGAGGAACTCGGTGGCGTTTGGCTCGAGGAGAGCTTCACCGAGCGCTCCGCTATTGGTATGGAGATCCTGTCGATCATCGGTGCTACGGCCTCGACCAGCCTGCGAGCCGAAATCCGCAACAGCGACAAACGACTGCAAAACCTCACCATGCAGGCCACGGCGTCCGAGGCCCTGATCGAACACAGCCCCGAGCTAGCGCACACCTGGCGCAGCATGCTGGGGCTCTTGGCGAACAACTGGTTGCAGGAGGCTTTCTTCTCCTACAGCCGCGACTCGTCCACGACCCGCGGTCAGACGATGAGTTTCGATTCCTACGGGAACATCTACTACTCTAGCTATTCGAGCTCGTCCTTCCGGCGCAACAACCAGTCGCCGGTGCCCACCAACGACTTGCTCGACATCCGACCCAGCCAGGCGTGGCTCGATCTCTTGTCGGCGGACCTGCGCCCCAAGTGCGACATGGTGACGGCCCAGTTGCTTTTGAAGGTCGAGGCCGAAGAGGAGGCTTTTCCCTACATCGAACGCCTGGCGAATGTCTTTCCGGACCATGCCGAGGACCTCGTGGAGGAGTTTCTGCGCGTTTGGATCAGAAACCACAACCCCAACTCGAACGGCGGCCGCACGAACAACTACATGTTCATCTACGGCTTCCAGGCGCGCCAGGCGGGGATCCCCCTGACGCGGTCGAAGCAGGAACGCAACCTCACCGAACTCGCCAACTGGATCGGACGCATTCGCGCCCTGCCCCTCGAGCGGGTGGATGAGGAACTCGTCGCCGAGGCCTTCACCACCGCGCACTCTTCCGCCGAGGTCTACAAGCTCGAGACCATCGAGCGCGTTTTTGGTGCCCTGGGCGGACTTGAGGCGCGCACTACTGCGGCTCTCGTGCAGGAGATGCGCAGCAACCTGGTCAGCGTCTGGCGCAGGCCATCGACCCAGGAAGAACAAAAAACCAAGCGACGCCAGAAGGACATCGAGCAGGAGATTCTGCGCGGCTACGGCGTTGCTGCCGAAGTGACGGAGAAGGCCCTCCTGGACCACCCCGATGACTGGTCCTTGTCCGTTGCCGCAGCCTCGATTGCCCACGACGAGAACACCTATCGCCAGGAGTTGGAAAAGACGCCCGAGTTCACCAAGCGTCGCAGCACGGCTCTGGCGGGATTTCTGGAAGCGGCCCAGTTCTACGCGATGTCCCTGCCGGACTTGAAGGAGAAGGAACAGACCACGAGCCTCTATGAGACCTGGTTCTACGCCAGCCTCGGCGCTTGCGATCTCGATGCTCTCGAGAGCACCCACCTCTCTGCCGAGAAGCAGTTCGCCAAGATCCGCGAAGCCATCCTGTCCCTGCCCGGTGAAGCGGCCGAGCGCCACATGGGCAAGTTTGCCAACTCTCTGGTCACCCGTATCGGCAGCGTGAACCCGGCCGCCAAGTATCGCTACTTGAAAGCTGGCCTCGAGATCGCCGGCGGACATGAGCAGACTCGCGAGGCGCGCAAGATCTTCCAGTACTACGGAGACCTCGTGACCGAGATTCGCCTCGAGACCATCGTGGATGGCAGCGATCATGTGGGTCACGGCGAGCCCTTCGGCCTCTTCGTCAACCTGCGCCACACCGCCGCCATCGAGCGTGAAGCCGGTGGCTTCGGCAAGTACCTGGTCAACCAGAACTCCCAAAGTTTTGGCTTCAACTACGGCCGACCCACCGAGGATTACCGCGACAAGTTCGAGGAGTTCGCCCGCGAGGTGCTCTCCGAGCACTTCACCGTGCGTTCGGTGACCTTCAACCACCCGGACACCCACTCACGGGCCACGGCGGAGTACGGCTGGCGCGTCACGCCCTACGCCTACGTCCTGCTCGAAGCCTCGGGGCCCGAGATCGACCGCATCCCGGCCTTGCGCCTGGACCTCGACTTCATGGACTCGGCCGGTTACGCCGTGTTACCCATCGAATCGGCGCCTTTGCCCATCGACGCCTTGGCCGACACCCGCGATGAACGGCCCTTCGAAGCACTCAAGCTGACTCAGACCCTCGACGAGCGCGAGGCTGCCGACGGCAAGTTGAAGCTAGAGTTGCGCGCTTCGGCCTTGGGGCTTCTGCCCGAGCTTGAAGAGCTCGTTGATTTTCAGCCCGAGGGCTTTCAAGTCGTGGAGACCGAGGACCTCGGTGTGTCCGTCTCGAAGTTCGACGAGGAAAGCACGGCGCCGGTGGTCGTGGCCGAGCGCACCTGGACCCTGACCCTGAAAGCGCGCGACGATCTCAAACGCTTGCCCGAGGCCTTCAGTTTCGCCAGCGTGCGCGGGGGTGAGGACGAGGCGGAGCTTTTCTACCAGCGCTTCGTGGATGCGGATCTCGCCACGGTTGCCTCCACGGTGCTGTTCGAGGAGCGCTATGGCGAGGTCGTCGGCTCGGGGCCGTGGCCCTGGCTGTTTGGCCTGGCGGGGCTCGTCGGCCTGTGGCTCTGCGCGCGGATCGTCCGCGCCCGGCGGGCTGCGGCGCGTTTGGTGATGGGTTCTTTTGTGATTCCCTCCCAACTCTCGCCCTTTAGTGTCCTCGGGCTCTTGCGCCAGATCGAGACCGCCGGTGGCGTGTCCAGCGACTTTCATTCGGAGCTCCTGGCCGAGATTGCCAACCTGGAGAGCCATTTCTTCGAGAACGAAACCGAAAAGGCGCCCGACCTCACTCTCATAGCACAGACCTGGATCAGCCGCACTTCGTAGGCCGGCCTACAAGAGAATCCGCAACCAATACTCAGGAGGGCAACCTCGGGAGGGCAACGGATGAACGCACTGACTGGAGGATTCATTCTGGGCCTCTTGGTGGGGGGCCCGCCTCACGAGTGGGGATGTGGGTCGTTGGCGAGATCTGGGCAGCTCGTTCTCATCGGCCCATTTCTGAGAGGGGTCTCCCAAATCTCGGGATAGAGGCTTTTCTCAACTTCAGGGCCCCGAGGGTCCTCATGGCCATGCCCCTTGTTGATCGATAAAGGGGGGGTCACCACTTTGCGGTGACACCAACAACTTAGCCTGCGCGAGGAACTCCGCGGATTCTCAAGGAGGCATGGAAGCACGCTGTGGTGATCGAGACGCTCTCGACACCCTTCGGCCTCCGGCACCCTGTTCTGTCCATAAGTCAGGCGCTCACCGGAAGGTGCGCGTTTGGGGAGGCTCCGCCATGAGATTCCACATCGCAGCGATGACCATCGTCTGCTCTATCTTTCTTGGTGCTTTGTCCAGTGCGCAAACCTGGATGAGCGAATTGGTCGCATCGGATGCGTCGGCCCAGGACAATTTCGGGTCCGCGGTAGCCACCGATGGTAGCTACTTCGTTGTAGGCTCGCCCATGACGGATCTGGGCGCTTCGAATCTCGGTGCCGGCCAAGCCTATGTCTACCGTCAATACGCCTCGGGCTGGGTCGAGGAAGCGCGCTTGCAACCCTCGGATCCAGTTGCCGCCGGTATGTTTGGCTCAGCCGTGGCGATCGACGGCAACACGATTGCCGTGGGGGCTCCGGGGGCTCAGATCAACGGCGTGCCCCAAGGTGCCGTCTATATTTTCGAGCGCGTGGGAACCAGCTGGCCCCAGGTTGCGCGCCTGGGTTCGGCGATTCCTCTTTTGGGAGACGAGTTCGGCGCTGCCGTGGATCTAGATGGCGTGCGTCTCGTCGTTGGCGCCCCAGGAAAGTTCGGCGTGGGACAGGCGAGCGGAGCGGCCTATGTTTTTGAACGCAGCGTGGGCTGGCAGCAACAAGCCAAGCTGCTCGCCTCGGATACCGAATACCTCGATCGCTTTGGACAATCCGTCGCTATCGAGGCCTTCAGAATTGCCGTGGGCGCGCCCTTCGAAGACGACCCGATCAAGCAGTCAGGAGCGGTCTACATCTTCGAGGGCTTCTCGACTGCCTGGAACGAGACAGCCCGGCTCAAAGCCTCCGATGCCCATCCGCACGACGCGCTGGGATCCTCGCTCTGCTTGTCGGGAGACACCCTGGCCGTGGGGGCTCCCGGTGGAACCTGGGTTGGAGTTCATTCGGGATCGGCCTTCATCTTCGAGGCGACGCCAAACGGCTGGCAGGAGGGTGGGCGAATCCTGCCCAACGACCTGGGAGCGGGCGATCGCTTTGGTCTCTCGGTGTCGCTCCACGCCGACAAGCTCGCCGTGGGCGGGCCCCGGCACTCGGGGTTCAGTGCAAGCGGCGGGGCAGCCTGGTTTTTCGGGCGCTCGGGATCGAGCTGGCTGCATCTTGTGACCCTCTCGGCGGCGCTGCCCACGCCCCACTTCCAGTTTGGAACAAGCGTCAGCCTCTCCGCCACGCGCCTGGTGGTGGGTGCTCCCTTCGCCAGCAATCTCATGGAGTCCGCGGGGGCCGCCGAACTATGGTCGGTTGCAACGGGACCGGCGCATACACTCTTCTGCTTCGGCAGTGCCTGTCCCTGCGGTAATGATGATGCCGACGGCGGTTGCTACAACTCGACCGGCAAGGGAGCGCGTCTCGAAGCGAGCGGATCTCTGAGCCTTTCCCAGGACGATCTTTCCATCGCCACGACGAATCTGCGGAGCGCGCAATTCGTGGTGCTGTTCATGGGCCCGGCGCAGTCATCCAGTCATTTTGGAGATGGGCTTCGCTGCACCGATGCTGGGAACCCCATGGGGCCGGGCTATCATTTATTTGGTCCCGCGCAGCTCGTTGGGGTGGATGGAACGATGATCGTGGGGCCAGGGCGCTTTCGAGCCGTACCCGGTCTCTTGCCAGGGGACACGCGCTACATGCAGTCGTGGTACCGCGACCCCGGCGGGCCCTGCAACTCGTCCTTCAACATCTCCAACGCCATCGCGGTGACCTTCATGCCCTGATTGGCCTGACCAGGGGGTGGGGCACCGAACCCGATGATGGGGTAGCATGGCGGCAGGCTCATGAACTTCCCCACGATCTGGATCCTGCTCCCCGCCCTCATCATTCCGCCTGCGCAACAAAGCCCCCAGCCCTGGGAACACACCTGCCGCTGGATGCGGGGGCAGGCTGAGCGCTTGGCGGCGGACCTCGCCACGGCTCACAGCATTCTCTTGGAGCGCGCTTGCGAGGAACTGCCGAAAGCTGTGGAGCGCCTTGAGCCCACGCCGCCGGCGCCCCTGCCCGTGGGCTACGGAGTTCTGCCCGCAATCAAGGACGATGCTGCTCTCTCGAGGCTCACTCCCCGCGAGTGGGTCTACTCCCTCGAACAACTCAGCCTGGGCTTCACCGCCGACTTCCGCGCGGGAGCGCTGCTCGCCGGGCGGGTTTCGGCCGGTGAAACGGCACCCCTCGCCCCCCTCGTGGACGAGTTCGTGCGGTTGCGAGCGAGCCTGCGCAACATCGAAGAACACATCAGCTATCACGAATGGTGGCAGGTGGCCATTCACAAGGACCTCGTCTATTTTGAGGGTCGCAACAAGATCGTGGCCAAGGTGCGCGAGCTGGTGGCCTTGCCCGAGGATGTCGGAAGTAGAGAGCAAGCTGAACGCTTGCGCTTGGAGATCCACGCCGCCGTAGCGCCCTTCGAAGCGGCTGACCTGGCCATCGTGAAGACGGACTCCGGCGGCTGGCAGTTGGACCTTGCCCTGCACACCGACATCGAGGATGAGGGCTTCCTGTCCGACTTTGTAAAGAGCATCGAGAGTAACTGGAATCAGGCAGAAGCCATGATTGCAAGGGACTTGCACATCGATCTTGTCTTCGTGCACCACGGTGCGGCAGAGCTCTACCCCGGCGGTCCGCCAGCGCCCGAGGCGGCCATCGAAGTCGAAGAACATGTGGCCCGCTTTCCCTCCGGCGCCATGGTGCTTACAACGGGCGCTGCCAGCACCCACGCCTGGCGCTGCAGGAGCATTCTGCTGGGGCCGGTTGCCTTGACCCGCAGAACCCTGGCCCACGAGTTCGGACATCTATTGGGTTTCAGCGACGCCTACCTGCGCGGCTTTGATGGAACAACTGATGCCGATTTTGGGCTGGTTATCATCGAGTGGCAGGGGCTCCTCGGCGACTTGATGGGCAATCCAGGCGGCGGAACGGTGTCCCGAGCCATGGTGGAGCAACTCTTCGAGGCGTACGCGAGTGAGTGACCCGTCTTCGCTCAAGGTTCGCGAGGCGTCCACTTGGTGGGCGCTAATTGTCATTTTTCCGGGCATTGTCTTCTGGAACTCTCTGCATGGCGAATTTCATCTCGATGACATCTACCGCATCGCGAACAACACCGGACTGAATGCCTGGTGGCCGCCCTGGCGCCACTTCCTCGATCCCAGCACCAGCGCCACCTTGCCCGGCCTGGTGCAGTTTCGTCCGTTCCTGCCCCTCTGCCTCTCGACCAACGGGGCGTTGGGCAACTTGCTGGGGATCGAACGCCTGATGTCTCTGCACCTGGGCAACCTCGCCATCCACATCCTGGGTGTGGGGCTCTTGTATCTGCTCCTCCGTGAACTTCTAGAGCATTGGGGCCGCCAGACCAGGACACCGCGGGAAGCTGCGCGAATTGCTGTCGTGGGGGCCTTATTGTTCGGTGTGCACCCGGTGGCGGGCGTTTCGGTGAACTACCTGTGCGGCCGCGATGTGCTCTTGATGCTGGCCTTTCTCCTGGCCGCATTCTTGAGCTATGTGCGCCTGCGGCGCTTGGGTGGAACGCCCTGGCGTTGGATTGTGTGTGCCCTCTTGCTCACCGGAGCGCAACTCTCAAAGGCCAACGCTCTCGCAGCGCCGCTCTTGATCCTTTGTTTTGAGTTCACCCTTGGTGGCCAGAACTTCTTGAGCAAGAAGGCCTGGCTGCGGGCCTTGCCCGCCCTGGTGGTGCTGCTCTCGATCCAGGCCTACACGATTTTGGTGCTCGACTTTTCCGATGCGTCAAAACTGCTCGTGGACCGCGGTGGCGTCTTCGAGTACCCGCTGACGCAGTTTCGCATGCACCTTGTGTGGTACGGACGCAACCTCGTGTGGCCCTTCTATATGCGCGCCGAGCCCCTCGTCGAGGCTTCCCGCAGCCTGTTTGAGGCCGGTGTGTTGGCTGGTATTGCCCTGGTGGCGGGGTCTCTCACCTGGCTTTGGCGTCAGCGCCACAGGCGGCCCCTGATGGCCTTCAGTCTGGGGGCCTACTGGGTGCTCTTCTCGGTGACATCGTCGGTCCTGCCCATGCGACGCCTCGTGACGGATTACCGCCAGGTTCCGTCCCTGGCCTTTGGCGTGCTCTTTTTCGTCCTCGCCGGAAACGCGCTCCTGCGTGGCCGCTGGCGCGTGGCCTTGGCCGTGGTGGCCCTGGCCTGGTTTGGTGGTACGAGTGTCTACATGAATCGGCATTGGCGCACGGAAGAGTCGTTTTGGCTGCACAGCGTGGAGCTGGGCGCTGGATCGCAGGCGCACCTAAACTACGGATTCAGTATTTGCCGCCGCGATCCCGCCTTGGCCGAAGAGCACTATCTGCACGCCCTCGAGATGGAACCGGGGAACGTTTGGGTGATGATCAACCTGGGGATCCTGCGCATCAGGACGGGCGATCCAGAGGATGGGCTGGCGCTGGTGCGGCGCGCTGTTTCTCGCGTGCCCACCTGGGCGGTGGCCCATTATTGGTTTTCCATTGCCCTTTCGAGAACAAAGCTCTGGGAGGAGTCCGCCGTCGAGGCACGGGTGGCCGTGGAACTCGATGGCCGCAATCAGAGATACAAGGATCAACGGATCAAGGCGCAGTACGCCCTGGCCTTTGCGCACTACCGCGCCGAGGAGTACACGCTGGCTCTAGATGCGGTGCGGATCTTGCACGAGTTCAAGCCTAGCTACTCGGACTCCAAGTTCCTCGAGGCTTTTCTCCTGGGCTGGCTGGATCAGCCCCAGGCAGCGGTGGCGGCCTACGAGGAGTTCCTCGGAGAGCGCCCCGACCATGCACAGGCTCACTACAACCTGGGCCTCATCTTCGTTGGCCAGGCCGAGGTGCAGCGGGCCATCCTGGAGTTTCAGCGTGTCTTGGAGATCGACCCTGCCTTTCGCCTGGCCCACATGCGCCTGGCTACTTGCTACGCGGATGCGGGTGATGACGAAGCGAGCGCGCTCCACGCCGAGCTCTACCGCGCAGAGTAACCGTCGATGATGGTCAGTTGCGGGTGGCCGCTGCGCCAGCCGCGAACTTCGGCCGCAATGTCGATCCGTGCTCCGTCCTCGAAATCATCATCCATGAGTTCGAGAAGTTGGCCCGTTTCGTCGAGTCGCACAAAGAACCGTCTTTCAGAGCAATCGGTGCAGTCCGCGCTCTCAATCGTGCCTCGTGCGGTGACTCGGATGGCCACCGTTTCGTAGGCGGCGCTCTTGGCGGCGTCAACGCAGTCGTCAAAGTCGATTCTCACCGGATCCCCGAAGGAGATGCGGGCAAACTGCACTTCAGTGTCTAGTTGAACATGGATGACGCCATCCAGGCGCCGCAAGGCCAGGTCGAGACCATAGGCCTTGTCGTTTCAGATTCAGGTGTTGAAGTCGAGTCGCACGCTGGCGAAGCGCTCACCCTCGTAGGGGATGCCTCCTGATTCGGTGGCGATACAGGCGACGAGGGGGGCGGCAAAGAGCAGCAAGGAGGCGCGCAGGAATATCATGGGAGGCACTAAAAGCGGTAACCGAAGGCAAGGAAGGTACGGTAGTCGAGTCCGAGCTGCGCTCCGTCATAGTTCTGATAGAGCGGCAAGTCAAAGTTGAAAGAAATATCGATGGCTGGGCGCGGGTGAAAACCGAGCCCTGTGCGCAAGATCAGGCGACTGGCTCCGGAGTTCGCGAGCTGCGCGCCACCCTGGCGTGCCGAGCCCAACTCGTGCCAAACCAGGCCGATGCGCGCAGCATTCGAGGCGCCGGGGTAGGGCCGGTGCAGGTAGCGATAGGCGGCCGAGATTCCCACGGCAAACAAGTCGCTGTCCTCGAAGTCCTGACTACCCTGGTTGTTGGCCTTGTAGAAAATCTGGCCGTCGATGCGCCAGCGGCCGTAGCTCGAGGTGGCTGCGATGGCGAAGAAGGGATCCCAGGAGCCCGAGCCCGGTTGCTGCGAGGCGGCCAAGCGTTGACCTCCATCGCGTTCGCCCGTGGCGCCAGTGGGAGTTTCCAGGCCAGCGATGACGCTGATGTTGAACGACTTGCGATAAGCGTCCCGAGTGAAGAGGCGGTATTTGCCGAAGAGGGCCACATCCCCGAGACCTTGGGAACTCAGCGAAGCCGGTCCGCCCATGTCGATGAACTCGCTACGCCGCGCCACGGCTGGAATCAGGGCACCCACGGTGACTCGTGGCGTCCAACCGTAGTTGTAGCCGAGCACCATGCGGTGCTCACGCTGCTTGGCGTTCGTGGGGTCGGCGACGGTATCCGAGCCTGCGTACAGGTCCGACTTCTGGGAGAAGAGGTGAGCCACCGATACTCGAGTGCCGTGGGAAAACAGGGTTTCGCCGGCGAAGATTTCGATCCCGCCGTCCTGGGCTCCGAGAGCTCCACCGAGGGTGAGCACAAGGCCCAAGCTCATGAGTGTCTGTCCGATTTGCATGACCCGCATTCTGGAGACTTTCGGCGCGGGTGCAAGTCTGCCAGGGCCGGGATCCCAAGCAACTTCGCGTTGACGAGAACGGGTTCCCACGAAGAGTCTATTGTGCCCCGCGCCCCCCGCGCCCCGCGGGCCACCGGTAGATCATCAGGCGGGCACCGTTTCAACGACTGGCGCGGCGGGCTGCACCTCGACCTTGAAGCCCTCTTGGCGGAAGTCGATGCGGGCCAGGTCGCCTGCTTGCAAGCGACCAGAGAGGATCGCGTCGGCGCACAGGTTCTGCACATTCTTTTGCAAGGCGCGCTTGAGTGGCCGGGCGCCGAACTCAGGGTCGTAACCGATACGCGCCAATTCATCCTTGGCAGCATTGCTGAGCTCGAATCTGATCTCCTGCTCGGCCAGTTGCGCCGTCAGGCGCCTGGCTTGAACGTCGACGATGCTGCGGATCTGCTCCGGCCCCAGGGTCTCGAAGGTCAAGACCTCATCGAGTCGGTTGATGAACTCCGGGCGGAAGTGTTGGTGCACTTCGGAAGCCTGGCGCAGATTGCTGGTGAGCAGAACCAGGGTCTGGGTAAAATCCACCGTGCGTCCCTTGCCGTCGGTCAAGCGACCATCATCAAGCAGTTGCAGGAGCACATTGAAGACATCCGGGTGGGCCTTCTCGACTTCATCGAAGAGGATTACCGAGTGCGGCTTGCGCCGCGCGGCTTCGGTCAGGACTCCGCCTTCGTCATAACCGACATAGCCCGGAGGCGCGCCGATTAGACGGCTGACCGAATGCTTTTCCATGAACTCGCTCATGTCGATGCGGGTCATGTTGCGCTCATCATCGAACAGAAACTCGGCAAGCGATTTGGCCAGTTCGGTCTTGCCAACTCCCGTGGGGCCGAGCAGTAGGAACGAGCCCAAGGGCCGCGTGGTCTCCTGCAAGCCAGCCCGCGCACGGCGCACAGCCTGGGAAATGGCCAACACGGATTCGTCCTGGCCTATCAGGCGCTCGTGGATGCGCTCTTCCATGTGCAGCAGCTTGTCGCGTTCGGCTTCGAGCAAGCGCGTGGCGGGAATGCCCGTCCAGCGGCCGATCACTTCAGCGATCAGCTCGGCGTCCACTGCTTCGGGCAGGAGCGCGCCGCTCGCTTGCAGTTCCTCGAGGCGGGCCACATTGTTTTCCAACTGAGCCTCGGTCTCGGGGATCTCGCCGAAGCGGATGGCGGCAACTCGCTCGAAGTTGCCCTCCCGCTCGGTGCGACTGGCTTCGTCGCGCAGGGTCTCGATGAGCACCTTGGAGGCGCGGATCGAAGTGATCAGTTCCTTTTCACCATCCCAGCGCGCGCGCAGGGCACTGATGTTTTCGGTGCTCTCCGCCAACTCCTTCTGGATCTCCTCCTTGCGGCGCATGCTCGACTCGCTCTCATCGCTGGCCAGGGCCGTGGCTTCGATTTCGAGTTGCCGGATGCGGCGCTCGGCGCGTTCGAGTTCCGGCGGCATGGAGTCGATCAGGATACGCAGTTGCGAAGCGGCTTCATCGATGCAATCGATGGCCTTGTCGGGCATGAAGCGGTCGGTAATGTGGCGGTCCGCGAGGCGCGCTGCTGCAATCAGGGCTGCATCCTCGATGCGCACGCCGTGGTGCACTTCGTAACGCTCCTTCAAGCCACGCAGGATGGCAATTGTATCCTCCACGCTGGGTTCGTCGATGGTCACGGGCATGAAGCGCCGTTCGAGGGCTGCGTCCTTTTCGATGTACTTGCGGTACTCATCGATGGTAGTGGCCCCGATACAGCGCAACTCGCCCCGGGCCAGGGCCGGCTTTAGCATGTTGGCAGCGTCGAGGGAGCCTTCGCCGGCGCCGGCACCCACCATGGTGTGCAACTCGTCGATGAACAGCACGACCTCGCCGTCAGACTCGGCGACCTCTTCAAGGACGGCCTTCAGTCGTTCTTCGAACTCGCCGCGATACTTGGCGCCAGCGAGGAGCGATCCGAGGTCGAGGGCCATGATGCGTTTCTCGCGCAGGCTCTCGGGCACATCACCTTCCACGATGCGCAGGGCCAGGCCCTCCACGATGGCGGTCTTGCCCACGCCCGGATCGCCGATCAGGACGGGATTGTTTTTGCGCCTACGAGCGAGTACTTGGGTAGCGCGGCGAATTTCGTCGTCGCGGCCAATGACCGGATCGAGTTTGCCGGCTTCGGCTTCGGCGGTCAGATCGCGGGCGTACTTCTCCAGGGATTCGAAGGTGGCCTCGGGGTTGGGGCTTTTCACCTTGCGATTGCCGCGCACCTCCTTGAGTGCGGCTTCCACCCTTTCGGCGCTGACGCCGCGGGCCTGGAAGAGCCCTTGCACCTCGGGCCCGCCGCTTTTTGCGAGGGCCAGCAAGAGGTGTTCGGTGGAGATATATTCGTCGCCCATGGCCTGAGCCACGGCGCCAGCTTCGGTCAAGGTGGCGGCGAGGGCGCTGGCCATGCGGGACTCTCCGCCGCTGGCCTGGGGCAGCTTGCCACAGGCTTCGACAAGCTCGGCAGCGAGGGCTCGCGGCTCAACTTCGAGGCGGCCCAGAATGGCCGAGAAGACGCCCTCGGGTTCCTTGAGGAGCGCCACGGCCAGGTGCAGAGGCGTGATTTCGGGATGCCCCGAGGCCTGGGCCAGACTTTGGGCTTCCTGGAGGGAGTTCTGGGTCTTGTGGGTTGATTGTTGCATCTTGCAATAACTCCTGTGGAGGGGGGCTAGGGGCGCAGGATGGCGCTCAGAGGCCCGACGGGTTTCCTAGAGCAAGGCCTGTACCAGCCACAAAAACGACCCTGAAGGGGTCAGGATGGACTTCAGGAGGGCTGAAGGTGCCAAAACGGCATACCTGGCTGCCACAATGGCGCGATATTGTCATCGGTCCTGCCAGGGTTCCTCCTGCCAAGGAAAGCAGCGCCCGCGGCGATCTTGGCTCCAGCCCCTGGGGTACGCTCACGCCGCTTCCAAGGCAAACCCTCTGAGCCCATACCCGTGACCGCCCCCCGCCCCGACATTCTCTTCATCGTGCTCGACGCGGCTCGTGCCGAAAACTTCTCGCTCTACGGCTACGAGCGTCGCACCACGCCGCACCTTGAGCGTCTTGCGGAGAGCCTCGCTTGGTACGAGAACTGCACCTCGGCGGCCACCTGGACTCTGCCCTCCACCGCCAGCCTGTTCACCGGGACCTACAATTCTCATCACCGCCTGGTGATGGACGGCGATCGACTCGCCGAGGATTACGCCAGCTTGCCCGAGATCTTGCAGAGCGCGGGCTACTCGACATCCAAGGTCACCTCCGTCGTGCCCTACGTCTCCGACTTTAGCGGACTCGACCGCGGCTTTGCCTTCAACTGGGAGCCGCCGCCGCCCCGCTGGCGGACCTTGCTCAAGCGCGTGCGTGGCTCGGCGCCGCCCCAGGCCCAGGCAGACTGTTCGTCCATGGAGCGTATCGACCATGACCTGTCCGTAGAGGCCGAGGCTCAACTGCACGCGCGCTCCAGCTTACGCGGCAAGCTTTCGTTTTACGCATCGGGTTTCTACGACGATGGCGGTGCCGCCTGTTTCCGGCGCGTGCGCGAGCTCTGGCGCGAGCCCCATGATGCGCCTCGCTTTGTCTACATGCACCTACAAGAGACCCACGGCGAGTATCGGCCACCCCATCGCTATCGCAAGCGCTTCGTGCCTCGCGAACTGCACAAGAAGAGTTTTGCCGCCATCAATCAGCGCCCAAATCCCCATGCGGTGGGCCTGGTGGACATGACCGAGGAGGATTTCGAGGTCCTGCGCGGGCTCTATGATGGCGCCATTGCCTACATGGACGAACAGCTCGGCGCGCTCCTCGACGATCTCGCCAGCCAGCCCGGTTGGGATGACACACTGGTCATCATCACGGCCGATCACGGCGACTGCGTCGGTCGCCACGGAGTCCTGGGCCACCAATTCGTGTGCTACGAGGAGCTCCTGCGCATCCCCTGGATCGTGAAATGGCCCCGTTCGGTGGGCATTCTCGGGGCCCAGTCCCAGTTGATCCAAAATGTCGATCTCCTGCCGACCCTGTGCGGGCTCTTGGGGCTGGAACGGCCTGCTCAGGTGGAGTCCATCGATTATCTCCGCGAGCAGCGCGAATTCGCCTACGCCGAGTTGCTCAAACCCTTTGGCGTCACCGCCGTCAAACAGGGCCTGCACGAGCTTGCGCCGCACTACAACCGCGCCGTGCTCGCCGTGCGCTCCCAGCGCTACAAGTGGCACACCTTTTCCAACCACCAACGCGACGAGCTGTACGATCTCCATAGCGATCCTCTGGAAGAGCAGAATCTCATGGGCTACGGCTCAAAGTTCCAGCTCGACGCCGAGGCACGATCCCTCGAGGCCGCCATGGAAGCCTGGAAGCCGCGCTGGAAGTCGGCCGCCGATGATATAGAGGCGCGGGTCTTCTCTGGCGAATCAGCTGCAGTCTCCTCTGATGTCGAGGCCAAGCTGCGCGCCCTGGGTTACCTGGATTGACCGCGCCATAGGCACTTCCCCGGCGGAAACCTTTTCCAAGGGGGGGGGCAGGGAGGGTCTGGGGTGGGGGTGTGAGCCTTATATGGGTGGGAGGTAGGCGTGCGTTGCCGCCGGGGTCAGGAGCCTGGGATACGGTTTGCCGTGGGCTTCGTCGTGCGCCGCGCTCGAGCGCTTGGGTCCACGCACCGCCGCCTTTTGTTTTTGTATCTGAATCGTTCTCGATGACGAGGACTGCCCCGGCCACGACTATGAACAAGACCTCCGCTATCGGTTTCGCTCTCGCCACCCTCGCCTTGCCCTCCTTCGCCCAGGAGGATATTTTTTCCCAGGGTGGACGCAGCGCTGGAGGGCGCTTCGGCTCGAGTATCGCCGGAGGCTTTGATGTCGATGGAGACGGCTTGGCGGATTTCGTGGTGGGGGAACCCTATGAAAATCGACTGGGGCCCATGACTGGAGCCGTGCGTGTGGTTTCGGGAGCCAATGGTGCGGACATTTACCTTCGCGGCGGCAACTCGGCCTATGACCTCTTCGGTGCCAGCGTGGCCCTTGGCGACCTCGATGGCGATGGCCGGGCCGAGTTCATCGTGGGCGCCTACGGCGACGACTCCAATGGTACGGACAGTGGTACGGTGTTCGTCTACTCCGGAGCCAGTGGCAACCTCTTGTATACGTTGACCGGCGACGAAGGCGACCACTTCGGTTTTTCGATTTCCTTCGTGCCAGATACAAATGGCGATGGTCGCGGCGATTTCGTGGTGGGCGCCCGCGCGGCAGACACGAACGGCAACAATTCCGGGGCGGCGCTGCTCTTCTCAGGTCTCGATGGCACCCTACTGCACGAGTTTGGCGGAGAGGCGGCCTTTGACCTCTTCGGCAGCGCGGTGGCGGGCTGTGTCGATCTCGACGGCGATGGGCTGGGCGACTTGATTTGTGGCGCGTACTTGAATGACGCCCAGGGCTCCGGTGCTGGGAGGGCCTATGTCTACTCCGGAGCGAGTGGCAGTTTACTCTTCACCTTGCAAGGCACTGGGGTTGGCGACGCCTTTGGCTATGCGGTGGACGATGCAGGCGATGTGAACGGTGATGGCGCCAGCGACCTGATCGTGGGTGCGCCGAGCAACGACACTAGCTTCCAAAATGCCGGTCAGGCCAGCGTGTACTCAGGCGTTGATGGCACGCTGTTAATGGTTGTGAACGGCGACGCTCCCGGCGACAACTTTGGTTCGACCGTGGCGGGCTCCCTGCGCATCGACGGCGATGGGTTGGACGACTTCATGGTGGGAACAATCGCCAGCGACGCTAACGGCGTGAGCTCGGGCATGGTGCGACTCTTCGCCGGTCTGGATGGGTCAGAGCTGGCAACCCTGCTGGGCTCGAGTCCGGGAGCGCGCCTCGGTTCCGCCCTGTGCAGCGCCGGAGACATGGACCTCGATGACAACACGGAGCTCTTGATCGGCGCCTGGGGCGAAGACGGTGGCGCGGGGGCCTTCAGCGGTGTCGTTCACTTGGTTGCTTTCGCGGCACCCTCGACGCTCTTCAATAGCTACTGCAATTCCAATCTCAACTCCTTGGGAGTGGCGGCCACGATCTCCGCTGTGGGCAGCAATAGCCTGGCCTCCGGCGATCTCGAGCTTGTAGCTGATGGCCTGCTCGCCAACCAGACAGGGCTCTTCTTCCACGGTTCGAATCAGGTGCAGTTTCCCTTTGGGGATGGTTTCCTGTGTGTCGCAGGTCAGTTATTCCGCTACGGGATCGTCGCTGCGGACGCCGTGGGGCAGGCGCGGCTGCTCGTGGATTATGCGGCTCCCCCGGTCGCCGCGAACCAGATCACAGCCGGTAGTCAGTGGAACTTTCAGTTCTGGTACCGCGACAACCACAGCAGCAACGCGGGATTCAATCTGACCGATGCCATGGCGCTGACCTTCGCCCCCTGAATCGGGGCCGGGGGATCTCAATCCGTGACGACAGCTTCCAGGTCGATCAGCGCGGGCGAGGTTTCCATGAGTTCGAACAGGCGCGCGCGATCGGCGGATAGCATGGGAGCCAGAGGTGCTCGTACATCGGCGCCGATGAGACCCATCTTGGCCAGGGCCGTTTTGATTGGCACCGGGTTCACATCCAGGGCGAGACCTTCGGTCAAGGAATCGAGTTCGTGCTGGAGCAACTTGGCCGAGATTGGATCATTGCCGCCGGTGCCATGGCGCATGATGCCTGCAACATGCATCGGCGCGAGGTTGGCCACCACGCTCACCGAGCCCAGCGCTCCCGCCGCATAGGATTCCGCCAGGTGCTGGTCATCGCCGCACAGGACGGCCAGGTTTGTGGTGGCCACCAATTCGGCCACTCGTTTGGTTGAGCCCGAGGCGTCCTTGATTGCCACCACGCTGGGATGCCGGCGTCCGATCTCGGCCACCAGATCCGGTTTCAGGTCGAGCCCCGTGCGCCCCGGGACATTGTAGAGCACCAAGGGCGTGCTGGTGGCTTCGGCGATCTGGCCGTAGTGCAACAAGATGCCTCGGCGACCGGGCCGGTTGTAGTAGGGCGTGACCGCCATCAAGGAGTCGACTCCGCTGGAAGCGGCAAAGCGCGCGAGCTCGACCGAAGTGCGCGTGCAGTTTGTGCCGATGCCTGCCATGAGACTCATGCGTCCGCGATTGAAGTCCACCGCAGCGTGAATCAGGCTGCGATGCTCGTAGTCGTTGAGGGTCGAAACCTCGCCTGTGGTGCCTGCGATCAAGAGGCCATCGACGGGGAAGCAGGCCAGACGGTCGATCAGGCCCTCGAGGGCTTCCAAGTCCAGGCGGCCTGCAGAGAAAGGCGTGGGCAGGGCGACGAAACTTCCGCGGATCGGTTGATGCATGGAATAGGTGCTTGGCAGGTTTGTGCCGAGTCAGGGGCGAGCGGTTTGGATCAGTTCGTGCATGTTCTCTACGGCGCGTTCCACGCCGACAAAAAGCGATCGCGCCACGATGGCGAAACCGATATTCAATTCCTCGACGTGTGGCAGGAGCGCGGTGGGTGCGACATTGTCGTAGTCGAGGCCGTGACCGGCGTTGACGCGCAGACCGAGAGCGTGGGACAGTTCAGCGCCGGCACGCAGGCGCTCGAGTTCCGCGGCGCGATCTGTTCCCGAGAGATTCGCGTAGCGGCCGGTGTGTAGTTCGACGAAGGCCGCACCGACTTCGGCGCTGGCTTCGATCTGCGCGGGATCGGGGTCGATAAAGAGGCTCACCTCGGCGCCACCTTGAGCGAGACGCGGGATGATCTCGTGCAGTCGGCCGCGTTCAGCGAGCACATCGAGCCCGCCCTCGGTGGTGACCTCCGCCCGGTTTTCTGGCACCAGGCAAAATGCTTCGGCGCCGGAGTGCCGAGCGATCTCGATCATTTCCGGCGCGAGGGAGAGTTCCAGGTTGAGCTTGGTGGTGATGCGCTCGCGTAGGGCCGCGAGATCAGCATCCTGGATGTGCCGGCGATCCTCACGCAGGTGGCAGGTGATGCCCAGGGCTCCGGCGCGCTCGGCGGCCAGGGCCCACTCGATGGGGTCTGGAAAGCGGTCGCGGCGCGCTTCTCGCACCGTGGCAATGTGATCGACATTGACATGCAGACGAACCATGGTCCGATTCTATCCCTGGCGTGGTGACCGCTCCAAGCTCCAGAATGAACCTTTGTGACGAGACCCTGTTTCCAAGAAGAGCCCACTCAGCCGCCGGGATCGAGTAGCCTCAGGCCCATGCGCATCATTTCCGGCGAGTTCCGCGGCCGCATCCTCAAGGCCCCCCCTGGCCTGGGCACGCGGCCCATGTTGGACCGCGTACGCGAGGCCATGTTTTCGACCCTGGGGCCGGGCATCGAGGGGGCCCGGGTCCTCGATCTCTTTGCTGGCAGCGGCAGCCTGGGCCTCGAGGCCCTCAGCCGCGGCGCTGAAGGCGTGCGCTTCGTCGAGACCGAAACCGCCGTGGTTCAGATTCTCAAGGCCAACGCCGAGGCCCTGGGGGCCAGCGAGCGGGTTGAGATCCTGCGCGGCAGCGCCCTGGCGCGCTCCTCCTGGCAACCGCCAGAGGGCCAGCCCCAACGCTGGGCCGACCTGGTGCTCTTCGACCCGCCCTACCCCTGGCTCTCGAATGAGCGCCGTGGGCCACTCTTGGAGGCTGTCAGCACCCTGCTGAGCGAGGTCCTCGCGCCCGGCGGCCTGTTCGTCTTCCACACCCCCAAGCGGGGTGTGCAGGCGAGCGACTTCGAGGTTCGTTTTGAGCCCGACGCCAGAAAATACGGTTCGAGCGCCCTGTGGTACCTGCGCGCCCCAAAAGAGCAGCCCGCCTCCAGCGAGGATCCGGCGTGACCGAACTCCGCGGGCTCTTGCTCTTGGCGGGCGAGTTGGTGCCCGGCGTGCTGAGTTTGGAGGCAGGCCGCATCAAGGCCGTTCAGCCCGGTGCCCTCGACCCGGATGAGGAACCCTGCATCATCGCACCGGGGCTGATTGACCTGCACATCCACGGCTTTGGCCTGCGCGAGCCCTTGAGCGATCTCGCCGGCATGGCCCAGGCCCTCGCCCGGGCCGGCACGACCGCGTTTCAGCCCACCCTGTTCCCTGCGGCCCCGAGCCGCCTGGGCGAGGACTGCGAAGCGGTTTGGTCAGCCCGCGGCAAGTTGCCCGGCGATGCCGCCGATCCCGTGGGCCTGCACCTCGAAGGGCCCTTCGTCAATCCCGATGCCGCCGGTGCTTTGCCCCGCGGCGACCTCGCCTTGCCTTCGCTGAGGGCCTTGGGCGAGATCCTCGGCTCAGCGACTGGCGACGCGAGGGGTGTGCGCACCGTGACCGTTGCGCCCGAGTTGGCCGGTGCCGATCTTCTGATCGCCGAGCTGGTGCGCCTGGGCGTGCGGGTTTCCCTCGGCCACAGCCGCGCCCTCGCCATCGAAGCCCGCGCCGCAACTCGCGCAGGCGCCTCGGGCGTGACGCACCTCTACAACGCCATGGGCGGCGCGACCCACCGGCGAGCGGGGTTGGCTGGTTTGGCGCTAACCGAAGATGTGCTCTTCGCCGAGATCATCGGCGACCTGGTGCATGTGGAGCGCGAGGCCTTCGACTTGGCTCTGCGCGCCCGCGGTCCCGAGGGCTTGTGCCTGGTGAGCGACGCCCTCGCCGGCGCCGGTACGGGCTGCGAGCGCTTCGAAGCCTGCGGCCGCGAACACATCATCCAGGACGGCGCCGCCTATTACCCCGTGGGGCCCGAGCGCGCCGAACCCCAACTCGCCGGTTCGGCATTGGCGCAGCTCGAGATGGTGCAACGGCTCGTGGCCCAAGGAGTGCTCAGTTTGCCCGAAGCCCTGACCATGGCCAGCGCCACCCCGGCCCGGGCCCTGGGCCTGGAGGGCGAGCGCGGTTCCCTCGCCGCGGGCCTGCGTGCCGACCTGATTGTCCTGGAGCCGGAAAGCCTGGTCTTGCGCGAGGTTTGGTTGGCCGGGAAGGCGCTCGGGACGGCCTCCTGAGCGAACCTCTTTGAGGGCAATCTCTTGAGGCCAAGCGCCCTTCAGGCCTGCCGCAAAGGTGTCGATAAATCGATACTGGACCGTCCATGCGCCCTTTCCTCCCGAATTCCGCTGCCCTCAAGTACGCCCTGGCGCCCTTTATTGCCCTGGGGCTGGCCTGGTCCGGCGCGAGTGTTCAGGACTCGGCGGTACAGAAGATATCAGCGGCCGCGCAGGAGATCTTGCTGGCGAGTCCCGAAGAGCTTCTGGCGCACCCGGACCGCTTCCTCGGAAACCGTGTGCAGATCACGGTCCAGATGCACTCTTACCAAGAGTCTTGGAACCCGTTTCTCACGCGCTTCGGCCCGCGGGAATTCGTCTGCTTGCGAGGTTGGAGCGATGCACAGTTCCCCTGGTTGCGAGGGGACTTCGAGCAACCCTTGATGCGCGTCTTCGCCCGCCGCGGCAGCGCTGCTGAATGGGCTCTCGCGGATGCGAAGCGTTACCAACGCTTCGAACTCACGTGCGCAGTTCGCGCCGTGTTCGGCGGTCAGCCATGGCTGGAGGTGAGCGCGGTTAAGCCCCTCGCGCGCAACCTAGGCACTGGCTGCGTGTTGCACGCGGCCCGCGGCTTGGAATTCATGGAGAAAGGACTTTGGCAGGCCGCTCGCCTTGAGTTTGAACGGGCCACGGCTGGCGCTTTGCCCCGCGTAGCCCGCGAGGAATTGCAGCGCCTGATTGCCCTGGCGACTCGTTGAAGAGCGCGCCTACAGGTCTGCTTCGAGGCGCGCCTTGAGGCCCTGGAGGCCTTCCTCGAACATGCCTCCGATCATGCCGTCGAGGAGCGGGATGATCAGTTTCCAGGGGCCACTAAGTTCCCCCGCAGCGCTCCAGCGGACTCGCACGCCACCCTCCACAGCACTGATCAAAAAGGTGCCGCGCATAATCTGGGCACCGTCTTCCATGACGAGATAGTAGGACACTTGCGAGGGCGGGATGCAGTCACGCAGGGTTATCTTGCCGCGGCCGAGCTCTGGACCCGCCCAGGTCCAGGTGGCGCCATTGCCCGTGGCCGCGCCGCCAAACTCCCAGGTTGCATCGGGATCCATCTCGTCGTTCCAGACGCTCCACTCGGGCCACGAGGAGAGGTCAGAAACGGCGGCGTAGACAACTTCGGGGCTGGCTTGCATATCGAGTTCGCGCTCGACCAGGTAGTCATTGGGCATGAGTAGCACTCCGGCCCCAGCCGCGATCAACAGTAAAAGCAGCAGGGCTCCACACCCGAGCAGGAGTTTCTTCATGGAAGGAGTCTAACAAGCGGCCCCCTTGGAGGGCTTTCAGCGGTCGTTCCAAGGGGGCCGGGTTAGTATCATGACCAGCACCATGCAAGCCTCCACAAGCAGCACCCTCTCTGTCCTCGTGAATCTCCTGATACCTGCCCTGTGTGCCCTGTTGTTTGCCTCTTGTGCCACAAACGCAGGTCCCAAAGCGCCCGCCGAGGCGCTCGATTTTCAGGGAGCCGACCTGCGCAGTGCGGACTTCGAGGGCCGCGACTTTTCGGGCCTGAGCTTCCGGGACGCGCAACTCGACGGGGCCAACCTGCGCGGCGCGCGCCTCGATGGTTGCGACTTGCAGGGGGCCTCACTCGCCGGCTGCGACCTGCGCGGAGCCATTCTCGACGGCGCCCAGCTTGGCCCGGCGGATTTGACTCAAACGCTACTGCGCGGCGCCAGCCTGCGCGGGGCGGACCTCAGAGGTGCGCGGCTTTCGCGGCTCTTGCTCGTGGCGGTGGATTTCAGCGATGCCTTACTCGAGTCGGCCGACTTGTCCTGGGCTTCCCTCGACCTGGCCTGTCTCGAAGGAGCTCGGTGCAAGGACGCCAACATGTTCCGCACCACCTTCTCAGGGGCTCAAATGTCCGGCGCCGACATGCGCGTGGTTCCCAATGTAACCGCCAACCAGCTCGGAGCAGCAGCATCTTGGGATGCTGACACCCGCTGGCCCGAAGGCCTAAACGTAAAGCCCGAGGTCAAGCGCGCCGCGCCGCGGGCCGAGGGTTATTCACAGTAGATGCGGCGCGACTAATCCGTGCAAGGCAAGCCGAGCTGGGTTGTCGCTCCGCTGGCTACGGTGAACTCGATTGAGTCCTGGCCCGGATCATCCTGCACAGTCAAGGTGTATTGGCCGGAGGCGAGCGTTACTTCGATGGGCAACTCCACGCGGCCGTCATGGACGATGTAAGCAAAGTCGGGAGCGATATTCGGGCGCTGCAACACCAAGCGCAGTTCGCGGCACTCGCTATTGCGGCTCGGGACGCTGGGCGCGAGGGCGAGCCAGCCAAAAGCCGGCAAGCTCAGTGAGCCGATGTCGAGTAGTTCGCCGGCTCCCACCCGGTAGCGCACATCGGGAATCCAGCCGCGGCCATGGTTGGGGAAAATCAGGACGTATTCCCCAGGCGGTAGGGGCGGGGTCCTGAACGAAGCGTCCACGAGGTCGGTGGTCAGAGACAGGTTGTGGCCTGTGCCGAGGAGGTGAACCAGGAATGTCACGCCCACCGCCGGTCGGCCGCTGGCTTCGCGCAGGCGTCCCCGCAGCGGCGTCGCATGCTCCTCGTCCTGATTGAGACGGATTTCGTCCTCGCGGCTTCTGGGATCTTGCAAGACGCGAGTCGGTAGGCTGCCCGCAGCCAGGGGGTGGTAAAGATAGAGTTGCGCTGCACGCCCCGCTTGAGAGTCGGGCAATACATAACGCCCATCCTCGTCAGTTCGCGTGACATGCAGCGGTTCTTGAGCGGCGTCCTCGAGCTGGAGCTCGACGCGCCAACCGACGAGTGGCAGACCTTCGGCGTTGAGCAGTGTTCCCGCTAAGACTTCGACCGGTTCGAGCAAGGCGTTCCAGATGCCGAGTTCGCCGGGCTCGAGGACCATCTCGGCCGTCGATTGATGGGTGATCTGACCCTTGTCGCGACAGACTGCGTGCAGGCTGATGCGGCCTGCGGGGAGGTTGCGCAGGAAGAACTCGCCCCTTGCGTTGGAGCCGGTCTCCACCACGGAATCAGGATCATCGCCCATTCCCGTGATGCGGGCACAGGAAACATCATGGCCGTCGGTGCGGGTCAGACGGCCTTCGATGGAGCTCGCATGCTGCATGCGCAGGCGTCGTTGCGTGGACTCGCCGGCCACGAGGCGCAGGGTGGTTGAGCGCGGACAGAAGCCTTGGGCGGAGAGTTGAACCCGGGCCTGACCCGGTTCGAGCCCCCGCAGCACCGCTTCGCCCCAACCATTGGTGAGCACCGCGGGCGCTCGGGTAACAGGGCCTTTTCCCTCGGCCTTGGCGAAACCTGTTGCGTCTCTGGTGACGGCCGTGGTCACGCGCAGCTCAGCTCCGGGTACAGCCAGGCCAGAGTCGTCGACCACCTGTACTACTAACACGGCTCCACGACCACGCAGGCGCAAGACGAGTCGTTCTTGGCTTGGACCGCTCCAAGTTGCTCGTGTGGAAGGAGCGTGGAACTCATGGCGCGCGCCCACATGGATCATGGCGCCGGTCCGCCAACGGGCGCGGGCACTCGGGCCGTCAAGTTCCAGGGCGAAGAGCCCCTTGCCGTTGGTGGTTCCGTGGGACTTGTACTCGCCGTCATTCACCCAGATCACGGCTCCCGCCACGGGCTGGTTGTCCTCGTCCATGACCAGGCACTCGAGGGTCAGAGTCTCCGAGCGAGCTTGTTCGGGGAGCACAATACCTCGCCGCAGGGAAGCGGGAGCGGCCGCTGGCAGCAGGGCGACTTCGAGGTTGGCGACGCGCGTTGGCTGGCGCAGAGGTCTCTCGGTGTCGGAGGCGTGAACAACCCGCGACCCGTTCTTGCCGCTGTCCTCTCGGGGGTAGAGCGTGAAGGCTGTGACCACCAGCGACAGGCATGCAGCAAACAGCGCCCAGCTGACCGGTTGGAGTGATGCGCCTTGCAGGGAGCGCGGACCCAGGCGCAGAGAGTTGTTAGGCATGAGGATTGGGGCTGGACCGTTTGGATCCCGCAGGGCAACTGCCCTGACACCGTGGCCCTTGCATCGCGGGCCCCTTCCTGATGACCCCAGTTTCCGATTCGGAATAGGTAAGAACCGGGATTTGTTTGCTCCTTTCGTTGTGCTCTTCAGGCTCGGCAGCCCTGTAGCCCCCCCCCTGGAGGGCACAATTTCTCCCCTCCTGCCGTGGAGACGCTATTCTTGTCGCCCCCCATGCCCCCCTCTGACCCCCAAGAAGCGGCTCCGAGCACCCTCGATGAGCCCCTGTTGTTTGAGCGCATCTGCCTGCCGCGGGTCTGGGGCGGGCGTGCGCTCGAAGAGACTCCCGGCATCGTCCTCGACATCGAGGGACCGGTGGGGGAGACCTGGGAGCTGTCGGACCGCCCCGACCACCGCTCGCTGGTGAAGAACGGGCTACACGCCGGACGCAGTTTGCACAAGCTCCTCGGCGAACATCGCGAGGATTTGCTCGGTACCACCCCGGCCACCGAGGACGATCGCTTTCCACTCCTGGTCAAGTACCTCTCGGCCGATAAGCCGCTCTCCGTTCAAGTCCATCCTGATGATCGCACCGCCAAGCGCCTGCACGGCGGCGACTGCGGCAAGGACGAGGCTTGGTACATCCTGGCCGCCCAACCGGACAGCTTGATTTACCTCGGCCTGCGCCCCGAAGTCGATGCCACCACCTTCGCCGCCTTGGCCCAAGGTGAGGGTCTCGTGGAGGCGCTCCAAGCCTGGCCCGTGTGTGCGGGCCAGGTGGTGAATGTCCCCGCCGGCACTCCCCACGCCCTGGGTGAGGGCATCATCCTGGCCGAAGTGCAACAGAGCAGTGACCTTACCTACAGGCTCTATGACTGGGGACGCATGGGCCTCGATGGCAAGCCGCGCGAGACCCATGTGGAAGAGGCGCTTCTCGCCATCGACTACGAAACACCCGTGCTGGGTCCCCTTGATCCGGAGTTTACAGACCATGAGAGCGGTCGCTATGCGCTCAACTTGATCGCGAATTCGTCCTTTGCACTCTCCCTGCTCGAACTTACTGGCGGCATCGATGCCGACACCGAGGGCTGCGCCCTGATCTACATCGTTGTAGAAGGCGCCGCCCGCCTGGAATCTTCCACACGCCTGTCGAGTTGGGAACTCGTCACCGGCGACACCTGGCTCTTGCCCGCGGCTCTTGGCGCTCATCGCCTCGAAGCCACAAAAGAACGAGCCAAACTCATCGTCGTGACGACGAGGAAATAATCAAGCATGCCTTACGGAAAGAGAAATGTCACCGGCCAGCACAGCCAGAGCGCTCGGCAAACCACCCGACAAAAACGCGTCCACCCAAAACGCACCCACCCAAAACGCACCGTGCAGTCCGTCGAAGGCGGTGTGCGTCTGAACAAGTACCTCGCCGACCACGGTGTGGCTTCGCGGCGCGCTGCCGACGAACTGATCCGCGAGGGACACCTGCAAGTCGATGGCGTACGCGTGGAAGAGCTCGGCTTGCGAGTTGATCCCTCGAGCCAATTGATCGAACTCGACGGCGCGCCCCTCGAAGTGGGCAAGACCGAGCGCAAGCAGTACTACCTGCTCAACAAGCCCGGCGGCGTGGTCTGCACGAACGAGCGCCGCGAGACGCGGCCGCGTGCTGTGGACCTCATCACAGATCGCAACAAGGGCCGCATCTACACCGTCGGACGCCTTGATGAACAGAGCAAGGGACTGATCCTGCTCACCAACGACGGCGAGTTTGCCAATCGGATCATGCACCCGAAGTACGGCGTGACCAAGACCTACATGGTCAAGGTGCGCGGCCGCATATCAGAGGAAGCCGTACAAAAGGTACGCGAGGGTGCCTACCTCTCCGAGGGCCGCGTGGCGGGAGCGCGGGTCGTGATCCAAAAACGCAGCCGCGAGTACACCCATTTGTGCGTGACTCTGCGCGAGGGCAAGAACCGCGAGATCCGGCGCGTGTTTCACAGTGTGGGCTTCAAGGTCGTCGAGTTGAAACGATCGCGCATCGGTTGCTTGAACGATCGAGGCCTCAAGATTGGCTATTGGCGCCACTTGGCTCCGGCCGAGATTTCTGAGTTGATCGCGATCTCCGATGGCGAGGAAGTCGCCGGCGCGCCCAAGGGACCGGCATCTCGTCGCGGCCGTGGTCGGCGCCCGATCCGGCGTGCGGTGCGCTCGCGAGGCCGCCGTTGACCGCCCGCAAGACGGGCACGAAAGCGGGCGCGAAAATCTCCGAGAAGCACCTCGGAAACGGTCTGCGCGTGCTCTTGGTTGAACGCCATGCGGCGCCGGTAGTGGCTGTCTTGCTGCTATACGGCGTGGGCTCACGGGATGAGCACGAGCACGAGTCCGGCTTGAGCCACTTCCTTGAGCACATGATGTTCAAGGGCACCGCGGCCTACCCCAAGGGCCAAATAGACCTCGTGACCACGGCTCTTGGAGGCAACAACAACGCCTTCACGACCTACGACCACACCGGCTACTGGTTTGAATTCGCCGCGGATCGCTGGGAGCAGGCCCTCGAGATCGAGGCCGACCGCATGGGCGGGTTGCTCCTCGACGAAGACGAATTCCGCGCCGAGAAGGCGGTGGTGCTCGAAGAGTTGTCCATGGGCGAGGACGATCCCTGGCGCCGGCTGTCGCGGGAGGTGCAGCGTTGCCTGTTCCCCCGGCACCCCTACGGTCGGCCGGTCATCGGTTACCCGGACACCCTGGAGGCCATGGATGTCGACGACATGCGCGACTTCTATCGCCGCCACTACCACCCCGGCAACGCGACCCTGGTGGTCTGTGGCGATATCGCTCCGCGCAGGGCTCTGGAGTCCGTTCGGCTCCACTTTGGCGGTGTACCGGCGCTGCCAGAAGCCAACGCTGATCACCCGCGGCGCCCTCCCCTTGGCGATCTGAGCGCCCAAGTACGGCTTCTGTGCCATTGGGATGACTCGTCGCGGCGCCTGTGCATGGCCTGGCCCACGGCGACGCTGGCCAGCGATGCGGACTACGCCTTGGATCTACTCACCGTGCTCCTGACCACGGGCCGCTTATCGCGGCTCTATCGGCGCCTGATTCAGGAGGAGGGCCTGGCCACCAGCGTTTCGGCGAGCAATGACATGCGCACCGATGGCGGTGCTTTTTGGATCTTCGCCGAGTGCGCCGAAGGCGTCGAGCCCCGCGCCCTTGAGGCCGCCATCGACGAGGAGATTGCGCGACTCGCCACAGAACTAGTGCCCAAGCGCGATCTGAACCGTGCGCGCCAGATCCTGGCGGCCTCCGCTGCCCATGAGAGCGAGACCGTCAGCGATCTCGCCGATGACCTCGGTGGGTGGGCAGTGGACTACGACTGGCGCGAGTCTCTCCGCGCCGAGGAACGCTTGGCGCGCATCACGCCCAGCTTTTTGCGCCAAACCGCGGGGCGCTATCTCATGCCTTCCAGGCGCGTCTTGGGCTGGTCCTTGCCGGAAGGTGAGGAGGACTTGTCGTGAGTTCGTCGCGCAGCGCCCTGCCCTTGCAGAATATCTCTGCCCAGCGTTTCGAGCTCTCCTCGGGGGCCTTGCTCCTGGTCGATCGCACGCCAGGTGCGCCCATCGTGGCTATCGAGGCCCACTTGCGCGGTGGGCCTTCCCTCGACCGGGCTGGCCTCGAAGGTTGCGCCGCACTCGTGGGTGGGCTTGCCACCGAAGGTACGGCCTCGCACGATGCGACCGAACTCGCAGCGCTCCTCGAGCCGGCGGGCGGCCAGATTTTCGGCGGCTCCGGCGGCTTGAGCGGCAGTACCAAGGCGAGCGAGTGGAAGCTGCTCGTCAAACTCATGGGCGAGGTTCTGCGCACCCCGAGCTACCCCGCCAAACAGGTCAATCGCCAGAAACAGCGCATCTTGCAGCGCCTACAAGCCGAGGAGTTCGACCCGCGCCAGATGGGCGCGAAGCGTTTCTTGCAGATGGTCTACGGCGATGTGTGGTTGGGCCGGTCGGCCAGTGGCAGCTCACAGAGCGTGGCGCGTATAGAGCCACGCCACCTGCGCGCTCACCACAAACTCAATTGGGTGGCCAGCCGCGCCGTAATCGCCGTCTCTGGCGATGTAAACCCCCGCGAGGTGTGCCGCGCCTTCGAGCGCAGCCTCAAAGGTTGGGCCCCCGGCAAGCTCCTCAAGCGGCGCGAACTGGAATTTCCCGCTCCCTGCTTCCGAGTCGAGGTGATCGAAGCCCAGCGCGAGCAGGTGCACCTGTTCCTCGGGCACTTGGGAGTCCGTCGCAGCAATCCCGATTACCCGGCGCTGGTCGTGCTCGACCATGTTCTGGGCCAGGGACCGGGCTTCACCAACCGCGTGGCGCGGATCCTGCGCGACGAATTGGGCTTGGCCTATACGGTCAGCGCAGGCATCAGCTCCTCCGCGGGCCTCTCGCGGGGCACCTTCACGGCCTACATCGGTACTTCGCCATCCCAGGTGACCCGCGCCCTCAAGGGTTTCTTGCACGAGATGCGCCGCATCCAGGGCGAGCCCGTGCCCGCCAACGAACTCGAGGTGGCCAGGAATTATCTCGTCGGCTCCTTTGCCATGGGTTTCGAGCGCGCCTCCCAGCGTGCCAGCTATCTCGTCTCGGCAGAAATCCACGGCCACCCGCCTGACCACTTGGAGCGGCTGCCGCGTGCTTTCGCCGCGGTCACCGCCGCCGACATCCAGCGCGTGGCCCAGGCGCACCTCATGCCCGGCAAATGCTGCCTCGTCGCGGCTGGCCCCGTGGGAGCCCAGGACCTAGGGCGCGTGCTCGCTGGCTCCTGAGGGCCTCTCATAAGGGCGTCTCTTGGAGACGCGGCTGTCCAGGATTGCCGCGCCGAGAGCGGAGCTTCTCAAAAAACGAAAGCGGGCCGCGCACCCAGGGTCTAGGGTGCGCGGCCCGCATGGCTTGCAAGGATTCGCAGGAGGAATCTAGTGCGCGTGGGCGTGGCCGCCAGCGGCGGGCTCGTCCTCTTTCATTTCGCTGACCAGGGCGTCGGTGGTGAGCAGCAGACTAGCCACTGAAGCGGCGTTTTGCAGCGCAACGCGGACGACCTTCTTGGGGTCGATCACACCGGCTTTGACCAGGTCTTCGTAGGTGTCGGTGGCAGCGTTGTAGCCGTATGTCTTCGACTTGTTGTTGCGCACATTCTGCACGATTACCGAGCCGTCTTGGCCTGCGTTGGTAGCGATCTGGCGCAAAGGCGACTCCAGGGCGCGGCGGATGATGCTGGCACCAACGCGCTCGTCGCCCTCGAGTTTGAGGGCCTCGACCACATCGATAGCGTTGATCAAGCTGGTGGCGCCGCCGGGGATGATGCCCTCTTCGACGGCGGCACGGGTTGCGTGCAGGGCGTCTTCAACGCGGGCTTTCTTTTCCTTCATCTCCGCTTCGGTGGCAGCACCGACATTGATCTGGGCCACGCCACCCGACAACTTGGCGAGACGCTCCTGGAGCTTCTCGACATCGTAGTCGGATTTGGTGTTTTCGATCTCAGCGCGGATTTGGCCGATGCGACCTTGAATGGTTTTCTTGGTGCCAGCGCCTTCGATGATCAGGGTCTCATCCTTCGAGATGATGATCTTCTTGGCACGGCCCAGATCGGCCAGGGTCGTTCCCTCGAGGGTCGCGCCGGTGGCTTCGATCACCGGGTTGGCACCGGTCAGGATCGCGATGTCTTCCATCATGGCCTTGCGGCGATCGCCGAAGCCGGGGGCTTTGACGGCGCAGCAGGGAAACGAACCGCGCAGGCGGTTGACCACCAGGGTAGCCAGGGCTTCGCCCTCGATGTCCTCGGCGATGATCAGGATCGGCTTGCCCTTCTGGGCGATTTCCTCGAGCAGCGGGATCATGTCCTTGATCGAGGTGATCTTCTTCTCGTGGACCAGGATGTAGGCATCCTCGAGCACGCATTCCATGGCTGTGGCATCGCTGATGAAGTGCGGCGACAGGAAGCCCTTGTCGAACTGCATGCCTTCGACCCACTCAACATCGGTTTCGAGGGTTTTGCCCTCTTCCACCGTGATAACGCCGTCCTTGCCCACGCGCTCCATGGCCTGGGCGATCATGTCGCCCACCTCGGAGTCGTTGTTGCCGGCAATCATGCCGACTTGGGTGATTTCGTCACTGGTCTTGACCGGTTTGGCGGCCTGGTCCAGGGAACCGATGACGGCGGTCACCGCGGCGTCAATGCCGCGCTTGAGCGCCACCGGGTTGGCACCGGCGGTAATGTTCTTGAGGCCTTCGAGGAAGATGGCCTCGGCCAGCACGGTGGCGGTGGTGGTGCCGTCGCCGGCCTGGTCGTTGGTTTGCTGTGCAACCTGCTTGACCAGTTGGGCGCCCATGTTCTCGTAGGGATCTTCGAGTTCGATTTCCTTGCTGACAGTCACGCCGTCCTTGGTGACGGTGGGGCTGCCGAAGGACTTTTCGATGATGACATTACGGCCACGGGGGCCGAGAGTGATTTTGACGGCGCGAGCGAGTTTGCTCACTCCGTTCTTGATGTGCTCGCGCGCTGAGGCGTCGTAGCTGATTTGCTTGGCCATGGAAGTATGGGGGCTTTGGGGTCTGTGCGGATGAACGAGGGCGAGACCGAGCTCAGCCTTCGATGACGCCGAGGATGTCGCGCTCTTCCATGATCAAGTACTCCTCGCCGTTGTACTTGACTTCGGTGCCGCCGTAGGAGGTGAAGAGGACGCGGTCGCCCGCCTTTACATTCCATTCGGCACGATCGCCGTTGTCGAGCAGGCGGCCATCGCCGAGGGAGATGATGGTGCCCTCCTTGGGCTTTTCCTTGGCGCTCTCGGGCAGCAGAATGCCGCCGGCGGTTTTGGCTTCAGCCTCGATGCGTTGCACGAGGATGCGATCGCCGAGGGGACGGATGCCGATATTTTTCTTGGACTTGGGTGCGCTCTTGGTCTTGGTGGCCATGACTTCTTTTTAGCGGTTGAAGTGGAAATTGATGAGGTTCGGGAGATGAATCAGGCCCGCGCGTGGGCGAGGGCTGGAAGGTTGCTAGCTGGCTAGCTAGCTGTCGAGGGGCCGCGGGTTGCTGCCGGGCATGCGCGGATCTGACGAGAAAGTCAGGGCGCGGATGACCTCTTGTTTGAGCGCGGCGGGCTTGACGGGCTTGGTCAAGACCGCAAAGGCGCCAGCGCGGCGGGCCAGAATGCCGACATCGCCGGCAGCGTCCGCCGAGCACAGGATGGCGGGCACCCCCAGGAGCTCGGCGCGGATGGTCTCGAGGATTTCGAGGCCGGTGGGACCGGGCATCTTGTGGTCGAGCAGGGCGAGGTGCAGGCGACCGCTGCGCACCAGGTCCAGGGCCTGCACACCAGTCTCGGCTTGCAGGATCTCGACCCCCAGGAAACTCAATAGCTCAGCCATGCCCAGGCGGATTTCCTGGTCATCGTCGGCAATGAGAATGCGGCGGTCGTGGGACATGGTCGCGGAATAGGGTGGCAGAGGGCTGCTGAGGTCAGCGGAAAGCAAACCCCGTGCCGCCACCACCCAAGGGCCCCCCAGGGGGGCCTAGCCCGGTTTGGACCCCGAGAATTCACGGCAAGGGGCCCTCGGGGGCGTCGGCAGCCCCGTTTCCGGCCCCCGCTGGCTGCCACTCTGGCAGCCCCCCTGGAGTGCTCTGGCCCCGCCTGTCAGCTTGACAGGCCAGCTTTCCGCCTTCCCGGGCGCGTGGGGTGCTCCCGCGCCGCGGTGTACGATACCAGGCCATGCCGGTGCCCTTCATCTTCGACGCCCATGTGGACTCCCTACAGCTGGCCCTGGACCTCGGCCGCGACCTTGGCCAGGAGGGCCCCGGGCAGCTCGACCTGGTCCGCGCCCGCCGTGGCGGGGTCGGCGCCCTGGTGCTCACGGCGTGGGTGGATCCAGCCTTTTGCCAGCGTCCCGGCGGAGCCAGGGCTCGGGTCCTGGCGCTCTTCGACGCCTTCGATCAACTCATGGCGGCGCACCCCGCGGCCGTGGCCCATACGAGAGACGGCGCGGCCCTCCGCGCCGCTCAGCATTCGGGCAAGATCGCCGCCATCCTGGGCATCGAGGGCGGCCATGCCATCGAAAACAGTCTTGATGTCCTCGAAGAGTATGGGTCGCGCGGTCTGCGCGTCATGACCTTGGTCTGGAACAACCATCTTTCGTGGGTGCGTTCTTCGGCGCCGCTTGCGAGCGGTTCCGCCGATGCAAACGACAGCTCCGTGCCACGAGGCTTGAGCGCATTCGGTGTTCAGGTGGTGGAGCGTATGAACGAACTAGGCATCCTTGTCGATCTCTCGCACACCTCGGAGAGGGCCTTTCATGACGCTGTGTCCGCCAGCGCCGCGCCTACCATGGCCAGCCACTCAGGTTGTAAGGCGCTGCACGACCATCCACGCAACTTGAGCGATGCGCAGCTCAAACACATCGCCGAGCGGGGCGGCGTGGTGGGCTTGCCCTTCCTGCCTTCCTTCCTCGATGCCGAAGCTGCACAGGCTGCGGAGGCCATTCGCAAGGAGAGTGGCTACCGCGCCCTTTGCGGCAAGAACGACACGGCCTTGGGCTTGTTGCAAACCGAGTACTTGCGCGGCCGTGTGGCGCCTCTTGGGATGGAACGACTGGTGGACCACATCGTGCATGTGGCCGAAGTCGCCGGCCCCGGACATGTGGCCCTCGGTTCGGACTTCGACGGCATCGTGGTCATGGTGGATGGCCTCGAGGATGCCGCATGCTATCCCCACTTGCTGGAACCCCTCGAGGGCCGCGGCTTCAGCTCCCTCGAAATCGAGGGCATTCTGGGCGGCAACATGGCGCGGGTCTTCGGCGAGGCCACAGCATCCGTCGCCACCAGCCGGATCTGAGCAGAGGGTTCTGGCATTGGATGGGGACCAGCCATCCGAGAGGTCCAGCCGGCAGGGCGGGCCAGCATGAGGAACGGGGGGGAGGCGATGCGTTCTGCTTTTTTTTGAAGATCCCTCGGGAGAAGTTTTCTGGAACTTGGGCGCGACCGCTCCGGGGACTCGGCGTCTTTTTCGCACACACCGTTCAGTCCCTAAACCCAACCCAAAAGATTCTCATGAAGTACGACTTCACCGGCACCCAGGACACCAGCGACTTCGTCAACCTCGACCCCGGCTGGTACACCGTTTCCGTGCAGGAAGTGCGCGAATCGAGCACCCGCGATGGCGATACCCGCTGGGGAATGCTTCTACGCGTGGTCGAAGGCGAGTTCAGCGGCCGGTTTGCCGCCTGGGACGGCCTGGTCTGGAGTGACCGCGGAGCCCCGCGGGCCAAGACCGTGCTGGGTGCCCTGGGCTTTGACGCCAGCGGCTCCGTCGAGCTAGTCCCTGCGGATCTGATTGGCCGCCAGGCCGATGTCGAGCTTCTGCCCGAAGAATACGAGCACCCCGTCACTGGCCGCCGCCAGCGGCGCAACCGCGTCTCCTACGAGGGATTTGCGGCTCCCGGCAGCATGTGTTCAGCGGGGCTACAGCCGGTTCCTGCCACCGATAGTAGCCAAGCGGTTGACTCTTGGGGTGCCGGCGGAGAATCATGCGCCCATGAAAACGCCACCGAAGGCACCGAATCTCAGCCCTTCTGACGCTCCCCTGGACGAGCGCGCGCTGCTCGCCGCGGCGCGCGCCGCCTTGGAGCACGCCCACAGTCCCTACTCCGGCGTGCGCGTGGGCGCTGCCTTGCTCGACACGGCTGGTCGCGTACATGCGGGCTGCAATGTGGAGAACGCCAGCTACGGACTGACGATCTGCGCCGAGCGCAACGCCCTGGCGCGGGCCGTGGCCGATGGCTCAGCCGAGTTTGTAGCCATCGCCATCGCCACCAACCGTGCCAGCTGTCTCGCGCCCTGCGGCGCCTGCCGTCAGGTGCTCTCCGAGTTCGCGCCCAATTTGCGCGTGCTCTCGGTGGGCACGGGCGCAGCTTGCGAGTCGTGGTCCCTGACCGAGCTTCTGCCCATGGCCTTTCGCCCCAGCGATCTTCACTGAGCCGACCTTCCATGGCTCCGTCCAAGAACAAACGCGCCGACCCGGCCTCCGCCGCCCGGGCAGGTGAACTGCGCCGCGCTCTCAGTCGCCACAGCGAGCTTTATTACACCAAGAGCGCGCCGGAGATCAGCGACGCCGACTACGACGCCCTGTTCCTGGAACTTTCCAGGCTGGAGGAGCGCTTTCCTGATCTACTCGTGCCCGACAGCCCCACCCAACGGGTGGGTGCGCCCCTGCCCGATGGGACGAGTTTCGAGAAGGTGCCCCATGCGGTGCCCATGCTTTCCATCGACAGCCTCTTCAGTGCCGACGAAGTACGCGAGTTCGAGGAGCGCATTTTGCGCTTCGTGGGCCTCGAGAGCGGCGACGCACTCGAGTGGTCGGTGGAGCCCAAATTTGACGGCGTGAGCGCGGCGCTGATCTACGCAGAGGGCCGCCTGGTGCGCGGCATCACCCGCGGCGATGGACGGGTTGGGGAGGATGTTACCCTCAACCTGAAGACCGTGGGCAACATCCCCCTGGTCCTCGATTCGAAGCTGCGGCCGGTACCCGAACTCCTGGAAGTGCGCGGTGAAGTGCTGATCGGGATCGAGAACTTTCGAAGCTTCAATGAAGGTCGTCTCGCGCGCGGCAGCGAGCCCCTGGCCAACCCGCGCAACGCGACCTCCGGTGCCCTGCGTCGCAACGACCCGGCCGAAGTGGCGCGCTATCCCCTGGAATTTCACGCCTACTCCGCCGTGCGGGTCGAAGGCGGTGAGTTTGCCACCGGCACGGACCTCTACGCGGCCCTTGAGGAGTGGGGCATTCCTTTTTCAGGCCACCAGCGCCTGGTGACCGGGCTCGCTGCCTGCCTGGAGTACCACGACAACCTCGAAGCCCAGCGCGCGAGTTTGCCCTTCGAGGTCGACGGCGTGGTCTGCAAGTTGAACGACCTGGCGCTGCGCGAACGCCTGGGGCGTACCGCGCGCGCCATGCGCTGGCAGTTCGCCCATAAATTCGCGCCCATCGAAGTCTCCACTCGCCTCTGTGCCATCGAACTGTCGGTGGGAGCCAACGGTCGCCTGACGCCCAGGGCGCACCTCGCTGCCGTGGAGGTTGGCGGGGTCACCGTGCGCCACACGACCCTTCACAATGCCGAGCACCTCGCCAACCTGGGGCTGAGGGTGGGGGATCTCGTGTTTCTGCACCGCGCCGGCGATGTCATCCCTCAGATCACCGGCGTGGCCCAGGCCGCCAGCGGCCGCGCTCCCGCTGGTTGGGGAGAGTCGCTCTCAGGCGAGCTCTTGGAAGACGGGTCCGCGGAGGGCGAAGCCGTGCCCCGAATGGGAGTGGCCTGGCGTTTCGGCGAGGCGTTCGAGATGCCTGCCGGTTGCCCCGCATGCGGCACGCCGCCGATTCTCGAGGGCAAGTTGTGGCATTGCCCGAACAGCGCCGGGTGCAGGCCCCAGGTCATCGGCCGCAGCGCGCGCCTGGCGGGGCGGGGTGCCTTTGAAATCGACTCCCTGGGAGAAAAACAGATCGCCCAACTGCTCGACGAGAGCTTGATTGAAGGCCCTGCCGACCTCTTTCACCTCGACCGCGAGCCCGGCCGCCGCGAGGCTCTGATCGAGCTCAAGGGCTGGGGCGAGAAGAGCGTCGAGAAACTCTTCACGCAACTCGAGGAGCGCCGCAGGCTGCCCTTTGCTCGCTTCCTCGCGGGGCTCTCGATTCCCCAGGTGGGACCTCAGACTGCGCGGCTCCTGGCCGGGAATTTTGCCAATCTCGACGAGTTGCGAGGCGCGGACGAGGAGAGCCTGTGCGCCATCGACCAACTCGGCCCCGATGTGGTCGAGGGGCTCTTGAATTGGTTCAAGACGGAGCGCAATCAGGCTCTGCTCGAGCGCCTGCGCACAGGCGGCGTGACGCCCATCGCGTCCGAACCCACCGCAAGCGAGGGCGCCTTTGGGGGCAAGACGGTGGTCTTCACCGGCAGCCTCGAGGGCATGACCCGCGCCGAGGCCAAACAAGCCATCGAAACCCAGGGTGGCCGAGTGGCCTCCAGCGTGTCCGCCAGGACCGATTTTCTGATCGTGGGGGGCAAGCCGGGCAGCAAGGCTCGCAAGGCCAAGGATCTGGGAGTTTGCGTTATGCTGGAGCCCGAGTTCCTGGACCGCCTCGGCAGCTGACCCCTGGCAACCAGGGCCGCCCGCGATTTTCCCCCAGCCATGAGCATTCCCAAAGCCGACGAAGATAGCCCGCCGCTTCACACCCAGGAAGTCGAAGCTCTCGTTGAGCGTGCCCAGGCCGGTGATGCCGAGGCCTTGAACGAGTTGTTCTCGCGTCACTACCAGACCATGTTGACCGTGGCGCGCATGCGACTCGGCGCGCGCCTGCGTAGCAAGGAAGAACCCGACGACCTGGCCCAGACAGCTTTCCGCGAAGCGACCCGCGACTTCTCCAAGTACACCTATCAAGGCGAAGGCAGCCTCTTGAACTGGCTGATCCAGATCCTGCAAAACAAGATTCGCGACCGGGCCGAGTTCTACTCGGCGGGTAAGCGCGACCTTTCGAAGGAGCGTTCGATGGACGCCACTGCGCCAGGCGCCGATGGTCGCTTGAACAGTTTCTTCGAGTTACCCAGCGATGACCTGACCGTCACGCGCCAGTTCCAACGCGGCGAGGAGATCCACTTGGTCCAGCGCGCGATCACCGAGCTCTCCAAAGATCACCGCCAGGCGATCACCCTGGTGTTCTTCCAGGGCAAATCCTTGCGCGAGGCCGGGGAGATCATGGACGGCCGCAGCGAGGACGCCGTGCGCATGCTACTGCGCCGGGCCGAGGTCCGCTTGGGTACGATTCTAAGAAGCACCCTGAAGCCTGACGAACCGCACGAGGAAGGGGTCTCCGAGGCCCCCGATGATTCCGAGGGCTAGACCGAGAGCTGCCCCCCCCGGGCGTCGGCGAGCATTCCCCGCCCTCCAGTCTTGCTCCCAGCCGTATCCCTCCCTACACTTCCCGGCCCTTCAAGCGGGCGATTAACTCAATTGGTAGAGTGCCATGTTCACAGCGTGGAGGTTACTGGTTCAAGTCCAGTATCGCCCACCAGCCGCCCCTGCTCCCAAGTGCGAGCGGGCTTCTCGATGGGTAGCGCTGCTAGCGCCGTCTCTAGCCAGAGAGGCGCTGGTGTTTTCCGGAAGCGTTGGTCTCCTCGCGCTCCTGGCCTCTGAAGCGGATGCACACAACGGCGATGATTTCTTCTTTGACCTGGTTCGAGCAGCTCGCGGCCCTGCGCGAAGAGCAGCAGCCCTGCGTCTTGATCGTGGTCAGCGCCGCAAGGGGTTCGGCGCCGCGGGAAGTTGGCGCGCGCTTGATCGTGGCCGAGGATCGCATTGTCTGGGGCACGATTGGGGGTGGCAAGCTTGAGCACTTGGCCCTGGAACAGGCCCGCGAGTTGTCCGCCACGGGGCGCGCGCTCTCCCAGAGTCGCGACTATCCCTTGGCCGAAGCCGCCGGCCAGTGTTGCGGCGGCTCGGTGACCTTGTTCTTCGAGGCCTTCAACTGGACACCCAAGCGCGTGGTGATCTTCGGTGCCGGCCATGTGGCCCAGGCCCTGGCCGGTCTCTCAGGCTATCTGGGGGCCGAACTCGAGCTGATCGATCCCCGTCAGGAATCCGAGTTGCAACCTGTGCCGCCGGCCCAGCGACCGTGGACCTTGACCTTGGTGGATGCTCCTGAAGGCGAGGTCGAGCGCCTGGCGAAAGATAGCCTGGTCCTGGTGATGACCCACGACCACAGCCTGGACCAGACGATCCTCGAAGAGCTTCTGCGCCGTGATGCTTTTGCCTACATCGGCTTGATCGGCTCCGAGCGCAAGTGGGCGCGCTTTCGTAAGCGCCTGGCGGCTCGCGGTTTCAGCGCGGAGGCGATTCTGCGCGTGCGCTCGCCCATCGGCATTAGCAAGGGTTCCAAACAGCCCACGGCTATCGCCATATCCGTGGCGGCCGAGCTGCTCGAGGTCATGGCGGCCTCAAGCCAGGTCTGATTCCGACTCTTCGAGGGTCACGCCCAGCTCCAGGGCGAGTTGTGCCAGTTGGCTTTCGAGGCGTTCGACCCGGGCTTCGAGGCCCTGGTCGTCGGGCGCTTGCGGGGGCGAGGAAGCAGTCGGCGCTGCGGCCAGCGGCGGGCTCGTGCTTTCCGCGGCGGCTGCGTCAGGAGCGAGAGTTTGAGCCACGCGCTCGGTGCGCGAGCCCATGCCGGCGGGCAGGCGTTTCAGCAAACCGCGCCGCAGAAGTTGTTCGAGGTGGCTGCTAAAAACGGCCTCGGTCTCCATGGGGGACATACGCTCGCTGCGCTTGCGCAGGGCCTTGAAGCTCTGCGGCCCGCGCAGCAGCAACTCGGCCAGGATGGCCAATTGGGGCTCCTGACAATCGAGCATCTCGCCCCCGTTGTGGCGGTAGTGCTCCACCCGACTGCCCGCCGCTTGCACTCGACCCACCAGGCCGCGGATGACCAGTTTGTCGATCAGCATGCCCACCGCCATGGTCGAGAGATCCATATGTGGCTCGCGGTTCGACTTCTGGTTGCAGCCGTTGGTCAGGGAGTTGAGCGAGAGCGGATAGTGCTCGGGCGTCGCCAGGGACTTCTCGATCAAGACGCCAAAGACCCGCGCTTCCTGTACCTCAAGTTCCAAGCCCTCTTGCATTAGCCCTGGGCTTTGAGCGCGGAGACCGCTGCGGTTAGTGCCGGGATGACTTCAAAGGCGTCGCCCACGATGCCGAAATCGGCCAGTTTGAAGATCGGGGCGTCGGCGTCCTTGTTGATGGCAACGATGGTGCCCGAGGTCTTCATGCCGGCGACATGTTGGATGGCGCCAGAGATGCCCACGGCGATGTAGAGCTCGGGAGAGACAACCTTGCCGGTTTGGCCGACCTGGTCGCCGTGGGGTCGCCAACCGGCGTCGACCACGGCGCGGCTGGCTCCCACCGCGGCCTCGCCAAAGGCCTTGGCCAGCTCTTCGAGGATGGCAAAGCTCTCGGGGTCTTTCATGCCCCGGCCACCGGAGATGACCACCGGAGCCTCGGACACATCGAGGGCGGTGCCTTCCTTGGGAGCGAGGCTTGTTACACGCGCCTTGCCATCGGTGCTGGCGGCGCGTTCGGAGATCTCGCTGGCGCCAGCGGTCTCGCAGGGCGAGAAGCAGTTGACCCGAGTAGTGGCGCAGAAGACCGGACCGGAAGAGGTGCAGTGAGCGATGGCCTTGCCAGCCAGCCAGGGGCGCGTGGCCTGGTAGCTGTCGCCTTCGGCGGCGAGGTCGGTGCAGTCGCTGAAGAGCACCGAATCGAGGTGTGCCGCGACCCTCGGAGCCAGGTCGTTGCCCGTGGCGGTGGCTGCGCACAGAAAGACCTGGGCCCCCAGGTCTCCGGCGATGGCGGCCAGACAGCTGGCGGTGGCGTCGGGGCTGTAGGGTTCGGCACCGCTGAGCACGATGGCGCGCCCTGCACCCTGGGCCTGGGCGGCGGCGTCGGTAGCTCCCGGGCCGGTGAGTACGGCAACCACATCACCGCCCAATGCGGCAGCGGCCCCCAGGCATTCGAGGGCGGCGCGCCGGCAGGAACCAGAGTTCTGTTCGACGAAGACGAGGATGGTGGACATGCTGCGTGGGGGTTAGAGGACCTTGGCCTCGTTGCGGAGAGCGTCGATCAGGGCGGGTACGGCGTCAGCGCCTTCACCCACGATGCGTCCCGCGGAGCGCGGAGCGGGCAGCTCGAGGCGGGTCACCTGGGCTTGGTTGGGAGTCGAGTCGACCGGGATTTCCAGAAGCGGTTTTTTCTTGGCGGCCATGATGCCCTTGAGCCCAGCGTAGCGCGGTTCGTTGAGGCCCTTGTCGCAGGTGATGATGGCTGGCAGGGAAAACTCTACAGTCTCCATGCCGTTTTCGGTTTCGCGCTTGGCGGTTCCGCCATCGGCTTTGATATCGAGCTCGACCACTGAGGTCACGCAAGCCCAACCCATGAGCGTGGCCACCATGGGGCCCACCGCGCCATTGTCTCGGTCGGTGGCGACCTTGCCGAAGAAGGCCAGTTCGGCACCCATGGAAGTGAGTTGCGCAGCGAGGGTCTTGGCTGTGGAGAGCGCATCGCGGCTAGCCCATTCGGGGTCGACGAGGATCACGCCACCGTCGGCGCCCTTGGCGATGCACTCGCGCACTTCCTTCGAGACTTCGGAGGGACCGATGGTCAAGACAGTCACTTCGCCCTCGAGGGCTTCCTTGGTCAAGATGGCCTGCTCCACGGCGATCTCGTCGTAGAAGCTCGTCATGTATTGAAAGCCTGCGGCGTCCAGGCTCTGACCATCGGGCGTGATTTTGGCTTGGGCGTCGGTGGTCGGGACGCGCTTGATGCAGGCGATGATCTTCATGGACTAGAGGAGGGCGGCGAAACGGCTTGGGCGTGGTTTGCGCGCGGCAAAGATAGCCGCGCCGGGGTGGGGTTCGCAATGGGCCAATATTCGGGGCTGGGCCGGGCTCTCAGGCTTCGAACATGCCGGCCTCTTCGGCGCTAGTGATTTTGCCCATGGGCGCGTCAAAATTGTCGCCCAGATAGACTCGGCGCACCTCGGGGTCGGAGACCAGAACCTCGGCGCTGCCTTCTTTTAGAATCACACCCTCGTGGATGATGTAGGTGCGATCGGTACTCTGGAGCGTCTCACGGACATTGTGGTCGGTGATCAGAATGCCGATGTTCTGTTCGCGCAGCTTGTTCACCAGGAGCTGGATCTCCTGCACATTGATCGGATCGACCCCGGCGAAGGGCTCGTCGAGGAGTAGCACCGCTGGCCGCGTGGCCAGGGCCCGGGCCAACTCAAGCCGCCGGCGTTCGCCCCCCGAGAGGGTGTCGGCGAGGTTCTTGTGCAGATGGCCCAATTCCAGGTCGTCGAGCAGGCGCTGGGCCTCCCGCCGCCGCTCTGCGCGGGTGAGGGACATGGTTTCGAGCACCGCGATCAGGTTGTCCTCCACCGAGAGGCGCCGGAAAATGCTGGCATCCTGGGGCAGGTAGCCCATGCCCAGGCGGGCCCGGCGGTACATGGGCAGGTGGGCGCAGTCGCGGCCACGCAATTCAACCGTGCCTTCGTCGGGTCGCACGAGGCCCACCACCATGCGAAAGCTCGTGCTTTTTCCGGCTCCATTGGGCCCCAGGAGACCGACGATCTCGCCGGCGTGAACCTCGAATTCGACTTGGTCCACCACCCGGCGGCCGCGATAGGCCTTCACCAGGTTTCTCGCGCGCAGCAGCAGATCGCCTCGTTCGGGGGCCTTTGGGGTCGTCATGGGGAGCATTCTACGGCCTTGGATCCGGTGCCCTAAGCCCCAACCAGGAAGAGACTTGGGGCGCCGGCCAGGGGCCGGGCTGGGACCGGTTACGCGGGGCTTCCTGGGGTCCGGTGAGGGGGCTTTGGGAGGCGGATCGAGGTCCTGCGAGAACAATACTTTGGTGTCCCGCAAGCTCGGACTGAGTTTTTTTCACTGTGGATAAGCTGGGGAAAGAATGCAGCGTGCGAGTCGCGGGCCAGCTCCTTGCAAGTGCCCATGTTTGGAGGGGTTAGGAGGGTGCCCCTCGGAGTCGCAATCGGCAACAAGTGTAAGTACTGATTTGAAAAGAGTTTGTGATAGCAAGTGGCAAATTGGCTTGCGGGCCAGCCAGCAGCCGGCTCACATACATATTCTGGGCTTCGAGGCTTGACAGCAGATCGCAAGCGCTCAAATCGGCCCCCGCAGAGTGTGGAGAACAGTTGCCGAGGTGCTCGACGGCCTCGATCGGCCTGATTCCCGAAGTCAGGCTCTGGCAGGGACTTCCGTGCGCGCTTGACCCAGAATGGAGCCACTCGAAAGCCAGCCGCCGACCTCAGTGCACCCACTCCAGACGCCACAGGCCGAAGGACAGCTTGAATGGCCAGAAGACCAGCACGGCCCGGCCCGTAACGAGTTCACGGGGGACCAGGGAGACGGCCATGGGAGTCAGGCGCTCGGTTTCGGCCGCTGGCCAGTGGTGCAGCTCGCCAAACTCGTCGCGGAACCACAGCACCGTCCCCTCGGGACCGCCCTGGACCCTGCGCGGGTTGATGTTGTGGGTGCGCAGGTTGCCGCGGTAAATCGTGCCGCCCTCGCCGCGGGGGTAGCGGATGCGCTCCAGCATCCACTCGCGGGCGTCGGACGAGTCCTGGGTGTTGTCCCCGAGCATCACGAAGTGGTCCGCGGGGATGTCCCACTCCGCGCGCTTTACGCTGTCGGAGAGGTAGTAGATGTCGCGGTAGACCATCAGGTCCTCGAGTTCAGCGCCGGCGCCTTTGAGGTGCAGGAAGACGCATGACATCTGGTCGCTGGCGGCGGGGATTTCGAGCTCGAGCACGATCTCCCCGTCGACTTCGAGCTGTAGCACATCGTCCAGGTTCTGCACGGCGAAACTCGTGGTGTCGCCCGCACCGAGACGCCAGGCATCGCTGGCCACGGTCTCGCAGCCCGCACCGAGGGCCGAGGAGGAGGTCCGCACCGCTTCCTTGGCCGAGATGCCCAGGCGCGCCTGCTGGTCCGCCCCAGGTCCGGGGAACTCGAAGCGATAGCGTCGTGAGCCCTCGCGCAATTCGACAGTCACGGACTCGCAACCCGCGCGGGCCGTGATCTCGCCGGTCACTCGCAGATCGCCTACCGGGTGCCGCGCTGACAAACGGTTCGAGCGGATCTCCTTGCGCACGGCCAGGGGGTAGCCATCGCGGTAGTTGTCCATCACCGAGCCCGAGGGCGGAAAGCGCAAGGAGCCCGTGCCGCTGGCGTCGATAGAGTCTTCGAGTGTGCTCCAAGAGCTGGCGCCGCCCAGGGCCTTCCAACCCGGGAGGCCGCCCATACCCGGGTGCAGTTCCTTCCAGGTCTCCAATTGTACGGGTCGCGGCTTGCGCAAGACCTGCCAGGGTTGCGTGCCGTCGGGCCGATTCCAGAGGTCCCCGTTCTCGATTTTTAGCTGTTCGGGCCCCACGCCCACCATGCGCTTGATGAAGTTCTTTGACAGGTCGAGGGGGTACTTGAAGACCGTCACTTCAAAGCGCTTGGGCTTGCGGAAGTGATAGGAGAACTTGTCCACCAGGATGCGGTCCTTGATGTTCGTCTCGTCATTGCCCATGAGCGTGGGCTGCATCGATCCGGTAGGGATCTTGTAGGCCTCTACGATGAAGTACTTGAGCATCACGGCCATCACGATGGCCATGGTGATGGCTTCGATATTCTCGCGCCAGGGATGCCGCGGGGCTTGTTTCTCCGGCTTTTCTGACATGGCTGGCCTGGTTACTTCTCGTCGCCTCCGAGCACCGACAGGAAGGCCTTCTGGGGAATGTCCACATTGCCGATCTGGCGCATGCGGCGTTTGCCGGCCTTTTGCTTTTCGAGCAGCTTGCGCTTGCGCGAGATGTCGCCGCCGTAGCACTTGGCGGTCACATCCTTGCGCAGCGCCGCGATGTTCTCGCGGGCGATGATCTTGGCTCCCACTGCGGCTTGCAGGCGAACTTCGAAGAGGTGCCGGGGGATGTTCTTGCGCAGCTTCTTGAGGATCGCGCGGCCCCGTTGTTGCGCTTGGCTCTCGTGGCAGATGCTCGAGAGGGCATCGACATCATCACCATTAACCAAGAGGCGCAGCTTGACCAGTTTGTCGTGGTTGTACTTGATGATCTCGTAGTTGAGCGTTCCGTAGCCCCGGGTGGCGGACTTCAGCTTGTCGTAGAAGTCATAAATGATCTCTGCCAGGGGGATGTCGTAGACGAGTTGGACGCGGGTGGGGGAGAGGTGATCCTGGCGTACGAAGATACCTCGGTGATCGTTGGCTATTTGCATCAGAACCCCGATGAACTCCGTGGGAATCATCATGCTGGCGCGCACGATGGGCTCGAGCAGGGCCTCGTACTTGTCGGGCTCGGGGAGTTGACCGGGCGAGCGGATGTCCTGCTCGCTGCCGTCGGCCAGTTGGATGCGGTAGGTCACCGACGGCGCGGTCTGGATCATGTCCATGTCGTGCTCGCGCTCGAGCCGCTGCTGGATGATCTCCATGTGCAAGAGCCCAAGGAACCCGCAGCGGAAACCAAAGCCCAAGGCATCCGAGGTCTCCGGGAAGAACGACAGCGAGGAGTCCGATAGCGAGAGCGTCTCAAGGGCATCGCGCAGGCGTTCATAGTCCCCCGGGCTGGTGGGGTAGAAGTCGGCGTAGACCATGTGCTGGGGCTCTTGATAGCCTTCCAGCGGCTCGACATCCGGGCCCTTGGAGTGGGTCAGGGTGTCGCCCACGCGCACATCGCCCAACTGTTTGATATTGGAGACGAGGTAACCCACCTCGCCCGCGGTCAGTTCGTCGCACTTCTTCATCTTGGGCTGGAAGCGGCCGATCTCGAGGGCTTCGTACTCCGTCCCGGTGCTTACCATCTTGGCCAGGTCGCGGTTCTTCAAGGTGCCGCTGAAGAGTCGCAAGTAGACGATTACGCCGCGGTACTCGTCGAAGACGGCGTCGAAAATCAGAGCCTGCAAGGGCGCTTCGGGATCTCCCGTGGGGCATGGAATGCGCTCGACGATGCGGTCCAGCACGGCTGGAACGCCCTCGCCAGTCTTGGCCGATATGCACAGGGCATCGGTGGCTTCGATGGCCAGGCTGTTCTCGATCTCCTCGGCGATCTCGTCGGGTCGCGCGTGGGCCAGGTCGACCTTGTTGAGCACGGGCAGGATCTCGTGCTCCTGTTCCATGGCGAGGTAGGCATTGGCAACCGTTTGGGCCTCAACTCCCTGGGAAGCATCGACCAAGAGCACCGCGCCTTCACAGGCTTGCAGGCTTTTTTCGACCTCGTAGCTGAAGTCCACATGACCTGGCGTGTCGATCAGGTTGAGCTCGTAGCGCTGGCCCTTGTACTCGTGGTAGATCGTCACGGCCCGGGCCTTGATGGTGATGCCCCGTTCGCGCTCCAGTTCCATGTCGTCCAGGATCTGGGCGCGCATGTCGCGCGCCTTGACGGAGCCCGTGATTTCGAGCATGCGATCCGCCAGCGTCGACTTGCCGTGGTCGATGTGCGCGATGATCGAGAAGTTGCGGATGTACTGGGCGTCCACGGTGGTGTTCAGGTGATCGCTGTGACCAGAGTAGGGAGCAGGCTGGCGAGTTTCCTCAGTGCCCGGCCACGGTGGCTGACGGCGGTTTTTTCAAGAGGCGTGAGGCTGGCGAAGCTCTTTCCAGAAGCTGCGTGGCCGGGTTCGGTGAAGAGGAAGAGGGGGTCGTAGCCAAAGTCGCCAGATCCCCGAGGCTCCTCGAGAATGAGACCTCGGGCGCTGCCCTCGATTTCCGCTGCGAGAGTACCGTCTGGCCGGGCCAGTGCGAGGGCGCAGATGAAACGGGCGCCGCGTTGTTCGGTGGGTAGGCCATGCAGTTTCTCAAGCAGCAGGCGGTTGTTGGCCGCATCGTCGCCGTGTTGGCCGGCGAACCGCGCCGAGAGCACGCCTGGCGCTCCGTCCAGGGCATCAACCTCAAGCCCCGAATCGTCCGCCAGGGTCCACATGCCAGTGGCCAGGGCCGCTTCGCTGGCCTTCTTCGCGGCGTTGCCCGCGAAGTCGGGACGGTCCTCAACGGTTTGCGCCAGGCCTCCCAAATCTCCGGGTGTCAGAATCGTGATCCCCAACTCTTCGATCAACTCGCGCAACTCGCGCAGTTTCTTGGCGTTGCCGCTGGCGAGCAGAAGTTCCACGCTGGGTTCCGTTGCGACGCTAGGAAAGGCCCAGGGCCGCCTTTTGGAGGTCAAAGATGCGCCGGATAGCGGCTTCGCCAACCTCGAGCATCTCGTCCAGCGATTGGCGCGAGAAGGGTGCGCCCTCGGCGGAGCCTTGGACCTCGATGAACTCGCCCCCGCCGGTCATGACCAAGTTGAAGTCGACTTCGGCGTTGCTGTCTTCCTTGTAGTCGAGATCGCAGATCACCGTGCCATTCACGCGACCCACCGAGACCGCACCCACCTGGCTCGTTAGGGGCCAGGCGCGTAGTACTCGCCGACTGTCCATGTCGGTCAAGAGGTCGTGCAGCGCGACCCAGGCACCGCTGATGGCGGTGGTGCGGGTGCCCCCGTCGGCCTGGATCACATCGCAGTCGAGCCAGATGGTGCGTTCGCCAATAGGTTTGAAGTCCATCACCGCCCGCAGGGAACGGCCAATCAGGCGTTGGATTTCCACCGACCGTCCGTCCACCCGTCCGCCGCGGTCGCGGCTTTTGCGGGTGTTCGTGGACGAGGGCAGCATGGAATACTCGGCCGTCATCCATCCGCGGCCCTTGCCTTGCAGGAAATGTGGCACGCCGTCGGTAACCATGGCAGTGCACAGGACCCGGGTCTCGCCGAAGCGGGCCAGGACCGAGCCGGGGGTCTGGTTCGTGAATCCGCGCTCAAAGCGGATCTCGCGGGTGGCGCTAGTTTCGCGGCCGTCGTGGCGTGTCATGAGAGGGGGGAGGGTTCCGGGCGGCATGATCTCTTCAGAAATGGCGCGAGCAGTATAGGAGGCAGCCCCGGCCGAGGGGCGTGCGAGGGCGGATATCGCCTCCGGGAAGCCAGATCCAGGGATCCTGTCTTTGTAGGCGGTGTCGCAGCTACAGGAAGTTGCAATGACACCCAGCGAGGCCCTCAGTCGAGCTCGTCGCGGCTCACGGCTTGGATAAACTCCAGGGGCAGAAATTCCGAGCGCGGTCCGTTGCCCCGCAGTTCGAGGCCGGAGGAAACCGAGAGCCCCACGAGCTGGCCCACGCGCTCCTCCCCCGAACAGGTCACCCGCACCCGTTGCTCCCCCAGCCCGCTGGCCAGGAGGTAGTCATCGGCCAGTTCACGGTGGTGGCCGCGCACCTGGGCCAGTCGCCCCCCGAGCCTCCCCAGGAGAGCCTCGGTAGCCGCCGCCACGGTGACCTTGTGGCCCAGGAGGGCCAAGCTCGTCACCGCCCGTTCTGCCTTGAGCTCGGCGGGGAATTGCAGTTGGCGCACATTCATGCCTATGCCCACCACGAAGTGTGGGCGGGCCGGAGCGAGGCTCCTGCTCTCGGTCAGGATGCCGCACAACTTTGCGCCGCCCACCTGAATGTCGTTGGGCCATTTGAGCTGGGCTGCACCGTCGCCGAAGGGATCCAGCCCCAAATCACGGAGGGATTCGAGGGTAGCCAGGGCGCAGGCCATGGTGAGGGCCGTGGGGCGCAGGGCGGGCGGATCGGGCAGCAGCACGATCGAGGCGTAGAGGCCCTCGTCGGTGGGGCTCAGCCAGGTGTGCCCTTCCCGTCCACGGCCCGCGCTCTGGCCCCGAGCCAGATGCACATCGCCGTGGCGTGCGGTGCCCGCTGCGAGGTCCGCGAAGGCCCGGCTCGAGGTCGAGTCCACCAAGCCGTGCTGGATCAGGCGGTGTTCCATGGTCGAGAGCCTACTCCACCGAAAGCCCCACAGGCAGTAGGTCCGGAGAGCCACGGGGCCCTCCAACTCAGCCAAAAACCGACAAGGGTATGGTTTTCTCCAAATAGCGCGACCAAGAACGGCTCAAGGGGCACTTCAGTCCATGAGGGGCTTTACAGGAGACCCGCTTTGGGGAGCCCCAGCAGGGCACCCCTCCGGCAGGTCACCCACAGAAAAAGCCAATCTACAGGCCTGAGATGGCGGCAAGCAGTCGACCGACGGGGCTCTGGTCCCGAGGCCCGAGGGAGAAAAAGAGCGGGCCGCACCCATAATGGGTGCGGCCCGCTACTTTGTTTTTGAACTCTTGTCTGCCCTACATCAGGAGCGTGCCTTGTTTTTGGCCCAGGAGGCTCTTCAGGCGGCCCATGACATTCGAGTGGATCTGGCACACACGGCTCTCGGTCAGAGCCAGCATCTCGCCGATCTCGCGCATGGTGTGGCCGACTTGGTAGTACTGCTCGATAATGAAGCGTTCCTTGTGGGTCAAGGAGCGCGTGATGAAGGTCAAGAGGTCCGCGCGGTTGAGCTCGAAGAATGGATCCACCGAGTCGTGGTCCTCGAGCACATCGACCTTCTCGGTGGCGTTGTCGTCGTCGTGGTCTTCCCACTTTTCCGAGAGCGAGAACATGGCCTTGGCGTTGGCCTCGCGCATTTCCTTGGAGAGCTCGGCGTGGTCCATCTCGAGGGCTTCAGCCAGCTCGGAGTGGGTGGGAGCGCGGCCGTAGGCGCCGGTCAAGCGCTGCAGGGCCTTTTCGATCTTGCCGGCTTTCAGCCGCACAAGGCGCGGCACCCAATCCTGCGAGCGCAGTTGGTCGAGAATCGAACCGCGGATGCGCGTCGAGCAGTAGGTCTTGAACTTGATGCCGCGCTCGGGATCGAAGCCACGGATGGCGTCCATCAAGCCGAACAGCCCGGCGCTGACGAGATCGTCGAGCTCGATCGAACGGGGCAGGGTTTGCAGCAGGCGGTCGGCGATGTAGCGCACCAGCGGCAGGTGGCGTTCCATCAGCTCGTTGCGCAGCGCTTCGAGCATGGGCTTGCCCTCCTCGCCCAACTTGCGCGTGACCTGATAAGCCGCCCAGAGGTCTTCGGCAGGTGTTTCGCTGGTGATCTCCTCAGGGGAGGTCAGCGGTTTGGAGGCTTTCTTGGCTGCGGCTTTGGCCTTTTGCGTGGCCTTGGACTGCTTGGCAGCGGTGAACTTCTTGGTGCTCATAGAGGCAGGTGACGGTAGATCGTTACTAAACTAATAGGTCAGAAGCGCGTGGATAGGTACATCGCCCAGTTTTTCTCGCCCGGGCAGGAACCCGAGTTCGATCACGAAGGCGCAGGCCACGGGCGTGGCGCCGATACGGTGCACGAGAGTCAGAGCCGCTGACATTGTGCCGCCTGTGGCCAGGAGATCATCGACCATCAGGAAGCGATCGCCCTGCTCCGCAGCATCCACATGGATTTCGAGCGTGTCCGAGCCATATTCTAGTTGATATGACTCCGACTCGGTTTTCCAGGGCAGCTTTCCCGGCTTGCGGATGGGCACGAAGCCCTTGCCGAGTTCGAGGGCCAGGGCGGTGCCAAAAATGAATCCGCGGGATTCGATGCCGCAAACCGTGTCGTAGGTGTCCGGATCCACCGCGTCGGCGAGACCCTGGATCGACTTTCGCAAGCCCTCTGCGCTTTGCAAGAGGGGCGTGATGTCCTTGAACAGAATCCCTTCCTTGGGGAAGTCCGGCACATCTCGAATGTAACTGTCAACCAAAGGTATCTCCAGGTGGGTTCGGTGCGCTTTCACACCCATGCTTGAGTCACATCTCCCACGCGGGGGAGCGGTGAGGCCGGGCTGAGAGGCGAAGTGCGCGCCATCACTAAGGATCGGTATTCTGGGATGAGAGCCTTTAGGGGAAAAAAAAGAAACATCCATCTTGGCTTACATCTGATCGGGAGCGGCAAGGCCCAGGAGGCCCAGGGCACTATGGATCGTGCTGCGGGAGGCTTTCACCAACTGCAGCCGTGCCGCGCTGAGTTCGGGGGCCTGGCCCAAGACGCGATGGCCAGCGTACCAGTTGTTCAGTTCGCGGCAGAGGCCCAGGACCCAAGTGGCGAGTTCCGAGGGCTCGGCGTGGGTGCCAGCCGAGCGCAGGACATCGGGATAGCGCCCCAGAGTGAGCAAAACCTGGTCCGCATCGGCCAGGGCTGCCCAGTCGGGCTCGGCTCCGCCTTCCCCGGCCTCGGCAGCCTTGCGTTCGATGGAGGTCAGGCGCGCGTGGGTGTACTGCACATAGGGACCGGTGTCTCCCTCGAAGCTGACCACTTCGCTCCAGACGAACTCGATGTCCTTGATGCGCTCGCGCTTGAGGTCATTGAAAACCACCGCGCCCACGCCCACCTGTTCGGCGACGCCGCGTGCGTCTTTCAGATCGGGATTCTTCTCGGCGATGATCTTGAAGGCCTCGTCGCGGGCACGATCGAGCACATCTTCGAGGAACACCACGCGGCCTTTGCGCGAACTCATCTTGCCCTCGGGTAGGCGCATCATCCCGAAGGCGATGTGTTCGATGCGATCGGCCCAGTCGAGGCCCATGCGTTGACAAACGCCACGCAGTTGACGGAAGTGCAGTTTTTGATCCGAGCCCACGACATACAGGCAGCGCGCGAACTCGAATTGTTCCCAGCGATGGAAGACCGCCGCCAGGTCACGGGTGGCGTAGAGGGTCGTGCCGTCGGTCTTGCGCAGAAGGCAGGGCGGCATGTTCTTTTCGAGAGTCGAGAGGTCCACGATCTCGGCGCCCTGGCTCATCTCGGTGATGCCGGTGGCTTCGATGCGCTCGATGGTGGGGCCGAGGTAGGGCTCATAGAAGGCCTCGCCGCGCACTTGGCTGAAGTTCACCCCCAAGCGGTCGTAGATCTTCTGGAACTCCGCCAGGGACAACTCCGTCAATCGCCTCCAGGTGGCGCGTACGGGCCCTTCCTCACCGCTCTCGAGTTCCTGGAAGTTCTGCTGAGCCTCTTCTTCCAGGGAAGTGTCGCCGGCTTCGGCTTCGGTGTGGAAGCGCACATAGAGGGACAGGAGCGCGCGGATCGGGTCGCTCTCCAGGTCGGAGTCTGCGCCCCAGCGGTCGATGGCGGCCACCAATTTACCGAACTGGATACCCCAATCGCCGATGTGGTTGATGCCCACCGTGGCGTAACCCTGGCTGGCCAGGATGCGTTCGATGGCCGCGCCGATCACCGTCGAGCGCAGGTGTCCCACCGACATGGGCTTGGCGATGTTGGGCGAGGAGAGGTCGATGACGATCGTTTGCCCGGCCCCCGATGTGTTGTGCCCGTAGTTCGCCCCCGCGGCCGCGACTTCTCCGATGATCGTGCGCGCCAGCAGGGCGCGCTCCACGCGGAAGTTGATGTAGGGTCCGGTGGCCACGGCCTCGATGCCCTCAAGGTCGGCGCCCAGCTTGTCAGCCAGCTCAGCCGCGATCTTGGGCGGCGCCTGCTTCATGCTCTTCGCCAGGCCGAAGCACGGAAAGGCGAAGTCGCCCAGCGATGGGTCGCGGGGCGTCTCGATCTTGAGCGCCGAGCTCTTGAGCCCGCTTTGCGCCGCGAGTGCGCTGCGGATGGCGTCGGTGAACTGTTGCATGGCCGCACAGGATAGGGCCCGAGCCCATTCGATGCGCTGACTGTCCCGCGAAACCCAAACGGGGCTCAGCCCCAGTTACTCCAGGTTTCGTTGGCGTCTTCCAGTTCGGCCTCGATCTCGGCGATTTCGAACTGCACCTCGCGGGCCTTGGCGGCGTCGCGGTAGACCTCCTCGCGGGTCAGGTCCCGATTCAGGCGCTCGAGCCGTTCTTCGAGCTTCATGATGCGCTCCTCGAGTTGCTTGAACTTGTAGGGGTTGCGCACCTGGCCGCTGCCCTGGCCTTTGCCCTGGCCCTGGCCCTGCGGCTTGGGCGCGGCTGCGGCCCCGGCCTTTTTCTTGGCCTCAGCCTTGCGATCGGCGGTCTTTTTGTTGGCCCTGGTCTGGGCCTCGGCAGTCTCAGCGGCCTTGACCGCGCGCCAGTGTGTGTAGTTGCCCACGAATTCGCGCAGACCGCCTGCGTCGACCTCGATGATCTTGGTGCACAAATCGTCGAGCAGTTGGCGGTCGTGGCTGATGAGCACCAGGGCGCCTTGAAATTCGGCCAGCATCTCCTCCAGGGCCGTGCGCCCGGCCAGGTCGAGGTGGTTGGTTGGCTCGTCCATGGCCAGCCAAGAGGGCTTCTCCATGACCAGGAGCGCCAGGGCTAGACGCGCGCGTTCGCCTCCCGAGAGGGCCGGCACAGGTTTGTCGGTCTCTGATTCGCCGCGGAACAGGAACAGTGCCAGGTGCGAGCGGATCTGGCCGTCTGTCAAGGCCGGATAGCGTCGTCGCACTTCGCTCAAGGGCGTGCCGTCGTCTAGAAAATCGCCTGTCTCCTGGTCGTAGTAACCGCATTCGGCGCCGTGGCCGCGAAGCACGGCACCCGAAGTAGGCTTGGTCAGGCCCGCCAGGATGCGCAACAGCGATGTCTTGCCCGCGCCGTTTCTGCCCACCAGTCCGATGCGATCACCGCGTCCGATCCGCAGGTTGACGCCGCTCCAAATCGTGCGCTCGCCGAAGCTCATGCTGATGTCCTCGGCTTCCAGGACCTTCTCGCCACCGCGCTTGGCTCTTGGAGCGCGGATGATCGGCCGGCGCACATCGTGGAAGGGCCGTTCGATGCGCTCGATGTTGCGCAGCTTCTTCAGGCGGCCCTTGGCTTCGGCGGTGCGCTGGGAGCCCATGTGTTTCTTGATGAAGGACTCTTCCTTGCGCAGGAACTCCTGCTGATTCTTCCAGGCTCGTTCCTCCGACTCGTAGCGCTCCTCCTTGAGTTGGATGTACTTGGTGTAGTTGCCCGAATAACGCACGAGTTTTCCTCGCTCAAGTTCGAGCACGGAATCGACGGCATTCTCGAGCAGTCGTCGGTCGTGGCTGATGACCAGCACCGCGCAGCGCTCTTCGCGGATGTACTCTTCGAGCCACTCGATGCCGGGGAGATCGAGGTGGTTGGTGGGTTCATCGAGGAGCAGGAGGTCGTGGCCGCCGGCGAGGGCGCGGGCCATGGCGGTGCGTCCTTTTTCGCCTCCTGAAAGAGTGCGCGCCTCTCGGTCCCAAAGGCCCTCGTCGAGGCCGATACCGCCCAGGACCCTCTCGATGCGCCTTTCAATGTCCCAGCCGCCGAGGGCCTCCACCCGCGCCGAGAGGTTGCCGTGTTCTTCCATCAAGGTATCGAGTGTCTTGCCTTGGGCTTCGGCCATTGCGAGGGCCACGGCCTCGAGGCGCTGAAGGGCTTGTTGGGCGTGCTGCATGCCGGCTTCGACGAAGGTTCGCACGGTCACGCCGGGCTCAAAACTGGGGCGTTGGGCGACGAAGCCAAGGTCGGTGTCGCGGCGTACCACGATGCGCCCCCAATCGGGTTGGTCGAGGCCTTCGATCAGGCGAAAAAGCGTCGACTTGCCGCCACCGTTGCGGCCCACGATGCCGATCTTCTCACCCGGATCGAGTTTAAAGCTGGCGCCCGAGAGCACTTCCTGGGCGGCATAGTGCTTCTTGACATCTTCCAGACTGAGCAGGCTCACGGCGCTTTTCCAGGTCCTCGATTGAGGCTAAATACAGAGCAAGGCTTGAATCTGGGCTTCTTCTTCCGTGCTCAAGGTGGCCGCCGGCGGCATGCCCACATCCCGGATTGAGTTGGTCGGGATCAGATGCACATGCACATGAGGAACCTCCCAGCCGATCACCGTGACCACGACCCGTTCACAGCCGAGTTGTCGGCTGAGCTTGGCTTCGACCGTGCGCGCGGCGCTCCACAGGGCAGCGTACTCGTGTTCCTCAAGGTCGAAGAGATAGCTCACTTCGCGCTTGGGGATCACCAGGGTGTGGCCGGGCTGCACCGGGCGGATGTCGAGGAAGGCGAGGTGCTGGTCGTCTTCCCAGACTTTCTTGCAGGGAATTTCTCCAGCGATGATCTTGGTGAACAGGGAGGCCATGGGCAGAGGGTAGCGACTGGCGTCAAGACTGGGAACCGTTGCCTGCGTGGGATAAACTCCAGCCGCGGCCCAGAGCCGCGGCTCAGCATGCCCCGTCCCCCCGAAGATTCACGCTCCCAGACCGCCGAAGTGATCTCGGTCGAGTCCCTTGGCGCCGATGGCGTGTTGCTGAGAGTGCGGCCGCAAGAGCCCCTGCCTCGGCTACGAGGTGCGCGCTTTTTCATGCTGCGCCGCGAAGACAGACTCTCGCCCGCCATTCCGCGGCCCTTCTCACTCTACGACCAAGCAGGCGACGAACTCGTCTTCCTGATCAAACTCCTGGGCCGCGGCACCCGCGCCTTGGGCGATATGCAACCCGGCGCGCGCCTGCGCCTGATCGGCCCATTGGGCAACGGCTGGCCGACCTTCACTCCCGCTCAGCCGCTAGTCATGCTCGCCGGGGGCATAGGATCGGTGCCCTTCCTGGTGGGTATTGCCGATGCCCTGCGCGAAGGCGTCGCCGCCGAGGACATGACCATGATTTACGGCGCCGCGACAGCCGCCCAGCTCTTTGAATTCGAGCGCTTCGCGGCCCTTGGCGTACGGGTCCTGGCCGCCACCGACGATGGTTCCCGGGGCTTTGCTGGCCATGCCCTTGAGTGTCTCGCAGTCGAGCAGGAAGAGGGCCGCATCCCCCCCGATGCGTGGCTTTACGCCTGCGGCCCTGGCCCCATGTTGGCTGCGGTCGAGCGCCTGTCACGGAACACGGGTGTCCCCGCCTGGCTCAGCTTGGAAGAGCTCATGGGGTGTGGCGTGGGCATCTGCAACGGCTGCCCCGTGCCCACCCGGCCCGAGGGTCCCCTGGGTGCCTGGAACAACGCCAAGTGCTGCGTCGAGGGCCCCGTTTTTTCTACCGATGCAATTCAGATCGCTGAGAACTGAGGCGCGCTCTATTGATCGCTCGGAGGCGGCGGCGGGCCGCTTGCCTTGAGCGCCACGATGGACTCAAGGGCCTGCTCGATTGCGGCTCTGGCCTTCTCTCGCAACTTGGGCTGCATCTCAATCTGACCCGGCAAGAGGCCCAGGGCGCGCCGAAAGTATGGTTCCGCGGCGATCTCCTGTTTCGTTTCCAGGAGGATTTCGGCGAACTCCATCTGGGCCTGGTAGGAATCGGTCAACTGGTTGGCAGCCGAGTGCAAGAGGTCGTAGGCCTCGACGAATTCTTCGCGCTGCTTGAGCAACAGGCCCAGGATGAACTGGGAAGGGCCGTGGTCGCCGTCGATCTCAAGGGCCTGGCGCGCCCAGCGCTCGGCAAGAGCCGAGTCGCCGCGGTCGGCGTCGATGGTGGCGAGCAGCGCGAGGATGTGAGGCTTCTTGCGGTGCAGCTCCTCCGCCGCGCTGGTCAAGCGTGAATCGAATTCTCCCTTGGGCCGCAAACTGTAGGCGCTGAGGAAAGCTGGCATCGCCGACTCGGGTTGCTCCGAGCCGAGCAGTACAACCATCAGGTTGTACTGTGCTTCGAACTGTCGCGGATCGAGTTCACAGGAGCGCTGGAAGGCCCTGGCCGCAGCCGGCATCTGGCCCAGGGCGCTAAGGGACTTGCCCCGGTACAGATGGGCGGCGGCGTAGGAGTCGCGCAGGCTGAGAGCTCGGTCAAACCAGGAAATAGCGATGGCGTGGTCGCTGCGTTTGGCCGCCGCGATGCCTATCACGATCATGGGATCGGCCTGGTCCGGGAAGCGTTTCAGGGTGCGCTTGGCGAGTTCCAGAGCTTCGGTGTTCTGCTCCGCTTCCAGGAGCGCGCGGGCCAGGTAGATTTGGTCTTCAAAGCTCGCGTTGCGCAACTCCGAGCTGCGCGTGAATTCCTTTACGGCCAGGTCCCACTCCTCGATGCGCATGGCCAGGAGCCCCATGTTGAAGTGCGCCTCGGGGGAACGCTCGTTGAGCTGAATGGCCCGTCTCAGGGCTTCGCTGGCTTGATTGGGGTCGCCCATTTCGAGCCAGGCCAAACCCGCTCCGATCCAGCCCCGTTCGCTGGTAGGGCTGTACTCCTTGACCCTCTCGAAGACAGCGAGGGCAGTCTTGTAGTCGTGGAAGGGATCGAGATTGGCCTCGTAGAGCAGAGCCCAACCCAGCCCCAGGTTGGTCTGCAGGTGATCGTCGTGGGTGGCGTAGATGTCCGAATTAGGCTTCAGCGCCTCCTCGAGCAGATCCATGGAGCTATCGAAACTCGCGCGGGCCTCGTGCAGGCTGGCGACCTCGCCCGTCTTGCGATAGTCGTTCAAGAGCACACGCCCCAGACCCCAGAAGACATTGGGATTGCGTGGGTTCTGTTCGATGGCCGCGCGAAAGAGGGCTTCTTCCGACTGCCAGCTCGGGAGCTGGGCGCCTATCTTGAGGCCGTAAGCGAGGCACAGGGCCGCGATGGCGCCCAGGGCCAGTTTTTTTGGCAGAAAGCGCTGGATGAGCCAGGCCACGAGGCCCGCGAAGCCCAGCACAGGCACGAACAGGAAGCGGTCGGAGAGCGGAAAGGTGCCCAGGGCCTCGACCGACAAGAGCACCGGCGCCAGGGCCGCGGGGATCAAGAGCAGGAGGGCCAGGGCGGGTTGCCCTCTTCGCCAGGCAGCCCAACCCACCAGAGCCAAGCCGGCGAGGCTGCCCACGATGCCCGTGATGAGCGAGGCCGAGCCCGCTGGCAAGTTGGGCTGAAAGGGACGGAAGAGGTTTAGTTCGGCCGGCCACACGAAGAGCCAGGCCGCTCCGCCCAGGAGTTCCAGGCGCAGGAGCATGAGCCGCCCAAAGCCCACGCCAAAGTCCGTGGTGGTGTGGTCAAAGCCCGCCAGAGCATCGCCAAAGACCGCCACGCGCAGGAGATAGTAGATACTAAAGGCAGCCGCGAAGGGCACCCAGGCTCGCACGGAGCGCTTGACTTCAAGGCCCTGGCCCAGGACCAGCACCAAGGCGATGGGCACCAGGGCCAGGGCGGCATCCTTGGCGAGCAGCGCTAACAAGAACAGCGCCCCCGCGCGCCAGGGCAGTCCCTTCTGGGTGTCGCGGTCGCGTTCAGCGTGCCACCACTTGAGCCATTCATTCAAGGCCAAGAAGCCGAGCAGGGCGAAGAGCGCATCGTGCAGGGAAGAAATCCAGGCGACGCTCTCCACATGCAAGGGGTGCAGGGTAAACAAGAGCGCGCCGCCAAAGCCCACGGCCTCGCTCTCGGTGATGCGCGTCAAAAGTCGCCAGGCTGCCAGACAGGCCAGGCTGTAGACCAGCAGGCTCAGCCCATGGAAGGCGAGCGGTGCGCCGCCACCCAGGGCGTAGGCCACTGTGAACAGCACCATGGTGAGGGGCCGGTAGTAGCCCACATGGGATGCCTCCGCGGGGTCGAGGAAGTCCCAGTACGAGCTGCCGAACAATTGCGGCAGGTTCGCGAGGCTGGTGATGGCCGGGTTGCGCTCGATGATCAACAGGTCGTCGTAGACGAACTCGCCGGTCAGGCAGGGCCAGTAGGTCGCGAGGACTACGAGGCAGAGCAGCGCCACCTTGAGCGGGGTCTGGCGCGACGGGGCGTTGTGGGTTGCGTCTGTGGGAACCGATTCCATGACCCACCTACTACGGGCATGGAGTTGGTCGCGCTACCATTCGTCCGGGGAAAGTGCCCCTCAATGGCCCAAAAAGACACGCAAGAGGCCGCAGCGCCTGTGCGCTGCGGCCTCTTGTGAGTTTCTTCAGTTGAGCGGAAGACCCGCTCAACCGTTCTCTCGCCCTACGGGCAGACCGTGAATTTCAGGCCGTTGGAGAGGTTGAAGTTCGAGCCCCCGCCCGCCGGATCGCGGTACCAGAACTGCATGTACCATTCAGAGTTCACGGTCCAAGTGCCGGGTCCAGAGCCGAAGGGCGCAAGGTTGTAGTTGACATTCATGGTGACATCGCCCACGAAGTCCGCCTGAATCGGCGGGGTGCGCACAATGCCTGAGCTGCCGCCCGCGACACACAAAACACCTTCACCGAACAGCGAGGCTGATTCCGCCGAGCCGTAGAAGAAGATGCCAAACTGATTCGGGGGCAAGCCAAAGCAGGCCACGGTCAAGTTGTTGGCGGCGAGGCTGGTGGAGCCCGAGTAATCGAACAGGGCGCCGTTGCCCACCGAGTTGGTGGATGTGGCGCAGAAGGGGATCGGATCCACGCAGCCGCCGTTAGGTTGCACATCGGTGGGGAACGCGTTCGACAGGTCGTTGTGACCGGTCTGGTTGTTGCGCACCATGATGTCGCCCGGGCCAGCGTTACTGGGAATCGAGCAGGTGATGGATGAGCCATTCGAGGCCAGGTTGGTGACCTTGATCGGCACCCCACTCCCGCCGCTGCCGGATTGTGTGAACCAAACCTGGTTGCTACTACCGGCAAAGTTGGATCCGTTCACGGTCAGAGTCGTACCGACGATGACGATGTCGGAAATGTGCGGCTTGTTGCTTGAGGCCACGCCGTAGATGGACTGCACGCCGGCCGAATCGTCGGAGCCAATCGAGCGTTGCGCGACACCCGAGCCGGTGATCGAGGCCAGCATCGTCGAGCCGCTCACCGAAGTGTGGCCGAGGCCCAGGGCGTGGCCGTACTCATGGCAGGCGACGCCTTGTAGGTCGATGCCGCCGCCGATGTTGGTGGTCGGGCCGTCTTGCCAGGTCCAGCTTTCGTAGTAGCGGATGCGCCAGCCATTCGAGATCGGAGTCTCGGTGAAGGCCAAGACGCCGCCGCTGCCGCCGCTTAGCTCGGAGTGCACATTCTCGTTGGTGGAGCCGATGCTGTTGGCTTCACCCTGGAAGCTGGCATCGAAGTTCCCTCCACCGGAGCCGAGGCTGCCATTCTGGTGCGGGTCGCCGGTGCCGTCGCCGTGGATTTCGCTGCCCCATTCGACCGACGCTTTCCAGATGGCCATGACCGCGCCGGTATAACCGGGGAACTGGTCGTCGGCCGCGGTGTTGTTGTTCGCCTGGGAGTCGGTGAAGTTGTTGAAGGTTCGGAAGTCGCGCTGCGACTGGCTCAGGTCACCACCGATGGTGGTGAAAGCTCCCGCATCTTGGGCGGGGACCAAAAGCAGGGTGCCAAGGCCAAGGGCCGCTGTGGGCAGGATTAGGTTTTTGTAATTCATGGCTGGGGACCTTTACTTGTTCTGCTCGTTCTTGAGGGCGTCGTGGATCTGGGTGATGCTCTCGTCGAGCGATTCGACCAGGGTGTTGTGTGCGATGGCGTAACCATCACCACGGCCCAGGACGACGAGGCCGTTCTTGCCCCGCGCGGTGCGGAACAGGCCTCCGTGGGATGCGTAGAGGGCGTCGGCTTCGAGGTCGCCGCCCATGTTCTCGCAGTGCTTGAAGAACACCACGACTTGGTTGCCGAGTTTGGTGTCCTCGCTCGAGGGAGCCTCTGAGTTCCAGACGCCGTGCTCGTCGTCCATGAACCCGCCGGGGAAGGTCACGATGGCGGTGTGCTCTTCGCCTGTGACCAGCGAGCGTCCCTTGACCGTAAGGTGGGTGTAGTACAGTTCGGGGCCATCGACTTCGTGGTCGATGCGGATGACTTTCTTGGCGGTGATCTTGCCGAGGACAGAATTGTCCGTCTTGGCGACCATCTGCTCGAGGGTCAGGCGCTCGATTTGAGCGTTGCTGAATGTTCCGGCAGCAAGCAGCGCAATAGCTGCGAGGCCGAGGTGGCGAAGGTTGAAGCGGCTCATGGAATCAGTCGTGGATAAAAGGGGTGTCGAGGATCGTTGTGAGAAGGCGGGTCGGAGGGTGGCCGCCGGGCAGCTCGCGGGCTGCGGGGGCACCCGTGTCGGTGCTACCCCTCTTCAGGGCTTGAGTTGCCCAGGGATCGAACAGATGTTGGCGTACCGGGCGTCGGCGTACGGGCGCATCTTCGGGCCTAGCTGGCGTCTCGTTGGATTAGGAGGGCTTGGAAGGGGCTTGGGTTCCAGTAAACTGGGGCGAAGTCACGCTTGGCGCACCAGTCCGAGGCGCCGGGCGGCTCGCCGATCGCTGAGTCATCGCTTGCGGGCTCTTGGAGTGGGATTTGGCGCCCTTGCGGCACGAGGGATCCCCTGAAACCCGGTGAAGGCTAAAGGATACACCATACGCCAGTCATGGCTACGATAAGGAGTTTGCAATTATGCGGATTGCAGGCTCCAGGGGCGTAACACCCCGGCAAGAGCCCCTCAATGACCGTGAGAGTGCGTCCCCAGGGGATGATAACCGGGCTTGACGGGCTCCCAGGGGCCGCCAAAGCGGTAGGCGGCGAGCTCCTCGTCCTCGGGGTCCTCCCTGGTAACCTCCTCCAGAGCTGCCGGGCCCCGGGGGTCGCCAGCTCGCACCAGGGCGATGGCCAGGCGGCGCTCGAGGGGGTGGTAGGCGGGCGAGCGGGCCAGGGCCTGGTCCAGACTCAGCACGGCGGCTTCATCCTGGCCGAGCTGCTGTTCGGCTTCGGCGCGCATGGCCCAGGCTTCCGCGGAGCCCGGCCAGGTGTCCAAGAGGGCCATGAGCCTATCCAGGGCGCCTGCCGGATCGAGCAGTTCGAGGTCGGCTTGGGCGAGGGCCAGGTCGAGTTCGGGCCATGGCGAGTGGCGTGTCGCCGCGGCTTCGAAGCTTTGGTAGATGGCGTCGATGCGTCGCTTGCCGCGCAGGATGCGCGCCAGGGATTCGATGACTTCCACGGCCAGGGCATCGGGTGCGCGACCGGAGGCGGCGTGGGCGAAGAGCTCTGCCGCCCTGGAGTCGATTTCGATGGCGTCCTGCCAGGTGTCGAAGGGCGAGTCGTGCTGTTGGGCTTCGAAGTGCAGGGCCAGGCCGCTGGCCAGACCCGGCGCTAGTTCGGCCTGCGCCAGGCGTCTTGCCATGGCGGCGCGGTTTTGGCGCTCGCGGGCGGTTACCCGTGTTCGCAGGGTTGCGAGGGTTGCCGGGTTCCTCCTGGCATCACCGGCGGCGTAGAAGCGCAGGGCGCCAAAACTCTCCCGAGCCCGTGCAGCGGCGAGGCCCGGCCCTCTGGCGAGGCCCACGCACAACTCGTGCAGCTTTGGCGAACTGACCAAAATCTCGCGCCCCAACTCCAATTCCTCCAGCCCCCCCGCGGCCATGAGCCAAACCACTACAGTGGTTTCCGGCGGCGAGGCCAGGTTGCGCGTGGTTGGCACCTCGCCTGGCACTGGTGGTACGAGAACAAGGTCGTACTCGCCGGCGCCCAGCTTGGCGCGAGCCTTGGCGGGGGAGAGGATCTGCCCTGCGAAGGCTGGCGCGCCGCCATCCCCGAGTTCGCCCTCGAAGAACGCCATGGCTCGGTACCAGGCTGCGCTGCGGTCCACGCTGTGGGCGCCGAGGTTTTCCAGGACCCGGGTGCGGGCGGCGTTCAGTTGTCCAATCAGGAGCACCCGCGGATCGCGGGCGCCCTCGGGCATAAGCGACCAGGCCTGTCGCAGGCGCTCACCATCCAGCGCCGATTCTCCCGCGGGCGGCGCCAGGGCCTGGCCGTTCAAGCAGGCAACGAGGCCCGCGCCAGTCCTCTCCAGGGTCAATACTCCCTCGGGTGCGTCGATGTGCAGCACGACCTCCGGCGGCCGCAGTTCCCACGGACGACTAAACTCGAGTCCCCGCGACTCGCCAGCAGTGAACCAAGCAGCGCAGGCCACCAGGGTTCCGGCCAGGCCCAGAGAGAGGCGCAGGCGCGGCGCCAGGGCGGAACTCAAGGCTGCGCAAAGTCCCGCGCCCAGGGCCGCCGTGCCCGCTCCCATCCAGGCCAAGGCAGCCGAGTGCTGCTGTGCCCAGCCCGCGGCCAACTCGACCGACAAGGAGTTTCCGTCGTACGCGAGTTGGTTGGGAACCAGCACCAGGCCAGCTCCAGCGCCCAGACAGAGGCTGACAAGATCGCGGGGCTTGCGGGCCAGGGCAACGATCGTGCCCACCACGAAGGCTGGTGCCACCAGGGCGGGCGCCGCGATGGCGGCGTCGTAACTCGCCATGCCCCTCTGCGAAAGGTCCAGGCCAAAGCTGCGCACCAAGCGGTCGATGCCGCGCACGCTGCTGATGTTCTCGAGCACCCCCGTGGCTGCCAGGGCCGCCAGGGGGCTGGCCATGCAGAGCAGGGCACGGCCGATCTCCACTCTTTTCGTTTTTTCAAACAGGCGCCCGAAGGCCAGTGCTCCGAAGGTCGCGAGGAAAAGGAAGACCAGGGCGAAGACGAACTCGTCGCTGGCCTGACCCGCGCCCAGTTGGCGCAAGGGTCGCGCCACGCCTTCGCACAGGATCGCCAGCCCTGCGCCGCTGACTACCAAGGCAGCGCTGCGTCCGCCTTGCGTTTTGCCTGTGGCCGAGTCGTTCTCTCTCTGCTCTTGCTGCGGGGCAGCCAGCCGGCCTACCAGAGCCACGCTGGCGCAGCCTGTCACCGCAGTCAGAACCGCGGCCGCGTGGCTCGCCGGTGCGCCGTACTCCATCAAGCCCCAGCCCATTCCCGCAGAGAGCGCTGCCAGCAAGAGGCGCGACTTCTTGGGCCGCGTCTCCGTTCCGCCGCGGTGGCTGGCGGCGATGACGAGCACCAGCAAGACGCCAAAGGCGAGGCCTACCGACAATTCCGCGGGGAGATCGCCGTAGGTCCCATGGACTCCAAACCCCACGGTGACTCCCGCCAGGAGCGTGGTGGAGGAATAGCCCTTCGCCGCTGGCGCCAGACCGATCAGCGCGCCCACGGCAACCGCCAGCAGAGCCGCCCCGCGATACCCCATGGCCGCACCCGGATCCCGGGCGACAACTTGCAGCAACTCCAGCCCCAGCGGTGCGCGCAGCGCCGCCAGCAGGAACCCCGCGTACAAGCCGACCAGGAAGCTTCGCATGGATGCAGAGGATAGGCTCGCGGGAGCCCGGAGTCTCCTGCTAGCAGTTCAGGTTTCTTTCCTGCTCCCGCCCACACTCTCTCTCCCCTGGCCGCCATGCCCCTGCGCAAACTCCTCCTCGCGGTTCTTTTGTGCTCTCTCTTGCTCGCGGCGGCGGTCTTCAGCCTGCGCTCGCGGGCCGGTTTCTCCGAGGTGCGCTGGCGGGCCTCGAACTCGAGTGGAGCGAGTTGCAGGCTTGGGCCCAGATACCCTCAGCGGTCGCGGCCATCCATCAGCGCCTTGGGCGCCGATTGGCGGGCTGCACTCGAAGGCGGCTCTGATGGCGGGCCGCAGTTTGCTCCACGCCTCGCGGCGCTAAAGGACGGCCGCTTTCGTCTGGACGATCGAGGGACCAAAGCTCCTCTCAACCTGTTTCACCTGGCAGGCAGGTTGCTCGAAGCGGACGGCTTGAGTGGCGAGCGCGTGGGTCTTGTCTCGGGCCTCGCGCGACGCCTGCAGCGGGATGGGGCCACTTGATGCGAGCTTCCTTCGTGCAGCGCGCCTGGCCCTACGAGCCCCTTCGCGAGCATCCCGAGCGCGTTGGACGCATCCCGTTCTCCGCCGTCAGGGTCCTCCAGGAGAAGAGAGCTTCGCAGGCTGGTGGATGGGTGTCGCCCAATCTGGAAGCCTATGCCCCGACTCCGTACCCTGTAAGAAAACCCCAGTGTCCACGCAACCGGGGGAGATCACATCCGCGCAATTTGGGAATCCACTTTTTCGGGGGAAGGTCAAACCCCTTTCGACGGCCTACCCTCCAGAATCGCTTCGTGCTCCATCGCCCCCTACGAATCCTCGGTCTGCTCCTCACGAGTAGCCTTGTGGCTGTGATAGCCGGCGAGCTTGTCTATCGAGGCGTGAGGACGGGGCGCTTGGGTCCGACGACGAATCCGACATATGTGGTGCATGATGCCGAGTTTGGTTGGGGCTATCGCGCAGGAGCGCAGGTGCGACATCGCTCAGCGGAGTTCGACGTGGCCGTTACAATCAACGCCGAGGGTTTTCGTGACCGCAAGTGGCCTGAGAGGGATCCAGAGCGTCAGCTTCTGTTGGTTCTTGGCGACTCCTTTGCCTTTGGCTGGGGTGTGGAGGAGACCGAGCGAGTCAGCTCCATCCTGCGCGTAGCCCTGCCGGAGTGGGATGTGCGCAACGCAGCGGTTAGTGGGTACGGGACGGATCAACAGCTGCTGTTGCTGCGCAAACTGCAGAAGGATCTGCAGCCCGATGCTGTGCTGCTGATGTTCTGTCCCAATGACTTGGACGAGTCGGCGTCGGCCGTGGCCTACGGCCATCGCAAGCCCTGGTTTGAATTACAGATCGATGGGGCTCTGAGCTTACATGGCCAACCCGTGCAACAGCCTTGGATCGAGCGGGTGAGTCACCTGGCGCAGGCCATTCACAAGCAGATTACCGAGCGCACCTCTGCGGGTCGCCCCTATGATAGTGCTGCGCAATGGTCCCTCGTGCGGGCACTGCTCACGCAGATGGCCAGCATGGACCGTGACTCTCCTCTGCTGCTCCTCTCCGAAACCCACGAACTCGCAGCCTTCGCACAGGGCCAAGTAGGAGTCCGTCATGTGGACCCGACTCAAGCCCTACAGGCCCTCGGTTCAAGGGCGTTTTTCAGCGTGGACGGCCACTGGACCGCAGCCGCCCACGCGGCTGTGGCCGAGACCCTTCTGCCCGTGTTGCAGGGCCTGTGATCTGTGGCTTCGCGGATTCCCCGCCCACCCAGGACAAGGCGGGACCAGGCTTTTCGTCGCCGGTCATTCAGCGAGCCCTACCGGGGCCATTCTCCGGGCGCTGCGGGTAGGCTAGGGCGCGTGTTCAACGAGGTCCATCTACAGGCTCCGACGGGGCAGGAGTTACGAGCACAACTCCTGCCCTGGTATCGGGAGGTGGCGAGGCCCTTGCCCTGGCGGGAGAGTCGGGATGCGTATGGGATCTGGATCAGCGAGACCATGCTGCAACAGACTCGGGTCGAGACGGTGGTGGATTATTGGCTACGCTTTATGGCCGAGCTTCCCACGGTGCAAGCTCTGGCGGCTGCGGAGGTCGAGCATGTGCTCAGTTTGTGGAGCGGGTTGGGGTACTACTCCCGGGCGAGAAGGCTCAGAGCTGCGGCGCTGGCCATCGTGGGCGACCACGGCGGTGAGTTTCCACGCACCCGAGCCGGGGCGCGGGCGCTTCCCGGCGTGGGGCCCTACACCGCCGGAGCCGTGCTCTCCATGGCCTACGATCTTCCCGAGGCCCTGGTGGACGGCAATGTGGCCCGGGTCTTCTCGCGGCTGTTTGCCCTGGAAGAGCAGCCCGCCTCAACCGCGGGCCAGCGCGAACTCTGGCGCCTGGCCTGGGAGTGCCTGCCCGAGCAGGGGGCCGGCGAATGGAATCAAGCCCTGATGGAGCTTGGCGCCACCGTCTGCACGGCGCGAGCCGTGCGCTGCGGCGAATGCCCCCTGGCCACGGTCTGCCGCGCCCGCGCCACCGATCGCGTGGCCGAATTGCCGCGCTTGGCCCGGCCCACGCCGCCGGTCTCCGTGAGCCTTGAGATCGCCTGGGCTCGACGCGGGCCCCTCGTGCTCCTCGAAAAACGCCCGCCGCAAGGTCGCCTGGCCGGACTGTGGGAGCCGCCCACCCGCGAAGTGGAAAACGGCGCGGGCCAAAAGAGCGGCCTTTGGCCCCCGGAGTTCCGCGCGCAAAAAACCCTGCGCCTCGGCGGCACCCTCGCCCGCCTGAGCCACTCCATCACCCGCCACGCGATTCGCGCCGAGGTCCGCGAGGCCGCTGTAGAGGGCAGCCTGCCCACCGCCTGGCACTGGGTTGGGCCTGGCGACCTTTGGCGCATGGCCTTGACCGGGATGGCCAAGAAGGTACTTCGGCTCTGAGGGCGGCCTGGGATAGACTCGGTCCGTCGCGTACCCCTCGCCTGCCCCCGCCACGAACCGCCATCGAATCCGAGATCCCAGCCACCCCACGCTACTCGTCGAGCGGCGTCACCATCCTCGTTCCGGCCTACAACGAAGAGAGCGCGGTGGAGGGCGTTGTCGAGAGGCTCTGTGGGTTGGAGTTGGGCGTGCCCCTGACGGTGCTCGTGGTCAACGATGGTTCGACCGACGGCACGGGCGCCAAGTTGAAGGAACTCAGCGGGCGCTTTGAGGCCCTCAAAGTCATCGACCACCCGCGCAACATGGGCTACGGCGCCGCGCTCAAGACGGGCTTCGGCCGGGCCGCCACCGATGTGGTGGTCATCACCGATGCCGACGGCACCTACCCCGAGGATCGTATCATCGATCTGTTGGCCTGCATTGACGGCGGAGCGGACATGGCCATCGGAGCGCGCACCGGCGCCGATGTGCACATTCCCCTCATCCGCCGCCCGGCCAAGGCAGCCCTGCGCCACCTGGCCTCGTTTCTAGCGGGTGCGACCATTCCCGATCTGAACTCCGGCCTGCGCGCCTTCCGGCGCGCCTTCGTGATGCAATACCGGCCGATTCTGCCCGACGGTTTCAGCTTCACCACAACCATCACCCTGGCGGCCATGACCACGGGCCACCCGGTGGACTACATCACGATCAACTACGCCCACCGCGCGGGATCTTCCAAGATCCGCCCAATTCGCGACACCCTGGGCTTCACGGCGCTGATTATCCGCACCGTGCTCTATTTCAATCCGCTCAAGGTCTTCTATCCCCTGGCCCTCTTGCTCCTCGGGATGCTCTTGGGATTCTTGAGCTACGACCTCTTCTGGTTGGACGAGCCCAACCTCGGCGACAAGACCGTGTTCATGTTTGTGGCCTTTGTACAGGTCCTGAGCGTTGGACTGCTCGCGGACCTGATCGAGAAGAAGTCGCGGCTGTAGCCGAACCCCAGTCTAGCCGGCCTGGGCAAAGGCGGCGCGCACGATGCGCCGCAGGAAGTGCTCGACAGTGCGGGTGTTGGAGTTCCTGAGTCGCAAGCGTGCGCCTAGTTCCGGGGCACTCAAGCGGCCCAGGCCATCGGTGGCGAGTTGCACACCCAGGGCCACTCGCGCATTTTCGGTCGTTGCGCTCGAGAGCTGAATGTCGAGGTTGGTCTCGTTGCAGTAGATTTCGAGCAGGCGCTCAACACCTGCGGAATCTCGCACCGAATAGCGCACCCCCCGTTCCACCGGGGCATCCACCGAAAGGCAACCCACGACGAGGACCCGCGAGCCCTTGCCCACATCGATGCCACAGGGGCCGAGATTGAGGTCGCGGAAACTGCGCAACAGCTGGCGCGCTTGTCTGTCGGTGGCTGAGCCAGCGGGGCGAATCATGGGTTTTCCGAACTCCAATACGGTGTTGATACGGTTGGCCAGGGTCGGGGTCGAGGGGGGGGGGTATCGACCATCTCAGCTGCCGAGTTGACAGTTGGGCGCGTTCCCAGTGTCATTTGGGGGGCTGCTGCTGGTCCCCCCTCTTCCTTTTTCGCGCCAACCGCCATGATCCGTCTCTATACCGCTCTCGCTTGCTTGGTCTTTTTCCTCGGAGCCCTCTCCCCCGCGCCCGCGCTCCCCCCGGCTCCCGATGCGGTCGAGGATCTCAAGAGCGAGATCGCCAAGAAGCGCGACACCGTCGATCTCGAGAAGATCACTGCCCTGGCCGAGATCAAGACTCTCAAAGCCGCCGAGGCCATCAGCGACCTGTTCGACTCCATGGGCAGCATCTACATGCGCCTGGAACTACTCAAGAGATTGGAGGTTTTCGATGGCGTGGGCGAGGCCGAGCAGAGCGCCTTGCAGAAGCTGATGGACATCGCCACCGCGTCCAGGGAACGCGAGCTGCGCAGCGCGGCTCTCGACGCCATCGGCCGCTGCCGACATTTGGGCCAGAGCTTTCTGGAGATGATCGTTGAGTCCCCCGCGGAGGATGACATTCGCGAAAAGGCCATGGACTTGCACGTTGCTCACGGCTCCGAGGCCGACCACACCTGGTACAGGGAAATCTACGAGCGTGAGAAAAAAGAAAACGCCAAGCCCAAGAAGAAGGCCGACCGCAAGAAGAAGCGCGACGCCGAGAAAGAGCCCGAAGCCAAGGTCTACAAGCTCCAATCTCTGCGCGAAAAGGCTCTGGCGGCGATCATCTCCAAGATGGAGGGCGCCGACCTCGACAAGGCCCTGAATGCCAGCACGTGGGGCGTGCGCTATCAGGCGCTTGAAGAGCTCTCTCGCCGCGACGCCAAGAAGGCGCTCGTTTATGCCGAGGGTTTCTACTCACACCTCGAGGGTCGCGTGGAATTGCGCGCCTTGTCGGCCAGGCTGCTGGCTGCCGACGATGGACCGCGCATCGCCGCGCGCTTCATCAAGGATGCGCGTAAGTTCATCTGTCCACACGCTCTACGCATGGATCTGGCCGACATCCTGGCGGGCTTCAAGGACCCCAAGGTCGATTCCAAGCTCAAGAAGATCGTGGGCAAGGGCAAGGTCTTCGAAAAGCTGTTTTCCCTGCGTGCCGTGCGATTTATCGAGGATGAAAAGCTCGACAAGAAGATCTGGAAGCTGCTCAAGGACAAGGACGACGGCGTGCGTATTGCCGCTGCGCGGGTGGTTGGTCAACGCGGTAACCGGGAAGCACGCAAGCTGCTGCAAAAGATGATCGACAAGTCCAAGAACTCGGTGGTTATCGGCGAGGGCATCGACGCCATGGGCAAGCTCCTGGGCAACGACCCCGAATGGGACGCCACCCTGGTCGAGTATGCCGGCAGCGAGGACCAGGAGATTCGCAATGCCGCTGTCTTGCAGATCGGCAAGGATGGCCGCGAAGCGCACTTCGATGTGCTAGGAGACGCTCTTCAGCACGCCACCTGGTCCACCCGTTTCGCAGCTCTGCGTGGAATGGGGGAGATGCGTGACAAGCGCGCCATTCCCTTGCTCATCGCCCAGATGAAGAACGAGAATGGACGCCTCTTGGTGGAGTTTGCCGATGTGCTTTTCAGTCTGACTGGCAAGCCCTACCGCAAGGCTGTGCATTCCTGGGAGGCCTGGTGGAAGGCCGAGGGCGCCGGCTTCGACGTGATCAGCCTGGCGGAGCTGGAAGAGGCCACCGATGCCGAGGAAATCCGCCGGCTCAAGCAGATCACCAATGTCAAATTCTTCGGCATCCGCATCGTCAGCCAGCGCGTGATCTTCATCATCGATGTCTCGGGTTCAATGCTCGAAACCATGCGCACCCAATATGTGGGCGGCAAGAGCTCGACGCGCATCGATGTGGCCAAGGAGGAGCTAGCCAAGTGCATAGACGGTCTGGATCGCGGGGCCCTTTTCAACATCATCACCTTTTCTAGCGGCGTCGAGACCTGGCTCGAGGACGGAGTCGCTGGCTCCAACGAGGCGAGTCGCGACGAAGCCCGCGACTACATCGGGCGCCTGGGAGCCGGCGGAGCCACCAACCTCTACGATTCCCTGGAAATGGCCTTCCAGGATCCTGAAGTGGACACAATCTTCGTGCTCTCCGACGGCGAGCCTACAGCTGGCGCAGAAACCGACATCGGCACCATCCGCGCCCACACAAGCGCCTGGAATGAGCGCCGTGGCATTCAGATCAACACCATCGGCATTGGCGGCGACTTTCAGGTTCTCGAGTGGCTCGCCGAGGATTCCGGTGGCACCCACATCAAACTCCGGTAGCCCCGGCGAGTGCCGACACGGCATGAGCGAATTGGTGTGCTGAGGGGTATCTTCGGGGCCGTGCCGAGGCTCCTTCGATTGACCCTTTCCGTGGCAATGGCCGCGGGGCTGTTGTGGCTGCTGATTTCGTGGAGCGATGTCAGTGCCCAGGATTTGTGGACGCGCTGGCGCAGCCTCTCGCTGACCGTTTGGGCCGGAGCCCTTGCCTTGCACGGGGGCATCTATTGTTTGCGTTCCCTGCGCTTTGGCGTGCTGCTCTCTGGAGAGGGCCAGCCGGGGCGCGGGCGTTTGTTGGCGATTTCGGCGGCCCATAATTTGGCGGCGCTCATGTTGCCGGCCAAGACTGGAGAGGCGGCTCTGCCGCTCTACCTCAAACGCTACTGCGCCGTGCCCATCAGCGCCGGCCTGGCGAGCTTGGTGGTCAGCCGCCTGCTCGACCTGGCCCTCTTGTGCACGATCCTCGCCGGCAGCTCTTTGTGGATGAGCCAAAGTGTGGACCAGGCACCGGCCTGGATGCTGCCGCTCTCCCTGGCCTTGTGCGCCGCGGCGGCTTTTGGCTTTGCGGTTTCGGCCCGCGCCGATTGGTTGCTCGCGATCTTCGACCGTGCCTCGCGCATCCTCGGACTGCGCGGCACGCGCGTCGGAGCCCGCCTCGATGACCTCTCGCGGAAGACCGCGGAGAGCTTGCGCACAGCCGGCGGCAGCGGACGGCTCTGGCGCGCAACGGCCCTGTCCGTGCCCCTCTGGTTGGGTGTGTTCGCCTTTCTCGGAGTATTGGCGACGGGCTTTGGCCTGGAGCATGCCCACGGCCTGCCTGGCGACACCTTTGGAGCGGCCTGGTCGCTTCTGGCCCAGATGCTGCCGATCAATGTCTTCGCCGGCGCGGGCACCCAGGAACTCGGCTGGGTGGTGGGCTTTGGCCTCCTGGGCGTGCCCGAGGACCTGGCCCTCGAAACCGGCCTCGGCGTCTACACCGTCTACCGCCTGAATGTGCTCCTGCTAGGCGTCCTGGGGCACCTCGCCATGGCGCTCTTCGGCAAGACGCCCGCAGAGCACCCGGGCGCTTGAACTCGCCCGATCAAGTCCGCCCGCCCGGCAGGCGCAGGAGGATCTCTTCGCGCAGGTCGAGGAAGCGGTCGTCGCGGTAGACGAAGAGCACCCAGATGGCGCTGTATAGGGCCACGGTAGCGACGCCCGCCCCGACCAGGCCCGCGAAACTCGAGACGCCCAAACCGTACTCGAACCACAAGAGCAAGCCGATGGGTGGCAGGCTGCCGAGCGTGGCCCGGCCGCCTACATAGCGCAGCCAACTGCCCACGGGCACCTGAAGATGGGTGCAGGTGATTTTCAGGAGATAGGCGGCGTAGAAGACCTGCGGGATGGCTGTACCCAGGGCCACGCCCACGATGCCGTAGCCGGCTTGAACCAAGCCTATCGAGAGGGACAGGTTCACAATGCTCATGGCCAGAAAGACCGTCGCGGCGCGTCCTGGCCGGCTGGTTCCGAGCAGAATCGGCAGGGCTACCGCGCGCACCGGCAAGTAGAGCAGAAAGGAAGGTGCCAGGATGCGCGTCACTGGACCCGAGAGTTCGCGGTACTCAGGTTTGACCCAGGCGCCCAGAAAAGCTGGTCCCAAGACGATCAGAAACAAGCACACGGGCAGAATCACAGAGAGGGACACCTTGGACCACTTGAGGAATACTTGACCGAGGGCCTGATCTTTGCCTGCGGCCTTGAGAGCCGTGGAGGTCGGCATAACCACCGCGCCCAGGCCGAACATCAAGCCGCAAAGAGGTAGGAAGAACTTGTTGCCGATCTCAAACTCGGTGATTGGCCCCGGCCCGATGAAGTAGCCGATCACCAGGGTGTCGAGCTGGTAAGCGACGAGAGAACCGACATTTAGTAGGGCGGCGAAGATGCCAAAGCCCATCAGCTCGCGTACCAGCTTGGAATCGAAGTCTCCAAGGCCAAAGCGAATACCCTCGAAGCGCCGGCCGATCCAATAGCGCAGGCCAAGGAAGAGGACCAGGGCATCCACGGCGAAGATGCAGGCCAAGCCCTCGAGGGAAGGCGCTGTCTTGAGCAGCACGATCACCGCCACCGTGCGCAGCAGAACGCTGACCCCCAGGACTGCGTTCTTGGTGACAAAGTCGCGGTGCGCGTCAAAGACCGCGGTAGGAAAACGCAGGGCCAGGCTGGCGGCGACGCGCAGGGCCGTGATGGCGTAGGCGAGTTGCGCGCCGGCGAGCATTTCGGGCGTCGTGCCAGCCCAGTGCTCGCTTTCGAGCAACTCGCTCTGAAAAGGCCAGAAGAGCAGGGCGCCGAGGGCTGCTCCCAAGACTCCCAGACCCATGGTGACCCCCAGGCCCGTGGCGATCACCCGGTTGGTAAGGTCCTGGTCGTCGGCGGCCAGGGCTTCCGATACATGCCGCACTGCGGCCATGGGCACTCCCAGGGCCAAGAGTTCCAAGAATCCCGTGGCGGCAATGATCGCCACCCAGATGCCATAGCCATCCTTGCCCAATTCTTCCTCGAGCAGCGGCACCAACACCAACATGATCACGATCTGCAAGATGTGCAGGGACCAGTTGGAAGCGATGTGTTTGAACACGGGAACTAGCCCAGGTTATTCATGCAAGCGGGCTCCAAACACAGCAACTCGCTTCCTGGCGGTGCTTTGCGAATGATGACACCGGAGGCGACTCTGTAGGGCCGCCCTGGACGGCAGAATTCGAAAAGTGCCGCCAGGGGATGAGAGGCCGCCGCAGGCGGCCGTTTGCGAACTTTGGTGCGCGTTTGCATGAATGACCCGGGCTAAAGGAGGGTAGCGGGAAAAGTAGCGTGCCGGACGAGGGTACGCTCAGAGGAAGGGGAAATCGAACACTCGCGGCACGATTCGCTGCACCCCTCGCCGGTGCCTGGGGCTACACTTCCAAGCGCGCCTGACCTGATGCAGCGCGAGTTCTCCATGACCCAGACCAACGCCCAGGCGCAGATCGAGCTGCACAAGACCCTGGCGCCGCGCTATGCGCTGCGTTACTCGTATCCGTTCTCGCGGCTATTCCAGGAAGATTGGCACGCTGAGATGATCAGCCATGTGCCCGAGGGCACCCGGCACATCCTGGACCTCGGCTGTGGCACGGGATTCTTCCTGGCCGAGCTTGAGGCTCGCCATCCCGGCTCTGTCGGTCTCGACATCAGCCACGAAATGCTCAAGGTCTCCGATCAGTATGTGCCCGGCGTGCGACTCGTCACCGGCGACGCGGAGAAGTTGCCCTTCCTGCCCGGTGCCTTTGATGTGGTCTTCTGCAAGGGCAGCCTGCACCACACCCGCGACCATGTGGGCTTCTTGACTCACTGCAAGAAGGCCCTCGGCTCGAACGGTTGCTTGATCATGAGTGAGCCCTGCAACGACAACCCGCTGATCTCTCTGGCGCGCAAGATCCTCTACAACAAGAGTCCGCACTTTGACATTGGAGACCAGGGCTTCACCAAGCGCGGCATCATCGAACTCACCGAGCGTGCCGGCTTCGAGGTGACCCTGGCCAGGCGTTACGGAGTCTTCGCCTATGTCTTCGCCGGTTTCCCCGACCATGTGGGCATCCTGCGCCACATCCCCGGCAACGCGGCGCTGACGCGCCTGTTCATCGGGCTCGATCGCCTGATCTGCAAGATCCCCGGGCTTTCACTGATGGGTTTTCACATCGTGATCGTGGCCCGTCCGCGCTGATCCGCGCCCTCGCCAGAGAGCCTCTGGCTGGATGACCGGCTGTCAGCTCTGTTTGGCTTTGCCGATGCCTTCCATGCCCACGACTTCGATGCCTTCGCGGGCGAGCAGGCAAGCGGTGACGCCCGGGCCGCTCACGGCGCGGCCAGCTACATGGGTGGTCCTCACTCCACACGAAGGCGAGCGTTCCTTGAGGTAGGCCCGTTCGATGCCACGGGCGCGGCACTTGGCCGCAGCCATGCGCGCGCCGCGCAGGAAGGCGTCGGTCAGATCGAGATCGTCGCTGGCGACCACGCGATCCTCTCCGCCCAGCACGGCCTCTGCGCTTTGCGCCTCGATCCAGGCTGGCGGTCGCGGCGTGGCGAGGCCGCCTTCCTCTTCGGGACAGAAGGGCACGGCCTCTTCGCCGCGTTGGCTGAGCAAATCGGCCAGTTCTGGATCGAGGCTGTGGCGGCCATCGTAACGGCAATTGCACCCCACGAGGCAGGCGCTGACGAGGACCTTGGTGGGGGCATCGGACATACTCACAGGGTACTCTGCGCGTCCGTTCCATGTTCGTTTGCTTGGAGAGCTAGCGCTGGCCTTCGCCCGGGCAGCACCTGCCCCTCTTCCTCCTCTGCCCCCCGCGGTTTCTAACTCATGACGGTCCCGCCCAAGATCCTGGTACCCCTCGCCGACGGCTTCGAAGAACTCGAGGCCGTGGCCCTCGTCGATGTCCTGCGGCGCGGGGACCTCGAGGTCACCAGCGCGGCCCTCACATCTTCGCCCGTGACCGGCTCCCACGGTATCTCGGTCACGGCCGACGCTCTCATCGCCGACCTCGATCTCGATGCTTTCGGTGCCATCGTCCTGCCCGGCGGGATGCCCGGCACTCGCCACCTGGCGGCTGATGAGCGGGTTTTGGGTCTGGTCCGGCGCCTCATGGGCCAGGGCCAGACAGTTGCCGCGATCTGCGCCGCGCCCCTGGTGCTCGCCGCCGCCGGCGTTCTCGATGGCCACGCCTACACCTCGCACCCCTCCGTGGGGGCTCAGCTCCCCGGATGCGCCAGCAGCGAGCGTGTGGTGCGCTCCCGAAACCTCTTCACCAGCCGCGGCCCGGGAACGGCGCTCGAGTTTGCTCTCGCACTGGTGGCCCACTTCCGCGGGCCCGCTGTCGCCCACCAACTCGAGACGGCGATGCTGGCCTGACCCGGGTTTCTGGCCCAGGGGTGCCTCCGATTGACAGCCCGCAGGGGGGCCTCGTATCTTATTTGCCCCCTGTAACCCTCCCGGACAGCTCCGGTAGCGAGGGGGCTGGGGCCTCACTAGGGGGCCTTGCCTCTCCCGGATCCCCAAGAAAAGCGTCTCATGATCTCGACCGCCCCCCGCCTCGCCCTGGGCATGGCCGCCCTGGCCACCTGTGCCCTCACCGGCTCCGCCGACACCATCTTCCTGCTCAATGGCAAGGTCATCGAGGATGTCTCGGTGCGCAGCGAGACCTTCCACGAGATCGGATTCAAGGACGGCTCGAAGAAGCGCACGATCAAGACCGACGATGTCCTGCGCATCACCTTTGACGCCAAGAGTAAGTTGGTGGACCGCGCCGATGTCGCCATCGACGAGGGTCAGCTCTTCGACGCGCTCTCCGATTTGGAGACCTTTGTCGACGGCCTGATCGCCAGCGGCAAGAAACCGCGCTACTCCTGGGAACCGGCTTACGCCATGCGCCGGCTGATCGAGCTGAACGCCATGATCGGTGATGCTCCGGGCCTGATCGCGGCGGCGGACAAGTTGATCGCCAACGCCCCCGAGTCGCGCTTCAGCCCTCAAGCCTTCTTGCTGAAAGCCGAGACCCAGCACCTTACTGGCGAGGGCGCCGCGGCCAACGCGACCCTCAAGAGTTTCTTGAATCTGATCCAGGGCCAGCGCCTCTCCCGCCGCTGGACCCTCGAACACAAGCTCGCCAGTGCGCTCTACGACAAGGACCTGAGCGGCAAGAACCTACGCCAGATACTCAAGAGCATCGCATCCGAGGCTGGCGGCGGGTATCCCCAGGTCAATAACGCAGCCCAGGTGGCGCTGGGCGAGTCCCTGCTCGAGGGCAGCAAGTTCTCCGAGGCCGAGCCGGTTTTCAAGCGCATCACGGACAACCCCAAGGCCAGCACCGCCACCCTGGCGGCGGCCTACACGGGCCTCGGAGATTGCCTCTTCAAGCGTGCCACCCAGAGCACTGGCGACGACCGCGACAAGCTCATGCGCCTGGCCAAGCTGGCCTACATGCGGGTCGTGGTGGTCTACAAGGATCAGGTGCGCTATGTGCCCAAGGCCATGTTCTGGGCCGGCCGCGTCTATGACGAGTCGAACGACGAGGACGACAAGGAAAAGGCCCAGAAGCTCTACACCAAGGTCGCCCGCGAATACGCCGGGAGCAAGTGGGCCAGCGAAGCGGGAGGCTTCCGAAAACGCTGATTCTTCGGGCTGAATCCTCGCCCTGAAACCTCGGCGATGCCCTGCGGGCATTCGCCGTCCGAATTCTAGAAGGCGACATGATTCCGGGGGATTTGCTTTCCTCCAGGCGGGCGTTCCTCGATGCGAGGGGCGCCCGCCTGGCGTAGAACCCCTCCACGGCACTCCAGAACTGGTTCCAGCCGGGCCAGCGGTCTGCCTTGAGGGAGGAATTCCCCACTTTGCCTAGCCCTGAATTGGTTCAGCATGGTTCACAAGCGCGGTGCGTTGCCGCTGCCCCACACAAAGAGCGTCTCTTCCGGTGTCGGCTTAGAAAAAAGCGGGGCCATGGTGGTCCCGGCCGGCCAAGAGGAAGAACACGATGTCAAAAGCAACTCTGACCTGTTGTGATTGGGCTGGACTCGAGGAACTGCGTGGTGATGTGGAGCACACCCTGCGCTACAGCGTTCGAGACAGGAATGAGCTCGACGATCTCGTGCAGGAGACCTTCGTGCGGGCGGCGCGCTTTCGGGGCGGGCTGAAGAACCCCGATCGCCTGCGACCCTGGGTGCGACGCATCGCCTGGAATGTGCTGCGCGATCATCTGCGCCGTCAGGGCCGTCAACGCACCGTGGAAGTCGGCGAGAAGTTCCTGACCGGAATCGAGGGCCGCGAAGGCGAGCCGGGACACGGAGAGACACACGCCATGGATGTGGGGCGCTGTTACATGGACCGCGACGAGCTTGCCAATCTCCTGACTGAGATCATGCCCGAACTCTCCGGCGAGGAGCGCCAGCTACTCGAGGCCTATTATGGGCAGGGCTGCACTTGTTTGGAAGCGGCGCTTGAGCTCGGTGTTAGCACCGAGAGCGTCAAGATGCGCTTGTTCCGCTTGCGCAAGCGCTTGCGCAGTGAACTCCTGCGCCGTACAGGCCTCGGGCGTTCTGCTCTTGCTTGCGACGAGGTCGTGGCATGAAACTCCTGCCCCTGGTGGGACTCATCGCCCTCTGGTCTGGCGCTCCCCTCGCAGCCCTGGACCTCGAGCCCAAAGCGCTCATTGCATCGGTCCCCGATAGTGTCCCCAGCCAGGCCACCGCGGCCGAACAGCTGGTCCACGCCCTGAAGAAGAAGCGTCAACTGCGTGGACTGCAAGGCGCCCAGCGCCTGGCGGCCCGGCGCGAGGCCGTGGATGCCTACCGCGCTGTACGGCGTTACTTCCCGGGCAACCGCGCCCTGGGTGCCGAGGCGGCCTTTCGCGCCGGCGAGCTGCTGCGCTCCGGGCACTTCGATGCCGAGGCCGCCGAGGAGTTCGAATTGGCCCGCGATCTCGGCCAGGCCACGGTCTTCGCGCCCCGCGGCGGCTTGGAATTGGCCCACCTGCACCGTCGCCACGCGCGCTTGCTCGATGCCCTGGCCGCCTACGCTGCCGTGACCGAGATGGAGGACATTGACCGCGAGTACACGGATCGCGCTCGCAACTGGAAGGGTACGGTGGAAGCCCGGCTCGGCCGTCATTCCGAAGCGCGGCGCTCCTGGGAACAGGTGGCCCGCCACGGCGCCGGCGCCCTCGAGCGCATCGACGCCTTCGACCGTTGGGCTGACTCCCTGGTCGATGCCCAGGACCTCGAAGCCGCAGCCGGAGTGCTCGAGCTCTGCTCCAGCTCACTCCACGCAGTAGCTGACGAAGAGACGCCCTTTGGCCTGCGCGTGCGCAAGGCCCTGGGGCGCATGGGCTCGGTGAGCCGCCTCGCCCGGGCCATCAAACGGCGCCTCGAAGAACGCCGCAATGCCGGTCTCTCCTTCGCCTTCGCGGCGAGGATCTAGCAGCCGATCCCGTAGTAGGTGAAGCCCAGCTTCTCGAGAACGCTGCGGGAGTAGATGTTGCGGCCGTCGAATATCACCGCATGGTTCAGGGAGTCGTGCAGGGCTTCGAAATCCGGACGACGGAACTCGTTCCACTCGGTGACGATCACCAACCCGTCGGCGTCGTCGAGGGCATCCATGGGGCGCTTGGAGTAGCTGATGCGATCTCCGAGGTGGTTGCGCTTGCACTCATCAACGGCCTCGGGGTCAAAAGCCGTAACCGTGGCTCCGGCTGCGATCAACTGCTCGCAGAGCACCACCGAGGGTGCCTCGCGCATGTCGTCAGTGTTGGGCTTGAAGGCCAGACCCCAGACGGCGAAGTGCTTGCCCTTGAGCTGGCCCTTGAAGTGTCCGTGGATCATCTCGAACAGGAGCTGCTTTTGGGTTTCGTTGACGGCCTCGACCGCTTGCAGGATGCGGAAGTCGTAATCACTCTCCTCCGCCGTGCGCATGATCGCTTTGACATCCTTGGGAAAGCAGGACCCTCCGTATCCGCAGCCGGCAAAGAGGAAGCGCATGCCGATGCGGTCGTCGGTGCCCATGCCGCGGCGCACATGGTTGATGTTGGCACCCACTCGCGCGCAGATGTTGGCGATCTCGTTCATGAATGAGATGCGTGTGGCGAGCATGGCGTTGGAGGCGTACTTGGTGAGCTCCGCGGATTCGACATCGGTTTGGATGATCGGATTGCCCGTGCGCACGAAGGGCGCGTAGAGTTCGGCCATGACATCTGCGGCGCGTTTGCTCTGGCTGCCGATGACGACGCGGTCGGGCTTGAGAAAGTCGTCGATGGCGGCGCCTTCCTTGAGAAACTCAGGATTCGAGACGATGTCGAACTCATGCTTGGCCACTTGAGCCACGGCCTCGTGGACGATTGCGGCGGTGCCCACGGGGACCGTGGACTTGTCTGCGATCACGGTGTAACCCGTGAGGTTTTCACCTACCGAACGCGCGGCGGCCAAGACATACTTGAGATCGGCGCTGCCGTCTTCTCCAGGAGGCGTGCCCACGGCGATGAAGACCACCTGGGCGTCCTTGATGCCCTCCTCGTAGCTGGTGCTGAACAGCAACCGGCCATCGTTGACATTGCGCCGGATGAGTTCCTCGAGCCCGGGCTCGTAGATTGGCACACCACCGCGGTTGAGTTTGGCGATCTTGTCTTCATCGATGTCGATGCAGACCACTTGGTTGCCGCTCTCCGCAAAGCACGTGCCCGCGACGAGTCCGACATAACCGCTTCCGACGACGGCGATGCGCATGGTAAAAAGGAGGGGGGGGTGGGTGTGGGCGGGGAAGCGGAGGCCGAGAGGGCTCTATCGGCCCGAGCGCCCCGTGGCCCGAGGCCTGGGAAATGAATCTCGGGCTCGGGGTTGGAGCCGTTTGGGCCAGCAGGATACCTTGTCGTGGCATTCTTGGGCCATTGTGGTCCGGGGAACCCGAGGGCGATTAACTCAGTTGGTAGAGTGCCTCCCTTACAAGGAGGAAGTCGGGGGTTCGAGTCCCTTATCGCCCACCATGGTCCTCAGCGCCTGCTACAGGCGCTGTACCAGGTAGGCCCGGTGGCCCGCATCGAGGCGCGCGATGAGCAGTTCCCCGCGCTGCGCCCCGTCGCCACGGAGGCGCCGTGCCAGGACCTCGGTGGGCGTCCGGTGCCCCCGCTTGCGCACGCTGATCGGCCCGATGTCGTGCTTGCGCAGCATCTTGCGCACCTGCTTGCGATCCAGGGGAGTCGAGTCCACAACCCGCATGGCGCGCAGCAGGGGACTGCTTGGGGCCTTGTCCCCGGCTAGATAGCCGAGGCCCGGCGCTAGGGGACGCAGGCCCTCGTCTTTCGCCAGGGTTCCGAGCAGGCCTGCGCGGATGATGGCCGGGTCGGGGTCGCCCAGGAAGGACGCGTTCAGGGCGGCGGCTGCGGATAGGGCGGGCCGCTCCGAGGGCACCCCGGCGAACTCGTGGCGGCTGCCGTCGGCGCCGAGCAGCACCGCCACTCGCTGGTTGGGGTCAGCCTCCGCATCGGCCAGAATCCCGGTCCAAAGGCCGATTTCAGCCAATTCGCCGTTGCGGCTGACCCACTCGCGGCGGCGCCCGAGGTCTCTTGGGAGGGCAGCGTCTTCGGCGGCGCGCAGCACCTCGGAGGCGAGAGCAGGGGCCAGCTTGACGCAGCCTCCTTCGAAGCGGGAGAGGGCCGCGAGGCATTCAGCCAGGGTGGGCGACCAGGCTGCGGGGTCCAGGCTGCGCCCCTCGCCGGCTCGCCGGTCGGGATCGACAACGAAGAGATCGGTTCGGGCAGCAGGCCGAGCCGCATCGGCCAGCAGGACCCGGCCGTGAGCGCCGTGATGCTCGAGATTAGCCCGCGCGCAGGCCAGGGAAGCGGGATCGAGGTCGGCGGCCACGACTTCGAGGCCCTCCAGGTAGAGGGCCACGGCATCGGCGCCCACGCCGGCTGTGGCGTCGAGCACCGTGGCCCCCGGCGCCAAGGCCGCCATGCGGCCAGCTCGCGCCCGAGCCACGGTTTCGGAACTGGCCTGCTCGAGGCCTTTGGCGTGGAGATAGGGCAAAGACAGCCCGGGGAACCTGCGCCGGGCTCGCAGGCGCAGTTTGTGCAATTCCGCCGCCACGCGGGCCTCCTCCAGCGGCAGGCTCTGGCTCAGAATGGAGATTACCTCCAGGGGCCCCTGACCCTCTGCCAACCCTTCCAGGAGGCTTTCGGCCAAGGGTGGGAGGGGGAATTCCCAGAAAGTGGGTTGTTTGCCCCATGGTTTTCGGCTTCTCATTTGAGAGAATCAGGGCCGAAGACGGGCTGCACGATACGCGTGGAGTCTCAAAACTGGTCCATGGTTGTTGGCCTGCCGCTGAACCGCGGTGCCCGGGAGGGCGCCAGAGTAGCTGCAGGCCCCCGGCGGCCGCAAGCCGCTTTACGAGAGGAAGCGGCGGCGCAAGCCCCCGCAAGGAGAAAATGCATGAGTCGAATTCTTGTCATCGATGACGATCCCGGCAATCGCCTGGTGGTCAACAGCCGCCTGAGCGACCTCGGCTACGAGGTTCGCTTGACCGAGAGTGGGGCCGAGGGCCTCGTCGAGGCTCGCGAACTGCACCACGACTTGTGCCTGGTGGCCGCCGGGCTCGTGGCTGGAGTCGATGCCACTGAAGTCTGCCGCCGACTCAAGGGTATGCCCGAGACCGGTGCGATTCCGGTCGTCCTGTACAGCCAGTTGCCCGCCAACCCAGAAGAGCTAGAGCGCGCCTTCGAAGCCGGCTGCGATGCCTTCGTGCCCAAGCAGGAGTTGTCGGCGCTCGACCACATCATCCGCGTGCACCTGCGCCACCGCGCTCTGATCGAAGACCTCACCGACCAGAATCGCGTACTCGACAAACACAACCGCACTCTCAGCGAAGAGAGCCACCAGGCCTCCGACCGACAAGCCGCGGCTAGCAGCAGCGGCGAGGCCACCCTGGCTCTGCGGGAACTCGCCAGCAATAGGCCCGATGGGGTCTTGCTCGTAGACTCGGAAGGTCATGTGCGCCACGCGGATCGCGGTGCTTGCGAGGTATTCGGCAGTCGCATCGAGGGCAAGACCCTCGGTTGCCTCGCTCCGGCGACGGGCCTCGAGGCCTTCGTGCGGGACGCCCGCACCGAAGCCCTCGATGGTTTCCGCTTTGACATCCCAGCCCTCGGCGGGCGCTCGGCGCGTTCGCTCAAGGCTTCGGTGGTGCCCTTGATCTCCAAACCCGGTGAACCCGGCCCTGCGTTCAAGGTCGTCCTTATGCTCGACGCAGGCAAGCGCCGCATCGCTGGCGAACTGTTGCGCATTTCCGAGCCTGGCATTCCACGCCAGCAGATGGGTTCACTGCTAGACGCGGCCCGCGAGACCTTCAGCCTGCACTGCCTCGTCGGTGAGAGCTCTAGCGTGAAGCGCACGCGGACGCTCGTGGGTGACTTTGCGCGCAGGCGTTTGCCGATCCTGATCACCGGCGAGTCTGGCGTGGGCAAGAGCCGCGCCGCTCGCACCATGCACTACTCTGGGCCCTTCTCCGGTGCCTTCCTTATGCTGCGTTGCTCGGCGCTGGATCCCGAACACCTCGCCCGCGAGCTTTTCGGCTATGTCAAAGGCGCCTTTGATGGCGCTCAGGACAATCGGCCGGGTTTGGTGCAGCAGGCGGCCGACGGCACCCTCTATCTCGAAGAGGTCAGCGCCCTGCCGCCCGAGATTCAGGCCAGCCTGTGCGAACTAATCGAAACTGGCGTCGTGCGCCGCGTGGGTTCCGACCGTGCCGAGCAAATCAATCTCGGCCTGGTGGCTTCTACCTCGGCCGATCTTCAGGCCTGTGAGTTCTCGCGGAATCTTCTGGGACTATTCAAGGAAGGTCATGTGCATTTGCCGGCCCTGGTCTCTCGCCAGGAGGACATCCTGCCCCTCGCCAGCCTCTATGTCACCCGCTACGGCCGCGGCCACGGCGTGCGTGGTATCTCCGGCGAAGCTGTCGACCTGTTGATGAGCTACGAGTGGCCCGGGAATGTGCACGAGTTTGAGGAGTGCATCCGGACTTCGTGCAGCCGCGCCACCGATGGCGAAATCACCCCGGCGAGTTTGCCCGACGCTCTGCTAGACGGCTCGAGTGGCCTGCCCACCTGCGAGCTGACGCCCGTGGCTCGCCACACCGGACCTGGTGGCGAACCGGTTGCTGGCGGCGTGCCCGTACCGAACACGGCTGCGGCGTCCATGCGACGCAGGCAACCGTGGGACATCTGCGAGGAAGATCCGATCAGCCTCGAGCTGTACGAGAAGAAGGCGCTCATGCGCGCTTTGAATCATGTGGGCGGTGACAAGCTCGCCGCTGCACGCCTCTTGAAGGTGGGCAAGAGCACCCTGTACCGCAAGCTCAAGCGTTTCGACATCGCCTGATCCGCGCAGCACTAGCCCGGGGGCTAGCGCGCGCGCCTGATCCAGGCGCGCATGCCCAGCGAGAGCATGTCACCCAAGAGGACCAGGGCTGCGCCCATGCCCACGAAGAGCAACATCTCGTCGTAGTGCTGACGCACCCGAGCATCCTGGATCCAGTACCCAAGAGAAACCACGCCGAGCATGCCCAGCACGGTGGCTTCGCGCACGCAGGTTTCCCAGCGGTAGAAAAAGTAGAGCAGGAACCGCGAGAGCACCATGGGCAACACGCCGCCGAACAGGAGCGGCAGGCGGCGACTGCCGAGCATGCGCAGGGCGAGCAGGGCGCGCTTGTCCAGGTTCTCAATGGTGTCCGCTCCCAGGCGGCAGAGAATGCCGGTGTTGTGGATGGCGAGAGCAAGGATCGCGGGCCAGGCGCTCGGCCCCAACATGGCCAGCAAGAGAAAAGCCCAGATGTACTCGGGGATGGCGCGCAAGAGGATGAAGCCGATGCGCACGCAGCTCGATAGCTGCGTCCAGGGCAGGAAGCAACGGCGCCGATCGGTGGCCGAGTCGATTACAAAGGGATCGCAGTTCATGATGGTGCGCGCACCCAGGGGCGCGAGCACGGCGGCCACGCCACCCGCAATCACGATCGCTGCAATGGAGATCCAGAGTGTGCGCAGAGCCGCACTCGCCCCACGCTCTTCGAAGATCGCTCCAGCCCATCCCAACAACCCGCCCAAGCTCAGGCCATCTTCCTTGAGGGCGTGGGGGTAGGCATCCGTGGCGATGAACCTCTTCAGGTTCTCCAGGCGGTCTGCGCAGAAGAGATCCAGCCAGGCGATCTCACCCGAAACCAGGGCCCACAGGGCGAAGAGCGCGAGTACCAAGGCACTGCCTCGCAAGAGTTGGCTTTTGGGGCGCTCGCGGTGGAGCTGCGCGATGGTGGAGCTGGCGTTCAAGCTACAAACCTCCGGCGCAGGGCCGCGCTCCAGGCTTCGAAGCACAGGACCAGGATGATCAAGGCCCACAGATAGCTCCAAACTTCGCGGTAGTGCAGGTTCTCGAAGGAGAGGCGAATCGAATAGCCGATGGTTGGGTAACCGAAGAAGCCCAGGATGGCCGAGGAACGCACGGCGCATTCGAGGCGATAGAAGGCGTAGGCTGACATGTCCGGCAGAGCCCGCGGCAAGGTGCCAAACAGGAAGGCCTTGATGGGCGACGCTCCCACGGCGCGCAGGGAATGGGCGGACTCGGGGTCAGTTTCGTCGAGCAGTTCCGAGAATACCTTGGCCAGCATGCCCGTGAACGGAATCGCGATGGCCACCACAGCGCTGGCTGTGTTGAGCCCGAAGGCAGCCAGGAACAGAAGTGCCCAGAGAAGTTCGTGCACCGAGCGTTGGCCCACGATCAGGATGCGCGTGGCACCTTGCACCAAGGGTCCTAGCCAGCTCTGGAAAAAGCGCCGCAGGGGCGAGCCGAGGAGCGCGGGATCGCCGGCCCACCAGGTGGAGGAGGCGAGGAAACCCAGAACCGTGCCCGCTACCAGAGCCAGGCTCATGGCCGCCGCGGCGAAGATCACCGTTCGATAGAGAGCCGACAGTATCTCAAGGAGGAACGACCCATCGATTCCTGCCGTGCCCTCGTACTCCGTCGCTGGCTGCCAGGCGGCGCTGAAAAAGTCGGCGGCGATGGCCCGTCCTCCGGCGAGCGGTACGAGCCCGGCGGGCGAGAGTTCGAGGGCCCAAAGAGCCACCAGGCCAAGGGCTGCCAGGAGCCCCACGACGATGGCGCCGCGCCCCGGTCCCGGGCGTCTAGCGGGCACGGCTACCCGCGTCTTCCAGGCGGTAGAGGTCATCGAAAGCCTCTGCTGGGATTTCGTTCGTGGCGCCGTCGAACTGAACCCGGCCCTCGCGCAGGCCGATGGAACGCCCGAAGAATTCCTGGGCGAGGAGCAGGTCGTGCAGGCTACAGACCAGGGTCAAGCCGCGTTCGCGAGCCACTTCACAGAGCAGTCCGATCAGGTCGCGGGCCCGCGCGGGATCCACCGAAGCCACTGGTTCGTCGGCCAGCAGTGCGTCGGGCTCCTGGAACAAGGCCCGGGCCAGGGCCACCCGTTGGCGTTCACCGCCCGAGAGGTGATCGGTGCGTTGGAACAACTTGTCGCCGATGCCCACTCGCACTAACAGTTCGTGGGCGAGGTCCAGGTCGGCGCGCGTGGGGCTCAGCATCGAACGCACGGCTCCCCACATGCTGCGCTGTCCGAGTTTGCCAGCAACCACATTTTGGACCACGCGCACATTGGGCACGAGGGCGTGCTCTTGATGCACAAAGCCCACCCGCGAGCGCAAACGGCGCAAGTGCGTCGGCCCCAGCTCGGCCGAGTCAACAGAGTCGGATAGTACCCGCCCCGAGGTAGGCAGCACGGTGCCGTTCAAGAGGCGCAGAAATGTCGTCTTGCCCGCACCGCTGGGACCGATGATGGCGATGTTTTCGCCCGGTTCGATGCGCAGCGTCAGATTGCGGAGCACCTCCACGGCGCCGAAAGAGACACAGGCCCCTTGCAACTCGAAGGATGCACCCTCTTTCTTCTGTTCGATAGCGATCAGCGCACCAGCCCTTTCAGCGCAGGAAGCCGAGTTTTGCGGCGAGGTCGTGAATGGCCTGAAAATCGGCGTTGGAGGCCTCTATCAGCCCTTCCTCGCGGTCGCAGGCCGCCAGCAAGGCCGGGTCGACGATACCCACCAAGGCCTCTTGCAGATTGGCGATGAAGTCCTTTCCGAAACGCTTCGCCAGGGCCGGGTGTGCGGTCCAATTGTAGTCAGCGTACTCCGGCGTGACCCAAACCAGGCGGCACAGTTCGGGATCCAGGCTGCCGTCCGCCACCATTCGCTCGTAGGTCTTGTAGTTCAGCGCGCCAGTGTCCCAGGTGCCGGCTTGCACCAGAGCCGCGGTCTTGTCGTGGCTGCCAGAGAAGCCCACCTGGCTGAAGAAATCCTCGGGAGCCTGGCCTGTATTCTCGCGCACGAAGTGCTCGGGCATCAAGCGCCCGGAGGTTGAGGCGTCGGAGCCGAAGGTGAAGGACTTGCCGGCCATGGCCTTGGGGAACTCCGCGCTGCGTTCGATGCCCGTGGAGGCGTTGGCGATGAAGTAACTTTTGAAGTGCGTATCGACTTTTCCCTGGGCCAGAGCGCGGGCTCCATCCACCGCCGCGCGAGCCTGGGCGCCGGTCAGTCCACCGAACCAGGCCAGTTGGATGTCACCGTTCTTGAAGGCCTCGACCGAAGCCGTGTAGCTCGACATGGGCACATATTCGACCTCCACACCGAGCACCTCCGACAGGCGGGCTGCAAGGGGATCGAAGCGTTGCTTGAGTGCCGTGGTGTTGTCATCGGGGATGGCGCTGAAGCGCAGGACTTTCGAGTTTCCGGCCGAGCTTTGGGAGCAGGCCGCGAGCAGAAGGCAGGCGAGGGCCGTGGCAAGGCGCGGGAGGGGATGCCGCATAGGGATCGGTGGGGGCTGGAATGGCGGGGCAAACAGGACCCGGGGCGGCTGGGGATCATACGCATTGGAGGGTGAAAGCGTGTCCTCAGTCGCAGCGACTATCCAGAGATGGGCGCCCGACACCGGGGCCTCAGAGTTTTTGCTTCACGATGTGTGTGGTGGCTCCCAGCCAGCACAGCCCCCTCAATCCGATCATCAATCCAATCACCGACACGCCGCCAGCCGATCCCGGACAGGGTCTTAGCTTTGGTCATCAATTCCTTGCGGTGGGCAACCCCTACCTCTCCCAGGGTTCCAGTATCTTCAACTTCCAGTCTGTGAGTGCCCAGGTCCTCTTCACGGCCACGGGTAGCTCCCTGGCAAGCCCGAGCAACTCGCAGGACTCGCGGGATCGCCCGCGCAACTCAGCGCGGTGCGATCCGTACCTCTTCAGCGATGGGGCCGCAGGCAGAGTCGAGGCGTGAGCCGGGGTTGACGAGGCACACGCGCCACTCTTCGGTTTCACGCGCGGATGCGTCCATGCCTATCGAAAACAGGGTCACGGGCCGCTCGCCGGTTTGGGCTAGCAACAGGTTGGAGCGAGCGCGCACGGCAGGGTCTTTGCTGGATTGGCCGATGGGAGTCATGAACAAGCGCGTGCCGCTCTCGATGTTTCTCCAGATGACGAGGTCGGCGAGTTGTTCCTGACCAGCGTGATTGAGCAGCACCCGCATACCAGCCTCGTCAACGATGGCCGAGATGCGCGGCGTCAAGCCCAGGGAGCGCTTGCGCAGGATGGGCAGCCGGGCATTACTCATGCCGCCTCCGCCAGCCGAGCGCAGGGGAATCGTCAGCACCTCGTAGCCTGCAAGCACCGCTTCGAGTTGTTGCTGGCGGCCAGGGAGTTCTGCTTGTGAGTCGAGGGCCAAGCGCCACTCCCGGGCGAGGTGTCCAAAATCCGGTTCAGCGCCATGCTGGCGCCAGTAGGGAACGATGTAATCGGGCTCGTGCGCGAGGGCCGCGAGCACATCCACCCGCGGCCGCGGAGATTGCGGCAGGGCATAGTCGTTTGGGGCCGCGACCGAAGTGTGACCCAAGAGGTCACGGACTTGCAGGTGCGACAGGTAGGCGATCGATCCCGGCCAGGGCGTCAGCACGGTGCTGGTGGGGTCCGCGTGATCCCTCAGGAACAGGCCAATGGAACGCAAGCTGCGCGTGGCGCGTTGCTCTTCGTCGAGACCCACGCGACCGAGGGCATCATCGAAACCGTAGCGCGGCTGTGCGCGGGCCGAGGTCCAGGCTCGTTGGAGTTTGCCCAGGGTGGACTGTTCCTGCTTGATCGGTGGCAGGCTTGCCATGGTCGAGGCCAGGGCCGCACCCACGAAACTCGCCCAGGCCAACATGCGGATCGGTCTGTACAGGCTGTTGAGCGCCGTGATCATGGCTTCCTGGGCAGAGATCAGGGCGATCGGCAGGACCGGCACCATGGATTCGGTGAAGGGCGTCGTGCCCCCGCCTTGCACCACGATGATCCCCGCCCAGGCAAAGAAAACCGCCAGTGCGTGGGCGCCGGTGTGGGACAACCTGCGGCGGCCGGCGTACCAGAGGCTATAGAGCAAGAGGAAGGGGCTCGCCGCGGTGAGGATGAAGCTCTGTAGATAGGCGAGTCCCTGACCGATGCGCGGGCGGTCGAGGTGCGCCAGGTCGAGTACCCATGCGGGCAAAGCCAAGCCGGTTTCGCGCCAACGCAGCCCAGTCATCAGGAAAAGGCCGCAGAGCGGCGCGGCGAAAATCCACAGGGAGGCCGCGGGCGGACCATTGACGCCGCGCTTTTCCCTTCGTCGGGCGCGGTAGCGCAGGAATAGAAAAACAGGCAGGAGCACCCAAGCTTCACTGCGCAAGAGTCCGCACAGGCAAAGCGCCACACCGGTTGAGCGCTGCCAGTTGCGCTCGAAGGCCAGGAAGGCAAAGGTCACCAACATGGTCAGCAGCGCGGTCTCGGTTCCACTCACCGCCGCTGCGGCCATAATGCCGCTGATGGCGAGCAGCATGGGTGTGATCAAGCTCGCGACGCGGTCGCTGTGAAAGCGCGAGGCCAGGATGAAGGCCGTGGCCGTGGACAAGATGCCAACTATGCGCACGAAGTGATTGATCGGCAAGTAGAGGCGTTCTCCCACGGCGCAGATCGCCACCCACAGGGGCGATGCGTGGCTGGCGAATCCGCTCTGGCCAGGGCTCCAACTAAAGCTACCCTCGAAGACCCAACGACTGGCGATGTTATAGGCCACGAATGCCTGGTCATAGGGCGAGGCCAGACCGCCAGCCGAATTGGTGCTGATCGCCAGGCTGTGGGCCACCAGCACGGCCAGGGCGACGAAGAGTGCGATGCTGCGGTTCATGCGCGCTGAGTGTGCGCCTTCCCGGGCGCATCTGCACGCCCGCTACCCTGAAATAGGTCCCCGGCGCCGAGCTACCGCTATGGAATTGTCACCGAGAGCAGTCGCACGATGTCCGCTTGGGAGAAGGTGCCCGTGAAGGGGTGTGAGTTTTCCTTGAGGGTATTGCCCTGCTCGTCGAGGAAGCGGTCCATGGCCTGAACCTCTGCCAGGATTCGAGTGGCATTGGCTGTTCCGGCCACGGCTCCCAGGACAACTGGTGCAACGGGTCCTAGACTTCCGCCTCGATGTCCACCCGCTCGACGCCTTCCAGGGCGCGTGCCATGAGGCCCTCGACCTCGAGGCCTTCCTCGGCGGCGCGGCATTCCTCCAGGCTGCCGAAGATGATCGGGCGGCGGGGCATGAAGACCGTGCAGCAGTCGGGCTCGGGTTGGATCGAAGTCTCATAGGTGCCGATCTCGCGGGCCAGGCGCACGGCTTCTTCCTTGTCGAAACAAACCAAGGGACGCAGAACCGGCAAATCGGAAGCATCCTCGATGCAGGTCATGTTTTCGATCGTCTGGCTGGCTACCTGTCCCAGGCTCTCTCCGGTGAGCAGGGCGCGACACTTCTCCCGGTAGGCCAACCGCGATGCCAGCCGTTGCATGAAGCGCCTGTAGAGCACCGTGCGATAGGCCTCGGGTGCCAAGTCGCGGATCGAGGTCTGGATCTCGGTGAAGGGCACGATGAACAGTCGGCAACGCACCTGAAAACGCGATAGGCGGCGAACCAAATCGATGACCTTTTTTTTGGAGGCATCGCCGATATACGGATGGCTGTGGTAGGTGACAAAGAAAACTCGCGCCCCGCGCTTCATGGCCAACCAAGCCGCCACCGGCGAGTCGATGCCGCCCGAAAGCAAGCACATCATGCGGCCTGCCGTGCCTCCCGGAAGCCCGCCGGGTCCCGGCAGGCGCTTCGTGAAGACATAGGCGCGTTTTTCGCGCACTTCGATGCCCAGTTCCAATTGCGCTCCCTTCAGCTGCACCCGCAACCTGTCGGTGTTTGTGAGCACACCTTCGGCTATATACAGATCGAGCTCGGTGGAGGTCATGGGGAACGATTTGTCGCTGCGCTTGGTGCGCACCCGAAAGCTGATATCACCGCTTGTCGGCCATTCATCCAGGGTTCTGGTCATGACCCGTTGCGCGAGGCTGGCGATGGGATCCGCATCGGGCTCGCAACCCCAGGCGGGGGAGATGGTCTTGACGCCGAAGACATCTTGTAGCCTGCGCGCGACTTCCATGACGCGGCGTTCGGGGAAGACGGCTATGCGCCCACGGGAAAGCTCGATACGCACCGGCGATGTGTATGCTGCCGCCGAACGCAGGTTGCGTACCAGGGCGTGCTCGAAGAAGCTGCGGTTCTTGCCCTTGAGTGCTAACTCGCCGTAACGCACCAGGATCATTTCCGGGCCGGAATCGGCGGGTTCTTGGTTGGGGATCATGGCGAGCTGGGGGTCAGAGTTGGGCGAGGCCTTGAGACACTTCGCGCAGAGCCGTGAGGGCGAGCTCGATTTCGTCCGCAGTGGTTTCGGGAGCGAGGGAAAAGCGCAACAACGCCCGCCCCCGATCTGCATCAAGACCAGCCGCCGCGAGGGCCGGCGGAAGGTCGCGGGTGTTTGCCTGGCAGGCGCTGCCTGTGCTGACGCAAACTCCCAGAGCGTCGAGGTGGTGCAGCCAGACTTCGGCTGGTGCGCCGGGTACGAGGACCGCCATGATGGACGGCTGCAGCGAGTCAGCGCCCGGCTCATAGGTCTCAATTCCTAATCCGGCGAGTCCTTCCGCGAGCAGTCCGCGCAGGAAATTCAACCGTTCCAGATTCTCGGCCTGGCCTGCGGCGGCTTGGGCTGCGGCCACACCGAATCCCACCAGGCCAGCGACATTTTCGGTACCCGCGCGGCGTGCGGATTCTTGTCCGCCGCCAAGGATCAAGGGCGCGCAGTTGACGCCGGGGGCCAAGATCAAGGCGCCGACGCCCTTGGGTCCGCCGATCTTGTGGGCCGACAGAGTGCAGGCGTCCACGCAGAGTTCCGCCATGCGCAGGTCGAGCTTGCCCAAGGCTTGCACGGCATCGGTATGCAGGACAGCTTGCGGTGCAGCTTGGCGTACCAGCCGTGCCAAGGCGGCCACGGGGTATATGCTGCCAAAGATGTTGTTCACCAGCATCTGCGTCACAAGCACGGTGCTTTCGCGTAGGAGCCCTGCGAAGTGTTCAAGGTCCAGGGCGCCCCATGCGTCGAGCCGAGCGAAGGAGACCTCGAAACCCTCCTCTTCGAGCGCCATCGCCGCCACCTGCACCGAGGGATGTTCCGTGGGTCCGCAAACGATGTGTTGTCCCCCGCGCCGCCGCGCCCGCGCCAGGCCCATGACGGCCATGTTGTTGGCTTCGCTGCCTCCTCCGGTGAAAGTTACAGCGTCACTCTCCGCTCCCACGGAGCGGGCTACCTGCACCCGTGCCCGGTCGACCGCTTCGCGGGCTGCGAGGCCCATGCGGTGCACCGACGAGGGATTGCCCCAGCACTCTCCGAGCCAGGGCTGCATGGCCTGGCGCACCTCGGCCTTGAGGGGGCCGCTGGCGGCGTGGTCGAGGTTGATGCAGTCCATGGCTAGCGCGCGCGGAGAGTGAAGGGCGCAAGATCGGGCTCGCTGGTTACGCCGTCAACCACAGTGACGGCCAGCTCGATTTGTGCCTCGCCGGCGGTCACTTCGAGGAGGTATTCGCCCGGCGGCAGATCGCCGATGGTGAAGATTCCGTCGGCGCCGGAAGCCACCGCGGGCCAGGGCCGTTCGGGCCTCTCCAAGGGAGCGACGAGGGCCAGGGCACCGAGGACCGCGGCGCCTGTGTCGTCCTGTACCCGGCCCTTGATTTCACCTGCTGCCAGGTCGATGTCCAGGATTGGCGAGCCTGGTCCGTGGTGGTACTCGCGTTGCGCCGGAGTGCACAAGTTGGGCCACGAGCCGCCCCGAGCCCATGGCGGCAGGATCACCAGGCTGTAGTCGCCCTGGATCAAGTCGGCCAATCGAAAGCCGCGGTCCGCGCCCACGGCGGCTCGCACCGGCAGGGGTTGGCCGAATTCGTGGGCGGGTTGGCGCGGGGCGAACAGAATCTCGTAGCCCAAGAGACCCCGGCTGCCCAGAGCAGCCACGAGGCTGCCTTCGAGGTCAGAGCGCAAGAGTTCCGGCAATTGGCGAATCTCGCGCACCGGCTCGTCCAAGATCAGTTCGACTCCTTCTCCCGGAGCAGTGGTGGAAAAATCCTCGACGCGAAACTCCCGCGCCAGCACCTTGAGTTGCAACTCTCCCGAGGGCACCCGTTCGAGTTCAAACTGGCCTTTCAAGTCGCTGTAGGTCCAGGCCAATTCATCACCGAAGGTCGCCAGCACCAGGGCTTCGGCGATGGGCTGGCCGGTGCCATCGCGTACCACGCCGGTCAGTCGTGCAGCGGGGTCCAGGCCGGTGCTTGCGCCCAGAAGCACCCGCGGCGGCGCAGGAAATCCCCGTAGCCCCAAACCTTCCTGGCGCAGGGCGCGGAAGGCGACAACCAGGACCAACAGGCCGAGGCCGATCCAGGGCAGGTATCTCTTGAGGCGTTTCATCGCGCGCCACTATAGCGCCCGAGTGATCTCGAGAGGGTTACTGAAGCGCGGCGAGAAGTTCGCGTTGGAATTCGACAGCCGGCTCAAAGGCCGAGCAGTCGAGGTTGCAGAGTCCCTCGATGAACTCATCGAGGTTCCCTTGCCCGGCCTTACGATAGGCCAAGAGCCGCAGGCCCAGCTGCAACTTGTCGCAGAGCCGTGCCAGTTGGGCTTCGCGGGTCGAGCCCTCCTGCGCTTCCAGAAAACGCTCCAAAGCCGTCTCCGAGAGCGGCCCCAGGACCTCCCGAGCCGCGCGCTCCTCGGCGGCCTGTTTCGCCTCCGCACCCAGGAGCCGCTTGGCGCTCATGGGCAGGTCGCCGAGCAGGGCCTCGGGGGCATCATGAACAGCCGCGAGCGCCACGACGCGATCCACATTCAATGGCGGTTCTACCCGCGGTGCCAAGGCCAGAGCCACCAGGGTCGTGCCCACAAGATGCCCGGCAATACATTCGGGCTGTGCGATCCCCCGTTGCACCCATCCCGTGCGCGGCAAGGCTTCCAGGGGCACCAGGGCCAACAGGGCTTCGACTATTTGTTTCAAGGGGAGAGTGTAGCTGAATCGTACCAGGTACTCCGTCGCTGCTGAGTCGTACCAGGTACGATTCAGCAGCGACGGAGTACCTGGTACGATTCAGCGCAACGCTTCGGGGATCCCCGAATTCAGCCGCTCGCCGAAGACCGGGCATGCATCCCCCACAACGGACCCTCAGCGCGACCGCGTTTTCACTCTTCGGAGCAGCTCCGCCTCTCCGAAAAAGGTCTCAAGGGTGAACGCTTCGGCGGGAAGCGTGACGTTCCCCTCGAAGAGATCTACATCTCGTTCAATGTAGATCAGGTCTCCCTCGCGGTCCTCGCCTAGGAGGATTCGGAGGGTGTACCTGTCAGGCTCAAGGCCGCCAATTGAGAAATGTCCCTGGGGGCGGCTCTGTCGAGCTACCTCTTCGGGATCCTCTGTATCGGTGGAGAAGCGCTCGCGCGCCTGCTCCGCCGAAACAATTGTAGTCGCCTCTCCCCAAGCAACGATGTCGTCCGATCCAACGTTGCGCACCTCCAACTGGAACTTCATTGAAGCTCCGGGAGGCACGGCACCTTCAGGCATCGCGATGGTGAAGGCTCCCTGGAGTTTTCGTTCTCCAAATCCAAAGAGGATCACATCGTACGAGCTTCGTCCTTCAAAAACCTCCACCGTGCCCAGCTGGCGCAGTGAGTGCTTCTGCTTGCCGTAGAACAGGACGGTGTATATCCCAACGGGGATATCTTTGGCGATGTAGTATCCATCCCGATCCGAATAAGCCTTGTGTTCTCGGGCCATGCTCAGATTGCTCAGCCCCTCAGGCCGAACGAATGCGATACGTTGATACGGCATCAGCTCGCTATTGGCATCGTAGACGCCTCCAACGATTTGGCCGTACACAGGGATGGCTTCCTCTGCGACTTCGGAAGTGGCCGGAGATGCCTCACCAACTTCGCTGACCACCGCCCCCCTCAGAGGTTCAGCGTGGTCAAGCAGCGAGAAGACATCAGTGACGGCCTCATCCGAATCCCTTGCATCTCCTTGGCTAATGGGAGGGCGACCACCCTCAACATTGTCCGCAGAGAAGAAAAGGGCTGTAGCACAGACCAGCAGGAGCAGGGCCAGTGCTGCGAGAGTGAATCTCAGCACGGGCAAATCTCCTTCGGCTCCAACCTCACGGTGTGGTAGGTGTAGAAGGATTTGCTGCTGGCCAATCCCCACTCCTGTCCACCTCCGACGCCGCCGGGTTCGAACACGGTGTGGGTGGCATAGTGGAAGTTGACGGTGTGTTTGACGCGGTACGTCCACTCGACGTACACCTCCGCACAGGCGCCGTCGAGGCGGCCGTTGACGGTTTCGCCGTTCGGGCCCGAGAGGTCTCCGTTATCGTTGGAAACCTCGACGCTTACGGTGTTGGGGTCGGTGCCGGGATCGGCATCGCCCATCTCGTCGTCAGCAATGAGGTCTTCGTCGTAGACCTTCGGGTCCCCGGACCCACCTCCTATCCACTCCCCATCAGGGTGGGGACAGGAGGGGCGGTCGGCCTCGTACTCTTGCGAGTCACCGTCCGGGATGCAGGAGTCTTCCATGGGAAGAGCCACAGCCGGAGTGACGAGGGCGAGAACGAAGGGGAGTCCGAGAATTCTCGAGTTTAACGATTTGGTATGCTTCATCTTTCGTGTGAGCTTATAGGGGTTGATCGGTCCAAAGCGAAGCTGCCTTGGGCTCTGCTGAAGAGGCGGCTCCGGCCCGGGGGCTGTTTCGGGATTTGTTGGCCATCCGCCGCTGCTGAGTCGTACCAGGTACGACTCAGCAGCGGCGGAGTACCTGGTACGTTTCAACGGGTACGTTTCAACGATTCAGCGGACCAAAGTCCCCGGGCACGCGGATCTCCCGCGACCACGACTTCAGGGCCTCGGGTTGGACCGTGAAGACCAGGTCCTCATGGCCCTTGAGGCGGAACCGGATCTCGACTTCGGTCATGGGAGTTTCGAGGAGGTGGCTGAAGGTGTTGGCCTGGGTGTTGATGTGGATGTAGTTGCGAAGGGGGGGGCGCCGCACGCCTTCGGGGATGCCGTTGCCTTCCACCGGCATCACTTCGGCCTGCAACTGGCGCTTGTCGTGACCCTCCTGGGTCAACCAGCCACCGTCGAAGAGAATCTCTCCCTTGATCTCGAAGGGTCGGCTCTCGTCCACGGTGTGGGTGCCGATGTCGATGATATTGGCACCTTCTCTGAGGTCGACTTTCGCATTCGGTATCCAATAGGCTGCGCTGCCTGCACCTCCGATGTGACTGGGTTCGAACTCCGAGGTGAAGGAAACTTTGCCTTCCACGGCTAGCAGTCCTGAGATCTCAAAAAAACCACTCTCATCAGAACGGGCAGAGCCAAACGTAGCATTCCAATCTTGACTCTTGTAGCAGCGAATGAGAAGGCCAGGAAAGGGGTTGCCATCCTGGTTGACGATGCGGCCCCTGATCGACTTGTCGCCTCCGGAGGCGTAGATGTCTCCAAAGTCCTTCGATTCTCCGCCCTGGATTCTCACCAGGGGAACGAGNCTCCCACGGGAAGATCTCGCCGCACTTCTTCGCCTCCAGGTAGGTTCACAAAGATGCGGACGAAGCGATCGAGTTCCTTGGGTGCGTTGTGGCCTTTAGTGCGCCGGCGATGCTGGTTCTTGGGATTGGCGAGCGCAGGGATCATGCCTCCCGGTAACGATTCTGGATCGGCCAACAGATAGTACGCTCTATTCGCGGGAAGTTCACAGCGGTACTGCCTCTCTGTGCCTTTCAGCTCCAGGGTGGCCACAGGTATGGGATCTTTTTGGTTCTCGAAGACCAGGACCTGGCCGTGGTAGACGCGGTTGCTTTCACTGTCGAGGATGTTGCCGAAGATGAACCCGGTGCGCGGCTTGGCGCGGGGTCTCCGCCTTTTTAGTGATGCCGCGTGCGACATTTCAGCCGCCTCTGCCTCAACCTCGACCCGTCGGGCCTCAGGCTCGTCGGTGGGCTCCAGCTGAGCGGCGGCTTCCACGACGCCGGCAGCAGGTGCCTGGGGTTCCTCCGGAGCGGGGGAACCCCCTGGTTCTTGATTCCACAGCAACAGGATCAGGACCGAGACAAGGAGAGTGCCCAGGCTTAGTGTGGCTCTTGATAAACGCATGGCTAGTTTGCTTTTGGTTGGAGGGGGTAGTGCAGGCTAGAACATGGAAACAATCCCAAGGAGCTGGAGGAGGCGCCCAGCTATTTTGATGAGGTCATCCAGCAAGACAATTAGCCAGCCCGTGCCGTCCTTGCCGTCCGCGCCATCAGGGGCATGGGTACCGGTTCCATTCATGAGACCACCCTTGCCACCAGGCGCGCCCTTGCCGCCGGAACCCAATCCGCTACCTCCATCGCCACCGTTGCCACCGTCGCCGCCGCCGTTGACTCCAGCACCACCGTCGCCTCCAGGGGCGCCATCTTCGCCAGCCCAGAGGACCCAGCCTTCCCCCTTGCCGCCCGCGCCGCCCGCGCCGCCGTCGCCACCATCGGGACCCGAATTTCCGCCCTGCCCACCAGTCCCGGCGTCCGTAGAGAGGTGTCCGGTGGCGCCATCTCCACCCTTGCCGCCATTGGCCGCGCCAATGCCATTGCCACCGTTGCCACCGTTGGGGGGGGTGCCAGCCGGAGCGCCGGACGTTCCAGGCGGGGTGTCGCCGGGAAATCCGTCATAACCATTAGGATGGTCGCTATTGCCATTCTGCCCGAATGGGTAGTTTGGAGGATAATTATCGAAGGACTGCGCCGTCGCCGCACTCGCCAGAACACACAGGGCCAAAAGGGCCGGTATCAGTTTCTTGCACTTCATTGCTTTCTCACTTGTTGGTGAGCTGCCTTGGCCTCAACTCGGCCGCAGCTCGGGTGCGTGATCGGTCCAAAGCGAAGCTGCCTTGGGCTCTGCTGAAGAGACGGCTCCGGCCCGGAGGCTGTTTCGGGATTTGTTGGCCATCGATCGCCCGGGCCGGGGCATGCCAGCCCCGCCGGGGGCCGGGGAGGGGCAGGAAAGGGCCGCTTGGATTGATGCCGCGGGGGGGGCGGCCTATACTGGATGTCCAAAATCCTGGCCGGGCCTCCAAGAAAACCTCCGCGAAGAGGTCCCCGGCCTGGCTCCGATCCCCTCCAACAGCGCTCCCTGGCAAAGCCAGGCACTCAACCCCCAACCCATGAGAACCCCCTTCCTCGCAGGCAACTGGAAGATGAACCTCGACCGCCGGACGGCCCTCGATCTCGTGGGTGCCCTGCGCGAACACTTGGGCGGGCGCACCGAAGTTGAAGTGGCTGTTTTTCCCCCCTTCGTCTATCTGGACGAGATCGCCCGGGCCCTGGCGGGGTCGCCGATCAAGGTGGGCGCGCAGAACTGTTGCGACGAGGCCGAGGGCGCTTTCACCGGCGAGATCTCGATCAGCCAACTCGCCGATGTGGGCGCCTCTCTGGTGGTGCTCGGTCACTCCGAACGCCGTCACATCTACGGCGAGACCGACGAGCTGGTGAACCGCAAGGTCCAGCGCGCCCTGGCCGCCGGATTGGAGGTCATCCTCTGCGTGGGCGAGACCCTGGCCGAGCGCGAAGCCGGACGCACCGAAGAGGTCGTACGCACCCAACTGCACGGTGGCCTGGCCGGTATCACCGCCGTTGACATGGCCCGCGTCACCATCGCCTACGAGCCCGTCTGGGCCATCGGTACCGGTGTCGTGGCCTCCCCAGCCCAAGCCGGCGAGGTCCACAGCTATGTGCGCGGCCTCTTGGCCGGCCTGTTCACCGCCGAGGCGGCGGACAGCGTGCGCATTCAATACGGCGGCAGCGTCAAGCCTTCCAATGTGAAGGAATTGATGGCTGTTGGCGATGTGGATGGCGCCCTCGTAGGCGGAGCATCCTTGAAGCCTGACGATTTCCTTCCCATTATCGACTTTGCCCGTTGAACGCCGGACCCGCGAATAGGCCATGGCCCTGATCATCACCCTTCTCTACATCGTCTTCGTCCTTGCGGCGATCGTCCTCGTCGTCGTCATTCTGTTGCAGGAGGGCAAGGGTGGTGGCTTCGGCGACGCACTCGGCACCGCCGGCACTCAGACCTTCGGCGTCGCCTCCAAAGGCATCCAGACCTTCACCGGAATCGTGGCCGCCATCTTCCTGGTGAGCGCGCTCTCGATTCACATCCTCAACCGCAAGTCGAGCGAGACCTCCATCGTGGACGGCCGTCCCACGGCGGTCGAAGCTCCCGCGGAAGAGTAAAGTTCAGCGTGGACACCAGCGCAGTCTTCGACCACTTCCGCGCTTCGGGCGCCATGCTCGAAGGCCACTTCGAACTCTCCTCGGGGTTGCACGCCGAGCGCTATTTCCAGTGCGCCCTGGTCCTCAGCGAACCCTGGCGCGCCGAAGCTCTGGCGGAGGCCTTCGAGCAGGCTCTGCAGAGCACTTCTGAGAACGCGAACGCAACTGCCGTGGACTGCGTTGTGGGGCCGGCCATGGGCGCTGTTGTCTGGGCTCAAGAGGTCGGCCGCGCTCTGGGAAAGCGCGCCATCTTCACCGAACGCAAGGACGGCAGCATGTGTTTGCGTCGCGGATTCAGTTTTCGACCGGGCGAGCGAGTCCTGCTCGTGGAGGATGTGCTCACCACCGGCGGTTCGGCCCGTGAAGTGATCGCGGTGATCGAAGAACACGGCGCCGAAGTCGTGGCCTGCGGCTGTCTCGTCAATCGCTCGGGCAAGAATCCCTTCGAAGATTTGGGCCTGCCCCTGACCGCGCTCGTGACCGTCGACGCTCTGACCTGGACCCCTCTGGAATGCCCTCATTGTGCATCTGGGTCCAAACCTGAGAAACCGGGTAGTCGCGCACAGGCGGGCATTGGAGGCGGCGCTTGATTCGTTCCATGACGGGCTTCGGTCTGGGCGAGGCGACCTCGGACGGCCTCGTCGTGCGCACCGAAATCCGCTCGGTCAACCACCGCTTCCTGCAAACCCGCTTTCGCCTGCCTCCGGAATTTGCCGAACTCGAGCCGCGAGTCGACGCGGTCCTCAAAAAGGTGCTCAGCCGGGGCTCGGTGTCTCTGACCGTCAACACCTCCCGCGAATCAACGCCCACCGCCGTCAAGGTCGACCACGACCTGGCCGGCCGCTATGTCAAACTGCTGCGCAAGACCGCCAAGCAGCTTGAACTGGAGGACGACCTGCAACTTTCCCATGTCGCTGCCTTGCCCGGAGTCGTGGGCAGCAGCGGCGATGCCAGGGGCCACCAACGCGAAGCCAAGGTCGTCATGACCTCGGTCGGCCTCGCCATCGAGAGCCTCGTGGCCATGCGCTGCGTCGAAGGCCGGAGCCTCGAGAAGGACATCAAAAAACACGCACGCGTCATCGCTCAGTTGTACACCCGCGTCAGCAAACGCATGCCCCGCGTGGTCGCCGCGCACCACAAGGCCATGCGCACGCGAGCCGCCAAACTGCTCGGCGATGGGGGCCAGATCAAACCCTCGGACCTCGCCCGCGAGCTGGCGATCCTGACCGAGAAGACCGATGTGAGCGAGGAGCTGTCGCGCCTTGAGAGCCACATGGATCAACTGCACAAGGTTCTGCGAGCTGGCGGTGAGGTCGGTCGCAAGCTCGACTTTCTCGTGCAGGAACTCTACCGCGAGGCCAACACCATCTGCTCCAAAGCCGCCGATGCCCAGGTGGCTCACATCGTTGTGGATCTCAAAACCCACATCGAGCGAGTCCGCGAGCAGGTTCAGAACATCGAGTAGCGCCAGGATTTCAAGAAAACCGACGAGGTGGTCATGGTGTCGCACGGAAAAATGGTGGTGATCTCAGGTCCCTCGGGGGCTGGCAAGAGCACCGTCTGCCGCCGCATCCTCGAGGATGCGAAAGTGCAGTTTTCCGTCTCTGCCACCACGCGAGCCATACGGCCGGGGGAAATCGACGGCTGCGACTACCACTTTCTCGACAAACAGACCTTTCGCGCCAAGGTCGCCGCGGGCGAGTTCATCGAATACGCCAGCGTGCACGGAAACATGTACGGCACCCTGCGCGCACCCGTGCAGACGGCTCTTTCCGCCGGGCGCCATGTCTTGCTCGAGATCGATGTGCAGGGCGCCCTGCAGATCAAGGACCAGGAGATTGCTGGCCTCTACATTTTCATCGCGCCACCGTCCTTTGAGGAGTTGCGCCGGCGCTTGGTGGGTCGCGGGACCGAGGCCCCCGAAGTGGTTGAACGACGCCTGAAAAAGGCCGAGGATGAGTATCGTGAGCGGGTCAAGTACGATGCCGTGGTGGTGAATGACAAACTCGAAGATTGCGTGGCCGAAGTGCGAGCCCTGATCGGGCTCGAGGAGGGAGGGGTATGAGTCGTATCGTGTTGGGAGTGAGTGCCTCGGCGGCGATCTACAAGGCCTGCGATCTGACCAGCTGCCTGACCCAGGCAGGAGACGAGGTGCGCGTGGTGCTGACTCGGCGGGCCGCCGAATTGGTCTCACCCCAGTTGTTCGAGGCCATTAGCGGCCAGTCGGCCCATGTCGACGAGTTCGGTCCGGGCCGCGAGAGCGCCATGGACCACATAGCTCTGGCCCGTTGGGCCGAAGCCCTGGTGGTGGCTCCGGCCACGGCCCACACCACAGCCAACCTGGCCACGGGGATGGCGGGGAATCTGCTTTGCAGCCTGGCTCTGGCCGCGGATCCCGCAAGGACCCAGCGCCTCATCGCGCCGGCCATGAACCCGGTCATGTTCAAAAATCCCGCGCTCCAGCGCAATCTGGCCCAGCTGGTGGAGGATGGCTGGACCCTCTGCGAGCCCGATTTCGGGCGCCTTGCCTGTGACGACGAGGGCCAAGGTCGCCTGGCCGATCCCGAGCGCATCGCTGCGCGCCTCGGCGAACTCCTGGGACGCTAACCCGCCCATTCCATGGCTATCCGACGCCGCAGGCGGGTGATCGTAACCGCGGGCCCGACCCGCGAGCACATCGACCCCGTGCGCTACATCTCCAACGAGTCCAGTGGCAAGATGGGCTTTGCCATCGCCCGAGCCGCGCAGGCCCGGGGGGACCAGGTCACCTTGATCGCCGGCCCTGTGGATCTCGAGACGCCGCCGGGCCTTCTGCGGGTGGATGTGATCAGCGCCCGGGATATGCAGAAAGCCGTCCGGGAGGCCTTTGACCAGGCCGACGCGCTGTTCATGTGTGCCGCGGTGGGAGATTGGCGTCCCAGGCGCCGATTGGCCGGAAAGTGGCGAAAAAAGGACCATTCCGAGGACAGCGCATCCTTGGAGTTGGTTGCCAACCCCGATATTGTGGCCCAGGTAGCGCGGACGAAAGGTGAACGGCTTGTGGTGGCTTTTGCCTTGGAGACCACATCTCTGTCGGCCGCCGCCAGCCTGCGCCGCGCTCGAGCCAAGATGAAACGCAAGAGAACAGACTACATCGTGCTGAATGATGCTTCGGCGCTGTCTGCCGATCGGGCGAGCGTGACCATCCTCGGGCGAGACGGCAGCTGCCGGCGGCTCTCGCGCCGTGCCAAGGAAAAGATCGCCGAGGTCCTCGTGGATCTCGATGGGTTGGACTGAGAAAACAGGAACGGAATCACAACACCTCCCCGCAAGATGCTGGGGCCGCGTTAGTCGCGGAGGGAACGGAACACATGGCCCGCAGGGGCAAGCAAAAGAAGGGCAAGAAGAAGAGGGGGCAACCCACGAGCGTGATGGAGCGCTTGAGGGATCTCGCCTTCGGTTTCTTGTTCGGCAGCCCCGTGGACGAGGGCACCAGGGACAGGTTGCAGGAGATCAAGGGACTTTGCCTAATGGCCTTCTCCGCCTGGCTCCTGATCTCGATGCTGAGCTTCTACGCACCCCACGGCGACCCCGGTGCTGAGGGTCGCAACTGGGGTGGTCAACTGGGCTTCTTCCTGGCCAACGGAGCCCTGCGCATCGCCGGCTGGGGTGCCTACCTGGCGGCGGTCCTGGGCCTCGCCTGGGGCTTTGTGATCCTGGCCCGCAAGCAAATCGCCTGGCCCTCCATGAGACTCTTCGGCGCCGTGTGCTTGGTGCTCTCGGTGAGCTTCATGCTGCAACTCGGCTTCGGTCCCGCGACCGATGCAGGCGGACCGGCCGGAGCTTCTTCGCCAGTACCCTTCGGCCCAGGTGGTTGGTTGGCCTTCGAGTTGGTCGAGACCCACCTCGTGCCGAAGTTCGGCGTGGCCGGGCTCTGGATCATGCTCTCCATGCTGAGCCTGGTGTCGTTCATGTTGGCCACCGAGATGGCGTTCTGGCCCGCTATCGTCGCGGCGGGTGAGTGGTTGGAGGAGCGCCGCGCCGACTCCAACGAGGGGCGCCTGAGAGCTGGTCTGCGCTGGTTCGGCGGCATCCTTGGCGGCCTCTGGGATTTCCTGCGCGGGGCCGACCTCTGCGAGGATGACAGCGTGGGTACCGCGCCCGCCAAACAACCCAAAGCCTCGGTCCAGGCCGTGCTGCCCGGGGGCGACTGGGAGGAAGAAGAGGAGCAGCCCGAGGAAGAAGAGGAGTGGGAGGACGAGGAGTACACGTACGAAGACGAGGATGAAGAGGATGACGACGAGTACGAGTATGAGGACGAAGAAGAGGAAGAAGACGAAGAGGAGCAGGAAGAGGAGCTTGAGGAAGAAGCCGTCATCGAGCCCGTCAAGCCCAAGCGCCCCAAGAAGCCCGTCAAGACGAGCGGCGCGGCTCGTGCGGACAAGCTGAAATACGAGACGCCTTCGCCGCCCAAGGGCCCCTGGCAGTTTCCGCCCCTCGATCTGCTAGAAAACCCCATGGCGGGAGTGGGCGTCGAGGACGCGACCCTGCAGAAGATGGCCTCCAAGCTCGAGCACGCGCTAAAGAGCTTCCGCGTCGATGCCGAGGTGGTTTCGGCCCAAGTCGGCCCCGCGGTCACGATGTTCGAGCTGACCGTGGAACAGGGCACGCGCATGAACAAAGTGACGGCGCTTAGCCAGGAAATCGCCGCTGCCTTGCAAGCGAAGAGCGTGCGCATCATCGCACCCATCCCGGGCCGCTCCACCATCGGTGTCGAGGTGCCCAACAAAGCCCGCCGCACCGTGCGCTTGCGCGAGTTGATCAACAAGAAGGCTTACGACGCGAAACACGCCGCCTTGCCACTTTTCCTAGGCATGGACTCCGAGGGCAAGCCCGTCGTCGAGAATCTGGCCAGCATGCCGCACCTCTTGATTGCCGGCACCACGGGCTCGGGCAAGTCGGTCTGCATCAACACAATCCTGGCCAGCCTGCTGCTCACGCGTTCGCCCCACGATGTGCAGATGGTGCTGGTGGACCCCAAGATGGTCGAGTTGATGACCTACGCCAAGGTGCCGCACCTCATGCTGCCGGTGGTCACCGATGCGCGCAAGGCCACAGCGGTTTTGGAGTGGCTCTGCGAGAAGATGGAAGGCCGCTACGAGTTGATGAAGGACGCGCGTGTGCGCAACATCCGCAGCTACAACGACCTCGGCGAGGAAGGCCTGCGCGAGCGGCTGGGCGATAACTTCAACGAAGACCGTACTCCGCGCCACCTGTCCTACATCGTGGTGGTCATCGACGAGATGGCCGACCTCATGCTGGTCTCCAAGAAGGAAGCCGAGAGCGCCATTGTGCGCCTGGCCCAGAAGGCGCGCGCCGTGGGCATTCATGTCATCGTCGCCACCCAGCGTCCCTCGACCGATGTTATCACCGGCGTGCTCAAGGGCAATCTGCCCACCCGCATCGCCTTCCGCGTGGCGAGCAAGATCGACAGCCGCGTGATCCTCGACCACGGCGGCGCCGAGAAATTGCTCGGCGGCGGGGACATGCTCTTCACGCCTCCGGGCTCTTCGCAGCTCAACCGTGTGCAGGGCGCCTTCCTTGAGGATGATGAACTGCAGAAGATCGTCGACTTCGTCTGCGATGCCTCGGCGCCTACTTTTGACCAGGAATTGGTGCAGACGGCAACCGGCAGCGGCAAGAGATCCAGCTCAGACGGGCCCGACGACCCGCTTTGGAATGAAGCCGTGCGCATCGTACTCGAGTCCAAACGAGGCTCGGCGAGTTTGCTACAGCGTGCGCTGGCCGTGGGGTACACCCGCGCCTCGCGCTTGATCGACCTGATGACCGAGGAGGGCATCCTCGGCGACCACCGTGGCAGCAAGTCCCGCGAGATCATGATCTCGCTCAAGGACTGGGACGCGGCCCATGAAGACCCTTTGAATCTAACTACGTCCGATGAGTAGAAAGCAAGGCACACATTCTCCGAGCGCCGATGTCCTCGGTCTCGTTCTGTTCACCGTGGGCGCCTTCTTCACCATCGCGGTGATTTGGTCGCTCTACGCGTCTATTCCCGAGACCGGGGCCACGGGCACGGCTGCCGTGGCTGGGACCGTGATCGGGCTCCTGGGACGGGCGCCGGCCCTGCTATTGGCGGGNNCAGCACTGCTCGGGACTCGTGGGCACCTCCGTGGGGCTGGCGGTTTTCCTGGGGGCCTTCTCCTCCAGCGCCGGCGGCGTGGTGGGAGACACCACGGGCGGATTTGTCTCTCGCAGCCTGACCCTCATCCCCGGGGTGCTGTTTGGCTTGGCGGCCCTGGCGATGCCTATCTGGCTGGCCTGGCTGCGAGATAGCGGATTCTCTCCCATTATTCGGAAACCAGCCCCCAATACGGGTCTAGGAGCGCAGGATGGACATACCGGGGTAAGTGCCGAGGAGGCGCAGGCCCTGCTGCCGATGAGTCATGAGGCCTCGAATCCGGAGGGCCCACCCCCGGAGCTTGGTACGGACTCTGACCCTCCAACCCCTGATATTTCGAGGGCCCAGCCCACTTGGACTCAGCTTTCCGAAGGCTTGCCTTCCGGCGCGACACCTGCCGAGGCGATCCCAACCAAGTTGACTGAGCTCTACCCCGAGGATGTGCGCCAGAAGGGAGAAATCCCCAACGGAACACAGCCGCTGAACCAATCCGATGACCGACAACAGGCCCCAGATTCACTCGAAGATGAGCGCGTGCAGCGCTGGACTCCCTCAGACGGGGGAGAGCCCCAGCACGCCGCTGACGAGGATCTGGCTGGTGCCGGGTCGGCTGGAGGTGCCCTTGCGGAAGTGCCCGCTGCCAGCGCAGGATCCGGACCGAAATCAGGAAGCCCTGATGGCTCCCTCACAGCCAGCCCCGCAGGCGATAAAGAGCCTCTGGTCGAGCCTCAAGGGCTGACCTCCGAGGCCGCGACGGCTACCAAGGCCGATCTCAAGATCATCCGCCCCGTGAGCGCTGGCATTGTCGCGCCGCCGACCCCGCGCTGGGAAACCGAATCCGAGGACTCTGCGCCGGGTGCCAAGGCCGGGACAGATGCGCCCAAGGAGGCCGCGGAGTGGGACTTCGAGGAAACCAAGGAGCTCGCCGCCAAGGCAGCCGAAGCGGCCGGCGAGTGGGAGTATGAGGAACCTGAGGGACAGGCCAGTGAGACCGTCGCCGCCCTCGATGAGGCTGGTGAGGCTGGTGAGGCTGATGAAGAAGAGGAAGAACTGGCCGAAGACGAGGAGTGGGAGTACGAGGAGGAAGAGGAAGAGGAAGAGGAGGACGAAGCCGACGAAGCCGACGAGGCCGACGAGGCCGAGGAGGACGAGGAGGACGAGGAGGACGAGGAGCTCGCCGACGATGAAGAGTGGGAATATGAGTATGTCGAGGTAGACGAGGACGAGGACGAGGAAGAAGCCGAGGACAAGGACGAGGACGCCGAGGAACCGGATGAAGACCAGGCCGAGGCACCTGAGTCCGCCACAGCCGAGGCTTCCAGCGACACCCCCGAGGACGACACCCCCGCAGGCCCTGCCTCCGACAAGGTGCAGAGGGACCTCTTCGACGAGCCCGTGGTGGTTCTCACACCCCAGGCCGCGGCTTCCAGCCACGCTCGCAAGGCAGCCAAGCTGATTCTGACCGAGGACCGCGTGGCCGTCTCCATGCTCCAGCGCGAGTTTGGCCTCGACTTCCAGGAGTCCTGCGGCGTCCTCGACGAGCTTCAGGCCCTTGGTTTCATCGGCCCCTTCGTCGAAGGCACCAGCCGGGATATACTCATGACCAGCGAGCAGTGGCTTGCGGCTGTCAAACAGGACTAGGCGCCGCTGAGCCGCTCATGCCGCCGGACCGTAGCGTCCGAGGCCCATATTCTTGAGCGACCCCACCCTTGTCTCCCTGATTCATCTGGGCTGTGCCCGGAACCTGATCGACTCCGAGCTCATCTTGGGTCGGATGGCGGAGGCAGGGCTAACTATCACGGCCGATGCCGCCGCCGCCGGCACGGTGGTCATCAACACCTGTTCCTTCATCGGCCCGGCCCAGGCCGAGTCCGAGGCCGCCATCGAAGCCGAACTCGCCCGCAAGCGCGCCGGCGACCTGCGACTCGTGGTGGTGGCTGGCTGTCTCGTGCAACGCTATCGCAAGAAACTGCGAGAACAGTTCCCCACCGTGGACCTCTTCGCCGAGATTTCCGACTACCGCAGCCTGGCCCTCTCGATCCGCGATCTCGCTGACGGCAAGCGTGTGCCCGGCTACCTCGAAGGTCCCGCTCAGCGGGAGGCCAGCCGCGAGGGTGCACGGCTCCTGGCCACACCCAGCTCCTACGCGTTCCTACGCATCTCTCACGGCTGCGATCACAAGTGCAGCTTCTGCACCATCCCTTCCATCCGCGGCCTGCACCGTTCGAAGCCCATCGATGTCATCCTGGCCGAAGCCGAGGAGCTCGTCGCCGCCGGCGCCCGGGAGTTGGTCTTGGTGGCGGAGGATTCCACCTTCTGGGGCCGCGACCTGGGCCTGCGACTGCCAGACCTGATCGAGCAGTTGGCCGAGGTGCCCGGGCTCTTGTGGGTGCGGCTAATGTACGCCTACCCCGGCGACTTTCCCTGGGAGCTGACGCCGCTTCTGCGCGAGCATCCGCGGGTCGCTACTTACCTCGACATGCCCATCCAGCACGCCTCCGCATCCGTCTTGCGCGCCATGCGCCGCGGCGGTGGCGGGGCGCAGATGCGGCGAATGTTCGATCGCCTCTTCCTGGAAGTGCCCGACTTGAGCCTGCGCACCACACTTCTCGTGGGTTTTCCCGGCGAGACCGAGGAGGATCTGCAGGAGCTCTTGCAACTCCTTCAGGACTACTCGCTCTCCCGCGTGGGCGTCTTCGTCTACTCGCCAGAGCCCGGCACCGAGAGCTTCGACCTCGACCAGCGCGTGCCCGAGGAACTGGCCCTCGAGCGCCGCGGGCGGGTGCTTGAAGTCCGCGACGCACAGCTACGCGCCGAACAAGAAGCCCTCGTGGGCCAGCGCATCGAGGTGCTCATCGACGAGCCCGCCGGCCCCGACGGCACCTGCGTGGGTCACACGATACGGGACGCGCCCGAGTCCGACCTGGTGGCTTTCGTGCGTGATGGCGAGGCCGACCACTGCTCAGCCACCCCGGGCAGCCTCTTGCACGCCGTCGTTGAAGGCACCGACGACGACCACAACCTGCTGGCCTCCATGGAGCAAGCAGAGACGCGGTCATGAAAGGTGTTTTTGCCCACTGGCCCAACCGCATCACCGCCCTGCGCTTCGTCGGTGCCCTGGTGCTGTTCCTGGTCTTCGCCGTCATGGGCGACCTGGACGCCATGGACACCCTGGTGCTGGGTGACCACGAGTTCGCCATGCGCTGCATGTTGCAGGTCTGTTTTTGGCTCTTCGTGGTGGTGGCCGCCACGGACTTTCTCGATGGGTGGTTGGCTCGCAGCGGAGGTCATGTGAGCGTTTTCGGGCGCATTGCCGATCCCTTCGTGGACAAGGTGCTGATTCTGGGCGTAATGATCTTCATGGCTGTCATGCCCTGGTCCCGCGACTACATCCCGGCCTGGTTGGTGGTGGTGATCCTGGCCCGCGAGTTCCTGGTCACTGGCTTGCGCGGCTATGTGGAGAGCCTCGGTGCTGAGTTTTCAGCGGACAACCTGGGCAAAATCAAGATGGTTGTTCAGAGCATGGCCGTGGGTGGCGTGATGTTCGTCCCGGCCTACGATTGGCCGCCGGCCCTGGCCACGGGACTCGACTACCTCGTGCGTTTCCTGGTGGTGGCCACCCTGGTGGCGACCCTGGGTTCGGGTTTTTCCTATGTCAAGAAGACCATGCGCATCCTGAGCGAGGAGAACGCGTGAAGTTTTTCAAACTCGGGATCGTCAGCTTTGGCTATTTGGGACTCATGCCCGTGGCGCCGGGCACCTTCGGTACCTTGGGCGGCGTGCTCATCGCCTGGGCTCTGGCAAAAAATGACTACTTCGGTCTCTGGGTCCTGGGAGCTGCGTTGCTCTTGTACCTCGTGGGGCGCAGCCTCGGGGACTGGGCCGAGGAGCACGCCGGCGAAAAGGACCCAGGCTTCTTCGTCATCGACGAAGTCGTGGGCTATCTCGTCACCGTGGCTTGGTTCGAGGGTCCGAGCTTGTTGGCGCTCTTGTGTGCCTTCTGTGCCTTTCGCTTTTTCGATATCGTCAAGCCACCGCCCATTCGTCGCGTGGAGCGCATTGGTGGCGGCGACGGAATCATGTTGGATGATGTGGTGGCTGGCGTCTTCGGCCTGATCTTGGTGATGCTGCCAGCACGGCTCTTGATCGATGCACCTTGGAGTGTAACTGGCTGAATCCCATGGCAAGACCGCGACGAGAACAGGATCTTCGGGTGGGGGGCATCAACCTCCAGACACAATTCACCCTCTCCATGACCCTGGCTCTGGCGATTGTCATGCTTGTCGCCGGGTTCTTCCTGGTGCGCAGTGCGCAGACCGCCACAGAGCAACGCATCGTGGAGGCGGTAGAACTCACCTCGCGCTTGCAGGGCAAGGATAGCTATCGACAGGAGAGCGCCACGGGCTTGCGAGTCGGAAATACGGCGGTTGTCAAGATACCGGTGGTCTATGACTCGGGCACCAAGACAAAGCACGCCGAGGTTTTCATGGCCGAGGAACGAGCGGGCAGGAGCATCGTCAAGCTCTTCGTACCCGATGACACCGGCCGCGTGGGCAGCAAGCTGATCATCGCCTTCTTCATGCTGATCCTCATTGTGGGGGCCATCGTCTCGGTGGTGGTGGCCAGCAGGGTCGCAACACCGATCGAGATGCTCGTGGATGATGTGCGCAAGATTTCTAACGGCGATCTCAACCACCGCACCCATGTGCGCGGTGCCCGGGAATTGCTGCTCTTGGGCAAGACCATTGACCGCATGGCGAGCTCCTTGCTGGAGGCTCAGGACGCCGAGATTGAGCTCTTGGCCCACGAACGCGAGAGCGAAGTTGCCGCCGAGGTGCGCGAGGCGCTCCTGCCCGAGAAGACACCTCAGGTTGAGGGCTTCGAGGTGGGGGGCTTGCAAATTGGTTGCCCCGAGCCCGGCGGAGACTTCTATGACTTCATCGTAAAGGAAGACGGCAAGCTGGGGCTCCTGATCTGCGAAGTTAGCGGCCGCGGCATCCCCGCCGCCCTCGTTGCCGCTACCGCACGCTCCTACCTGCGGGCTGTGCTTTCGAGCGCCACCGACATTTTGGCCGCCCTCTCAGAGGTCAACCGATTTTTCGCCCCCGATGTGCGGCGCGGGATGTATGTGACCTGCATGTTGGTGGAGCTCGATCCCGCGACGGGCAGCGCCGAGGTGGCCTGCGCGGGTCACAAGGTTCCGCTGCTCTCTTACACGGCCGCCGATGGCTCCCTGCGCAAGATCCAACCCGAAGGTATCGCCCTCGGTTTCGACAAGGGACCAATTTTCGAACGCACCCTCAAGACGGCCAAGGTGCAGTTGGCGGAAGGCGATCGCCTGGTTATTGCCAACGCAGGCCCTCTCGCGGCCCAGGATGCCGAGGGGCGAGAATTGGGTGAGAAGGGGTTCTTTGGCCGTATCCTGAAGCGCGCCCAGCTGCCCACCGATGAGTTTCTGGCCGAACTTGAGTTGGCGATCGATCTCTACGCCGCAGGAGTCGAGCTGCCCTGCGACATTTCGATCCTAACCCTCCGTCGCTCCAGCCCGGCCTGACTCCGCCATGAATATCAAGGCCTTCCAAGAGATGATCGAGAATATCTACTACGAGCGCGACAAGGCCCGCGGCCTGGCCGGAACCCACATGTGGTTCTGCGAAGAGGTCGGCGAGCTGACCCGCGCCCTGCGCCGCGACACCCGCGAGGAACTCGAGGGCGAGTTCGCCGATGTCCTGGCCTGGCTGGCGACTCTGGCGTCGATTTCAGGCATCGACCTCGAGGCTGCGGCCGCCAAGAAGTACGCCGCCGGCTGCCCGCGTTGCACTCAGACACCCTGTGCCTGCGCCTAACCAACTCGTCCCGCCAGCATGTCCACCCACACCGAATCCCTGTTCTCGCCGGCGCCCCTGCCGGTCACGGCGGAACAGCCCGTTCCCCTGGGCATGGGATTTGCCCAGGTGGCCTTGCGCAAGCCCTTGCGTCAAGAATTCACCTATTCGATTCCAGAACAATTCAAGGGCAAGGTGCTACCCGGCATGCGCGTGGCCGTGCCCTTTGGCAGCCGCCGCGAAGTGGGCGTGGTGGTCGAGGTCAGCGCCTCCTCGGACATCGAGAGCAAGCGCGTGCGCAAGATCGCGGCGCTTCTCGATGATGAACCTGCTCTCGATCCGGGCCTGCTCGAGTTGACTCGCTGGGTGGCTGGCTACTACGCCTGCGCTTGGGGGGAAGCCCTGGGCGCCGTGTTGCCCTCGTCGCTCAAGCGCGAAAAAGGAGTGCGCCGTGTGCTCTACATTTCCGCCCGTAAAGGCGTCAGCGATGCTTTGCGAGAACTCGAAGACAAGTTTCCCAAACAGCACCGACTCCTGCGCACCCTGCTCGAACTCGAGGAGCCCATCGAGCTCCGTGACATCACGCGCCAGCTAAACATGTCCCAGGCGCCGGCGCGTTCCCTCGAGCGGCGCGAACTCGTGCACATCGAGAAGGTCGCCAGCTCACCCGACCCACTCCTCGCCAGCAGTCGCGAGCGTTCTCGGCCCGAAACCCTCGGCTCGCAGCAGGCGGCGGCGGTGCAAGCGATCAGCGCCCGAGTCAATGCCGGAGGCTACGAAACCTTCCTGCTTCAAGGCGTGACCGGCAGCGGTAAAACCGAGGTCTACCTACGGGTGATCGAGGCGGCCCTTGAAAAAGACCGTGGCGCCATCGTGTTGGTGCCAGAGATCGCCCTGACGCCCCAGACCGTGGGCTGGTTCCGCTCGCGCTTCGGCGAAGTCGCCGTCATGCACTCGCGCATGACCGACGCCCAGCGTCTGGATATGTGGCAGCGGGTGCGCAGCGGCGAATTGCGGGTGGTGGTCGGCGCGCGTTCAGCGATTTTTGCGCCCGTGCCAAACCTGGGCGTGATCGTGGTGGACGAGGAGCACGAGCCTTCCTTCAAACAGGCCACGAGCCCGCGCTATTCAGCCCGCGATGTGGCCGTAGTGCGCGCGCAGCAGATCGGCGCGATTTGCATCCTGGGCTCGGCGACGCCTTCACTCGAGACCTGGCACAACGCGCGAGCGGGCCGCTACTCCCAGCTGATCCTCTCCGAGCGTGTGGGGGGCGGGACCTTGCCGCGGGTGGAAATCGTGGACATGTGTCAGGAGAAGGGCAGCGCCAATGGGCCGCCCATGTTCTCGCGGCGCTTGCGGCGCCTGCTCAAGGAGCGCCTAGAGAAGAAACAGCAATCGATTCTGTTCCTCAACCGCCGCGGCTTTGCGCCGGTACTCTGGTGCCCCGGCTGCCACGAGACCCTGCAATGCCAGAGTTGCGATGTGGCTCTCACCTTCCACCGCCGCATCGGCCGAGCGGTTTGCCACTCCTGCTGCGAGGAAATCTCGCCGCCCAGCGATTGCCCCGCCTGCACCCGGCCGGGCTTGAAGTACCTCGGCCTGGGTGCCGAGCGCGTCGAGGAGCAACTGGCGCTGCTCTTGCCCGAGGCACGGGTTGCGCGCATGGACTCGGACACCATGCGCCGTCGCGAGGACTACGAGGAAACCCTTGAGGCCTTCGGCCGAGGCGACCTGGATGTACTTGTGGGCACCCAGATGATCGCCAAGGGGCTCGATTTTCCACGAGTGACCTTGGTGGGCATCGTCTCGGCCGATAGCGCTCTACACCTGCCCGACTTTCGCGCCTCGGAACGCACCTTCCAGCTCCTCGCCCAGGTCGCGGGCCGTGCCGGTCGCGGTCAGGAGCGCGGTGAGATCGTGGTCCAGACGCGCAACCCCTCCCATCCGGCTATCGTGCGCGCCGCCAGCCACGACTTCGAGGGCTTTGCTTCTGCCGAGGAGAATCTACGGGAAGAGTTGGGCTATCCCCCCCACGGACGCCTGATTCGCGCGGTCTTCGAGGACGAGGATGAACAGCGCGTGATCGAAGCTTCAGAGGCCTGCGCAGGCTTTATGCGCGAGCACACCGCTCCTCCCGATGTCTTGGTTCTGGGCCCTGCGCCCGCCGCCATCGCCCAGGTGCGCGGTCGCCACCGCCATCACATCTTGCTCAAAGCTCCCCAGATCACCGCCGGCCTACGCCGCGCGCGCTCGATTCTGATCCGTTTCTCGACGGAGCATCAGCGACCGCGACTAACGATTGATGTGGATCCGGTCTCGCTCCTGTGAGCGCCTACTTTCCCGGTATTAGGGTGGCCTTGGAGGGGGGCATTTGCAGGATCGTCGCCAGCGGTGTGCCCATAGGCCAGATGGCCATGGTGGTGAATCCGCTGCGCTCCAGGCCGAAGGCGAGTTGGCCACTGGGGGTCAAGCCCATGACCAATCCGAAGGAATCCGCCCCGATACCAAAAGTCTCGTAGGCCCCGTTTGTGATGTTCACGCGGCTGATGCTCTGGATGCCCTGATCCGGCGATTCAACAAAGACAATCCAGCGCGCTCCCACGGCGTAGGGCTGCAGCATTTGTTCGCCGTCTGTAGCGAGCAGGATTTTTGTCGGGCCCGTCAGGTCGCTGTTTATGATTAGCAACTGATGCCCTGGATTGCCGCCGAGGGCGGTTCGCAAGGAGATAACGAGCTGATCGCCAACCTGCTCGTAGAAGTAGACGCCCCTGAGGTCCGTCGCAATTATCTGGGCGCCCATCACTCCGGGGTAGACGGCGATCAGGGAGCCGTCGTTGCCCCCCTGTTCGTTGTACACCAAGAAGGCTCCGGCGTCTGGCACCCAGGCCATCAGGGAGGGTGTGATCTGGGGCTGACTTGTGATCGGCCCCATGCTCTGGCCAGAAGTCTGAGTCAGATTGCGGATGACCGCGGAGCCCGCGTGGCCGACTTGCACTTCGAAGAAGTCGACGCCTTCGATGGAATCCTCAAAGGTCGGGCCCGCTTCTCCAACCACAGCGATCAGCTTGCCGGGCTCAAAGATGCCCAGCACGCCGATCTCCTCGAGGGTGTCGATGAAGTTCGAATCTGAGGTCACTTGGGTTTCCGGCGGAGCCACGGCCGAGGTGTTCTGGCGCATGAACAGTTCGCGCTTGTTCAGCATGTTCGTGGTCCAGGCGCACCAGACTCCATCGTCCGAGATGGCGAAGAAGGGACCGTGGTTCGCTTCGGGCTGGAAGCCGGCGCCAAGAATGGCGGCCGGGGTTGCGTTGACCTTGTTGGCCACTCCGGTGGAATCGTAGGCGTAGACATCCAGGGCGCCGGGAGGGCTGCCCACGGTGGTCATGGCAAAGGTGCCGCTCGGGCTCATCATCAATTCGCCGGTGAAGTACGGGCCCGCGGGGATGCCAGGCACGCGGCTGGCGCGATCGAGGGCACCACGGCCGGAGCGCAAGACTCCCCGGGTGCAGGTTGCCGTGAGCCAGTCGCCGCCCATGCGCAGGCTCTGCTCATGAAACATCAGGGGCAGGATGTGCGGCGTGCGGTTGACGACTGCGCCGGTTCGGAAGTAGACCTCAAGGAGGTCGCCGCCCGCGGCGGGTGTAGTGCAAAGGAGCATGCTGCGCGGCTCGGGTGAGATCGCCACACGGTCTGTGTAGGGATCCGTGGTGCCCGCGGGGCCCGAACCCGGGCGCTCGACGAGACGCTGGATCGTCCCGCTGGGAGTGATGACCAAGTAGCCGAAGGTGCTGCTGCCATTGGCCTCGGCGCGCTTGAAGCGGTAGAGGCGTCCCCTGCCGTGGGGCAACTGGATGTGGCTCGAGGTCGGGCTGCACTGATACATCTGGGGCCGGTCCGATCTCAGGCTGTCGGTGCCCCGCCGGCCATTGAAATCGAGGGGCAGGAGCGTCAGGGACTGGAGTTCAGCCGGAGTGCCGAGGGCGAGGCCCGTGGCCTCATCAAAGGCTGCGATGGAGCCCGCCTGGGCTAGATCGCCAATGAATACTTGCACAGACCCTTGCACGGCCGCAGTGGCCGTGGGGGTCAGGAGCAGCAGAGCTGCCAGCCTAGACAGGTGGGATCGGGAGAATCTCATTGGAATCAGGGCACTTGATCGAGGGAGCGAGATCGAAGAATGGAAGCAACGGACGCAGTCACTATTCAAATGCTATTCCCTTTTGCTCAAATGAGCAGTTGCGGCAGGTCATTATTTGGTGGGCAGCCATCTTGAGGAGGCCAAAGGGGCTCCAGGGGGGGGTCTGGACAGGTTATTGGACGCTTTCAGAGGCCCTTGGGATCCCTGAACTGGGCCAGTTTTCATGGAATCCTGGGCCCAGGACTGGCTGCCAAGTCCTCTGTTTGAGCCCGGTCCAGGAATTGTCCAAGAATTAGATTCACAATCTAGAAACTGGATGCAAGCTTAGGCCATGGACAACCCCCTCCACCTCCCTGAAGGCTACGAGTGCCTCCAGTCCCTGGGTGAGGAGGGAGAAGCGCGGGTTCTTCACGCCCGGGGGCCCGAGGGTGATGTTGTCCTACGCCTTGGAGGGGATTCCGAGCGCAGCCAGGACCTTGCCGAACTGGCCGTCCTGGCCGCCGTCGATGTTCCAGGCCTGGCACGCCTCGTGGACTTTGGTCACCTTTCAGCGACTGGAGAGGCCTGGACGGCGCGCACCTGGATCGAGGGCGTGGAACTTGGCGAGTGGGCCCGTGACCAGGACGACGAGAGCATCGCTGACCTGGTCGCGCGGCTCTGCCCAGCCCTTGCTGAGTTGCACGCACGAGGCTTTGTCCACGCGGACCTCAAGCCAGAGAACATCATCGTCAGTCCAGCGGGCGAACCACACATCCTCGACTTCGGTTTGGCGCGCCGTGGCGGTGAGGCGGGGGCCGCTGGCGGTACGCTCTTCTATGTCGCGCCCGAGGTGCTCTTGGGGCGGCCCGCGGAGCCGGCTTCCGATCTCTTTGCTCTGGGGGTTTTGCTGCACGCACTGCTGATTAAAAAGCGCCCTTCCGCCGCTGAGTTTTACGGCAAGTTCCCCGGTTGCTCGTTCTTCGAAGCCAGTTCGACTTCGCCCGCCGACTTGCCCTCGTGGGCCCGCGGCGTTGTGGCGCAGTTGCTCGAGCGCGATCCTTCGCGGCGCCACGCTTCCGCTTCTTCGGTCGCCACTCACCTGCGCACGGTGCTCGGCGGGTCCCTGGAACATCAACCGACTCCCCCTGAACAACACAGCCTCTCCTGGTCGCCCCTCGCTGGCCGCGAAGCGTGGCTCGACAAGACTCTTGGAGAGCGGCTCGAGGTCACCTGGATCGAACTTGCGGAAGGCGACGATTGCGTCGAATGGGCCTCCGCCTTGCGGCTTTGGCTGACCCTGCGGGGAGAGCTTGCGAGCAGTTTGGAGCCCGGCCAACTGGCCGCCCAGCCCGAACCAAGCAGTCGCGCCGTTCTGGCCTCGGCAGAGGACTCCTGGCATCTCGTGGCTGTGGTGGATGAGGCTTCGCGCAGAGCCTTCGCCTACCTTGTGCGAGCCGTCCAGCAAGCCCGTCGGGCGGGATACGAGGGAGCCCACCTGTGCCTTCTCGCCGTGGCTCCGAAGGGTCGTTCGAGTCCCCTGGAAGACCTCACGCCAAGCGCTTTTCCACCCCTCTCCGTGGCAGGTTACGAGGCCTTGCTCAAGGCTGATTTCGAAGGCGACTTGACGGCCCTCGCCACGGAACTCGAGGCCCTTGCCGGAGGCAGCTTGGGGCGGGCCCAGAGCGTTTTGCAAGCCGCCCTCTCCAGCGGCGAGTTCGTCACTGGGGCCCGGGGATTCAAGCGGCGGCCCGGCGCGATGGCTGAACTCGCCATTGAAATGGAAGGCCCGCAAGTCGAGCTTTCAAGGTCCGCGGCCCGGCTCTTCTCGGCCCTCGATATCTGCCTCGGCGCAGCCTCACTCGAGGACTTGCGCGATCTCACAGAACTCGCCGAATCGGAATTTGCAGCAGCTGTGACCGAGCTATGCGCCAATCGCGCTGCTTTCTGGCAAGAAAAGGAAGGTGCGGCGCAGCTCGTCATCACTCGCCGTTTCAAGGACCACGCCAACAGGTTTATCAGCCTCGAAGAGGCTCGGCCCATGTACGCCACACGAGCCGAGAAGGTCCTTGGAGGGGAGCGTGCCCTGTGCCTTTTCGCTGCCCGCGGCGATGCTGCCACGGCCGAGGGAGTGCGCGAGGAAATCGCCCGTGTTCAGGAGCGCGGCGACTTGCCCGGCGCCCTCGACTTGGCCGAACGCTTTGCGCGCACCAGTAGCGATTTCGCCCCCGAGTTCCACCCCCGCGCTGTGGGTGAATTGGCCCTGGCCTGGGCAGCCCTCGGCGTCCCCGAGCGCGCCGAGGCGCTCCTGGACGATCTGGGTGACCAGTCGGGCCCCGCTGCCCTGGGCGTGACTCTGCGCGTTCGCGGCCGCTTGGCGCACCTGCGTCACGACTACACCGGGGCAGAGAAGTTGCTCGCCCAGGCAGCCGAAATCGAGCCCGATGACGGCGGCGAGAGCCTCTTCCGCACGGCCCTCGTGGCCTTCGACACCCACAAGCAGGACAAGCTGGCGAGCTGCCTGCTCGAGGCGCGCAGGCGCTGGCCAGAGCTCTCCGGGCGCTATCGCTGGAGCCTCGAAGCCATCGAAGCCATGGCCTGCTTGCGCCGCGGCGAACATGACGAGGCCCAGGAGCGCTTGCAGCGCCAACTCGATGAGTCTCTCAGCCTCGGCGACGAAGAACGCCAGGCTCTTGTGCGCAACAACTTGGCGCTTCTTGAACGACGCGCAGGACGCCTCGATGAGGCTGCTGAACAGCTCCTTGTCGCGGCCAAGATTCAGGAAGAACGCGGCATGTTGCCCGCCCTCGCTCAGTCCCATGCGATGCTTGGCGCCACCCGCCGCGAACAAGGCGCTCTGCACGAAGCAGAAGCCCTGTTGCAGTCGGCCTTCGAGATCCGCGAGCGCTTGGGAGACACCTCAGGAGCCCTCGCCGCACGGGGCATGCTGGGCCTCGCTTTGGCCGATGGTGGCCGCTTGCGTGCCGCAGCGGATGAACTCGCGACCAGCGTGGAGGTGCTCGGCCGCGCTGGCCGTTCGGCGGATGCGGCGCTACTCGGCGCCAAGTTGCGCGAGCTGCGGGCGCGCATGGAGCAGGCTCCCGAGCGAGCCTTCGCCGAGGAGCCTGCCCCTGATCCCCGAGTGCTTCTCTGCCACGCCCGGGCTGCACTCTTGTGGGACAACCAAGAACTCGGTGGCGAGTATCTGGAGCGTGCGGGAGATCTCGCCGAGCGCCTGGGGCTGTCGGCTCTGGCAAGTGAGATCGAGGGCTTGTCGTTGCTTATCGAGGGCGAGCCGCGCGCTCTTGAAAGCGCGCTCCCGCCGGGGCTGGCCGACCGCGCGGCTGTGCTCGGACATCTGGCCGACCCCCCCGATCGTTTCGAGGGCCAAGAGGCCCTCGAGTGCGCACGCAAGGCAGGCTTCCGCGGCCGCGCCGACCTGGCGGCGCGATTGGCCATGGCGGTGGCCGCGCGCTCCGAAGACGGAACCTTGCGCGCCGAAGCCACTGGCTTGGCACGAGAATCGCTTGAGGCTGTTGAGCGTGGACTGACCGCAGCTGAAGCCGCCCGAGCACGAACAACCCTGCTGGGTCTGCCTGATCCCTGGCCCCTCGACCTGGAAGGCTACGAACACTCGACAAACCTCGACGATCCCATCGACATGGACATCATTTCACTGCTCGACATCAACCATCGCCTCGTGGCCCAAGACGATTTGCCCAGCCTCCTCGGTGAGATCGTCGAGAGCGCCATGGCCGTCACCCGCGCCGAGCGCGGCTTCCTGGTCCTCGAGGAGGACGGCGAACTCGAATTCGACACCGCGCTGCACTCGCGCCGTGGCGATTTGCTTGAGCCCGAGACGGAGGTCTCCCGTTCTATCTTGACCCGCGTGTTGGAGACCGGCAAGACCCTGCGGCTCTCCAATGCCACCGATGATCCGCTTCTCGGAGGAGCGCCTTCGGTGGCCCAACTCGAGTTGCGCTCGATTCTTGTAGCGCCTTTCGAGGTGGAGGAGGGCCTGCGCGGCACGATCTATGTGGATCACCGTCTGCGCGAGGGCGCGTTCACCGAACGCTCCGAAAAACTTCTCGATCTGCTCGCTGGCCAGGCTGCCCTGGCCATCCGGCAAGCCCGACGCTTGCATCAGATCCGCGAGCTGAACCAAAAACTCAACCGCCGAGCCGTGGACCGCGAGGCGGACTTGAAGACGGCGCGCAAAGCTCTCAAGGAGGCCGGCGCTCAGGTGCCCTCGAGTGGCTTGGTGGGCTCGAGCGAGACCATGCGCAGGGTTCATGCCCTTATTGAACGCTGTGCCGCCGTGGATTTGGCGGTGCTCGTTTGCGGGCCGAGCGGCAGCGGCAAGGAACTTGCGGCGCGCGCTCTGCACCTCGATAGCAAGCGCAGCGCTGGCCCCTTCATCAGCGAAAGTTGCGCTGCTCTGCCGGCCAGCCTGATCGAGTCCGAACTTTTCGGCTGCGTCAAGGGCGCTTTCACCGGCGCTGACCGCGACCGCGCAGGCCTCTTCGAGCGCGCCCACGGCGGAACCTTGTTTCTCGATGAGATCGGCGAGTTGCCCATCGAACTACAAGCCAAGCTCTTGCGCGTGATCGAGACCGGCGAGGTGCGCCGTGTGGGTGGCAGCAAGATCCATCGAATCGATTTTCGCCTGCTGGCGGCCACCAACCGCGACTTGCACGCCGAATCTACCGCAGGACGCTTTCGCCCCGATCTCGTCTATCGCCTCGACACCTTGCGCGTGGAGATGCCTGCCCTCAAAGCCCACACCGAGGACATCCCCGAGTTGGTCGAGCACTTCCTGGCCTTGGAGGCCGCTCGCAGTGAGAGCCCCGTGCGCAGCATCGCGCCCGCTGTGCTCGATACCCTCTCGCGCCGCGCCTGGCCGGGCAATGTGCGCGAGTTGGCGAACGAGGTTGCGCGCCTGTGCGTGCTCTCCAGCGGCGATCTCGATGATCCCTCCCTCGTCCGGCCTGCGAATGAGACGCAGGATGAGCGCCTGCTCTCTTTCGATGGCGCCGGCTGCACCCTGGCCGAGCTCGAACAGAAGGCCATCCTGGCGGCCCTCAAGCGCTGCGATGGTGACAAGCGCCGGGCCGCGGAGGAGTTGGGCATCTCGCGGGCGAAGATCTACCAGCGCCTCAAGGAGTGGGAAGGTCTGGCTAGCTGAGCGCCGCCTTCTCCGCAGCCACGAGGTCGTGGAAGCGGCGGAAGAGGTGCGCTGAGTCGAGCGGGCCGGGAGCGGCCTCGGGGTGGTACTGCACGCTGAACACAGGTTCGCTGGTGTGGCGCAATCCCTCGACGGTTTGATCGTTCAGGTTGATGTGGGTCAGCTCGAGGTGCGCCGGTAAATCCTTGCCCACAACTGCGAAAGAATGGTTCTGCGAGGTGATCTCGACCTTTCCCGTGGCTAGGTCGCGTACAGGGTGGTTCGCACCGTGGTGGCCGAAGGGCATCTTCTCGGTGCGCGCGCCGAGCACGATGGAGAGGATTTGGTGGCCGAGACAGATGCCAAAGATCGGCAGCTTGCTGATCAGATCGCTTACGGCGTCGATGGCACCGGTGACGGCAGCAGGGTCGCCGGGGCCGTTGGAGAGGAAGACCGCGTCGGGCTTTCGGGAGAGTACTTCCGCCGCCGGCGTTCCCGCGGGCACCACGGTCGTGTCAAACCCTGAGTGTTGCAAGCTGCGCAGGATGTTGCGCTTGGCGCCGAAGTCGTAGGCCACGCACGAAAAGCGCGGGCCGTCGTGGCCCTTGCCGATAGCGGGATAGGATGGCGAATAGCCTTCATCCCAGGTGTAGGCCTCGGCGCAGGTGACACGACTGGCGAGGTCTTGGCCGTCGGTCGATCGGGCTGCGCGCGCCTTGGCCACAAGGGAGTCCGGGTCGGAGTCGGTGGTGGAGACGATGCAGCGCAGGGAGCCTTCGGTGCGCGTCATGCGCGTCAGCCGGCGCGTATCGATGCCGTCGATGGCCACCACGCCCTGTCGCACCAGCCAAGCATCGAGGGCTTCTGTGGAGCGGTGGTTGCTCGGCTGCGAGGACATCTCCTTCATGATGAAGGCCTCGGACCAGGCTCGTGAACTCTCGTCGTCCTCGCTCGCCACGCCGTAGTTGCCCATTTGCGGATAGGTCATGATGACCACCTGACCGCTGTACGACGGGTCGGTGAGGATCTCCTGATAGCCGGTCATGGCCGTATTGAAGACCAGGTCGCCGGTGGCTTCACCGTCCGCGCCCACGCTGCGGCCCTCCAGAACGAGGCCGTTTTCCACGCCAATCCAGGCTTTCTTGAGAGATGTCATGGCGTGTCGTGCTTGTCTCCCAAGCGGTTGATGAGCGCGGCGGAATAGCCCGCGCCGAATCCATTGTCGATATTCACCACGGAAACACCCGAGGCGCAAGAGTTGAGCATGGCGAGCAGGGCGGCGATGCCGCCGAAGGAAGCGCCGTAGCCCACGGATGTCGGCACGGCGATGATGGGGTTCTCGACGAGGCCGCCGACAACGCTTGGCAGGGCGCCCTCCATGCCTGCCACCACCACCAGCACCCGCGCAGCGCGCAACTCGGCCGTGTTTTCGAGCAAGCGGTGTAGACCCGCCACGCCCACATCACTCATCAAGCGCACCTTGGCGCCCAGCATGCGCGCGGTCAACGCGGCTTCCTCGGCCACGGATTGATCCGAGGTGCCAGCGCTGATCACGGCTACCAGACCAAGTCCCGTATCCGGGGCGGGCAGGCCGCGGGTCAATGCGCGGGCTTGGGGGTAGTGCTCGACATCGCCGAGGTGCCCCGTCACGGCTGCGGCCCCCTCTTCAGTGACGCGCGTCACGAGCAGGCGCTCGTGGTGGCGAGCGAGGGCGGTGCAGATGTCCACCAATTGCGCGGGAGTCTTGCCCGCGCCGTAGACGACTTCCGGGAAACCGCAACGCAACTCGCGGTGGGTGTCGATGCGAGTGTGCCCCAGGTCCAGTACCGGCGGAGCCTTGAGCCGCTCGAGACCTTCCGCCACGGGTAAGTCACCCTCGTGAATCGATACGAGCAGGGCCTCTAGTTCGTGTGTGTTCATGAATAATCCGGGCTCACAGGCTGCCTGGGTAACCGGGCAGCGCGGCGGCACGCTGCCTTGGCCGGGATTCTAGCCCGGTGCCCCCATGAAGGCATCCATCAAAGGCAGCAACACCGGTTGCGCGCGGGCAGCTTGCAGGGTTACCCCCCAGAATCCCAGCAAGCGGCGTTCTACGAGGTACATCTCGGTAAAGCCGCCCCAACAAACCCAGGGAATAAGCGCTGCAAAAGACCGACCGCCTGATGACTCGCTTGCTCGTCACACAGATTGCCTGCCTGGCCGTTCTCATGGTCACCGTGACCGTGTCCCTGAAGTCGAGCCAGCCCAACTGCCCTCGTTTCTGCGAGTTGTAGAGCAGCCTGCCCTGGAGGCGCTGGAGGGGGGAGCGCAGGCAGAGATCAACAAGCAGATCGCGCCACCGCTTGGCGAGCCGCCTGGACAGCGGATTCTGCGCCTCGATCTGGTGAAAATTTACACGGGGCGCACTGGCTCAGCGGAACTGGTCGTCAACATCCTCTGAACAGGCACGGGCGAGGGCCGCCGTCAGCGCGGCAGGGCGTCGATGTCGAGGCTGGCCAGGCGGCCCGCGCCCAAGAGTTCATAGCCCAAGCCAGCGATCATGACCGCGTTGTCGGTGCAAAACTCTGGCCGTGGAAAGCTGACCCTGATGCCCTGCTCTTGGGCTCGCTGCTCGAGCACCTGGCGCAGGCGCAGGTTGCAGGCCACGCCGCCAGCCACCAGAACGGAATGGAGATTTTCGCGCTCGCAGGCTCTTAGGGTCTGCCGCACCAAGGCATCGACCACGGCCATCTCGAAGGAAGCGGCCACATCGGCGCGATCCTCGATGGCCTCGGGCCGGGGCGTGGCGGCCCGGGCGTCGCCACCGCGCAGGTGGTAGAGAACGGCGGTCTTGAGGCCGCTGAAGGAAAAGCCGAGCTCTTGTTTTGGCGGCGAGTAACGCGGGAAGGCGATACTGGCGGGGTCGCCGTCTCGCGCCAGTGCGCTGACCCCGGGACCGCCGGGGTACTCGAGCCCGAGGAGCCAGGCGACCTTGTCGAAGGCCTCGCCTGCTGCGTCGTCGAGGGTGCTAGCGAGCAGCGTCAATGCGAGGGCCGACTCGGCGCGGTAAAGCGAGGTGTGTCCTCCCGAAACCACCAAGGCGATGGCTGGGTAGGGGGACTCGGCGAGTTCCATTCCGGCGGCGTAGACATGGGCTTCGATGTGGTGCACGGCCACCAGGGGCAAGCCATGGCTGAGGGCCAAACCCTTGGCCGCCGAGAGTCCCACGAGCAGAGATCCGATCAGCCCGGGCCGCTGGGTGACTGCGATGGCGTCGAGGCCGGCCAAATCCAGCCCCGCGTCATCCAGGGCGCGGTCGATCACCGGCAGAATCATGCGCAGGTGTGAGCGCCCGGCGATTTCGGGCACCACTCCACCGAAAACTGCGTGCTCTTCGACCTGGCTGTGAACTTCTGACGAGAGCACCCTTCTGCCGTCCTGCACCACGGCTGCCGCGGTCTCGTCGCACGAGGTCTCGATGCCCAAGACGAGGGTCACGGTCTACTCGCCCCCGGCTGCGCGAACCCGGGGAAGGTTGCCAAGAAAGAGCTGCAAGGCTGCACGTAGCACCGGATCCTCGGGGCGCTCGGGCAGGAGCGTTTCCTTGCTGTCTCGCTCCCAGGCGCGCAACTCCACCATGGCTTCCGCAGGAGCCGAGAAGCTGCGTTGCAGGAATCTCTCGATGCCCACGCCCACTTCCTCGGAGACCTCGATCAACACATCGGGAGTCAATCCGAGGGCTCTGCCGTGGCCGAAGTGGCCCTCGAGGCTGCGGTGCGCCGGCGTGTAGTAGAACGAGCTTGTCACCTTGGCGATGGCGTCGTGTTCGGGGTAGCGGTCGATGGTCTGCACCATGCCCTTGCCGTAGGTTGCTTCACCTACCAAGACAGCCGCGCGGTGGTCTTGGAGTGCGCCTGCCAGGACTTCGCTGGCGCTGGCCGAATACCTGTCGATCAAGACCACTAAGGGCAGGCCCAAGAATTTGGCCCGGTCGGCGTGGGCCCATTCGATATTTGGCAGTCCGCGCCCTTCGACCGAGACGATGCGTCCTTCGGCGATGAAGCGTTGGGCGATTTCGATGGCTGCGGAGAGCACGCCGCCGCGGTTGCCGCGCAAGTCCACTACCAGGGCGCGCAGGCCCTCTGCCTGGAGGCTTCTGATGGCCTGGTCGAACTGATCCGTGGTTTGCTTGCTGAAGCCCACCAGGGCCAGGTAGCCGATGCCGCGCTCTTCGTCGACGAGGGTCACATGCCGCACGGAGGGATCGCTGAGTTCCTGGAGCACGATGTCGTGGCGGCGGCGCCTACCGTCGAGGCCCTCGACTTCGACTTGCAACAGGCGGCCGACTTCGCCGCGCAAGAGAGCGTAGGCCTCTTGGCGTTCGAGGCCTTCCAGTTGCGTGCCGTCGATGGAGAGCAGGGTGTCACCCACGCGCAGGCCAGCCCGGTCAGCGGGGCCATCGGTCACGGGGAAGAGCACTTGGGCGGGCATTTCGCCACCACGAAAGACGACACCGATGCCGCGGAAGTGGCCGCTCGTGTCGCGCTCCATGAGAACCCGCTGTTCGTCGGTGTAGTAGCTCGAGTAGCTGTCGCCCAGACGCTCCTCGAGTCCTGCGAACATCCCCCGGATAGCATCACGGCCGAGCTGTTTGCGGTCGATGTCAGCCACATGGGTGTCGAGCAAGAACCGGCGCACTTCCTTGTAGTGGGCGATGTCGGGCGCTTCCTGGCCGGGAAACACGCGGGCCAGGAGCAGCATCAGTCCCATGCCGAAGAGGGTCCCGAGTAGGAATAGCCCGTTGCCCAGCCAGGGGCTGGACAGGTCGCGGCGGGAGCGTTGCCGCCCGGCGCTCTCGTGGGGCCCGTGGGCCAGCGGGGGAGGGGGTGCGTCGTTCATGAGGGCCGCCAGATTCTACAGGTTTGTTGGGGCCCGTCCCCCGAGCCCGGATTCAGCCCGAGCCGCCGCTTCAGACGCTCAATTCCGCCAGAGCTTCCTGGGCCTCTGCGTCGTTCGGCGCGACGCCGTGCCACGAGGCCTTGCCTTCCATGAAGGAGACGCCCTTGCCGATGGTGGTGTGGCAGATCAAGGCGCTGGGGCGAGCGGTCTCTTCCCGGGCGGCGCACAGGGCAGCGTCGATGGCTGCGATGTCGTGGCCGTCCACATCGATCGCATGCCAGCCGAAGGCTGCGTACTTTTCGCGCAGGTCGCGTACATCCATGACTTCGCGCATGACGCCGTCGATCTGGATGTTGTTGAAGTCCACCAGGACGGTCAGATTCGCGAGGCCGTAGTGCGCCGCGCTGGTGGCCGCTTCCCAGATCTGTCCCTCTTCGCTCTCGCCATCAGAGGAAGTGACATAGACCCGCGTGGGCCAACCGTTGATCTTGGCCGCCAGAGCCATGCCCTGGGCCGTGGAAAGGCCCGTGCCCAAGCTACCCGTGCTCATGTCGATGCCGAGCTCGGGGTTCTTGTGCGGGTGACCCTGGAGTGGCGAGCCCAGCTTGCGAAAGCTCTTCAACATCTCGCGCGGGATGATGCCCTTGTGGGCCAGGACGGCGTAGAGGCCGGCGCAGGTGTGACCGTTGCCGAGCACGAAGCGATCGCGCTTGGGGTCGTGCAGGTTGCCCGGCTCGATGCCCATGTGCTCGACCCACAGGGTGGCCATGAAGTCAGCCATGCCCAGGGGCCCGCCGGGGTGCCCGCAGGCGGCGGCGTGCACCATCTCGACGATGTCGACGCGAATCTGGCGCGCCACGGCTTCGATCTCTTGCTGTTTCTTGGGGGTGAGAGTCATGGTCCTATGCGTTTTTCCTGCGCAGCAGGTCGCGGGAGCGGGAGGCGATCGATTGTGCGTCGAGGCCGTATTTTTCGAGCAGTTGGTCCGCCGTGGCGCTCTCGCCAAAGCTGTCACGAACCCCCACAACCTCGATGGGCACGGGAGCGTGGTGGGCGAGGAGTTGGCTCACCGCGCTACCCAGGCCGCCGATAGCCTGGTGTTCTTCGGCGGTCAGCACTGCGCCGCAATCGCGCGCCGCGGCCACCAGGATGTCCTTGTCGAGGGGCTTGATGGTGGCCATGTTGATCACCCGGGCGTTGACTCCTTCGGCTGCCAGGATCTCGGCTGCTTCGAGCGCTGCCGAGAGCTCGACTCCGCAAGCCACCAGCGCCAAGTCGTTTCCCGCGCGAACCTGTGTGCCGCGGCCGATCTTGAACACGTAGTCCTCGTCAAAGATGACCGGGGTCTTGGCCCGCGAGAGGCGCACATAGACCGGCCCGTCGTGGGCGGCCACGGCGCGAATCGCGAGTTTCGCTTCGATGGAGTCAGCGGGCACGATGACCGTCATGTTTGGCAGGACCTGCATCAAGGCCAGGTCCTCGAGCATCTGGTGCGACTTGCCGTCCTCACCCACGGTCAGGCCAGCGTGGGTGGCGCAGATCTTGACATTCAAATTCGGAATGCAGACCGTCTGGCGAATGGGCTCCCAGGCTTTGCCGGCAGCGAACATGGCGAAGGAACTGGCGAAGACCACCTTGCCCATGGCGGCCAGGCCGGCTGCCGTGCCCATCATGTTGGACTCGGCCACGCCCATGTTGAAAAAGCGCTCCGGGAAAGCCTGGGCGAAGGTTTTGGTGCGTGTCGAGCCGGAGAGGTCGGCATCGAGAACGATGATCTCCGGGTTGTCTTTCCCAAGTTCCGCCAGCGCGACCCCGTAGGCGTCACGGGTTGCGGCTACTTGGACGGCGGGGGGGGTCAAGGTGCTGGTCACTCTTCGTATGGGGAGGGAGGGGTTTCTGAAAAAACCCGCGCTGGGGCGCTGGTCTGGGCCTGCGTTGTACTCAGAGGTCCCGAGCGCTTCAAGAAGCTCCTGGAGGGCAGGGCGTGTCCCCTGCGGAGGACGCAGGCGGGCCCCGATCAGGGGGGGGCTTGGGGGGAGCCCAAAGTAGCGTAAGTTCGCTTGCGCCATATGCTTGGCGCGTGATCTACTCGGGTTGGTGGGCTTTGGCACGGCACTCGCATAGCCCGCCTATTGTGCAGCCATTGCGTGGCACTGCCTTGACCTGGCAGCCCCTCACAGGCCTTCCGCACAGCACTCAGCAGCCCACCCAAACTCATCCTCATCCCATGCGACGCAACACCCTGCAACTCGTGACCGCCAGTTTCCTCGTTGGCCTGGCCCTCTCCGCCCCGGCCCTGGCCCAGGAAGCTCAAGAGAGCACCACGCCCCTCGACCGCGCCAATCAGACCTTCAAGGCGGCGGACAAGAACAACGACGGCACCCTCGACCTCCAGGAAGTCGCCCAGGCGCAGATCCCGCGCTCGGTAGTGCAGACCTGGGACAAGGACAAGAGCCGTGGGCTCTCACGCGATGAATTCCTCGGCTACTACCGCCAGCTGATGGTGAATGCGGGCAAACCGACCGGCGCCGATCTCGACGCCAAGGTCAAGCGCATCGAAGCGGCGCGCAAGGCCCAGCAAGATCGTGAAGCTCGCCGCCGGGCGCAGGCCGCCAATCAACAGTCGGGGTCCGATGCTACCTCGGGCGACGCCAACGCCAGCGAGTCCACCGCAGACAAGTACAAGCGCGCCCAGGCCGCTCTCAACGATCGCCTCTCGCGGGCCAAGGCTTCCAGAGAAACCGCCTCGAAGGAGCAGGCCAAGCTCACCGATCGGGCGCGCAACGCGGGCGTTCAGGGTGCCACCGCGGGCGCATCAGGGGCCGACGCGCAAGAGACCGATGCGCAAGAGACCGTGAAGACCGTGCGCGAACGCCTGGCGCGGGCCGAGGCAGCTCTCGCCAAGCGCGCCGGCAAGGGTGACATGACCCGCGAGCAATACGATGCTTTGCAAGAAAAGCTCGCTGACCGCGCCCGCGGAGTGTCGGCCGGTTCGGGCACCGAGACGAGTGATTTGAGTGGCGTGCCCGCGGCAGCGCGGCAGAAACTCGAGCGCGCCTTTGTCGCCCTGGAGAAGCGCGCTGCGGCGGGCAACTGGAGCCGCGAGAAGCTGGCCCAGGAAAAACAAGAGCTGACGAAGCGCGCCCGGGACGCCGAGGCGGACAAGCCGACAGGCGCTGAGACCGAAGGCTTGACGCCGCTCGAGCGCCGTCAGCGCGAAGCTAGGCGGCGCGCCGCCGAGGCCCAAAAAGCCGCTGCCGAAGCCAAGCAGCGCGCCGAGCGTGCCGCTGCCGCCCGCCAGCGCGCCGCCGAGGCCAAGCGACAGAGCGATGCCGCCGCCAGGCAGCGCGCCCAGGCCCAACAGGCCGATGCGGCCGCCCGGAAGCGCGCAGCCGAGGCCCGCGAGCGTGCCAAGCAGAAGCCCGCCGCGAAGCCCGCCCCCAAGCCCGTCAAGGACAAGCGCACCAAGCAGAAGCCCGTCAAGCTCAAGCGCACCGAGCCCTGATTCCGCGCGAGTCCGACGCGCCCCAAGCTGCCCCTTCCCAAGTTAATGGAGAGCGCCCGGCCTTTTTAGGGCCGGGCGCTTTTTTCCTTCGAGGCTTCTTTATGGGCTCGAAGGTGCGGGTGGCGGTCACGCGGCTTCGCCAGGGCCTCCTTGGAGAACCGCACTCACTTTTTCATCGCCGACTCGCCAGGCGTAGCCGTTTTCGATTTCGCCGTTCGCTCCGGGGATCAGGACCCGGAAGGGGTTGTCGCCATCGACGCAGCAGCCAAGGCGCGTGAGTTCCTTTTCAGCCTTCCGAATCTCGCGCTTGTGGTTGGAGAGGTTGGCGAGCAGGTTGACCTCACTGAACTCAGCGAGAGTGGGCTGGCCGAGGCTTGTGGCACTCTGCTGCCGGTGCAGTTGGATGTTGATCTCGCGGATGGCATCGGCTCGTTCACGCATTTCGCGGTGGATCATCCTGATCAGCGGGATCAGACGGTCGGCTCCTGTGTAGTCGTAGGCGTTGTACATGGCTTGGGCTCTCTGTGTTGTTTGGGGCTACGCTCCATGAGCCGGATCTGGACCGGAACCGGGCGGGCTCGGCGCTCTTTTTGGGTTCATTCATACCGCCGACCTTGCGGATCACCTCTGGCGGCCTTTCAGAGCACTTTCTTTGACGATTATGTGACCCTTCGGAATAATGCCGCAGAATGGCCGCTCTGAATCACGCCTGCACCTCTTGCCCTTGCGGCCCCCCCCCTCTGCATGCCTGCCCCCCAGCTCGACATCACCCACCGCCTCGAGTTCTCCGCGGCACATCGGCTCCACGATCCGGCGCTCGGCGACGAGGCCAACCGCCAACTCTACGGCCCCTGCAACAACCCGAACGGTCACGGCCACAACTACGAGGTCGAGGTCACCGTGCGCGGTGAGGTGCCGCCCTCGGGCATGATCGTGGACCTCAATGTCCTCGCGCTGATCATGGACGAGGAAATCTTCGCCCAGGTGGACCATAAGCACCTCAACTGTGATGTGCCCTTCCTCGAAGGCCTCGTCACCACAGCGGAGAACCTTTGCGTTGCCTTCTGGCAACGAGTGCAGCCGCGCATCCTGGCCCTTGGGGGCTGTCGTTTGCTGCGCGTGCGTGTCTACGAGTGCAAGAACTCCTACGCCGATTACCATGGACCCCAGTTATGAGCATCAACGCATTGATCCGGGAGCTTCTCCTGCAGCTGGGCGAGGATCCTACCCGCCCCGGGTTGCAGCGCACTCCCGAGCGGGTTGAGGCATCCCTGGCAGAATTGACCTCTGGCACCCACGCCAGCGTTGCCGATGTTGTGGGCGAGGGGGTCTTTTCCGAAGACTGCTCCGAGATGGTGCTGGTCAAGGACATAGAGTTCTACAGTCTCTGCGAGCACCACCTCTTGCCCTTCTATGGCCGCATTCATGTGGGCTACATCCCCAACAAGCAGATCATCGGCCTCTCGAAGATCCCGCGCATCGTGGATGTCTTCGCCCGCCGCTTGCAGGTCCAGGAGCGCATGACGGTTCAGATCGCCCAGGCCATCGAAGAGGTTCTAGAGCCCAAGGGCGTGGGCGTCGTGGCCGATGCGGCGCACCTGTGCATGATGATGCGCGGCGTGCAGAAGCAGAACTCCTCCACCATGACCTCGTGCCTGCTCGGCGGTTTTCGCTCAGACGCGCGCACCCGGGCTGAATTTCTCGGCCTGGTGCATCCGCGCTGAGGCGGGCCGCTACAATCCGCGCGATGGAAGGGATCAATCTGGCTTCCCAGTTCTGCTTGCAGCTCGCCTTCGGCGTGCTCCTGGCCCTGGCCTTTGTGCCCCGGGCGCCAGTGGGGCGTTTGTTCTACCGGCTCATGGGCACCACCGCCCTGTTGCCCCTGTTGGTGGCAGCAGTCCTGCCCTTGACCCATGGAGAGCGCCCCTGGAGCGACCCTGCTGTGCTGTCCACCTGGGCGGCCGTGGCGGCCTGGCCCTTCTTCTCGGGCTCCCTGCGCGGCAAGGCCTGGGCCCTGGCCCTCGGCTGGGCTCTCCTCGCCTGTGTGGCCGCTCTGGTCTTCACCCTGGGGCGCGTGCTGCCCACATCTAGAGCGCCTGAGCTGGCCCTGGCGGCCCTCTCAGCCCTCGCCACCGGCGCGGTGGCGGGTAGCGTGGGGCTGGCCATGGTCCTGGGGCATTGGTACCTGACCGTGCCCAAGTTGAAGGTCGAACACCTCGGCCGGCTCAACCGCGTGACGATCGGGGCTCTGCTCGCCTCGGTCCTCTGCCTGGGCCTGAGCCTGTTGCTCTTCCGCGAGCGCCTCGACACCGAGACGGCCTCGCTTTTCGGTCCCCGGGGTCTGTTCCACCTGGGCACGCGGGTGCTCGTGGGGCTGGTGCTGCCCCTGCTCTTTGCGGCCATGGCCCGGGGGTCCTTGCAGTACGGCAATACGCGCTCGGCCACGGGCATCCTCTACGCCTCCACGGTGCTGGTTCTGATCGGCACGGCCCTCTCCCTCAATCTGCAGGACTCCTACGGGCTGCCCTTGTGATGAGCCCATCCGATTCCCTCGGCCCGCCCGTGCAGCTGCGCTTTGATTGCGAGTGCGGGGCCCTGCAAGTGGTGCAGATCGCCCCGGCGGAAGGCGCTCCCGAGTCCCTGGAGTGCAGTCGCTGCGAGGGCACCCTGGTCCTCGAGGCTGGCCGCTTGGATGGGGATGGCGGACTCTTCGCCTGCCAGCTCTGCGGCCACCCCGAGCTCTTCTCCAAGAAGGATGTGCCCCGGGCATTGGGGCTCATGGTGGTGGCTGTGGCGGCCGTTCTGGCGCCCTGGACGAACTACGCCAGCTTGGCCGTGGCGGCGGTGATCGACTTCGCCCTGTATCGCTGCATGCCCGATGTGCTCGTGTGCTACGAATGCCAGGCCGAACATCGCGGCTACGCCTCCGAACCGCGCCATCCTGGCTTTGACCGCGAAATCGCCGAGCGCCTGGCCTTTGGCAAACGCGCCGTCATGGGCAAGCCCATGCGCGCAGGCGGCACGGCCGGGGCTCCCGAGCCCGAGCACTGAGTTGAGTCTCGGGCGCTGGCGTGCCCGAGAGCTGAATGGGCAGAAAAAAACGCGGCGAGCCGGAGGGCCGGTTCGCCGCGAAAAAATGGGGGGCAGGGCAGCTTAGCCATGGTCGCTGCAGGTGCCCGGGCCCCCAGGCGTCTCACTCAATGAAACCGCAAGAGATGAGGGTCCACGAGCTCGGCCAGGGGCCTGTTGGGTTTGTGACTAGTGTCGATTGTGATCACCTCCATTGGGTTGGATGAGTCCCTGCGGACTTGTGGCTTGTCCGGGGGGCCAGAGACCCTCGTCCCGCCGGACTGTACAGTTCACTCTACACCCATTCACTCTACACCCAGCCGTGGAACGGCGCTGGGGAGAAATCTGGCCCGGACGCAGAAATTGGCCGGAGTGCCGCCCTTGGGATGGGCGCGGGGCGTGACGCTCAGAAGGAGAGCGTCAGGCCCAGGGCGATAACTTTCGTGTGTGGGCCATCGGAGGGGGTCCCTGCGTCATCGCCGCTGTTGCTGGCGTCGATGTAATTCAGTTGCCACTTGATGTCATGGCCTGCGATGTAGCGGTTCACGCCCACGGTGAAGGTCTCGCGGTCGAAGCCAACCACGGCCTTCTCGTCATCGTAGTTGTCGAAGCGCATCGCCAGCTCGTACTTCTCCGGCACCAGCATGTAGCTCGCCGTGACGCTCCAGGGGGTGGTGGCGCCGACTTGCTGCTGGAAGAAGGGGTTGGCGGGCGATGTCGCCTCGTTGAAGCCCGCGCCCCAGTGCAGCCATTCCGCTTGCAGGCTGAAGCGGCCTTGCACCAAGTACGCCGACCAGGCCCAGACTCTGCCGCTGGCCGAGGTGGCGGAGTCATCGGATACGGCCAGCCCCAGGCTGGCGCGGGTGCCCGGCCCCGCCTTCCAGGCGCCCTCCCAGGGCAGTTCCGCCTCGCCCACGAGGTTCAGGTTCATGCTCAGGTTCGTGCGCCACTCGTCCAAGGCGCCATCGGCGCCGTTCTGCAAGGCGGCTGCCCAGTGGAAGCGCCCGTGGTCGCCGTTCACCATGAAGCCTTGATCGCGAACCGATGCGAAGAGCCCGTTGCGGGTGCGCTGGATGAGCAACAGGTCCCGGGCTTCCACTGTGCCCGAGCGCAGGAAGGGCTGCTTGAAGCGGCCCAGGGTGGCGGTGATTTCCGGTCCCAGGGCAAAGCTGGCCCAGGCGTCCTCGAGGGTCATCCTCCCCGATTGGGCCTCGCCGGTGATGCGGTACTCAAAGCCTGCCGTTTGGCCGCTGACATTCAGGCGCAGGTTGTCGACGAGCCAGCCGCTGAGGCTTCCGGGCCCGGGATCCGGGATCAACTCGTCGCTGTGGCCGTAGCTGGTGCGCAGGTAGCCCCAGATGCGGACGGCCCCCTCGGGCTCGCCCGAGAGGTCCTGGACCGTGGCGAGTTCTTGTTCCAGGAGAGCCCACTCCGTTTCGGATGCGATGGTCTGGGCTGTACCGGTGGCGACGAGGGTCAGGCTGGCAGAGAGGGCGAGAAGGATGTCTTGCATGGGGAGGAGAGCCTTGGGGCCTTGGGGTAGGTGCGAGGATGGCCTCCGCGAGGCTCTTCGGAAAGCCTCATGAGCAATATTTTGGAGGGTGCCCTCCAGGGACCAGGGACCAGGGATGGGCCGCAGGGGCTGCAGCAAAACAGAAAACAGGGCCCCGCGACGCGCGCGAGGGCCCTCTGGATCCTAGAAAACTGATCCTAGAAAAGGAACAAGGCCCCGCGACGCGCGCGGGGCCTTGCCTTGGAGAGCATGTCCGCCGACCGCGACGCGCGCGGGCAGGGGATGGCTTGTTGAGTCGACCTAGAAACCGAGGGACAGGCCCAGGGTGATGGTGTCGGTCTCAGTGACAGCAGTATCCGAACTGATCGTCGAGTACTGCAGTTGCCACTTGGCGTCGTGGCCGTTGATGTAACGGTTCACGACAGCCGTGATGACGGTAGTGTCGTCGGCGGTGTCGAGGTCATCAAAACGGACTGCGGCTTCGTAGTTCGCGCCGAAGAGGTAGCCGAGGCCAATGCTGAAGGGGCTGTCGTCGCCGACAGTAGCATCGCGATCTGCCATCTCTGCAGAGAGGGAGATGCCGCCCATGGTCAGGGTGGCATCGATGCCCATCTGCATCCCGTCGGCGAGAGCGCCGTCGTCGTTGACACCGAGACCAATGTTGAGGTTGGTGCCCTCGGCACCGTTGTAGCCGCCCTCGACATTCGAAGAGGTGCCCATCACATCCATGTCGATGCGTGCGCCGTAGGCCCATTCGTCCATGGTGCCGTCACTGCCGTTCATCACGGCGAGTTCCCAGTTGATGCGGCTCATTTCGCCCGAGAGCGAGAGACCAGCATCACGGCCAGAGTACTGGCCGCCGAGGCTACTACGGCCGACGAAGAGGGTGTTGTTGCGGTCGATGCCATTACTGCGCAGGAAGGGCATGCGGAACACACCCATCTTGCCGTTGACGCCCTCGCCGATGGCGAAGGTGCCGTAGGCGTCGGTGATGCCGGCAACACCGCCGCCGCCACCAGTCCACAGTTCGCCCGCATCAGCGAAGTCAAAGCCGATCATGTATCCGTAACCAGAACCCACCGAGCCGGACAGGTTGACCCGTGCGGCTGCGATTCCGAATCCGAGGGTGTCGGTGTCGCTGTTCGATGTGAGGGTTCCGATCAACCAGCCACCCATTGCGGGGCCACTGGCATCTTGAGTGAGCGGGGCGTTGTTAAGCGCCGCCAGCTCGCTGTCTAGCTCCGGCCATTCCGTGTCGGAGGCGAAGCTGCTAGCGCCGACCAAGGTCGTGGCTAGCGCACTGAAAACAAACTTGTTCATTTTGGTATGCACTCCAAAGAGAGAGAGAGGACCACTGAGTGAAGGGATGGGGGTTCTAGAGCGCGCAGAGAGTGCCGCTCCATTACGGCTGAGAACAGACCCAGCCGGGGTTTTTTTTCACCTTGAGACCGATGGCTCCTTCGGCGGCAGGCTCGCTGGCGCGTCCCCAAAAGGCCTCTTGAGCCTCCCAGAACGCGCTAAGTTTTGTTGGGACAAGGGGTTACGGCTATCGAATCTTGCGCAAAGGGCATGCCCGGTAGGGGACCAGAGCCAAGGTCCAGGTTGCTTTAGAAGAGTCCAAGAATGCGACTTGTGGCTCTAATGCTTTGGAAAACAGGGACTTAGGTGCGCTGCCCTGGTTGGGACAGACCCTTGCGAAGGCAACGGGCCAGAGTCTCCCGCCCGGGGCGGAACTCTCGGAATCCCGAGGGCCTGGGCGCCAAAAGAGCCCCGGATTGCCGATGATTCCCGTCCATGGTCCCCTTGGTGGGGAACATTCGATCGGTTTGGCGTCCGGCTCCCGCGGCGGCGGAGCCCCAGACCCGGTGCAGGGGCTCTATATATTAATAGTCAAGCCCAGTCACCTGCGAGGGCCCCCGGAGCCCCCCCTCAGCGCTCTTCGAGGTACGGCGCGAGGAGTGCGTCCTTGGATGCGATCTCTTCCAAAAGCCGCTCGGGCGGGTCGTATCCCACAAGAGAGCAGGCCACGAGTCGGGCCTCGAGGCGCTCGCGGGCGGCCACGGTGTACGCGAAGTCGTAAAACTCCTCGTCCAAGAAGCGCGGGTCCACGCCGCGGATGTGCTCAGCGGCGGCGAGGGCCATCTCAGCGGCCAGGACCTCGGTCCAGCTCTCCCGGATAGGCTGCACGAGGTTGCAAAGTTCCTGGGCCAGAGCCTCCGCGCTGCCGGCTTGATCCATCTCCAGGGCACCCAGGCCCAGGAGCAGGGCCCGCACGAGATGGCGATCCGGGGCGCGCCGGGCCTTGATGCGGCCCCCAAGCTCGTCCAGGGCCTCGCGCAGGGCTGTCAGGCCCTCGTTCTTGTCGTTGCCGTTCCTTTTGTCGTCATGCATCACTCGTGGTCCTTGCGGCGGTCGCGTTTGAGGGCTCCGCGGCGGCTCTTGGCGTCCAGGCGCCGTTTGACCGAGCCGCGGGTGGGGCGGGTGCGGCGGCGCTTCTTCTGAGCAGCCAGGGCTCCACGCAGGAGGGCCGCCAGGCGCTCCCGGGCTTGCTCGATGTTGCGTGCCTGTTCACGGTGGTTCGATGCGTGCAGCACCAACTCGCCCTCCCCCGAGAGCCTCGATGACAGGCGTTGCAGAACGAGGTGTCGCTGGGCATCGCTCAGGGAGCGGCTATTGCGCACATCGAAGCGCAGGATGGCCTTGCTGGCCACCTTGTTGACATTCTGGCCACCGGGACCACCCGAGCGGGCAAAGCTGAGTCGCAGCTCGTCTGCTCGAATAGTCAAGCGCTGACTGACGACCAGGGCGTCCATACTGGCTAGCCCGGATGATTCATGAATACGTGCCTGAATCGGTCCAACTTGGTTCCCGGTGGTCTGCTTCGGGTCAATCGAAGCGGGCGCTGGCTGGCCCCCGAGGCGACCTGGACAGGTTGCCCGGGACGCCAGGATTCGGAAAGTACCGCCAGGGGCCAAGAGGGCGGCGAGGCCGCCCGTTTGGGATGGTTCAGGTGCTTGGGCATGAACAGTCCGCGCTAGAGGCCTTTTCGGAGAGCCTTGAAGGTGAAAATGCCCGTGGAGTGGCCGTCGGAGAAGCGCATGGTGAGGGCGTAGTTGCCCACCAGGGCCAAATCGCCCTGGGTCAAGTCCTCGGCCACCGTCGTGGGATCCAGGAGCCGCACGCCCGTGGATTCACTGACGCACTGGGCGCAGGGGCATAGCCGGCGCAGGCCGGCCGCCGTGTACTCGCTGGTTTCTCCATCGCCCCACAGAATCGTCACCCGCTTGGGGTTGCTCTGGGTGATGGTCTTGGGCTGGAAGGAAGTCATGGATCGTGCCTGACGGGCGCATCAGCAGCGCAACCCGTCCGGGGAGCGGGCGATGGATACAGGGTGCCATGGACAGTCGCCCATGGGTCCATGGAATGGTGGGCGGGACCGGATTTGAACCGGTGACCCCTTGATTTTCAGTCAAGTGCTCTACCAACTGAGCTACCCGCCCGGGCCAACTCGCGCGCTATTGGCGAGGGCAAGGCAGGGAAGTATGCCGCGCTCCCTGCGTGGGTCAACCGCTGGCACCGGAATCGGCACCCCCTGGCCTCACAAGTTTCAGTCTCGGGCGCCTGCGGCCCGGGCCAGGACTGCCCGGGCTTCCGCTGCATCCCGTCCGATCTGGGCCGTGAGGGCTTCGAGGCTGTCGAAGCGCTGCTCTCCGCGCAGGCCCTCGAAAAACTCGATCTCCAGGCGTTGGCCGTAGAGATCGCCCTCGAAATCAAGAAGATGCACCTCCACCAAGGGCTGCGCAGGCGGCGTGCCGTCCAAAGTCGGCCGATAACCGATGTTGCACACCCCATTCCAAGAGCTGTCAACCTTGGCCGAATGCCCCTTCGCCAGGCGGTGAGCCCGCACGGCCCAGACCCCCGGGGGCGGGTGCAATTCATGTTGTAGGTCCATGTTGGCCGTGGGGAAGCCCAACTTGCGTCCCAGGCCAGCCCCGCGCACCACCCGGCCCAGGACCGAGGGCCGTCGCCCCAGCATCGACGCGGCGCCATTCAGGTCGCCTAGCTCCACTGCCTCGCGGATGGCCGTACTCGAGACGGCGCGCTCGTGGGCCATGACCTTTTGGACCACCAGCACCTCATGGCCGGCTTCGCGCAGCCAGGCCGGAGTGCCCTCGCGCTCCGCGCCGAACTTGCTGTCGAACCCCAGAACAAAACTGCACGCGCCCAGGCCACCGAGCAGCACGGTTTCAAGGAAGTCGCGGGCCGACATGCGGCGCAGATTGTCATCAAAGACGAGGGCCAGGGAGTGCTCGATGCCGGCCCGCTCGAAGAGTTCGAGGCGGTGGTCGAGGGTCGTCAGGGTGCGCGGCGCGTGGCCCAGAAGGATCGTCTTCGGGTGGGCCGCGAAGGTCACCACCGTGGAGCGTGCCCCGCGTTTGCGGGCCTGGGACACATTGGCGGCCAGGATCGCCTGGTGCCCGAGGTGCACTCCATCAAAGACGCCGATGGAAATTACTGTGCCGCCCGCGGGTGTCGGCGGCAGGTCGAGGTAGCTTTGGCTCTCGATCATGGCCCGCTACTTGGCGGCCTTGGCCACAGCTTGCTTGTAGTCGTGGATAAGGTTGTCGAGGGCGACTTTGTTGCGCAGCTTGTCGGCGGGGGACATGCGGTCCACCAGCAGCACGCCTTCGAGGTGATCCTGTTCGTGTTGGATGACCCGTGCCTGAAAGCCCTCGTACTCGGCTTCGAAGGCTTCGCCGCTGACAGTCTGCGCGCGGATTTTGCAGCGCATGGGCCGCATGACTTCGCCGTAGATGCCTGGGAACGACAAGCAGCCTTCCTCATAGCTGTCCCTTGGACCGGACAGTTTGACGATCGTGGAGTTCACCAGGACCAGCTCGTCGCCCTCTTCGCCGGTGTGGTTGAGCACCAAAATGCGCAACCCGATGCCCACCTGGGGTGCGGCCAGGCCCACGCCACCGGAGCTGCGCATGCGCGCCAGGAGCCTATCCACCTTGGTTCGCAAATCGTCATCAAAGGCCACCACGGCCAGAGCCTCCTGGCGCAGCACCGGGGCAGGGAAGATGCTGATTTCATACTCGGGGGGCTCGGTCATGGTGCAGAGTTTATAGCCCGCATTGACGGCGCGGGGTTTCGTGCCTAAGATTTTCCGCCGCGACTCCCCGGATGCGGGCCGGATGCTGGGGCTGACAGCGGAAGAGTTCAAGTGGATTACACCAAACACATTCAGAAGGCCGAGGAAGCGGCGCGTCGCAAGAACTACGACTTCGCCATCGAGTTGTACCAGCAGTTGCTCGAACTCGACGCCGACCAGGGCAATGCTCGGGCGGGGCTGCGGCGCGCGCTCAAGTTGCGCCACGATGCGAAGAAGGGCGGGCGCTTGCTGCGCGCCCTGTCCGGTGCCGGACCCCTGGCCTTGGCCAAGACCCTACGCAAGGCCGGGCGCGTGGACGGCTGTATCAAGGCCATCGAACAGTACCTGGCCAAAAACCCCCTCGATATCGACGCCAACCTGATGCTGGGCGATGTGCTCGCCGAGGGGCAGTACTTCAAGTCGGCCTGCGCCGTGTTCGAGTTCATCGCCGAGATCGCGCCGAAGAACCCCGACGGCCTCAAGCGCGCCGGTGCCATGATGTATCAATTGGGCGAACACCAGGGCGCCCTCGACTTCTACGAGCGCGCCCTTGAGGCCGACCCGCGCGACCAGGAAGCGATCAAGCAGCGCAAGAACCTGGCGGCCGAGACGGCCCTTTCCCGGCGCGAAGACGGAACCATCAAGCACAGCCGAGACGAAATCAAGGACAAGGGCGAGGCCCGCAGCCTCGAGCGCGCGGGCAAGTTGCACCGCAGCGATGAGGACCTGCGCAGAGACCTCGCGCGCCTCGAAGAGCTCTATGCCGAGGCACCCTCGGATCCCGAGCTGATGATTCAGCTCAGCAGCGTGCACGAGGCCTTGCGCGACCCCGAGACGGCCCTCGATTTCGTCGAGCGCGCTCTGGACTACAAGAAGGGCTCTCCCGAGCTCCAGGCGCGGCAGGTCAAATTGCGTGAGAAGTGTATTAAGCGCGCCCTCTCCCGGGCCGACCGGGAGGGCGACACTGAACGGGCCAACCAGCTCGAGGCCGAGCTGCAGGAGTTCCAGTTCGAAGCCCCGCCGATGCCAGCCTGCGCCTGGCCCTGGGGCGTCAATGGCTCAAGGCAGGAGCCCTGGACAAGGCCGTGGCCGAGTTCCAGAAGGCCGTGGAGGACCCCCGAGTGGGGGTGGATGCCCTGGTTCAGCTGGGATTTGCCTTCCAGCGCAAGGGTTTTCTCGATCTGGCCCGCAAGAACTACGAGCGCGCCCTGGACGGAAGTTCCGGCACCGACACACGCTCGAAGGAGATTCTTTACAATCTCGGCTCCATTGCCGAGTCCGAAGACCAGACCGATGAGGCGCGCACTTTCTTTGCGCGCATCTTCGAAATTGACATCGGCTACAAGGATGTGGCCGCCAAGATGGAGCACTACAAGTAACCTTCTCGATTTATGCCGAATAACAAACAAGCAGCCAAGCGACTGCGCCAGAGCGAAGAGCGCCGCAAGGCCAACAAGACAGACCGTAGCGCCATGCGCACCGCCGTCCGCCAGGTCCTTGAGGCCGATACCTCCGAGGCTGCCCAGGCCGCCTTGCAGATTGCCAACAAGCGCATCGACAAGGCATCGAAGCGCAATATCTTGCACGACAACGCCGCCTCGCGTCTCAAGAGTCGCGTGGCTCGTGCCGCCAACTCCAAGTAGCACCCTCCGGGCGAGAGCTCTTGAGTGCCCGGCGAGATCGCACGGACCGCCCTCATGATTGACTTTCTTCCCCAGAACCGGGGCAACTTGGTGGCCCTGCGCTTCATAGGCAAGGTGGGCCATGCCGAGTTCGAACAACTAGGCCCCCTGCTCGACGCGCAAATCGAAAAGGACGGCGGCACCATCAGGCTGTTCCTCGACCTTGGCGAGTTCGAAGGCTGGCAGGACCTGCATGCTGCTTGGGACCACTTCATCTTGGTCAAGCAGCACAACAAGGCCGTGGAACGCATCGCCGTGATCGGCACCGAAGATTGGGAACGGCGCCTGGCCGACTTGATGCTGCGCTTCGCCGTGGCCGAGGTTGGCTATTACGCACCCGATCGCACCGAAGCAGCCATCCTCTGGTTGGCGGGCTGATACGCCCAACTCGCAGGCACCCAATGCCCGAGCTGCCCGAGGTGGAAACTGTGGCAAGGCTGGTGCGGCCCGATTTGGAGGGCCGGCGCGTGCGCGCTGTGCGGGCTTTTTGGCCGCGCACCATCGGCGAGCACAGCGAGGGTGAGTTCGCAGCTCTGGTGAGCGGCGCGCGAATCGCGCGGGTCTGGCGTCGCGCCAAGTACATCGTCCTCGACCTCGAGCGTCGCGGGCGCCCAGCGGGCCAAATCCTCGTGCACCTGCGCATGACCGGGCGCTTGCACATCACCCCCGGCAGGTCCCAGCCCCGAGACCACGAGCGCCTGCGCCTCTCACTCGAGGGCGGTCGGGCGCTCAGCTTTATCGATGTGCGCAAGTTCGGGCGGGTGCGCTTTATGCACTCCGCCGAGGGACTTTTTCGTGCCCTCGGCCCCGAGCCCCTCGAGGAGGGCTTCAGCGCCCTCTGGCTGCTCCAGGCCCTGCGCGGTCGGCGGCGCGCCCTCAAGCCTCTGCTCCTCGACCAGTCCTTCCTCGCGGGACTGGGCAATATATATGTGGACGAAGCCCTGCACCGCGCGCGGCTGCATCCCCTGCGGATCTCCCACAAGCTAAGTGCCCAAGCCGTGACCCGTTTGTGGGCCGAGATCCGGGCCACACTCTCCGAGGCTATCGAACGCGAGGGCTCCTCTTTCGACAGGTTCTACCGCACTCCCGAGGGCCAGCCCGGTAGCTACCAGCACCAGTTCCAGGTTTACGGCCGCCAGGGCCAGGCCTGCAAGAGTTGCGGCAGCACCGTGGTCAAGTTCACCGTGGCCCAGCGCGGAACTCACATCTGTCGATCCTGTCAGCGCGCCCCCCGACGAGTTATTATCTCTCGGCCATGATCGATACCAATCAACTCAAGAAGGGCGTCTGCATCGTCTTCAAGGGCGCGCCGATGATCGTGCAGACCGCGACCTCATCGACGCCCACTGCTCGCGGCGGAAACACCATCACCAAGACCAAGCTCAAGAATTTGCTCACCGGGCAGGTCTTGAATGAGTCCTTTCGCAGTGGCGAGAAGTTCGAGGAGGCCGATCTCGAACATCACGACTGCGCCTTCATGTACGCCGATGGCACGGAATGGCACTTCATCGACAACCAGACCTTCGAGCAGTTCTCCCTGTCAAAGGACGACATCGGTAGCGATGTTGGTTACATGAAGGACGGACTTGAAGGATTGCAGGCCATGGTCATTGATGGCCAGGTGGTCAGCGTCAAGTTGCCCCTCAGCGTGGATCTCGAGGTGACTACCTGCGACCCAGCCATCAAGGGCGCGACGGCCAAGGCTCAACTCAAGAACGCCGTGACCGAGACCGGGCTCGAGGTTTTGGTGCCACCCTATCTCGCAGCAGGTGAAATGATCCGCGTGGACACCCGCGACGGCCACTTCATCGAACGCGTGAAGTAGTCAGGCCTGGCGGGTGGACCAGGTGTCCTGGATTTCAGTGACCTGGGGCCATTGTTCGGCGCAGATGGCGAGGTAGAGGGTGACATCTTCGCTGTCGAACTTGCCGTCGAGATCCTGCACGGCACCAGCGATCTTTTCGCCAGCGGGTTGGGCCTCGTCGACATTGTTGATCATGCCGTCCTCGTGCTCCACGCCAGTCAGGTCGAGAAAGCCGGTCACGAGTTCCTTGTGGGCCTTGAGCAGATAGCTGCCGAACAACTCGTAGCACAGCTCGGCGTTGGCGCCGCTCTCCAGAATGCGCTTGGCCCGTCGCGCGCGTTGTTGCATGGGCACCTTGCGGATCGCGTGCGGGCGGAACTTCATGGCCTTCGCCACCTCGCCATCGAGGGGACCAAAGCCGTTCTGTTCGAGGGCCGTGTAGATGGCGAGAAAGCGCCCATCGTCCATTGTCTTGAGCTGTTCGATGACTTTCATGGCGGGCGGCTAGTAAGAGGGGCAGGGGGGCTGTGCGGGTGCGCTGGGAAGCTGGCGGGATTCTACCAGTATCGGAGCCCCCGCGAATTGGGCTCTTGTCATGGGTGACGAGAGCGAGCAAAATCAGCGCCGACTCAGGGGAGACGAGACTTGGGTGAAACAGGAATATGGGCCAGACGCAACACGCGAAAGCAGAGATTGAGCGAGCCATTACCACCGCAGGGCCGGGGACCCAGCCCGAGATGGTCTACGCGCTCTTCGTGGCGACTTTTGCCGTGATGCTGGTCCTGACCAACATCATCGGGACCAAACTCTTTTACCTGTTCCCCGGCGGCGGTCCGAGTTGGTTCAACGGCGGCCAGTCAGTGACCCTGACCGCCGGCATCGTGACCTACCCTGTGACCTTCTGGCTGACCGACATCGTGTCGGAAATCTGGGGCAGGCGCCGCGCGAACTGGATGGTGGCCATTGGCTTTGCCATGAGCCTCTTGATGCTGCTGGTGCTGCAACTGGGCGTGTACCTGCCTCCTAGCGATTGGTGGCTCCTGGCGGGCAGCGCCTTCGACGACTCGCAGAAGATACAGGCGGCTTTTTCCGCGACCTTTCACAACCCCAGGCTCCTCGTGGCGGCCTCGATGCTGGCCTACCTGGTGGCCCAGCTCTGCGATGTGCGCCTGTACCACTTCTTTTGGCGCCTGACCGGTGGCAAGCACATGTGGCTGCGAAACAACGGTTCGACCCTTCTCAGTCAGCTTGTGGACACCATGATCGTCAACACCATCTTCTTGCGCTTTGGGCTCGCCATGGAGTGGGGGCCTATCTTCGAGATCATCGGTTGGGTCTATGCCTGCAAGCTGGCCCTGGCTTTGGGCGACACGCCCTTCATTTATCTCGGCCGTTCCGTCTTGCAGCGGCTCTTCCACATCGAGCCCGATCCCGCGCGGTCGAGGGCGCCCCTGGCGGACTAGCCTGGGTTAGCTTCGGGGCTGCTGCACATAGAAGCCGCCGATGGCGAGGCCGTCGAGGCGTCCGTCGAGGAAGGCTCGGATGGCGTCGTCTGGCGTGCAGACGATGGGCTCCTCGTGCATGTTGAAGCTGGTGTTGATCAGGCTCGGCAGACCTGAGAGCTTCTCGTACTCGGAGAGGATGTCGTAGTAGCCCGGATTCATCTCGCGCCGGATGAGTTGCGGGCGCGCCGTTCCGTCCACATGCACGGCGGCGGGGCAGCTGGCGATCATCGTTTCGGTGCAGTCGAATGTGATGGTCATAAACTGCGCCGTATGTTCAGCGCCTTGCAGGCCGCGGTAACAGTCGTGGCGTTTTTCCCACAGGGTGACCGGGGCAAAGGGCATGAATTCCGTGCGCCCGAGGCGCTGGTTCAGCCACTGGTTCACTTCGGGCTCGCGGCCGTGGTACAGGATCGAACGATTGCCCAGGGCGCGCGGTCCATACTCCATGCGGCCCGCGAAGCGTGCCACAACTTCGCCGCCGTGGATGCGACTGGCGACTTCGGCGGCGAGGTTTGCGGGCCGTTCTGCGGCGAGGCCGGCTTTGTCCAGGGCGGCCTTGATCTCATCGTCCGAAAACTCGGGGCCGAGGTAGGCGCTGGGCAGGGGCTCCTTGACGCCACCGGGCCACGAAGCCTGCATGGCGATGCCGCTGGCGCAGCCGCCGTCGCCCATGTTGGGGTAAATGTAGATCTCATCCACGCAGTCGAGCTCGTGAATGCGCTGGTTCATCTTCACATTGGCCGTGACTCCTCCCGAGAGCACGACCTTTGAGCAACCCAAGATTTGCGCCCAATGCCCGATCAGCCCCGTGGCCACTTCTTCGAGGACCCACTGCCAGGCGGCGGCCACATCGATCATGGGGAAGCGACAGGCCAGGTGGCGAGCGAAGAAACTGTTGAGGTTCTCGTAGATGCGGAGGTCGCCGGGTGTCTGGTGGAAACGGGAGAGCACGGCCTCGCCCAAGACGCCCACATCGCCGTAGGCCGCGAGGCCCACTATCTTGCCGGCGTGGCGGTCCGGTCGATAGCCCAGAGCGCCGGTGACGGTCTCGTAGAAGGTGCCGAGGGAGTGGGGGAAGAAGAGTCGGTGCTTGCGCCCGATCGCGCCACCTTCGCCCACGCTGATCGATCCCGCCAGGCCAGAACCGTAGCCGTCGAGGGTCACGATCAGGGCGCGGTCGTAGCCGCTGGCGAGGTAGGCGTTGGCGGCGTGGGAAAGGTGATGGTCGTAATGCTTGAGCTTGTCCTCGAGGCCTAGCTCGCGCAGGCCTACATGCAGAGTTTCGTACCACGCCTTGTGGGCAGCCTTCGCCCGCATTCCCCAGGCGGCGGACTCGCGTAGAGCCACGCGCTCAGCGAACCTGCTAGCGCCCAAGAGTCGGTAGGCGGCACGCTTGTAGAACGGCTTCTGCATGCTCTGGTTGGCCGAATCGAGGCCGTGGACCACCGCAGTGCGTTGGGGCACGCGTCGGTCGGCCTGGCGCAAGAGCGCAGGGATGTTGGGCGCGCTCGAGTCGCGGAGAAAGGCAGCCTCGCGGGCGATGGCATCGTCGATGCACTCGGCTTCCTGGTTCCACTTCAGGAACGGGTAGGCGATGGAGTCGAGGTCGTCCGCGGCGGTGCCGGTGGCATCGAGGGCTGCTCGCAGGGCCAGGGCTGGAAAACCCTCGTGTTGTTTCTGCCGGGAATAGCGCTCCTCGCCGGCGGCGAAGAGCACGCGGCCGTCTTCGACCAATGAAGCGGTCGCGTCCTTATCGAGGGGGGAGATGCCGAGGACTTTCACGGTGTTGTAGAGGGGGGCGGGGTTGTCTGCGGAGCCGGGGCTGGAACAGTGGGTTGGAGCATTTCGCGCAATTCGAGGGGGCTCATGGTCGCACCAGCGAGCTCTCCAAAGAAGAACTGGAAGTACTCTGAACAGGTTCCGAGGAACTTTTTCAGATCAGCCTCGTTGCGAACATAGGGTGTGCAGCCCGGTTGCAGCGAGGGGCTGTGGAAGGAAAAACTGAAGACCTGGTTGCCGCGCCTCAAGAGGCTGCGGGTCAGGCGCTTGAGGTCTTCTACCTCGAAACCCTCGGGGGAGAGCAGGGAACGCTCGAACAGGCCCAGGCGCGAGAAGAGGCCAGGGAGCCGCAACTGGGCGCAGGGGCTTTGCTGGAGGGTGGCGTGCAGGCGCGCACCGGCACCTGCCAGCAGGCCCGAGAAGCCGCCGGTGGTGGGCAGCCCCAGGAGTTCCCGGCCGGGACCGAAGCGGTAGGGGCCGGGGGGAAATGCGGACCAGTCCGGCCCACCGTCCGCGGAAAAATCAAAGCCAGCGCAGGGTGAGAGGTCCACGCGGTAGCCCTCGCTCGCGAGCAGTTGGGCAGTATTTGGGCCAAAGCCATAGCGGCCGGCCTTGTAAATCGTCGGGCGTCGGCCCAAGCGCTCGCCGAGGAGTGCGGTCAGGACTCGCAACTTCTCCGCCTCGATTTCTGGTTTCAGATTGCCCGGGTAGGAGTTGCGGGAATTGACTTCTTCCTCGAAGGGCGGCGAAACCCACGGATGCAGGTGCGCCCCCACGACTCCGCGGCCCGTCTCGACCCACTCCAGGAGCGCTTCAATAGCGCGTTCGCACATGGCCACTGGATAGTCCACGGCCCAGGTGGGACGGATGCCGAATTCGTCGAAGACTTCCTGGCCGCGCCAGGCTTGGGACATGGCTTCGACCGCCGTGTTTTTGCGGTCGAAGGGCGCATTCCAATCAAACTCCTCCTCGGTGTCGATGACGACCAGGAGTACCGGCGGATGCGAGGCAGGCAAACGCAGCGGCAGGCAATCGGCGAGGAGCGGGAGCATGGGCGTCTGGTGTAACGCCCCGCCCCCCCCTGTTCACAGACAATTCAGTCTAATGCTCGCAGTCCGGGCCATGCTCATGGCGTTCTTCGAGGTCCTCATCGGTGGCCTGGCGCACGGTGGCGACTTCCACGGCGTAGTTGATGGTCTTGCCCGCCAGGGGGTGGTTGGCGTCGAGCACGATGGACTCAGGGTTCACCTCGACCACGCGCATCTCCATCTCGTAGGTGCCGCTCTTTCCATCTTCGTCTTCCATATCGACGCCGACCTCGATCCATGTGTCGGGCTCGAATTCGGCGTCATCGGGCAGGTCGCTGCGCGGCACGGTGGTCAGGGCTTCGACATCGTAGGGGCCAAAGGACTCCTCGGGCGCCAGGGTCATCTTGAGGGTCTTGCCCACCTCGCCACCGGCGAGGGCCTCCTCGAGTCGTGGGGGCAGTTCCTCGTTGCCGTGCATGTACTGCAAGAGGCCTTCCTGTTCGCTTGATTCGACGACTTCGCCGCCTTCAATGGAGAGGGTATAGGTGAGTTCGACGATAGTTCCGGCGGCGATTTTCATCACGGAGTGCTGGTGGGGTGACGGGTTGCCGGCTTCAAGCCGGAATCACGGGAAAGGTAGGTATAGCCATGGAGCGCGCTTTCGAAGCGACTGAACACCAGGGCGGATTCTTCAAAGGTCATGAGTCCCTCGCCAAGCGAGTACTCGATGTTTCGGCGCAAGTCTCGGAGGAGATCCTGCTCGAAGTATTCTACATAGGCCAGGACATCCTGCACGCGATCTCCGCGTACCACATGGCGCAGCCGCGGGCAGCCTTGCTTGTCGAGGTCCACATGCACGATATTCGTATCCCCGAACAGGTTGTGCATGTCGCCCAGGATCTCCTGGTAGGCTCCAATCAGGAAGATGCCAATGAAGTACGGCTCTTCTGGGCGCAGCGGGTGGACTTCGAGGGTCGTTTTTATTCCCCGGCGGCTGATGAAGCGCTGGATCTTGCCGTCCGAGTCGCAGGTGATGTCCGCCAGGGTCGCACGGGCCGTGGGCTCTTCACACAATCGGTCGATGGGCAGGCAGGGAAAGAGATGATCGATGGCCCACGAGTCGGGTAGCGACTGAAACAGCGAGAAGTTCAAGAAATAAGTATCGGCGAAGTCGCCCGAGAGGTGCTCTAGCTCTTCGGGCACATATTCGAGGTCGCGGGTGACCCGCAAGACTCGCGAGCAGCCATACCAGTAGAACTCCTCCACCCGTGCGCGTTCGGGCAAGCTGAGCTGGCCGGTGTTGAACATCATGCGCGCCTTCTCACGCTCTTCACCGAGATCGTGGTAGGCCTCCTGGAAGTTGGCCCGGTTGATACCAAAGGCCACCTCGCCCATGGCCAGCACAAGTTCGTGTTCATCGCCATCCGGCGGCGTGGGGCGTTCGGCGGTGCCCACTGCCGAGGTTCCCAGGACTTCGGTCACCAAGATGGCGTGGTGTGCCGACAGGGCGCGGCCCGACTCTGAAAGGATCGTGGGCTCGGGGATCTCGGCCTCGCGGCAGGCTTCGGCCACATGATAGACAACATCGTTGGCGTACTCTTGCAACGAATAGTTCATCGAGGAATCACTGTCGGTGCTCGATCCGTCGTAGTCCACGCCCAGTCCGCCGCCCACATCGATCCACTTGATTTCGACACCCATGGCGGCCAAGCCGGTCAGGGTGTGAGTTGCTTCGCGCAAACCGTTCTTGAGGGAGCGGATGGTTGTGATCTGGCTGCCGAGGTGGAAGTGCAAGAGTTCCAGGCAACTGAGCTTGCCCAGTTCCTCCAGCCGCTCCACGAGAGCCACGATTTCGCGCGTGGTCAGGCCAAACTTCGAGCGATCCCCGCCCGAGCCCTTCCAGCGCCCCGATCCAGAGTAGCCCAACTTGGTCCGCACGCCGATAATGGGTTCGATATCGAGGGCGGCTGATATTCGCAGTACCGCATCGAGTTCAGAGAACTTCTCGATCACGATGATCGAGGTCACGCCCATTTTTTGCGAGAGCAGGGCCAGGCTGATGTACTCGTCATCCTTGTAGCCGTTGCAGATGACCAGGCTGTCATCGCCGCCGCCACGTAGGGTCATAACGGCTACCAATTCGGGCTTGCTGCCGACTTCGAGGCCCATACCGCGGGCGCGGCCTTCTTCGAGCAGCGACTCGACGACTTCGCGTTCCTGGTTGACCTTGATCGGGTAGACCAGGCGGTAGGGAGCGCTGTAGCCGAACTCGCGGCGGGCGCTATCGAAGGCTTCGAAGAGGGCGCGCACCCTCGCGCGCAGGAGCCCATCGAAGCGCAGCAGGATCGGAGTGCCCACGCCTCGGCGTTCGATTTGACCGATCAACTCGGGCAGGTCGATCTTGGCGGCTGAGCCATCTCTGCCATCGGGATAGACCTCCACATGGCCCTCCGGGTTGACCCCGAAGAAACCCAGCCCCCAGTGCTCGATGTTGTAGAGGGTTTCGCTGTCTTGATGAGTCCACATATTCATTGCCGGCTGTCATTGCCACATGTTGCCGGAGGCGGCGCCCAAGTCGCACCAAAGCGGCCGAACATTCTAACTCCCCGGTTGTCCGGTGGGGAACTGGTTGCTCTTGGCCGGGTCTCTAAGGCCTCCCAGCGATTTTCTCGAGCCGCGCGAGGAGGGCCGTGGGCTGCTTTTCGTGTAGCCAGTCGAAGCGGTCTGCCCCCAGGAGGTCGCCGGCGGTCCAGTGTCGCAGGAGTTGCTTGATGCGCCCTGCCACCCCCTGGGGGCGGGTGCGGCGGCGGTCGCTGAGCAGCGCTGCGTAGTCCAAAAGAAAGCGGGCGGCCCGGGCGCGGCTGACACGTTCTCCACTGAAGATCCAGGGGTTGCCGAGGGCGGCCTGGCCCACCATCACCAGGGCGCAACCGGTCGCGGCGCGCATGGCTTCGAGATCGGTGTGAGAAGACACTCCGCCGTTGCCGCAAATCGGCACTTCCACAGCTTCCACCGCACGGGCGATGCGCGTCCAATCGGTGTGCGCTGCGTAGTGCTCCAGGCGCGTACGGCAGTGCACCGTGATCAACGCCGCGCCGCCGGCTTCCGCTGCTCGGGCGAGTTGCTCGATGTCGTCGGCGTGGTCGTAGCCAGCGCGCAGCTTGGCGGTCACCGGCACGGCGCCAGCGGCTCCGCGCGCCACGGCCTGCAAGGCGCTTTCGATGAGCGCCGGATCGCGCAAGGCCGCCGACCCCGCGCAGCTCTTGAGGGCGCCCTTGGCCGGACAGCCGAAGTTCACATCGAGCAGCGGCGCCCCCGCCTCCACTGCCGCCGCCGCGGTGGCTTCGAGGGCTTTTGGGTGGGCTCCCATGAGCTGCAAACCCACCGGCGCCGCGAAGCGCGCGGGCCCGAGGTGTTTCTCCAAAACGCGCCGGGGCAGGGCGCGGTCCAGCACCCGCACAAATTCGGTGAAGGCCCCACCGAGGGCCTCGGGCGGGTTGCACTCGAGTAGCAGCTCCCGATAGCAGGGCTCGGTGACGCCCTCCATGGGAGCCAGGAGCCAGGGAGCGGTGAAGGGCAGGCGCATGGCAACTCCTATCCTATCCTGCCCCGGAGGAGCCGCGCAGCGTCAAACTAGGTACCCTCTGCTGCATGTTCTCCTCGATCGACATACAAGCAGCAGCCGCGCGGCTCGCAGGTGTGGTGCGTCAGACTCCCCTGCGGCCCTGCAAGAGTGGCGACGAGCGCATTGAGTTGCGTTGCAAGCTAGAGAATCGCCAGGAGACCGGATCGTTCAAACCGCGCGGGGCTTGGAACAACATCGCCCAGCTCTCGGCCACCGAACGGGCGGCGGGAGTCATCGCCACCAGTTCCGGCAACCACGGCCGAGCCCTCGCCTGGGCTGCGCGGCGCGCTGGCGTGCAGGCCACCATCGTCATGCCCGCCGATGCCTACCCGAACAAGATCGAAGCCTGTCGTGAACTCGGCGCCCAGGTGCTCTTGGGCGAGAGCCGCAGCGCCGCCGAGGACATCTGCCGCGAACGGATGTCCGCTGGTGCGCTCTTGATCCACCCCTTTGACGAGCCACGCACCGTGGAGGGCGCGGGAACCGTGGGCCTCGAGATCGCCGAGGAATGGCCCGAGGTCGAAGTGGTGGTGATTCCCGTGGGCGGTGGCGGGCTGATCTCCGGTTCGTTTTTGGCCTTGCGGCGCAGCTTGGGCGCCGGCGTGCAGGTCATCGGTGTCGAACCAGCCGGTGCGCCATCCATGAGCCGCGGCCTGGCCGCTGGCGAGCCGGTACGGGTCGAGACCATCAGCACCAAGGTCCAGGGACTCTGCCCCTTGGAATCGGGTGCCCTCAATGTGGAGATTTGTAATGCCCTGGGGCTTTCGGTCGTGTTGCTCGAAGATGGCCCCATCTTGGCTGCGCAAGAACGCTTGGTGAAGGCCGGCGAAGTGGTCGAGCCCGCGGGCGCGGCGGCGGTGGCGGTGGTCTTCGAGGGGCTTCTGCCGCCGACCTTGCTCGAACAGCGCAACGCCGCCAACCCCCTGCGCGTGGCGGTTGTTGTTTCCGGTGGCAATCCCGATCCCGACCAGTTGCGGGCGCTCCAAGCTCGATGAGGATCGCCCCGCGCCGCGCTTCGGTGCTGCTTCTTGGAATGGCCGCCAGCCTCGCTGCCAGTTGTAGCGAAGAGGCCGGAGCGCGAGGCGAACTTGTGGTGGTCTGCCACTGGTCCGGGCTCGCCGGCGAGGATTTGCGTGTCTTTGGTGCCGAGTACGATACCACGCCGACCTTGACTCGTTGGGCGTCGAGCGCTCTGGACAAGCAGGACGCGGCTGCGCGAAAAGCGCCCTTGACCAGTCAAGTGGCTTCGCTCCTTTGCGGCGTGGGCAGCGAACTGCATGGCCTCTTGTCCCTGGCTGAGCCGGGACACGAAAGCATCACCATGGAAGTGGAAACCGTGGCCGAGCGCGCACGCCGCGGCGGTTGGCGCACCCTTGCGGCGGTCTCCCACGCCAAGTACACCGTGGCTGGTCTGGGCCGGGGCTTTGACCTCTGGCGTGCCCCCGAGCTTGGCGAAGGCCAGCGCGACGCCGCCCAAGTTTGGGCCTCCATCGAGGAAAATCTGGCAGCCGAACTCGAGCGGGCGCCCAGGGTCTTCGTGTGGCTCGAGTTTGGCGACCTGTGGGGCGATGAATGGACGCGCTCGGACCATGCCGACAGCTTTCTCGATAAACGCTTGCAGAGCTTTCGAGGCAAGGGTGGAGCGGTGGACGATGCCTATGCTGCGAGCGACGAAGAGCGCAGTCTGGTGCAGCGCCTCAAGCGCCGACTCTTCCGCCAGGGCGGGGGCAGAGCGCGCACTGCGCTCGAGGCCTCGCTCATTGGCGCGCGCCTGGGGCAACTCGACGGCGTGCTTGCAAACCTGGAAGATCTGGCCCGAGATACAAGCGCCAAGTTGGACTGGGCCGTTGTGTGCGGCGACTTGCGCCTTGCCAGCGCCGGTGCCGGAGCTGTCTTCCCGGCCACGAATTTTGGACAGGAAGTGCCCCCAGGTCGCCAGAGCATCGCGGTCGAGAGCGCGGGCCGCGGCGACTTGAGCGTGTCCCTGAACCCTTTGGACGGCAGTTTCAGCCTGCTGGGCGATGGGGGCCAGGCCAGTTCACGGGGCGCTTCTCTGGAAGGGCCGGGCAACCTCGTGTTCGAACTCTCCCAGCGCGGCACGGGCTTGCGGCTCGTGTTGCAGGGGCCCGCTTGCACACCAGAAGGCGTCCGGATTGGATCGACATCCCTCGCAGACAGCGACATCTGTGAGTTGCAGGACAAGCATGGCGTCGACTGGCCCGTGGATCCCGAGACCGTGGCCATCCTCGAAGTGCGCTCCCTCGGCGGCCGGCGCGAGCGCGTGATCGTGGCCACAGGCGGCGAGGTGCGGCTTCTCATCGAGTATTTTCCGCCCAACCGCGACCTCTGGACGACCCTTGAGGGCCAGGGGTTGGAAATCTCGGAGCATGCCACCCGTGCGGATTGCGTGGAGGTGAGCGGCGCGGGGCCCTTTGAATTCGACCTGCCCGCGAGGGTGCCACGTGAGCGTTTGGGGCTTGCGCTCTTCGTGGCGGGCGAGCGGGTCCCGGCAGAGCAGATCAACTACCGCGGCCAGCGCTTCGCCGTCCGAGGTCGCTTGGAATTACTTTTCTCGCCCGGCATCTGGCTGGCGCCCGAGTTGTGCGCCGCGGTTTCCGACTCCGCCGTGGCTCCCATCGCCATTGAACTCCACGATCCCGTGGCGCGCTCTGGCGGCCATAAAAAACAACCGCGCGCCGAACGCGCCTTTCTCCGACGCCTCGATCCCAGCGAATGAAACGAGTCATCCTTGTAGCCCCCGAAGGCCCCCGCAATGTGGGCATGGTCCTGCGCGTCTGCGACAACTTTGGACCTTCGGAGCTGGTACTGGTGCGGCCTGCTCGACCTGGGATCTTGTTGCATCCCGAGTTCGAGCAGATGTCCCATGGTGTGGAATTCATCGAGGAGAAGTTGCGCGTGGTGGACAGCCTGGTCGAGGCCCTGGGCGATTGCACCCGGGCGGTGGGGTTCACGGCGAGGGTGCGCGACAACTTGGTGCGTGAAGAATGGAACGAGGCCGCGCCGCGCCTCTTGGATCTCGCAAGTTCAGGAGAGGAACGCCTGGCCCTGGTCTTCGGCGCCGAATCCACGGGCCTTTGCACCAAGGACGCTGGGCTCTGCCAGGAACTGTGTCACATCCGCACCGCTCCTGATCACACTTCGCTCAACCTGGCCATGTGCACCGCCGTGGTCTTGCAACGCCTCTTCACCGGCGAGAAGGTGCACCAGCGCGAGCCCGGCGGAGTGAATCTCAACGGCGTGGAACGGGAGTTCCTGAAGGAGAACCTAAAGTACACCTTTGTGGAAAAAGTCGCCCGTTCCCCGGAGGCGGCCCGCGGCATCGCCCTCGCCATCGACCGCATTTTTGGTCGCGCGCCCCTGACCACCAGCGACGCGCGCTCGTGGCACATGATGGCGCGGGCCCTGGGCAGCGAAAAAACTCCGCCGGATTTCGGCATCGGCCCCAACCCGCGCAACGAGCAGGATTGAACCCCGGCCAGCGGGCTCAATCGCTACGGAATAGGCGAATTGCTGGGTAGCAGCGGGGTACACTCCTCGTGCCATGGTCAGACTCAATCGCATCTATACAAAAACCGGCGACGACGGCACGACGGGGCTGGGCGACGGCTCCCGCGTTCCCAAACACCACCCACGCGTCGCGGCCTACGGCAGCGTCGATGAACTGTCGAGCGTGATCGGCTTGGGTCTCGCACAAGGAGTAGCCGAGCCCTTCGCCGATTGGTTACTGGTGGTTCAAAACGACCTCTTCGATCTGGGCTCGGACCTCTGCGTCCCTGGCGAGGGCGGCGAAACCAAGCGCCTGGGCGCGACCTACACAGAACGCATTGAAGAGTGGATCGACGAGGTCAATGGCGATCTCGATCCCCTTGAATCCTTCATCCTGCCCGGCGGCACCACTGCCGCGGCCTGGCTGCACCTCGCACGCACCACTTGCCGCCGCGCCGAGCGCGATCTGCACAGCTTGATGGCGACCGAAGGGAAGAGTGTCAATGGCGAGACCTTGCGCTACCTCAATCGCCTCTCGGATCTCCTGTTCGTATTGGCCCGGGCTCTCAACAAGGGCGCCGGCGGCGATGTCCTCTGGCAGCCGGGACTCAGCGGCGGGGAGTGACTGGGTTGCTGAAACTCGCCTACCAGACGCCGTTGGAGTGGGTGGAGCGTGTGGCTGAAAAGCCCCTGCTGCTGCTCTCCGACCATGCGCACAACGAGTTGAAGGCCGCGGCAACTGCCCAGGCCTGGTTGCAAAAACATCCGGGCAAACCAGACCTGGTGCGCCAGTTGGCACGCGTTGCGGCCGAGGAGACCGAGCACTTCGTCCAGGTGATCGAGATCCTCTACGCCCGCGGTGGAGTGCTGTTGCCCCTGGGGAAGAATCTCTACGCCGAGGCCCTGCTCTCTCGAGCGGCAGCCACTCGCCAGGACAAGTTTCTCGATCGACTGATCGTGGCGGGGTTGATCGAAGCGCGATCTTGCGAGCGCTTTCAACTCCTGGCGCAACACCTCGAAGATCGAGAACTACGAGAGCTTTACGCGGGGCTCGTGGAGTGCGAACTGGGACACCGCGAGTTGTTCTTGCGACTGGCCTATGAGTTCTTCCCCCACGAGGTTGCCGAGGCCCGCAGCGCTGAGTTGTTTGCCATCGAAGGCGAGGTTATCGCCAGACTGGGGTTTGACTATTACCTGCACTCAGGTCTCGCTGAGCGAGTGGCGGCGCAGTGAATCTCGGGCTCCGGGGCTCTCGCGCTGTTTTTCTACGGAGCGTTGCGGCCGTCGCGATGCTGGCCGCTTGCAGTGCCTGCGCCGGGCTCTCCCACGGATCTCAACCCCTCGCGCGCGTACGCGGTCCTCTGGCCATTCGCCAACAGCACCCCATGGCCTTGACGCTGTTCGCTTTCCGCCCGCGTCGAGCCACGATTCAGCCCGCGGGCGAGTGGGGCCTGGGCGTGCAGGCAGCCTGGTCCTCGATTGAGGAGATCCGCCGTTTTCCCAGTTGGGCGCCGAGCGAGCGGGTGGTCTTCGATTGCGAGACGATTCGCAGCACCCTGCGCGGGCGTTATGGTCTCGGAAGTGGGCTCGACTTTGAGATTGAATTGCCGCTCGTGTACGCCTCTGCCGGTCGTCTCGACAGTTTCATCGAAGCCTGGCATGACTTTCTTTCCCTTCCAAAGGGGGGCCGCGAGCGGTTTCCCGATGACCGTTTCGAAGTGCGCATGACCGAGGGGGGTGACGAACTCTATGCCCTCGAAGACAACCGCCTGGGCTTGCAGGACATCCCCTTGATCCTGACTCGCGAACTGCGCAGCGAAGACGCCCGTGGCCCGGCTCTCGCGGTGCGCGCTGCAGTCGAGCTGCCCACGGGGTCCCAGCGGCGCGGCTTTGGCAACGGTGCCCCCGATTTCGGTTTGGGCCTCGTGGGCGAACGCTCCTGGGGGCGTGTGACCGCGACCTTCGGTCTGGATCTACACTTCCCGGGTCAGCCCGACCGACTCGAGGCCTTGCAGCGACATAAACTCGATGACGGCTTCGCCCTCGAGCTAGGCGCCGAGTACCGCTGGAACGACAACTGCTCACTGCTCGTGGGCACGGTCTGGACCTCGCGCATGATCAGCTCAATGGAACTCGAGGAGATCAACCGCGAGGTCTTCGACCTTGGCTTGGGGGTCGCCTGGGATCTCTCGCCCACGAGTCGCGTGAGCGTTTCTGTGCACGAAGACATCGTGGCCGCGACCGGCTCGGACCTGAGCTTGCAGCTGGGTTGGTCGGCTGGTTTCTAGATCGCCACGATGCGCGTGTGTGCGCTGCCGAGTACAGCCCCGGAGTAGTCATCGGGGAAATCAACCTGGGCAATCTTGGTTCCGGCGCGGGTGGGCTGGATCAAGATGTCGTGGCGTTCACCGGGGACCAGCTCAAGCACGCCAGTGGAGTAGGCGTTGCGCGACATCCATGGGCGGGCTGCCTTGCCTGGCGTGGAGCGGGCAATTGCCCAGTTCTCAACAGCAGACTTACTGAGACAGAAGACTTCGCTGCATGGGTTCAGGCGCAAGATTCCTGCAATGGTTGGCGTTGCGGAAGTGTTGCAAAAAACACTTACACGCGATCTTCCTCGGTGCGATTCGCTCGGAAGAGTAGACTCGTGCGGTCTTCTGACCTGTGGGACCATTGTCCTGCGCAGGTTGTCTTTACTCACCTACTCCCTTCTACGCAGACGAGATGTTCATGAACACAAAATGCATGGCTCTGGTTGTCTTTGGCCTCTTGGCCACGACGGCCTGCAAGTGCGACGAAAACACAACCTCCTACGAGGTTTCCGACACCGCCATGGCCCAACCGGTCATATTCACCGTGACCGGCATGTCATGAGGCCGCATGTGCCCCCCGAGAGTGCAGTCTGCACTCTCCAGCGTTGATGGAGTCGAAGGTGTCGAGGTCAGCTTTGCGAACAAGACCGCGACCATCGCGACCAATGGCAAGGCCGACACAGAGGCGATGATGACGGCCCTCGAAGAGGCCGGCTTCGGCGGCACGCTCTTGGCGAACTGACATCGAGCTTCTGGCCCACGGGCGCATTTCTCGTGCGCCCGTGGGGCGGGGCCATTGCGGCATGTTCAGAAAGATCACGGCTGCCTTCCTGCTCTTGGCCGTCGTGCGCGATGTGTGGATGCACTCCACCGACGCACTGGGGCGGATCAGCATGGGTCTACCCGTGGTTGCCGTGGCAGTCCTCGACGGGCTGGCGGGTCGCCGAATGCTCGCGCGTAAGGCTCCGAAGCGCTCCCGTCCCCTGGCCGTGTTCCTGCTCTCCAGCTTGAGCCTCGCCCTGGTGAGCTATGTGGGTGCCGTGGCCTATGTGGACCATCAGTTGGCTCGTCGCGATTATCCGGGCGTATTCGACGATTGTCACAAGGTATGGGGAGCCCGGGGACTGGTGCTTGCCGAGCCCCAAATTGTTCGCCACGGAATGCAGAACACTATCGAGAGCGTGACCCTGGCCTTTGACGAGGGCGCCACCGGTTGCGAGGTGGATGTTCTCTTCGATGGGGAGCTGGGGCACTTCATCGTTTCCCACGATCGGCCCTACCACCTCAAGAATGGCCAGCTCCTCTTCTTGGAGGAACTTCTCGCTGCTGTGGGCCAGCGCGGCTACATCTGGCTCGACTTCAAGAAGCTGCGCAAGCTGGACGAAACCGAACTGGCCGCCGCCGTGGCGGAGCTTCTGGACTTGACCCGGCGCCACGGCGATCCGCAACGCATGTATGTGGAAGGGGAAGACCCTCTCAATCTGTCGGCCTTTCGGGATGCGGGTTTCCCCACCATCCTGGACACCCATCCCCTGACCGATGCCCACTTCCTGACGCCGGCCTTGATCAACCTCTACAAGCTCCTCTATTACTTTGGCGACTTCACGGTCATGGCCATGAACTACGGAAAGCTTGAGGATCCGATCTACGGCGAGCGCACTCGGGACCGATTGGGGCGTCTGCCGCGCTTCATCTACCATGTGGAAGATGATCAAGCTGTCCTCGCATCCCTCGCCATGGATGCCGCCGTGCGTGTGATCTTGGTCAACGACCAGAGCTTGAACCGCTATGGACTAAATGGCTGCCCTTGAGCCGACAACCTACTCGGCAAGCCGATAGCGTTTTTCCTTGTACAGCCACGAAGGCAGGAGCGCATGGCCCAGGGCTCGGCGCACGAGGGCCGCATCGAGGCTTGCAGGTTTCAGGTCTCCGCCTTCATAGAGGAACTGCATTGGAACAAGGTGTGGTTGCAACACGAGCACATCCCGGCCCTGCATGTAGGCGTGGTTCTTGCCGTACTGCATGATGGCCCGCCCGGGATACTCGGCGTCCAGACGCGTCAAGTCATGGCCGACCATGGGGTGTTCGCCTGAAACGCCCATCAGTGAAAGCAGGGTTGGGCCCAAATCGATCTGACTGAGCACGCGCTGGTCGATTCTTGGCTCGACCGTTGCTCCCAGGATCACTGCTGGAATGTGGAAGTGCTCGATTGGGACGAGATCCGCGCCAAACACTCGCGAGTCGTGATCGGATACGACAAGGAAGAGAGTGTTCTCCCAGTAGGGTGCACCGCGCGCCTTCCGAAAGAACTCCGCCAAGGCGTAGTCCGCGTAACGCACAGCATTGCAGACCGTCGCCTGGGGCTGATCGTAGAGTTGGATTCTTCCAGCGGGAAATTCGAAGGGCGAGTGATTGGAAACCGAGAAAACCAGGCTGAAGAAGGGCCGGTCACCGTTTGCCAGAAAGGTTTCGTGGGCCTTGTTGAGGATGTCCTCGTCCGAGACACCCCAGGAACCCATGAATACCGGGTCCTGGTAGTCATCCTCGTCGATGATCTCCTGAACGCCATTGCCGCTGAAGAAGCTCTTCATGTTGTCGAAGTCGCTCCTCCCGCCGTAGATGAACTGAGTGTGAAAGCCCTGGTTGCCGAGGTAGGAGGCCAGAGTAAAAAAGCCGCTCTGCGACTTGCCGAGTTTTAAGACCGCGCGGGCGGGTGTGGGCAGAAAGCCGCTCATGACCGCTTCGATGCCCCGGGCCGAGCGCGTTCCGGTGGCGTACATCGCATCGAACCACCAGCCCGTATCTCGCAAGGAGTCGAGGAAGGATGTCACCGGGTCTCCGCCCAGAGCGCCCACATAGCGCGCGCCGAGGCTCTCCTCGAGGATGATGACCAAGTTGAGTGGGCGCTCGCGGCTCACCGAAGCTCGCTGGTGATGCAGCGTAGGGATGGCTGGGTTGCAAAAGTCCTCGGGGGCGACTGTGACCATGCACTCGCGAACCACGGCAAGGATCTCATCCGTGCTCGACAGTTTTCCGTAAACCTCGCTGGCGTCGGCTTCGTCTTTCAACCGATAGAACGCGTGGAGCACCGAATAGCCCGAACTGATGCACAGATCATTGACCAAGTGGTCGCTGCTGAAGGCGACGGTTCCCGGATGGGCCGGGCGATGCCCCAAACTGGAACGCGCTCCAAGGAACAGGAGCGGAAAGGCCACGACAGCCAAGATTCCCCGTCGTCGCACGCCCGTGGGAAGCGGAGCAGCCAGCACTCGCCCAAAGGCCTTCCAAGCGGCGAGCGAGGCCAGGATTGAGACGACCGAGACCACCACCAATTGCAGCTTGTAGGCCCCAAGCAACATCGAGACGATCTCGGTTGGGTGAGCGAGGTACTCGAAGACCAGGCGGTCTGGCCGCGAGTCGTATTCGACGATGAAACCAGGCGTGCAGGCTTCGAGGCAGATGAAAAAAGCCAAGAGCGCCAATAGAATAGACCCGTTGCAGACGGCTCCAGAGCCTGCCAACCGCGTGGTCACCTGTGAGGAGCAGACTGAGCAGCACGGTGGGGATCATCACATGGCAGAGGACCAGGATGTCCATGCGCACCCCGCCAGTGAGAACTGCGCCGATGCCCTCGACAGCGCGCACGCGCTCCAGTTTCCATAGCACAAGTCCCAGGCGCGAGAGGCTCAGGGCAGCGAGGACCAGGGCCAGAAAGCAGGAGTGATGCTGCGAGGGGGCCGTACCTCGGAGTTGTTCCGGCGGTGGAGTCTGTACCTTCGGCGTTCATGGCGAAGCGCGCGACCGCGGGGCGCTCAGCCTCCGAGGAGGCGTTTGAGCAGGCTGGGCTTTTCGGGCCGAGCGCTGAAGTGCTCGCAATCGCCGAGCAGATTGAGCTTGCGGTGATCGCCGGGGGTTTGCTGTTCGTCGAGGATGCTCTCCTTCTGCTTCACCACCATCAAGTCGAGGTGGTAGCAGCCGGTGTGCGGGGCCTCGTAGGGCTTGCGCCTGAAGTGGCGACAACTTTCGCAGGAGACGGTCATGGGCCGCAGGATAGCGCCCCGGCGTGGTGTGAGCCAGAGTCTCAGGGAATCGCCAGGGCCTGCTGCACATCGCGGGCCTTTTGCCCTGACCAGCCCACCGTGAGGGGGCCAGAGCCCCGCACGATCCAACGCAGCCGCACTTGAGAACGGCTGCCGATGCCGTCCTCGGACAGGAGTCGCGCCGGTTCGTGCTCGGCCAGGTCGATGCGCTCCGGCCGCCAGCGGTCGCGGCGGAACCCGCCAGCCAGGACTACTATGTCCGGGCCTTCGAGGGTAAAGCAGTCGGCAGCGCCAATTCCCTCCTGGGCTGCGCGCGCCGTGCGCGTAGGGATCAGGCTCAGGTTCTCGAAGATTACATCCACTGCCGCGAGGTCACCGCCCAGGGGCGTGACCAGAGCGCTCTTGATTTCCACCCGTGGCATGGCGGCGGCGTGCTTGATGCAGAAGAGAGCATTGCGGTGCAGCATCTCCTCGATTAGAAAACTCGGCGGCACTCGCCCGACATCCTTGCGAAATCCTCCGAGCTCGATCTCACCGTAGAAAGGATGGTTGACAGGGTGCCAGTCCACGAAGCCCGCACCGAGGTGCAGGTTGTCGTCGAACCAATGGCTGTCGGGTGCCTTCTCCTTGTCGGGGAAGAGGCGCGCAGAGGTCATGAGTTCGTTCGTGAATGAGATGATCCCCAGGCCCTCGTAGGTCCAGGTGACAAAGCCCCCAAAGACCGAGTAGAGATCCTTCCAGATGATCATGTAGTCGTAAAAGGGCAGCATCAACTCGCCGTCCCGACCCAGTTCGTCGAAGACCTGCAGGTCCTTGCGCGGGTACTTGCCGAAGATTTCACCGCCCGGGCCGCGCAGGATCATGCCGCCGCTGTTGTGGAACGACTGCACCGCGGCCACATTGGAGTGCTCATGGAGGAAGTCGGCGATGCAACGGGTTTCGGGCCAGAAGAGCGGGTAGGGGCCCGCGCCGTACTGGATGAATTCCGGCCTCCAGAGCGCAGGCCAGGCGCGGTTCATGTCGTAGCCGCCAAAGCCATCCTCGTTGATGCTGCCGTCGCCGTCGTTGTCCACACCTTCCCAGCCCAGCATCAACCAGTCGCCTCTCAGGTGCCGATCGTCGCGGGGCACGCGCTCCATGATGCGCGGATCGTCCTGATTGATGCGGTGGGTGCCTTCACCGGGCGCGTACTTACGCATCATGGTGATGTTCCCGTCGCCGTCGAGGTCGTCGGCGGGGTCCTCGTCGAAAGCTCCGTCGCGGTCGTTGTCTGTGGGCTTGTAGCCAGTACGCGAGGAGTGCGGGCTGTGGACCTCGTGAATCCAATGGTGACGGCCGTCGGGGTTGACCATGGGCAGCACATAGAACACGAACTCGTCAACCAGACTGGTCACCCGTTCGGTTGTACCGTAGTTCTCCATCAAGTACCAGACGAGGTAGACGGCCACTTCGCCGCCCTGGATTTCGTTGCCGTGGACATTGGCGTCGATCCACATGGCGGGCTTTTCGGTGTCGATACCCGTGTCCGGGTTGTTGATCGTGTAGACGCGCAGCTCGCGACCTTCGATGCTCTGGCCGATGACCTGCATCGACACCAGCTTGGGGTAGGCCGCCAGGATCTTGTCGAGCAGCGCGTAAATCTCGACATCGTCGTAGAGCCGGTTAAATGCGATGTCGACCTTCTTGGGCCGGTGTAGCGCCAGGCCGTCGGGACCGGTCTGGAGCGGCGCGTCGGGCGTGGCTTGGGATTCGCCTTGGGGCAAAAGTAGCGCGAGGGCGCACAAGAGGGCCTGCATCAGTTCACCTCCAGAGCCACTTTCGTACGGCCCGCGTGCTTGCTTTCGAGTCGGATCTGGGCCCCTGAGCCAGCCCCCGAAAAACGAATCAACCAGCGCAGTTCCTTGCGACCGCCAGCCCCTTCGAGGCCGTGCACCAGGGTGCGCAGGCTGCCCGCGATGAGCTCGGCCCCCTGGGGCAGATCGAGGTGGACCTGCACGGGAGATCCCGTGCGACTGCGTTCGCCTGCACGGGAAAAAAGAGGCAACAGGGCTCGATTGGAAAGGGCCACGGAGACTTCGAAGAGGCCGCTGTCAAGGTCTTGTAACTCGATAAGGTTGAGGCTGGGCCGCGGCAACAGCTCGGCCAAGGAGAGCAGGTGTTCGAAGTGCACGGCGGTGATCTTCGCCAGCCGCGCGGGCCCGGGCTCTACCAGGGCGTAGGGCTTGAAGCCGCCAATCTCGACTTCGCCGAGCTCGGGGTGATCGAAACGGGTCCAGGGTACATGGGCTTCGATCCCGTTCTGGTCCAGCCACAAGAGGCGCTTGGAGTCGTCGCTAGCCTCGGGTGAGTCGTCCTGCGACTCTGCATCGTCTTGCTCGGCGCTTGTTTTCGAGTTTTTCAGAAGAGCGCCCTGCTCGTCTTCGTCGCCGCCCTCTTCCGTCTTGGCCTTGGCATCCAGCGGTACCGCCCAGGGCGAGATGTTCAGGGTGAAGAGGCCGCGGTGGTGGTACAGCCAGCCTTGCAGCGAGCCGGGTTGCTCCCCCAGGCCCTCGCTCTTGTTGTCCGTGATCTTGCGGTAGCGTTTGCCGAGTTCGGCGTAGACCTTGGCATCCTCTTCGAAGATTCCAGTGACAACGCTGCCACGCTCAGATGGCCCAGCGTCCTTTTGGGTCTCGGGTTTGCCCACGAGATTGCCCTCGTCGCCGTAGGCGAGCACCAGGGCGATGTCGGTGTGTGCGAGGATGAAATCGCACATGGCCAACACGCCGGGCTCGTCGGTGGGGTAGCGGCCGGCAGCACCGTCATTCTCGGTCCAGTTGCGTGGGAAGTTGCGATTCACCACGGCGTCGAGGGGAGCGTCTTCAGCCACCCGTTCGTCGCCGTCGCGATCGTAGCCTTCGCCGTAGTTCTTGAAGCGGCCGACTTCACCCGCTGCGCGATCGGCCTTTTTCATGGCCCGCGGGTCCGCGGGGTCGATGATCCACTCGCCCTCGGGGTCGACGACGCGCATTCGAGTCACCCAGCCATCGCCATTGACATCCGCCGGGGGGTCCTCGCCCCGGAGCCCGTCGCGGTCGTTGTCGATCCCGCGACCAGTGCCCATGACCTCGGCCAGGGGCTGGGCAAAGCGCGCCGCCGCGCCGTCCACATCGAGGCGCGGCAGGCAGTAAACCGTGGTGCTGTCGAGGAAGCTTGTGATTCGCTCGTCACGACCGTATCCCGCCACCAGTTGCCGCAAGAAACTGACGGCCATTGAAGTCGTGTAGGCGTGGGGCCCGTCGAGGCCAGCGACGACGAGAATAGCGGGCCGCGCCGTTTCATCGCCCACCGCCGAGCTGAGCTTCAGCGTCTGAATCGCACGACCGCCCCGGGACCTGCCCAGACCCGAGACTTCGACCAGGGCGCTGGCGCCCAGTTCCACGAGCACAGCCTGCAAGGCCGCGCCGTCCAATACGACCAACTCCTCTTCAGCCTGAGGAGCGGAGGCACAAACAAGACCAGCCAGGAGCGAAATGAGAACGGGAAGCATGGTGGGGGACCTCAACAAGAAGAACACGGGGAAGCGGGCGGATTGTAGCCTTGCAGGCCAGCCCCCGAAGCCCTGATTCTTCGCCGGGCCTCCGGAGCTCGCGTTGCACAGGTGCCGCCCATGACGAGCGCGTATGGATTCTGTGAGTCTTGCTGGCCCTCAGTCGGCGGCGTTTCGCAGTCGTTCGAGGAAGCCCTCGATCTCCCCGGCGCGGGCGCGGGCGTCCTCTTCCCCGAGGCTGATCAGGCGCGCGATGTAGTCTGGTTGAAACATCACCAGGCTGAGCAAGTCGTTGCTGTTTGAGCGTTGGGTGCCCAAGCGCCGGGTGAGCCAGCGGAAGGGCCGCGGCAGACTGGGTTCGAGCTCGCGGGCCAGTTTGCCGAGGTCCATCGAGGGCCGCAGGATGCAGAGGTCGATCTTGCGCAGGCCAGCCGGAGGGTTGCCCTCGCAGCGTTCCAAGAGACCGTTGGTGCGTATCAGTTGCGCCGCATCCTGGTCGAGCAAATCGAGAAATACCGCGTTGAGCAAGACACCGGCCACCTGCGCTGGCGGGGGATAGCCCCTGACTGCGGCCACCCGGGCCTCTGAATTCTGACGGCCGTAGCGCGTGGAGACGGCCAGAATGTGGCTGGCACCGAGGTGGATCGCCGGTGCCAGGGGCGAGTGCAGCCGCACGCCGCCATCGCCGTACCAACTTCCAGCGACTTCCACCGCTGGAAACAGAAACGGCAGAGCTGCCGAAGCCAGCACATGTTCGAGACCCATGCGCGTCAGTTCGCTGACCCGCTGGGGTCGCTCCCACAATTCGACTTCGCGACCCTGGCACCAGGTGACCGTGCGCCCCGTGGCGTAGCTGGTGGTGGTCATGGCCAGAGCGCGCAAGTTGCCCCGGTCGATGTTCTGCTGCACGCCGCAGAGCGCTCCGCCCTCGCAACCCAGGGCGCCTTCGAGGTATTTAGCCAGGGGAGTCGTGTCTACCAGGCCGCGCATTTCACGCACATGGCGACGGCCTCCAAAGAAGGACAACTGCATGGCCCAACCCAGCATGCCGCGCATGAGTGAGGTGTAGTCCACACGGAAAACTTGTTCGACGGTGAGTCGGCTCCAGAGCTTGGTCAGATCCTCGACCTTCTCGCGGAAGTTACCCTGATGGTTGGCGAGGTGCGCAGCGTTGATGCCACCGGCGGAGACGCCAGTCAGCAGCGGCACGCCCAGCTCAGGATGGTTCTCGGCGATGAAGCGCAGGACGCCCACCTGGTAGGCGCCCCGGGCACCGCCACCCCCCAGGGCCAGGGCGAGGTCAGCGGCCATGCCTCGGGCTGGCGCGCAGCAGAATGGAGACATGGCGGTCGCTGTCCACCACAACCTCGGCGGCGGCGAGATCGCATTCATTGCACACTTCGCGCAGCTCCTCGGGAGTAAAGGCTGCTCGCAGGCTGGCCGCGAAGAGGGCCCGTTGATAGTCGTCGCAGCCCACGGTGTAGAGTTCCACGAGTTCTTTCAAGCGCGCCTCATCCCTGGGGCGGAAGAGGTCGCGGATCAAGAGCACACCAGCGGGCCGCAGCAGCCGGGCTGCTTCGCGCAGGAAAGGCCGCGGATCGGGGATGTGGTGCAAAATTGTGTTGGAGTAGACCCCGTCGAAACTGGCTGTCGGGAGCTGGAGCTGCTTGGCATCGCCGTGAAGCAGTTCTATACGATCCTCTAGGCCGCTAGCCACAATATTGCGACGCGCCACCCGCAGCATTTCGTGGGCTAGGTCGATGGCTGTCACGCGCACTTCTTGATCGCGCTCGCAAATCATAATAGGCAAGTGCGCGGGTCCCGTTCCGATGTCGAGTAGGTGGCCCGTTGCGCCGAGTTCGAAGAGGCGCTCGGAGAAGGACGCGTTGGCGGCCCTGTGATCCATGCGGTCGTAACCTTCGGCTTCCTCGGTTGTGTCCATGGCCTCGGGCTCGAGGACGCGCTCGAGTTCCGAGGGACTCATCGCACCTGGCTATTCAACACCTCGGTCCGTTCCATGAGTTGGGCCATGGGTGCGACTCCCATGGCTTTCCGTTCGGCGTCGGTGGTGTGTGGATCCACGGCATAGAGGCGCCACTTTTGCAGGACTTCCTCGTAGTAGTACTGCGTGCCGTAGCGTTGGGGAGAACCGGCGTGCATCGCTTGGCGGTCGATGGCTTCGGCGGCTACGCGAAAACCCCGGCCGTCGCCCATTTCAGCGGCTCGCAAGCCGATGCGTTGGGCGGCTGCGAGATCTTCCGGCGCAGGCGAAGAGGCGAGGATCGCCGCTGCGAAGACATGGTCCTCGGCGCTTTCCAGTTTGGCCTCGGCGATGAAGCTGCGCACCTTGGCGCGGCGCGACTCCTGGCGTTCTTCGTAGGTCGCTTCGAGGGAGGCGAAGACGCCTTGCTGGCGATCGTGCAGGCCCGTCGAATACATCTGCTCGAGTTTGCTGGAGGTCGAGTTGCAGGCAGCGAGGAGGAGCAAAAGGACCAGAAGGGGCTGTTTCACGGGAGAGGATTGGGGTCGGGGAGAGGTGTCGGAAGGCTCTGAGGGTGCGGATTGGGCCTCAAGGCTGCAACTGAACGGTCAGGGCGCCGCCGCCGGAGCTGACGCGGGACCCCCTGGCCCCGGCGCGAAGGCCATCCGGGCCCTTCAGCCAGGCCTCGACCTTTTTGCGTAAGATGGGTTCCTGCAAGCGGTTACCCCACCCGCGACCCGTGATGATGAGGATCTCGCGAGCCCCCCCGATCCGGGCCGTGTGCAGGGCTTGGGCCACCCTGCGCAGGGCCTCCTCGGGGCGCAAGCCGTGCAAATCGACCTCATGCATTGGTATGAAAAGTGTTTCCGGGGAGATTTCGGTAAACTCGTCTCACGGAAGAGGCGATGCCACGGATATTCTAGGGTCCCTCGCGCTCCAGCGGGGTGGTTCTGCGGCCTCAAGCCGCAAAAAACCTCTCCAGCTCGGCGTCCGAGTGATTTTTTAAGAAGATCCACCAGTGGCTTCCGCCTACGAGCAGCTTCCGTTGCACCCAGCGAGCCCACCAACCGAATTCCGCCTTAGGGCGGCGCACACCAACTACCTGATGAAGAACCTGATTTTGGGCATCGCCCTCGTCGGCCTCGCGGTCGGCTGCAAGAACAACGACACCAACCAAGTTTCCGACGCCTCCACCGTCGAGGCCCCCGAAGGCGCCTGCGGTGATTGCTCCACCGACATGTGCGATGAGGCCGCCAAGGCTGACTGCGCCGGCAAGGCCAAGGCGGGATGCGACGGCGACGGCGCCAAGGTCTGCCCCATGAGCGGCAAGGTCGAGAACTAGATCCCACTAGATTTCAAATCTTCGAGCCGCCGACGACAGTCACTCGACTGTCGTCGGCGGCTCGTTTTTTTTGGCCGTCGGGATTCTGCCCTTGCGGTCCAGCGCGGCCCTCAGTGCCCGGGTGTTCCAATCGACAGCAAGTCGATCTCGAAAGTCAGGCTGGCACCGGGGGGCACGAGTCCGGGGATGCCCGCCGCGCCGTAGGCTCGTTCCGGAGGCAACCCCACCCGCCGCTTGCCACCGGCGCGCATGCCGAGGAGCCCCTCGTTCCAACCCGCCAGGGGCGCCTCGCCCAGAACGAAGGCGTAGGGTTGACCGCGATCGATGCTGGAGTCGAACTGGGTGCCCTCGGCAAGGGTGCCCACATAGTCGATCACGATCTCGTCGCCCGTTTCTACCGCCCGTCCCTGGCCCACGATGAGATCTTCGTAGGTCACTCCGCTTGAGGTGGTGATGCGCGGGTGGTCCACGACCACCGTGCGTGAGAGTCCCAGCATCGAACAACTGGAGAGCCCCAGGAGGGCCGCGGCGACGGCTAGTCGTATCAAGGGTTCGAAAGAACGCTGGCGATCACGGCCACATGCACGATGTCCGTGGGCGTGCAACCTCGGGAGAGGTCCATGTAAGGTGCCGCGAGCCCCTGAACCAGGGGCCCGAGGGCCAGGGCACCGGCCAGCCGTTGGGTCAATTTGTAGGCGATGTTGCCCGAGTCGAGATCGGGGAAGACGAGCACGTTGGCCTGGCCCGCCAGGGGCGAGCGCGGGGCTTTCTTGGCGGCCACCTCGGGCACGATGGCGGCGTCCACTTGGAGTTCGCCATCGCAGCACAAGTCCGGTGCACGGCGCGCGAGGAGTTTGCTGGCGTGGATGATCTTGTCAGCCCGGGGGTGGCTGGCCGACCCTTTGGTCGAGAAGGAGAGCAGCGCCACCCGCGGGGTTTGCCCGGTCAGGCGGCGGTGGCTCTCGGCGCTGGCGAGGGCGATGTCCACCAACTGCTCGGCCGTGGGGTCGGGGACCACGCCGCAATCGGCATAGGTCAAGGGGCCGCTCTCCAGCAGCATCAGGAAGCAGGACGAGACGGTCTCGATGTTCGGCGCTGTGCCCACCACTGAAATGGCCGCTCGCAGCACATCGGCGGTGGCGGCTTCGCTGCCGGCGAGGGCGCCGTGGGCGTCCCCCGAGCGCAAGAGAAAGGCCGCGAAATAGAGCGGGTCGAGGACCTGGCGTTGGGCTTCTGCGAGGGTCAAACCCTTGCGTCGCCGCAACTCGAACAATTCCTGAGCGAACTGGTCCCGGCGAGCATCGCTGGCGGGTCGCACGATCTCGACTCCCCGGGGTTTGCCCGCCAGGGAGCCGCCGTCGATGAGTATGGGCTGGCAGAGCCCCTCGGCGGCCAGCGCCCCGGCTGCCTGGCAGACACGCGGGTCTTGGGACTCGGGCAGGACAATCCGGCGTCCGAGGCGGCGCGCCTTTTCCTTCAGCTCGAGCACGATGTCCATCAGGAAGCGACCGAGTCCAGGACATCCTGGGGGATGTCGAGCTCGAGTTCGAGAAGCGCAAGTCCATGAGTCTTGCCCTGCGCATCGGTCTTGAGCGAGGCCGAGCCGCCACCGCCCAAGCTGTCCGACAAGAGAAAGTTCAAGACCAGCATGTTGTCGGCCTCGAAGCGCTCCACGGCGCCCGAGTTTATGGCGCTCATGTGTTCGCGCACGACGCTGGCGCTGAGGTGTTCCTTGAGAAAGGCGTAGGCCAGCCTGGAGCGGCCCATGATGCCCACATTGGAGCCCTCACCCTTGTCGCCACTGCGCGCTGCGGCAATCTGTGCAATTCGTTGTTTCGGCATGGGGCTGAGTTCAGGAGCTGTAGACGGTGACGCGTGGCGCGACCAGCTCCTTGGAGAGCAGCGCGGGCCAGTAGCCGATGATTTCGGTGGCCTTGGGCCGACCGCCCGCGAAGCCGGTGACTCCCGGCGGACCGCTGGTCACCAGGGGCACGAGTTCGGGGCCAAAGCGGTTGATCTTGTGGCGGTCGCTGCCCTTGACGCCCATACGCAAGACGATCTCGGTGGCATCGTCGCGCTCTGCGATGCCCGCGTGACAAACGCCCGCGCCGATGAATTCCACCGTGCGCTCGTCCGCGCTGTACTCAAAGCCGTCCATGCGCAAGCGTTCCCAGACGATCTCCGCGCAGAGCCGGGCCTTGTCCAGGGCGTCGGGCCCGGAGATGGTGAGCTGTCCCGTGGCCTTCCAGCCATCGTGGTAACTCATGGAGACCTTGTAGGTGGGAGTGGGCGGTGCGCCCTTCACGCCGCTCACGCGTACGCGGTCGGGGCCATCGTCATTCAGGCTGAAGCTGGTGAAGTCCGCCACGCCATCGGGCGTGATGTAGGCCGCGGGGTCGCCCATTTCGTACATCAACTGGTGAGTGACCGAGGGGACTGTGACCATGCCGCCGGTACCCTCGTGCTTGGTGACCACGAAGCTGCCGTCGGCGACCGCTTCGATGATGGGATAGCCGATGCGTGCCAGGTTGGGTACTTCGCGCCAATCGGTGTAGTTGCCTCCGGTGCACTGGGCGCCACACTCGACAATGTGTCCGGCCACGGTGCCGGCGGCGATCTTGTCGTAGTCTTCTCTTGCCCAGCCGAATTCGTGGATCATGGGGCCGATCACCAGGCCCGGATCGGTGCCGCGGCCGGTGATGACGATCCGCGCGCCCTGGTCCAGGGCTTCGGCGATGGGAAAGGCGCCGAGGTAGACATTGGCGCTCGTGACCGTGTCCCGCACCCGTTCCAGGGGCTCGCCCGTGTCCATGTTTTCGAAGCGTTCGCCCTTTGCCATCAGCTCGTCGAGCTGCTCCAAGATGTCGTCGCCTTCCACCACGGCGACCTTGATGCCGGTGAGGCCCTTGCTCGCCAGGACCTTCAGCACGGCGTCCTTGCAGGCGTGGGGATTGACTCCGCCGGCGTTGGCGATGACCTTCACATCCTTCTCCACCAACTGCTCCGCGACGCGAGCGATGAGTGTCACGAAGTCGGTGGCATAACCCATTTCGGGCCGCCGGATCTTGAGCTTCTGCATGATGCTCATGGTCACCTCGGCAAGATAGTCGAGGGTCAGGTAGTCGAGGGGGCCTTCGTTCACCAGGCGCACCGGGCCTAGGATCGAGTCCCCCCAAAAGCCCTGGCCGTTGGCGATGAGGACCTTCTTGGCAGCGGTCTCCGGGGCGCGGGTCATGGGGTCGCTAGTCTTTGTGAGAGGGGGAGGAGGATCAGGGAGTGGCTTGTTCGGGGCCAGTTTATCGCTCCGCCAGGCCACCTGCCACAGCGGCCTTGGTTTCAGGCGTCCCCCGGCTGCGGCGGAGCCTGCCCGTACCCATTTCCCTGAAAGAGCCCCTTCCCCGGGCTGCACGCAGGTTTCTCCTGGATCTGCCCCCGGTTTTCTAGCACGGATTTCAGGGAGCGGTACAATGACCGGCCTGATTGTCATCAATTCAATAGGGCTCCCTCCGGCTTCCTATTCACTATTTACTAAGGAGAGTTCTTGTATGAAATACCTACCGGGTATCCCTGTCGCTGCATCCCACTCTTGGATGACGGCTGCCATTCTGTGCGCTATCGGTCTCGCATCCAGCTGCTCCGGCGGTGGTGGAGCTGCGTCTACCGATGGTGGAGCTACTGTGCCTGATGAGGATTTCAGCGGCTTGTGGCGTGGTTCATGGGCGAGCAGCAGTCTGGCGGAAGGAGAGTTTTCGATATCCCTCACGCAACTTTCGGGGGTCGTGAGCGGACCAGCAGACAAACTTGGTCCTGCTTGTTTCGACCAAGGCGCAATCGACGGATTGGTGGCTGGCGAGCTCTTGAGCGGAACTTGCCTCGACGCCAATCATGAGCTTGCGTTTGACCTGGAAATGATGCCCAACCAGCCGAATGGCGATAGCTTGCTAAATGGAACCTTTATCGTCACCCGGGGTATGTGCCTAGGCGAAACGGGTACGATCCAAGCGGAACGCATGAATACAGGCATGACCCTGGAACTGTTCGGCAAGGGCAAGGGTGCCGACATCATTACACCCAAGGCAGTGGCCTGGCCCATCTACGAAGACGAAGAACAGGTGATCCTCTTCACCTTGCCCGTGGAGCGGCATTTCGGCGCGTCAGAACAGAACCGCTGATCCGTCTGCCTTGTCCCAGGGAGCTAGCGCTCTTGTCCATCCGCCTTGCCAGGGCTGAGTTGCTGGGCGCTTAGGGCGATCTCGAACAGCTGTTCCGCGCTCGCGCTGCGCAGGCTGGCCGTGACCAGGGCCGGCGCGCAGGGGTCGATGCGCAGTTCGAGCCAGGTCTGGGGTGTGCCGAAGTCGGCGATCAGGCCGGGATGGGGCTGGTTCGCGCTGGCGATGATGCGGTCATGGAGCGGCGAGGAGATGAACTCCAGCAAGGGGTACCCCACGGATTCATCCGTTGGGTGGCGCAGAATCCGAGAGCGGTGGATGTCGCCGCCCACGAGGACCACGCCGCTGATTCGCTCGCGACCGAGAAAGGCAAAGAGCGCGTCGCGCTCCTCGGCATAGGCGCCCCAGTGGTCGGTTTTGTTGGGTCTGACGGCGTCATTCCAAACCATGCCGGTCAGCAAGACCTTGACCGGCGCCGTGGAGGTCTTCAATCCCGCGCACAACCAGGCCCACTGATCGGCACCGAGCAGGGTGGGGGCGGCGGGGTTTGCCGGGCTGGGAGCCGTGGAGGCGTACCAGCGGGCGTCGAGGACGAAGACCTCCACTGGACCATGGCGTAGGCTAGTGTAGATGCCCGCGTTCTTGCCGTCGCCAAAGCTGGGGTTGGGGCGGTGCTCGATGAAGGCCCGCCGCGCGTTCTCCTTGCCCTCAAGGTTGCCGTCGGTGTCGTTGGCGCCGAAGTCGTGGTCGTCCCAGGTGCTGATCACAGGCGTCCTGCGGGCGATGGCCGCGAAGGGCTCAAAACTGTTGAAGGCCGTATAGCGCCGGCGCTGTATCGCCAAGTCGCAGGTGTCGATGTAGGGCGTGTCGCCGATGCAGAACAGGAGGTCCATTTCACGCTGCGCCAGGGCTTTCCAGGCGGTGCCGGTGACTTCGTCTTCGTAGGCGCAGGAGACGAAAGCCAGGGTCACCGCGTTCTTGCTGGTGGCGAGGGGGGCGGTGCGTGCCAGTTGTTTTGCGCAGGCGGCGTCGGCTTGGAAATCGATGGAATAGCGGTAGAGCGTGTCGGGTTTCAGGCCGCTGAGAACCAAGGTCGCTGTGCAGTCGGCCTCCTCGGTGGTTGCGGTCTGCACAGAGAGGCGCGCTGCGCCGCCTGCGGCGGGCCAGGCGCAGAGTCTTACGGTTCGCGGCTCCGCGGCCTTGACCCAGACCGAGATGCTGAGGGGCGTAACATGGCCCACGATGGGACCAGACACGAGGCGCGGACCGCCGGCTTGCTCGTCCTGGACCGAGGCGACCTGGGTGGCGAAGGGCAGCATGGCGCAGAAGAGCAGCGCGAAGTTCATGGTGATGGATGCAGAAGACGCGGACTGGCTGATTGAAGCTTCCGCCAGAATACTCCATGGAATGCGATAGCTGAACAGCGCCCTGCGTCCGGCCTCGAGGATTGGGGCAGGGCCTCGCACGGGCCAGGCCCGCCCTAACGGCGATTCTTCAATTCCTTCAGGAGCACGCGTGCCTCGTCGTAGTACATCTCCGTTGGGTCAATGCCCTGGGCCACAAGCTGACCAGCCTGACGCGGCGTGCAGAGGCCCACGGCCTTGCGCTCGAGCAGTTCTTCGCGCAGGGCTTCGGCCTGGCGGCTCGAAAGCTGGGCCACAGTGTCCACGGGAAGGCCTGCGCGCTTGAAATAGTTGAGTTGTTTTTCGGTGGCGCGTTCGGCGCCATTCGCCCTGGGGCGGTAGGCCTCAAGGTTGATGCCAACAGCGGCGAATGGGTCGCGGCGTTTGAGTTGGTAGACCACATCGGCTTCTTGGGCCTCCTGTTCCTGGCGTGCGAGTTCCAGGGCCTTTTCCAGGGCGATGGCCTGGCCCTCCGCACTGGCCTCGGCGGCGAGCTTGCGCGCTCGTGCGAGCACCTCTTCCTTTTCCTTGCCGAAGATGTCCACCGCCTGCACCAGGGAGTGGCGGCAGTTGGCCGGCACGAAGTCGAGCACCAACAGGTCATTCTTGCCCGGCGAGATGCGCGTGCCGCGGCCCACCATCTGGGCGTAGAAGGAGCGCGAGAGCACGGGCCGCGCGATGGCCACCAAGGCGATCCGTGGCACATCAAAGCCCTCGGTGAAGAGCGCGCAGTTGACCAGCACCTTGATGTCGCCTCTGCGGAAGCGTTCCAGCACCGGCGCGCGTTCTTCGAGCGAGGCCGAACCATCCAGGGACACGGCGAAGGAACGGTCTCCTGCGATTTCACCCATGACCCGCGCCAGAGCCTTCGAGTGGGCCACCGAAGCAGCAAAGCAGATGGTGGGGCGCTCTCCCCGTTCGCGCAGGATCGGTTGCGCAACTTCGGCCAAGTGCAAATCGCGGGTCAGGATGGCTTCGACTTCCGAGCTGCACAACTCGCCGGCCAGCTTGCGCACCTTGGAGAAATCTGCCTTGGTCTGGACCAGGAACGATTGGATCGGACACAGCCAACCATCCTCGATGGCGGCGCGCATGTCGTACTCAAAGGCCACCTTGGAAAAAACCTCGGCCAGGGGCTGCTTGTCGCTGCGGTCGGGAGTTGCGGTGACGCCCAACAAGTAGCCCTCGAAGTGGTCGATCACCGCGCGGTACGAATCGGCCGTGGCGTGGTGGGCTTCATCCACTACGACGATGCGAAAGGCATCCCGCGGCATGTGTGCCAGCCGCCGTCGCAGGGTCTGGATGCTGGCCACGGTGATCTTGGGCCGCGTGCCATCGGGCCGCGTGAATTCCCGCCGCGAACCCATTTCCACCGCGACCACATCATTGCACCAATGAGAAATCTTGTCCCGCGCCTGCTCCACCAACTCCTGCCGATGGGCCAGGACCAACACCGGCCCCCGTGCCAGGCGCGCGATCTCGGCAAACAGAACCGTCTTGCCCGTCCCCGTGGGCATCACCACCAGGACGCGCCTGTGCTTTTCCTTGTAGGACGCACGCACCGCCTCGAGGGCGCTGGCTTGATAGGGACGCATCTGCATATTGCCTAGACGATAGCCGCCGCGACCGGTGGCGATCCAGCCCCGTTTTTTTGCCCTCTTGGAGAGCCCTCGCGGGGTCGGGCTGGCCAGACCACAGTTGCACCAGCGGAGCCCGTCAATCACCATGGGCGGGTTATGACCAAGTCACTAGCGAGCACTCCCGTGGATGGATGGAAGGGGCTTTTGGATCCTTCGGTGTGGGCGCTCCTGGTCCTGGTGTTTGGTTTGCAGCTCTTGGCCTTGGGGCGCGTCGATGGCTATCAGTTGGCCGATTCGGTGGAGTACATGGAGCGCGCCCAGGCGCTCGTGCGCGGCACAGAAGTGATCGACAGCCAGGCCATTCGCAGTTTTGGTTTCGTGTTGGTCTTGGCGCCGGTCTTTTTTCTGGCGGATGCTCTTGGCGTCGAGGACTTCAAGGCCGTCGTGACCCTGGTCCGGCTCTTGCAGATGTTCTTGGGCCTGGCGCTTGTGTTCGCCAGCGTGAGGTTGACAGTGCGTCTGGCGGGCCGGCGGGCGGGTTTGGTGGCGGGGCTCGTGGTGGGACTCAATCCGTACTTCTTGTTGTATTCGGTATCGCCGGTGAGCGGGGTCGCGGCGGCCCTGTGCTTGACCCTGGGCCTGGATGCTTGCCTGCGCTTCGATGGCAAGTGGCGAGGGCTCATGGGCGGTGCCTGGTTGGGCGGAGCCCTGGTCATGGCCTACAAGACCGTGATCATAGCCGTGCCGATCTTGTTGCTCGTGAGCCTCGTGGGAGGACGCAGGAGCTGGCGCAATGCGCTCGGCGCGTGGGCCGGTTACGGGTTGGGGATCTTTGGTGCCGCGGGCCTCGACCGAGTGTGTTACGGCGAGTGGGGCAAGAGCCTGGACCTCTACTCGCGCATGAACTTCGGCTACCTGGCCACGCGCTTGTCGGCGCGGTTGGGCCTCGACGATTTGGCGCGCTGGTTTTGGGAATACACCGGCGGTGACCTGAATGCCTACTATTCCGCGCCGGAGAGCACTCCCCAGGAGTTCTTGCACGAACCGAATGCGCTCTACCACCTCGTACACCTCGCCGACATGGTGGTTTGGCCGCTGTTGGTGTTGTTTGTCCTGGGCCTGGGTAACGCACTTGTGCGAGCAGATCGCAAGCTGCGCGTGGTGGCTCTGGTGTTCCTGGTCAGCGCCACCGCGTTCAGCCTCAAGCGCTCAACCGACTTTCGGCTGCTGCTGCCCTTGCTCGGTTGCATTGGGCTCGTGGCGGGCCTGGGTTGGCGGGTCTTGGTGGGCCAGGAGCGGCCCTTGGCGCGCAACCCGCGGGCCTGGTTGGCCTTGGCCCTGGTGCTGGCCGGCGGTTTCGTGGGCCAAGGGCGACTCGCGGCATTGGGAACCCGTCGCTTTCACGGCTACTGGCAGGCCATGGCCGTGGTGGATGCCATGGCGGCAAAACGCGGCGAGGTGCGCGTGGCCTGCGCCTGGCACTGGGCGGTGTTCCTGCGCGAGTCGGAGGGCGTGAGCTTGAAGAAACTCCCACACCAACTCGATCGCTGGGACATTTACGACGAAACCCAACGGGCGCGCAGCATCGCGGCACTGGAAGAGATCGACGCCTTGATCTGCAACTTGGGCCTGCTCCTTGCTCACCCGAGTCTCTTTGGGGAACTGAATAGGCTGTTCGCCGTCGAGACCGTGCTCTACCGACGGGAGTCCTACGAGAGTGTAGGACCGATCGTGATTTTCGTGCGCCGCAGCGAGGCGGATCACGGCCGCAGTTTTCTCACCCGCACCCAGGGCGAGGCGCCTCTCGCGTACATCGCGGCCCGCGGCCTGCAAGGGGGGCGGCGTTTCAAGGCTGCCGGTTCCATCGACCGGCCCCTAACTCTCCTCGGCTGGAAACTCGAACCCCTTCCCGGTCGCGGACATGCCTGGTTGAGCTTGCACTGGCTTTGTGACTCTCCGGGTATCCGGACGGACTACCGCGTGCGGCCGCGAATCACTACCGACCTGTTGGAGTTGCCATGGGAAGCCGAGTACAGCCTGGGCCGCAGCCTGGCGCCGCCCGCCACCTGGCGTGAGGCTGAGATCATCAGCGAGGGATGGCCGGTGGTGGCGGCCGCCGCGCCCTTCGATTGGCGCGCGCCCCATCGTCCGCTCTACGGCGACGAGTCGCCGGGGACGGCCGTGGCCGGAACCCTCTGGCTGCGGGTTCTTCCAGCTGGCGAGCACGGCCTTGCGCTCTGGCCCATCACCAGTGCGGGCGGCGTGTTGGTGACGAATGAACTTCTCGACCAGCAGCGCCGCGGTCCCGATGGCTTGCGAATCACTCGCGAGGGGTTTGTGGAACTCGGTGCGGTGGAGATCATTTCGCCCGAGCGCTGATCGCCAGCCCCCCGTACCATGGGCACAGGCTCATGACCGTTCCCCTCTGCATCCTCCTCGCCAGCCTGCCCGCGGCCCCGGTCTTCGCCGAAGTCGTCGGCGATGGCGAGGCCTGGGTGGGTGCGCCGATTCACTACGAGGAAGAGGCCCGCGAGGATCGTGTCAGCGATCTGCGCGCCGCCCTCGCCGACGGCACGGCGAGCCCCACTTGGGACGAGAACCTCGGCTGGCTGCCTGCCGTCCTCGAGGAGTTCGGCGTCTTGCCTTCGTCCCAGGTGCTCGTCTTTTCCAAGACCAGTTTTCAACCCTCGCTGATCTCGCCCGCGACTCCCCGGGCACTCTACTTTGGCGACGATGTGTACCTGGGCTGGGTCCCCGGGGCGCCAGTGATGGAAATCACCAGCATAGATCCCGTGCAGGGCGCGACTTTCTACACCCTCGATCAAGATCCCGCCGGGCTGCGCTTCGTGCGCAAGGATGAGGCCTGCCTCGACTGCCATGGATCGCCCCGTACCCACGACTGGCCTGGCAATCTGGTGCGTTCGGTGCACCCCGGTGCCGATGGTGAGCCGATCTTGAGTTCGGGCACCTTTCGCACCACCGATGCCAGCCCCTTGTCCGAACGCTGGGGCGGCTGGTATGTCACCGGCACCCACGGCGATCAGCGCCATATGGGCAACACACTGGTGAACGAAGAGGCGGGGGAGAGGTTCGTTTCCTTACAGCCCGGTGCGAACCTGACCGATCTCTCGCAGCTCTTCGATGTCACCGGTTACCTCGTTCCCCATAGCGACATCGTGGCCTTGATGGTTCTGGAGCATCAGGCCGAGATGCACAATGTCATCGCCCGTGCCAGCTACGAAGCCCGGCTGGCTGCGGCCTATCAGCTCAAGATGAACAGGTTTTTTGACGAGCCCCCGGAGCATGTCAGCGACTCCACCCGGCGCCGCTATCGCCACGCTGCCGAACGAGTTGTCGACCACTTGCTCTTTCGCTGCGAAGCCGGACTCGAGGGCCAAGTCAGAGGCACCTCGTGTTTTTCCGGCGAGTTCGCCGCGGCGGGTCGGCGCGACGGCGGGGGGCGTTCCCTACGCGATTTCGACCTCCAGCGGCGCCTGTTTCGTTTCCCGTGCAGCTTCTTGATCCACTCGCGGGCCTTCGAGGCCCTGCCGCCGACCGTGCTCGAGGTGGTCTGGAGCGAGTTGTGGGATATCCTCGCTGGCCGCGAGGTCTCACGGGACTTTTCGCACCTCTCGGGGGCAGATCGTGCTGCAATCTTGGCTATCCTGCGCGCCACCCACAGCGGCCTGCCCGACTCATGGCGCAGCGCAGAGTAGAGCCCCACGATTATTCCATGCCCACCTTCTCGTGCCAGGTTTGCCAGGAGAGCTTTGATATTCCCCAGGGGTCCATCGACAAGTACCCCGGCTGGACACCGAAGTACTGCCGCGATCACTCGCCAGCAAAGAAGATCACCAAGCAAGAGCGTGGCGCCCGCAAGCGCCGCCCGCCCAGTCGCAGCCGCGAGGAAAACCTGACCCTGGCCACGGTCCTTGAAACCTACAGCGAAGGCCCCGCATCGGGCCTCTTCACCGACGGCAGCGCGGTTCCCAATCCGGGCCCCGGTGGCTGGGGCTGCGTGTGGGTCGAGGATGGCGAGGTACGCGAGCAACGCCACGGGCACGCCGAGTCCACGACCAACAACCGCATGGAATTGCAGGCCCTGATCGAGGCCTACCAATTGTTGCCCGAAAACGCCAAGGAGACCATTCACACCGACAGCCGCTTGTGCGTGGACACGATCCTCAAGTGGGCACCGGCTTGGGAGCGCAAGGGTTGGAAAAAGAAGGGCGGCGAGATCAAGAACTTGGAACTGGTGCAGGAACTCCTGCGCCTGCACCGCGCCCACGCAGGTTGCCAATTGCAGTGGATCGCCGCCCACTCCGGCGCGCGCTGGAACGAGTACGCCGACAGCCTCTCCACGGCCTGGATGCGCGAGGAACTGTAGCCCCTCAGCGCCCCGTTCCGCTCACCGTGAATTCAAAGATGAGGGGCGACTCGCCCCAGGTTGCAAGCCCCACGCGGAACTTGCCAGCAATGGGAAGAATGGGCACGCGATCGAGGAATTGGACGCTATCGAGGCTCACGGAGACTTCGTCGTCCAGTGCTTGGAAGACCAACTTGCGCGGCCCCTCGACGGCCTCGAGTTGCAGGGCCTGGCTTTGGTAGACGAGGCGGTCGTAGCGCTCGAGGCGAACGCTGACGTGCTCGGAGCCACTTGGCAAGACGATCAGGCTCCAACCCGACAGGCCGTCGCTCTCGCCCTCGCCCTGGATCGTGAGCAGCAACTTGGGGGCCCGCGAGCCGCGTACGAGATCGAGTTCGAGGCGCAGATCGAGTTGGTCGCGGGTCAGCTTCTCGTTGAGCCAGAGTAGATTCGAGGGAGAGTCCTTGGGAAACCCGGGCCGCACGGTGAAGCGCCGCCAGGCCACGCGGCCATCGGTGTGGGTGCCTCGAAAGGCCTTGTTGGTCCTCTTGAAACTGCCCACCGCTGCCTTGGACTTAGTCTTGAACGAGCGCGCATCGAGCCGCACCAGGCGCTTCCACTTGACCTTGCGCGGCGCCGGGCGCTCTGTCACTGCCAGGGCATCGGCCGTGAAGTCGAGGACGCTGCCATCGGGCCGCGCCAGGGCCAGAACCAGGCCGGCGGGGCCGTGGTGGTTCTTGATCTTGACCAGGATGCGGTGGCGTCCAGCGGCGAGATGCAATGAGAAACGTTGGGCGTCGGGCAAGTTCTTGAAGGGCCCGCGCCAGGCCGCGTTGTACGAGGAACCATTTTCGCCGCGGTCGCGATAGGTGCCCAGGGCCAGGGAGTCCACGAAGAGGATGAAGTCATCGTCGGCGCGGGCGTGCAGGACCACATCGGATGCTTTGTGCAGGGTCACGCTGGTTACGGCGTAGATGGCCGCGTTGCGCTGTCCGTAGGGCTGGTAGTCGAAGTGCAGCCAGCCGGTGGAGTCGATGGTCACCGGCGCAAGGTGTGCGTCAGCGGTCCAGGCTCCCACGGGATCGCGCCAGATCAAGCGCGTGTCCGAGTCGTGGGTCGAGTTTAGAGCCGTGACCTTGACCTCGAAGTCGATGCTCCACTCGGGCTCGAAGGGCACGGCGGCCGCGTTGCCGTGGTCAGTGAAAAAGGGGCCGATGGTCTTCCACTCCGAAATGATGCCCTGGGCGGCGCGCGCTTCCCGGGCTTCCTCGTCGTCGCTGCCCTGGGCCCGGGCCACCCGCCGACCGCCGCGGTCGCGCGGTAGGGGAGAGGTCGGGAACTCGCCGTGGGCGCCTTCGAAGCGGGCGTAGTCTTCGAAATCGAAGGCGCTCAACTCAAGGCTGATGGAACGCCGGTCGCGCTCCTCCAGGGGAAAACCAAAGCGCACGAGATCGTCGAAGGCCCGCGGGCCGAAGGCGCGCACGAGGTAGTAAGAGAGGGCTCGCACGATGTAAGGCTCGCGGCCGTCGCGCACAGGAGCATCTCGGTATTCGCGAAAAAAGCGCCGCAGGGGCGACCAGTCGTGGCGGGCCTTCGAAATGCTGGCGTACTCCTCCACGAAGTGCAGAAAGAAGCCCGCGCTGGGGCCGTAGTTTTGAATGCGCCAGTAGGCGAGGTCGCGCTCAAGGAAGTACTTCTTGAATTCCTCCAGATTGGCATCGAAGGAGTGCAGGGCGTCGGAGTCCTGGTCGAGGGCTTCGAAGGCGTAGGCCGCGCCCATGTTGGCGAGTCCTTCGGTGAAACCCCTGAAGACCGGTGAGGTGTCATCGATGCAGTGGGTTAGCTCGTGGTAATAGAGGCCAGTGTCCACCCGCACCGGTCGCTTCGGGTGGGCTTCTGCGCGACCGATGTCGATGGTCTTGCCACCGCCCAAGCCACCTCCAAAATCCAGCAGCTCCTTGAAGTAGACGGTGACGCGGTCGCCATCGGGATTGGGGATCCGACCAAAGAGGTCGGTCAGGAAAACATAGGCCAGGTCAAAGCGCAGCTTCGAGGCATCGGGAATGCCCTGCACCAAATCCTCGGGGCCGATAAACAGGAAACAATGGCTCTTCACTACCTGGGTACGCGCAAAGCTCGGGTGTTCGAGGGCGGCCTCCAGCTCTTCGAGTTCATCAGCCGGCGTGAAGGCCACCCACTCGTCTTCAAGCTCGGCCAGGCGCTTCCAGGCGCGTTGCTCGACTTGCTCGTCGTCACTGCGGCGCAAGCGGCGCATGAGCTCCAGGGCTACTTCCATCTCACCCGCTTGCGCCAGGTCTTCGGCCTGGTCGAAGAGCTTCTGGCCGAGACCTCTCTTGGCTTCGAGTTCACGGGCACGGCTGCCTTGTTCGCTTGATAGCCGTTGGATCAGGCGTTGGCGCAGGTCCTCTGCCCTTTGCTGCTCGCGTTCGGCGTCATCGAGGGCGCCGATGACCGCGCTGTCGGCTTGTTCCGATAGCGCGCCACCGGTGCGTTCGAGGAGCCTGAGGGCGCCGTGCAAGCGGCCACGATCGACCATGCGTCCGGCCACGATGCGCCAGTAGCGCACCTTCTCGGCGCTGATGCGATTCTTCACCACGCGCTCCTCCAATTCGCTCATGGCTGCTGCGTGGTACTTGCCCACCCGCAGCAGTTCATCGCGAAAACGCTCTTTGGTGTCGTCGTCGCCGGCATGGCGCAGCCCCTCTTCCAGTTGGCGCCAGGCTTGTGGTGCAGCGCCGCCGGCCTGCTTGCTGCGGGCCTCGGCGAAGAGAGCGGAGAGTTGCGCGGCGCCCGCGTCACCCTGAAAGCCGGGTAGGGCCAGGAACTCGACTTCCGAAAAGTCCTCGACCAGCGCCATGGGGTACTCAGGCGCAATCAGGGCGCCGGTGTCCGGGTCCACAAAGGCCACCAGCACCACGAGTTCGTCGCCAAAGCCCAGACGGCTGTCGGCAGGGACATTGAGGTCCAAGCTGATCTCGACGCTCTCACCGGCTTTCCAACGCGAGGTCCCGCGGCTGAAGGTTTTCCGGTGCAGGCTGTACTCGTCGGCCCAGGCGTCGAGGGCCACGACCAAATCGTAATCAGCGCCGATGACCTTGCGCGGGAAGAAACTCAAGGCTAGCTGAAAGCTGCCTTCGCGCGTAAGCCGCGAGGCGTGGGCGCGGACCTCAATGGGCAGGGTTTCGGGCACGGCTACCTGGGCTCCCGGAAGGGCAGCGGCGGCGAGCAGCCAGCAGGCGGTGGGTGTCAAGAGGCGGCGCAACATGGAGATCAGAGAGGCTAACCCTCCGCGGGGAGTAGGTCATTCTTTCCCTGTGACCACGAAAAAGAGCGCGCCGGTGTGGAGCTTCTTTCGCCCTTCTTCAGAACCGCCGAAAGCACCCCACAACGGTGCTGGAATTCAAAAATTTGAGCTTCAAGTTTATGGCCCAAACACCGATAGCCGGATCATGAACATCCAATCCCCAGCTCAAGCTGCTCGCTTCGGCTCTCAGCGCATGCCCCTCTCTGCGTCACCCGCTCCCGCTGCTCGAGGCCCCCAGAAGACCGAGCCCTCCCCTGTGACGACCTCGGCTCAGGACCCCTCGCGCTCGCGCCTGGAGGCTGTTGAGACGACCTATATCGAACGCCTGGACCAGCTCTTGAACTCCGGCACCCTCTCCACGGAAGAGGCCCACTCCTTGCAAGCGGCCGGCGCCGACTTCCAGGCCCTGGTGGAGCGCCTCGACCACGCTCTCATGAATGGCGGTCTCGAACAGGACGGCAAACTCGGCCGCGCCTTTCACCACGCCTTGGGCGTTCTGAAGAACGATGTGCACAAGGCCCTCTCCGGAGGCGTCGCAGAGAGTTCTAGCGGCGGTCCCGGTGCTGTCGGCGAGGCTGCCGTAGAAGCCACGGGATCTTCGGCCAGTGACCAAGCTAGCGCCACCGCCGAACGTATTGCCGGAGCTTTCGACCGCATAGATAGCCGCCTCGCCAACCTGGCCGAAGCGCGCGGTCGCGAAGGCGGCGGCGCAATCCTTGCCTTGCAGGACAAGTTCGGTGATGTCTTCGCGCGCCTCGAGTCCGCCGCCGCAGGCGGCATGAACCCCGCAGTCCTCGGCGAACTCTTCGAGCGCATCCTCGGCGGCCTACGCGATGGGATCTCCCCCGATACGGATTCCAACCAGGCCTTGCTCTACGACGCCAAGAGCCAGGTCATGGCCTTGAAGAACGAGGGCCCTTCGAAGGGCTCCTTCGACAAGATCGGCTAGCCAAGCTCCCAACCCGGCCGGTAGGAGGGGTGCAAGAGTGCCTCGGCTTCCGGGTGGCTCGGGAAACGGAGTCCGCGCGCATCCCAGCGCAGAGTCTCGTGGGGGAAAGACAGGGCCACATTGCCGAGCAGCGCCACCTCGGTGAGTTGCGCGGCGTACTCGAAGGATGCGCTGCACGACGCCTTGCCGAGGCAGGCATCGATGAATTGGAACCAGTGATTCGCGCCAGCTACCTGAGGGATAGCGACCTCGGCAAAACGCTCCTCGGGGAATAGCTTGGGCGGCCCGTAGGGATTCGCCAGGAGGGCGCCTTCGGTGCCCACGAAGAGGCAGGCGTTCTTGGCGACTTCGCCCGCGCCCAGGTCATCGAGCAACTGCCGCGGCGCTTGACGCCCGCCGTCGTGCCAGGTGAGTTGCAAGGGACCGCGGGTGGTGTGCCGATTGGCAGGAAACTCGTAGTGCACCCGTGACCAGTCGGGGTAGGTGTCGCTGCCTGGCCGCGGGCCATCGGATCGCAGGCTTGATGGCGAGCCGAGTTCGAGGAACCAGATGGCCGGGTCCATCAGGTGACAGGCCATGTCTCCCTGAGCACCGGTGCCAAAGTCCAACCAACCGCGCCAGGCGAAGGGATGGTACTGGCCCTTCAAATACGGGCGCTCCGGTGCGACGCCCAGCCACAGGTCCCAGTCGAGGTCGGCGGGGATCGGATCGGAGCCCTCCGGGCGCTCGACGCCTTGCGGCCACCAACCCGCGGGCCGGTCGGTCCACACATGCACTTCGTGGATCGGTCCCGTGTGCCCCTGGGAGAACAGCTTGAGGGCGGACTGGTAGGGGCTGGCCGAGTGGTTTTGGATGCCCATCTGGGTCACCACTCCCGCTCGCTCCGCCGCTTGCCGCAGACCGCGGGCCTCGGCCACCGTGCGCGTGAGAGGTTTCTGACAGTAGATGTGCTTGGAGCGCGCCATGGCCGCCTGGCTGATGGGCGCGTGCATGTGGTCGGGCGTCGAAACGCTCACCGAATCGAAACCGCCATCCAACTCGCGGAACATTTCGCGCCAATCGCTGTAACCCCTGGCGCCGGGATACAACTTGAGAGCGGCGTCCAGGCGCCCGCGATCCACATCGGCGAGACCCACGATGTCCACCTCGGGATGAGCTGCGAGGGCCTTCAAATCCGCTGCTCCCATGCCGCCGGCGCCCACCCCCACATGGCGCACGCGGCCCTGGACCGCTGACCGCTTGCCGGCCCCCGTAGCAGCGCAACCGGCCAGGGAATAGAGCGCCGCTCCAGCGCCCAAGGTGAGGAACTCTCTACGACTCGGGGATTGCTTCATGGCCCGAGAATAGCCTCTCGTGGCCCCGCTTGACACACTCCTAGAATTTGCCGCAGCGCGAGCAGTCGCAGTCCTCGTCAAACCAATCGCCGCCGATGGCCGAGTCGCTGGCGCCCTCGCCGGTGTAGCCGAGACCTGCCAGGCGGCGCCCTTGTTCCATGCTGACCTGGCCGGCGCGGGAGAGGCTGCGCGGGGCCGACCCGGCCAACCAGGCGATCAGTTCGCTCCGCAGTCGGGCGGCTCGGGCGGCCTCGGTCCCTGATTTGTCGTGGGCCGCCTGGGGATCGCTTGCCAGATCGTAAAGCTCGATGGCATGGCGCTGGCGCTCGTTCACCATGGCCGTGCTTTGGTGATCGCGCAGGTTGATGTTCAAGAACCAACCGTCGGAGAGAATCGCGGCCGCGTTACCCTCCTTGGCGATGGAAAAGCGCGCTCTCGGTGTGCTCGTCCCCGCCAGCGCCGCGCGTAGGTCGCTGCCCGCGAACTCGGGATTCACCTCCCCCGCGAGCGAGAGCAGGGTGCGACCGAGGTCCATCTGCCTCACCGGTGTGTCGCAGCGCGCCCCCAACGGGCCGCCGGGCCAGGACAGGATCAGCGGGATGTGCAAGGTGTCGGGGTGCAGGCCAGCGTGGTCCCAGTAGATTCCGTGGGCGCCGAAGGACTCGCCGTGGTCGGCGGTCAAAGCCACCACCGCGGAGGCTAGCCGCGGGTGCCTGAGCACGCGGCCGAGTTCGTGGTCCAGGGCGTCGATCTCGGCGCGGTACTGCGCGTAGGGAAAGTCGATGTCGGTCAGGCCGCGCAGGTAGAGCGGCAGGAACTTGCCCTTGTAATCGAGGCGTTTACTGGAGTCGAAGGGGTCGCGGCGCTTCGTGTAGTAGCGCCGATCGCTAAAAGCCGGCGGCTCGTAGGGCGAGTGGGCGTCGAACAGGTGCAGCCACAAGAAGACGGGCTCATCCCGCAGTTCTTCGAGCCATTCGATGCACTCCACGGTCGTCGCCCGAGCCGTGCGGTCTGGTCCCACGGGGCCGCTCATGCGATCGAAACCTTGACCAAAGCCGCTCTCATCGTCGAGCAGGTGGCGCACACTGACGGATGCCATGGTGTGATATCCCGCCGCGCTGAAGGCTTCGGCCAGGCAGATCGCCTTGTCCACCAGCGGCGAGCGATTGTCGAGGACGCGAGTGTCTCGTACATGCACGCCGGTCAGGAGCGAAGCGTGGGATGGGTTGGTGGTGTTTGAAGCGGCATAGGCGTCGCTGAAGAGCACGCCGCGCGCCGCCAGCGAGTCGATGGCGGGGGTGCGTACTGGGGCGTCGGGCCCCAGCGCGCCGATGTGATCGCCGCGGTGGGTGTCCGAGGTGATGAGCACCACGGTGCGCGGTTGTGCGGCAGGTTCGAAGACGCGCAGTTCCGAGATCGCACAGGCTTCGATGGCGCTGTGGGCTCCGTGCAACTCGAAGAGGGCGCGCTTGGTGCCCGGGCCCAATTCGGCGAGAGGTATGGCGGCGCTTTTCCAGGCCGTGCGGACCGAGGCCAGTTCCAGGCTGCGCTCGATGCTCGCGCCCACCTCGGACTCAATCTTCACCACCAGTCGTGCCTCCGATCCCGGTAGGCGCAGGGCCTCGGGCACGGCGTAGCAAAAAACCAGGCTGTGGCGTTGCGAGGCCTCGAAGATCACCTCGGCTGGTGCGTTCGAGAAGAGACCTACGCCGCGCCGAGTGTCCAAATTGGCCGAACTGAGACCGATCAAGGCCGGCGCTAGCGAGGTGGGTCGCAGGAAACTCGTCAGCGGGCTCAGGGAGAGGGAGACCTCGAGCACCAGCATTCCGGATGCGTGGCCAGCGCCCTCAATACTGAGTTCGTCGAGGGGCGCCTCGAGCTTGCGCAATGAGGCCAGGTCGAAGACCACCAACTGTGGCTGGGGAGAACCAGCCACCGAGATGGCTGCCGATTGCGCTCGCGTCTGTCCCTGGGACAGGCAAGTCACAGTCAGTTCTTCTTCCTCGGGCACGGCCAGTCGCACGGTCACGCGATTGAACTTCTGCGGATCGAATTGACCCGCGAGCTTCACCCGCCGCGCTTCTCCCGCGTCGTTGACCACCACCAAGGCTGGCGCCTGCAGGCCCTCGGCGTTGGTCACGAACCCGGGCAAGTCGGATTCGGCGGGGCTCACCGCTACCTGGGCCTGGAAGACCCGTTGGCCTTCGCCGGACCAAAGCGCGCGGTCGCCGGTGGGTACGAGGCGTTCTACTTCCGTGGGTGCCGTGTCGGTTGCGGCGGCGCTGAATTGCAGGGGGCGCAACTCGAGATGCTGCAAGGTGGCCGGCGCCAGATCGCCACCGTGTGCGGGAGCTTTGTCACTCGAACAGGAGGAACTCGCGCTGGCCAGAACCAAGAGGGCCAGGGCTGAAGTTCGGACGGCGACGACTCTGGTGTGGGGCCCTTGCATGGGGGCATAGTAACGCCTCTGGCTCGGCGATAGCAGGGGTCCCGCGCGGCATCGCAGAGCGCGGGAGAAGTTCCAGGGGCTTTGGGAGTTCTCTATTGAGTAGGATCAGCGCGCCATGTCCCACTCCCCCGGAAACCCCACCAAGGCGATCCTCTACGCCTTCACGGCCAATTTTGGCATTGCCATCGCCAAGTTCGTGGCGGCCTTCTACACGGGATCGAGTTCCATGTTGGCCGAGGGCGTGCACTCCACGGCGGACACGGGCAACCAGCTGCTCCTGCTCTTGGGGCTGAAGCGCGCGGAAAAGGCACCCGATGCGGAGCACCCCCTGGGCTACGGGATGTCGACCTACTTCTGGAGCTTTGTGGTGGCGGTGATGTTGTTCAGCATGGGCGGCTTGTTCTCGCTCTACGAGGGCTTTCACAAATTGCACTCTGCCGAGCCCCTCGAGCGCGCCTGGGTTGCCATCCTGGTGCTGTCCATCTCGATCCTGCTCGAGGGCGGTAGCCTGCTCGGCGCCCTGCGCGAAATCAACGCCATGCGCGGCGACCGCAGCCTATGGGAGTGGCTGCACGCCTCGCGCAACTCCGAGCTGGTGGTGGTCTATGGCGAGGACCTCGGCGCCCTCGTGGGCCTCACTCTGGCCCTTTGCTTCCTGTGCCTCGCGGTGGTGACTGGCGAGCCCCAGTACGACGCCTACGGCTCCATGGCCATCGGCGGCGTGCTGCTGGTCATATCGGTTTTCTTGGCGGTGCGCACCCACGATCTCTTGATTGGCCGTTCGGCTGACCCGAGACTGCAACGGGAGCTGCGAGCGCACTTCCAAGCGGACGAGCACGTGGAAGAGGTCTTCAACCTGATCACCTTGCAGCTCGGGCCGCGAGTCCTGGTAGCGGTCAAACTGCGCCTGCGCGAGGGGCTCTCCAACAAGTTAGCCTGTCAGGAAGTCAACGACCTCGAGCGGCGGCTGCGCGCGCGCTACCCGCAAGTGGGCTGGAGCTTTGTCGAGGTCGATGTCAAAAACTAACCCGGCTTCTTGATGACCAAACCGGGCGGCCCTTGGCCGGACGCTGTGTTCTTCGCTTCCGAACCCGGCGAGCATGAGATCTCCTGCCCGGTTCGAACTAGTGCCACCGTAAACCTACCGCGAGTTGTTGCCGTGGTGGATGCGCGCCACACTCAGCGCCATGAGGTGCTCGTGCTGACTCGCGAAGACGATGCCGGGGGGATTGAGAGCCCCCCCCCCAAAAAAAACCAAACCAAACCAAACCAAACCAAACGGATCATGCTGGCAGGTTCTGCTGACCGCTCTCTTCAGCCCCTTTGGAACCCGTGAACCAGCGCGCGCACTTCGCTCCGATATCCTTGATGTCCTCGAGGATCAAGTAACCCGAGGGCACAAAGACCAGGGTGATGATGGTGGAAAACAGCACTCCGTAGGCCAGGGCGATGGCCATGGGCACCAGGAACTGGGCCTGCACTGAGCGTTCGAACATCAAGGGTGTGAGACCCACAAAGGTGGTCAGGGAGGTCAGCAGGATGGGCCGAAAGCGCTTGACGCCCGCCTCGCGGACGGCGTGTTGGAGGGAGGGATCGCGCAGCCGGTGGTTGTTGATGTAATCCACCATCACCAGGCTGTCGTTGACCACTACTCCGGCCAGCGCCACCAGGCCCATCATCGAGAGCAAGGAGAGGTCCTGGCCCATGAACATGTGCCCCAGGACCGCTCCCACCAACCCCAGGGGAATGGCCGACATGACAATCAGGGGTTGGGTATAGCTCTTGAAGGGAATCGCCATCAGAGCGTAGATCGCCAGCAGCGCCAGGATGAACGAGCGCCCCAACTCGGAGAGCATCTCACCCAACTCGCGGCTCTCGCCCTGGACCGACCAAGTCACCGAGGGGTGGCGCGCGAGGATCTTCGGCAGGGCTTCACGGGCGAGTTCCGCGATCACACCGCTGCCCGAGGAGATACGTTGGTCCACATCGCTGGTGACATTGATCACGCGCTTGCGGTCGGCGCGCTGAATGGTGGCAAAACCGCGGCCGGGGTGGGCTCTTGCCACGCTGGAGAAGGGCACCGCCTGGCCAAGGGGCGTGCGGATGCGCATGTTTTCGAGGGTGTGCAGGGTGCGGCGATCGGCTTCGGGGTAGCGCAACATGACCTTGATCTCATCCCGGCCGCGTTGGATGCGCTGGACTTCTTCGCCGTAGAACCCCTGGCGTACCTGCACGGCGAGACTCGCCAGGGTCAGGCCCAGGGCCTCGGCCGAGGGCAGGAGCTCGAGTTGTAGCTCCTGCTTGCCGCCGCGGAACGAGTCAGCGACATCGAATACTCCCGGCACCCGCGCCAGGCTGGTTTTCAACTCGTCCGCCGCCAGGCGCAATTCGTCGATGTTCTCGCCGGCGAATTCGACCGAGACCGTGTTTCCACTGGACATGACATCGGCGCTGAAAATCAACTCCACGGCGCCAGGAATCGGTCCGCAGAGTTCACGCCAGCGAGCCACGATATCGGAGGTCACGATGCCCTCGTGTTCCTCGGTGGGGACCAGTTCCACGATGATTTCGCCCAAGTGCGAGCCAGCCATGGCCAAGCCGCCGGGAACTCCGTTGTTGGCCTGCACCGCCCGGAATGGCTGTTGGCCGATGGCCGTCATGAAGTGCTTCACGCAGTCGATGCCTTCGCGCCCGGCGTACTCGGCCTTGAGTTCGAGCGCGGCGGATTCGATCTGTCTGATGGCGCGCTGGGTGACTTCCGGGGCGGTGCCGAGGGGCATGGTGAGTTGCGCCGCCATGATGTCGCCGTCGATCTTCGGGAAATCCACGAAGCGCACGAATCCGCCGCTCACCAACCCGCCCACCAGCATCAGGCTCGAGATCACCAGGGCGTGAGTCAGGTAGCGCCACTCGAGGGCCAGCTCGAGGGCCGGGCGATAGATCCGCTGGGCAAAGTTCACCATGCCCCGTTCAAACAGGCTCTGCAGCGCGACCCACCAGGAGAAGGGCGCCATCCGGGCCAGGCGTTCGCCGAGCTGGCTACCGTGGGCCAGGTGCGCGGGCAGGATGATCTTGGACTCAATCCAGGAGAAGACGAGGATCGGGATCACTACCGTGGGCATGACGGAAAAGAACTTGCCGAACATGCCGGGCAGGTTGAGCAGCGGCGCGAAAGCGGCGATGGTGGTCAGGATGGCGAAGGTCACCGGTGTGGCCACGCGCTGGGCACCGCGGATGGCGGCGTCGAGCAGCGAGCTGTCTTTTTTCTGTTCGGTGTAGATGCTCTCGCCCACGATGATGGCATCGTCAACCACGATGCCGAGCACCAGGATGAAGGCGAACAGCGAGAGCATGTTGATCGACATGTCCAATTGCGGCAGCACCCACAACGCGCCTGTAAAGGCGATGGGGATGCCCATGGAGACCCAGAAGGCCAGGCGGAAGCGCAGGAAGAGGGCCAGCACCAAGAACACCAGAGCCAGGCCCTGGATGCCGTTGCGAACTAGCAGTTCCAGGCGTCCCTGGAGAAAGGCCGACTGGTCAGCGTTGATCGAGAGCTTGACGCCGGCGGGCATGGAGGGCTGGCTGCGCTCGACATAGTCGCGCACCGCCGCCGCGACTTCGAGGGCGTTTTCGTCGCCCACGCGGTAGACCAGCACCTGCACCGCACGCTCGCTGTTGAAGCGCGAGGAGCGGCTGGTGTCCTCGAAGCCATCCACAATTTGAGCGAGTTCGTCGAGGAGGATGCGGCTGCCATCGGGGCGCGTGACCACCACGATGGAGGCGAACTCTTCGCCGGTTCGCGCCTGGCCCTCGGTGCGCAGGAGGATCTCGCCAGCGCTGGTCTTCATCGAACCGCCGGAGAGGTCTAGCGAGCCCTGGCGCACGGCTTTGGCCACCTGGTCGAAGGTGAGCCCATGGCGTTGCAGGGCCGTTTCCGAGACCTCGATCGAAATCTCGTAGGGACGCACGCTCGAGAGTTCAACCTGACTGATGTTGGGCAGGCTGTTGAGCTCGTCGCGCACTTTCTCACCAAGGCGCTTGAGGGTCAATTCGTCGGCATCACCCGAGATGGCCACATTGATCACCTGGGAGCGCATGACGACTTCCCCGATGATGGGCTTTTCGGCCAGTTCCGGGAAAGTCGAGATGGCGTTGATGTGCGTCTTGATGTCGTCGAGTACAGAGCGAGAATCGCTGCCGCGCATCAGTTCGATGGCCACGGTGCCCACATTTTCCACGGCTGTAGAGGTCACTCGCTTGACGCCTTCGATGGCGTGCACCTCTTCCTCAATGCGCACGCAGATGGCCTCTTCGACTTCTTCGGGCGCGGCGCCGGGGTAAGGCACGGTGACCGTCACCAGATCCATGGCAAACTCAGGGAAGAGTTCCATCTTGATCCGACTTCCGCTCAAGGCGCCGCCCACAAGCAGCACGACCATCACCAGATTGGCGGCGACGGGGTTCTTGGCAAACCAGGCGAGGATTCCTTTCATGGCTAGCGACTGCGGTCGCTGATGTCTTTCACGCGCATCCCTTCGGTGGCGATCTCGAGCGGCGAGACGATGACGCGCGTGCCCATCGGCAAGCCTGTACCCGCCACGACGATGTTCTCGCGGGTGGCGCGCAGGACCTCGACCGTTCGTCGTTGCAGGGTGTTCTCCGGCGAAACCAGATAGACACGGGAGCCATCGCGCAGAGCGCTGCGCGGCAGGATGCGCACATCCTCCAGCATCCGACCCTCGATGGCGGCTTCGACGAAGAGACCCACGGTGAGGGGTGCGGCCGTGCCTTCTTGGCCCGCCGGGATGTCGTAAGGGTCTTCGACCCGAGCCACCAGGACGACCATGCGCGTGAGGGGATCGATCTCGCCTTCGGTGCGCACGATGCGCGCGGTCCACTCGCGTCGTGCGCCGGCAAAGTCAGCCCAGAGCCGCACGCGGGGCCCCGCCGCGCTGGTCTCGACGGCGCGGGTGTTCAGGTCGATTTCGAGGTGGGCCAATTCGCTGTCGGAGATGGGCAAACGCACCTCGGCGTAGTCCACCGCGTAGAGTTCCGCCAGCACACTGCCGGGGGGGATGTACTGGCCGAGGTCGGCGTACTTGGCTCGCACGCGGCCTGCAAAACTAGCGACGAGTTGCGTGCGTTCGATGTTGAGTTGGGCGTGGCTCTCGCGGGCTTGGGCAGCGTTTAGGGCGGCGCCAGCTTCGGCAACTTGGGGTTCCAGGAGTCCCAAGGCCGTGGCCTGGCCCTCTCCGAGTTCGGCCCATTCGCGCTTCGCCACAGCGGCGTCGGCTTGAATCTCAGATAATTTGCGCACGGCCTGGGCGACTTGCAGCTTGGCCTGGGCCAGAGCCAACTCGCCGTCGCGCGGGTCCAACTCCAAGAGCACCTCGCCCGCTGCGAAGAAACCTCCGGCCACCAGGGCGGGCGAGACCGCGATAACGCGTCCGCCGACTTCGGCCACCAGGGCGCTCTGGGTGCGGGGCATGACCGAACCCCGGGCGAGCACTTCAACTCTGAACGAAGTGCTCGCGAGTTCCAGGGTGCGCACGGTGGGCAGGACCACCACCGGCGGGCTGGGCACGATCTCCCCCCTGGCATCGATGAGCCACTTGGTGCCGAGGGCGCCGAGCACCAGGACGAGCAGGGGCAGCAGGATCTTGAGTAGAATTCTCATGGGGTGATTCTAGTTGGGCGCCGCGATGCTTGCGGATTTGCGTTCATCCTCAAACCCGCCACCGAGGGCCAGGAATAGGTCGATGCGCGTATCCAGGCGTTCGCGCCTGGCGTTGATCCATGCCGTCTCCGCGGCAAGGGCCGCGCGCCGGGCGCTAAGGACCGAGAGGATTTCGAGACGACCGGCGAGGTAGCGCGCCCAGGCCAGGCGTTCGCTGGCCTGGGCGTGGTGCGAGGCGCGTTCGAGGCTTGCAACCCGCTCGTCCTGGTGTTCTGTCACCGAGAGGGCGGTTTCGACTTCGAGAAAGGCGCGCAGGACGGTTTGTTCGAAGTTGGCCAGACCTTCGCGTACGCGAGCATCGGCCAGGTCGACTCCGGCGCGTAAGCGACCGCCCTGGAAGATCGGCTGGGTTAGGTTGGCGGCCAGACTCCAGATGTCGAAAGCACCGGAGGTGAGGTCGGAGGCTTCGGCGCTGCGCCGTCCACCGCTGGTGGTCAAGCTCAAGGCGGGCAGCAACGTCTTGCGCGACTCGAACAAGGAAAGGTCAAGGGAGCGCAGGTGTTCCGCCGCCGCCAAAAGGTCGGGGCGCCTTTCGAGCAGGTCTGAGGGGAGGCCTGCGGGCACGGCGCCGAAAATTTCGGGCAGCTGAGCCGAGCCTTCGAGAAGACCAACGGGGTAGCCGCCCACGAGCACTTCGAGTTGGCGCGTGACTCGCTCGCGGGTTTCGAGACTCGCGGCAAGTGCTGCGGATTCCCGGGCCAACTCGCTCTCGGACGCGCGCAAATCCAGGGCGGGGATGCGCCCCGCAGCGTAGCGATCGCGCAGAATGCGCGTACTCCCGGTGGCGTTCTTGACCCGGCGTCGACTGAGGTCGAGTTGCAGGTCTATGGCGGCCAGGGCGAACCAGGCCTTGGCTATTTGGGCGGCCAGGGAGAGCTGGGCGCCACGGACTTGCGCCGCCGAAGCGCGCCAATCCGCTTCGGCGGCGCGGCCGCGGGCGTCGAGCTTGCCCCACAGATCGAGCTCCCATGAGAGATCCAGGGAGAGGCCAAAACTGGTGCTTGTTGTGGAGAGCACGCTCCCGCCGCTACCGGGGATGGGGAAGCCCACGAAGTTCTGGCGCTGTCGTCCCGCACCCAGGGAGACGCCGGCCTGGGGCATGAGCTCGCCACCCGCCATGCGCGCGAGGGCCGCGGCCTGTGCGACCCGAGCGGCGGCGGCCTGGAGGTCGCGGTTGTTTACGAGGGCGCGTTCGACGAGAGCGGTCAGCTGCGGGTCGCCGAATTCAGCCCACCACGGCCCCACGGGGATATCCAGCGCATCCCGTCCAGTTTCAGCGGCGAAGGCATCGGGGATGGCCACCCTGTTCTCTTCGTGGACCCGAGACTCAGGCGCGCGGCAAGCGGCCACGAGGAGCCACATACAGAGCCCGCTCCTGATCCACTGCCTCAAGGCCAGTCGGTGCACCAAAGAGCCCATTTAGCGGTCGGCCCATGAAAATAGGACGAAGGGTCGGCGCGGACGCAGAGGGGTAGGGCGCATGGTGGCAGGGCTCACGGAAAGTGAAGGGGGCGGGGGCCAATCATGCGTTAGATTCGGTCTCGATCAAGCCTTGAGCCCGCTCGAAGCCACCGGCCGACCCCAGACCCTCCAGCAAATAGAGAGCGCGGGCCCCGGCATCGCCAGGGCCCGCGCTCGTCTTGCGAGTTTGCTCGGTCGCTTCTCAGGGACCGATCGAGAACTGCAACGCGTCCGAGAGGCCGCTTGAGCTGGCGGCGGCGGGATCGCGAAACCAGTGCTGAGCGTAGATCCTGACCCCCGGTTGCAGGAGCGGATCGACTCCCGACTGGATCCGGGCGTTGAAGTCCACGGAGAAGCTGCCCGTGCAGTTCGGCCCGGGATCGCCGCCGGAGTTCTGGACCGCTGTGCGGTGCAACATGGGCGCTGCGCAGAGGGTTCCGTCCTGGAAGGGCGTGTAAGCCGGCGCGTAGCCGTAGAACATGATTCCGTTCTGGTGGCTGACCACATTTTCCGCACCTACGGTGAAACTGGCCGGTGAAGTCGTGCTGGCGCTGCCCTGCCAGACACTCGCGGGCGTGCAGCCCTGACTGGTGACCTTGCCGATGCAGTAGTTAGCCGGATCGGTCGTGACCGGCAGGAAGAAGACCGGGTTGGTGTAGGCGACCTTTGCGCCGCCCTCGCTGTAGGCGCGGTACCAGGTGTTGCTGCTTGTGTTCAGGGTGTCGATGCACTCGAAGATGCCGCTGCCGGTCACGGGGCCGCTGGAGCAGAGCACGGTCTCGGCTGCATCGCCCACCCTGCCCGAAAAGATCGTGATCTCAGCGGTATCACCACCAAAGTTGTAGTGCACCCGCGGCGCGAGGGCTGCGGGAGGAGAGCTATGAGGCACCGGGAACATGCTGCCCATGGGAACCGCGGAACCTCCCAGGCCGACTTCGATCACCAGGCTGTGTGCGTTCGAGATGTAGGAGCGTCCCTCCTGAAGGGCGCGATCGATATTGGGAATCGTAAAGGGCTCGTTGACCAGCAGCGCATGGTTGGCGCCAAAGGCAAAGGCCGCGTCGTGGGTATCGCTGCCCGAGTAGGCGTACAAGAGGCGCCCATCGAGGAGCCAGTCAACCCAGCGCCCTACCGCGCCGGCCTGTCCCGACTGGCTCGCCCCCCCCCAGATTTCCACGCCGTGCAGGGCGTTTGCTTCGATGCCCTGGGCCTGGGCATAGCTATTCCAACCGAAGGAAGAACCCAAGGGATGGTGGACGATGGGGTAGCCGCCCTGGCCGCGAATCGCGGCGATGTTCTGCCCGAAGGGCTCCAGCACATTGCTGAAGAGTCCGTCGCAGAAACCGAGTAGGCCATCTTCGCCGCCGGGAATGCGTGCGCTGATGCCGTGGGCTCCCATGTGGTTGGCCGAAGTCGTGCCCAGGCACAGGACATCACCGAGGTCGCTGCCCGTCTGGGGACCACTCTCGTCGCTCGATAGTTCGATGTCGGCCATGACCAGGAAGGAACCGTCGGTGGCCGCGGCGCACTCGGCTTGGATCGCGGCGAATTCCGAGGTGCTGTTAATGCAGTAGCTGTGGTCAGTGGCGGTGAACCAGTCGTAACCGAGGGCCTGGTACTGGGTCTTGAGATCGCCGTAGCTGAAGCTGCCAGAGAGTTGCAGAGTCTCAGCCGTGCAATTGCTCGAGGGAGCGCAGGCACCTGACGCTTCGCCGTGGCAAGAGTGCACATGCAGATCGCCGGCGTGCACATTGACCGTGCCGCCAAAGCTCGCCTCCAAGCTCGCCGAAGGCAAAGCGAAGGGGGCGATGCGCGTGATCAAGCGAGTTGTCGTGGCCACCTTGAGCTGACCGCTTGGCGTGCGATAGGAAAGGCGCAATTCGATGCGTGCGGTCTCGCCCTCTTCGGCCCCGGCGAAGAAAAGTTGGTCGTAGGCCAGGGGGAAGTCGATCTGCGTGAAGGGCTGCGGCATGCCCCGGTCGTAGGCTTCCCTGAGGGCATTCCAGCGTGATGCGATCTCGTGGCGCGCCTCTAGGACTTCGCTGCCGCCAAATTCGGGCGCATTCTCGTCGGCGAAGTAGCGCCGGTCGCGGTGCAGTTCGGATATCTCGTGGGGTAGGCGTTCGATCAGCGCATTGACTTCGCCGTAGCGCGCATCGCCCACGAGTTCTCCGACTAGCTCGGAAGCGAAAACGATGTCTCCTCCCGATCGTACTTGGAAGGACTCGAGCTCGTAGACCTCGCCGTTTTCGGCGGGGTTGTAGACGAGCATCGCGACCTCGGCCGGGCGCAAAATGCGCACCTCAGCCGGCACAAATGGCACGAGCAAGAGTTCCGCGGGAAGAGCTCCCACCTGGGCCCGCCGCGCCGATACGACGGCCACGGCGAGAAGCAAGGCGGCCGGCAGGAGAATAGCGGCTTTGCGCCGGGTGATGTCTTTCTTCATCAGACGAACTGCTGGCTGACTGGCCGGTCTCAGGGGCAGAAGGTCACGGAGACCGCATCGGACAGGTTGAAGTTTGCACCACCGGCGGCCGGGTCGCGGTACCAACATTGGAAGTTCCAGGTCTGGCCCGCGAAGATCGTTCCCGGTGCCGTGGCGTGATTGAAGGCCGTGACGAACACGCCCGCCGCGCCGGAGTTGGTCGGGGGCAAGCGCCGCACGCCAAGGCTTCCGCCACCCACACAACGCAAACCATTGCCGAAGGGCGCCGAGATCTGGTTCGGACCGTAATAGAAGATGCCCGGTTTGTTGACGGGGGCGAAGTCGCTCCTCAGGACGAGATCATTGGCGGAGATGCTGGTGGAACCCGTCGTCGTTGTGATGGCGCCGGCGCCAGCGCTGTTGGGCGTGGTGCTACAGTAGCTCGTGACCGCGGGGCAGGTGTAGTTAGCCGCCAGGGTCCCGAGGAGGGTCATGTTGGCGGTGATGCCGCTCGAGGGATCGACGAACTGGAAGGCCGCGTTCATCGGCGAGTTGAGATTGATGACGCCGCCAGCTGCGGTGATTAGGCCCGTCGTCGCGCTCGGGGGACCGGCTGTGCCGGCCAGGTTGGTGACGGTCTGCGCGCCGATGAGGGGCGTGACGGTCAGCGTTCCCGTGAGCATGGTCAGGGTCGAGGTCGTTGCAAAGGCACCCATCGCGTCACAGGTGAAGGGCGTCGAACTCATCGTGAACGAGAGGTTCGTGATGTCGATCACAGCCAGCGGGGGCAGGAAGATCAAGGCGTTGGGGATAATCGCCGACAGGTCGGGCATCACCATCGCGTTGGAGGAGAGCCACTGGCCTCCACCGACGGGATTGCCGCCGCTTTGCAGGTTGATTTCAATGGGACCCGAGAGGGAGAAGGCGTTGCTCGGGTTGCCTTGCATGGTCCCCAAGGAGGTGGTTCCACTCCAGGTGTAGTTTGACAGGGCGGGATTGATCTGGAACTGGAAGGACTGGGCAGAGGCGAGGGTGCTGGTGGCGACGAGGGCTGCGCCTGCCATGAGGGAATGGAGAGCTTTCATGTACCTGGGGATGGATGGGGAGAAGAAAAAATCAGGTTGCCAGCCCCCAAGGTATCAGGGCCCTCCCGTTTTGGGGAGTGCTTGGGCCGCATCCATCGGGCATAATGGGCTTGGCAGCTTGCTCTGGGGCCTCACCGCTCCACGGAGGCGCCTCCGACCCCATGCCTCATCGCCCTTCCTTTCCTGGCGCCCGCGCGCTGGTAGGCTTGGTGCTTGCCTGCCTGGCTTCCTGCCAGAGCCTGACAGCCAATCCCGAGACCGAGCCCTGGCTCATCACGCACCAGGGTAAGGCCGGTATCTCGGCCCGCATGGGCGTTGGCTCGCTCTACGAGGTGGACTCGGTCGTCGAGATTCAGGATGCCAATAATGACGGCGTCTTTGGTCTGCACGGCGTCATGGAGCCCGTTGGCGGTGTGGGGTTGGCAGGAGAGTATTTCATCATCGACGACCTGGCGCTGTTTGCCGGCGCCGAAGCGCGCATCTTCGAACCCAATCTCGGCGACGACTTGATCAGCTTTGGTCAGCTCACCCAGTACGAGTTATTTTTCGGGACGCGCTGGTTTCTGCCCCTACGGTATCTTGAGACTGAGCGCTTGCGGCCCTTCTTGCACGCCAAGGTGGCCTACATCCCGGCGGTCGATTTCGACATGACCTTGACCATGGTTTTTCCCGATCTCAATGACGCGGTGCTCGTCTCGCCCTACCGCGGCAGCGAGTATTGGAGCATGGGCCTGGGAGGCGGGCTGGCTTATCAGCTCAGTGACAACCTCTACGCAGAGTTGTCCTTCTTCTACGAGTGGCCCCTAACCAATTCCTCGGCAGAAGATGTGCCCACGATCGTCACACAGGGCACGGGCAATCCCTTCGTAGACGACATCCTGAGCCTCTTGAAATTCGACATCGAAATCGAGCCGTCGGGTTGGATCGGCTTCTTCAGCCTGACCTATGTTTTCTGACCCCGACCGCTGCCGATTCTGACTTCGCCCTTACCGAGCGAGGCCAGTCGTGGCGCGAGGTACAAGGCCCAGATAGCCGCGCCGGCGATAGCTCCCGTCCAAATGTCAAAGGCATGGTGCTGCTTGGTGGCCAGGATACTCCACAAGAGGGCCGCCCACGCGGGCCACCAGGCCCAGACCACGGGGCGTGGAAAACGGCCACGCATCAGGTGTTGGGCCGTGAGCAAAAACAACAGGCTGAGGGAGACATGCAAGCTCGGCCATGCGTTGTAGGGCGCATCCACGAGATACAGGCTCTCGAAGAATGGCACGGCCCAACTCGAAGAGGTTGTGAGTTGCGCTTCCATCTCGCCCCGTGTGTGCAGGAATGTGGGGGCCACGAGAAAAGTCGCGAAGCTGAAGAGAGCAAGCCAAATGCCCGCTTGCAGGGAGAGCAAGAGACTCGCCCAACCCTTGCGCGTGCGCGGTGCGCAGGCGACTTGCAGGGGCAGGTACAGATAGAGGGTCATGTAGATTCCCATGGCCCACGGCGTGGGGCCAAACCAGGCATCGGCCTCCGTGCGTGAGTCGAAGACCGAGACCCCGCGGTGCACCGCGAACTTCAAGGTCACGAGATACCCGCCCCCGATGATAACCAGGGTAACTAGCGCCGTGGCGAGCCCGATCCCCCAACCACCCAAGTCACTCCGGCGACTCCAGAGGGGTTGCCAGATGGGCCACAATTCGGGCGGCGGATCCTCGCAGCGCATGGGGGCGGCGTTTCTGACCCGGGGCGTATCACAACGCCCCGGGTACCTGCCAAGGCTAGGGTCAGGGGACGATGGTCAAGGATGTGGCAACGAACTTGCCGTCCTTCATCTCGCCTTCGGCTTCTGCTTTTAGGCCGGACTTCTGGCACCACTCCATCTTGCCCAAGCCCAGGTCTCCGCCAACTTCAACGAAGGCGCCATCGACTTCGATGTAGTTACCGCAGTGGCCAATCTCCTCGAGGGCGCAGCCGCATTCGACGCGCTGGACATGGGCGTCGGCAGTGGTGGTTGTTGGTTCGTCGCCGTCGGCGGCCGGGACCGAGCTTCTCGCGTAGCAGGCGATGGAGGCCAAGGCAAGCAGCAGGGCGCTGAGGGTTGTGAGTGAGGTACGCATGTTTTTCTAGTTTTGGGGGTCAGGCGTGGATATGGGCGGCCAAGAGGTCGAGGCCAGCGTCAATCTTCTCCAATGAGGTCGCGTAGCTCAAGCGAATGTGCCCATCAAGGCCAAAGGCGCTGCCGGGAACCGCAGCCAGCCCCTGTTCTTCGAGGAGCCGCTCGCAGAAGGCCTCGCTGTCGCCGTTGGGCTGGACCTTCAGGATGCTCGGGAAGACATAGAAGGCACCACGGGGAATGGATGTTTCGAGCCCCATGGCCGCGAGCTTTGTGAGCACGAGGCGGCGGCGGTTGTCGAGCTCCTCTTGCATTGCCGCCACCTCGGGCGGGTCCTCCGAGAGGGCTGCCAAGAGGGCCGCTTGTGAGACGGAATTGGGCGCTCCGGTGAGTTGCGAGTGCAGTCGCCCCACGGTCGCAGCCAATCTCTTCTCGGTGGCGACATAGCCGATGCGGTAGCCGGTCATGGCAAAGCACTTGCTCGCGCCATCGATGATCACTGTGCGAGCGCGCCCCGCTTCCCCGCACTGCACGGGACTCGCGAAGGGCTCGCCGGCGTACACCAGGCGGCTGTAGATTTCGTCAGACAGGATCCACAGGTTGTGGGCTTCGGCGAACTCCACCAGACGCGTCAGCTCCGCAGCCGTGGCCACGAAGCCGCTGGGGTTGTTGGGCGAGTTCAAGATCAATCCGCGGGTGCCCGCTCCCACGGCGGCTTCGAGAGCATCAAAGTCCGGGCCCATGTCGCTGCGCGGCGCGACGGTCACCGGTCGGCCTCCCGCGAAGCGCACCTGGGCGTCGTAGCTGACCCAGGCGGGCCGCAGCAGCAGCACTTCGTCTCCTGGGTGAACCAGGGAAATCAGAACGCCGGCGAGGGCGTGCTTGGCGCTGTGGCAAACCGTGATGCCGCTGGCCTCGAAGGCCACGCCGCGGCTGCGGGTCAAGTGGCTGGCGATGGCTTCGCGCAGGTCGGCGCGTCCAGCGGCGGCGGTGTAGCGCACTTCGCCCTCATCGATCAGACGCTTGGCGGCGATTCTTGCGCACTCGGGCGAGTCGAAGTCCGGCTCGCCGGCGGTCATGTTGATAATCTGGCGCCCGGCTGCGGCCAGGGCCTTGGCGCGCGCATCCAGGGCCAGGGTTCTGGAGAGCGGAATGGCCTCGATGCGGGGGTTGATGCGCATGGGGGCATTTTGGCGCCCTGACGGGCCTCGTCAAGTCTGGCCGTCGGTCCTCGGGGGCAAGGACACCAGACCCGGGAAGAAAGGCCGATCCGTATCGTCCGTGCGCATCCCGTCCCGATCAGGCATCCTGTTCGGCCCCAAATGGTCCTGCCCCAGCCCTCTTGCGCCGTCCCCCGGTGCCAGCACCCGTGCCCTTCGGAGTCCCGATGAGTCGGAAGTCCCGCCTGATTCGCATTTTTCTGGTCCTCTTTGGGCTGACGGCCTTCATCGGCTACTTCGCTTTCTCGACCTTCCTGTTCAACCCCTTCGAGGGCCGCCTGGGAGTCGATGTCGCCGGCCTCGTGCCGCGCAGCGCGGACTTCTTCATCGCTCGCGCGCGGCTGAAGACGGTCTTCTCGGACTTTCCGGCCCTCGAGATCGCGGACAAACTCGAGCGGAACCCCGCCTGGCAGGCCTTCTCGGGCTCGCCCGAACAGGCCGATCTCACGGCCGATCTCAAGTGGCAGGAGCTCGTGGACGAGATCGAACGCTCCACAGCCGAACTACCCGCGGGGCTCGGGCCCCTGGACATCTTCGGCGGCACCGACCTCGCTATTGCGGGCAACTTCAAGGGCAACAACATCGACAGCGCCGAGTGGGCGGTCTACGGCACCCTGGGCTTCACTGGCAAGCTGGCCATCGAGCTGCTTGCCTACCCCGGCCTCTTGAACCTCGAGACCCAGGGCCTGGGAGTCACCGAGCTCGACGATTACATCACGATCCACGGACCGGCCCTTGCTACTCCGTTGCATGTGGCGCGCGTCTTCGATGTGGGCGTGATTTCCAACAGCAGCGAACTTGTTGCCGCGGCGGTCTCTCTCGAAGCCCGCCAGTTCAAGGACTCATTCCTCGCGGGAGCTACCTACAATGATCGTATCGCCGTGATCGAGCGCAACGATCACCGCGATGAGGTCGAGGTCTACATTAACACGCGAAGCCTGCTCGAGACCCTACAGGTGGCTGGCGCCTGGCCCGATAGCCAAAGCCAGGATTTCCTGCCGTCGCTGGTGTCGAAGTTTTTTCAGCTCTCGATGGTCAACCATTTCGCCGGGGTGATCGGCGATCACAATGGTCTACAACTCGACCTGCATGCCAGCCTTTCCCGAGAGCTGATGACGCCGCTGCAGACGCGCACCTACCGGCGGCGACCTTCGAGCGGTGATGAGATCATTCTCGAGCGTGCGATCTTCGCGCCGGCGGACACCAGCCTCTTCGCTTACATCAAGTGCAACATGGGCGACCTGATCGGCCAGGTCTTCCAATCAATCGAGCCCGACGCCCGTGGGCTGATCGAGGACATGTTCCAGAAGACCGGCAAGTACCGCAACCTGCAGCAGGTTGTGGACGAGCTCGACGAAGCCCTGCTCGACCGTTGCGTGATTATTGTGCGCGAGAACGATTATCCCCAGGACCCCGACGGGCCGCCCCACGACGACCAGGTTGTGCCCGCGGTGGCGATCATCTTCTGGTTGGCCGAAGGCGGCGGCGAGAAGATTGTCGCCTTGCGCGACCTGATCGGGGGCATGGGTCCGCGCATTGGCCTGGCGGGCAAGGAGCCCGGTCACTCGGGCTACTACAAGAACTTGGTGGGGGGCCATGTGATCCGCGAGTTCTGGGCACCCATGATCCCCGGCACGGGGCTGATCGCCACTGGCAACACGGGTGAGATCTGCATCGTGGCCAACTCGTTCCAGATGGTGAACCACCTGCACAAGACCTGGAGCCAGGGCGCCCCCAGTTTCCCGCGCCTCTCCGAGCGCTCGGACTTTGCCGCCCTGGCCCGTTCTTCGCGCTACGGCGCCAACCTGGCCCTGTGGTTCAACCCTGCCTCGGCCGTGCAGATTCTCGAGCAGCAGGCCCGCAGGCGCGCCGAGGATTCGATTCAGATCGACTGGGCCTTCGAGCGCACTCAGATGGAGCGCAAGGTCCTGCGCGACGACTTCGGCGGCCGCGCCAAGAACCAGTTGGGCGGCGTCGAGAAAGGCGACTTCGAATCCGAGGTGGCGGGGCGCCTGGAGCTGCTCGAGACCACCATCAAGACCCAGCAGATCCCCCTACGAATGGAACAGTACGCCCGCGAGTTCCAATACCTCGGCGGCATCCAGGGCACCCTCCTGATGCTGGCCCTCGACCCCAAAGCCATCGAACTCTCCCTGCGCGTCATCGCGCCCCTGGAGTAGGCGGGCTCGGACGGATGGCCAGGTTACGGCCTGATCGTCACATGCACGGCATCCGACAGATTGAAGGCCGGCGAGCCCGCCAGGAGATCTCGGTACCAGCACGGAAAGCACCTGTCGCCCGAAGTGATCGGTCCCTCGGCCTACGAGGTGGAGTCGAGGTCCACGAGTCGCGCCGCCGCGCCTGTGGCCTCCGCGGAACCCGTCGGATCCGTAGGCTGAGTTTGCTCCAATGCCGCCAAACCGCTCAAGCAACTCTTGAGCGTGGACAGGTTGCGCGGTGCCCATAAGGAAGGCAACTGAAGCGAGAACGGCAAGCGATTTGGTGTTCATGGTGTTTCTTCCGGGAAGCGATGGGACCGGGAAGCCAGGACAAGGAGCTACGAGAAGCTGCAACCCATCCCACGGGGTCGAGCATCCGCCGGGGTATTCCAGTTCCCGGAGCACGGGCCATACAGGCCGCGCCTGGTGCATTTGCAGTCCACGCCCCCTTCCGCGCCAATCACCCACCCCACAGCCTTCACCCTGTACACAACCCATGCTCGCCGCGCTGCCAGACTCCATCCAAAAGCAGCCAAAGGCGCGATCCTGTGCAAATCGCGCTCTTGGCTGTAAAACCCTTGGCTGTAAAAGTGGTGCCCGGAACTGGAATCGAACCAGCACGGGATATTATCCCACTAGATCCTTAGTCTAGCGCGTCTGCCAATTCCGCCACCCGGGCACCTGGGGGTCTCGACCTTAGCCCAGGGGCGGGGTCGAGGTGGTCTGGTTGTCAGGGGCGGGGGTGGCGCTGCGCCTGGGCCCACCGCCCTGGAGTGGCCGAGAAGTCTACCAGTCCTGACGCCCCCAGCAAGCATTATCGATGCCCGCAGCTCACACCGAGGACCAACTCCAAGAGACCTCCGCGCCGGTCTTTCTCACCGGATTCGAGCCTTTTCTAGGCCATGCGGTCAATCCCAGCGGCGAGTTGGTCCGGGCCCTCATGGCCGATCCGCCGCGGGGCGTGCAGGTTGTGGGGAAGGTTCTGCCGGTGGACTTTCGGGCGGCGGATGAGGCTCTGCGCGTGGCCCTTGAGGGGGTCTGGGCTCTGAAACCCGTGGCCCTCTTGAGCCTTGGTGTCCAGCGCCGGCCCTACTATCGCCTGGAGCGACTGGCGCGGGCCCGGCTGGACTCAAAAAAGACCGACGCGGCGGGAATCCTCGCCCGCGACCTCGAACCGCGGGGTCGGGGTGTGCGCCAGACCTGTTTGGACCTCGAGCGTCTGGTGGCCGTGCTCACCGCGGCTGGCGCCGGCGACGCGCGCATTTCCAGCGACGCAGGAGGCTTTCTGTGCGAGTTCGTTTACTACGGCCTGCTCGGTGCAGCAGAAGCGCGGGGATTGCCCGCGGTGTTCCTGCACCTGCCGCCGGTGGATGTGGTGGCCGTGGAAGATCAGATTCCCGTGCTGCGAGCCCTTGTCGCCGAGTTGGCGCGCGGCGCCGCGGGAGAGTAGTCGCTCACTCCGCGAGCACGAGCAGGGGCCGCTCTTGGTGGCTAGCCGAGGGCTGAGCCACGAGAGTGCGCCAGGCGGCGATGAGCGGCGCGACCTCGAGGCCCATGTAGTGTTCGCCTGCTTGACCGGCGACGCCTTCAAGGCGAGCTGTGCCCTGCGTCGCCAGCTTGCTCGCGCCCCGGGGCTCTTGCATGCGCAGCTTGAGCATCGCCGCCGCGCACTGGATCAAGCCCTGGATGAACTCGGCCTGCAACTCGTCGGACCGGGCGGCGTGCCAAATGGCTTCCCAGGCTTCGTGGGCTTCCCACAGGTAGCCGTGGTTGTAGAGGTCGAGGCCAAAGCGATAGTCCTCGTTCTCGCGCCAGGATGCGGCGGGCAGGTAGACGGCCGCCGCGTCCTGGGCGCCGTAGGAGTGCCCGCGGGAGCTGCGAGTGGGGTGCGGGTCCACGCCGGGCAGGAAGGCGTAGGGAGGAAAGGGCCGCAGGGGCGCGTAGCGCGCCGGCTCCGCGCTCACGGGAAGAGCTCCACCACGGGGTCGAGCAACTCGGTGCGACCGTCCTTCACATAGATCCCGGCGAAGCGCTTGCTGGATATTTCGCCGGGGAGTTCGGTCTCGATGGTCTCGCAGCCTTCCACCGCGATGGTCACTTCGCCGGCAGCGCCGATGTGCACGGCCACCTCGAGGTCCGCATCGTCGCTCGGCGGCGGTTCGAGGTAGAAGCTCTCGATCTTGCGCGTCACCACGCCGCCGCCGCCCGCGAGAGCCAGGCGCCACAGGCCGGCCTTGCCGTCCTTCAAGAGCCCGAAAATCAGCCAGTCGCTTGCCTCTCCTCCCGCGATCACCAGGCCGTGGCAAGTGCTGCGGTATTGCCCGCCGTCGCGGCGAAAGGTTGCCCGCAACTCGTACTCCTCGGAGAGCTCGATGGCCGTGTTGATATAGCCCGCGGGCCGTACCGCCGCGAGGCCCAAAAATGCGTCTCCCTGGGTGAAGTCCTTGGCCTCGGCGTTGAAGATCGTCATCCATCTCTTGCGCGGCGCCACGAGGCTATGCACTTCGCCAGCCAGGAGTCCCGCCGCGCGCACCTCGCTTCGCATTTGCGCGGCGCTCTTCAAGAGGAACTCGCGATCGTCGAGGGCGGCGCCCATGCGCGCCGCGAAGGTGTAAGCTCGCAAGGGCAAGGGTTGCTTGGCCTTTTCGTAGGCCGCGAGCAGCTTGCGCGCCGAACGCGAAAGGCCACGCTGGGCGCTCATGGCCCGGCGCAGGGCGTAGTTGCGCGAGTCAAGTTTCTTGAGCTGCTTCTCCAGGGCGGCGTAAGTCTCCTCGTCGGGACTCCAATGCCCCTCGTCGGCCAATTCAAGTTGCAGGGCCACCAGGGGCGCGGCACTTTCCTTGTGACCGAGGTCCAGGAAGATGCGCGCTTGCAGAGCGATGAGTTCCAGATCGAAGTGGTCCTCGCCGTCGATCTTGCTGCGCACATACTCCACATGCAGGAGCGCGCGCCCCAAGAGCTCCTCCTCGCTCACCGGCGCCTTGCGGTTGTCCGCGGCCTCGAGCGCCGCATCGATGTAGCGCGTCACCCGTTCCATGCGCAGGCTGCGACGAGTGGGCTTGGCCGCCAGGTGCAAGGGCCGCACTTCGTCCAAAATCCAGGCCTTCCAGTCGCGCCTGAAGTCATCCAGGCTCTCGTGGGCGAGGGGCGATCCCGCTCCGAGAAAAATTTCCTCGAAGACCGCGCGCGAGTCCCCGCCGCGGCGTGTCATGCGCTCGCGGTAGCGACCGTAGAGCTCCCGATAGCTATGGCGTAGGGTCTTTGGGTCCTCGAACTGTTGCATGAAGTAGACCAGCCCCCAACCCCAGGCGTAGTAGCTGCCCGGGTAGGAACCGCCTTCGGCGTAACCGAGGACCTTCTCCAGGGTGACCTCGTCGCTCTGCGATTGCAGCGCCGCGGCCAGGTTGCGTAATCGGCTGAGGGCAGCATCGGGCCACAGGACGCGGTGGTCGGCCATGGCCACGGCGCCCTCGAAAAAGCTCGAAGTGCCCTCGTTTAGCCATGTCGGCGCCCGGCCGCCGCGACGATTGAGGAGTGACATGAACTGGTGGCTGGCCTCGTGAAAGAGGGTCTCCAGCATCCATTGAAGGCGACCGGTGGTGGTGCGCGTGTCGTAGCAGGTGACCTGGTTCTCGCCTGGTGACCACCAACCTTCAGGGGCCGAGCCGCCGCTCCAATTGGACAGCATCGACTCCCGCGTAGGGTGCACGCGGATGGTGGCCTTGGCCTTCGGCACGGCGCTCTCGTCGCCGTCGAAGTACAGCTCGACATAGTAGCCATGGATGTCATCCATGGTGTCGGCTACAAGTTGTACGACCTCTTCTTCGAGGTTGGCCCGAAGCACATAGTGTTCGCTCTCGAGGGTCACCAGGGGCCAGTTGCCGTCGTCGTCCTTGCCTTCGAGGCCTGCCTCAGCGCCGGCACCATCGAGGTCGACCTCCTCGAAGGCGGACTGCACCTCGCCGTGCAGTCGTTCGAGTCGTCCGGCATCCTTGCCGGAGCGCACGGGCAATAAAGCGTCGAGAATCGCCAGGGCGCGCGCGGCGTGGCCGTCCTCGAAGAGCTCCTTAGCCGCCTTGTAGAGCCGCGTGGTGGCGTCGCGGAAGAGCCGTTCGCGACGGCTGTTCAGGGGGTCCGCGCGGGAGAGCGCGCTACGGACGCGCTTGGCTTGGCGTGTTTCGCCGCGCTCATCGAAGATGTCGGCGGCGCGGGCGAGGTGGTAGGCCCCGCGGTCGGGGTCCTCGAGTTCGAGCAACGCCCCGCCCAGCAAGTGGTGGGCGAGCGCGTCCCCCGATATGCGCGCCACATGCTTTTGGAGCAGTTCCACGGCGGGGCCCCAGCGCTCGGCTTGCAGATGCTCCTGGGCTTCCGCCAGGGCGTCCGGGTTGCCCCCGAAGGCCAGGCCGAGGATGAGTTGGAGCGCGAGTCCCGGAGCCAAGCAACGCACGAGCAGCCGGCCTCGGGGCCGGTCGCTCGTGCGCTGCTTGGCTCCGGGCGCGGGCGAGTTCAACGCTACTCGAAAACCGTCGTCTGCTTCATCGACCCCGAGAGCTCCATCTGCTGCTCGATCTCGAGTTCCATACCCTGGGCGCTGATGTCCATGGCAACATCGATTTGCAGGATCAAATCGGCGTTCAGTTCGAAGGAGTGGGCGTGTCCGCCGGCCAGATCCCAGAGCAGGGTGGCTTCGCCGTCGATCTCCAGAACAAGATCCATGCCGGTGATCTCCATTTCATTCACGCCATCGGGCAATTCGTTCAAACCCCCTTGCGCCTTTTCCGTCATGTCCACTGCGTTCTCGATCTTGATCGTGAAGTGCAGGATGCCTACTTGTAGACCGTCTTCTGTTTTGCGAGTGCCCTTGAAGGTGGCAGTGACTGCGCCCTCGACATCATCGTTGAACCAGTCCGAGAGCGAACCCATGTCCTGGCCCATGCCCATCATGTCGTCGCCACCGCCGCTGTCCTCGGCCACCAACTTCAAATCGCCGCCGGGTACCAGCACAGGCAGGAACACCATCGGATCGAGCTCCCACTCGTCGTCCGTGTTGACTTCACCATCGGGCAACAGGCTGCGCATGTCTAGGTCTTCCCGCAGGCCTTTGAGGAGGTCATCCTGGCCCTCGTCTTCAGGGAAGCTGGCGATGAAGTCCTCGTTTTCCTTGTCCCAGGTGAAGAGCACCTCGGCACCTTCGAGCTCGCTCGTGAAGGTCACCGAGCTATCGGTATTGTCGATGGTGCCCATCATGTCGACCTCGACGGAAACCTCGACGCCCTGCTCGACAGTGTCGAAGGTGCGCTTCAACTTGCTCGGTCGACCTGGTCCCATCGAGAGGTATTCATCGGTGACCGTGAGCGAGAAGCTATCCTCCAAGCTCATTGTGATGTCGGGCTGCATGGGTGGCTCCTCGCCGTTCATCAACATCACCATGTCGTCCAGGGTCAGCGAGGACGAGGTGTTGGCGGTCTTGGTGAAGGTCGCGCCTTCACTCACGGAGAACTCAAAGCTCGTACCCCTGGGCGTGGAGGCCAGGAGCAGGGGGGCCAGGGCGAGGGGCAGGAGCAGGCGGGAGTGGATGTGCTTCATGAGTCGCAGATATGAGCCGCACCAAGGCGGCCCGAGGCAAGAATTGCAGGAGGGCGGGGGGATCAGGGAGGCTGAGAGCGGCAACAGCTTAGGGCACAGCCTGGGCCAGCCACCACTCAAAATGACTCTGCGCCCCCGGGTCGCGCCTATTTGCACGGTCCTATCTGCACTTTCCTAATTTGCACTTTTGCATGTCGTGGTCCCTTCCCGGGCAGCCCCTTGGGGCGCTCGCCGTGGCGCTGCCTGCCGCCAACAGAACCGCGGGCCCCACCTCAAAAAAGGCGGGGTCCGCTGCTTCTTGCGCCAGCCGGTAGGGCCGGTCAGTTACAGAAGGTCACAGCCATGCCGTTGGTCAGGCCCACGCCGATGCCATCGGGGTGCGTCGGATCGCGGTACCAGAACGGGTAGTAACGGGTGTCGCCGGGAAAGCCGGGCTCGACTCGATGACAGGCTGAGGCTTGGGGTCTCAGCAAAGAGGGTTTCAGCAACGAGTAAGGGCCGGCCCGAACCTGATTGGTCCGGACCGGCCCGCTGATTTGGCGGCCGAGCTAGTATCCGAG